>Ga0207433_10000083_pt1 | contig 215890 bp, 195 predicted proteins | sample YelNatPaOPGAMG01_FD_187559 | JGI IMG/M metagenome (GOLD analysis project Ga0207433, IMG submission 187559) | Hot spring thermophilic microbial communities from Obsidian Pool, Yellowstone National Park, USA - OP-RAMG-01 (SPAdes) (version 3) | ecosystem: Environmental > Aquatic > Thermal...
GATGCCGGGCGACAACGTGACGCTGGAGATCGAGCTGATTACGCCGATCGCCATGGAGAAAGGGCTGCGGTTCGCCATCCGCGAGGGCGGCCACACCGTCGGCGCCGGCACCGTGACCGAAATCATTAAGTAGGCAAAAAGAAATGCTTCATCAGAAAATAAGAATTCGTCTGAAGGCTTACGATCACAGAGTTCTGGATCAGTCTGCGGCGGACATCGTATCCACCGCGAAGCGGTCCGGGGCGCAAGTTGCGGGACCTGTGCCGCTGCCAACTATTAAAAACAAGTACTGCGTCCTGCGTTCGCCTCATACAGACAAGAAGTCGCGCGAACAGTTTGAAATTCGGACGCATAAACGGCTGGTGGATATACTTGAGCCTACGGCGCAGACGATCGACGCGCTGACGAAGCTCGACCTTCCCGCCGGGGTTGACATCGAGATCAAAGCATTCGGGAAGGAGCATGCAAAGTAGTTGCGGTCATGGGCCGCGCGGCGGCCGGATGGCAACTCTTGCACCGAAGCAAATATTATGCTGAAGGCGATTCTGGGTAAAAAGCTGGGAATGACGCAGGTCTTCGCGGAAAGCGGCGATGTTATACCTGTGACGGTTCTGAAGGCCGGTCCCTGCGTAGTAATTCAGCGCAAAACCGCCGCCAAGGATGGGTATGACGCGGCCCAGATCGGTCTGGTGGAGGTCCCGCCTCCCAAACGCGTAACGAAACCGCTTGAAGGGCACTTCAAGCGGGCTGGGGCGAATCCAGCGCGGTTTCTGCGGGAAGTCCGCCTGGATGCGGAATCGGGTGATGTGAAAGTTGGCGACAAGGTCCTTGCCGACATCTTCGCTGTGGATGAGAAAGTAGATGTCATCGGCACCTCAAAAGGCCGGGGTTTCGCAGGATTTCACAAGCGGCACCATTTCGGCGGAGGCGGGGCCGCGCACGGGTCGATGTTCCACCGCGCACCCGGTTCGATCGGGTCATCCTCCTTTCCCTCACGGGTTTTCAAGGGAATGCGGGCGGCTGGACACATGGGCGTCAATAGAGTAACGGTGCGGAACCTGCGCGTCGTGCGAGTGCTACCGGACGACAATGCCATCCTCGTTGAGGGCGCCGTCCCCGGGCCCGATGGCGGATATGTGGTCGTGCGGAAGGCCAGAGCGCCACACAAGTGAAAGCCGCAGATCGAAGCGAGTCAGGAGACATGGCAACAGTTGAAGTAAAAAATCTTGAAGGGGAAAAGGTCAAAGACCTCGAACTGGCCGACGAAGTTTTTGCGGTCAGGCCCAACGGCAGCCTCCTGTGGGAGGCCACAAGGGCGTACCTTGCAAGCAGGCGACGCGGAACGCATTCGACCAGAAGCCGGGGCGAGGTCTCTGGCGGCGGAAAGAAGCCCTGGCGGCAAAAGGGAACCGGGCGCGCCCGCGTAGGGAGTATCCGGAGCAGCCTGTGGCGGCACGGCTCCATTGCGCACGGCCCCAAACCTCGGAGTTACGAGATCAAGCTCCCGAAGAAGGTCCTTGAAGGAGCGTTGCGGTCGGCTCTGGCGGCAAAGTTTCAGGAAAATAAGATGACGGTGGTGGATCGGCTGAGCCTTCCTGAGGCTAAAACAAAATCTTTTGTCATGGCGCTCAACAGGCTGAACGCCGGCCCCAGAATTCTTGTCGTGAACGATGAACGCGACCGCAACCTTGAACTGTCTTCGCGGAACGTCCCCGGCTGCGACCTGGTGCGGCACCACGAGGTCCACGCATACGACATCCTGAGCCATGACCAGTTGCTGATTTCCGAAGGCGCGCTGACGCGCTTGCAGGAGGCGTTGCGATGAAGAAAAGCGGACATCAGGTCCTTCGCAAACCGATCATTACTGAGAAGAGCGTGGGACTGAAAGACTCCGCGCGGACGCTCTGCTTCCACGTGGATCCGCATGCGAATAAAAGAGAAATCAGGCAGGCCGTGGAAGAGATGTTTGTTGAGCTTCGCGATAAGATTGAATCAGTCCACACCGCTTCCTTCCACGGAAAAGTGCGGCGGCGTGGCTGGACCAGCGGACGACGGCCTGACTGGAAGAAGGCCTACGTCAAGCTGAAGGAAGGAACCAGAGTCCCCGAATACGCAGAAACTGTGTAAAGATCGGCTTTTAAGGCGAGCGGAAGATTATGGGAATCAAAACCTACAGACCGTACACGGAAACGCGCAGGTTCCAGACGGGCTTGGACTTTCAAGAACTGACGGCCACGAAACCTCATAAGCCGCTTCTGGAGCCTAAAAGCCGAATCTCCGGGCGCAACAACCACGGAGAAATTACGATCTGGCACAGGGGCGGGGGACACAAGCGGCATTATCGGGTGATCGACTTCAAGCGCGACAAGATTGGGATTGTGGCGCGCGTGGCGACGATTGAGTACGACCCGAACCGGTCAGCGTTCATTTCGCTCCTCCATTACGCAGACGGTGAAAAACGCTATATCCTCTATCCGCAGGGGCTTAAAGTGGGTGACCAGGTTGTTGCGGGTCCCGATGCCGATATCGTGGTGGGAAATTCGTTGCCGCTGAAAAACATTCCTCTGGGAACCACGGTTCACAACCTTGAGCTCCGACCCGGCAAAGGCGGACAGCTTGTCAGAAGTGCGGGAGGCAGCGCTCAGGTTGTGGCCAAGGAAGGTGATTACGCCCAGGTTCGGCTCCCATCGGGCGAAGTCCGGCGTCTTCACATCGATTGTGTGGCTACGATCGGACAGGTGGGAAACCTGGACCACGAGAACATTACAATCGGCAAGGCGGGGCGGAAGCGGTGGCGGGGGATCCGGCCAACGGTCCGCGGTGTAGCGATGAATCCAGTTGACCATCCGCTGGGCGGTGGGGAAGGAAAGACATCGGGGGGCCGGCATCCCGTGACGCCGTGGGGCAAGCCCACGCGGGGTTACAAGACGCGCCATAACAAGCGGACGGACCACTTTATCGTCAGAAGACGCGAGAAGAAATAGGGAGGAAAGGTTGTCGAGATCGCTTAAAAAAGGGCCATTCGTCGATGAGCACCTGATCAAGAAGGTCGAACTGCTCAACCGGCGGTTTGAAAAGAAGGTGGTTAAGACCTGGTCGAGACGCTCGACGATCGTTCCGGAAATGGTCGGGCACACGATCGCTGTGCACAACGGCAAAAAATTCATTCCGGTCTATGTGACGGAAAACATGGTGGGACACAAACTCGGGGAATTTGCTCCTACGCGGACGTTCAAGGGGCATAGCGTCAAGGTTGCCACCGAACGGGCCGCAACTCCCGCCCCCAAGCCGGCAAGCTAGAACGGGAATTAAAGTTTTGGGATTTAATGATGGAAGCTAGAGCAACAAGCAAGTATTTACGGGTTTCGCCGCAGAAAGCCAGACTGGTGGTTGACCTGGTCAGGGGACAGAACGTGAACTCGGCCCTCGACATCCTGCGGTTTACAAAGAAGCGCGTGGCGCAGGAAGTGATCAAGACTCTACAGGCTGCCATCGCCAACGCTGAGCAGAAGTCTGACTCGGTTGACGTTGATGAACTGGTTGTCTCCAAAGCCTATGTGAACGAAGGCCCGCGGATGAAGCGTATTCGTCCGGCGCCCATGGGCCGGGCCTACCGCTACCAGCGGCGCATGAGCCATATCACACTGGTGGTTGAGTCGCCGCAATCGAAGGACTGAAGGGACCGAGGCTGCAATGGCTGACCAGGGAATGGGCTGGCACAATCGGATGAGGGTTTGAAACAGGAGGTTTTTGGTGGGTCAAAAAGTACATCCCTACGGGTTCCGTCTTGGAACAATCAAGACGTGGAAGTCGCGGTGGTTTGCGAAAAAGGGTTATGCGGACCTGCTCCACGAAGACCTGAAGCTGAAGCGGCAGCTCAAGAACCAGTTGAAAAGTGCAGGCGTTTCTTCGATTGAAATTGAGCGACCCGGCAACAAGTTGAAGATCACGATCCACACAGCGCGTCCCGGCATCATCATCGGGCGAAAGGGGGCGGAAATTGACCGCCTTCGGCAGGAAGTCCAGCGGCGCACGGGGCGTGAAGTGCTGCCGATCAACATCCAGGAAGTTCACCGGCCGGAACTCGATGCCCAGTTGGTTGCGGAATCGATTGCGCTTCAGCTCGAAAAGCGCGTGGCCTTCCGACGCGCCATGCGAAAGGCGGTGGATTCCGCTTTGCGCTTCGGCTGCAAAGGCATCAAGGTGCGGGTTGGCGGACGACTGAACGGCGCGGAAATCGCGCGAACGGAATGGTATCTCCAGGGACGACTCCCATTGCACACGCTGCGAGCAGACATTGACTACGGGTTGGCGGAGGCCCATACAACTTACGGTGTGATTGGCGTGAAGTGCTGGATTTACAATGGTGAGATTCTTGAACAGAAGCGTCGGCCAACTGCCAGACCGGAGGAGCTTGAGACGCCGGCCGTTTGAGCCGTGGCGGCGTACGAAGCAAGTGGCGGATTGAAGGTGATTGACTTATGTTGATGCCCAGTAAGGTGAAATTCCGGAAGCAACAGCGCGGGCGCATGAACGGTAAAGCGTGGAGGGGTTCAACCGTTGCGTTCGGCGACTATGGATTAAAAGCGCTTGAGCCGGGATGGATTACTGACCGCCAGATCGAAGCCAGCCGCGTGGCGATTATGCGATTTGTCAAGCGGGGCGGTAAGCTGTGGATTCGGATATTTCCGGATAAGCCGGTCACAAAGAAGCCCGCAGAAACCCGCATGGGCAAAGGGAAAGGCGCGCCTGAGTTCTGGGTCGCTGTTGTGAAGCCGGGCAGGATCCTGTTCGAAATGGAAGGCGTGACCGAAGAGGAAGCGCGGCGGGCGTTTCGGCTTGCGAGCGACAAGCTGCCGGTGCCGACGCGGTTTGTCACGCGACTGGACGCTGCACATTAGCAGAGGGAGCGCAACGGGTGAAACTTGAAAAGGACAAGAAGTGGAAATGGCCCGCGGAAAGCATGCGGGAATGGACTGACGAGGAGCTTGAAAGCAATCGCGTTCAGTTCAGCCAGCAGCTTCTTCGGCTGCGGTTCCAGCTTGTGGGCGGGCAGGGGGACGTCCTGCCTGCCATACGCCAGCTTCGGAAAGGAATCGCTCGGGTCAGGACGGTCCAGCGCGAGCGGGAGTTGAAGCTGAGCATACAGAAACAGGCGTGAGGGCCAGCGGACCTTAACAGGTTAATGAAGAGGAACCCGGGGCCTGTCATTTCGAGCGAAGCGAGACATCTGCTCCTGCCCAGGCGACTGAAAACGAATGCAGATTCCTCGGGCCGATAAAAGCAGCGGACCCCGGGGATGGCATTGACCGAGGATTTTCAGAAAACTGTTGAGGGCAAAGAAACAAGGGCAATGCGGAATGCAGAATAAGAGGCGACAGCAAAAAATCGGAGTGGTCAGCAGCAATAAGATGCAGAAGACCGTCGTCGTTACAGTGGATCGGAAGATCATCCATCCTCTGTACAAGAAGGTGACCAGGAAATCGAAACGATTTCTGGTCCACGACGAAAAAGGCGAGTGCCAGCCTGGGGACTGGGTGCGGATCGAGGAGACGCGTCCTCTCAGCCGGCGCAAGCGCTGGCGTGTCGTTCAGGTCATCTCGAAGGCGGTTCAGGTCGGCGGAGACGAGGAGGAGGTTAGCGCATGATTGGGATGCGTACGATTTTGCAGGTGGCGGACAATTCCGGCGCCCGCAAGCTTTCCTGCATCCTGCCGATCGGCGGAAGCGTTGGGTTGCAGGCCGGATTGGGAGACGTAATAACCGCCTCGGTCAAGGAAGCCTCGCCGGAGAGTCCCGTTCCCAAAGGAAAGGTTGTGAAGGCGGTGATTGTCCGGATGAGGAAAGAGCAGCGGCGGCGGGACGGCAGCTACATCCGCTTCGACGAGAATGCGGCGGTGCTGATCAATGATGCCGGTGAACCTGTGGGAACGCGCGTTTTTGGACCGGTGGCACGTGAACTTCGCGAAAAAAAGTTCCTGAAAATCGTTTCCCTTGCTCCGGAGGTTTTGTAATGGGATCGGCTCTGGATATCCGCAAGAACGATCAGGTTCAGGTCATGGCCGGGCGCGACAAGGGCAAGACGGGCCGGGTGCTGAGCGTTCTCCCGCGAAAGCAGCAGGTTTTTGTGGAACACGCGAATATGATCAAGCGCCACACGCGGCCAAACCCCGCCAAGCAGATTCGAGGCGGCATCCTGGAAAAAGAAGGGCCGATTCATGTCTCGAACGTGGCCCTGATTTGCAGCGAGTGCGGCCCGACACGGGTTCGCCATCAGCGGATGGCAGGCGGCGAGAAGGGTAAAAAGGTCCGCCAGTGCGCCAAATGCGGCAAGGTGCTTGACACTTAAAGATTGAGGATGGCCAGGCGAGTATGGCAGCGCGATTAAAAGAAAAATACCAGTCGGAAGTTGTGCCGGCGCTGATGGAAGAATTTAAGTATCCGAGCCGCATGGCGGTGCCGCGGCTCAGCAAGATTGTAGTCAACATGGGGCTGGGCGAAGCCATACAGAATGTCAAGCTGCTGGACGCCGCCACGCGCGAACTGGGCCAGATTTCCGGCCAGAAGCCGGTGATCACGCGGGCAAAGAAGTCCATTGCGAATTTCAAGCTGCGCAAGAATATGCCGATCGGCGCGATGGTCACGCTCCGCGGCGACCGGATGTATGAGTTCTTTGACCGGCTTGTGAATGTGGCGCTTCCCCGCGTCCGTGACTTCCGCGGGCTTTCCACAAAGTCGTTTGACGGCCGTGGAAGTTACACTCTGGGGCTGCGTGACCAGTTGGTGTTCCCTGAAGTAGAGTACGGGAAAATTGAGAAGGTGAAGGGAATGAATATCTCCATCGTGACCAGCGCCAAAAGTGACGCGGAAGGACTGGCCTTGCTTCGGCGCCTGGGGATGCCGTTCCGCACGGAGGCCCAGCGCCGCCAAGGAGCTCAAGAAGCTTCGGGCGAGCAGGCGGGAGGATAAACAGACGTGGCTCGTACAAGCCAGATGGCAAAATTAGTCCGAAAGCCGAAATTCAAAGTCCGGCACAGGAACCGGTGCCGCATTTGCGGTCGCCCGCGCGGCTACATCCGAAAGTTCGAGATGTGCCGGCTCTGCTTCCGCAAGCTGGCGCTTCAGGGAGATATCCCTGGCGTTGTGAAATCAAGTTGGTAGCTGTTCAAAACGATCGCAGCAGGAAGAATTCAGGCTGCGACGGGAAAATTGAATTGGGAGTTTTATGGCTGCTGTTTCTGATCCAGTCGCTGACATGCTGACGCGAATCCGCAATGGGATTCGAGCCCGGCATCAACGCGTGGACATGCCGTCCTCAAAACTGAAAGTTGAGATTGCCCGCATCCTGAAAGAGGAGGGCTATATCAGCAATTACAAGGTCTCTGAGGAAAAGAAGAAGCAGACCTTGCGGATTCTTCTTCGGTATACTCCGAGCGGCTCGAGCGTCATTTCAAAGATCAGCCGGGTTTCCAAGCCCGGAAGGCGCGTGTACGCCGGGTCTCGCGAAATTCCCAGAGTCCTTGGCGGGCTGGGTGTGAATATCCTGACGACTCCCCGGGGAGTGATGACTGGCAAGGCCGCCCGCCGGGCCAATGTGGGCGGAGAGATCCTCTGTAACGTGGAGTAGCCCCGAAGTTCAGGGCAAGGTTGGTTCTATGTCAAGAGTAGGTCGAAAGCCGATCGCCGTGCCGCCTGAGGTGACGGTTCAGGTGGACTCGGGCGCTGTGAGCATCAAAGGGCCGAAGGGAAGCCTTCTGGTTACGCTTCCTCCCGGGATTCGACTCGAAAAGCAGGATGGGACGTACCTGGCCCAGATGGAGCACGAAGACCAGGCGGCGCTGCGCGGGTTGGTTCGTGCCGAGGTTGCAAAAGCTATTGAAGGTGTTACGAAGGGCTTTGAGAAGCACCTGGATATCGTTGGGATTGGCTACCGCGCCGAAGTCAGTGGAAAATCACTTGTGCTGGCGCTTGGCTATTCGCATCCGATCCAGTTTCCGATCCCGGAGGGGATTTCGATCACCGTCGAAAAACAGACCCATTTGGTTGTCAAAGGGTCGGATGCCCGCCTCGTAGGGCAGACCGCGGCGAAAATCCGTGATTTGCGCCCCCCGGATCCTTACAAGAACAAGGGGATCCGCTACACAGGTGAGAAACTGAAGAAGAAAGTCGGCAAGGCGGCTGCGGGAGCCGCTAAAGCTTAAGCCCCAGGAAGGAACAGCAGACGGCATGTTGACGCAAGTTTCAAAGAATTTTCGCCGCCAGAGAATCCACCGGAGGGTTCGTCGCCGGGTACGCGGCCTCGCGTCTGCGCCCAGGCTGAATGTGTTTCGGTCGCTGAAACACATTTATGCCCAGATCGTTGATGACTCCCGGGGTTGCACGCTTGTCTCCGCTTCGTCGGTTGACGCAGAGGTTCGCAAAACGCTGAAGAGCGGCGGCAACGTTGCGGCGGCTAAGATTGTCGGGAAGATTCTGGCGGAGCGCGCCAAAGCTGCCGGGATTTCCCGCGTCGTGTTTGATCGCGGAGGTTATACCTATCACGGTCGCGTCAAGGCGCTGGCGGAGGAAGCAAGGGCGAACGGCCTGACGTTCTGACGCGAAGGAGAGTACATTTGGCTGTTGGGATTGACCCAAGTACATTACAACTGAAAGACCAGGTCGTATCCATTAACCGCGTGACCAAGGTCGTGAAAGGCGGGAAGAACCTCAGCTTTTCTGCCTTGGTGGTGGTGGGTGACGGGAACGGCTTTGTGGGATTTGGAACCGGAAAGGCCCGGGAAGTGCCGATGGCGATTCGCAAAGGGATTGAACTCGCCAAGAAGTCTCTGCGCAAGGTGAATATTACCGAGACGACGATTCCCCACGCTGTGGTCGGACATTATGGAGCGGGCAAGGTTCTGCTGAAGCCTGCACCCCCCGGCACGGGCGTGATTGCCGGTGGCCCGGTTCGCGCCGTGCTGCAGGCTGCGGGCGTCCAAAACGTTCTCACGAAATCTCTGGGGACGACGAACCCGCACAACGTCGTTAAAGCCACGATGCAGGCGCTTCTTAGCCTGAGAAGCAGCGAGGACGTTGCATCCTTGCGCGGCAAGCCAGTAGAGGAGCTTTAGGGAGGCGGGAGCATCGTGCCACAGAAGACCAGAACAATTCATATCAAGTGGGTTCGCAGCGGGATAGGGTTTTCACGCAAGCAAAAGGAAGTGGTCAGAAGCATCGGCCTGCACCGCCTGAATCAAGTGGTTGAGCGGCCGGACACGCCGCATTTTCGGGGGCTCGTGGCGAAGGTGTCTCACCTCGTAGAAGTGGTCGAGCCGCCCTCAAAGCCTGCCTGGCACAGCTGTCCTGAATATACGATCATTCCTGCGGAAACTCAGATCAGGAAATCTCCTGCAGGGGAGAATGCAGTCCCCGCGGCCCCGGCTGAAAGCGAAGCTGCTGAGAAGTCAGGGCCAGCACCTCAAACGGCTGGTGCACCAAAAGAAATTGAGGATGCTGCTCCTGAAAGGAAGCCAGCCGCAGTGGAGGGCTTGTCTGCCGGATCCGCTGTCAAGAAGGCTTCCGGGAAATCAGAGAAGCCGAAAACGCGAGGGGAGGCGAAGGCGGCCAAGGCCCCGGCTAAAAAGGCTTCCAAGCCCACGAAAGGTAAGAAATAGCACTCATGGCCATACATATCGGTACACTACAGCCTCCGGCCGGTGCGCATAAGCGCCGCAAAAGGATTGGCCAGGGCATGGGTTCAGGACACGGAAAGACGGCCACCCGCGGAAGCAAGGGACAGCGGTCGCGCACGGGCTCGCGCATGCGACCGGGGTTTGAAGGTGGGCAAATGCCTCTGCAACGCCGCCTGCCGAAGCGCGGATTTACAAATATCTTCAAGAAGCATTACGCAGTCGTGAACCTTAGTGACCTCGCGGAATTTGATCCGAAAGAGAAAGTGACACCGGAATTGCTGATGGAGCGCGGGATGGTTCGGCGGCTTCGCGATGGCCTCAAAGTGCTGGGAGGCGGTGAATTGAAGGCGCCCCTTCAGATTGCGGCCCATCATTTTTCCAGGTCGGCTGAAGAGAAGATCCGCAAGGCCGGCGGAAAGGCAGAGGTCATCTCCGCATGATGGAGAGTCTCAAAAGTCTCACTGAGATTCCGGATCTGCGGAAGCGCATTCTGTTTACTCTTCTGATGCTGGCCGTTTACCGGCTGGGGTCTTTTGTCCCGACGCCTGGAATCAATCCCGACGTTCTGGCGCAGGCCCTGAGTGGACTGGGCAACACACTGTTTGGGCTGCTTTCAATGTTTTCGGGAGGCAGTCTGAACCGTCTCACGGTTTTTGCCCTCGGGATCATGCCGTATATTACGGCATCCATTATTCTCCAGTTGCTGGGCGTGGTTTCTCCCACCCTCGAGAAACTTCAAAAAGAGGGCGAACTCGGCCGCAAAAAGATCACCGAATACACGCGCTGGATGACGGTCGGGTTGAGCGCATTTCAGGCGTTCGGAATTGCCGTCGCATTGCAGCGGGAGACGACGGCGAATATGCCGCTCGTGATCAACCCTGGCATAGGGTTTATCCTCAGCACTGTGCTCACGCTGACGACCGGAGCGGTTTTTGTGATGTGGCTGGGCGAACAGATCACTTCGCGCGGCATCGGCAACGGGATGTCCTTGCTGATTTTTGCCGGCATTGTCGTTGGACTGCCCCACGCAATTGCGAACCTTTACCAGAACGTTTTTGTAACGCGGATCTGGAGTTTACCCATTGTGTTCCTGCTCCTGGCGTTCATGCTCGTCGTCGTCGCCTTCATCGTCTTTGTCGAACGCGGGGAGCGCAGAATTCCAATCCAATATGCTAAGCGTATCGTAGGGCGCAAAGTTCTCGGCGGGGTTTCAACTCACCTGCCCTTAAAGGTCAATAGCGGCGGCGTGATGCCGATCATTTTTGCCGTCTCAATTCTGACTTTCCCCCAGACGATAGCGCTGTTTGCCGGCCGCCAGGGAGCCTTCTCCACCTGGCTGGGCTGGTTCCAGAGGGCCTTTGGATGGGGCGAACCCCTTTATACGCTGACTTACATTGTACTCATCATTTTCTTTGCGCATTTTTACCTTTCGATCATCTATAACCCGGATGAAGTCGCAGATAATGTTCGCAAGCAGGGAGGTTTTATTCCCGGCATCCGCCCCGGCAAGCGGACAGCCGATCATCTGGATGAAGTTCTTACGAAGATTACGTGGGTGGGCGGCCTTTACCTCGCTCTGATTGCCATTATCCCCGAAATCATGCTTGCGGGCCTGAGACTGAACCACCTCCCAACCTGGCTGGGAGGCGCGTGGTTTGATGCAAACCTTCCCGGTTGGCTTCTTCATGGCCTCAACATCAACTTCTACTTTGGCGGCACCTCGCTATTGATTGTGGTGGGAGTCGCCATGGACACCATCCAGCAGGTCGAAGCCCAACTGATTATGCGGCATTACGAGGGCTTTCTGAAGAAGGGACGAGTGCGAGGACGCCGCGCCGCCTCATGAACGCAGAGCACGCGAAGATAAAAAGGAAATGGCGCAGATACTCATTTTCCTGGGCCCCCCCGGTGCTGGCAAGGGAACCCAGGCGCGGGTAGTGGCCAGGAAACTCGGCATCCCGCATATCTCTACGGGAGACATTCTGCGTGAGGCAGCGGCGAAACAGACTGGTCTTGGGCTGGCTGCAAAAGCTATAATGGACAAAGGAGAACTGGTTCCGGACGACGTTATCTCCCCGATAGTTGAAGAGCGACTGAGCAGGCCCGACTGCAGGAATGGTGCCATCCTCGATGGTTTTCCGAGGACCATTGCTCAGGCGGAGTTCCTGGACGGAATCCTAAAGCGGACCGGGTTGGGGGAACCCCTGGTCCTTAATTTACAGGTCGAGCCAGATTCTATAATCAGGCGCCTAACGGGCCGGCGAACGTGCTCGACATGCGGCGAGATTTACAATATCCATGTGAACCCCCCGAGGCAGGCCGGGGTATGTGACAAAGACGGAGGCAAGCTCATCCAGCGGGCGGACGATAACGAAGATGCGATCCGGATACGCCTTAAGGCGTATGAGCAGGACACGCTTCCTCTGATTGATTATTATGAAAAGAAGCACCTGTTGCTACACGTGGATGGCAGCGGGTCCCCGGAAGAGATTACGGAGAGGCTTCTGGGCCTTTTGAAGCAACATGATCATCTGTAAGTCGGCGGCGGAAATTGAGAAGCTGCGCCGGAGCGGACAACTGGTCAGAAGGATTCTGGAAGAGACGTGCGCACAGGTGAAGCCTGGCATTACCACCCTGGACCTCGAGAAGTTTGTTGAGCGCCGCCTGGCGCAGGCCGGGGCAAAGCCTGCATTCAAGGGCTATCGTGGATATCCTTGCTGCCTTTGCGCGTCTGTAAACGAGCAGATTGTTCACGGCATTCCTTCGAACAGGCGCTTGAATGAAGGAGATATCGTCAGCCTGGATCTCGGCGTGATCGTCGATGGCTATTACGGTGACGCCGCGATGACCGTTCCCGTTGGAACGATTTCTGAATCGCTCCAAAGGCTCATTCGAGTGACGGAAGAGTCGCTCCATCTGGCGATTGACAAGGCGCGCGTGGGGAACCGCCTGGGAGATGTTTCGGCCGCGGTCGAGCAGCATGTGGTAACCAGCGGCTTTTCAGTAGTCCGTGAGTTCGTCGGCCATGGGATCGGCCGACAGCTTCACGAGGACCCTCAAATACCGAATTTTGGGCACCCCGGCTATGGTCCTCCGCTGAAGGAGGGCATGGTGTTGGCGATCGAGCCTATGGTGAATGCAGGGGGTCCGGGACTGAAAATCCTGGATGATCAGTGGACGGCCGTCACGGCTGACGGTGCTTGTTCCGCTCACTTCGAGCACATGATTGCTGTGACGCAGAACGGTCCCGACATCTTGACCCGTTTGTAGGGGATAGTTTCGGGACCTCTGAGTGCTCTGAATACTTTATGGCCAAAGAAGAAGCGATCGAAGTCATGGGAACGGTCATTGAAGCGCTGCCGAATGCAATGTTTCGTGTCGAACTGGAAAACAAGCATAGGGTTTTGGCCCACATTTCGGGTAAGATGCGAAAGAATTTTATCCGTATTCTGCCCGGCGACAAGGTTGCCGTGGAGCTTTCGCCTTATGACTTGACGCGAGGGCGGATCGTTTACCGCTACAAGTGACCTCTCGCGAAGGCGATGGTTTGACGGCAAGTTAATATCAGGATTCGAGTATAAGAAGGTAGAGATGAAAGTACGTGCTTCAGTAAAGAAAATCTGTGCGAAATGCAAGTTTGTAAGGCGCGGCAGAGTGTTAAGAGTGATTTGCGAGAACCCAAAGCACAAGCAGCGCCAGGGCTAGTTTGTAAGTGATAGCATATTGATGTCTGGGGGCCGTTTTCAGGGTGTGCAGAAGACGGCTGAAGGGTCCGGGCATCGGGAGGTTTGGTATGGCACGCATAGCAGGTGTCGACTTGCCGGTCCGAAAGCGGGTGGAAATCGGCCTGACCTATATTTACGGCATTGGGCGGGCAAGATCGCTTTCGATTCTTGCCCGTGCGGGCGTTGACCCCAATAAGAAGGTCAAAGACCTGACAGAAGAAGAAGTGGCGCGCATCCGGCAGATTATCGAAGAAGAAGGTGGAGTAGAAGGTGATCTTCGCAAGGAGGTGGCGCTCAACATCAGGCGACTGATTGAGATCGGTTCGTATCGCGGCATGCGCCACCGGCGCAATCTTCCTGTTCGGGGACAGAGGACGCACACGAACGCGCGAACGCGCAAAGGCCCTCGGCGAGGAACTATTGCCAACAAGAAGAAGGCGACTGCAAAGACGTAGAATGGTACCGGCAGGATGGTTCCGGCCTGCGGCTGGACGTCCTTGACGGACCTTGAGGCGGAGGAATATGGCGAAGGCGGCAGCGAAAGCAGGCAAGAAAAAGACATTCAAGAAACGTGAAAAGCGGGTCGTCCCCCATGGGGTGGCGCACATCCAGGCGACTTTTAACAATACGATGGTGTGCATCACTGACCCCGACGGGAAGACAATCTGCTGGTCCAGCGCGGGCGCACTGGGCTTTCGCGGGTCGCGCAAAGGTACGCCGTTTGCGGCGCAGCAGGCTGCCGCGCGCGCGGCCAGCGCCGCTCGTGATCACGGAATGCGCAGCGTACAGGTCCGCGTGAAAGGACCCGGCGCGGGCCGTGAATCAGCGATTCGGGCCCTCGCCGCAGCAGGGTTGGAAGTCCGAGAACTCAAGGACGTCACGCCGATTCCGCACAACGGCTGCCGTCCGCCCAAACGGCGCAGAGTTTAAGGACTGGCAAACATGTCAGGTTTGAGGTGGTCCGGAAAAGCAGGCACGATATAAAGCATCCCGTTTGCCGCCTCAGCCAAGGTAAAGAAGTAACAGGAGGTTTTTTTGGCAAGATACCGTGAAGCAGTATGCCGGCTTTGCCGCAGGGAAGGACAGAAACTCTTTTTGAAAGGCCAGCGGTGCCTGACTGATAAGTGTGCCATTGAAAAGAGGAATTTCCCACCCGGCCAGCACGGAAAGTCGCGGCGACCGAAGCCGCAGGGCTATGGTATTCAGCTTCGTGAGAAGCAGAAGGTCCGGAGGCTTTATCAGATTCTTGAGGACCAGTTCCGCACCTATTTTGAAAGGGCTGCGAGCCGCAAGGGCGTGACAGGCGAGACACTGTTGCTGATGCTCGAGCAGCGCCTGGACAACGTTGTTTACCGCCTTGGACTGGCAACGTCGCGCGCCGAGGCACGGCAACTGGTGCGGCACGGGCACATCGAAGTCTCCGGGAAAAAGGTCAACATCCCTTCGTACCATGTTGTTCCGGGACAGGAGATCGCGGTTCGTGAAGGCAGCCGTAATCTGCAATCGATTCAGCGGGCGCTCGACCTGGCTGGGAACCGTGGCGTTCCGCCGTGGCTCGCGCTCGACCGTGAAAATTTGAAGGCCAAAGTGGTCTCTGTCCCGAAGCGCGAAGACGTGAATTTCCCGATTCAGGAACAGATGATCGTCGAGCTTTATTCAAAGTAACTTGGTTATCCAAGTTGATAACACTGAAGGCGGCGTTAGCACCTTCAGGGAGGTGAAAGCAATATGCTTTGGAAAGGTTTTCAAAAGCCCAAAAGGCTTGTGTGCAATACGGGCACGCTGACTGACAAGTACGGTCAATTCACCGCGCAGCCCTTCGAGCGCGGCTTCGGGACTACGATCGGCAATGCCCTGCGTCGGGTCCTTCTCTCCTCGATTGAGGGCGCGGCGATTACGGCAGTTAAGATCGAAGGTGTTTTGCACGAGTTTTCATCGATCCCGGGGGTGGTGGAAGACGCCACCGACATAATTCTCAGCCTCAAGCAAATTCCGCTGAAGATGAATGTCGAAGGCCCCAAGACGCTCCTGCTCGATGTCAAGGAGCCCGGCGAGGTCACTTCTCGCATGATTCAGGAAGACCCCGACATCGAAATTCTTGACAAGGACGCCTACATCGCTACCGTTAGCGAAGGCGGAAGCCTTCGGATTGAGATGCGAGTGAAGAATGGAAGGGGCTACGTCTCAGCGGAAAAGAATTTTGATGAGGACCTTCCGATTGGTTATATCCCCGTTGACTCCGTCCACTCTCCGATCCGCAAGGTCAACTACACCGTGGAAGCTGCGCGACTGGGACAGATGACGGATTACGACAAGCTGACGCTTGACGTCTGGACAAACGGCGCAGTCACGCCGCAGGACGCCATCGGTTTGGCCGCCAAGCTTCTCAAAGACCATATGAGCATTTTCATCAACTTTGAAGAAGCTGCGATCTCCGAAGAGATCTCTGAGGAGCGGCCCGCAACCGTCTATAACGAAAATCTTGACCGTTCAGTGGAAGAACTGGAGCTTTCCGTCCGCTCTTACAATTGCCTGAAGAATGCCAACATTTCTACGATCCGTGAACTGGTTCAAAAGACCGAGGCGGAGATGCTGAAGACGAAAAACTTTGGCCGGAAGTCTCTGAACGAAATTAAAGAAATCCTCTCGGCGATGGGGCTCAGCCTGGGGATGAAGTTTGATGAGCGTGGGAATCCCATCCCGCAATCCGCTCAGCCGTCACCGGAGCAACCAGCTTGGGGGCAGGAAGGTTAGAAATGCGCCATCTCAATTACGGGAGAAAACTCGGCAGAAATACTGAGCACCGGCGCGCGCTTCTGCGGAACCTGGTGACTTCTTTGATTATTGACGAACGGATTGAAACAACGCTTCCCAAGGCCAAAGAGGCGCGGGTTGCGGCCGAACGCATGATTACTCTCGGTAAGCGTGGCGATCTCCATGCCCGGCGGCTTGCGGCAAGTTACTGCCTGAGCGCACAGGCGGTGAAGAAGCTCTTTAACGATATCGCCAAGCGGTATGATTCGCGCAACGGCGGGTACACTCGCATCGTACGGACCGGATGGCGAAGCGGAGACGGCGCCGATACCGCCGTGCTGGAACTGATCGGAACGCAGGTGCTTCAACAGCGTGCAGAATTGCGGGCCAAGCGCGCCGAGCGAAGGAAGAAAGCTGCCGAAGAAGCCGCCGCCCAGCAGCAGGCACTCCCACCGGAGTCCGAAGAGAAAGAATAACCACATTCGTCATTCGCTCCTCTTGCGCGAGGAACAGGAGGAGTGAGTGCGGCTCCCTGTGGGTGAAAAATCACTATCGGTGCAAGTTAGCCTATATATGTTTTGTGCCTTCCTCGCCCAACCCATTAGGGGATTTCCTTTTTGGAAAAAGCGTAATTCGTCAAGTCCAGCAATTTGGTGAAAGAGGGTTCAGATCTCGATATTTCGAGCAAAGCGAAAAATCTGCTTTTGTTCGAGGGATTGAGAACACAAGCAGATTCCTCCGGCCGAAAAGAGCACAGGTCCTCGGAATGACGCCCACCCACGTTTTTTCAGCAACCTGCTCGATCGGCTATCATGTGATAAGTTTCCCCGCCTTCTTCAAACTGTGAGATAATTCGCACTCTTCAGATTATCTAAGGAGTGCGGTCCGATGAAACTGCGTGTTCTACTCGTAATCCTGGCAATCATTGTCGCCGTTATTGTTATCTTCCGGCTGGCCCGAAAACCCGGCAGGGTTCAACGGGCATCGATTGACCTTCCCTCCAGCAAAATGCTCTTGCCTCCGATTCCAGGTCATCCGCAGCCAACAAACAGTTTCCCGACGGCGGCGGCTCTCAGCCCTGATGGTCGTTATCTGGCAATCCTGAACAACGGCTACGGCACTGAGCAGTCAGATTTTCAACAGTCGATCGCAATTCTCGATCTTTCGACGCACAAGGTGGTCGATTTCCCCGACGTTCGGCTTGGACAGCACGCACGGCAAACGTACTACCTGGGAATTGGTTTCAGCCACGATGGCAGCAAGCTCTACGCCTCGATTGGCTCACTGACAGACCCGACCGGAAAGCAGCCCAACGACACGGGCAACGGCATCGCCGTGTACGCTTTCCACCAAGGGACGCTTACACCGGAGAGGTTCATCAAAATCCCCCTTGCACCTCTTGCCCGCGATAAGAAATGGATAGCTGAATCGAACTCGCTGCCTAAGGGCACGGCAGTCCCTTATCCCGCGGGTCTCGCAGTGTTGCCCGGTACGGGCGGCGAGAAGTTGCTCATAGCAGAAAACCTGGCCGACGACGCCATTGTGCTGGACGCTGCGACCGGCAAGGTTCTCCAGCGGTTTCCATTGAGTTCGGTCGGCGTCGTGCCAGCTGCGTTTCCTTACGAAGTGGTTGCAACGCGCGATGGGAAAACAGGCTTCTGTTCTCTCTGGAATGCCTCCGCTATCGCCGAACTGGACCTTGTATCCGGCCGGGTCGTTCGCCGGATCCCGCTGCTTGCTCCAACGTCCCCCACGGCACCGGGTTCTCATCCCACAGCAATGTTGTTGAGCCCGGATCAGAAATATCTTTATGTCGCCCTTACAAACAGCGATCGCGTAGCGGTGATCGATGTGGCAAAAGGTGAACTGACCGCGATGCTTTCGACGGAATTACCGGAGCAGCAATATGGCGGCAGCGTTCCTGATGCTCTGGCCCAGACCGCGGACGGCAAGCGCCTCTTTGTGGCGGATGCTTCCGCTGACGCTGTGGCCGTATTTGACACGAGCAATCTGGGGAACGATCAGTCCAGCCTCTCTGCGCCTCAAAAGGCGGCAGGCTTTATTCCCACGGAGTGGTACCCAACGGTCCTGGCAGTCAACGGAGACGATCTGATGATTGTCACGGGAAAAGGAGAAGGGTCCGGACCAAACGCCGGGCCGCGCGTCAAGGCGCATCCGCGCGGAAACAGGAAGTATCCCTACATTGCGACTTTGTTGCACGGCTCAGTTTCTGTCGTCAGTATTGCAGAAATCCAGGGCCGCCTTCCCGACCTGACGCACGAGGTCGAACTCAGCAACCTGATGCTCGCAAAGCCCAAGGAGAATGCCCTGTTTAACGGGCGCCCGAACCCCATTCATCACGTCATCTACATCATCAAGGAGAACCGGACCTACGATCAGATTTTTGGAGATCTGAAGCCCGGCAATGGTGATCCATCGCTCTGCATGTATGGCGAAAATATCACACCGAACGAGCACGCGCTCGCCAGACAATTCGGCGTGATTGATAATTTCTACTGCAGTGGCGAGGTTTCAGGCGACGGGCATGTGTGGTCCATGGCCGCAATCACCAGCGACTACAACGAAAAGACCTGGCAAATCGCTTACCGCGGCAGGGAACGGACCTATGATTTCGAAGGCGAAGTGCTTGGCCACAATCCGCTTACTGAGAGCATCCCGGACGTTGATGACCCGGGCACGGGTTACATCTGGACGGATGTTGCCAGCCACGGCCTGAGCCATCGTAATTACGGCGAGTTTGTGGCTACACACTGGTGCGACCGTGGCACCGCGGGCGCTTCGCCTAAGGCCGGCACTCCGTTGGCATCTCAAGGTGCGTGCCGGGAGAAAGTTGTGCGTAAAGGGCAGCCGCTGCCCCCGAACGTTGGCGACCCTCGGGGTTCTGTGAGTCCCTGGCCGTGGCCCGTTCCCATGATCGCATTTGATGAAGCGACCAAACCCGAATTGCAGGGACACTTTGATCCGAAGTTCGCCGATTTTCGACTCGATTATCCGGACCAGTTGCGGGCCGATGAATTCCTGAACGAGTTCAACGGATTTGTCAGAGCCCGCGAAACCGGGCAAGGAGAGCAACTCCCGCAATTCGTCATCTTGCGATTACCGGATGATCACACGGCCGGCACATCTCCCGGGATGCCGACGCCTTCGGCCTCCGTGGCGGACAACGACCTTGCGGTTGGCCGCGTGGTGGATGCCGTTTCGCACAGTCCGTATTGGGATGATACCGCCATCTTCATTCTCGAAGATGATGCCCAGGACGGTCCCGACCACGTTGATGCGCACCGCAGCACCATGCTGGTGATCAGCAAGTATTCTCCCGGTTCTTCGGACCATCCTTTCGTTGATCATAACTTCTACACCACCGTCAGCACCATCCATACGATGGAGGCATTGCTCGGCTTGCCACCGATGAATAATAATGATGCGCAGGCGCCAGTGATGGCCCCGTTGTTTTCGGGCCGCGGAGATCAACCACCGTTTACGGCGATCTATCAGAACCGCGACAATGGCCTGATTTACCAGATGAACTCGCCCAAGGCCCCCGGCGCGAAGGAATCGCAGCGCATGGATTTCATTCATGCCGATCAGGCAAATGCCGCAGAGTTAAACAGGATCCTCTGGCGAGACAGCAAGGGCAACATTCCGATGCCACCGCCACGCCACGTCGTCTTTCGGTGACACGGTCTTATCACCGGAGCAACCGGTCTTTAGAGCGGAAGGTGCGCGTGTGACACATCCCTGGTGACGGGATTGCGGACCTGCTTGCCGTCCTACTTGGGGGATTTCCCTTCCAGTTCGTCTACCAGCGCGTTGGCGTCGTAGACTTTGCGTAACGCCTCAGTGATGGCGGAAGTAGATACAGCCACGGAGCGATTGTCTTCCTCATTGTAAACGAAGTATCCCACCAGACTTTCGATGTTGCCGTCGAAAATCACGCCTACCAGTTCACCGTCGCGGTTGATTACCGGCGACCCGGAATTGCCGCCTACCACGTCACAGGTGGTCACAAAATCCAGCGGCGTCTTCAGAGTGAGCTTGCTGATTGAATTCAGCCACAGGTCCGGCAGGTTGAAGGGGGCCTTGAGGCTGAAGCTGTAGGCACGGTCGTAAAGGCCGTAAAACGTTGTGAAGGGCGGGGCTTCGGTCCCATTCATCGGATAACCCTTAACGGTGCCATACGCCAGGCGGGGAGTGAAGGTGGCGTCGGGATATGTGCTCTTACCGTAAACTGCAAAACGCGCTTTGCCGATTTTCTCTCCTGCGCGCGTTTCGATACTCTCCACCTTGTCTTCATGCCACTTGATCAGGTCGAGAATTGAGGGGTTGATCCGGCGTGCAAAGGCGATCAGCGGATCATTGGACGCCTGGACGGCCGCTTCGCCACCTTCAACCAGCGACTTGCGAAAAGCGGCATCGCCCATCTTTGTTCCTGCAAAAGCCTCACGTGCGGCTTCCTGGGGAGTGCGCCCGTCAAGCGCCGCACGCACAAAGGGATCGTCAGGCCCGAGTTTGTTGGCAGCGTTTTCGAGCACGTTGGCCAATAGCGCCTGCTCCATCGGAAGATAGAAGGGTGCGGGCGAAAAGAGTTGAAAGCGCAGCGAGGGAAGTTGCGAGTCATGAAATCCCGGCAGCCGCTCACCATCCGGTTTTTTGACCTGCTCGACATACTGGACAATCGTAAGCGCTTCATCAGCGAGAGGGGCCCCTGTGATCGCCCGAAGCCCGTACAAATACGGCTTCAGCCTGGCCGCCAGGTTGTTTTCGGCGGTTGCAATTTCATCCCACGCGCTGCCGTACTCTTTTTGCCATTCGGGATTGGCTGCAATACGGCTGCGGAATTCCTTTTCCTCAGCTTCTTTTTTAGCCATCAGTTCGGGATTCTGTAACCCCTTCTCCATGCCGTTATATGCCTTCAACGAATTGTTGAGAAAGAATATTCTGCTCGAGGCCTCTCGTGCCTGCTCCGGCCCTTCGGCGGAGTAGTGTTCAAGCGTGGCCAGCCTCTGCCGAAGCATCCCGATGATTGCGGGGAACACTTTGTCGCGCAGCAGTTCAAGCTGTGCTACTGTGTCCTGGCGCCCGGTCGATCCGGGATTTCCTGAAACGAAAACGAGGCTGCCAGGCACGGGGCCTTGAGAATTCCATTTCAGATAATTCGTGCTGTTCACCGGCTTGCCGTTTTCGTACACGCGGAACAGCGCAAAATCGAGATCGTAGCGCGGGTAGGTGAAATTGTCCGGGTCGCCGCCGAAGAACGCGATCTGCTGCGAGGGGGCGAAGACCAGGCGCACGTCGGTGTACCTTTTGTACCGGTAGAGCCAGTATTCGCTGCCCTGGTAGAGTTGCACAACGTCAGATCGCAATCCGGTGGCCTGCAGGCTCTCCTTCTGGATTTTGGCGATTTCAGCACGGCGGGCCCTCAGCGCTTCCTCGTCGCTCATGCCGGGCTTAACGGCTGCCAGCACACGGGAGGTCACGTTTTCCATCGATGTCAAAACGTTCAGTTCCAGGTCAGGGCACTTCAGCTCTTCCGCCTGGGTGCGCGCATAAAAGACCCCGGCCGCGTAGTTGTGTTCCGGGGTTGAGAGCTTTTGCAACTGCACCAGCGCCACGTGGTGATTCGTCAGCACCAGCCCGTGCGGACTGACGAATGATCCGGAACCGCCGTCGTTGAAGCGCACGCTCGAGAGGCGGACGTGATCCAGCCACGCCTGCGTCGGCGTGAACCCGTAGCGTTCCTTCAATTGCTTGAGCGGAGGATTGTCGAACGTCCACATGCCCTCGTCCGCAAGAACTCGGTCCCGCAGAAACAGGACCCCTGTCATCAGCAGCAATACTGCAACAACCGCCTTCCAACAATGGCGCCGGCACATGCTCATGAGTTTTCCCTCCTATTAAGAACTGTGAACCTACTGCAGAATTGCGCGCTCGGTCAACTCGCTGCGATGCCTGACGGGATGTTTACACCGCGACCGTGCACTGTGGTGCCAGGGCATGCGGGAAGAATTACTTGCCCAACAATTCAAAATAACGGATGACGGACTCAATACCCCTGTAGAAATTGGGCAGATGGAACTTTTCATTCGGGGCATGGAGATTATCGTCCGGCAGGCCGAACCCCATCATGATGCTCGGAATTTTCAGGTGTTTGAGGAAAAGACCGACGATAGGGATCGATCCGCCCGAGCGCATGTAAACCGTTTTCTTCCTGAAGACGCTCTCCATTGCTTCCGCCGCAGCCGTAATGAACGGGCTGTCCGTTGACACGACCGAAGCCGGCGCAGTACTGATCACGCGAATGGAGGTTTTGATTCCCCTGGGAGTCAGTTTCTTCACGGCCGCGGTGAACTGCCGAACCACTTCCCTGGGATTCATGTCCGGCACCAGGCGCATGCTGATCTTGGCGACTGCGACGGCGGGAATCACCGTCTTCGCCCCTTCGCCTACGAAGCCGCCGCGAATCCCATGGACTTCGAACGTCGGCCGGGCCCACAGGCGTTCCAGCACGGAGAAATTTCGCTCGCCCACAAGCGCCGTCGCGCCGACTTCCTTTTTAAGAAACGCACTTTCCTTAAAGGGAAGCCGCTTCCAGGCTTTCAGTTCCTCATTGGACGGTTTGCGGACCTTCTGATAGAAACTCGGGATGCGGATCCTGCCGTCGGGGCCTTTGATCCCCGCGATGATTTCGGCCAGCGCCTGAATAGGATTCGGCGTGGCGCCGCCATAAACACCCGAATGCAAATCGTGTGATGCCCCGCGCGCTTCGAGTTCCAGATAGACCAGTCCGCGCAGGCCGGTGGTGATGGTCGGGAGGTCGGGAGCGAACATTTCCGTATCGCAGACGACGGCCGCACTCGACTTCAGCCGTTCCTTGTTTTTCGGGACGTAATCTTCAATGTGCTCGCCGCCGACTTCTTCTTCGCCCTCGATCAGGAACTTCACATTGACGGGCAACCTGCCTTCGCCGCGCAGGAAGCATTCAACAGCCTTCATCAGGATGTAGGTCTGGCCCTTGTCATCGGAAGCGCCGCGCGCGAAGATGTCTTTGCCGCGCAGGGTCGGTTCGAATGGCGGCGAATGCCATTCGTCCAGCGGATCAGGCGGCTGGACATCATAATGGCCATAGAGCAGCAAGGTCGGTTTGCCAGGCGCATCCAGCCATTCGGCGTAGACCAGCGGGTTCCGGCCTTGCCCGCCGCGGATGATGTCAACATCCCGCATTCCCATGCTGCGCAATTCGCGGGCAATGAATTCGACCGTGCGTTCGATGTCCGGTTTATGTTCCGGCAGCGTGCTGATGCTCGGAATTCTCAGAAGGTCCTTCAGACCCTCAAGGAAGGTATCTTGATTGGCACGCAAGTACTCTATGGCGGTTGGTTCCACAGTGTGTGCTCCTTGGTTGGCTGGCCAGCCGACGCGCGCGGGCGCGCAACGATTGGCGGTTAACAGGCAAGTCTACTCTTCGTTCTCGGCACGCGTCAAATTGAAGTCCTCGCCGTCTCCTGAATAGTATCGGCAGGATAGCACAGGACAAAGGCGGGAAGTCGCTCCGGCAAAGAGTAGCCACGGGGGACGGAGAGGCGGTCCGGGAGGCGAGCTGGAAATGGAGAGTCAACGAGGGCTTGGTAGGCTACCTGGTAATCAATTCGTTTTCGCTTCGTTTTGCCTTTAAAAAAGTAAATTCATTTTGTCCCTTGCTCCTGTTTTTCATGACCACCCCAAAAACTGTAAGCGTTGTTTGTGTAATAAGTTGCATTTCATCAACCTTCTCGGTGTATGCCGGACCAGCCAGCCTTATTCCTAAGTTCGCATCTTTTATAGTAGGCCACAGTGCTTGCTATTTGCTCCTCCGCTCATACGCTATAAGACGATACTATCTTGCGGGAAAAGCCGGGCGATTTCCGCCCTGCGGCAGAACGGTTCAATCCGCCTCATGCCTGTTCCGGCGCGTGGTGGGAGTAGCGGTTCCGAACCACGACGAGGTAATGGAGGCCGGAGGCCACGGTGATCCCGGCGGCGAGATACACGCAAATCCTGACAACCCCCTCCGTAACGCCCGGAACCTGCGCCAGAAGGCACAGCGCGGCAAAGATGGTGATCGACTGGATGACGGTTGAGGACTTCCCCAGGATGGTCGGGTAAAAAGGACGGTAGCCGGCCACAAGGATGATCAGCAGCGCTGTAATCAGAATGACCGCATCGCGGCTGAGCACCATGATTGTCAGCCACCACGGCAGCGCGCCGCGGAAAGAGAGCGTAATAAAGGCGGTGCTCATCAGGACTTTATCGGCGATGGGATCAAGCGCGACTCCGAGCGGTGAAACCTGTCTGAACGTTCTGGCGATGGTGCCGTCCAGAATATCAGAAAACGCAGCGGCGGCCATCACGGCAAGCGCGCCCTTATCGTGTCGTCCCACCACGAGGATGGCGAAGATCGGGACAAATACCAGCCGCAGGATCGTGATCTGGTTGGCTGTTGTAAGCACGCGCGAGGACATTGCTTATCACACTTAAGAGATTTTCAGGGGCATTATCAAATTCGGTAAACGTCGGGATTGCGAACAATTCTGAGTTCCGGCTCCGTGTGTTTCTGTACGTCTTCAAAGGAAAATCCCGGCGCGAGTTCCTTGATTACGAGCCCCTCTGGAGTTACGTCGATCAAGGCCATGTCGGTCACAATGGAATGAACAACGCGTGTGCCCGTCAAGGGCAGAGAACACTTCTTCAGGATTTTCGGCCGTCCGTCTTTGGTTGTGTGTTCCATGGCGACGATCACGCGTTTCGCTCCTGAGACCAGGTCCATGCTGCCGCCCATGCCTTTGACCATCTTGCCGGGGATCGTCCAGCTTGCCAGGTCGCCCTGCTCATCAACCTCCATTGCCCCGAGGACGGTAAGGTCGATGTGGCCGCCGCGAATCATCGCAAATGAATCCGCGCTTGAAAAATAAGAAGTGCCTGGCAATTCCGAAACCGTCTCCTTGCCTGCATTGATCAGGTCGGGATCAACTTCGTCCTCGAGCGGGTAAGGGCCTACACCGAGCATGCCGTTTTCGGATTGCAGAATCACTTCGATGCCGGGCGGAATGTAATTTGCGACGAGCGTGGGGATGCCGATTCCGAGATTTACGCAGTAGCCGTCGCGAAGTTCCTGTGCGACGCGACGCGCAATCAATTCACGCTTGTCCATCAGGCGGCCCCCCTCACCGTGCGCCTTTCGATACGCTTCTCGTAATTCACGCCCTGGATGATGCGGTGGACGTAGATTGCCGGCGTCACGATGCAGTCTGGATTGAGTGTCCCCAAATCGACCAGTTCTTCGACCTCGGCGATTGTCACCCGGGCTGCGGTCGCCATCATGGGATTGAAATTCCGCGCCGTTTTCCGGTAGATCAAATTGCCCCAGCGGTCGCCTTTCCAGGCCTTAATCAGGGCAAAATCCGCCGTCAGCGCGGTCTCAAGCAGATATTTGCGGCCTCCAAACTCCCGGACTTCTTTCCCTTCAGCGACCACCGTGCCAACGCCGGCCGGTGTGTAAAAAGCCGGAATGCCCGCCCCGCCGGCGCGGATGCGTTCCGCCAGCGTGCCCTGCGGGTTCAGTTCGAGTTCGATTTCGCCGTTCAGTGCCTGTTCTTCCAGCACTTTGTTTTCGCCGACGTAGCTGCCGATCAGTTTTTTGATCTGCCGCGTATGGAGCAGCCGTCCCAGGCCGAAGTCGCTGACGCCTGCGTTGTTGCTGATAACGGTCAGGTCCTTCGCGCCTTTCCGCTCGAGCGCGCTGATCAGGTTTTCAGGGATCCCGCAAAGCCCAAACCCCCCTGCCATGATGGTCGCGCCGTCCGGGATATCAGCAACGGCGGCATCCGCGCTGGCGTAGACTTTGTTCATGACCTCCTCGCCCGGACCTTCAGCGAAGTACTCCGGCAGGGTCAATCAATTGGTGCCCGCAGGTTGCCGGAAATTCCCATGACGTGTCCTGCGCTGGTCATCCTGAGCGGAGCAAAAACCTCCGCACTTGGCAAAACACTCAGAATGGAACGATCAGAGAGAGATTTCCAGCAACCGCCATTCAATCCTGTTCGCGCAACTTCCGGCGCAGTTCGCGCGCCCGGTCGAACTCCTCCTCAAGCTCCTGTGTGCTTAGATGTAATTTTACCGTATCGAGTTTTTGAATCATTGCGTCGATTGCGGAGCGGATATTTCCGCCGTTGGTCAGGCAGATATCGCGCCACACGTCGTAGGGACTTTCGGCAAGGCGCGTCAAGTCGCGGAAGCCGGGGCCGGCAAGCTCGAGCGGCAACCCGCCCTGTCCGGCCTTTTCGGCCACGAGGCCGGCCAGGCCCGTCGAAAGAAGCTGCGGCATGTGCGAGAGGTACGCCACGGCTCGATCATGGCTGGCGGCGTCTGTAACGTATGGCCGCGCGCCGAATGACCGCACAAGCTCGACGAAGGCTTTCACGCGCCGGTCATTCATGACCTCCGGCGCCGGTGGAACAAGCGCGTAGCAGGCGTTCTGAAAAAGCGCAGCCTCGGCGTGCTCGAAGCCCGATTGTTCCTTGCCGGCCAGCGGATGTCCGCCCAGGAACAGCGGGCCGTCAAGAGGCCAATCTTTTGTACGCTGCACGATCTGCTGTTTCGTGCTGCCGACGTCCGTCACCAGCGCGTTCGGTGAAAATGACGCTTTCAATTTTTCCAGCAGTTCGATGATTTTGCCAACGGGCGTGGCCAGGACCACAAGGTCTGCGGTTCGCACGGCCTCATGGGCATTTTCGAACGCTTCATGGATTGCCCCGGATGCGAGCGCGCGTTCGAGGACTTCAGCGCGATCGCACCCTACTCGGCGCGCATCGCAGCCGATCCGTTTGAGCGACAGTGCCCATGAGCCTCCAAGAAGGCCCAGGCCGATAATCGAAATTCGCTTGAAGAAGGGTCCGGCGGATTCCATGTGGACACATTTCCTTGATTGGCGGAAACTCAGATGGTTCGTCCCACCGCCGATGCGATCATCCGCAATTCTTTCATGAGCTGCTCAAACTGTTCGATGTAGAGCGACTGTGCTCCGTCGCTCAGGGCTTTTTCAGGGTCGTGATGCACCTCGATCAGCAATCCGTCGGCCCCGGCTGCCACCGCGGCCCGCGCCATCGGCGGCACTTTGTCCCTCCTGCCGGTGCCGTGCGAAGGATCCACTACAATCGGCAAGTGCGAAAGTTTATGAATGACAGGAATGGCGGAGATATCAAGCGTGTTGCGCGTGGCATTCTCGAATGTCCGAATCCCTCGTTCGCACAGGACCACGTTGTAATTCCCGCCGGACATGATATATTCCGCGGAAAGCAGCAGTTCCTCGATGGTGGCGGAGATCCCGCGCTTCAGGAGCACCGGCTTGGAGACTTTTCCCAGTTCCTTCAGCAGGTTGTAGTTCTGCATGTTGCGGGCGCCGACCTGGAAGACGTCAACGTAATCGAACATCGCGGGAGTCTGGGTCTGGTCCATGATTTCTGAGATCACCAGCAACCCGTATTTGTCCGCCGCCTTCCGCATCATCTTGAGGCCGGGCAGCCCCAGCCCCTGAAAGCTGTAGGGTGATGTCCGCGGTTTGAATGCTCCCCCGCGCAGAACCAGCGCGCCCAATTCCTTGACGCGCGCCGCAATAGTATCGATCTGCGATTCGCTTTCGATGCTGCAAGGGCCGGCCATCACGATCACTTGCTTGCCGCCGACCGCGATGCCCTTGCCCAGTTCGATGACGGAGCCTTCAGGGCGGAAGTGGCGGCTGGCCAGCTTGTAAGGCGCTGAAATCCGGACGACCTCTTCAACGCCGTCGATCAACTCAAGGTCGCGCGTGTCGAAGTCGATCTTGGCCCCCACCGCTCCGATCACCGTCTGGCGGACGCCGGTCGAGCGATGGGCGTCGAAGCCCATCTTCATCAGTCTGTCGATGACGTGAAGGATCTGTTCTTCCGTTGCGCCCTCTTGCATCACGATGACCATGTCGGGCTACTCCTTGCCGTCCCCCGATGCCGCCGAAGATTCCATCGAGTGGCGCTCGAGCGACCTTGCTTCGTCGATGATGCGCTCAAACAGGCGGCGGATGGCGGCATCGTCGAGCGGGCCCGGGTTTGACTTCACGACATTGCGAAGGATTTCCGCCTCCCGATTGGGTTGCCATGCGGCCATGTTCAGTTTCTTTTTCAGATGGCCGATCTCGATGGCGCACCTTGAACGCTCATTCAGCAGCTTAACCAGTTGCTGGTCAATTTCATCGATTTTTCTGCGCCAGTCTTCCAATTCACTCATGCGGGTGAACTCCCTGTGCCTTCCTTGAGCCAGCGAACATAGCGTTCGATAGACGCCGCACCCCCGGCGGAAAAGTGCTCTTCAACGGCCCGCACAATCGCGCTCCCTACCACCGCCGCGTCTGCAAGCTCCTGCACGGCGCGGACCTGTTCGGGATTTGAGAGCCCGAAACCCACTGCAAGCGGCAGCTGTGTGAATTTCCTGACGCGCTCAATCAGCGGGCGCGTGCCGTCAGAGATTTCCTTCCGCTCGCCTGTGACGCCCGCGCGGGCAATCAGATAAAGGAAGCCCGTGGAAACCTGTGCGACGCGCTCGATCCGCTCATCCGTCGAAGTGGGTGCGGCCAGAAAGATGGTGTCAAGGTTCCGCTTGCGCATCGCTTCGACGTAGTCTGCGGATTCTTCCGGAGTCAGATCGACGGCCAGCAATCCATCCGCACCGGCCTCGCTTGCTTCGCGGGCGAGATTATCCAGCCCGTATTGGAGAATCGGATTGTAATAGCTGAAAAGGATAATCGGAACCCGGACGCGCTTCCGCCATTCCGGGAGTTTACGCAGGACCTTGCGGAGCGTTGTTCCGCTTCGAAGCGCGCGTTCGGACGCCCGCTGAATCACCGGGCCATCCGCCAGCGGGTCGGAAAAAGGGATGCCCAGTTCGATGAAGTCCGCACCACCGGCCTCGATCGCGGCCAGCAGGTCCCCCGTGGCATCCAGCGAAGGGTCGCCGGCCGTAAGGTAAATCACGAGGCCTTTGGCGTTTGCCTCGCGGAGGCTGCGGAACCTCTCATGAATCTGCGATGTTGAAAGAGCAGGCATAAGGAACGAGCCGGCATTAGTTGCTTTACAAAATGCCTGAGGACTGGAAAATCCCCAGGTCCTTGTCGCCCCTGCCGGAAAGGTTGACGATGAAGATTGCGTCTCGCGGCGCGCCGGGTGCTCGTTTGATCACTTCCGCAAGCGCGTGTGCTGATTCGAGCGCTGGAATTATCCCTTCCGTGCGCGCGAGAACGCGCGCGGCATCGAGCGCTTCTTCATCCCGTGCATAAGTATATTCCACTCGGCCGAGACGGTAGAGCGCAGCGTGCTCGGGGCCGACTGCGGGATAGTCGAGCCCCGCAGAGACCGAATGAGTTTCCGATATCATGCCGTCCGCGTCCTGAAGCACATAAGTGTAAGAGCCGTGCAGTACGCCGGGCTTTCCGCCGGAAAAGCGCGCAGCGTGTTCGCCGAAGTCGAGGGAGCGGCCTCCCGCCTCGACCCCGACCATCTTGACCTCGCGGTCGGGAATAAAATCATAAAAAAGTCCGATGGAATTGCTGCCGCCGCCCACACAGGCGAAAAGGCAATCCGGCAGCCTCCCGGCCAGCTCAAGGATTTGCTGTCGCGCCTCCTGCCCGATGACGCGATGAAAGTCGCGCACCATCATGGGGTAGGGATGCGGGCCGAGCACCGAGCCGAGCAGGTAGTGCGTGCTGGCGACGTTTGTGACCCAATCGCGCATGGCTTCATTGATGGCGTCTTTCAGCGTCTTCGAGCCGGATGACACGCCCACCACTTCTGTTCCCAGCAGCCGCATGCGAAAAACGTTGGGCGACTGTCGCGCCATGTCCTCTTCGCCCATATAAACGCAGCATTCAAGCCCCAGAAGCGCCGCCACAGTCGCTGTCGCGACGCCGTGCTGCCCGGCGCCGGTTTCGGCGATCAATCGCCTCTTTCCCATGCGCACTGCGAGTAATCCCTGGCCGATGCAGTTGTTGATTTTGTGCGCGCCGGTGTGGAGCAGGTCCTCGCGCTTGAGGAAAATCTGCGCGCCGCCAAGATGCCTGGAAAGCCGCTCGGCATGATATAGAGGCGTCGGTCGACCCGCGTAGTCATGCAGCAGCCGTTTGAGTTCCCCCTGAAACGCGGGATCTTTCCGGGCGTCCTCGTAGGCGCGCTCAAGCTCCTCGATGGGATGCATCAAGGTTTCCGGAACGTAACGCCCGCCGAATTCCCCGAAGCGCCCGCGCGCATCCGGCCCCGTCATGGTTTGTTGGCTCTGCTGCATTTAATCGTATTGATTCAGCTCAAATAGATTACAGATTCCGATCTGCTTCCTCGACCGCCGCAAAAAACGCACGGAGCAGTTCAGGGTCCTTTTGCCCCGGTGCGGATTCCACGCCGCTCGCCACATCGACGGCGAAGGGCCGCACTAGCCGAATGGCGTGCCCAACGTTTTCGGGCTTCAGCCCGCCGGCCAGAATGATCGTCCCATACCTGCCGGCGTCGCGAACGAGATCCCAGTTGAAAGACCTTCCCGTTCCTCCGCTCAGGTTGGGATGGTAAGCGTCCAGAAGAAAGGCACGTGCCTCGAAGCCGGCAAGCATCTCCGCCTTGAAGCCATCGGCGACGGCCACGGCGCGAATCACAGGCAGGCCGTCGGCCTGTCCGATGGAACCAGGAAAACGCGGGCCGTGGAGTTGAACGGCGCTGACACCGGCATCACGGGCGATTTCGACAATGTGCGTCATCTCCGCCTCATTGGCAAAAACGCCCACGGCCATGACGAAGGGCGGCAACTGCCGGATGATTGTGCGAGCCACTTCGGGAGCGATGTAACGCGGCGAAGCGCTGTAAAAGTTGAAACCCACCGCGGAGGCTCCAAGTCGGACGGCGAGCAGCGCGTCTTCCGGTCGGGTGATTCCGCAGACTTTGACCCTGGTAGGCATACGGTCAAACCCCTGCCGGCTTCAGCGCGGGCGCGCTCTTGAGAAGTCGCGCAAGCTCTTTGCCGGGGTCATCGGACAGCATGAAGTGCTCGCCGATCAGGGCCGCGTTGAATCCCGCTTTGGCCAGCTTTTCGAGGTCTCCGCCGCTCCTGATTCCGCTTTCACTCACTGCCACGCATGACGGAGGAATTTTCCCGCGAAGCCGAAACGACGTTTCAAGGTCCACTTCAAGCGTGTTGAGGTCGCGGTTGTTGATTCCGATGATTCGCGCTCCAGCGGCCATGGCGCGATCAAGCTCTTCTTCCGTATGGACCTCAACTAGCGCTGCGATACGCAGCCCCTCTGCCAGCGCAAGGAAGCGCCTGAGAGCACTGTCCTCGAGCGCGGCAACTATCAGCAGGATTGCGTCCGCCCACGCGGCAGCGGATTCATAAACCTGGTATTCGTCGATGATAAAGTCTTTGCGCAGCACCGGCAGATGCACGGCTTCGCGAGCGGTCTTAAGATCATCCAGCGAGCCTTGGAAAAATTCCTGCTCGGTCAGGACGGAAAGGGCTGCTGCTCCGGTCTGCTGATACGATCCCGCTATTTCGGCAGGGCGAAAATCCGGGCGCAATACGCCTCGCGAAGGCGATGCCTTTTTAAGTTCCGCAATCACGCTGAGGTTTTCACCTGAAATTGCAGCAGCGAAATCGCGGATGTCCGTACGCTCTTCCGCTGCCTGCGCAAGCTTTTCAATCGGGACGGCGGAGGACGCTTCTTCAATCCAGCGCCTGCGGGCGGCGAGAATTGTGCTGAGAACCTGGCTTTGCTTCACTTTGTTCCCCTGATGCAAGCTGTTCAACATGAAGCGGATAACGGCGACTGGAACAATACTTTACTCTAACCTTGCGTTGGAGGCGAAGTCAACGTTTGAAGCGTGCGAAACGTACCGACTGCAGTTGCGATCTGTGATCGCTGCATCCGCCGAGTGTTACAATTTCGACTGCATTTCGCGACCTCTTCATCTTGCCGGCTCACCCTGGCTGAGTCGCCTCAGAGCAAAAGTGGCTGCATTTTCCGCCGGAAAGACTTATATTTACCAGTTTAGCTTGAACTTTACGCGGAGGTTTTACCGATGGCGGATGTTGTGACATTTGGCGAAGCGATGATCCGGCTTGCGCCGCCGCACTTTCAGAGACTGGAGCAGACCAACTCGCTTGACGTGCAGGTGGGTGGCGGTGAATTGAACGTGGCCGTCGGAGTGAGCCGCCTGGGGCTTACCAGCACCTGGGTTTCGCGCCTTCCGAGGAACTCTCTCGGGCGGTTACTCGAAAACCGCGTGCGGCAGGCCGGAGTTGACACCTCACAGATCGTATGGACGGAAGGCAGCCGGGTGGGGCTCTATTTTGTGGAATTCGGTGCAGCGCCGCGGCCGAGTTCGGTCCTTTACGATCGTGCTTATTCGGCCATAACAACCATCAAGCCCGGCGACGTGGACTGGAAAAAAGTGCTTGCGGGCGCGCGATGGTTCCACACCAGCGGCATCACTCCTGCGTTGAGCGATTCGGCGGCCGCTGTTACGCTGGAAGCGCTGGAAGCTGCAAAACGCGCCGGAGTTACGGTCAGCTACGACCTGAACTACCGCGCGAAGCTCTGGTCTCCGGACAAGGCGCAGGCTGTGCAGGAACCTCTGATGGAGTTTGTCGATGTACTGATTACAACGGAAGAAGACACCGGCGTGGTCTTCAAGATCAAGACCGGAGGAGCCGCGGACGAAAAGGGATTCACGGAGATTTCCGTAGAAAGTTACAAGGAAGTTGCACAGCGCCTTCAGCAGAAGTTCAAGTTCAAAGCCGTAGCTATTACTTTGCGCGAAAATCCTCTGGTGTGGCGGAATACGTGGTCGGCCATCGCCTATGCCGAAGGCAAGTTTTATGAGGACGTGAAATATGACCTTGAGATCGTGGATCGCGTCGGCGGAGGCGATTCTTTCAGCGCTGGATTCATTTACGGTTATCTTGCGAAGAACTCTTATGAAGCCGCCGTCCGCTACGGGAATGCCTTCAGCGCGCTCAAGCAGACCATCCCTGGTGACTTTAACTGGGCGACCCTGGAGGAGGTCGAAAGACTGCTGAAAGGCGCAAGCCTGCGCGTGGCCCGATAAATGCTGACCGTCTCGGACGAACGTTGCGACACTGTGTGTCAGGACGGTCTCGCACAGCCACGTTGCAGTGATTCAGGGGCATCTCGAAACTCCCGATGAAAGGACCTTGTCATGTCATGGAGTAGAGAGAAAGTGCTTGCCCGGCTGAGGGAACTGGGCGTCGTACCCATCATTCGCGTATCCACGGCGGAGCATGCTTCGCGTGCCGTCGAAGCGGTGGTCGCCGGCGGCATTGCTGCGGTCGAGATCACCATGGGAGTGCCGAACGCGCTCCGCGTGATGGAGCAGGTAGCGGACCGCTACGGCGACAGCGTCTTACTCGGGGCAGGTACGGTGCTTGACAGCGAAACCTGCCGCGCGGCGTTGCTGGCAGGCGCGGAATTTATCGTCACGCCTTCGCTGGACGTCAAAGTAATTGAGACGGCGCGGCGCTACAGCAAGGCTTGCATTCCCGGGACACTGACGCCTACCGAAATTGTTGCGGCGTGGCAAGCCGGTGCCGACATGGTGAAAGTATTTCCGTGCGCGCCGGTTGGGGGCCCGAATTATATCCGTTCGCTCCGCGGTCCGCTTCCGCAGATTGATTATGTTCCAACCGGCGGCGTTGACCTTGAAACCACGCCGGAATACATCCGCGCAGGAGCGGTGGCAGTGGCAGTGGGCGGAGAACTTGTTTCCAACAAGGCGCTGCGTGAAGGAAAGACGGAAGTGATTACAGCGAATGCCCGCAATTTCCTCGAGGCGGTCCGCACTGCGAGGGCGGAATTGGGAAAATAGTCCTTGCAGGATCCAGCCTGGCGCCCTTTATCGGCTCAGTGCTTCATCCAGCTTTTCGAGGAAACTCAGGACCTCAGCCGGGCCCTTCAGAAAGAACTTTGCCTTCGATTCACGAAATTTGCCGACCCGAATCGTGACGGCTTTTGGGAGAAGCGCGAACGCGGTTTCGTCCGTTGTGTCGTCTCCGGCATAGACGACGAGCTTGCGGCCCGGAATTTGTTCCAGCAGTTCCTTTGCCGCAGTTCCCTTGTTTCCCATGCCCTTCGGATAAATCTCCCAGATCTTTTTGCCCGCCATCATTTTGAAATCTGGCCCCAGGCGATCCAGCGCATCGAGGACCAGCGCTTGTGCCTTTTTTATGGCGGGCTTGCGGGCCCTCCGGTAGTGGACACCGAAGCAGACTCCCTTGTCTTCCACTTTGATGCCGGGCAGGTCTTGTGTCTGCTGCTGGAGCCGCTGCATACTGCCTCGCAGGCGGCGGACGCCCGGCAAGTCAGGCGTTTGGCCGTTGCTGCGTTCCCATCCGTGCAATCCAAAATAGATCGCGCCATCCACCCGCACCCGTTCCTGCAGATCACCGAGTTGCCGGCCGCTGATGAAGCAGAGGGTCACGTTCCGGTGGCGAAGCAGTTTTCGAAGGATGCGCCGCTTGGGTTCTTCGAGGAAAACTTCTTTGGGTTTGCGGCGTAACCGCACGAGCGTGCCATCAAAATCAAGGAAAACAACGATATGTTCCGCCCGGCGGATCCTTTTGTTCAGGTCCGCCCACGCGTCGAAAAGGTTTTGCAGCTTCGCCTTATTCTGAGGTTTGGAATCTGCGGGTGCAATTGAGGATTGTTCACGGATGCGGGTGTTCCGGCGGGATTTACTGGTTGTAACCATGATGCCGAGTGATTGGTCGAATCAGTAAAGAGTATTCGGCGTTCCTCCGTTAGCGCACTTTCAGCGGCTCCGACACGTCGGGCCGGACCTCTGAAAGTTCGCGGACCAACCTTGCCGCCCAGCGGTAAATGTTGTGCTCGCGAACGACGCGACGCATGCGCTGCATCCTGAGCCGTTTTTCCTCGGGGTCCATTGTCAGTCCAAAGCGGATGGCTTCGGCCAGTTGCTCGGTGTCGTAAGGATTCACAATCAGCGCGTCGCGCAACTCGCGGCAGGCGCCGGTAAAACGGCTGAGGATCAGGACTCCCTGGCTGTCATCGCGCGCCGCGACGAATTCTTTCGCCACCAGGTTCATGCCGTCGTGCAGTGAAGTCACCATGCAGATGTCCGCCGCCTTGTAATAACGCACGATCTCCTGGTGGCTATGGTGCCTTTTGAGCAGGATGATCGGTTTCCAAGGACCTTTTTGGAACCGCTGGTTGATCCGTTGCGCCTCCGATTCAATTTCCTTCGCAAGATCGCGGTAACGCTGAATCTCGGTCCGGCTTGGCGCGCCGATCTGCACGAAACTGAATTTCCGCTGGTATTCCGGGTATTTTTCAAGGAACCGCTCGATCCCGCGAAAGCGCTCGATGATCCCCTTGGTGTAATCCATGCGATCGACGCCGATACCCATCATCGTGGCTTCAACACCCAGTTCTTTGAACATTTCTACACGATCGGGCAGAGTCGTCAGCGCTGAGCCGCTCACGGCATCTGAATCAAAAACGACACTGACCGGAAACGGACGCACCAGGGTAAAGTGCCCGCGGCGATTGACGGCAAACCGGTCCCATTCGATGCGGCATTCAAGGGTGCGGTCAACCGTCTCGAGGAAATTATTGCAATGGTTCTGAATGTGGAAGCCGGCGATGTCCGCGCCGAGAAGTCCATCCAGCAATTCACGCTGCCAGGGGCAGATCCCGAATGCTTCGGGGTTCGGCCAGGGTATATGCCAGAAAATCGCAACGCGGGCGTCGGGGCGCTTTTCCTTCACCATGCGCGGAAGCAGGGCGAAATGATAGTCATGGATAAGGACAGCGGGTTCGTGCGTGCCCTCCATTTCTTCCAGGACCGCTTTGGCAAACTTCTGATTGACCGCCTTGTACTGCCGCCAATCAGCCTCACGGAAGGTTGGACGCTGGTGAGCGATGTGGCACAGCGGCCACAGGCCCTCATTGGCGAAACCGAGGTAGTATCCTCTCTCTTCCTCCTCGGTCAGCCAGACTCTGCGCAGCGTGTAATGCGGATCATCGGGAGGCACGCGCAGGCGGTCTTTTTCATCCACCACTTCGCGGTCGGCGTTGCCTGCCCCCGTGGCCACCCAAGTGCCGTCGCAGGCCCGGAGAATGGGTTCAAGCGAAGTCACCAGGCCGCTGGCTGGCACAAGACATTCGATGCGACCGTTACGGCGGACGTGCATGTAAGGTTCGCGGTTGGAGACCGCAAAAATCGGCTTGTCACGAAAGCGGTTCCGCACGTGAATGCGCAGGCGTTCGGCCGTCCAGATGGCTTCACCTATCTCCCGCAGGCGCGCCTCTTCCTCGGCTGCCGTGCGGGCGACTTCGAGCGACTTGGCAAGCTGTGTTGCTTCGTGAGCGATAGGCTGGAACAACTCCTCGGCCGGCAGAGGGGTTGTTCGCAGGCCTTTGCCGGTCCTCAAGGCGCGAAGCCATTGCGCAGTCTTTGTGACGGGCTCGAGGATGCTGATTCGGATGATCAGCAGGCAGATAAACGCGATCAGCAGGGTCTCAACCAGCAGCCGGAGGAACGTATCTCGCCAGAGCCGGAACGATTGTGCTTCAATGAAGCTGGCATTGTGGTAAAGGGCCAGCACGCCTTCCAGACCCTCGTTTCCATGAATGGGCAAGGCATAGACTTCCATCGACACGCCGTTCAAGTTGAAGAACTGGCTGACTCCCCTATCACGGAAAATCGCCTGGTGGACGGCGGATGGAGCGATGTCCAATTGAGTTTCGAGCGTGCTGGCAATGGCAATTTTGTTCCCGTTTTTGTCAAAGACGGCAATTCCGTCAAGCGCTTCCCGGTTCTCGAAGCGGTCCAGGAGTTGCTGTAGCTGGCCCCAGGAATGGCTTCTCAGCAGCGGCTCGACGTTATCGACAAGGCTTTCGGCCAGGATCTCCGCGCGCTTTTCCAGATCGTTCCGAAGAGCATTCTTCTGGGAGCGCACCTGGAAAAAGGCGAATATGAACGCAACCAGCGTGATGCTGATCGTCAATGAAATAATCAGCTTGTGCCGAATACGCATTTTCTAAATTTTACATCAACCGTTTTGAGATGCCCCGGGGAAAACAACTCAGCGGCAACATCTGTGTGAACGGATAGGGCGTTCCATTAAGACTTTTGTCACCTGAATTGTGCAGCAAGTTTATATTATAGATCAACACGGAGGTGAGGCATGAACTTTCAAAATCGTATGGCTGTAGTCACAGGTGGGACTGGCGCGCTGGGCAGTGCCGTCACGCTTGACCTGCTGCGGGCCGGGGCGACGGTCGCGGTGCCGTATCGCGAGGAGAGCGCCTGGAAATTGCTGCGGGCGGCTGCCGGTGAGCACGCCTCCCGTTTGAGAGGAGAACCGGCGGACCTGAATGTCTCCGCCGATGTTAATCGCTTTGTGGGCAGCGTGATTGAGCATTACGGCCGCGTGGATTTCCTGGTTTGCGTCGCCGGCGGCTTTGCCGCAGGCAAGACTTTTGAAACCGATGATCAGGCCTGGGACTACATGCTGGAACTCAACCTGATGAGCGTTGTCCGAACGCTTCGGCCGGTGATCCCTGCAATGGTCCGCCAGGGTTTCGGCCGGATCGTAACCGTTTCGAGCGGGGCCATCCTGAAAGGCGGAGGCGCCGGCATCGCCGCCTACGCCGTCTCCAAAGGGGCCGTCCTGCAACTCACTGAAATCCTCTCGCAGGAGCTTAAGGAGTTTGATATTCGTGCGCATTGCGTCCTGCCTGGAACCATGGACACCGAAGCAAACCGCAAAGCGATGCCGACCGCAGATTTCTCGAAATGGGTCAAGACCGAAGACGTAGCGAAAGTCATTCACTTTCTGCTGAACGACGATTCGCGCGCCGTGCGCTCAGTAGCCGTGCCGGTTCTGGGATAGTGCCATCGTCCATAGGTTGGTTGAATATATAAGGCCCAGGGTCCCCGTTCTTCCAGACGCGATGTTGTTGGTCGGTGCAGGGAATCTGCCTTGTCCCACCACCGTGACAACAGGCAGGCCCCATGCGAGGTTCAGAAAACTCGATTCCCGCTGCGTTTTGCTGCATCCGATGAAAACTGTGCTCGGTGCCACCTTTGCGGTCCGATTGACAATTTTGCGGCGGTTGACGTAGAGTGGAATGTTTCCACAGGCAGTGTCTATACCGCCCGTAGCCTTGCGCTGTTCCGCGCGGGAAGTTTTCCAACCGACATCTGCCGGAGAAAAAAAGAAGTCTATGTCAAGAATCACGCTGTAGAGATTTCCCGGTTTGTGTCCAGCGCCCTTGTTGCAAGGGCCGCGGGCGCCAGCCGGGCTAACCTAAAGGATTCCTGGTTCACATCCGCCGCACTAAAAAAGGAGATTGCTAATGTCCACGCCGAATGAAGCAAAAGAATCGGCCCTCAAGACCGCGCGGCCCGCAGGAAGGATTTTTAACTTCAGTCCGGGGCCGGCGATGCTGCCGGATGAAGTCATGCTCCGTGTGCAGCAGGAGTTCCTGAACTATGGCGGCATTGGTGCCTCAATCCTCGAAATCAGCCATCGGTCCAAAGATTTTGTGGCTGTGGTCGAAGAATCGATCGCACTCTTTCGAGAACTGGTCTCCCTTCCGGAAAACTATACGGTGCTCTTCATGCACGGCGGCGCGCGGATGCAGTTTGCCGCCGTCCCGATGAACCTGATCGGGCTGAAGCCGGCACGACGGGCGGCTTATGTTGAGACCGGAGTTTTCTCCGGCACCGCAATCAAAGATGCTGCTCCTTATGGCGTTATTGAGACGGTGGCCAGCGGCCAGAAGGACAACTTCACGCGAATTCCGGAAGTGGACGTGGAGCGCATCCCGAAAGATACTTCTTATCTTCACATCACCACAAACAATACGGCTTACGGAACGCGGTGGAACAAATTTCCCGAGACTGGCGATTTACCGCTGGTGGGAGACGCGACATCTGAAATTCTGTCGCGCGTGATGGATTATTCACGCTTTGCGCTGGTTTACGCGAGCCTGCAAAAGAATCTGGGTCCGGCCGGGACCGCCATTGTCGCCGTGCGCAAAGACCTGCTTGGCCACGCACTGCCACTCACTCCGCCCTTGCTTAACTACGCCACCGTTGATAAGGGCCAGTCGCTGGTCAACACGCCGAGCACATTCAACATTTACTTTGCGCGCGAGGTCATGCGCTGGATCAAAAGCCTTGGAGGCGTTCCTGAAATCGAGCGCCGCAACAACGAGAAAGCCAAACTCCTCTACGATTTCCTTGACCAGTCGAGCTTCTACAAACCTCTGGTGGACAAAGCGCACCGCTCCACGATGAACGTCACGTTCGATCTGCCGACTCCTGAAGCGCTCGAAGAGTTTCTCAAGCAGGCTGGTCGCGAGGGCCTCTACGCCTTGAAAGGCTATCGCGCGGTGGGCGGAGTTCGCGCCTCGATTTACAACGGAATGCCGCTTGAAGGCGTCCAGGCGCTCGTATCGTTCATGAAAGAGTTTGAGCGGCGGCGTGGATAGGACACGCGGCACAGGCTGAGAGAAATTAGCAATCCTAAAAAGGGGGTTGAACTGTCGCGGGCGCCCGATGCGGACTCGCACAGTACACAATATGAAAATTCTGGTTGCTGACGACGTTTCCAATCGAGCTGTGGAGATCCTTCAGGAAGACAAGTCCTGGAACGTTGTTTACCTGCCCGGCAAGAAGGGCGCTTCGGTGGCGGACGAAATTGTTGACGCCGACGCGCTGGTCGTGCGAAGCGCCACAAAGGTCAAGGCGGACTTGCTGGCGCGCGCGAAGCGGCTGCGCGTGATCGGACGGGCCGGCGTGGGCGTTGACAACGTGGACCTCGAGGCCGCCACGAAGCATGGGATTGTTGTGATGAACACTCCCGGAGGGAGTTCCACCAGCGTTGCCGAGCAGACCATCGGCTTCCTCATTTCCCTCGCCCGCCGCATTCCGCAGGCCGACGCATCCATGAAAAAGGGCGCATGGGAAAAAAAGAAATTGACCGGAATCGAGTTGCGCGGGAAAACGCTGGGGCTGATCGGCCTCGGCAGAATCGGAAGCGAGGTCGCGCGCCTTGCACGCGCTTTTGAAATGGAAGTGATCGCTTATGATCCCTATGTTCCCTCGCGGCTTGCCCAGGAGCAGGGCGTAAAACTGGTGAAGTTTGAGGAATTGCTTGCTGCAAGCGACTTCATCAGCCTTCACACGGCCGCCACCCCTGAAACGCACCACCTGCTCAATGCCCAGACACTCGCAAAAACAAAGCCCGGCGTTCGAATCGTAAACTGTGCACGCGGCGAACTGATCAAGGAAGACGATCTTCTCCAGGCGATCGAGAGCGGTCATGTTGCCGGAGCCGCGCTGGACGTTTTTGAAAAAGAACCGCCGGTGGATTCCAGGCTGGTGACGCACCCGAATGTGATAGCCACGCCGCACATTGCCGGCTCAACCGATGAGGCGCAGGAGATCGTCGGCATCAGCATTGCCGAGCAAATTCGCGACTATCTGCGGCTCGGCGTGCCGCGTAACGCCGTCAACATGCCGGCGATTTCTCCTGAGGAATACAAAAAGCTCGAGCCTTACATCCAGCTTGGAGAAAAGCTCGGGACATTTGTGGCGCAGATCGCCGGCGGGCGAATTGAAGAGGTAAAAATCAGTTACGACGGCGGCCTCGCTGAACTCAATACGCATCTGGTCAAAAACGCCGTGTTGAAGGGCGTCCTCAGCAAGGCGCTTTCAGGTGATGTGAACCTGATCAACGCCGCTGCGCTGGCCCAGGAGCGCGGGATCGAAGTTGTTGAAGTTCGCAGCGCGCGCCGTGCCGCATATTCGAATTCGCTCGGCATCGCGCTCCGCACGGAAGGCGATTCGACGTCGGCGCTGGGCATGGTGGGACTGCGCGGCCTGCGCATTCTCGGCATCAACGATATCGACATCGAGGCGCCGCTCAAGGGATTTATCCTTTTCATCCGTAACCAGGACGTGCCCGGCGTGATCGGCCGGGTAGGGACGATTCTGGGTGAGAGGAACGTCAATATCGCCAGCTTTGCTCTGGGCAGGAACCAACAGGCCGGAGAAGCAATCGGCCTGGTCAACGTGGATGACCGCGTACCGCCGGAAGTGCTGGAGGAAATCCGCAAGATTCCCGCCGTGCGCTTTGCCTGCGTTGTTGAAGTATAGCGCGCCGACTTTCTGTCATAGCATGCACTGCGGAGAGTAAAGGACTTATCAGGCTTTGCGGCCCAGCCCCGCTTTGGCGTGGATTTTCCTGACGGTTGAATACAATCCCAGGCCGACCATCCCTGCAATCACGGCATAAACCCAAAACGGGATGTTGCGTCCCACAATCAGCAGATAGAGATAAGCCGAGATAAAGAAGAACGAAGCGGCGAGGACGGGAAGAACGATGGGTTTCCTCCGCCGCAGGTTACTCACGATCCAACCGACGCAAACAGTGAAAAAAGGTATGGCGCCGACATAAATGCCGCCGAAGATAACGGGGTTCACATTGTATTTTCTGCCCAGACTTACAAACCAGTCGCGGAACCAGTTCCTGGTCCAATCGATCCCCAACTGAAAAGTCGAGTAACCTTTACCCCGGCCGGCCTGATCGTTTAATCCCCAGTTATAAGTCTCAAACCGGATGGTGAATTCGCGGCCTTTCAATTTCTGCACTGCCGCTTGGGGACCGAATTTGAGCAGAAACCCACGCACACCGCCCGGATAAGCGTTGAAGTCCTGTTTGTACCACTTGAAGATTGGGCTGACGATCACTTCGCGTTTGTTCGGCTCAAACCGGTTGAGCGCCGGGTTCGCCAGCCACTCGCGGACATTGTCATCCAGTTGCTCGTCGAGCCTGTCGGCCGTGTAAGCCTCGCGGCGGAGCGGAGGACAACTGAGCGACGCACACACCAGCGCCGCGTGGATCCTGGGATCATGCATCTGTCGAAGGCGCGACTCGATTTCGTCCAGCGAAACCGCTTCGCCGGCCAGGCGGAAGCGCCGCGCCTGGAAAGGCCGAGGCGTGTTCCAGATGCTTTTTGTCGGATAGTTCTCGCAAATCCATTCAATCGTCATCGCGTTGTAGGCGTTGATCAGGAGGGCCTTTTGAGAGTCTTCTGAAACAGGCCCTGAGCCTGTCTGCCCAAAGCTCGCCACATAATTGCGGAGCTTCTGCCAATCCTGCTGTTTCAGTTTTGCGTAATCCACACGGTGCTGCTGATCGACATACTGGTGGAGAATCTCGTTCCAAGGCGCAGGGTCAACCTGAGGCAAGAATCCACTGGCCGCGGGCATCAGGAATAAAATCACGAAGACCAGAGATTGCAGATTCACGGCTGTTCGCCCAGACGATGATTCCGAGGAGAAATCAGAACTTGGCGGAAACTCAATTCGTTCTGCCTGCTCCTCGCTTGTAATGATGAACGATTTCAGGGCCTGTTACATAGAAACTTCTTATGCCCCTGCGGCCGACCGTTGCGTGCCGCCAAGAATGGGGTACGTCGGCCGCCGGGCTTGCCGCGCGAAATTCTGGAGTTGTTCAACTGCCGCTATCGCGTGGTCATTTGTGATTCGGAACCTGGAGCCGATCGAAGTCACTTGAGGAATCGGCGTGAGCGGGATTTTCGCCTTCAAGCGCGCTCACCGCAGACGGAGGAAGCGCCCTGGCGTTGCTTACGAATTCGCTCACGGCAAGGATTTGCTGTTCGCTGAGAGTGTGCTTAAAGCCCGGCATGCCCGTCAGCCGGACGCCGTTCTTTATTTTCCAATATGCTTTGGGGTCGAGCATATGAAACGGACGGCCCGGATCGAAAGAAGATGCTTCCCCTGGCCGGAAGAATTGGGGCGGATGGGGATACATGCCGGCCGCGATCGCAGTTTCCTGCTGGTTTGGCAGCCCGTGGCAGACGGCGCAGTCATTACGATAAACACGCGCCCCGCTTACGAGGTCGGCCTCGGTGGGCGGCGGGACATGGGTTTTCGGTTCTTCGCGGGACAAGGTTGCCCGCATCGCCAGTCTTGCGAAGAACCGCTCAAAAGGCAGGGGCGATGCTGAAGTCGAAACCGGTGCGTACCCGGAACGGAGATAAAGATAAACCGCCGCCGGGACCAGAAGGATTCCCGCAATGAACACAATCAGGTATTTTTTCATAATCCTCGCCCCGGCGTACTCATGAAACGCGCCCTCATTGCCCACCCATGATCACCGAATATTGTGAGCGGCACTTGACGTTCGGCCAGAAATCCACTGTCTTGCTCAAGCCGTTCGATTTGACCACGAATGCCAGAGGAGGATTGTGGACTTTTTCCGGCAGTCCGATGAATCGGGCTTTCCCTTCGCTGTTGGTCCCAACCTTCAGGTCCATCTTCTTCATGCCCATAAAGCCATAGGCAATATGGACGGAAATCTCGGCGTTATAAAGGGGCTCGTTATTCCGGCTGACAGTGAAGTCCACGGTGCAGGGGCCAATGCCTGCGTTCACCTGCGGGACGGGGACCGGCTCAGAGGCTGCGATCAATCCACCCGCGAATAAAAGACTGAGTGCAATCGCGTTAACCACGTATCGGCGAATAGAAACTCTTGTTTGTGGATCCGGCGTCATCACGTCAACCCTCGTTCGAAATCTCATTGGATACAATCCACACCTCTCTCTCAGATTCCCGCTCTGTTCTGCGAGTTGCCGCGCCCTCAGTTGCAGAGGCGTCTGTCCGTTATAATAGACCGTTTGGGAGAAGTTCCACCATGCCTGAGCTTCAGGTGCGCCATTGGCCGCAGGACAAGCCGCTTGACTCGAAGACTGTCGCGGAGGTCTGGGCGCGCGATGGCTTCAGTTGTGATCTCTGGGTTGACCCGCCGGGGCAGCAATGGCTTGATTTCGTGCACCGCACAGACGAGCGTGTCGTGGTTAAAGAAGGCACGATCGAGTTTGAAGTCGAGGGCAAGCGGACCACGCTTGGCCCTGGCGACGAGGTGACGATTCCGGCCGGCAGCCGCCACAGCGTCTGGAACCGCGGAGAATCCACCGCGCGCTGGTTTTATGGATACAGGAACCGTTGATCTTTCCGGCACGCTCGGCATTTGCAAGTCTCGAAGTCCGGCGGCGCAGCACGGGCGTTCTCGTCTGATGTAACGGCACTTTACACCGATTGGAATAACAGTTGCCTCCACAGCCTGATTTCCTGAGCAACAAACCCGTAGCGGCCGGCATCGGGATCCTGAGAACTGTGTCGATCACCATCCTGGTGGTGGTTCTTCTCTTCCTGGCCCTGATCGGAGTTTTCGGGGCCGTGATCCATTTTGGCGATCACAGGGAAGTGGTTTTGCCCAAACCAACCGGCCCGTTTGCAGTGGGTCGCACACTTTTTGACTGGACCGATCCTGAACGCGACGATCCATATTCCTCTGCGATTGGAAAACATCGCGAGTTGATGGTGTGGTTCTGGTACCCTGCCACCGTCACGCCAGAATCAAGGCCCGCGGAATATATCCCGGCGGACTGGGCCTCGCTGCTTCCCTGGCGTCCCGTGACAATTCCCAGCCGGGTGCGTGTTCACGCTATTGCCGATCCTCCCGTTGCCGCTGACCGGCAGACCTACCCCGTCCTGATATTTTCAACCGGTTTCGGCAATCTCCCCAGCGATTACACTTCCTTGATCGAAGACATCGCGAGCCACGGTTATGTGGTCCTAGGGATTACAAATACTTACAGCGCGCCGGTCGTGCGTTTTCCCGATGGACGCGTGGCAAACCATCTGGCCGAAGCCTCATTTCCAGGCGGCCCATCTGAGGCCATCCAATCGGCGGGAAACCGGATGGTGGATGTCTGGGCGGCGGACATCCGCTTTGCAATCGACAAGCTCGCGCAGATGAATTCCGACGCCAAAAGCCGGTTCCAGGGGCGGCTTGATCTTTCAAAGATCGGGTTGCTCGGCCATTCTTTTGGCGGAGCCGCTTCCGTCGAAGCCTGTCTCGAGGACGCCCGGTGCGAAGCCGCAATCGATATCGACGGAAACCTTTTCGGCGATGTGGCGCGCGAGGGAATCCGGAAGCCTTTGCTGTTTGTCCTGAGCGACTGGACGCTGCGCCCGCCATGGCTTGCGCGTACGCTGGCAAGCGTTTCAGTGCAAAGGTTTCGCCGGCAGCAGGTGGAACTCGAGCGCGAGATGAATGCGACTTGCCGGAAATCTTCTCAATGCTGGAAGGCCCATATCCCCGGTACAGGCCACTTCAACTTCACGGACCTGGCTGTTCTCTACAGCCCGGGGATGCGTTTGATGGGTTATCTTGGTCCTGTCAATGGCGCGAAGGGCCTGGAAGAGACTTCTTCCTGCATTCGAACTTTCTTCGGCACGATATTGAACGGGCAGTCCCCGAACCTGCCCGCGGGGTCTTCAAAACCTGGTTGCCAATTTCAGGCTCTCGGCAATACGCCCGGAAACTCCCACGCTGCGCGTCGTTGAACATGGGACGGCGAGCGTCGGGTCCGTCTCCATGCCATGCTGGCTGACGAATTCTTTTCTCATAAAATACTTTGTTGAAGCGTCCATGCTTTCCGCGTACAATTGGCCATTCAGCTTATATCGGGGGACACAGACTCAACAACCGGGAGCAACCCGTCCATGAGGATTGATATGGACGTAGCTTTGGTGGATCCAAAGCCACACGCTACGCCTCTTCGCCCTTCTGAATTTGACAACTCGGCGGAACATTTTGCCGTTATCCACGTGAAAGGCCCGCTGGTGGAGGGTGAGGGCGTCAGATTTTTCCTTGAGCAGATTCGGCTGTTGATCGGACGCGGCGTCGGCAGATTCGTGATCGATCTTGATGGAGTTCCGCTGGTTGACAGAGGCGGCGTGTATGCGTTGGCGGCGGCGTATAACCTGATTCGCGACGCGCGGGGAAAGGTGAAATACGCCATCACTTCTGCTGACATTCACATTGGCATCCGCAAGAACCATCTCGATCGCGTCTTCGAGATTTTCCAGAACGAAGCCGCAGCGCTGGCTGGTTTCGCCAAGCCTCGGAATGTGCCGTCCCGCCTCCAAAAAGCTGGCGGACGCGGTTAGGTTCTGCAGACAGTCAGGGGCACCGGTGGGCCCGGAAAAGGGCTTCGCTGTCCTGTTCGTCTTTGGATCAGGATTTTAAGCGATTGACCTGCCTGCCATTCGCTGGCATTCTGAGATCGAGGGACCGGTCATGGCCCTCCAGGGAACACTTCGAATCCTGCTTCTGTACGATGTTGCGGACTCCATCAACTTGGAGCGGCTGAATTCAATTCTTCGGCTTCCCCCTGCTGAACGCCTTCCCAGCTTTGTTCATCCCACTCCTGAGTATGTCCGGTTCGAACTGCCTCCCGTTGTTGAACCGCTCGATCCGGTCGAAATCGGTCCGGACCGGAAACTGGCGGCGCGGATCAAATATTATGAATACGGCGTCGCCAGCGTTGAAATGGAGTTGCCGTTTTGCTGCGATTGGGAAGGCCTGGTCAGGCTCTCCTCTGAATGGATCGCCGCACCGAATATCGAGCAACGCGCCCTCGAGGTGATGCGCGCCGCACTCCGTCGGATTGCACCCGCCCTCTTCAGGCCTTATGACAATCTGCTGACCGAGGATTATTACATCGTTGAGCTGCGAGAGGCGCGAAACGCTGATGGGCGTCCCGCAACCGCAGAGGATCTGCTCGTCCGCCACGGGCCGGATATCGCCCAGGTCATTCGTGGCGAATCTCACCCCCTATCCGAGGGCGAGCGAAACCAGATTTTACAGTCGAGCATTTCATATTACCCGTCGGACCTCCTGGTCGTGGGCTGGACGGCAGCGCTGGTTTACGATACTGCGGAAGGCGCGGCGCCCATAATTCAGCTTTTGGAATATGCCAATACCCAATTGCTTGAGTTCCGTCATTATGATGGCCTGCTGACGCGTGTCCTCGATGGTGTTTACCGGTCGCTTGAGCGCCACAGCGGGCTGGTAGCGCGATGGCGGCTCGCCCGCGAAGCCGAACACTTGAATATGATCCGGGTGGAAGTAATGGAACTTGCGGAGCGTGCGGACAATGCCATCAAGTTCGTCAGCGATATGTTTTATGCGCGGCTCTATCGTCTGGCGGCGGCAAAGGTCGGCGTTCCTGATCACCGGCGGCTGGTGGATGAAAAACTTCGCACGGCGGGAGAGCTTTACCGATTCATGGTTGACCAGTTTGAGCACGCACGCTCATTTGTTCTGGAACTCGCCATCGTGATCATCCTGATCATCGACCTTATATTCCTCTTCAAAGGCAAATGATCGTGCACCGCCATCTCTCTACAAGGCCGGAATTGTGTGCGCCCTTTTTCGAGTCGCAAGAGGGCAATAGCGTATTGTGTGTAGCCCGTTAAGTCGCGACGCTGAAGACGGTCCAGGGCTCTGAAGGCATATTGCGAAGAAGCGGCGCCTGCCAGTCAAAGTCGGGATGTTTCTTCAGGTGTTCGGCGGCGTTGAAGTCCATACCGCAGCAATGTCCAGCGGAAGCGCTGAGCGCCATTTTATCAACCATGGCAGCGTCCGCACCTTTATTTTGTACCGCACCGGCGGGGCCGTAGGGCGGCTGCCAGGTGCCCATGCCGCGTGGAGAGAGATCGACGTGGCCGCACAGTGTGCGCTCATTGGCTTCTTCCTTTTTCTGGAACGTGTCATAGTGGTCGGCAAGAAACTTCTGCGCCATGTCCATATCGATCTTGCCTTTGTTCTCAGCCATAAGCTGGTTCCAGCGGACATGCCGCGCGTTGGCGCTGGCGCTCATATCATGCAGGTTGAAACTGGTCTCTTCGCTGGCGAGCTTGGGACTGACGGGGAAGTTTGATCCCACAAAGCAGCCGTCTTTCGTGCGCCAGACGTTGACGTTCTTCAATCCCAATTCCAGGTCTGCGATCTCATTGGTCTTGATGTCCGCGATCAGCCAGTTATTGGCATACCCGCCGTTGTTGCCGGTCTTCATGATGCGAACGTAATCGTCGATCGAATTCGAATACTGCATACCCTTGCGGGCCCGCACGAATTCAGGGATGCCCGTCGGGTCGTATCCGGAGAAGCCGGAGATGGTTGTTTCCGTGATCACGATGCCCGCGGAATTCATGCCGAAATCATCGCCGCTGTGGATAAATCCGGGGAACCCGTCCATGAGGATACGGTAGCCGTGCGCTGGAACGATATCATAGATGATCGTCCACCGCTCCCCGTCCAGATAACCCGTCCAGCAATTGTGTGCGATGACGACTTTCCCGTCACGCGTGTAACTGCCCGTGGCGACGAACGCGCTGCAATGTTCAGGGACTGTCAGTTCAGCGGAGGTGGAAGTCTTGTGGGTCTTGTCATATTCCTTGACGTAATAGTCCCATTCCATCGAGGCGTTCAGAGCAACGACGTCCCACAGGTCCAGCTTGCTGCCCCGCGCGCGCAGGCCGTCGGCAATGCCCTGCAGTTCCTCGCGGTATTCCGGCTCGACCTTCGGCCACAGCATGTCCTTCGCAGCGTTGCGGTAAAAATCCCAGCCGTACTTCCTCCCGTGCGTTTGCTCAAGCATGGTGACTTTCGTGGCATCTTCAATTCTGTCAGCCAACAGCCAGCCGTGCTGATAGCCGATTTCAGCCGGTGTTCCTTCCAGATGGACGAATGTCCATCCGTTCCTCTCAGGACTGCGGAACGCTCCCTTCAGCCGCGGATCGGCTTTCGGTCGACGATTGGCTGAACTGCAAGCCACGTCCAACAGCAGCGCACCTCCCAGGCCCGCCAAAGAATTCTTGATGAACGCTCTTCGATGCATACCGTCCTCCACCTCGCTGATGCAGCATAGAGTATCACTCCGAGCGACTGCAGAAAAGCAGGAAAAACTCGTGTGTTCCGCGGCTGGCATCGCCTGTGGCCACAATGATCCGCGCGAACTCGGTTCGACATGGATACGAACTTAGGTGCGGCGAATCATCATGCGAAGGAAGATGCCGAGTTTCATGCCAGAAATGGCAGAAAATGAGAGGTTGCGGCCTGATGTGCTCTGCAGCGGTGTGTCTCCGATCTGAACCGGCCCTTTATCGTGCAGTCCAGCCGCCGTCAATCAGGATGGTGTGTCCTGTAATCAGTGAAGCCGCTGGCGACGCCAGGAAAACCACCGCTCCGGCCACATCCATGGGTTCGCCGATCCGGTGCAGCGCCGCGATGCGCTCAATGGTGTCGGCGCGGAAGGCGGGATCCGAAAGCACTTCTTCGGTCCCTGGTGTGTGAATGAACGTGGGTGCCACGGCGTTTACGGTAATGTTGTACTTGCCCCACTCGATGGCGAGGCATTTCGTCATGTGCGCAATCGCAGCTTTGGTGGTGCAGTAAACGGACTCCGTGGGCAGCGCCACGAATCCGGCCTGCGAACTCATGTTGATAATGCGGCCGCTTCTCTGGCGGATCATCACACGGCCCGCAGCCTGGCTGGCGAAGAATGTGCCCTTTACGTTTACGGCTATGGTGTAATCGAAATCTTCTTCTGTGAAATCTTCAGCAGGATGCCCCGGTGATACTCCTGCATTGTTGACCAGGATGTCGAGCCGGCCAAAATGTGCGACCGTTTCTTCGATGGCAGTTCTAATCTGGTCAAGCCGGGACATGTCCATCTGCAAAGGCAGTGCGCGCCGGCCCATCGCTTCGATTTCACGGGCCAGGCTGGAACCCGTGTTTCGGTCGCGAAGACCGAGGGCCACATCCGCGCCTGCATTGGCGAGCGCCAGCGATATCGCGCGACCCAAACCGCGCGCCGCGCCGGTCACCAGCGCCACCTGGCCAGCCAAATCAAACTTTGGAAAACCGTTCATACTGACTCCTCGGAATAGCTTGCAGGAAATTGCAAAAGATAAAGCTGCGAGAAACTTTCGATCGGAGGCGTGTTTGCTGGATCACCCCGCTAGTTACAAAGTCGCCGGCTCTGAAACGGCGGTAGGTTCGGCCTGAGGGATCCTCATCCTGGAGCCGTAATAGGCATAATGCGTGACTACTGCGTAGCAGACGAACGGAACGATCATTGCTATCGCCATGCTATGCCAGATTCCGTAAATGAATCCCATCGCGGGCGGGGCCGCTGCGCCGCCGATAATGGCCATGATGATGAAGGAGCCGCCAAGCTTGGTGTTTGCTCCCAAACCCTTAATGCCCAGCGCGTAGATCGTGGGAAACATCAGCGACATGAAGAAGCTGGTCAGAAACACCGCCCACACTCCCACCCAGCCGGGGAACAAGACCCCAATGGCTACCAAAAGCATGTTAATGATTCCATACACTCCCATCAATTTACTGGGCTGGTAAAACTTCATCAGATAGGTTGCCACAAACCGCCCGATGGCAAACGCCACAAGGCTGCCGGTCAGGAGGTAGCCGGCGATTTTCTCCGGCTGGTGGGTGTAGTCCTGGATATACTGGATCAGGAAACTCCATGTTCCCACCTGTGCACCGACGTAAAAGAACTGGGCAGAAACTCCCTGTAGAAAATGCGGATAGTGCAGCAGATCGCTCAGCCTGCCCTTGTCCCGTGCGTCTTTCGTCTGAGACTCCTCCTTGATGTCGGGGAATTTCGTCTTCAGGATCAATAAGGCCATGATCCAGACCACAACGCCCAAGACCACGTACGGCCGGATCACCCTCAGCGTCTCGCTTTGAAGGTAAGCCTGCAGAGTGCCTTGCGCTTTGAGCAGATCGATTTGGTGTTCGCTGAGCTCAATCCCTGAAAAAATAAAGACCGTGCCGACCAGCGCTCCGGTGATTGATCCCAGCGGGTTGAACGATTGCGAGAGGTTCAGCCGCTGCTCGGAAGTTCTGGGGTCTCCCAGCACGGCGATAAAAGTGTTAGAGCCAGTTTCGAGAAATGAGAGCCCGCTTGCAATCACGAACAGCGCGAACAGGAAAAATCCGTAGCTCCTGATGTGCGCAGCAGGCCAGAAGAGAAAAGCTCCTGAGCCGAAGAGAAACAACCCTGTGACCAGTCCGGCCTTGTACCCGAACCGCCGCATCAGAAAGGCGGCTGGCATCGCCCAGCAGAAATATCCCAGGTAGAACGCCGACTGCACCAGTCCCGCTTCAAATCGCGTGATCTGAAACGACGTCATGAACTGCTTGATGAGGATATCATTCAGGTTGTTTGGAATCGCCCAGAGAAAGAAAAGCGCTGTAACGAGAATGAAAGGCAGTGTGTTGCCGGGCGAAAACAGCGGAGGACGCTTCTTGATCTCTGAGGTCGTGTTCATAATTTGTGTTCCAAGACCCCGCAAGACTGCTCTCTGGTGCGTGCGCGCAGCCTCATGCGGAATGTGACGAACTCACAGGCACACGCACCATTCACTGGTCCCGTCATGAGTACACTTTTCGGAAGGCTGCCAACGACATTCTTGCCGTTTCCATTTCCGTGTGGCCTTTAAGGCCTTCCTGCTCGATCAGGTAATATTCGACTCCGCCGCCATTCTGAGCAGCAGCGAAGATTTCTTTCCATTTGCCAATGCCCTGGCCGATCAGCACGTCGTAACCTTTCTGCGGAGACCAGTCTTTGACGTGCAATGCGCGCACGCGGCCGGGATTGCGTTTGATATAGGCCACGGGGTCGCCGCCGGAACCCATGCAGTTACCGGTATCAACTTCCAGTATGACCCCCTTATCCAGTTCAGACTCGAGGACGTCAATAGGCCGTTTGCCATCGAGCAACTGCCACTCGTGATCGTCGTTGTGATAGCCCGCGTGAAATCCGTGCGACATCATCGTATGGTTCGCGTTGTTGAGCAGTTCGGCAACTCGCTTCCATCCGTCGATGTCAGGCACTTCGCCGGGTGATGCCAGGATGATGTACTTGCAGCCGAGAATGTGGTTCAGGTCCATTGCCTTCCCGATGCCTTCCGCCGTGAATGATTTTGTATCATTGTGAGTTGAGTAGCAGCGGATGCCCAGGCCGTCCATTTCACGACGGACTTTTTTTGCTTCGTCCGGGGTCCAATCGTAATAAGGAGAGTAGAATTCCACGCACTTGTAGCCCATCTGTGCGACTTGCCTGAGCGTTCCGGAAAGATCTTTCTGCAGGTCGTCACGGACCGAGTAGAGTTCCAGTCCGATGGGATAATGTTTTGCGGCGGCAGCGGCCACGGACGCTGCGCCGAGCGGAGCTGCCGCCAAAAGGCCGAGAAATGATCGTCGTGAACAGGTATCATGTGTTTTCATAGTAGTCACACAATATCATAAGAGGCGAAATTCGATCACGTGAAATTAGCGGCCAAATTTATCCTCTGGATACGCCCCTGTGGCCAGGGCAAAGCAGCGCTTCGGATTCCGACGCGATATCGCCCCCAGATCGCGACGGGGAAAGGCTTCCATTGGTGGGTTGATAGAAAAGACGATGATAATTTTCCTTGACAAGGGTTGGGATTGGCACTATATATCGTGGTCAGGCAAGCGTCAGGCTACAAGATGTTGGCCTGGCGAAAGCTCTTTCAACCCGAGAGGGAAGGAGGATTATGGCCGCAAAGAAGAAGGCAAAAGCCAAGGCGAAGAAAAAGTAAGCAAATCCCAAATCAATGGTTCGTTTCATCAAGCCCGCCATCCGTCCTTGGCGGGCTTGATGTTTTCCAGGGCGATTTCGCTGTACGGTGGCGGCAAGCTCGCCCTCATATGGGAGGAAAATTCGGTCTCGGGCTCTTTGTTCAGTTGCTCCGGCGCCAGCGTGCTACGGGAGACGAAATTCAGCGATGTTATCTTTCGTCGCCCATCTCGGGATTGGGGACCGGCTCACGGGGTCCCAGCCGTGCCCGGCGGGCGACAATTGAAACTGGAAACCGCCGAATGCGCTGGTTGTAGGTTTGGACAAGTTCGTTAAAGAATTCCTGCTGCTCTTCGATGCTTCGTTCCAGTTCCGCATTCTGTTTCCGCAATTTAAGAAAGTTCGTGTTTGTTTTGAGTCCTGGAAAGTCACCGGCGATTTTGAAGAGTCCCTCGATGGCGCCGGCCATCGCGAGATTGGCCAGCGCCTTTTCCTGCGGCGTTCGCGCTTTGAGATAATCGGCCCTTGCTCTCGCAATGGGCCCGAAGGCCGGGTGGTCGTGAGGCATATAGCCACGGCACGTGCCGAGGAGCTTGGGCAGTTCGTCGTGGCGCTGTTTTATCAGCGAATCGATGCCCGCCCAAGTCTTATCAAGATCAATCCTCATCCGCAGGAGGCTGCGGCGTGTTCGCGAAAAGTAAATGAATATTGCCAGGAACGCGAGAAGCACAATCGGCGCTGCAATCCAAATCCAAGTGTCGTGCATGATAAGAAGCTCCGCCAATAAATCCGAACCATTATATATGCTAACCGGCTGAATCCGCTTTGCCGCGCGCAGGGTCCCGTCCCGCCGGCGACCAGCCGCTTGCATTCAGGCCGCTCACTTTGCCGGTTTTGGCGTCATACTCGATAGCGAAAAGGTCGCCGCCCATGCCATTCATCATCGGCTGCATGACCCCCATCACGGCGCTTGTGGCGATTGCCGCATCGGCTGCCGAACCGCCTTTCGCCAGGATGGACGCGCCAGCGGCGGAAGCAAGCGATTGTTCTGCTGCCACAATTCCGCCTTGCGACACGACCATCGAGCGGCCCTGCGACCAGGTCATCAGCTTTTCTGACCGCAGCACCGGAACCGCGAATCCCGCGCACGCCGCTAGTATTATGAGAACCAGCAAATGCTTCTTCATCGGTTGTCTCCTCTGATCAGAAGTCTGCGCTCAATCCGCAAACTCCGGCCTTGTGATCTTGTTATTGCCGGATCCAGTGTGGTGCAACGAAAGAAGGTTGACAAAGCCGAAGGATGGCCACCCCGGGCGCAGCGAAAACCTCGGCACTTCTTGTCAGGCTAACACCAGGGTGCCTTGCTCCGCTCAGCATGACGATGACGCGTCCAATTATCATTCCTATTTCGATCACATGAAACAGCAGGTTGCTGAAAAATGGCCTGGAGGCTGAAGGCATAGGCAAATTCACCGGGCCTAATAAAGGGATTGCCCCTCGGAATGAAGCTGACATAGAGTTTTTCAGCAACACTCTAAAGTTATCAGCGTCAATCGCATAGGAAAATGGCAGGCCTGGTTTGAATCCAAGGAGGCACCACATTTATGGGCCATCCGGTTCCGCGTCCGATATGATAGAGATTTGAGCGGAAGGGATTGCCGGCCGGCGCGGCCTGGCGGATAAAGGCACCAGGAATGTTTCGACGGCTGGGTGACCCGCAACATTATGTCCCGCTTTCGCATTCTCGAGCACACGGCCGATATCGGATTTGAGGCATTCGGCTCGACTCCCGCGGAGGTGTTTGAAAACTCCGCGCGAGCGCTGGCCGAACTGATTGCAGATCCGAAAACCGTCCGCCCCGCTGAAGGAATTTCCATCGAAGTTCAGGGCGATGGATTACCTGATCTTCTGGTAAACTGGCTCAGTGAAATTCTTTTCCGGCATGACGCCGAGCAGCGGCTGTTCTGCGATTTCAAAGTAGAGAGCCTTGACGATCGTGCGGTCTCGGGCATAGCCTGGGGCGAAAAGTTTGACCCGGCGCGTCACCAGACCAATCTGATGGTCAAAGCCATTACTTACCATCAGCTCAGCCTGCAAAAGACGGCGGATGGCTGGCGAGCACGGGTTTATGTGGACATCTGAAATGCATTGCCAGGCAGCGGCTGGCATTCCGCCCATACAAAACAGACAACCAGCGGCTGACGCCAAATTGCGGCGCCGCGTGCGCGCCCGTTTCCGATGCCGGCGTTCTGGCAAGCTGCTGCTGGCGGTTGCTGTCCTAATCTTTGCATTTGCGACGCCATGCGCAGCTTCTGCGCAAGACAGCCATTACCACGTCATCGAGGTGAAACCGAACGTCTTTGTCTGGGTGGCGGAGGACATCCTCAATCAGGAAGGCGATCCGCAGTTCAAGCGCGCCGGGAATGCAGGATTTGTGGTTACATCGGAGGGCGTTGTGGTCATTAACACCACGAACAGCCCCTTTAACGCACGGGCCGTGCTTTACGAAATCCGCAAGCGCACCCAGCAGCCCGTTCGCTATGTGATCAACACCGGGGCTTCGCCCGATCTGATGCTGGGCAACGAGGCATTTGAAGATTTTGAGCCGACGTTCCTTTCAACTCCTCAGGCGGCGCAGGCGATGCGCACCTACCACGACGATTTTCCGGCGCGCATCGAAAGCGATTGGCGGCTCGCAGCCAGCATGCGCGGCGTCCATCCCCTTCCGCCCAACGAAACATTTGACAAGGAAACGACGCTCAAGTTGGGCGGAACCGAGATCAGGCTGATCAACCTGGGGGATAATGCTTCGCCAGGCGATGCCGCGGTTTATCTGCCGCAATCGAAAGTGCTTTTTCTCGGGAACGTTTTTGAGAACCAGTACATTCCGCACATCGGCACCGCGAACATCGATGAGTGGATCGCAACGCTTCGCAAAGTAGAAGGATGGGATGCGGAGGTTTATGTTCCCGCACACGGCGAGCCGGGAGGCAAGGCCAGCGTCGAGGAGTTCCGCCGATTTCTGGAATGGCTCTCCGGGCAGGTGCAGGCGGGGATTGACAAGGGGAAATCGCTTTCGCAGGTCCAGGATGAACTGGTCCCATTCAAGAATTTTCAATGGCACGCTCCCGAACTCGAAAGCGATGCCGTCGCCGCGGTTTACCGCCTCCGGGCCAGGGCCAGGAGTCAGAATTCTTCTTCGTCTGCCAGGACCACCAGTCCATGAACAAAAGGAGCCGTTCCATGAATAATCCACGACGCGCTTTTCTTGCGGCGTTGCCGGCGCTGATGGCTTCAGGCGCGCTGACGGCGGAAACGCAATATTTGCCTTCGAAGGTTTACGAGTTTCAGGACCTGCCTGTGCATCATGGCAAGACGAACACTTCCCGTCCGGTGCTGGACGGCCTGACGCATGAAAATTGCCGGCTCGAAATCCACGAATCAGATCTTGCTCCGGGCAACATGCCGCATCCGCCTCATCATCACGTTCACGAGGAGATGTTCCTTGTACGCGAGGGCACGCTCGAAGTGACAATCAACGGAAAGAGTTCGAAGGCGGGGCCGGGTTCCGTGGCCTTTATCGCCTCAAACGACGAGCACGGAATCCGCAATGTGGGCAGCGGCCACGCGCAGTATTTCGTGCTGGCGTTGCACCGTCCCGGCTCAAAGGAAAGCTGATTTGTGACCAACTGGAAAGAGCGCGGCATCCGCGTTGTGCGTGCGGGCGAACTTGATCCGAACACGCCGCAACGGGAGATGTGAAGGCCTGAGTTCCGTCCGAAGCCACACCGCCCTATATGCGACTGCAAATACCCTGGTGTGTTCGTACCCGGACGACGGTGCAAGGTGTTGGTCTGAATGAAGCACCGCGGAAATCTTCTACGTCCCGGCCCAGTGGGAAAAGGAAACAAGGAGCGGTTCTCAATGCATCAGCGATGCGTGCTACGGCGTGATGCCGAAATGACAAGGGCAACCGACTTTGAGGCAGTCCCGCTCATCGGGCCAGTCGCTTTGCGGGGCGTGCCCGACCTTCCCATTCGAACCAGATCCTCGTATTGATTCTGGGGAATATCCGGCTAAGGGCTTATGGCCACCCAGTTCCAAAGAGCGGGTGGCCATAAGGCAGACCGCTGTTTTTCCAAGAGCCAAACCATTCTTAAAACAAAAGCTTCAGCGCAAATTGGATGATGCGCGGATCCGTTGACGTGGAAGTAATCTGCCCGAAGGTGCCTGGCCCTCCCGCTGCGACAGAATCACTCCAAAAAACATCAGGTTGCCCGAAGTTAACGTTATTGAAAGCATTGAAAGCCTCGGCGCGGAACTGTAAAGTGTAGCGTTCGCCGATCTTTGTATCCTTAAGCAGGGCGATGTCGGTGTCGAAAAGTCCCGGCCCCACCAGGATATTCTTCCCAGTATTTCCGTAGGTCCCAAGGGCATTCTGAGTGAACGCTGCTGTGTTGAAGTACTCCTGAATAAGAGCAGCATGGGAGCGGTTGGGATCCAGCCTGGCTTGCGCGATCGTGGCCCCGGGGGCGAAATCGGCTCGGTCCACATAATCTCCAGACATGGAATTGTCCACTCCGCTCATAATGCTGAAAGGAAATCCGCTTCTCCAGGTTATCAGGGGTGCCACGGCCCAACCGTTCAAAAGCTTGTCGGTTGCCCCACTGAAGTTAAAATGCGGAATCTGCCAGGTCCCCGAAAACTTGAATGCATGAGCAACGTTGGTGGTGTCTGGACCATAGTTCGCGTTACGGTCGAACGGATAGGTCTGATAGTAGGCTTCATTGCTGACAGACTCGGAGAAATCGTTCAGTGCTTTCGACCATGCGTAATTGGCGAGGAAGGAAAGTCCGTGGCCCATCCTCTTTTCCAGAGTCAGCTGAAGCGAATTGTAGTTGGAGTTGTATCCGGAATCCATCATCCCGATGGGACCGAAGTTTGGATAGCGGCGTGCGCCGCCCAGGGAATACAGACCAGGGTTGATGTCGGGCATTGGTTCCTGGTCGGAAGTGGGGAAGAGGTGTGTGCCTTTGTTTCCGAAATAGGCTGCCTTGATCATCATGCTGTTTCCGATCTGGCGTTCCAGCGTCAGGTTCCAGATCGTAATTTCAGGCTCCTTGAAACCGAGAGGGAAGAAATAAGCCAGAGTGGCCGGCAGTGGAAACACAAAATTGGAGGGAGGCAGCTTCGGTCCGAAGTCCTGTGGGAACGGATTAGCAATTCCCGCGCTGCCGTATGGGTCATCAAAGCTTACGTATGATTGTGACCCGATCGGCAGAGTGATGATGGGCGCGAAAGGCGGCGCTCCCGCATCGTCCTGGTAGGCGAGGGTCTCAGGCGGCTGATAGTAGTATCCCGCCCCGCCACGGAGGCTGGTTTTCCCATCATTCGTAAGGCGATAGGCAAATCCGATGCGTGGCGCAAAACTGTCGAGCGTGCTGTTGTAGGTTCCGGTCGGGCACCCTGGATCGCCTGCAAGGAGCAATCCAAGGGGAGCGTTGGGGTAGCGAATAGATTGCTTGCCCGGCTGGAAACAAGGCAGGCGATTATGGCTATCCTTATAGGGCAGTAAAGGTTGCCATCTGAGTCCGCCGCTGAGCATGAGTCGCGGTGTGACCCGCCAGTCGTCTTGAATGAAGGCGGCCCAGTTGTACCCCGTAATGTCCGCATAAATGCCGCCACCCTGGTTGAACAGGCTGACATCCCCAAGCAAAAAGTCCGCGAGGTTGTTACCGGTGAAGGTGCCGCCGAACTCGAAACTGCCGCCCTGCAGGTACTGATTGGAAATGGGTGCTACCACCCGCAGCATTTCTCCGCCGAAGGTGAGGGTGTTGCGGCCTTTGGTAAACGTTGCGACTTCACGTAACGTCTGGTCTCCTCGGTTATACGCGCCCACGTTGGGGCCGATGACGTCGAAATAACCGTCAACGAGAATCGTGAGTTGCGGGTCCGGTGAAGGGGCAATATTCGATCCCAGTGCGTTGGCGGAAAACGGAACCCCAGGGATGTATCCTCCGTCCTGCTTGTTCCAGCCAAACCATGTGTTAAAGAGTAAGTTGGGAGAAGCCGTATAGCTGTCATTTATGGCGACTGTCTGTACCCTGACCCGGTTGGCATTCCCCTGGATTGTCAAAAGGCTGTTGTTGGTCATAGGAACGGCGGGAAGGGTGAACTTGGTGTAGAAATAGTGCCCGCTGATGTGGTGTTTGCCGGCGTAGAAGTCGATCTTGCCAAGGAACTGGTTCTCGTCCGAGTTGTTCGCGGCGCCCAGGTAGTTGAGTTGTCCACCGGGTCCGTTGGGCAGGGGAATATATTTCAGCAAATTTTGCGCGGCCGGCGAGAGTGAAAGGCCGGCGGCGGTCAGGTTATTGTACGGAATTGGGGCCCCCGTATCGGGATTGGTGAGCTGAGTTCCGTTCGGATCCGTGCACAGCCCCGCCGAGTCATAAGTCGAGCAGAAATCGCCAAAATTACCTTGTCGCTCTGCGGCCGTGGGTACGTACACGATGTTTCCATTGGGTGCGGTCCGTGTTCTCGTGCCCTGGTAACTGCCGAAGAAAAACAGTTTGTCTTTCTTAATAGGCCCTCCCAGAGTTCCGCCAAACTGGTTCTGCTTCAGCGTGTCCCGTGTGGGAGCAAAGAAGTTGCGCGCGTCAAACTTGTAGTTTCGGACGAAATCAAAAGCATCTCCGTGAAACTGATTTGTTCCGGATTTGGTGACGATATTTACGACCCCACTGATGGCATTGCCATACTCCGCGCTCATGTTTCCGGCTTCGACGTTAAACTCCTGAATGGCATCAGGGTTGGGGAAAGGCAAGTTTGTGTTCATGTAGGTGTCGTTGTTATCGGCGCCGTCCAACTGGTAATTTACGCCGTTCGGCCCTCCTCCATTGACATCGGCGTATTGCTCGCCAGGGTAGGCTCCGCCCTCGCATCCCACACCGCAATATTGATCGGTAACGTTGTTGGCCCCTGCCATTAAGAAGACCAGGCTCTGCGCCATCCGCCCGTTCAAAGGTAGATTCACGATGCTTTGTTGGTTGATCAGCTGGCCGGTGGCAGGGGAGCTGGTAGTTACGAGAGGGGCGTTGCCTGATACCGTGATTTGCTGGGTCGTTGCTCCGATCCTAAGCGACACGTCCTGCGTGGCCGCCTGGTTTACCGCCAGCACGATGCCACTTTGCACATAAGTCTGGAACCCAGGTTTTGCTACGGTCAGCTTGTAATTTCCCACGGGCAATGCGGGGAAAAGATAGTCTCCCGCGTCCCCCGTTTTGGTGCTGAAGACAACTCCTGTCCCGATATTTTGTACGGTCACTGTAGCCCCAGGAACAGCCGCCCCAGAGGGATCGACTACCCTGCCGCTCAGTCTTGCCGTAGTGTACTGAGCAAAAATCGGAAGACCTGCAAGCAGCATCATTAGTGCCAAGCTGCCGCAGGTGGTGACAAAAGGCCTCGCTTTCTGCCTGATTGCTGTCATCATGCTGGCTCCTTTCAGATCCCAGTGGTTTAAGTTGGAATTCACACCTTGGCCCTTCGGCGATTGAGAACACACACTTCTATGTGTCCGTGACTGTCTTTCCTCGAACCGTTCTCAAAAACCCACAACTTAGAGGCCTTTTTCGAAAGAAAGAATTTTAGCTGCTCTTCCGTTGTTTCGTATGCTTACTTAAACAAACGATTGCTTACGGTTCGCTAGCTTAACGCTGATGTGGCTGAATGTCAATTGGGTGTGATTGTTGGGTGTGGTTGTCCCGGTCTACGGGCGGAGCCTATGAGGAATTTCCCATATAAAAAGAAAAGAACTGATCAGAAGTGACCCTGTTTTATTCTTCTGTCTCTCACTGCTTTTGTTGCTCATTTCCTCGCAGCTCATGCCCGTGGCAAATCGTAAAGCGTACATTCAGCTAAAACGTACGGGAAGGCCCACGTACGATCGTTGCCTGCCGCGTTCTCCTGCGTTTTCCTGGTCATATGTCGTCGCGCGAGCGGTTGGTTCCGTGCCGACGCTGCCTTCGCCCAATTCCCTTGGCACACTGTGGACGGCGCTCATGTGGGGTTTCTGAAAGATTCGGCTTCTGCACCTTGTGCCTCGATATTCAATGCCAGAGTTTGAGCGCAGGGACTTACTTGTTGGTTTGTCAGGGCCTCGCCTCGATGCGCCAACGTGAGCACAGGACGAAACCGTTGTGGGTCTCCAAAACCGTTCGTGGGATTGGAGGCGCGGGGGAGAATCGAACTCCCGCATAAAGGTTTTGCAGACCTCTCCCTTACCACTTGGGTACCGCGCCGGGAAAATTGGAGCGGGAAACGGGATTCGAACCCGCGACTTCGACCTTGGCAAGGTCGCACTCTACCACTGAGTTATTCCCGCTTGAACTTCTATCAGATTGCTGAAAAACCTTCAATCGGCGCCATTCCGAGGAATCTGTATTTTTCTCGAGCGCTTGGATTAAAGCAGATTTCCCGCTTCCACCCATCTCATCCTGAATTGAGCATCGCTCGAAATGGCGGGCGCAGGGCCCTTTTCAGCAAGCTTCTAATAAGTGCCTCAACTTACTGAAAAATTATAGAAAGCCGCAGGTCTCTGTGTCAAGCAAAGGAAACGTGGCAGGCTCCCGGCGATGGACTGGCCCTCGGCTTGATAAATTATTCGGCCAGGGCTTCACTTTGTTGACAGTGGATAAAGTTTCCAGTAGGCTAAATTATACTAACCGTTTGAAAACTCGGGAGTGTGTCATGTTTTCGAAGAGGAAGGCCATCAGCCTTGGAACCATGTGGACTTTATTAGTTGCCGGAGGCGTCGCGATCGGCGCGTTTTCTGCGTCTGCGGCGCAGCAGGCACAGCAGGGGGCGCAGCCCGCCGCTCAGGCCTCGGCGCCCGTCGAAGCTCCGTTGACGGAGCAGGAACTGATCAAACTGGTCAAGAAAGAAAAGAAAGACCCGCAGAAGATCGCCCAGCAGGTCCAGACGCGGGGAGTCGATTTTGAGTTCACGCCCGATATCGAGAAAAAGCTGACAAAGGCCGGCGCCAGCGAGCAGCTTGTTACTTATATGAAGCAGTTCACTCCCTCCGCGCGCGCCGCCCGCAAGGCGAACGGGGGCGGCCCTCAGGTCAGCGCCGAAGAGGCGGAAGCTTACAACAAGCTGAAAGACGAGAAGACTCCGGACGCCATCATCAAGGATGCGGATGATTTTGCACAGAAGTTCCCCAAGAGCCCGCTTCTGACCTACGTTTATGCGCTTGAGGCGAGCGCTTACCAGCAGAAGAACGATGCGGCGAACGTCGTGAAATACGGTGAGAAGAGCCTCGATCTGGACTCGAACAATCTGATCAGCCTGCTGATGGTTTCCAGCGTCCTGCCCCAGCCGCAGATGCTCAATAATGTGAGCGACGCCGAGAAGGAGAAGAGGCTGAACACTGCGGCCGATTACGCGCAGAAGGCCCTTACTGAAATTAACCAGCTTCCGAAGCAGCCCAAGGAAACAGACGCAGCCTATCAGAAGCGAAAGGACCAGATTGCGGCCGGCGCATATGCTTCGCTGGGCATGGTGCACCTGGAGAGGTCCAGGATGGCGCTCGAAGGGCTTGACCAGGGCGAACTCGCCAAGGCCGAGGAAAATTACAAAACCGCCATCTCCAAATCTGATACTCCGAACCCCGCCGACTACTACCGGCTGGGGGAAGTTTACGCAGGTGAGAACAAGCTGGCAGATGCCATCAACGCCTTCACCAAGGCCGGCCAGTTGGCGCAGGGAACGATCATTCAGCAGCTTGCTGACCAGCAGATCCAGGCGTTGAAGAAGGCCCAGCAATCCCAGCCCAAGGCTGCCGCAAAGCCATAAACCGGGGTGGTGAGCCATCCGGCCAGAAAACGCAATTCTGCCGCGCCGTCCTGCACTTCGCCGGGCAGCGGAGTTTTCTGGAGTGCATCACCATAGCATGGCGCGACCTTCCCTAGACAAACTGGAAAAACGCATCGGCTACAGGTTCCGTAACAGGGACTTTCTTGTCGAAGCTCTCACCCACTCCTCGTACGTTCAGGAAGCTTCACAGCCCACCCGTGACAACGAACTCATGGAGTTCCTTGGAGACGCCGTGCTGAATTTCAGCGTCACTTTGAAGCTGATTGAGGCATTTCCCGGCTATGATGAAGGGAAGCTCTCGCTGGCACGCTCGAGCCTTGTGGCTGCGAGCTATCTGAGCGGGATAGCTGCGGACCTCGGACTGGGCGAGCATCTGAGACTGGGTTCTTCTGAAGAGAAGAGCGGCGGGAGACGAAAGCCCGGTATCCTGGCTGACGCGCTCGAGGCCCTGTTGGCCGCTGTCTTTCGTGACGGGGGCTTGGAGGCGGCCAGAAAGGTCGTTGAACAGGTTATCCTGCCTCACAATCTCGCCGAGCGGGTGGATGACCTGTTTGCGACAAATTACAAGGGCGCACTGCAGGAACATCTGCAGGCCGAGGGCCAGGGGCCGGCGCAGTATCGCGTGGTTGAGGAGGTTGGGTTGGAGCACCAGAAAACGTTTACTGTGGAAGTGACAGCCGGCGAAGGCATTGTCGCCCGGGGCAGAGGCGCCAGCAAGAAGGCCGCGCAGCAGCAGGCTGCCAAACAAGCGCTCGCGATCCTGACGGAAAGGGCAGGAGTTAATGACTGAGCCTTACCGGAAATCATCGCTGCGCGACACGTTTGAATCACTGGTGGTTACGGTGATTCTGGCGATTTTCGGCACCACCTTTGTTGTCCAGGCTTTTAAGATCCCGACAGGGTCGATGGAGAACACTCTCCTGATCGGCGATCACCTCCTGGTGAACAAGTTTGTCTTTGCATACCCCCAGGGACCGCTCGCGCCGCTGCTTCCTTACAGAAAAATCCATCGCGATGACATTGTGGTTTTCAAGTATCCCGGAAGGGCGGAAGACGCCCAGGAGCCTGGAGAGCATTTTGTAAAAAGAGTGATCGGGCTTCCGGGCGATAGAATTCGTATTTTTCACCGGCAGGTGTTCGTCAACGGCAAACGCGTCGAGGAGCCGTTCGTCCGCCAGAGCCACACGGATGAGTTGCGGCCGGGCGACGATTTTCCTCCGATCACCTGGGATGAGATGGAAGGCGCCACGGCGACCTGGCGCGCGGATTTTCAGAATTATGTGAAGGACGGCCAGGTGGTTGTTCCTCCCCACGAGTATTTTGTGATGGGCGACAACCGCGAGGAAAGTTGGGACAGCCGCTTCTGGGGTTTTGTACCGAGGAAGCTGATTTCCGGCCGCCCCCTGATCATCTATTGGTCCTATGAGACGCCGCCGGAGCAGTACGAACAGAACTCATTGGGTGACCGGCTGAGGCAGTTCGGCAGCCTGCTGATTCATTTCTTTACCCGAACGCGCTGGAACAGAACGTTCAAGCTTGTGCACTGATGGGTCAAAACAAGCGGCGATATCTGAGAAATGCGGCGGTGGCGCTCGTGCTGCTGGTGGTGGCGGCGTGGGTATTGCCGGCCTTTTTTAACGCCGGCCGTTATCGTCCGCTGCTGAAGGCCGGACTCGAACGCGCATTGCATCGCAAGGTCGCCTTTGGGGATGTCTCCGTCCATTTCTTCCCCCGCCTGGGATTTACGGTCAATAATGTGGTGGTTGCCGAAGACCCTGCCTTCGGACTCGAACCGTTTATCCGCGTCGATCGTCTTGATTGCGACCTGCGCTGGCGAAGCCTGTGGAGCGGCCATCCTTCGTTCGGAACGCTGCGGCTTTCAGGCCCCAGCATCAACATTGTCCGGAACACCGCGGGCATGTGGAACGTTGAAAATCTGCTTTTGCAGAATGGGACTCCAGGCCAATCCGCCCAATACGGCCCTTCGCGGCCGCCTTCCAACCTGTCGATTGAAATTGAGGACGCACGCCTGAATTTCAAGGTCGGCGAAGACAAGAAACCCTTTGCGATCGTGAATGCGCGCGCGCATCTGGATTTCGAGTATAAGTCGCGTCGTGTGGACTTCCGAATCGCGGGCGAGCCGGTTCGGACGGATTTGGAATTTCCCACTCCCGGCCGCGTAGAACTGGAGGGGAACTGGTCACCCGAAAGGCCGCTCGGCAAGTCGCTTAACGCCACGCTTCGCATGCAGGGCACGCTGCTCTATGATTGGGTCCCGCTCCTGACCGGGCACAACCCCGAAGTCTATGGAGTCGTGGACAGCACTATCCACCTGGCGGGAAGCCTGCGCAATGTCGATTTTTCCGGCGAATCCCGCCTCAGTCAGTTGCATCGATGGGAGCAGTTGCCCGCCTCAAACGACATGCCCTGCGACGTCCGCTTCAGCGGGCGGTTCGACCGTAATAAAGGAAACCTGACCATCAGCGGTGCGGACATGGCATTTGCCGGGTCACAGGTCCATTTGGCAGGTTCGATCGAAAACGTTATTTCAAGGCCGAATTTTGACCTGGGCGTGGTTTTTGAGCAGGCGCGATTGCAGGACCTGTTGCGGCTTGGCAAGCGCGTGCTGGGCAGTGAGGTTGCGTGGGAACTGACGGGCCGCCTGAACGGGATGGTGTCCATGCAGGGGCTGTGGAGCGGCCGGCAATACCTCGGGTTTCTGGATGCGCGCGACGTTCATCTTGTCACGCCTTCGGGAGCTTTTCCTGTTTCAGAGGTTGCCATTCAATTAACTCGATCCGGGGCGCGACTGTCTCCCGCCCGGATTTTGCTGGCCCCGGGTGTCGAGGTGGTTGCGGAAGGCAGCCTGGAGCACATATCGCCGGCAGTGCACGGTCGGCCTGCGAAATTCCGTCCAACATATGTTCTGACTCTTTCATCGCCTGCGATCAGCCTTGAAAGGCTGCTGCACTTCGCCCGCGCCGTGGGGCTGCTTGGGGACCGGTCGCTCCAGGCCGAAGGCATCGGGTCCTTCACCGTGCATTTCGTCGGCGGAGCCTGGCCCTGGACCCGGCCGAGCATCACTGCGCAGGCCAGCATTCGCAGCGCACGGTTAGTGGTTCCCGGTCTGAACGCGCCACTGAACGTCCCACGGGCGCGCGTTCAGGTTTACGGCAAGCAGGTCATCGTCAATCCGGTGCTGGCCGTGATGGGAACCAGTGTTTTCTCCGGATGGGCCATGCACCAGCGAGGCTCCAAGGCCCCGTGGGACTTCAGCCTTCGCGCGGACAAGCTCAGCATTGAACAGGCTTCGCAATGGTTTTCCGGGACAGGCGATCAGAAATCATCATCATTTTTCAGCAGAATTTCGGGAATCATCTCATCGATTACGGGGCGACGTCCGTCATTCGGCTTTGCCAGCCATCTGGATGCGCGCGGGCGGTTTTCCACTCCACTGCTCACTTATCGCGCGCTCGAACTGCATCAGTTCCATTCCAGCGTGACCATCCACAACCAGAAAATCTCAATTGCAAAGGTCAGCTTCACGGCCGGCGGCGGCCGCGGTGACGGGAGCGCCGTGGTGGACCTGAGCAAGACTCCACTGCAGATTGCATTTGCGGCAGGCGTGCGCGGCGCGAGCATCCAGACGCTTGATCCTTATCTTCCAGCGCCCTTGAGCAGCGTGCGCGGATATTTCTCCGCAGCAGGAAGTTTCACTTTGCGAGGGACGGACAGCGAGGAGTTGCTCCGCACGCTTCGGGGGAAAGCGACGGTGCAGCTTGAAAGCGTCAATCTGGGCGGCTTCAATCCCGTTCGGACGCTGGCCCGTCGCCTGGGGCTTGATCTGCTGGAAGCCGGTCCGCGGCCGTTGATTGTTCCCGCCGCCACAGCACATCTGGTCTTCCAGGACCAACATGCGACCCTCGAGAGTTTCCCTGTCGAGATTTCCGGCGCGCGTTTTGGTCTCCGGGGGACTTACAATTTCAATGGGACGGCAAGTCTGCTTGTGCGCGCAGATTTGCGCGGAGTACGGCAGGCGTGGGCGGCTGCCCAATCGTCCGCAGCCGGTCCGGCATCCCGAATGGCAGACCTGCGCTTTGCGGGAACGCTTCGGAACCTTGAGATGGTCCCCTCGGCACAGGTTTCGCAAACACAACCCTGAAGGAGCAGTCCTTTTGCAGAAGCAGGATTCGTCATCCAGAATCAAAGCTGCGGGCCGCACGAAGCTGCTGGCGGTGCTGACGCTTACCGGATGCGCCGCCCTGCTTGGCATCGGCGTTGCGGCCGCGGAGACATTTATCAACGGGTCAGCGGGGTCCGGCCTTTCCCCGGCGGCGGCCAATGCCTTTCAATCGAAGCTTATGGAGCTTTCGGCAACCAGGTCTGCAAGGCCGGGTTCGCTGACTCCAGTTGTGATTACAGACGCCGAAGTGAATTCGTTCATCAAATATGACCGCCCGCAGTTTCTGCCTCCAGCTGTAAGGGACCTTGAAATCCACTTCAAGCCCGAAGGCATTTACGGAGCGGCCAATGTGAATTTCGATGAACTGAAGCCCACGGAGCGCCTTGGCGATCAACTGGGCGCGCGGCTGCTGGCCGCCATTTTCCGCGGCACTCAACGCGTGACGGCGCTTGGAGTGGTCCAGAGCAGCAACGGGACAGGCACTGTCACCATCAAAGACGTCCACATCGGAGACACTGCGCTCTCCGACTGGCTGGTCAATTGGTTTATCCAGAATTACCTGCAGTCTGAATACAAAATCGACCTGAGCAAACCTTTTCTGCTGCCCAATCACGTAACGCACATCGAATTCGCTCCCGGCAAGGCGACCTTCGTTCGCGGGACGGGCCACACGAAGCAGCAGGCAAGCCGCTAAGCGGCTGGACGCTGTTCCATCGAAAATCGTCAAAGGCGGCGCCCGCCGGTTTTTTGCTCCGGCATGCTTTTCTTCTTTCCTGCCGTTTCAATTCTTCGTAACATTTCCTTTGGCGCCTTAACAAGCTGCTGAGAAAGAGTCCAGACCCCGTCATTTCGAGCGAAGCGAGGAATCTGCTTTGGTCCAGGCGACTGAGAACAAAAACGGATTTCTCGCGCCGATAAAAGCAGCGGCCCTCAAAATGAAATCGGCCGACGGTTTTTCAGCAATGCGTTAAATTAAGGCGCAGCGGAAGACACTCCGAATCTGAAACCCTCGGAATATGGACAACTCAGGGAAAATATTGCTGGAACTCTTCCTGATGTTTGCCGGCGGGAAACTGCTGGCAGAGATCTCAGAACGGCTCCGGCAGCCGGGAGTGCTGGGTGAGTTGCTGGCGGGTGTGCTCCTGGGGCCTTCGTTGCTGGGACTCATTCACGCCACTGAGCTGAACCATGGTATTGCCGAAATGGGAGCGGTCTTTCTGCTCTTTACCGTCGGACTTGAAACCAGGCCCAGCGACCTGCTGGAAGTCGGCTGGACAGCCGTCGCGGTGGGCACGCTCGGAGTTGCGCTGCCCTTTGTTTTCGGATTTTTATACATGGAGGCGGCTGGCCATCCGACAGTCGAGTCGATTTTTATCGGGGCCGCCATGGTGGCCACCAGCGTGGGTATCACGGCCAGGGTCCTCGCTGATATGGGGGCGCTTTCAACGCGGTCAGCCCGCGTAATTCTCGCCGCAGCCGTCCTGGACGACATTTTGGGATTGCTGGTGCTTGCCGTGGTCAGCAGCCTTTCGACCGGCGAAATCCATTACGGCCAGTTGTTGACGGTGGCGGCGGAAGCTGTAGCGTTCACGCTGCTTATCATCTTTTTCGGCTCGCGCGTGATCGGCCGTTTTCAGCCGCAGGTTGAAAAGTTGCGTGCTCAGAACTCGGCATTTATCCTTTCCATTATTCTCTGTCTCGGGCTGTCTCTGGCATCCGTTTACATCGGCATCGCTGCGATCATTGGGGCGTTCCTTTCCGGGCTGGCGTTTGCGGATCACAGCGAGCGGTGGAAGCTCCAGGAGAATGCGCACCCGCTTAGCGAATTCCTCGCGCCATTCTTTTTTGTCATGCTTGGCGTTCAGGTCAACGTCAAGACGTTTGCAGAGCCCGGCATCATCAGCATGGCTGCTGTCATCTGCATTCTGGCGATCATTGGGAAACTTGTGGGATGCGGGGTGGGCGCATTGCGGCTGGGCTTCAAAGACGCATTGCGCGTGGGCGTCGGGATGGTGCCCCGTGGGGAAGTCGGATTGATCGTCGCGGGTGTAGGGCTGGGCTTGCACACGATTTCCGACGCCGTCTATTCAATCGTCGTCGTCATGAGCATTGTAACCACCTTGGTGGCGCCGCCTCTGCTTCGCATTGTGATGCCGCTCAAGGCTGAAGCGAAGCCGCAATCCTCCACATAAGGTTTTCCCTCGCCGTGGATCGTTTTGTCCGCGTGCCAGTCATCCTGAGCGGAGGGAAGGACCTCAGCAGTTCGCACAGGATGACATCCGCGAAGGGTCGGCACGGAGCTTCTTGAAGGGACATTCGGAATTCTGTGTGAATCAAGCTCCGCCAGGAATCCCTCCTGCCGTTTTCAGTTGCGGCCTGCAATGGCCTTGGCCTATACTCACCCTTCGAATTATCAGGGGGCGTAATCATGAAAAAATCACGAGTTGGGCGACGCGAGTTCATGATGGCGGCAGGCGCATCCGCCGCAGCGCTGGGAGCAGAAGGCAGTCTTGCCGCTCAGCAGGAAATCGGTAAAAAGAAGCCGGACCCTCCGCTTGCACCTGAAACCAGGTTTCCCAAGCTGGCAATCATTACAAATTATTCGCGCCAGAAGCTGGCCTTTGCAACTCAGGTGGGATACGAAGGCGCTGTGGTGAAGACCGGCAAAGACTTCAATCCTTACCTGAGCGACAGCCAGATCGACCAGATCCTTGCCACTTCGCGAGAGACGGGTTGCCGCATCATCAGCGTTGAATGTTTCTACGACGGGCAGGGAAAAGGCATCAATCACATCGCCCCTGATCCTGCGGAGCGGCGCTCGATGAATGAGCGGTTCATCCACTGCCTCGAGTTCGCCCACCGCCTCGGCTGCAAGTTTGTCGGTTCCTTCAGCGGAGGAATTCCGGGCGCGAGCTTCGACCGCCAGGCCAAAGAACTTGCCGAAGTGTTCAATGAGAAATATCTTCCCGTCTGCCAGAAGTATGATGTTTCGATGGGATGGGAGAATTATCCGACAGCAATCAACTTCGCCACCGTCCCAGCCGCATGGGAAAAAGTCTTTTCGCTGATTACCGACCGCCATTTTGGCATGGAGTTCGATCCCTCGCATCTGGTCCGGCAATACATTGATCCTTATCAGGCCTCGTGGGACATTCGCGACCGCATCCTGGCGGTCCACCTTAAAGACACTGAAATCACTCAGCCGGTGCTTCAGCAGGTCGGAATTAACGGCGAAGGATGGTGGCGCTACCGGATTCCGGGGCAGGGGTTGATCGACTGGCCGCGATTTTTCACGGTGCTGCTCCAGGCGGGATTCAACGGCGGCGCAGCGGTCGAACACGAAGACCGCTTCTGGGATGCGCCGCCGAGCGACAGCGCGGCCGAGTTCCCGCAAGAGCGCAAGGACGGATTCATCCTGGCATACCGCTTCCTCCGGCAATACCTCCCGGGCCGTCTGAGCTGATGAGACCCGGAAGCTGTGAGCGCTCCATCAGCGCCAGGCAGCATTCCCCGGCAGCCTGCGCACGCCGTGACGCTGGCCTCGTGGCAGAGCATGACTCCGAGCATAGCGAAGAATATGTTTTTAGACGGGGCGGCCGGAGCAAAGCAGGTTTCTCAGTCCGATCGAGAGCCTCGGACTGAGGAATGACGTGAGTTCCCTGCGGCAATGCCATGCCAGGACCTCAAGTTTGCCATGATGCTCAAAAGCATTTGTGACCGAATTGGTTTGGCCTTTTTCCTCGCCGTCTATATTTCGATATGTGCCGTGGCCGCGCCGCGGCCCTTCACACTTGAGCAGGTGATGAGCGCGCCGTTTCCTTCTGAATTGACGGCCGCTCCGACCGGCGCAAAAGCTGCCTGGGTATTCAACGCTCAGGGTGCGCGCAATATCTGGGTGGCGGAGGCGTCGCCCAACGGCAAGTTCGTTGCACGACAACTTACGAATTATTCCGGCGACGAGGGCCTCGACCTCGGCGAGCTGGCCTGGCTTCCGGACGCGTCGGCGATCGTTTACGTGCGTGGCGGAGATCTGGAAAACGGCGGCCCTTATCCGAATCCAAGGAGCCTGCCGCAGGGCGTTGAGCAAAATGTCTGGATGATATCGCTCAGCGGCGGTGCCCCTGTGCGGCTGGGCGAAGGCCATTCGCCGGCCGTCTCGCCCAAAGGCACAAGTGTTGCATTCATTTTCAAAGATCAGGTGTGGCTGGCAAAGCTCAATCCCACCGAGCCTGCAACGCAACTGATTCACAGCGAAGGCAAGGCGGGATCGCTGCGCTGGTCTCCTGACGGAAGCAAGCTGGCCTTTGTGAGCGACCGCGGCGATCACAAGCTGATCGGCGTTTATGACTTTGCCGAGAACAGCGTGCGCTATCTTGACCCGAGCGTCGATCTCGATTCGTATCCTGTCTGGTCCCCCGACGGCAATCAGATCGCCTTCATTCGCATTCCCGCTTCAGAGCACGAAAGGATTTTCGGGCCGGAGCGGACCGGGCAACCGTGGTCAATCCGCATCGCTGATGTTGCAACCGGCGCGGGCAGGGAAGTCTGGAAAGCCGAGGAAGGCCCGGGCAGCGTTTTTTGGAAGGTCGTCGCTGAGAATCCATTGATGTGGGCCGAGGGCAATTTGCTGATCTTTCCGTGGGAGCGTGATGGGTGGACCCATCTCTATTCAGTTCCCGTTTCGGGGGGCGAGGCGAGGCTGCTGACTCCGGGTGATTACATCGTTGAAGATGTCACGCTCAGTCCGGACCGCCGCGAATTGATTTTCAATTCCAACGAAAATGACATTGACCGCCGCCATCTCTGGAAGGAGGCGGTTACAGGCAGCCGCCCGGTGGCGCTGACGAGCGGCGAAGGCATTGAATGGTCGCCGGTCATGACCGAGCGGGGACAGACCATCATCCTGCTGCACTCTGATGCGAAACTTCCGGCGCGGCCCGCCGTGCTTGAGGCTTCCGGCCGGATGCGCGACCTTGCACCCGACGCGATTCCCAAAGATTTTCCCGCGCAGGAGATGGTTGCGCCTCAACCGGTGATCGTTTCCGCGGCTGACGGCCTTCGCATCCACGCGCAGCTTTTTCTTCCCGCGAATGATCATGACGGCGCGCGCCATCCGGCCATCGTCTTTGTTCACGGTGGGTCGCAGCGCCAGATGCTGCTGGGCTGGCACTACATGGGCTATTACAGCAACGCCTACGCCCTCGATCAGTATCTTGTCAGCCGCGGGTACATTGTTCTATCGATCAACTACCGCAGCGGCATCGGCTACGGTTTGAATTTCCGCGAGGCGCTCAATTACGGCCCCACGGGCGCAAGCGAGTTCAACGACGTTGAAGGTGCGGGGCTTTTTCTGCGGAACCGGAGCGACGTGGATGCCAATCGCATCGGCATCTGGGGCGGGTCGTGGGGCGGATATCTGACGGCGCTGGCGCTGGCGCGCGCCTCCGATCTTTTTGCCGCAGGGGTTGACATTTCGGGCGTGCATAACTGGAATTTTGAAATTCCGGACTGGGTGCCGTCGTATAATCCCCAGCGGCAGCCCGAGGCGGAGCGGCTGGCCTTCGAGTCATCGCCCCTGGACTATGTCAAAACCTGGCGGTCGCCGGTACTTGTGATCCAGGGGGACGATGACCGCGAAGTGCCGTTCAAGGAAATGGTCCATCTGGTGGAAGCGCTTCGAGAGCAGGGTGTTCCTTTTCAGCAGATCGTTTTTCCGGACGAAGGCCATGTTTTCCACCTCCATTCAACCTGGTTGCGCGCTTATCAGGCAGCTTCCGACTTTTTTGACCATTACCTCGGGCGGGAAGCGGCCAGCCGCTAGCGCCGATGGCCAGTCATGCACAGGGCCGGCAAGGAGCGTAATGCTTGAGCCCCAAAACGGCCTTGAAGGGAGGAAGAATGAAGCGAAACGTCCGATGGGGAACCTTCGTTCTCCTGACAGGATTTCTCATGGCGTGCAGCGGGCCTAAGAAGAACGGCACGGGCGAGCAATCGCCCTTCGGGGTTGTGTCTCCGGACGTTCCTGCGCGCCTGGCAAAGTGGAAGCGTGTCGAAATGCCGTTTGATGCTTCGGGCCTGACCAAGACCCAACGCGAGGTCGTCAACAAGCTGGTCGATGCCACGCGCTACCTCGACGATATTTTCTGGCGACAGAGCGATCCCGACGCGCTCGAACTTTATAAGTCGCTGGAAGGCAAGAAAGATCCCGCCGATGTGGCATTGCGGCGCCTGCTGATGATCAACGGAAGCCGCTTCGATCTTCTGGATGACAACAAGCCGTTTGTGGGAACCACTCCCATGCCTCCCGGGCACTGGCTCTATCCGCCGGATTTGACGCGGGCGGAGATTGATGCATACCTGAAAACTCATCCCACCCTCAGGCGTGACATCTACAACCCCTATACCGTTGTTCGCCGTGAGGATGAGGACCTGGCAGGCATTCCCTATAACGTGGCCTACAAGCCGTTTCTTGAAAAAGCCGCAAAAGACCTTCGCGATGCGGCAGCCCTTACAGAAGACAAAGCGTTTGCGAAATTTCTCGATGCGCGCGCCGAAGCCCTGCTGAATGACAACTATTACCCGAGCGATATTCTGTGGCTTGAACTCAAAAACCCGAAGATCGACGTGATCTTTGCTCCTTATGAAACATATCTTGATGGCCTGCTCGGGGTTAAAACATCTTACGGCGCGGCGGTGCTGATCCGAAACGACGCCGAAAGCGAGAAACTTGCTCTTTACCAGAAATACATTCCGATGATCCAGCGCGCGCTGCCGCTGCCCGCGCAGGATTTGCCGTCGATGCAGGGCCATCTGACGCCGATGGAAGTGGTGGATTCGCCCTACCGTGGGGGCGATCTGCGCCACGGTTATCAGGCTGTTGCCGACAATCTTCCGAACGATCCCAGAATCCATGAGACGAAAGGGACAAAGAAAATCTTCTTTAAGAACTTCATGGATGCCCGCGTCAATTACGTGATTCTGCCGCTGGTCAAGCATCTGCTGGCTCCCGCTCAGGCGGCGCAGGTCACCGGCGAAGGCTACCTGGCAATGGTTGTGATGCATGAAATCTCCCACGGCCTGGGTCCGGCATTTGCGCGGGTTGGGAAAAAGCAGGTGAGCATCCGGGAAGCGATTGGGCCAACCTACTCGGGACTGGAAGAGGCAAAGGCGGACGTGGTGGGCATGTACGGGCTGAGGTGGTTGGTAGACCATCACGCGTTGCCGGAGTCGAGCCTCGACGAAGCTTACGCGTCCTACGTCGGAGGGATTTTCCGCACCGTACGTTACGGCGTGGGCGAAGCGCACGGCAGGGCGGAACTGATGGAATTCAACTTCCTGAGCGAACAGAGGGCCATCACGTGGGACGCTGCGGCGGGGGACTATTCCATTGATTATCTCCGCATGCCCGGCGCGATTGCCCGGCTTGCCCAGGAATTGCTCGAGATTGAAGCCACCGGCGACCGCGCCCGCGCGGAGGCATGGTTCAAGCGCTACGATCAGATGCCCGACACGCTCAAGTCGGCGCTGGACAAGATTAAAGACGTGCCTGTGGATGTTGATCCGGTCTTTTCATTCCCGGACGAAGTGCAGTAACAGCTTTTTTCCCGCAGACATCCGACCGCAGGCAAGCCGTCATTGCATGGTCAGGACAGCGCGAAACTCGGCTTTGCCACTCATCATGCGGTCGTAGGCTTCATTGGCGCGCTCAAGCGGATACTTCTCGATCATCGGCCGGACGCCGCACAGCACGGAGAAACCGACCGTATCTTCAGAATCCGCCGGCGCACCCGAGGGCCAGCCCTGGATGCTCCGCCGCCCGCGAATGAGCTGAAAAGGTGAAACCTCGATCGGCTCAGGGCTTGCTCCAAGGACCATCATTTTGCCGTTCGTTCCAAGCCCATCGACAAGCGCCGACTTGGATTTTCCGCTGGGTGCAGTCGCCAGAATTACGCGTGCGCCTCCCAGTTTCTGCAACTCCTCAGCGACGTTGGTGGCGCGGCTGTCGATGTAATAATGCGCCCCGAGCTTGCGGGCCAGTTCGGCGTTTTCTTTTCCGCGGCTGATGGCGGCCACCTTATAGCCGAACTTGTTTGCGAATTGAATTCCCAAATGCCCGAGTCCACCAACTCCTTCAACCGCGACCAGGTCGCCCGGCAGCGCTCCGGCGTGCCGCAAGGAATTGTAAGTGGTCACGCCTGCGCACAGCAGAGGCGCGGCTTCTTCGAAGGAAATACCATCGGGCAGCGCCGCCAGCGCGGTAACCGGTGCCAGCATGTATTCCTCGTAGCCTCCGTCGAAATGGATTCCTGTCACCTTAAGATGGGCACAATTGATAAAGTCGCCGCGGCGGCAATCCGCACAATCGCCGCAATGACCCCCATGCCAGCCGACGCCCACGCGCTGGCCCTTGCTCCAGGTGTTGACGCCGGGGCCGATATCGTCGATGACGCCGGCGACCTCGTGCCCCGGCACGCGCGGATATTGAATCCCAGGAAAAAGGTTCTCTCTTGTAAAGACATCGCTGTGACATATGCCGCAAGCCCTGACGCGAATGCGTACCTGACCTGGACCGGGCTGGGGAATTTCCCGCTCGACCAATTCGAACGGCGATCCCGGTTTGATAACCTGGACTGCTTTCATCTTTGGCATGACTGCTCTCCTTCTGTTAAGAATTTTGCGCCCTCAAGCGTGTCAGCCCGCATGCATCGGAAGGCCTCCTGAAAGGCTTCCGGCATGTCACAAATCCGGGCGCGTATAATCTTGGTTGAGCTGCCATCAGCGTCGCAAGATAACTTGCCGTCATTGCGAAAACTCGATCACGATTCCGTTGATCCGCTTCTCGAGACCTGTGAACTGCCCGAACAGGGGCGAGGTTATGTTGTTATAGACCGCCGTGGGATTCTGCCGGCCTGTGGTATCGATCGAATAGATGCCGAACCGGAATTTATGCCCGGGATGGAGATGGAACGGTAGAGGAAGGTCCTTGTAAACGCGCCAATTGAGCGAGAAATAGATCGGGTACCGCTCGGTGTTGGGTTCGCCGACATAGTTGTGCAGCACATCAACATTTGAGTAAGGAAAGCCGGAGTGCAGGTCCACTGAAGGGCTTAGCGTGATCCCCCAGGGCAGCTTGAACAATCCGAAACCTGAAAGCCGGTTAGGAATGTCGGAAGGCAGGTTGGCATACATGTCGGGGCGGATCACCGGCACTTCCAGCGGCACAAAGATATTGTCGGTCGTGTTCAAATCGCCGCGGCTGTTGCTCCGGACGTAAGACATGCTCAGGTCGGCATTTTCTCCGGCCCTGTAATCGACCGTGAATTCATACTCGTGATAGCGCGAGGCGCCACGGTTGGCCAGAAGCAGCACGCCGGTCCCGTTCGGCTGGACGATCGGATTGATGACGAACAGCCTGGATGTATTGCTGTAAAGCGTGCTCACCTTTGCGCTCACCTTGCTGGAAAAACGGTGGGAAATCTGCGCGCGCCAGGTAACGTTGCGCGGTGAGCTTCCCAAATCGGAGCAATCCGTAAGCACCGGCGTGCCGCTCGATGACATGCGGCTGCACTCGTTCAAATAGGTCACGGGCGGTGCAAGCGGCGATCCCGTAAGGTCCAATGGCGTAAGGATCCTCATGGGATTATCCGCAAAACTGCTGGCGAGCAGCGGGGTACGGTCGTAAAACATTCCGATGCCTGCCTGGAGGACGGTTTTCGCGCTCTGGTCGAGTGCATAGACCACGGCAAGCCGCGGAGCGATGTTGACGGCATTGCCGTTGGTTTCGCCGAAATACCGCAGGCCGATGGTGGCCGCCAGGCGATTGTTGAAGATCCAATGGTCCTGCCCAAAAGCCGCGGCGCCCGTATCATTAGCGCTGAGGTGTGCGGGCCCGCTGAAGTCGATGCGCTCGGCTGGAGTTCCGTCGCTCCGAAGCATGAGCACGGGGTGCGATTCGCTCGACCCCGTGAAGTCACGATGGATGACGTCCACGCCCGTCAGCAGTTCGTGATTGCCTGCCCATTGCCTGGTGGGGAAGGTGTAGATCGCCTGCCCCTCCTCCTGATGGCTGTTCCGGAGCCAGGTGTTGAAATAATTGCCGCCGATGCCGGTGGGCGTCAGGAGCATGGCTTCGGGGCCATGCCCGTGGCCGTAGGTGTCCATGCGGGTGTAATTGAAGATGGTGCGCAGAATTCCGCCGGATTTGAACTGGTATGTGTCGCTGCCATCGATCGAGAAGCCTTTCTGGCCCAGATCAGCTGTTGCGGGGCGCGGAATCAGGGCGTTGAGATTGGCCCATTGATAGCGCCTGGGAAACAGGTTAACGTGCAGCGAAGCAACGTGCTGCGGGGAGAGCAAAAACTGAAACTGCGATATCGAGTTGTATCCCTGGATTTTCCTTTCGTCGTTAGGCCACGCCAGGCCGCGAACATCCGGCTTCCTCATTTCGTAGAGAAACGACTCCGCAAAATTGACTTTGTTTTTCAGCAGCGGCCCCCCAAAGTAGATGCGCGGCGTGGCCCGGGAAAAGCCGACAAGATGACCCGCTTTTCCTCGAATGCTGGGATTCATATCATGCATCGTCCAGCCCCAACTGTAGGGCGGAGGCTTCAACTGGACGCTGGTCATGCCGCCCACGAAGCCTCCGTACTGCGCGCCGAAGGGCGCCTTGAAGACATCCACGCTCTGGATGGCATCGATTGGCACATCGATGGCGTAGGCTCCTGTAACCGGATCAACGGCCTGCATGGAGTCCACCAGGAGCATGCTTTGGCTTTCAGGGACGCCTTTGATGTAGATTTTGCCGGTCTGGATCTGGAGAACTCCAGGCGTGACCGGCAATTCCTGTTTGAACTCCTGCTGGATCACGGGGAGCGTGAGCAACTGTTTTGTCTGGAGCGTCTGAGTGGGCGGGACTGTGCCTTTAGTTGAAACCACAGGAGCAGCTTCGCGCACCTCCACTTTCTGCCTGATCTCGATAAGCTGCATCTGGAGATCCTGCACCGTCTCCTGGCCGGCGGTGATGTTGACTTTCAGCGTGACGGGCTTGAATCCTTCGATCGTGGCATCAAGAGTGTAGGCTCCCGCAGGCAGGTCCTGAATTTCGTAATGGCCTTTTTCGTCAGTGTACGCCGTTTGGGAGGGCAGACCCGGCGCGTTTCCAGTCAGCTTGACGACTACCCCGCCGACGGGCAACGACTGGCCCTGGGGAGTGGTTGTGGTCGCCGTGCCGCTTAGAGTTCCTGTGGCTACCTGGGCCGTTGCTGGGCCGGCGGCACAAACGCAAGCGAATATCATGGCCGCCGCCACGGCCAAGTGACGAAACCACTTTAGCGTCCCGATGCGTAGTGGCAAGCTGTTTGGCAAAATGGAGAACAGTTGGATATTTCCTTCCGGTAAGCGTCTTTTCTGGATCAGCATGTGCAAGCGAAATCTTCATTAACAGCGGCGCTTCGCCCTGTCTCTGTCCTTTCCGTCAGCAACGAAGCTGCTTTGAAATCTGGAATGGGTCAATCGTCGCACGGTCTTGCTTGTCAGACGATCTTCACAAAAAATCCAGGTAAAAGCCTGGGAGTTTCCTCCCCGACGCAGTCAAATCTTACGCGATATGCCGCGTTCATTGCGTCTTTGCAATCAACGACCAGGAGATATGTGCTTAGAAGGGCCATGCACACAAGCATTGTTCCTGATGACCCTTTTCCCGGCGAGCCATGACCCTGCCACTCATATGAGATGAATAAGATGATGTAACGGATGCGCCGGACCGCGAAATGGCTATGAATGAGATTTGACAATCAGGCGCTAAAGCTTGTAAAAGTAGCACATGCTCAATTGGTAGATTCCCATTTATTCCGATGCGACCGCGCAATGAACAAAAAGGGAGTGTTGAGAACGCACCACAATGTATGCTATCAGGTGTGTGCCGCATGAGGCAATGAAGTGTCTATCGGTAAGGAGAGACTGGCGGGCCGCCATCGACGCGAATGCGGCAGGCAGTGTCAGTGATGGACGGTCGGATTTGTCTGTCGAAGATTGATTTGACATCGTCCTACAGCAGGTTGGAAAATAAGCACATCTGTCGGCCGGCGCAGATGCTCGATTCGCGGCGAAGTCGATTCATTCCAAACTCAGGGGCGGAGGAACCTGAATGAGCGAGAAGCTGTACATCTTCGATACAACCCTGCGCGATGGCGAGCAATCGCCCGGATGCAGCATGAACCTCGAAGAGAAGCTGGAAATGGCGCGCCAGCTTGACCGCCTTGGTGTCGATGTTCTCGAGGCGGGGTTCCCGGTTGCTTCGCAAGGTGATTTTGATGCTGTGTCGGCCATCGCCGCAGAAGTCCGTCGTCCCGTCATAGCCGCTCTGGCCCGCGCGAACCAGCTTGATATTGACAGTGCTTGGGCGGCGTTGAAAGGCGCCGCAAAGCCCCGCATTCATACGTTTCTTGCGACTTCGGATATCCATCTGAAATACAAGCTTCGCAAAACCCGTGAAGAAATTCTTAAGCAGATTTCCTGGGCTGTGGGTTATGCCAGCTCGCTTTGCCGCGACGTGGAATTTTCCCCGGAGGACGCCGGCAGGACGGACCGCAGCTATCTGATCGAATGCTGCCACGCCGCAGTGGAGGCAGGCGCGACGGTGCTGAATCTGCCGGACACCGTAGGCTACTGCTTTGAACCCGAATACGAGAAGATGTTCGCAGACGTCAAGGCAAGGGTTCCCGGGATTGAAAAAGTCATTTTGAGCACGCACACTCATGACGATCTGGGGCTTGCAGTCGCAAATACGCTGGCGGGGATACGCGGAGGAGCGCGCCAGGTGGAGTGCACGATCAACGGGATTGGCGAGCGCGCGGGCAACGCAGCGCTCGAAGAGGTCGTGATGGCGATTTATGTCCGGCGCGACGTGGCCCCCGTGCATACGGACATTCGCACGGAAGAGCTTTATGCTTCCAGCCAATTGCTGACCCGTCTGACGGGCATGCAGGTACAGAGAAACAAGGCCATTGTCGGGCGGAACGCGTTCGCCCACGAGGCCGGCATTCACCAGGACGGGGTCCTGAAGAACGCTATCACTTACGAAATCATGTCGCCGGAGACGGTCGGCATGCCGGCCAACCATATCGTTCTCGGGAAACACTCCGGACGGCATGCGCTCGCAAACCGCTACCGCGAACTGGGGTATGAACTTACGAAGCCTGAGCTCGAGCGTGCATACCAGTTGTTCACCCAACTGGCGGACCGCAAGAAGAACATTTACGACGAAGACCTGATCAGCATTGTAAATGAAGGATTCGAACACATCCCCGAACTCTTCACGCTGAAGCTTCTCGAAAGCGTCTCCAGCAGCGAAGGGCGTTCAACCGCGACCGTCGAACTCGAACGGGACGGCCAGTTTTACCGCGAGTCTGCGACGGCGGAAGGCCCCTGTGACGCCGCCTTTCGCGCCATAGACCGCATTACAGGCACCCCGGGAACAGTTGTCGATTTCACTGTTCACACAGTAGGAGCGGGTGCTGATGGAACGGCTGAGGTCGTCGTTCGTGCCAGGTTCCAGGGAAAAGAGTTCACCGGAAAATCTACAAGCTACAACGTGGTTGAAGCTGCGGCTCGCGCTTATCTCCAGGCAGCCAACAAGGGAGTTTATACGATCAGACGGGCCGCAAAGGATGCCGCTGCGGAAAGAAATTCGGTCCACGAGAATGAATTGGTCGATCGCCTCCTGCCCGGCGGCTATTGAATAGCCAGCCGTGTTTTGACTTCCATTGGTACTCCCTGTATGGCGTTAACGGGTTGCTGAAAAACCCTCGGCCCGTGTTATTTCCAGGAATCAGCTGCTGTTCTAAGTTGCCTCGGTAAAGTCAGATTTCTCGCTTCGCATTGCTCCGTCCTATGCGGGACAATGCCTCCGCTCGAAACGCCGATCCTTAGGCATTTTGGCAGCAATTTGCAAGCAGGGCCGCACGCCGGAACATCGCCCTCAACCACTCATAAGCCAGCACGGTGGTGGAAATTGCCCCTACAGCAAGTTCCGGGGCCAACGCTTGACAGATTTTGAGATGTTTTCCTAACTTAATGAAAGCAAAGCAATTAGCTAAAGGCAGTCGCAACCAGCCAGCGCATTAGGGCTGTTTTGTTGCCTTAAGTGCATTAATATCTTGTGCTTTCAGGGGTTGTTCGTGTAAGATGCCCGTTACAAAATGCAGAGCATATTCAAAATAGCTGTTTTACCGGGTGACGGAATTGGGCCGGAAGTAATCGATGAAGCGCTCAAGGTGTTGCGCGCCATCGAGGGAGTGATTGGGCCCAAATTCCGTTTCCAAACAGGTCTGATTGGCGGTTGTGCCATTGACGCCACGGCGGTTCCGCTCCCCCCCGAGACCATTTCCATCTGCAATCAGGCGCAAGCCGTTCTTCTCGGGGCCGTTGGCGGCCCACGCTGGGATTCCCGCCGGCCGGACAATCGGCCTGAAACGGGCCTGCTCCAGTTACGGCAGAGGCTCCGTGTTTATGCGAACCTGAGGCCGGCGCGCGTGCTGGACTCACTGGTAGGGGTTTCAGCTTTGAAAGCCGATGTTGTGCGCGGAACGGACCTCGTGATTGTCCGCGAACTGATGGGTGGGATTTACTTTGGCAATCCACGCGGGATTTTCACGAAGAACGGCGAGCGGACGGGCATCAACACTGAGATTTATCAGGAACATGAGATAGAGCGTGTGGCGCACCGTGCCTTTCAGCTTGCCCGATTGCGGAAGAAGAAGGTGACTTCGGTGGACAAGGCCAACGTCTTAGAGAGTTCGCGGCTATGGCGTGAGGTCGTCACGCGTGTAGGCCAGAGCTACCCGGATGTTGAACTCGATCACCTGTACGTTGACAACTGCGCTATGCAACTGATCGCAAAACCGACCAGTTTCGATGTCATCCTCACCAACAACATATTTGGGGACATCCTGAGCGATGAAGCAGCGATGCTGACAGGGTCGATAGGATTGTTGCCTTCGGCCAGCCTGGGCGAGCGGTCCGGCCTGTATGAGCCGATCCACGGATCGGCGCCTGATATTGCCGGGAGAAAGCGCGCCAATCCCATCGCCGCGATTGCTTCGGCCGCTCTCATGCTTCGTTATTCCTTTCGCATGGAGCGCGCGGCGGCAGCCATCGAAGCAGCTATTGAAAAGGTCCTGAAACGCGGCGTCCGCACGCCCGACCTTCCGGGCCGCAAGCGTCCTGTGTCAACCTCCGCTATGGGAAACATGATCGCCGCTGAAACCGCAAAACTTCTTGCCTCCTCCAGATTCCGGCCTAAGGACAAAGAGTAAAGCGGTGATTTTCCTGCAAAACAGGGAACAATCTCCCATGCGCCGGGCCTCGAACAACAAATATTCCTCTGACGTGTGAAAGATCGTTGCAATCTTGTTAGCTTCCGAGTTAATATGCACTGCGACGGGGGGCGGCAGGCGGTCTTTTCCGCCATGACAATAACGGCAGGAGCATTCTATGTGGTGGGAAAAGGATAAGAAGTCGCAACCTGAAGAGCCATACTCGCAGCCAACCGTTCCCTCATCCTACGAAACATCTAAGGTGGAAACCCCTATGCCAGAAAGCATTCGAAGAGATACAGGTTTGAGTCCGCAAGGCCAGGTCCAGGCCACGATTGGGCGCTCCATCGTTTTGAAAGGGGAGTTGTCCGCAAATGAAGACCTATTGATCGAAGGACAGTTCGAGGGAACTGTTAACCTGCAAGACCATTGCCTGACGGTCGGGGCCAACGGAAAGGTGAAGGCTGAGATTCAGGCCCGGCAGGTGGTGATTTTCGGGACGGTTAATGGGAACGTGACTGCGCGGGAAAAGATCGAGGTGCGGAGAAGCGGCAATGTGACCGGCGACCTGACGGCAGCCAGCATCTCGATTGAAGAAGGCGCCTATTTCAAAGGCAGCATCGACATCCTCCGCGAAGGAAGGCCGGAAGAGCGCACACCTATCGCTGCAGGAGCAACAGCAGCATACGAAGACAACGAATGACGGTGCGCCCATTCTTTCTGACTTGCGCGGTGCTGCGGGACCCGTCTGCGGCATGTTAAGCTAAGAAAGCGGTTCGTGCAACCCTGGCCAACGGACTGACTTCACGACGGGTGTCTGGGTTTTTCAGGTTTGGCGATGTTTTCAGTTAAGACGCAGGAGGGCGCCCGCAAGAAATCTTCTTCAGGTCAACGCTCCGCAGCACCAAGCCAGGCCCTCCAGTGGATCTGGAACTATTTGCAGGGTGCGGCAAACCTCCGCATTCTTGACTGTGGTACCGTCTCTGCCGCCACGGTGAATCTCCTGACACAGCGCCATGCCAAAGTCTATATCGCAGACATGATTGCGCCGTTGCAGCGTGGGGACCCGGCCTACTGGAAGCAAGCCGGGAAACAGACGGTTTTCCGACTTGACGAGCTGCTCAAACAGCTCCCGGTTATTCCTCCCGCTTCTCTCAGCCTGATTTTTGGTTGGCACCTGCTGGACCTTGTTCCGCGTGAACACGTGGCCGAACTTGTCGGAGTCCTGGTTTCTCTCCTAAAGCCGGGCGGCATCTTTTATTTTTTCCTCAGGGAACCCAACCTCACGCACGGAAAAGACGGCCGGTGGTGGCTTGAAAGCCTTACGAGCCTCGGCGCGGAAGGCGAGGAGCTCGGCAAGTTCCCTTATGCGCCACTGACCAACCGGGAGATCGAAAGGCTGACAACCGGTTGCAGCCTGAAGACGTTTCTTACGCGCTCACACAGGCGGGAAGTGGTAGTTTTGAAGGACGAGGAAGAGATCTGAATGAGATTATTGAGAAATTTGACTTTTGTCATGAGCGTGCTGGCGCTTGCCGTCGCTGCCCCTTTGTTTGGGCAGGACATTGTTTCGAAGGCACTCAGCAGCTTTCCAGCAGATACCGTCCGGCTGGAATTTTCCAGCCCGTCAACGCTTCGCAAGCTGCCGAATTACGCAAGCTTGCGGGAGCACTACATGGGGCCACGGCTCAAAAAACTTGTCGATACGATGGGTGAGCTTGGGGTTGCAGAGAAAGACGTGGACCAGTTGGTGCTGGGGTGGAGCACTGACGGCTCCAACGTGAATCTCTACGGGTTTGCCAGCGGTCACTTTCGCCCCGATGTTCTCGATCAGCGCGCTGCCGTCCGAAACATTCCCCCGCAGCCTATCGGGAGCAAGACCGGCTACTGCCTTGGGGCAGGTCTGGGAACAGAGTGCGTCGTTGTCCTCGGCCCGAACGAGGGCGCGTTTGGAACATTGAACACCCTGAGCCAGATCATGAGCGCTCTCGACAGCGGGGGCGGGGGGCTTGAATCCAACACTGCTTTTGCCAATGTGGTGAAACAGGAAGAGTCAGGAGCGGCGCCGATCTGGGGAGTGGCAGTCGCTTCCGCGGTGGCTTCTTGGTTTAAGGGCTGGATGCCGGGGCAGAATGAGGTTGCGCTGGATTGGGGAAAAGTGTTTGAGGGAGTGGACATGCTGGGTTACAGAATCCAGACGGGCAGCAGCATCCAGCTTGATCTCAAAATGTTCTGCAAGTCGGATAATGACGCGGCAAGCCTCCGACAAGTCCTAGAAGGCCTGAAGCTGGCCCAACAGATTGCCTGGCAGAACCAATATCCAAACCAGCCCAATCCTTTCCAAGCCATGGGCCTTACCCAAACCGGTGATCAGATTGGAATTACGCTTGTGGCGAGTTACAGCGAAATCGGCGGAGCGGTCACAGGGACTGCCTCACAGTAAGCACGAAGCGAGATACCTGTTTTTGCCGAAGCGACTGAAAACAAAAAGAGATCTCCCCAACTGATACTCGACGAGGGGCTATCAGCAACCCGTCAGGCCAGGCCGGGAACCTTCAACGAGCTGAGGATGCGAATGCTGCATCCCGTCATTGGCGGCACATTAACGTTGCTTCCGCGCCGCAAAAACAGTTCGTAGCCGACGAAGACAGCAGCACTTGCTGGGGCGGCAACAGTCAGCGCAGTAGAGCTTGCCACGATGGCGCGCGCGGCCGTGAGACCACCCACCCCAATGGCCCCGGTCAGGAAGCTCCTCCAGGAGGCTCGTCTGTGCCCTCGGACATGGCCCTCCGGATCAAGGGTTCCCATCAAATCCTTGTTGTTATCCAGATGAGTTATGATGGCCGAAACCGGGACTTGATGTCCGTCCGGCAGCGTAACATGATCGAACCGGAAGGCGATCTCTCCGCTGTGTCGCATCCATCCGGGCCGGCGGATGGACGTGATGTGGCCGTCGAAGAGCGTTCCTTTGGGAAGCGCCACGCGGCCATCGATATAGACCGGCTCCGTCATTTCAGCCGAAACCGGATCGTTAACATGGCTGACCATCGTGTGCATTCCTGAAATCAGGCGCGCTTTAACCATTGTTTCCGCGGGGATGGTCAGGACCGATGAGGTCATCGGGCCTGTATCCGAGAAGTAAGCTACAGCGCTCCGATGGGCCAGGTTGACCCGTCCTGCGGCGATGCCGAAAGGCGCGGCAAGCAAGAATGCCCCGAACACCGCAATTAATCGTTGCATTAGCTTCCTCCCTCGTTCCATGTAGATATCCTTAGTCAGGTTCCGATGGTCTCCAGCACTTGCCGTTTCACGGCTGTCCGCGGATTAATCGTATCCCAAGATCAGTTTTTAACTTCCTACCCGAAAGTGCAGCGACCCATTGGCAGCACTAATTGTAAATCAATCCGGGCCGTTCATTGTCAAGAAGTTGTCAAAATTGCGCAGACGCTCGGATGAATTTGGGTTTTCTGATTCTCTCGATAATGAACAGAAGTCCGGCAAGCGCGCCGTCTGGATTATTCTATTTTTGTAACTTTGTCGGCTTGAGGCCCTTTTTGCCCCTGGACGATTTCAAACTCGACAGTGTCACCTTCCTGGAGCGATTTAAATCCATCGCCCTGAATGGCTGAATAATGAACAAAAACATCGGCTCCGCCATCTTGCCCAATGAAGCCGTAACCCTTGCTGTTATTAAACCACTTCACTTTTCCTTGCAGTCTTGCCACGTCCGTTCCTCCTTAGTCGCTGTGCATAAGTGGCCGATGGCCCCATCGAATTTTCTGGAAAAACAAACGGCCAGGAATCGCCCCGGACTCCTGGCCGTTCTCATAGGAACACTTTCCCGATGCGAACACCGTAAAAACTCCCTGGCGACTAAGTATATATTTATGAGTTAGCTTGTCAAGGGGATAATGGGTTTTCGGGGCCCGGGGAAACCCTCTTCGGGCGGGTGCCGGAGTTTTATTTCCAACGGTCCCAAAGGAGGCCGACAAGTGTTTTGCCATCGATGATCTTATGCTCGCGCAGCATCCTGTCAACCTCCGTTTTTGAAAACTCGCCGACCTGAATGCGCTCATCGGCTTCCGGGTCAGCTTTTGCAAGTGTCAGGTCCCGCGCCTCAACCAGATGCATTATCTCCGATAGGATCCCAGGGCTTGGATAGAAAGACAGGAGGCGCTTGAATGAGCCGGCTCGATAACCGGTTTCCTCCTTCAACTCGCGTCGCGCCGCATGGATCACGCTTTCACCGGGTTCGAGCGATCCCGCTACAAGCTCCCACATGTGCTGACGCGCCGGGTAGCGGTACTGCCGAACCAGTACAATCCGGCCATTGGGAAGTCGCGGGATTATGACCACCGAACCCCGGTGCCCTACAACTTCCCGGGTTGACTCAATGCCTCCGGGTTCAATCACCCGGTCAACCTTGAGGCTGACCACCCGGCCCTCATACAGTGTTTCACTGCTAAGAACTTGAACTCTCGATTTTGCGCGCAAGTCGGTCGAGTCCTCCCTCAACGCAGACAGTCTACAGCAAAGTCTTCAAAAGCCGGAACGAAATGGGCGGGTAGGGACTGAATCCTCTCAGCTCGAGAGGACGAACTTCTCGATCAAGGCTTTTGCAGTCTTGGTATCTTTCGCAGCCTTCAACGAGTCATGGTCCTGTTCAAGAGTCGATTTCAGCTTGGTATAGCTCTGAAGTTTGGATTTGATTGCGGCAATCTGTTCCTGAGTGGCTGCCGGGTCCTTGGCTGCCTTGTTCAGACAGTCAATCAGGCTGTTGACTATGCCCAGCGCCAGCGTGAGCCGGGTCAGGCAACTTTGTTCATGATACTCCCTTTCAAAGTCAGGGAGACTTTCTTTCTTAACCGTACCGATCAGATCCGTGATGCTTTGAACGTAGCTCTTGACCATGCCTTCGTCGTCGGTGCATGTCTGGCCGCGGAGTGCGTATCTAGGAAGCTCGAGCAACAGAGGTCCGGCAAGAAGGACTATCAGGATTCGGCGTTTCATGGCCGCTCCTTTCTCCAGTTGGGCTTACTTGAAGCTCATGATCAGCCTCTACCGGGAGCTAAGAGGCCCTTATAGCCGCAGATGTTATCACAACTGGAAAAGCTGGGCGGGGAATTCATCATCTGGTGGCATGAAACTGCAGTAACGGCTTGGCGCGTGGGATGATCTGGGCAAACGCAGGCTGGTATACTAGTTCTCGTGACGGATATCTGTTTAAGGGCCGTTACCGAACGGGAAGGAGTGAGATGAAGATTTCTGCGCTGATCGTTGACGACGAGCAACCAGCCAGGGATGAACTCGCGTACTTGCTCAAGTACTTTCCGGACGTTGACGTTGTCGGGCAGGGAAAGAATGGCATTGAGGCGGTCAGCCTGGTTGCCGAGTTAAATCCCAAGCTGGTCTTTCTGGACGTGCAAATGCCCGGCCTGGATGGCTTCGGCGTGATTAAGAAGCTGCTTGACCAGGGCAATCGACCGCCGTACTTCGTTTTTGTGACTGCATACGACCACTATGCCGTTCGCGCGTTCGAAGTCAACGCGGTGGATTACCTGCTGAAACCGATTGAGCGGAACCGTCTGGAAAAAGCTCTGCAGCGGGTGCGAGGGATGGTGGAAGCTTCGGAATCCGCATTTCAAAAGCTCGACCGGCTGGTCCATATGATCGAAGAGCGGCCCGCGCCGGCGTCCAGCAAACTTGTCGTCAAGAGCGGCAACCGCATGGTCCTTGTCGATTCTTCAGACATTATCTATGCAACGATTCAGGATGGCGTGATCAGCATCGTGACCAAGGACCTTGAAGGCCAGTCGAATTTCCGAACCGTGGAAGAGCTTCAAAGCAACCTGGACCCCAACATCTTCTGGCGGGCCCATCGCTCCTACCTGGTAAATATCAACCGCATTAAGGAAGTCGTTCCCTGGTTCAAGAGCACTTATCAGCTCAAGATGCAGGATCGGCGCGAGACGGAAATCCCAGTCAGCCGAGCGCAGACGCGGAAACTGCGCGAGTTGCTGAACCTCTGACATTATGATTCTGGAGGGTAGTACGCTTGTGAGCGGAGGTGCGGTGGCTCCGATCATTCGCGCAATCCCTTCTCAGGAGCGGTATCGGATTGTTTCTTCCTGCGGGCGGCTGAAATAGTCCTGCATCGCCTGAACAAGCCCTGCGATGGTTGACTCCCCGGCCTCAATTGAAACTTTCAGGCCGTGCTTTCGAATCGACTCAGAAGTGATGGGTCCGATTGACACAAGAGCGGCATTATCCATAATTCCACGAAGTTTATGTTTCTCAAGCAGCTTCACAAAATTGTTTACTGTGGATGAACTTGTGAATGTAATGGCATCAGGCGCGGGCGAAAGGAGTTGTTCAAGCTCCCCCGTGGCATATTCGGGCAGCGTCGTTTCGTAGGCTTCAACAACTTCCACATAGGCGCCGCGCTCTGCGAGCGTACGCGGCAGAATGTCGCGAGCGATTTTCGCACGCGGTATCAGAAACCTCTTGCCGCGAATATCAAAGCCCTGGATACATTCGATCAGGCCTTCCGCGCGGTACTCTTCCGGAAGGAAATCGGCGCGAATACCCGTCGCGGCCAGTTCATTCGCAGTCCCGGGGCCGATGGCACCGATCCGCAGACCATTCAGATGGCGTACATCGCGCCCGCAAGCACGCAGGCGGCCCAGAAACTTCTTTACGCCGTTGGCCGACGTGAAAATCAGGTAATTGAACTCTTCGAGTTGCCGGACCGCCCGGTCGAGGGGCGCCCAGGACTGCGGATCTCGAATCTCAATCGCCGGAATTTCGATGACCTTCGCTCCGAGTTCTTCAATTGCTTCGGTAAGAGTGCCGGCCTGCTCTCTGGCTCGCGTGTTCACGATGCGCTTGCCGAAAAGCGGAAGCCGCTCGAACCAGTTGAGCTCTTCCCGCAGGCCGACGACTTCCCCTACCACAATAACTGCGGGCGCCTCGAGGTCACCGGCTTTCTCGGCGATGTCCGCCAGCGTGCCCGTGATGGTTTGCTGTTCCGCGCGAGTGCCCCAGCGAACCAATGCCACAGGAGTGTGCGGGTCGCGGCCCTCCTTGATTAAAACCGCGGTTATCTCCGGCAGATTGCGTACTGCCATGAATAGCACCAGCGTGTCCGAGGCCGCAGCGAGCTTTGCCCAATTAATCACGTTCGAAGGGCTGGAAGGAGCTTCGTGGCCCGTCAGAAAAGTTACGCTTGAAGACAATTCACGCTGCGTGAGTGGAATTCCCGCGTATGTGGGGACTGCATGGCCTGAGGAAACTCCGGGAACAACTTCGAAGGCGATTCCCGCCCTTGCCAGGGCCAGCGCTTCCTCGCCGCCGCGTCCGAAGATGAAGGGGTCTCCGCCTTTCAGACGGACAACGATCTTTCCCTGCTTTGCATTGCTGATGATCAGCTTATTGATGGCCTCCTGCGGTGTTGACTTTTCGCCCGGCCGTTTGCCAACACAAATCTTCTCAGAATCCGGCCGCACATACCGCAGCAGGTCATCGTTGGCAAGAAAATCGTAGATGACAACGTCCGCGCGCTCCAGGGCTCTTTTGCCCTTGAGCGTGAGCAGGCCGGGATCGCCAGGCCCGGCACCGACAAGATAAACCTTTCCGCTCATTTCCACCTGCTGGTCGCTGACGTTATGTGGTTGATGAAGTATCCCAGGTGGAAGATCACCCTGCGCGTGACTCCGCCTGGCCGAGAAGTTCATGTGCGCCCTGCTCAATGAGCGCAGCAGCCGCGCGCTTTCCAAGATCTTCCGCGTATTCAGCTTTACCGGAGGCCTTTGTCCGAAGCACACGCGTACCGTCAGGGCTCGCAACCACGCCCGTCAAGTGCAACACTCCTGAATCATATTTTGCATAGGCGGCGATGGGAAGCTGGCATCCGCCTCCAAGAGCTCGCAGCATGGCGCGCTCCGCCCGGACGGATTGGTGTGTCGGCGGATGGTCCAGCGGTGCAATCGCCTGCAATACATTTGCGTTTTCCAGGCTGACTTCAATGGAAAGCGCACCCTGTCCGACCGCCGGACAGACTTCATCTTCCCTGAACCAGCTTGCGATGCGGGGTGCAAATCCCAGGCGCTTCAATCCGGCGCCGGCCAACACGAGTGCATCGCAGTCGCCGCGATCCAGCTTTCGCAGCCGCGTGTCCACATTGCCGCGCATCGCAACCATTTTGAGATCGGGGCGCAGCGCAAGCAACTGCGACTGGCGCCGCAGGCTGCTGGAGCCGATGCGCGCTCCGGGCGGCAATTCTCTCAGGCCCAAGCAGCCGCTTGACACCAGAACGTCGTGCGGGTCTTCGCGCTCAGGGACCGCTGCGACGCCAAGGCCTTCGGGCAACTCCGTGGGCAGGTCCTTCATGCTGTGTACGGCCAAATCGATCTCGCCAACCAGCAAGGCCTCTTCAATTTCCTTGATGAACAGTCCCTTCGTTCCTGAAGCCACGAGCGCAGCGTTCTGGAGCTTGTCGCCGCTGGTTTTGATGATCTTGATGCGTAATTCGTGGCCGGCTGCCTCGAGGCGGTCTTTTACCCAATTGGCCTGCCATAAAGCAAGCGGACTGCCCCGTGACCCAATCGTGATTTTCATGAGAGCTGCGACAGATTCCAGATGCTCCGCAGTGGAGCCGCGCCGATTCGAAAAGATTGAGAGCCAAGTCGAAATTAAGGTAGCTTCGACCGCGAAGCAGATCATTCAGCAACGCCGAACATCTTGCGGACCAGCAACACCAGCGAACTTTGTTCCGGGCGGCCGACGCCGCTCTTCAGTTCCTGGATAGGTCCGTGGAGGACCTTATTCATGATGCCGTGCGTCAGGGCATCGATGGCCTCGCGCTGCTGGGGAGTCAAATCACCCAAACGGCCCCGATATCGCTCAAGCTCGCTCTCGCGGATGGCCTCAAGCCTCTGTTCAAGCGCCACGATCGTCGGAACAATTTCCCGAGAGGCCAGCCGTCGCATGGCTTTCTGGACTTCCTCCTGGATAATTTGCTCCGCCCAGAGCGCCTCCCGTTCACGTTCTTTCCTGTTGGCCTCGACGACCTGGCTGAGGTCATCGATGTCATACACGAATGCATTATCGAGTTCGTTGATTGCTGGATCGATGTTGCGCGGCACCGAGATGTCCACGAAAAACATCGGGCGGTTCTTGCGCGCGGCAAGCCATTGCTCCGCATGCTTGCGGTGAATCACATAGTGGGGCGCGGCCGTGGAGCAGATTACGATATCGGCTTCTCCAACGTGATCGAGCATCTGCTCGTATCGAATGGCTGTGCCGTGAAATGCCTCGGCAAGTTCCACCGCGCGCTCATAGGTCCGGTTGGCAACGAAAATCGCGCCCACACCGCTTCGAATAAGGTTCTTGGCTGCGATTTCGCTCATTTTGCCCGCACCAAGTATCAGGATCGTTTTCCCAGTCAGATCTCCAAAGATTTTGCGGGCCAGTTCCACGGCCGCGTATGAAACAGAAACGGCTGATGCGCCGATGGCGGTATTCCTCCGGACCTTGCGCGCCACCGCCAGCGCGCGCAACGCGATCTCGTTTAAGGTCCCATTCAAAGCGCCGGCTTCGCGGGCTGCATTGTAAGCTTGTTTCAACTGGCCGAGGATCTGCGGCTCACCGACAATCATCGAGTCCAGGCTGGAGGCCACCCGAAACAGGTGCTCGATGGCCTCCCGCTGGCGATATTGATAAAAGTGCTTTTCATAAGGGGCCAGGTTGCACTGGTGATGGTCTGCGAGGAAACGGCGGATAATCGGCTCGGCGGCGATGCCGTCGCGAGCGTTTGCAACAACTTCCACGCGGTTGCATGTGGAGAGAATCAAGCCTTCCTGGATGCCGTCTCTGCGAACAAGATCGCGCACGGCTTCACGAAGGCGGGACTCCGGGATGCTCATCCGTTCCCGGACTTCGACGGGGGCCGTTCGATGGTTGATTCCCACAAGCGCGAGGTTCATACTTTCTTTACATCACACCACCGGCAAGCGTTATTATCCCAATCTTCCGGGACGTGCGTATGTGAGCTACGTCACATCAAGGCGCGATGCCCAGCCGAGGCACGTAGCCGTGCCAGCCGCTGACAAAGCTGATTCCCACAAATGTCACCATAATTGCTGCGAAGCCCAGAATGGCCACATAGGCTGAAAGGCGAATCGGCCACGTTCCACTCAAACGTGCTGAAAACAAAAAGAGATAGATGAACCATGTAATCAGCGCTGCGAGGATTTTGGGATCAAGTTCCCACGGGCCATGCCACATCCGCGCAGCCCAGACAAATCCCGTCAGAATGCCCAGCGTCAGGAACGGCAGCCCGAACAGGAGCGAGCGGTAGTAAAGCTGGTCACAGACTTCAAGCGACGGCAGCCGGTAATAAAAAGCTCGCGGGTTTCTGGATTTCAACTGGTTCTCCTGAATCAGATACATGACGGCGGCCACGAAGGTAAGGAAAAAGCCCACGTAGCCTATCATGATGCAACTGATGTGGACCATCAACCACCCGCTGCGAAATGCCATTGATTGGAAAGACGGCCCCGGACGCAGGGCGGAGAACAGGGTCAGGACGAACACCAGAGGCAGCATAAAAAGGCCCAGCACGCTGATCCTGTAACGCAAATACGCGAGGAAAAACGCCAGAGTCACCAGAAATGCAAAGAACGAAAGCGCGCTCTGAACGTCGATTACCGGCAGGCGATGCAGATTCACCGCTCTCGCAATCAGAGCGGAGGCGTGGAGCGCCAGCCCCGCGCCAAGGGCCGTAAGGGCCGCCGGTGAGAGCGATGGCCGATGCCTTATCACCGACGGGACCGTCAGTACAATTCCCGCAAAATAAAGGAGCAATGCCAGCCACAGTAAGATGGAGTGCATGCCAGTCCTTCGAGGCTCCGAATCCAGTTATTATAGCATCCTGACGCGACGTTGCGCCCGGCAGCCGGAGCCCATGGCGGTGATAGAATGTTGATTACAACGCATAGCTTCAAAGTGGGAAAGCGCCGAAAGTTCATCGTTAGCAGTTTTTGATCTGGCGGTCTGAACAAGGAGGAATCCTCATGGCACACCCTCGAGCCGGCCAGCCGGCCGATCCTTCGATGCTGATAAACGTTCCCCAATTGATCACCGCGTATTATACCGGCAAACCGGATCCCGCAGTGGCTGCACAACGCGTTTCCTTTGGGACCTCCGGCCACCGCGGGTCGTCTTTCTCCAATTCGTTCAATGAAGCCCACATCCTCGCCATCACTCAGGCCATCTGCGACTACCGGCGCGGGCAGAAGATCAGCGGTCCGCTTTTCCTGGGGAAAGATACCCATGCGCTGTCGGAACCTGCATTCGCCACAGCCATGGAAGTCCTCGCCGCCAACGAAGTGAACGTGATGATCGACTCGGCTGGAGGCTACACGCCGACGCCCGCTGTCTCCCATGCGATCCTGACTTACAATCGCCGGGAAAAGGAGAACCGCGCCGACGGCATTGTCATCACTCCTTCCCACAACCCACCCGAAGACGGCGGCTTCAAGTACAATCCGCCGGAAGGCGGACCGGCCGACACCGCCACGACGCGATGGATTGCCGATCGCGCAAACGCCCTGCTCGAAGCTGGGCTGCGCGGCGTTCGCAGGACCACTCTCGATAAAGCGCTGAAATCCGCAACCACGCACAAGCATGAATATGTAAAAGCCTATATTGACGATCTTGCTTCCGTGGTGGACGTGGACGCCATTCGCAGCGCACATTTAAAGATCGGCGTCGATCCGCTGGGGGGCGCAGGAGTAGCCTACTGGGACCGGATTGCCGAGCGTTATGACCTGCCGCTGACCGTGGTAAACAGGCTCGTTGATCCCACGTTTCGCTTTATGACGCTTGACTGGGACGGCCAGATTCGCATGGATTGCTCGTCGCCTTACGCCATGGCGTCCTTGATCGCCTTGAAGGACCGCTTTGACATTGCCTTTGCCTGTGACACGGACCACGACCGCCACGGCATCGTAACGCGAAGCACCGGCTTGATGAACCCTAATCACTACCTGGTGGTAGCAATCTATTATCTTTTCCGCAACCGCCCCGGATGGTCCTCCAATGCTGGCGTGGGCAAGACGCTCGTCAGCAGCAGCATGATCGACCGCGTGGCGACCAAACTGCGGCGGAAGCTGGTTGAGGTGCCGGTCGGCTTCAAGTGGTTTGTCGATGGCTTGCTGGACGGCTCGCTCGGATTTGGCGGAGAAGAAAGTGCGGGCGCTTCCTTCCTCCGCCACGATGGGACAGTGTGGACAACCGATAAGGACGGCATCATCATGGGGCTTCTGGCTGCTGAAATGACCGCGCGCGCAGGCCGTGATCCCGGCGAACTTTACAATGAGTTGACGGCTGAATTCGGCAGGCCGGCCTATGAGCGGATCGATGTTCCTGCCTCTCCTGAACAGAAGACCATTCTGGCGGGGCTCTCGCCTGAACACGTGCGGACATCGCATCTCGCGGGTGAAAAGATCGAAGCCATGCTCACGACGGCGCCCGGAAACGGGCAGCCGATCGGCGGCCTGAAGATCGTGACGGCCAACGGATGGTTTGCCGCGCGACCCTCAGGCACCGAGGACGTTTACAAAGTTTATGCCGAAAGTTTCCTTGGTGAAGACCATTTGCATAGGATCCAGGAAGAAGCCAGGCAGATCATCGCCCGGGTTTTTGCTGAAGCGGGAACCAAAACGGCGACGCGGTGAAACACGGGTTGTCCCTGCATCGGGTCTAAGGGAAGGGGCGTTTCTAGGTCGTGCCCCGCAGAAGGTTCACGGCTTCGACCTATCTCATGCCCCTCGGCGGCCCAGAAGGCTCACATCTGCTCGACACGAAGGTCGTTCTTGAAGGCAAAGAAAGTACCCGCCAACTGGGCGTCCATTGCCGCTTTGGTGCGGTCTTCTTCGCTCGCCACTACACCCTCCAGGGTAACGTTGCCGTTTTTCACGATAATGTGAATGGGGGGATTCGCCTGGTCTGCATAGTTGATGAAGTATGGGTCGTTATAGATTGCGCGGGCGACCTCGATGCGAAGTTCATCGTCATAATCTGAAACGGGCAAAACTTCCAGATCATTTTCCAGGCCTGTTACTCCTTTGATGTGCGATAAGTAGTATCCGATGTCACTCTTCTTGTAAGGTTGAGTTACTTCTCCGTTTAGAATAAGAACGTTTCCTTTCGCCTCGAGCGTTACCCAGTCAAAAATGGTATAAGCATAGTAGGTCAATATTTTTCTGCGCGCCTCCTGAAGAATTTGACGATAGCTTGTATCATCAGTGTCCACACGGATGTTGTCCACAACCTGGTTTACGTCATCTACCTCGCGCGCTGCCCGCACTGCATCCATTTTGACTCCAACGCTGTCCACCGCACCGGTAAGGGTCGCGACTCCGTTGTTGAATGTGACCCGCACGTCCCCGTGCTTGAAGATGTTAGCGTGGAACAGCTTATCTTGAATTCTGGCGGTAACCTCTGAATTCGAATTGTGCTGTTGGCTCATTGCAGGCAAGGCAATCACTGTAGCTGCTAAGACCAGTAGCATCAATTTGGTTTTGTACACCGTGATTTCTCCTCTCTGAGTGAGAGACATTCACACGAAAACGATCGAAAATCTCATTTCCGGCATGCGTGGGCCCCAATGACTGCCATGCTCACTCACGATTGTCCAGAAAGTCAAGAAAAATCGGCGGTTCCATTCGGGGCGGCCGTGGACCGTGCCGATCCCGATGCCGATACGAAGCCGCAAGGGCCTCATCCGCCTTGGCAGGTCATAGATGAGGCCGGGTATCTGCGACTGGTCGTCTGAAACTCGTTCCCGCCGGTCACCGCATAGGGCAAGCGGATTGCCTTCTGCCGAAGGTGGGTGGCGCTCAGGGTCCGGAGCCTTGCGCCGAGCACGGAGCGCAGGTCCCGCCTGCGGCTGGACCCCACCATGTCAGAGACCACCACTGCCCATCGCGTTGTCATCATTGCACGTCTTTGTGCAATTTTTTGAGATTGCACATAAGTGTACAATCGATCCGAAGGCGCTCCTCTTGCAGCCTGCCGCAGATATGGTAGTTTCGCGGGCCCTTATCGGACCGTGAACGTTTCCTTCAGCGGCAAATGTTCCGAGTTGTCTCCCACGGAGACTGCGAACTCACCCGGATCGACTTTCCAGCCATTCGATTTCGTGTCCCAGTAGGCGAGCGAACGGCGGTCGAGCGTAACGCTGACGTGCCGGGTCTCGCCGGGCTTGAGCGTGACGCGTTCGAACCCTTTCAGCTCAATTTGCGGCCGCGGCACCGTGGCGGAAGGATCGCTGACGTAAACCTGGGCCACTTCGCTGCCTTCGCGATCGCCGGTGTTCTGCACATCAAAACTCACTGTGATGGGACCGCTGGGGCTGGCGGTCTTCGGGCTGACGTCCAGGTGGCTGAAGGAGAACGTCGTGTAGGAAAGGCCGAAGCCGAACGGAAACAGCGGAGCCGGCTGGCCGTTGTGCCCGTACGCCCGATAACCCAGAAAGATTCCTTCCCGGTAGTGCACGTTGTTCGTTCCCGGTTCCTCGTAGTAATTGTTGTAGGTGGGATTGTCCTCAACGCGCTTCCACCAGGTGAAGGGCAGTTTGCCGGAAGGATTTACGCGGCCCGCCAGAATATCGGCCAGCGCGCGCCCTGCTTCAGACCCTCCGTACCAGGCTTCGAGCAATGCCGGCACGTGGTCCAGCCAGTTGCTGGTTGCCACACTGCCGCCCGAAGTTAGCACCACGACGGTGTGCGGGTTTGCGGCGGCGACGGCTTTGATCAGGGCTTCCTGGCCGGGAGGCAGAGCGTAAGTACGGTCATGTCCCTCGCCTTCGGTTTCCGAATCAAAACCGACAGCAAGTACAGCCACGTCCGCCATGGAGGCAACTTTGACGGCATTGGGATCGAGCATGTCCTCGGCCGGCAGTGCGTTGAATCCTATTCTGATCCGGGTGGATTCCGGCAGGTAGTCGAGCCGCACGGGAACGGCCTGGCCTGCCGGCAAGTCGATATCAACACTTTGTGGTTCACCGCGGCCGGGCAAGCCCTCCAAAACCAGTTTGTCATTCACATAGAGCTTGTAGCTGTCACGCGCGATGGATGCAGCGATGAATTCCTGCGGGCCGGAGGTTTTCGGCGTGTAATAGCCCACCCAGCGGACGGCCAGCTTTTTGGGTGAGGGCGGGACGAACGGGCTGCCTCCCCAGAACTGAACGCCGGGAACAGTGCGCGTGCGGTCGGGAGTGCCGGTGAAGGTTCCGCTGTCAAACTCTTCCTGCGTCAACCCCTGATGTTTGCCTCCGGCATCCGTTGAGAAGCTGGCGTTACGCGGACCGAAGAACCCTTGCGGTCCGAGAAGCTGTTTCAGGTCTATCACGCCGCTGTTCCAGAGGATTTTCGTGTGCGGCAGATAATCAGTGAGGCCCTCAAGATAACTGATTGGAGCAATGGCCGTCACATGCGCGCTGCCGCCCGCGGAGGCTTCGTCCGGAAACGCGTCCAGGCCGATCAGGGCGATGGTATGGACCTTATTCAGATCAAGCGGCAGCAGATGTCCTTCATTCTTCAGCAACACGACGCTTTCCCGGGCTGATTCAAGCGCCGTAGCAAGTGAGTTCGGATTGTAAAGCGGAAGGCTGAGATCGGTCTGATCGTGGTTCAGCCAGCCGAATTCAATGGCAACCCGCAGGATCCGCCGCACCTTGTCGTCAATCGTGGCTTCGGATACTTTGCCTGCCTTGATCGCCGGCAGCAGGTTCTCGGCGTTCATATACCTTGCCGAGGGCATCTCGAGGTCCAGACCGGCGTTGGCGTCCGCCACGGCATCGTGCGCTGCGCCCCAGTCGGACATCAGGATGCCGCGGAAGCCCCATTCCTTCTTGAGGACCTCCACGTTCAGAAACTTGTTCGCGGTGGCATATTCGCCGTTAATCAGGTTGTAGGAGTCCATGACCGCGCCCACGTGCGCCTGCTTCACAGCTGCCTCAAACACCGGCAGGTAGATTTCACGCAAAGCGCGGGCGCCCACGATGGCGTTTTCGTGCTGGCGGTCATACTCCGCGTCGTTCATGGCGTAGTGTTTGATCGTGGCCACGACGTCCTCGCTCTGCAGGCCTTCGATGTAACCGACGGCTATGGCTGAGGCCAGATAAGGGTCTTCTCCGAAGTATTCAAAATTCCGGCCGTTCATTGGCGCGCGGTACATGTCCACTCCGGGGCCGAGCAGGATGTGGACCCCGCGGGCGCGCGAGTCCCAACCGAGAGCGATGCCGACCTTACGCGCAAGTTCCGGGTCCCATGACGCCGCAAGCCCAACACCGCCCGCGTAGGCAATGCTTGGGCCCCACACGCGAACGCCGACCGGCCCGTCAGACATCTTCAGGCGCGGCAGGCCGATTTGCGGCATGGCGTGCGTGAACATTCCATCCACGCCGCCGATCAGTTTGATTTTCTGTTCAAGGGTCAGTTTGGCGAGCAGTTCATCCGCGCGGCGGTCAACCTCAGCCGGGGAAAGCCGCTGTGCACGAACGGGAACCGCGAAGGTGACAGCAGCAACGGCCGCTGCCAATGACAATAAGACTAGACGTGAAAAACTGGAACGACGTTGAGGTTTGTTTATCATGTTGGTCACCTGACGGGTAGGAAGTATACAACGATACCGTCAGGATGCAAGCGATCTGCATCACAGAAGGCCGAGCGGCGTTCGGCAGGCTCCTGTTTCCTTGGGCGAAATTAACATCTTCTGCCTCACGGCCCGGGAGTCCATAAGGACCCGGATGCGTGTTTTCTGCGAATTCAGGGGGCGCGCACCGATATCGAATAACAACTGTTCCCTGTCAATAAAAGGCTGGACGATGAGTTTTGAAAACCGACTCTCCACCGCTCCTGGAATAGCGAGGGCGGACGGCGTCAGGCAGGCGGACAAAACACTGCTACGGACAGTGCGCGGGATATAATAAAAGCCGGGCCTCACCGACATCGGCATTCAGAGAGCGTATGGACTTCAAGCTTGTTTCCGACTACAGGCCGCGGGGCGACCAGGTCACGGCGATCGAGCAACTGGTACGCGGAATTGAAAACGGCGCGCAGCATCAGGTTTTACTGGGCGTGACAGGCTCCGGCAAGACCTATACGGTTGCGAAGGTGGTTGAGGCGGTCAACCGGCCCACGCTGGTCCTCGCGCACAACAAGACGCTCGCCGCGCAGCTCTATCACGAGTTCAAGGGGTTTTTCCCGCACAATGCTGTGGAATATTTCGTCAGCTACTACGACTACTACCAACCCGAAGCGTACATTCCATCAAGCGACGTCTATATCGAAAAGGAAGCGACGATCAATGATGAACTGGACAAGCTGCGCATGTCCGCCACGCGGTCGCTTTTTGAGCGGCGCGACTGCCTGATTGTGGCGAGCGTCAGTTGCATTTACGGCCTGGGTTCGCCGGAAGCCTATTACGGCATGCTGCTGCTTCTTGAAAAGGGACAGAAGATTTCAAGGCAGGACATCGTGCGGCGGCTGGTGGACATCCAGTATGAGCGCAATGACATCGACTTCCGGCGTGGGACCTTCCGTGTGCGCGGAGACGTGATTGAAGTCTTTCCGACCTACGAGGACAGCGCGTATCGCATCGAGCTCTGGGGCGATGAAGTCGAGTCGCTGGCGGAAATCGATCCACTGCTTGGCCAGGTGAAGGAGCAACTGACACGACTCCCCATCTATCCCCGCACGCACTATGTGATGCCGCGCGACCAGCGTGAGCGTGCGATCGAGGGGATATTGCACGAGCTCGAATGGTGGCGGGGCGAACTTGAAAAGCAGGGCAAGATGGTCGAGGCGCAGCGCGTGCATCAGCGGACGATGTTTGACGTCGAGATGATGAAGGAAATGGGTTACTGCCACGGCATTGAGAATTATTCACGGCACCTTTCCGGGCGGCTGCCCGGCGAGCCTCCGCCGACGCTGCTCGATTATCTGCCGCAGGACGCCCTGATGTTCATCGATGAGAGCCATCAGACCATTCCGCAACTTCACGGAATGTTCCGGGGCGACCGTTCGCGCAAGCAGACGCTGGTGGACTACGGATTCCGGCTGCCTTCAGCGCTCGACAACCGGCCGCTGACGTTCGAGGAATTCGAGCACCGCGCGCGCCAGACGGTTTATGTCTCCGCGACTCCCGGCCCTTATGAATTGGGAAAAACGGGCGGGGAAGTCGTCGAGCAGATCATCCGCCCCACGGGACTGGTGGACCCTGAAATTGAAGTTCGGCCCACGCGCAATCAGATTGACGACCTTCTGGATGAAATCCGCAAGCGCGTTGAAGCGAATGAACGCGTATTGGTGACGACGCTGACCAAGCGGATGGCGGAGGACCTGGCGGAATATTATTCGGAAGTCGGCGTGCGCTGCCGGTATATGCACTCAGAGATTGAAACGCTGGAGCGCGTCAAAATCCTCCGCGACCTCCGCCGCGGCGAGTTTGACGTGCTGATCGGCATCAACCTGCTGCGCGAGGGTCTGGACCTGCCGGAGGTTTCGCTTGTGGCGATCCTGGACGCTGACAAGGAAGGCTACCTGCGTTCGGCGGGTTCGCTGATCCAGACCATCGGTCGAGCGTCAAGGAACGTTCACGGCCGGGCGATCCTTTACGCGGACCGGATGACCGAATCCATGCGGCAGGCCATCGCGGAAACCAACCGGCGGCGCGCCAAGCAGATCCGGTTCAACGAGGAGAACGGAATCACGCCGGCGAGCATCGTCAAACCCGTGGACATGGCCCTGGTGGCGGTTGTGGAGGCGGATTATGTGACCGTCCCGACGGAAGGCGACGTGGAGGGAATCACTTCGCAGGACCAGCTTGATGAAATGATCCGAAACCTGGAAACCCAGATGCGCGAGGCTGCAAAGCAATTTGAGTTCGAAAAAGCTGCAAAGCTCCGCGACCGGATCAAGTCTCTGCGGGAAAAGGAGGCTGGGCTTGTTCCGGCGATGGGGGAGCCGAAAGGCACCCAGCCGGGAAAGAGTTAAGAAGCATTTTCTTAGTGCGTGGCAGACTTGATCTCATGGTAGCTTTCCTGTTGGCGCCGAGGCGCAGACTTCACTGGGCTTGGACGGGCCAGCCATCGGCGGACTCCCGCCACGATAAAGGCCAGCGTGATGCCTGCGTACATGACGAAGAGGAAAGCCACGAAAGCTGTCGCAATGAAATCCTGCATTTGGGTACCGCTTCCTTTTCTCTGGCTATTTTAGATGCGCGTCCCGCCGAATGGTCACAAAAAACGCTGAAAAAACTCTCCGGGCACGAGCGCATATGATCAGCGTAGCCACAAAAGGCCTGGGCGCCGCCTTCGTCAAATCTGACGCCTGATCGCGAGCGGGCATGGGCTCCAATGAAACTTTCGGCTATAGAGGTGACAGAGATTATTCCCTGCAGGGTCGCGACAAGATTCCGCTTGCAGTCAGAACTATTAGGTAGCTAGCATAGCAATGTATGTCAGCCCGTTCCGCGCAGGACGCGGACGCTGATCGGGCCGATCTGGAAGCTGTGTTACGAGGAGCAAATTGATGCATACGAAGCCAGACCCGACGGTGACGATCGTGGGTCCCGGACGGGTGGGGCAGGCCATGGGAAGGCTGCTGGTAGAAGCCGGCGTGCCGATCAAGTATGTTGCGGGGCAAAAAACTGCCCGCGCCAGGCATGCGGCGAGCTTTGTGGGCGGCGCAGCAGGCCTCAGCCTGAAAGACCGGCGCGCGGCCGACGTCGACGTTATTTTGATTACGACGTCTGACACTGCTCTGAGCGAAGTGGCCGAACAGATCGCCCAATACCGCAAGGACTGGTCCGGACGCATGGTGATACACACGTGCGGCTCGCTTCCGGCCTCCGTGCTCGAACCGTTCAGGAAGCGCGGGGCGTCAGTCGCTTCCATGCACCCATATCAGACCGTGCCGGATGCGTTCACCGGGGTGCGAAGTCTTCCAGGCAGCTTCTGGGCCCTTGAAGGCGACCCTGAAGCGGTGGAACTGGCCAGGCGCTGGGTGGCCAGGCTCAACGGCACCGTGTTTGACATGAGACCCGAGAATAAGCCTCTCTATCATCTGAGCGCCTTTTTGGTGTGCCCCACGGTCGTAACGCTGATGGATTGCTCAGAGCGGTTGCTTGAAAAATCCGGCGTGCCCCGGAAGTACGCTCGCCAGATGCTTGGGAAAATCGTTTCTGAAACGGCAAGAAACTTCGTTGACCTCGGCACGCGCAGGTCGCTGACGGGACCGGCGGTACGCGGCGACTGGGCGACGCTTGAACGGCATGTCACCCAACTCAAGCGTGAGGCCCCGGAAGTGATTCCGGCGTATATCGAGATGGTGGACCTGATGCTCCGTGTGGCGGGAGTCAAGTCAGAACAGAGGCATCTGGTGGAAAGCCTCCGCTCACCCGGCGGCCCGGCCCGATCAAAGGAATAAGCCTTCCCTGAAAATGAAAAGGGCGGGAAAGTGATTCCCGCCCTTGGATTTTCTTGCTCGATCAGTCAGCCACTGGCTGCTGACCGCTGCTTTTAGTACATTCCGCCCATGCCGCCTCCCGGAGGTCCGGCGTGAGCTTTTTCTTCCTTCTCCGGAATTTCGCTGACCAGCGCCTCGGTCGTCAGCAGCAGCGAAGCGATGGATGCGGCATTCTGGAGCGCAGTGCGCGTGACCTTGGTTGGGTCAATGACGCCCGCTTCTACCAGGTCGCCGAAGGTTTCGGTCTGGGCATTGAAGCCGAAGTTCGGGTTGGTGTTGGAGCGGACTTTCTCCACTACAACCGCACCTTCCCAGCCGGCGTTGGAAGCGATCATCCGCAGCGGCTCTTCGAGAGCACGACGGACGATGTTGATGCCGATCTGCTCGTCCTCCTCGGCCTTCAGCTTCTCGAGGGCCGGGATGCAGCGAACCAGCGCAACGCCGCCGCCCGGAACGATTCCTTCCTCGACGGCAGCCTTGGTGGCGTGCATGGCGTCTTCAACGCGGGCCTTCTTCTCTTTCATCTCTGTTTCGGTTGCCGCGCCTACTTTGATCTGGGCCACGCCGCCTACCAGTTTGGCCAGGCGCTCCTGGAGCTTCTCGCGGTCGTAGTCCGAAGTGGTCTCTTCGATCTGCGCCCGGATTTGCTTCACGCGCCCTTCGATGGCCTCGCTCTTGCCGGCACCTTCAACGATCGTGGTGTTGTCTTTATCCACAGTGACCTTGCGCGCCCTGCCGAGGTCTTCAAGCTTCACGTTCTCGAGCTTGATGCCAAGGTCTTCCGTGATCGCCTTGCCGCCGGTCAGGATGGCAATGTCTTCCAGCATGGCCTTGCGACGATCGCCGAATCCCGGGGCCTTCACGGCGCAGCACTGGAGCGTCCCGCGCAGTTTATTGACCACCAGTGTGGCCAGCGCCTCGCCTTCAACTTCCTCAGCGATAATCAACAGCGGCTTGCCCGATTTGGCAATCTGCTCAAGCAGGGGGAGCAGGTCCTTCATCGAGCTGATTTTCTTTTCGTGGATCAGGATGAGCGGATTTTCAAGCACGCATTCCATCCGCTCAGGGTCGGTGACGAAGTAGGGCGAGAGGTAGCCGCGATCGAACTGCATCCCTTCGACGACTTCGAGTTCCGTCTCCATCGTCTTGGACTCTTCCACGGTGATCACGCCGTCCTTGCCCACTTTCTTCATGGCCTCGGCGATGATGTTGCCGATGGTGTGGTCGTTGTTGGCTGAAACCGCGCCGACCTGAGCGATCATCGAGCCCTCAACCGGTTTCGAGAGCTTCTCTAGTTCACCCTTGACGTGCTTCTTCGAACCGTCTTTCTGGATTTCGTCGTAGCCGCAAATCACGCGCACGGCGGTCTCGATGCCGCGCTTGATGGCCATCGGGTTTGCTCCCGCAGCCACATTCTTCACGCCCTCGCGGAAGATTGCCTGCGCCAGAACGGTGGCCGTAGTGGTGCCGTCGCCCGCAACATCGGAGGTTTTGGAAGCGACTTCACGCACCATCTGGGCTCCCATGTTTTCCAGGGGATCGGGCAGTTCGATCTCCTTGGCCACAGTCACTCCGTCCTTGGTGATTGTGGGGGAACCAAACTTCTTATCAAGAACCACGTTGCGGCCCTTCGGGCCCAGCGTGACTTTCACGGCGTCCGCCAGTCGGTTGACGCCGCGGAGGATTGCCTGGCGGCTTTCCTCCCCGTGTACGATCTGTTTTGCATTTGCCATCTTTTAATTCCTCCAAATTTTCCGTCCGCCCGGCGGATCAAGCCTTGTGGCGGGTCTTAAAATCGCTTGCCGTAAATTACTGCAGCAGTGGAAAGAGAACTGATTACTTCTTGCCACCTGCCGCAGCCTTCGCAGATTCGAGAACACCCAGGATCTCATCCTCGCGGAGGATCAGGTATTCCTCGTCCTCGATTTTGATGTCATTGCCGGAATACTTGCCGAACAGGACGCGGTCGCCCACTTTTACATCCAGTGGAATGATCTTGCCGTCCTCCGTCTTCTTGCCGTTGCCGACGGCGACAACTTCACCTTCCTGGGGTTTCTCTTTCGCCGTGTCAGGGATGATGATTCCTCCCTTTACGGTTTCCTTTTCTTCAATGCGTTTGACCAGGATCCGGTCATGCAAAGGACGTAGCGTCATTTTCTACCCTCTCCTTTCCTTTTGCCGTCATCTCAGGCAGCCGATGCTTGCCCGTCCGGCAATGCCCGATCTGTTGGGCACCGAACAGGAGCTGGCTGACCATTTTGATATATTATTGAATTTAGACAACTTAAGTTATAAATGATGATAAAGCCTTCGTCGTTAGCACTCTCGATTGCCGAGTGCTAATTTATAACGGAACGAGCTTCCTGTCAAGCCCCTTTTGGATCTCCAATTCCGATTTGGAAGGCCTGCCGTGGAAGGGTATAATGGCATGTCGGAGAAAGGATCTTCTGGTCGGGTTTGATTAAACCACCTTTTATCAATATGTTATCTTGTTCGGGCCGGTTTTTCCGAAGCAGGGCCTGGCTTTTCATCTGCTTCTCCATCTTATCGGGCGTACAAGTTGCTTCCGCTATTCCTGCAGTTCCAGGCAGCGATGGCTTCGCTCCTGTCGCGCAATCTGAACATGCCAGTTTCCGCGGGGAAGCTGAGGCATCCTCCTCTTTGGCCGGGAGGCAGGCGGAAATCGCCATGCGAGTCGAGGAAATCAAAGCCGCAATTGCCGCAGTTCGGACGCCTGACATTCAGGCGCTCGCGACCGCGCTCGGGTTGAAGCCGGATCAGATCAGCATCAAGGCTTTTGAGGACTCCGAGATTGGGATAGCTCCCCTGACCGGCCTTGACGGTTCCGATCCAACTGTAGTGGTCAAATGGCGGCCGAGGACAGAAGCAGCAAACGGGCAGGAAGAAGAACTCGCACCTGGTCTCTACCTGCTTTCCTGGGATGGGAAGTCCTGGCAAGCCTCGTACCTGACCGAAGCGGCTGACGCCGTCACCGTAGAAAAACTGCCCGTCTCAGCAGGAACAACCCCTCTTTTGGCCGTAATTCTGTTCCACGGCGAAACCGCCGTGCCGTATCCAGTGATTTTCCGGTTTCGAGATCACCATGCATCGCTTGTCTGGGACGGGAGAGCGGATGCGAGTTCCTACACGGGTTACGATTTCGGCTCAATTCAATTTGAAAAAGCCGAGGGCGCTGATGTTCCTGTGATGCTCGTGGCGGGCCGTGCCGATCCAGGGCTGCTTGAATTTCCAACTGCTTCGGGGCAATCCGACCGTGGGTTTCAGGCGGCCACGCTTTATGTCTGGAAAAACAACGCCTATGTCCCTTTGCGGACGGAATATACCCACAACGCCGACTACGTTCTTTACCGATTTATCGCCGCACTGCACCTGCACGACTACAAAACGGCATATTCATTGATCGATCCTGCCCGGTTCCTGAAGACAAACAAGCCAACCCTTCAAATGTTCGAAAATCGGATAGAGAATATCTGGCCGGAATTCACCGACGATCACATTTTTGAAGTTCCTGCAAAGATGGAGGCGGGAAGCCACGGATTTATATTGAGGCTTGGCGGCGGAAAGATTAACGTTTACACTCCGAGCTTCAGCGGCGCACCTGACTACCGCATTACAGGCCTTGAACGGACCGAAACACACGAATGAGCGCCTGCCACGCACTGACGAGACGGATTTCCGTATCGAGATTTTGATGGAAACTGTCAGTCGCCGATTACTGGTTTGCGGCGGCTGATGCCTTGGAGGATTGGAGCGACGCCTGTTCTACTCCGTTGGCATGTGAGCCGATGCTTGCAAGCTCCTGGAGCAATCTGCTGCGGACCTTTTCGAACTGGGGCCAGTCCTTCCGCGAAACCGACTGGGCGGGTGGCAGCTTCATCGCAAGGAAATTCCTGAACTGGCCGTGTTCTTCAATCCGGAAATCAAGGTGCGGACCCGTTGCCAGGCCTGACATGCCCGACAACGCAATGGTCTGGCCCTGATGAACATGCTCGCCTCTGCGGACCAGGATGCGTGAGAGGTGGAGATAAAATGTTTCGTAACCTCGCGCGTGTCTCAACTTCACTTCGCGCCCGCCTCCGCGATCCCAGCCGGCAAAGATGACAGTGCCGTCCGCCACGGCCTGCACCCTGGTGCCGATCGGCACTCCGTAGTCGATGCCAAGATGCGGGCGGTAGGTCTTCAGAATGGGGTGGAACCGGTGATAGCTGAACCGCGACGTAATCGGCGCGGCAAAAGGCAGAGGAGACCGCAAAAAGGCTTTCTTGACCGCTTTGCCATCGGGAGCATAGTAGGCCGACTGTCCGGAGGGATCGTGAAACAGCAGGGCCTGGTATCGTTTACTTCCGCTGTCGTATTCGGCTGCCAGGATTTTCCCGTAGCCGGCAAATTTCCCGTTGAGGATTTTCTTCTGCACAATCGCTTCAAACCGGTCGCCGTCTTGCGTTTCGGTGTTAAAGTCGATTTGCCAGGCAAAGATATTGGCAAAATTAATGGCGAACTGGTCCTGCTCACCCAGGCTCTCGATAGCTTCGATGAGGGAACTGTGGACGGTCCCTGAGATGGCGACAACATGGGTAGTGTATGGAATTTCCTCAATGCTGGCGTCAAATCCCTCCGAATTGTTCCGGATCCAGAGCTGGTGCTCAGGGTCGATTTCGTATCCGATCTGCCTAAGTTCGCCCTGCCCGGAGCTGACAAATGTTACCTGATTGCCGGCGCGCACCTTCGCCAGATTATAAACTGTCCGCGTGCTTTCGATAACGTTATGGATCGTCTCCGGTTTGAGGCCCTGCTCCGCAAGGAAGCCGCTGAAGGTGGTCCTCGGCGGGAGCTTCATAATCGAACGGACTTCCCGTTTGGCAGCGATAGTTCTTACATCAATCGCTGCAAGATGCTCTTCTTTTTCCAGCGCATTCTCAGCAATGTTTTTCTGGTGAATGATGGATGCAAGCACCGTGCTCTCGATAGCGACAATCGCGGCTGCGATAATTATCAATCGCTTGCGCCAGCTTGTGAGATGCGGGCGATTTAGCGTGGATTTGGAAGTCGTTGAATCGTCGGCCATACCGCCCGAATTTATCACAACGGTTTATAATGGCAAGCTTTTTTTGTAGTCTGGCTATGTTTTTCAGGGTAGATAGCCGGTGGCAAGACGGGCACAGCTCTAGAGGCGATCATCTCGTATCACCTTTGTTTTCTGATAACTATAAGAAACCGATCGACTTTTTTGCAGCCACTGCGGGATAATCTCGGAGTGTATTACACCAACATAAAGCATGTACCGTCTGTCCGGTTTATTTTTCTAACAGGCTTCGTTCTTGCCGGGGGGGAAAGCCGTCGAATGGGCCGCCCGAAGCAAAGTCTCGTCATTGACGGAGAGAGCATGGTTGACCGGCAGGTTCGGTTGCTTCGATCCGTCACTCCCCGCGTTGCAGTGATCGGCGGATCCACGCATAACGCCAGTGCGTACAATACCGTCCGTGTCCCGGACGTTTATCCTGGCCGTGGGCCGTTAGGCGGTCTTTATACAGCCCTTATGGAATCGCGAACGGAATTCAATCTGGTTCTGGGCTGCGATTTGCCCCTTATTAATGGCCGTTTGCTTCGTTATCTGGCCATCCGTGCGGCAGCCAGCGGAAGCGACGTCACGGTTCCGCGTTCCCACGATGGCCGCCTTCAACCGCTTTGCGGCGTTTACCGTCGCCGGTGCCTGCATGCGATTCGGGCAAGGCTCGCCATGGGAGAGAACAAGTTGAGAAGTTTCTTCACCGGGATCCGCTGCGATGAGGTCCCATGGCCGGACCTGGCGCGCTGCGGCTTCCAACCTTCAATTTTCCAGAACATGAATACGCAGGAAGATTATGTGTGCGTCCGGAGGAGGCTTGAGGGGCCGGTAAGGGCCGACTAAAAGCGTGCTCGCGCGATGGTTTGGAATTAAACTGAAGGGAGTGACTGCAAACGGGACCACGTCATGACGGCTGGATGTTTCAAACCGGAGGCTGAGGGCAGGCCCTACATTGAGTTCGTCCATGTTTACAAGTCCTTCGACGACCTCCCCGTGCTTATCGATGTCAGTTTCGAAGTCAAGCGCGGTGAGATGGTCGTGGTGCTCGGACGGAGCGGCGTGGGCAAGAGCGTCACGCTCAAGCACATCCTCGGATTTCTTCAGCCGGACTCCGGGCAGGTTTTTGTCGCAGGGCGTGAAGTTTCGAAGATGGCGGAAGAAGACCTGTTTGAAGTTCGCCGCTGTGTAACGATGGTTTTTCAGTCCGGGGCCTTGTTTGACTCTCTCACGGTGGGCGAGAACGTCGCATATCCGCTGCGGGAACGGGCGGCCCGCGGAGAAAAGATCGATGAGGACGCAATCCAGGCGCGTGTGGATGAACTGTTGTCCCTGGTTGATTTACAGGACATACGGGACCTGATGCCGTCTGATCTGAGCACGGGTATGAAGCGGGCGGTTGCCATTGCCCGTTCACTCGCCGCAAATCCGGAGGCGATCCTTTACGATGAGCCGACCACGATGGTTGATCCCCTGATGGCCAAAACCATCGGCGACCTGATTCTGAAACTCAAGCGGCAGACAGGCCTGACTTCAGTTGTGGTCACGCATGACATGAAGCTGGCGCGCAAGCTCGCCGACCGCGTCGTCTTTCTGGTGGATGGAAAAGTCGCTTACTTCGGCCCGATCAGTCAACTCGACGAGTCACCGGAACCTGTGATCCAGGATTTCATCCGCCTCGATGAAGTTTCCCTCCTGCCCGAGGCGACATAGGAACCTTTCATCGCATGCTCGTCAACCCTGGGCGCTATCTCCCTGCGTCATTCATTTCATTCAATCCGGCAGACGCGTACGGCGTTGTTCTGGTATGGGCAGGTGAGACCCGGCACGCCGGGTTGTTGAACCACGACCCAGCTTACTCCGAACTGCTCTTTCAACCGTTGAAAATCCCGTAGGGTGAAGTGTTTCCAGCCGCTCAGTGCCGCAGTCTGTTCCATCCAGGCATTTCCAGCTTGCGGAAATAGGCTTACAACCCCGGGATCCTTAACAACGTCGGCCATTTGACTGCGTTCGGCAAAGGCCCGAAAGCCGTGATAATCCTCTCCCGGCAGTTCCATGAAGCGCGGGTCGAGGGCAAAGTAAGCGTTTTCAGGCGTGTTGTGGCGGACCCAAAAAAAAGCCTGCACCCAAGGATTGGGATTCCGGACGCCTGGCCACTCAATATGCGGGCTCTCAGGATAGAGCCGATGCTGGGCATAGAACATTCCGAAGCAGAGCGGGACAAAAAGGGCCAACCAGCGCCACAGTGAATTGCGCAGGAACCATTTTCCGATAAATCCTCCGGCTATCAGGAAGAAGAGCAAGTATACCATCTGGAATGTCCGCATTGGCTGATACGGTGTCAGCCTCTCGAGCTCGGGGGGAGTAGTGAGGACAAGGCCGGCCGCAAGACCGAAAAATCCGAACAGCATCAGCCGATGGGCCAGGAATTCCACTCGTGGAAGTTTGTGGCGGCGCGCCAGTCTGGAAAACCATGCAAGCAATGCCAACGGTGCTATCACGCCCAGCCATTCGTACCAATGCCACAGAGCAAGATAATTCTCTGTGCGCGTCCGCGCAGCCTTCCGCCATCCCTTGGAAGCAGGTTCGAACAGGGAATGGAACGGAATAATGGATGCAGTCGCCAAAGGTGTTGAGCGGCGGGGCATTTTGAAAAGGAGAAACGCAATCAACAAAGCGCCGTAGAAAGCCATTTGGATGTGGAACAGGGCCGCGAACGCCACCCAGAAGAACATCCAGAGAAAGTCGCGTGTGCGCAACCTGCTTTGCCCGACAGGCTCTTCCGGAGCCTCACTCGGAAAGATGGGGAGCAGGGCGAAGAGCACGGCAAACGTCGCCAATGCGCGCGGGTGCAGATACTCGTCAACAATGTACAGGGCCGTCCCCGCTACAGGGATTGTCAGAAGCGATGCAACCAGGCAAACTCCTGCCCATTGAGCACAAGTTTCATTAAACATTCGCCTGGCCAGCTTGAAGCATCCCAAGAGGATGAGAAACAAGGACAAGATGTAATAGAAAAAGACCACAGTGGACAGAGAAACGTGGCCGTATCGGATAGTGAAGGCGATGAGCCTGTTGAACAATTGAGTGTGCCCTTCCGGGTACATGCGCTCGCCGGCAATCAGGATTGCCGTGCCAGCCACCGGCAAGGTCAATATGGACGCGACCATGCTGGCTCCGGTCCACCTGGGCCGGAGTCCAGGAACCAGTCGCCCAGCCAATCGCAGGCTGCCCCGCAGACCGAGGAAAACCAGCAGAAGAAATCCAATAACAACCAGCACAGCACAAGCGAACGGGGCGTATCGAACAGTCCATGCGATCAGGTTTCCGAACCATGTCGCGTTCGTTTGTGGGAGAAAGAGCCCGGAGTCGTAGGGGTAAAGTCGAGGGTCGAGCATCTTCCTGATGCCTGGCAGGTAGATGGCCTGATCCTCGGCCCCAAGATGATATCCGTGAACGAAGAGCGCAGCTGCTGCTAATCCTGCCAGCAGGAGATACTCGATCTTTCGAACCCTCATCCTAATATTCTCTATCTTTTCTGAACCCCATGAAAGCTAAAAGGTTGTGCGATATGCCCCAGAGATTATGCTGTGTCTCCCAGTGGTGCCAAGCTTGGTGGAGCGCTTTGCCTTTTGCGCAATTGCGGCCGGTTCCAAAAGAAATCGAGGCTTTTTGATTCCACCCTTGTCAGCACACACGGCTATCCTAACACACTTGAAGATGTTGGGGATTGTTGCAGTTCCGGCCTGCGCCCGGTTTGAAGATTTTTCGCAGGTGAAATTGGTGTACAATGTCGGAGATTTGTCTGGATGCCGGATTCCCCAGTGGGAAAAGGGGCCTCTGGGTTCGGCGACCTCGCATTGGGCCAGAATGCCGAAGCGCCCGTGCCGATCAATCGGAGACTTCTCCTGGGCTGAGGTAGTGCGCAGGAGAGCAGCAATGTCGACACAAGTGCCGGAAAGAGAGCAGGCAAGCCTGGCGCCGCACGCTGCTCTTGGTATAGATGAAGCACCAAGGGTTGTGGGCGCTGGTGCCGCCGCGGCCAAACAAGGGGTTGGAATCGGCATCCGCCGCGAGTTCACCCGTTATGTTCTGGTTGGCGGATTCGCTTTCGTCTGCGATACACTCACACTCTTTTCCTTAACCCAGTTTCTCAAAGTAAATTACCTGATCTCGGCGCCCGTCGGGTTCGTTGTTGGGACCATAGTAAACTATGTTCTTAGCCGCGCATGGGTGTTTCAGCGCAGAAGCATCACGAATACTTCGGCTGAGCTGATCATCTTCACCCTGATCGGGGTCGTTGGCCTTGGCCTTAATGAGTTGATTCTGTGGATGTTTCAGTCCAGGCTGGGAATCCACTACATGTACGCTAAGGTTGTCAGCGGCGTGGCAGTGTTCGTGTGGAATTTCGGCGCCCGCAAGGTTGCGCTGTTTCGATAAGAGTGATGGAGAAAGAAGCTGCATGGCAGGAAGCGACCCAGACGGCGAAAAATCAGTTGTGATTATCGGGGCCGGGCCGGCCGGTTTGACGGCTGCGCTGGAACTCTCGCGGCACGGAATCCCAGCCGTTGTGCTGGAGGCGGACAAGCAGGTCGGCGGCATCTCCCGCACGGTGAATTACAAGGGATATCTGTTTGATATCGGCGGGCACCGTTTTTTCACCAAGTGGGAGGAGGTCAACCGGATCTGGGAGGAAGTGCTGGGCGATAAATTTCTGCTGAGGCCCCGCCTTTCTCGGATTTATTACCGCAAAAAGTTCTTTCTTTACCCTTTGGTGGCAAAGAACGCGCTGTTCGGCCTGGGGCCGATCGAAAGCGTCCGCATCCTGCTGAGTTATCTTCGTTCGGCGCTTTTCCCGACGCCGAAGGAGGAGAACCTGGAGGAGTGGGTCTCAAACAGGTTCGGAAAGCGGCTCTACCAGATCTTCTTTAAAACCTATACTGAAAAAGTTTGGGGAGTTCCCTGCACATCCATCCAGGCCGAGTGGGCCGCGCAGCGCATTCGCGGGCTTTCGCTGATGACCGCGGTGCGGAACGCTCTTTTCCCCTCGAAATCGCCGAAGGCAAAGACGCTGATTGACCGTTTCCATTATCCCGAACGCGGCCCCGGCCAGATGTGGGAGACGCTTGCCGAACGCCTCATGCAGCAGGGTTATCCGGTGCTGATGGAACGCCCGGTTGTGCGCATCAGCCACGACGGCGGCGAAGTAACGCGCGTGATCACGCGTGGACCGCACGGCGAAGAGAGTTTTGCCGGCACGCACTTCATCAGCTCGATGCCGATCCGCGACCTGATCAACTCGCTTGATCCCGCACCGCCGGAAGACGTGCTCAACGCAGGGAATGGGCTCCGCTACCGTGATTTCCTAATTGTGAGCCTCATCGTCAACCGCAAAGAAGTTTCTCCCGACAACTGGATTTACGTTCATGACCCCGGAGTGAAAGTCGGACGCATTCAGAACTTCAAGAACTGGTCGCCCGCGATGGTTCCCGACCCGAACAAGTCCTGCCTGGGCATGGAGTATTTCGTGTTTGAAAACGATGAGCTCTGGTCAAGTTCTGATTCCGACCTGATCCAGATGGCCCGCCGCGAAATAGCCCAGCTTGGACTGGTTCGGCCTGAGGAGATCGAAGACGGGACCGTGGTCCGCATGCCAAAGGCGTATCCCATGTATGATCCCGGCTGGACGGAGCGCGTTGAGACGATCCGCGCTTATGCGGAGACCAGCCTCAGAAATCTTCAGTTTGTCGGCCGGAATGGAATGCACAAGTACAACAATCAGGACCATTCCATGATGACCGCCCTGTGCGCTGCACAGAATATTTGTGGAGCACACCACGACCTTTGGGCCATCAACAGCGAACCCGATTACCACGAAGAGATCAAGGAAGAACCTTCAAAAGGAAAAGCCGTGCAAGTTGAGAGCCTTGCATCCTGACTTCGATCCAGTCGGAAAATTCCGCACAGGCCCTGATTACGCCGTTGTCGCGGCGATTCGAAGCGTCAGGCTGGGTGATCTGGATGACGGCCTGCACGGGTGGGTGAAGCACTCTTGCGCAAGGGAGAGGCCTTACCTTCGTGTGTCCCGAAGCGGACCTCCATTGGAGTGCCTTTGGGGAACACGACATCGCTACCGCGGGCTACAAGGTGGGAATATACTGATGTCGCCGCGCCGTAAAATGCGAAACCGGCCGTCACCGGCTGCGAACGCGCGGCCATCGCAATCACGCCGCCCAGCACACCCAGTCCCACCCCGCCCCTGATCGCTCCGCCGGCGACGTCGCCCCCTTGTCCGCCACCCTCTTGAATGGCCCTGGATTGCGAATCGCCGTCGAACGATGACATCGCCAGCAGGACGTCGATGGCCGGCATGACATATTTCCTCTTAGAACTGACCGCATGTGCCCCGCCTTCGGAATCGATTTTCAGGTGCGCCGCTTTCGCCACACTGGCCGCTTGAAGTCCTGCTTCCACTTTTCGGACAGTTCCCTGGGGCAACTCGATGCGCTGGAATGTAAAGCGGAGCTTCCCGTTCCTGTTCAGCCGGCGTGCAGGCACCGCCTGAGTCACGACACCTTCCAGGCGGCTACCCGCAGGGAGGATGAGTTCGTGGTCTTTGGAATAAAGAGGCTGGGACACCACCGCTTCAACGGGCGAACCTTTATGGTCCTTAGCGGAACTTAATGGCGTGGCGAGCCAGACCTTGACGGTGCTTGCCGGTGGAATTTGACTGCCGGCTGATGCCAGTTGCTGCGGTGGGATGTCCTCAGTGCCCAAGCTCAAGGGCTTCCGCAGTGTGACGGTAAATTGAGTTCCTGCCGGCAGGAATTGGCGATGGAAAGGCATTTGGGCGGAAAGGACAGACTCCAACCGCCTCAACTTGCCGGGAGCCTTGAGGGCTGATATGGCGTCATGCTCATTTTGTGCGATCTGCCGGCGGACCTCCGATATTTTCCCGCGAACAAACCCGCCCTTTTTACTTTTTCCTCCGGCGACCAGTTGAATGACGTTTTTCGTTCCCGGAGAAACAGAGGTCAGGACCGGAAGCCGCCTTCCGTCTTTAAGCACCAGCGTGTCAAATTCAATGTGCGCCTGATGGAACGGAGTCAGATTGCCCTTTGCAAGGGCCAGCAGGCGTTGTTTCTTCGAAACTGGATCAATCTTCGCTACTTTGCCGATGAGCAGGCTGTCGGAGGGAATTACTTGCCGGTTGAACACATATACAGGCTGAATAACGCGCGCTTCGATAGGAACACCTGGTTTCTTGATCCGTACTGGCCTTTCCAGGACGGCGCGAATCGGCACGTTGGTGTTTAGGGTCAGCGGAATCGCAATCGTATTACCGGAAGACTGGCGGGATGCAGACTGAGCAAGGCAGGTTGACGAGAGTGCGAGCAGCACGCCGAAGCCGGAAACCTTTTTGTAGATCCGTAATAATGATGGTTTCATGAAAGGCTTCCTGAAGCAGATTTTCCCCTCCGAAGAGCAGCTCCAGCAGATTCGGACCTCCCAATGCTGGACGGTCTCTCGATCGTTCCAATTGATTTCTGTGAACTTGCCCCGAGAGAAACACAAGGGCCGCACGGTGTGATGCCATGCGGCCTTTCACGATTTTTTAATTTTCAACCGCCGGAATGCTGGCTGATGCCGGCATGGGCTGGGCATTGACGCTGCGATCGACAACGAACGTCAGATGCGTGCCCTGCAGGAGTACGAGCGGCTTCTCGTGTTTGAACACGTTGTAGATCAGCGCGGCGCCGGCGCCGATGGCGGCGCCATACCCAATGTCCGCCCCGAAACTGGGCCCGCCGCAGTTGCCGAAGTACTGGCAGTCGATCTCATGCCCCATTCCAACCGTTGCGCCTGCGCCCGCGCCCATGGCTCCGGCAATGGCTGCGCCTTTCAGGGCGTCCTTCGCGCTCTTGCCGCAGCCTTTCAGTGTGCCCTCTGAATCATTGGCGCTTCTTGCGCATGGGCTGCCCTGGGCCTCTTCCAGCGAACCATTCAGCAGAAATTCATCGCCGTTTTCGGTGGTGATGTCGTCCAGCACGATGCGCATCTGGCCGACTCCCTTGATGCGCTTCGCAGGCTTGACAAAGACCACGTGGCCGTCCACAAGGCTCCCAACAGGCACAATCGTCTTGCCTTCGGAAACCACGGGCTGTTCAACGTATCCCGTGAACTTATCACCCGTCTTGTTGGTCTTGGATGTCAGCGTCGTTTGCAGCCTGACATGCAATGACGTTCCAGCCGGCAGTACGATTCCGCTGAATTTATTGTTGGTGCTTGCTTCATTGCTGGTTGCGGGACGTGCCGTGCCCCGAGTAAGGACGGGCGGATTGTCGGCACTGCCGGGATTTGAGGAATTGTTCTGTGCCGCCAGAGAAACGCAGGGCAGGGCAGCAGCCAGGAGGAGGCTCGTCACCAGCGTTCGTTTCGCCGTTTTCATGGCAATCCCTCCTTCAACTTGCACCTCAAACTCGGGAAGTCGAACCGACAGTAAGCGCATCCAAGCTTCTGACCTTTAATATGCTCCTAAAACCGCCGCTTTGCAAGGCGGGTTTCGGTTTATTGGATTCGTCTGTTGCATTTCAGGTTGCACTTTCGCAAAGTCAAATTGCCCGCAGCAGGGCGTGCCAAACCCCACGCTTGGTTTGCAGTCCTGATCCATAATACTGGGATGAACGCATCTTGTGGGGTCGATCTTACTGAAATCGATTGCCTTCACAGTATCCAGCGCTTGCTACGGGCTGCCTGTGTGAGGTCTATCGCTGGGCCGCTGCGATGGACATCTCGGCAGCCCCGTCGGGGTCTGCCAGCGGCGGAGGGGTTTTCTCCTTGGGAAGGATGCTGAGGTGGTTTATCAGACGATGCAGGCAGCCGCGCGTGATGCCTAGAAGGCGGGCGGTTTCAGTCCTGTTTCCTCCGCACTCGCGAAGCGTTCGAAGGACCAGACGACGTTTGAATTCCAGGACTTCCTGCTCGTAGAGGCTCGATGCTGACGACCCTAAGACCCCGTTGTGGATCCTTTCGGGGAGGTGCTCCGGCTCGATGGATTCCCCTTCAGCCAGGACGAGGGCGCGCTGGATGACGTTCTCCAGTTCTCGCACGTTGCCCGGCCACGAATATTCTTCCAACGCGCGCATCGCCGTTCGTGATATTCGTAATGCCGGTCTTCCGAACTGTTTCGCATACTGCCCCAGGAAACGCTGAGCCAGCAGCGGAATGTCATCGCGGCGGGCGCGCAGTGGAGGGATACGAAGCTGGACAACGTTCAGGCGGAAGTAAAGATCGGTGCGGAACTGACCTTTCCATACCATTTCCTCAAGGTCCTGGTTCGTTGCGCAGATCACACGGACATCGGTAGTCAGGGATGCATTGCTGCCGAGGCGTTCGAATGTGCGCTCCTGAAGGACCCGCAGCAACTTCGCCTGCAGTCCTGGAGCAAGGTCGCCAATCTCATCAAGAAAAATCGTTCCCGTGTCGGCAACTTCAAAACGACCGCGCCGCATGGAATTTGCGCCGGTAAATGCGCCTTTCTCGTGCCCGAAGAGTTCATCGTCGATCAGCGTTTCCGGCAGATTGGCGCAGGAAAAAGGAATAAAAGGCCCGGATGCGCGGTGGCTCAAACGATGGATGGCGCAGGCCAGCAACTCCTTGCCAGTCCCGGTTTCGCCCGTGATCAGGACGCTGACATCGCAGGCTGCGACCTTCCGCGCCATTGCAAAAACGTGTTGAATGCTTTCCGAGCAGCCGATCATTTCGTCAAGCTGCCCTGGAGGCTGCGGCCGCGACCGTGACCGGGCCAGATCGAGTTCAATCTGATGAAAACGGTGCGCACGACGAAGCGCCAGGCGAAGCTCATGGACATCCGGCGGGCATGAAACGGTTTCATACGCGCCGTTCTCAATCAACGAGCGGACAAATTCCGACTCCTCGTCATGGACCATCGCAATGACCGGAGGCGGTACGGGCGAAGATTTCAGCAGGACCCTCATCAGCCGCAGAATGTCATCCTGTCCTTCAGAGCCCGCAGATGAAGCATCCAGAACGGCAACATCCCATTCTTCCCGTGGCCGAATCGGCGCCTTTGCACCGTCCAGATCACACGACCGAACCTCATATCCAGGTCCTATTGTCCGCGCCAGAATTTCCGCGAAGCTTCCGTCGCGGCTGAAGAAACAGAACCTGATCGCTTGCTCTTTCACGTTCCGCTTTCCTGTCAGTTCGCTCTTGAGTTCCAATGGCTGTGTTTTAACGATGATGATTTATAATCGCCCACGAAGTCGAGCGGCAGTTCTTTTTCGGACTTCCTCAGAATTCTTACAGCCCGAAGCGGTTTTGGAAGCACTCGGCGGAAGGAATTTTCGAAGATGAGCAATATTGATGACCGTCATCTGCTTCGCCCGCTCCCGCGCAGCATTTCACAAAGTTTCCACCGGTACTTACGTCGGAAATCTCCTTCGCCGATGGGCGCGCCATCTTGCCAGCAAGAGGCCAAAGATTTCACGCCAGGTAAGTCCCTCAAGCAACGTTTCCAATTTCCTTAGCTTCCTGTGCGCGTCACGCTTAACGTTAGTCTGGTTGCACCAAACTGCCAATCAGGTGAAGACCCCAATAGTCCGACAAAATTCCCCTACGCGACGGCTGGGAACGCGGCAGATCAGGCCGCAGGGAATGCCCGCGGCCTTTCATGCGTGCCACCGCGCACAACAGCGATTACCTTGCGTTTCAATGAGATCCGTGAACCCTATGGAACAGGTTCCCTACCGACTGAATGGCGGGCAGAACGCTCGTCTATGGAAAGCGGAGGAGATTTCGGCCGGCAACAGAGCCGTTTGATGCTATGTTTCAAACAGCGAGGAAACGAACTCACGGGGATTGAAAGGAACGAGGTCGTCGATCTTCTCCCCGATGCCGACGAACTCAATGGGCAGGCCCAGTTCGCGCGCGATTGCGACTACAACGCCCCCCTTGGCCGTGCCGTCGAGTTTGGTCAGAATGATGCCGGTGGCCCCAGCGTGTTCAGTGAACAGCCGGGCCTGCGAAAGGCCGTTCTGACCTGTGGTGGCGTCAATCACCAGGAGCACCTGGTGCGGTGCGCCGGGGACTTCGCGCGAGGCGATCCGGCACATCTTCTCGAGCTCTGCCATCAGATTGTACTTGGTGTGCAATCGCCCGGCGGTATCGACGATGACAGGGTCGAACTGGCGGGACTTTGCCGCCTTCAGGCCGTCAAAAAGCACGGCAGAGGGGTCAGCTCCGGGCTTTTGCTTGACGATTTCCATTTTCAGGCGCGACGCCCACACTTCCAGTTGTTCGGTCGCCGCCGCGCGAAACGTATCCGCGGCCACCAGCACCGGTTTGCGGCCCTGCTCCTGGTAATACCGCGCAAGCTTCGCAATGCTGGTCGTCTTGCCGACTCCGTTTACGCCCACGACCAGAACCACTTCCGGCTGGCCTTCGGACGGTTTCTTCGCCACAGGATGCTTGCCTGAGCCGTTCTGAGGGTTTTCAAGGATACGCAGGATTTCCTGTTCCACGATACCGCGGATTTCCCTGGCGTCCTTCAATTTTCCGCGGCTAGTCTGTTCGCGCAGGCTGGCGAGGATATCCCCGGACGTCCTGACGCCCAGGTCAGCCATGATTAGTGTGGCTTCGAGATCGTCCAGCAGCGCTGGGTCGATGGATTCCCGGCCTTCGGTGACCTGTTCAATCCGCTCGACCAACTGGCTTTTGGTTGAGGCGACGGCCTGCTTGAGCCGGCTGAAGAGGCTGGTCTTCTGTTCTTGAGGCCCAAAGAGAGTTTGCACCATGCACTCTTATTGTAACGCAAATGCGGGCAAGTTCAGGAATTGACTGGAACGGCTGTGATCTGGCTGCGGCGCATGATTTCAAACTTCCGCAGATATCCTTTGACATAAGCCGAATGCAGCGCGTCCACAACGATGGGATCGTAGCGCGTGCCGGCGTGACGCTTCAGGATTTCAAGCGCGGAGGGGAAATCGCGGCCCGCCTGGTAGGGACGGTCGGTAGTGATGGCGTCAAAGGTATCGGCCACGGCAATGATCCTGACCAACAGCGGTATTTCGTCGCCGCGGATGCCGTCGGGATAGCCGGTGCCATCCAGCGACTCGTGGTGCCATCGGATGCCCGGCAAGGTGTCCGCAAGCTGCTGCACCTGGCGGACAATTTCAAACCCGATGATCGTGTGCCGTTTCATCTGTTCGAATTCCTCATCGGTCAGGACCCCCGGCTTTCGCAGCACCTGATCATCGACGCCGATCTTGCCGACGTCGTGCAGCGTGGCGGAAGCGCGCACTTTAGCAACTTCCTGCTCGTCCAGGCCGATCTCGCCCGCCAGGATCACCGAATATTGCGAAACGCGGCTTGAGTGGCCTTTGGTGTACGGGTCCTTGGCGTCAACGGCCGCCGCGATCATTTCAATCGAGTCGATAAAGAGTTGGCGGTTTTCCTCTGACGCGCGCTTCAGGTCGCTGATGTATTGCTGAATGTCCTCCGCCATGATGTTGAAGCCTTGCGCCAATTCCCCGATCTCGGTCCGGTTGCGATCATCGGCTCGCACAGTGAAATCCCTGGATGCAATGGCGCGCGCCGCGCGGGCCAATTGATTAATGGGCCCCGTGATCGACTTTGCGGCAAACACTGCAACAACCAGGCTGATGACGATCACCAGAAGCCCCAGGCGGATTGTCGCGTTGCGCATCTCGGTGACGGTGATGAATGCGTCGCTCTTCTTCTTCTGAAGGATGACACCCCATCGCCCGTTCAGTGTGGGCGAATAGGTCCCAAGCATCGGGACCGTCCGGCCATTGCGGACAAGATTGTATTCCGATGTTTCGGTGAGATGGGCGCGGCCCCGCCATGCCAGGAATTTCTGCACGATCGGGTCGCTGACCAGGTCGATACCGGCAACGTTCTCGTCGGGGTTGTTTGAAGCAACCGTGCGCCCGGAATTGTCCACGATGAAGGCTTCAAGACCCAGCCTTCTCGATTCAGCCAGTTCGTCCCCGAGCGGCCGCAGCGTCACGACAGCTGCAATCATGCCGAGAAAAGCGTTCCGGTTCTCGATCGGTTCGGCCATCACCATCACCAACTCGCTGCCGCGCGGTCCCACGGCCGTGAGCGGATTGCTCTCGTAGAGCTGGCCCTGGCGTGCGGCAAGAAACGCCGCTTCCAGCGTCTTGCGGACAAACGTATCGGAGCCGGCGTTGAAGCCGGTGGCCTGCGTGGCCTGCGCGCCACGGCCCCGCGCTTCCTGGTTCAGGACCGTCACGTAGATAACGCCCGGTTCTTCAGCCAGGGAATCTTCAAGCGCCTTTTCAAGCTTCGGATTGGTTTCATATTTTGCGTTCGGGACCTCGATCGCGAGGGGCGTGACGGCGTCGAATAGCTCCTTCACCTGCTGCCGCACGTTTTCCATGTAAAGCTGGACCTCCTGAGCCATCGACTTCGAGAGCGTGGTCTGGAGGATCTTTTCCTGGGTCTCAAGGCGGGTCTTGTTGATGCTGACCATCCGCACCCCGAAAAACCACAGCGGCAGAACACTGATGCTGACAAGAATCAGCAGCAGGATGTATTGAATTTTCAATCGCCTTCGGCGGAACGGTCTCATTGCCTTTTTGTTCGCAATACCTATGTAATCCTCGGCTTGATTCCCCAAGAACTTGAGCGGGAACATCCTTGGCCCGCAGGGCGATTTTCCAGTCAGCCGATAGCAATCGGCGGAATTTCAGACACTTGACCGCAGGTCCCGAATTTTGCAGGAGAGGGCTTGCACGATGTCCGCCGGTTCTGCCGGATGCAAGCGGACCCGCGGCCTATTCCAACGGGAAATGGGCGACTTTCCGGTATTCCGCTCCCTTGGGCGACAGCTTGCTTTCCCACAGGAAGAATTCCGAGACTTCAAAAGTCCCGAGGACCTGATTCTCCTGTTGGGCGAGAAGTTCCTGGAGCTTCGGCTGCGGGCGGGGAACCTTGAATCGTGCGAGCGTCAGATGCGGGCTGAAGGAGCGGTTTTCGGGGGGAAATCCGATATCCGCCATTGCTGCCTCAACCCGTTTTGCCAGCATTGCCAGATCCGGCGGGGCATCGAGTCCGACCCAGAAGACGCGTGGGCGTTTTGCGTCCGGGAAAAATCCATAGCCCTGAGCGCGCGCCGTGAACTTTGGAAAACGGCCGATTCTCCCCAGAGCTTTTTTCACCTCGGCCACCTGCTCATCGGAAATCTGGCCGAGGAACTTCAGCGTGAGGTGGATCCCCTCGGGGCGCGTCCAGCGGGCGTCCGGACAGACCGCGCTGAAGCGTGCCTGTTCGCGCGCGAGGGTGCGGCGAAGCTCCTCCGGCAATTCAATGGCAACGAACGCACGCATCGATGGCCCTGATTCTGAGAGATAGCTGGAAGACGGTGCAGAGCCAGTCATTTCGAGCAAAAGCGCTGTCCCGGATGGAACGGGGCGCAGCAAAGAACCTCTGCACTCAGGTTCACGCAAATACTTGGACCCTTCGCCTTGCTCAGCATGGTGAGTCAGCGTCTTTCAGCAATTTGCTAATTTCTCAACCGCCGGCGCAGCATCTCCAGCGCAAATTGAGAGGAGAGCAGCCGCACGCGCTCGCGGTCCCCGGGAAAACGGAACTCCCGGACTTCCGTCCCGTGTTCGTCCGCGACTGCGATGAACACCATGCCGACGGGCTTCTCCTCCGTCCCGCCGCCCGGCCCTGCAATGCCGGTAATGCCGATGCCGACGGATGCTCCGGTCTTTTTCCGTATTCCTTCTGCGAGCGCTTGCGCAACGGGCTTTGAAACCGCGCCATAAGTTTCCAGCAGCTTTGGCGAGACTCCCGCAAACAGGGTTTTCAGCTCATTGCTGTAGCAGACGGCGCCGCCGCGGAAATATTCGGAACTTCCCGGAACACGCGTGATGCGTTCGCTCAGCAGGCCGCCCGTGCAGCTTTCCGCCGTGGCCAGCGTCTTTTGTTTCATCACCAGGTACATCCCGACAACTTCCTCCAAAGACTCGCCGCGGGTGGAAAAGACGTGATCGCCGAGCGCGGGCTCGATCTTGTCCGTCAGTTCGTTGAGCAGTGCTTCGGCTTTCTCCGGCGTCGAAGCGTGAGCGCGCAGATGCACCTCAATCGCTCCGCCGGTCGAGAGGATGGTGGTTACAGGGTTCGTGTAAGGCTTGTAGATCGGCGCGATGCGCTGGTCCACTTCGGATTCCGGCAGACCGGCAATTTTGATCACGCGAGAGCGGATCACTTCACCGGACACGCGGTTCCTGAGGCGTGGAATGCACTGCTCATCAAACATCGCCTCGAGTTCAGCAGGCGGCCCTGGTAGCAGAATGATGATTTTGCCGTTGTGCTCGATCCAGATTCCCGGCGCCGTGCCTTTCCTGTTCGGGAGCCACTCCGCGCCTTCCGGCACCAGCGCCTGCCGCGTGTTGTTAGGTGGCATCTTGCGTCCCGTGCGCGCGTAGCGGGCGGCAATGCGCTCGAGGATTTCCGGGACCTCGCGCAGCGGCCGGCCCAGCACCTCCGCCACAACCTGCCGGTTGATGTCGTCTTCGGTAGGACCCAGACCGCCCATCAGAATAATCAGCTTGCTGCGCTCAAGCGCCGCGCGAAACACCGCCGCAAGCCGTTCGGCGTCATCTCCCACGATGGTTTTCAGGCGGACTTCGACGCCGAGGGAATTCAGCCTGTCGGTGAGAAACAGCGAATTGGTGTCATTGCGGTGCGGGGTGAGAAGCTCCGAGCCGACGGCGATGATCTCTGCGTCCATTCTGGTTTAACGATAAGCTGAAGACGACGAGTGAGGAACGGTCCTGGTCTTGCCCCGCGCAGGCAACAGCGCGCGCTTCTTACTTCCCGCCCGGCTTCACAAGCGGCAGGCCCTCCATATCGATGAATAATTCCACCAGGGAGTTGTTGGTGGCTACCACCATCGAACGCCGGGGCGTAAACGCGAGACCCACGATGTTGTATCCGGAAACGAACAATTCCGCCTGGCCCTGCGGAGTGATGCGCGCAATCCCGCGCCGGCCTGCCAGCGACGCCGCTACATAAAGATTGCCCGCTGCGTCAAAGGCCATCCCCTGCGGTCTGCCCAGGCCGCGATAGAAGACGCTGACCGCGCCGTCCGGTGAGATACGGTAGATATTATCGAAACTCGATGTGGTCGGGCCGGTGACGTAAAGATTTCCGTCCGGGCCGAAGGCCAGATGGTAAGCGGAAACGCTCGGCTCAAGCGTCGCGAAGACGAAAATCTGGCGTTCCGAATTGATCTTGAAGATCGTGCCCGTGCGGTCTCCGACGTAAAGGTTTCCTGCGTTGTCAAACGCCACGCCCGTGGCCACACCCATGCCTTCGGCATACGTTGAAACTTCAGCATCCGGCGTCACGCGATAAATCGTGCCTTCCATGCGGCTCGAAATATAAAGCATGCCTTCCGGATCAAACGCCAGTCCCGTCGGGTTCATCAGATTGCTGACAAACGGTTTGACGACGTGATGGGTATTGATCTTGAAAACAGAGACGGGAACTTTCTGCCCGCGGCTGCCGCTGAATGTGGAAAAGATGTTTCCTTCGGCATCGACGGCGGGGTTCGCCACCGGGTGCAGAGTGTCCGTGAGTACAATCCCGACCACTACCGACGCCGGCGGCGTGACAGCGCCTCCTGCATCAACGGTCAGGTCCCCGCTGATGACTCCATCCGGCACGCGCACGATAAGGCGGCTGGAAGAACTCAGCAGCAGGCTCCCGGGCAGGTCGCCGAAGCGGACCACCGGTCGGCTGTTTCCGTTTGATACAAAGCCCTTTCCAACGATTGAGATTTCGCCGCCGGGAATGGCGGCCCGTGGAGTGACTTTTTCGACGAGGGGTTTGTCGCCGGATTTATCTCCTTTATCCGCGGACCGGCTGGATTTTGTTCCTTTCTTCCACAAGCTCATCGTATTAAATGGCCCAGGAATGCAAGCGCACCCAGGGCATATGTCCCTGCAATTAAGTCATCTATCATGATACCCCAACCGCCCGCCAAACGCTCTGCCCGCCGCGCGGGAAACGGCTTGACGACGTCAAACAGGCGGAATAGTCCAAACCCGGCCAGAAGGATTTTCCAGGATGCGTTTGGGGCAAGAAGAAACGTCACCATTTGTCCCGCCACTTCGTCAATCACCACATGCCCTGGATCGATTTTTCCAAAAAACTTTTCGGCCTGTCCCGCCGCCCAAACACCAAGAAAGAAGACCAGCACAATAACGACACATAAAAGTGAATTACGCCACACGGGGATGAGGTCAGTCGCATTCAGCGCTGCAACGAGGCCCATGCCCACGGCGGAGCCGATGGTCCCGGGCGCAACGGGAAAATACCCAGCCCCGCCAACAGTCGCAATCCACACCGCCGGTGTGCGCCGCCGATCAGCCGTCGTGGCTGTCTTCAACGTCTTCTTCCTCCGCAGTGTGCACAGGCGCACTTTGCTTTTCGCCGGTGGATTCGGGAATCCGGTACCGCCCTTCGAGCCAGTTGTCCAGATCGATCAGCTTGCAGCGTTCGCTGCAGAAAGGGCGGAAAGGATTTCCCTCGTATGTGGTTTCCTGCTTACAGATGGGGCACCGCATGGCCGTTCACTTGGGTCCGCTCGACTGGGGGCTGAATCTGCACCAGATCGCGCCGCGGAAGAATTCCATTCGCCGTGCCGGCAGGCGCGGCAAAAAAGGATTGCTCAAGGCGCGCCACCAGGTCGTAATCGCCGCTCTCGGTGATTGTCGCCCAGCGGAACTGCCCGGGCTGCGGCTGCGGTCCCGCGAAATCGTTGATGTAAACCTGCCCGTCGATCCCCGGAGCCTGCGATTCCAGCCGACCGCGGAAGAGCCAGTCGGTTTCTTCGGCGGTCCCTTCAACCAGCACCGGCAGCGTCCTTCCGACTTTTTCACGCATCTTCCGGCGCGAGATTCTGCGCTGCGCAGCCATCAATTTCTTTTGCCGCCGTCGCGCGACCGCTGCGGGCACCTGATTCGGATAACTGTAGGAGCCGCAGGTTTCTTCGTTCGAATAAAGAAACACACCGAGATGATCGAATTCAGCCTCAGTGACAAAACTCAAAAGGTTCTGGAAATCCTCTTCAGTTTCTCCGGGAAATCCCACAATCAGCGAGGTGCGCAGCGCCGCGTCGGGAATCGCCGCGCGGATTTTCTCCAGCATCCGGAGAAAGTATTTTCCGCTCGATCCACGCCGCATCGCCTTCAGCACGGAGGTGCTCGAATGCTGAAGAGGAATATCAAAATACTTCGCAACTTTTGGCGTTTCCGCGACGGCCTCGATCAGGGCGTCCGTTACGCGGTTTGGATAGCAGTAGAGAAATCGCACCCAGACGAGGTCCTGAATCTTTCCAAGCTCGCGCAAGAGCATCGGCAGACCGTCGCGAAGTCCCAGGTCTTCGCCGTAGCTCGTAGTGTCCTGGCCCACCAGCGTGATTTCCCGCACTCCCTGCGCAGCCAGTTGCTCGGCCTCGCGCACCACGGATTCAAACCGCCGCGATCGGAAGCGTCCGCGCATCTGTGGGATCACGCAGAATGAGCAAGGGTGGTCGCATCCTTCGGCAATTTTAATGTAAGCGGAATAGGACGGCGTGGAAAGGACCCTCGGCGTGAACTCGTGATAGAGATAAGGCTCCGCGAGTTCGCGTGATTCGCGCGCCGCACCGTCCAGTTGGCAGGCTTCGAGGACGCGCTCGAGCTCATTCGTGCCGATCACAAAATCGACTTCGGGAATTTCCTTCAGGATTTCCTGTCGGTAGCGCTCCACCAGACAGCCGGCCACGACAAGTTTTCTGGCGCTCCCGGTTTTTTTGTATTCCGCCATGTCGAGAATCGTATTGATCGATTCCTGTTTGGCGGGCTCGATAAAACTGCATGTGTTGACGATCAGCACATCGGCGTCTTCGGCATGCGGCGTCAATTCGTACCCCTGCCGCGCCAGCAGACCCAGCATCACTTCGCTGTCCACAAGGTTCTTCGGACAGCCCAGGCTGACCATTCCAACTTTGGGCATAAGAATGCTCTTCCACCAACTCATCAAGCAGCGCTATTGATAAGAATTCTAACACATCTCAATTTTGGGCTACGGCCCGGTGGGGGTCCTCTTCCAGGTCAGCACGCTGCGGTCGGTCGTGGCCGCGATGTAGTTGCCATCCGGCGAGAACGCAACAGTATCGATGGGATCGCGGCTTTCGGTCAGGGTCTGGACGAGCTTGCCGTCGCTGACAGACCATACCCTGACCGTGTTGTCTTCGCCGCCGGAAACCACCCAGTTTCCATCCGGCGAAAACTCCGCCCAGCGCACCGGACCTTTATGCCCTGAAAGCGTTTCAAGCAGCTTCCAATCCGGCACTGACCAGATCCTGACTTTGCCGTCTTCGCTTGCGGTCACGAGCTTTTTGCCATCATTCGAGAAACGCATCGAAAGCACCGTGGAATCAAGACCCGACAGCACATCCACAAATTTGTGCTCGCTTAACTGAACAACGATCGGATTTGGCGAGCCGCCGCCTGCAATCTGCGCCAGCAGCAGCCAGTGGCCATCCGGGGAAAAACTGTAAAGATGGGGCTCGCGCGTAAGTTCCGGGATTTTGACCTCGACGGCCTTGCGGCTGACGGGGCTCCAGAGAATAAAAGAACTGTCCTTGTAAATCCCCATATACTTGATGCGCGGAAAGTAGCGCGGCCGTCCCGTCCCGCCGCCGGCGCCGAACATGTCCACCTTGCCGTCCAGCGCGTCCTTCTCAATGTCCCAGAGAAACCCCAACAGTGGCGTGGGATGGTCAACCTGGCCCTTCTCGTGGACAATCCCGATGCCCAGCAGAAAGAGAGTGTTGTTGTCCAGAAAATTCGCCGACTCAATGTCGATGTCGCGCAGGTTTTCAAGCTTGGGGTGCAGGACCTTTCTGATATTTCCCGCCGCAAGGTCTGACAGCACGACGGCATCCTTGTTGACAACGGCGAGCGTCGAACTGTCCGGCGAAAAAGCTCCGGAAGGCGAATCATGAACGGCGAGGTGGCCCTCGATGTGTCCAACGTTCACCCACGCATAGGTTTCCGGCTGCCCTTGGACCATCTCAACCTGCGGAGCGTGCGGGCGCGCGCTAAGCGGAGGCGCGGCGCAAAGAAAAGCGGCCAGAAGCACGACGCCCGCCTTCCATCTTCCAACCGCAAACCGATGAATGCTTTTCAAATGATGGCTCCTTCGGCGATCCGGCCGACCAACTCCCGGTCGGCCTCAAGAAAGTTGTATTGCGCGATCTCGCGGCGCGGCACCCATTTAATAGCTTCGAAGACATGGTTCACCGGCTCACCGCGATAGGAATCGACACGGAAGAAGACGACTTCAACGTAACGGTCAGGATAGCGATGGCGCAGGCGATAGACCTCTTCGCCGATTGCAGCGTCGATCCCAAGTTCTTCACGCAGTTCGCGGCGCAGCGAAGCTTCCAGCCCCTCGCTGTCCCTGACTTTTCCGCCGGGAAATTCCCATTCGAGCCCGTAAGGATCGGAGCGGTGCCGCTGGCAGATCAGAATTTCCTCACCGCGAAGGATAATCCCAGCCGTCACCATAATGGGCTTTGCAGCGCTCATCGAAGAACCTCCATTGTAGCAGCGTCGCGGTCCAGAGCGGGACGCTTGCAGCTCCTTTTGCTGCTGGATGTATACTGGGGACGGCGAAAATTCAAGTCGCCGCTTGCACCTGAAACCCGCCCTCGAAAGGAGATGCAAATGTCAGGCGTCTATAAAATCACTGAACTGGTTGGCACTTCACCCGTCAGCTTTGCGGAAGCCGCCAAGGCGGCGGTAGCCGAGGCGGCCAAAACCGTCCGCCACATGGACTGGCTTGAAGTGGTGAGGCAAAGCGCGCGCATCAAGGACGGCGAGATCGAAGAGTTTCAGGTCACGGTTAAAATCGGATTCAAGATTGAGCGGTAGCATGCGGAGCGCCGCCCTTCAGGCTGGCGCGTGACGCATCAAAAGCAGGGCTTGGCGGGCGGCAGCAGGGCCGCCACATTGTCTTGATCCCGGTTCGGTAGCTTGCTTTCCGCCCTCCAAGGCACGGGCTGCCCTGCAAAGGTTTTCAAGTTTGGCCGGAAAGAATTTGCTGCTTTCGAAGCCTGAAAATACCTGCAACGCCAACTGGGTTCATTGCCAGGCTGGATGCGATCTCTTGTGATTTCTGAAAGATACTCGGCGTCACTGCGCTTTGGCATACCGATTGCTTAACGCTGAAGTGTCCATGAGCATAGGGGCAAGGGGCGTTTTCCCCGGGCCTTCGGGACGGGGCAAAATCCAAGCGCTTCCCTGAAGTGGCAGGAGGCGTCTATGAATCCGAGGACCGAGATCGTCGAAACCAGGGTCTACCGCCCAGCAAGGAACAAGAACGTGCTTTGCCGCCTGATCTACGAAGTCACACCTTATCGCGAGGGCTTATTTCGCTGGTTCCTTGTGGGCATCGAGGAACTGGAATAAGCACGGGAATCCGCGCCGCCTCTTTTTGCTTCCAGCATCGCCACATCCGCAAAACACACCCTCATGCCGGGCCCATTCCGAATCTGGCTGTTCCTCGAGCAATGGCTCCGCCACCTGCAACCGGAAACATTGTTGCACACCATAGATAAAGGCCTTCCACGTCTCGAACGCCTGCTGACTGACTCCAATTGGTGTACTCACAAGCGGGCGATTGTCAGCATTTGAGGACGCTTCACGGGAGGGTCGTAACTAGATCCTCAATTGTCAAAATTACTATCTTTTGTAGAATGTGACAGATGCGCCTCGCGCAGGAGTTTGGCGTGCGGATTGCTGATTCTTATGGCGGACCCTGAATTCGGGGAGCGCGTATTTTCGAGATCGGTCCTATGCTCCTATCGCCTGACCAGCTACACGCTCCCCGAAACCCGGCTCGTAGGTATTATGCAGTCGCGCACTGAGATTGTCGAGACAAGGGTTTATCGCTGCAAGGGGAACAGGAAAGTACTCTGCCGCCTGATCTGTGAAGTTACGCCGTACCGTCGAGGCCTGTTCCGCTGGTTCCTTGATCAATCCAGGAACTGGAATAAGGGGCACGGTGAATGATAGCTCCGCCATGCTCGAAGCGATGTTCAAGCAGATTCTCCCGTTGGTTACCCCTGCGCCGGGTTCACACGCAAGACCGCTGAGCCGCGGACCGCGTCGTTCTTGAGATGATTCAGGGCGCGGTTCGCCTCGCTCAGCGGGAAAACTTCAACCTGCGTCCTGATTGGAATTTCGGCGGCGATGCGAAGAAAGTCCTCGCCGTCCTGCCTTGTGTTGTTAGCAACGCTGCGAATCACCCGCTCGTGATAAAGCAATTCGTAATCGATCGGCGGAGTGGGGCTCATGTGGATTCCAGCCAGCGCAAGCGTCCCGCCTTTCTTCAACGCCTTAAGCGCCACTGGAATAATCTCTCCCGCCGGAGCAAATATGATCGCCGCATCAAGTTTTTCCGGGGGCTCCTCCAGTGTTCCGCCCGCCCACTCTGCTCCCAGTTCCAGGGCGAGTTTCTGATGGCGCTCGTCGCGCGTAGCGGCGTACACTTTCACACCCCAATGCCGCGCCACCTGGATGGCCACGTGCGCAGCGGACCCAAAGCCGTAAAATCCCAGCCTGCCTCCGTGCTCGATTCCTGAAAGCCGCAGCGAGCGAAAACCAATGATTCCGGCGCAGAGCAGCGGTGCAGCCTGGTCATCCGGAAACCCCTCGGGAATGGGATAAGTGAACTGTTCAGCCGCGAGCGCATATTCGGCGTACCCACCATCCACCGTGTAACCGGTGAATTCGGCGTTGTCACACAGGTTTTCCTTTCCGGCGCGGCAGTATTCGCACCGGCCGCAGGTGCGATGCAGCCAGGCGATTCCCACGCGGTCCCCCGGCTTGAAGCGTTTCACTCGCTCACCGATTTGTTCAACAACGCCCACCACCTGGTGGCCGGGTATCACAGGCATCTTCCGCCGGGGAAGCTCGCCCTCGATCACGTGCAGGTCCGTGCGGCAGACTCCGCATGCCGAAACTCGCACCAGAATTTCATTGGCTTGAGGTATGGGCTTTTCAACTTCGGCCAGCTTCAGGGGATTTGTCTCAATTCCTGCGGGTGAATTCAAAATGCATCCTTGCATCCTTTTAACCCTCGTTGTGAATTCCTTTTCTCGCGCTCTTATTACGGCGCGCCTAACCCCGGCGGCGTTCCCGATGGAGTTTCCTGGCCTGCCGCCGGCGGAGTTCCTCCGGTGGTCGGTTGAGGCTGCGCTGGAGGCTTTTGCCATTCCTCTTCGGCGGCCGGCGGCAACTTCTCCATCTGGCTGAGGAATGTTGTGATTGTCCAGATCTGCTGGTCCGTCAGCACGCCGCCCCACGCGGGCATTCCTGACCAACGGATGCCGTGCTTGATGATGTAGAAGTTTTCTCCCTCAGTCATGTCCGGCGCGTCTTTCGTGAAATTCGGAGCCGACGGGTAAAATGGATGGCCGAAATCCTTCTCCGGATTTCCCGGTGCGCCGTGGCACATGGAGCAGTGGGTCTTGTAGAGCCTGATGCCTTCAATCAGGTTGGCGTCTGTGGGCGCGACGGGGCTGGACTCGTCCGGCGCGCGCCGGTCCACCGAAGCGTCAAGAAAACGCATCACCGATTGTGTTTCGAACCGCGATGGAGGAATGTCCGCGCGCATGTCGAGATAGCCAGCCCTCAGGTAAAAGAGCAGTCCCACCAGGATAAGCAGCAGCATCACAACGGCTCCCATCAAGAATAACCTCACCCGTCGCTCCTTTCTGCCTCAGGATTTGAAGAATAGCGCCCGTCTTCTGTGAATGCCAGCATTGGGCCTGCCGCAGCCCCCCTTATGTCGTTCTGAGCGCAGCTCTGTCCCGGATGGGGTAGAACGCAGCGATGATTCTGTTTCTTTCAACCGACCGAAACCAAAGCGGATTCCTCCGGCCGATCAGGAACATCAGCCAGCGGTACGTCACGGAAAGTAAGTTTCTCAATAACCCGCCAAACCTCAAGTTTACACCCGCACTCCGGCCGCGGCGGAGATCAGTTCTCCTCGCGGGGAAATTGAATGCGCAAGGCGACTGGACGGGTTTATATCTTTCCAGCAGGGGAAAGATCGGGTCTGCGGCGCGGGAACCCCGATTGTGCGCCCGGTCAGGATTTCCGCATTCAGCGCAGCATGACCGGCGCAGGGTTTGCAGGCCAAAGCAATTCCTGAACGCTCAGCCCTGCGTCCGCGGCCTGACCGGCAGCAGATTGGTTTTGAGCTTCAGCTTCTGGTGTGGGCGAAGGTTGACTTCGGTTTCAAACGGCTGATAACCGGGCAGTGAGATAGTGATGTCGTGTTTTCCAGGAGTCAGCATCATGCCCTGTCCTGCGCTGTTGAACTGATCGATGTGGCCGACGAACATCTTGTCCACAAAGACTGCGGCCCTGTCTGGCTTTCCGGATATTTTGACGAGCGCATTTTCAATCCCATAACGCGCGTTTGGGTCCTTCTGCATCGTAACGGCCACGATGTATTTTTCTCCCGGCTCGAGCGTGACTTCGCGGGTGAAATTCTCATAGCCCGCCTGCCGGACTTCAATCTGGTGCCTGCCGGGGAGCAGCAGGACCTTCTTCGATCCTTTCAGCTCTTTCAGGAAGCCGACGTATTGTCCGTCAACCCAGACGCCCGAACTTTTGGCCGCCTTGTTCCCCGCCTCAAACTGAACTTCTCCGAGCACCTGGTTCCGCGCCTGAAGCGGCCCGCCAAGAACCAGCGGCAGCGCCAGCAGGGCACATTCCAGGAAGGCCTTGATTTTGCTCTTCACGGCTTTTCTCCTTTCAAACAGGGATCCGCCCCCCCTTCCCTATGCACGGAGCCAGCCATTCGCGGAAAGCCTTCGGAAGCGATTGAAAAATCAACTTGCTGTTGATGTGAGGCGGGACCTTTTCAGGTAAGAATTACGGACTGTCGGGCGAAATTTCATATTGAATTGCCATGGTTGGAGAGGGAGCTGTTCTCCAGGACTCTGCATGCCATCCTGAGCGCCAGTGAAGGGCCCCGACCGTCAACTTCAGTAGGGGGGATGTTCAGTCCTCCCGAATTTGCATTGAAATCTCCTTCGCCATAGAGAATCCCGCCCGGGCGTTTAAGGCACAGCAGCTCAAAGGCCTTCCCTACCTTTGTGCCCATCCTTTGGCGCGATCGACGGCACGCAACCATCCTTCGAAGAGTTCGTTGCGGCGCGATTCCGGCATCTCCGGCTCAAACCTGCGTGCGATTTTGAACTGTGCGGCCAGTTCCTTTTCATCTTTCCAGAAGCCGATCGCCAGCCCGGCGAGATACGCTGCGCCCAGCGCCGTCGCTTCCGTCGTTGCCGGCCGTTCGACGGGGATTCCGAGAATGTCCGCCTGAAACTGGCACATGAAATCATTACGAGCCACGCCGCCATCCACTCGCAGGACTCCCGGACGGGCACCGGTGTCGCGCGCCATGGCATCCACCACTTCGCGGGTCTGGTAGGCGATCGATTCCAGAGCCGCCCGGACGATGTGGTTGCGGTTGCTGCCGCGCGTCAGCCCCACAATCGTGCCGCGCGCGTAGGCGTCCCAGTGCGGTGCGCCCAGACCCACAAACGCCGGAACAAAATAGACTCCGCCCGCATCCGGCACAGCGCGTGCCATGGCTTCAGTGTCCGCCGCGTGTTTGATCAATCCGATTTCATCGCGCAGCCATTGCAGCGCCGCCCCGGCAATAAAGACGCTGCCTTCGAGCGCGTAAGTCGTCCTCCCGTTGTGCGACCAGCCGACCGTCGCTACCAGGCCTGAATCCGAATGCGGAATCTTCTCGCCCGCGTTCATCAGCAGAAACAGTCCGGTGCCATACGTATTCTTCGCGCTGCCGCGCGTGAAGCACTGATGTCCAAACAGCGATGCCTGCTGGTCCCCAGCCATCCCAGCGATCGGAATGCTTCCGCCGAAGATTTCCGTCTGTGCGATCACGCCACTCGATTCCTTCACATCCGGCAGAAGCACGCGTGGAATATTGAAGTGTTTGAGGATTTCTCCATCCCATGTGAGCGAGTCGATGTTGAACAGCAGCGTGCGCGAGGCGTTCGAAACGTCTGTAGCGTGGACGCGCCCGCCGGATAGTTTCCAGATAAGCCATGCATCAATCGTGCCCGCCGCAATCTCGCCGCCTTCGGTGCGCGCGCGAATGCCCGGAACATTTTCGAGCAGCCAGGCGATCTTGGTGCCGGAGAAGTAGGCGTCCGTCATCAGGCCCGTTTTTTCGCGCAGTATTTTGTCAAATCCTTCGGCGCGCAATCGGTCGCACATGGCGGCTGTCCGGCGGCACTGCCAGACGATGGCGTGATGGACGGGTTTGCCGGTCCGGCGGTCCCAGAGAACGACGGTCTCGCGCTGGTTGGTGATGCCGATGGCGGCAACATCTTCAGGGCGCGCCTTCGCTTTGGCCATCGCCTGCTCCGCCACAGTGCGCTGCGATTGCCAGATTTCTTCCGCATCGTGTTCCACCCACCCCGGCTGCGGGTAATACTGCTTGAATTCCTGATTGGCTGAAGCACGCGCCTCGCCATCGCGGTCAAAAAGGATCGCACGGGAACTCGTGGTTCCTTGATCGAGGGCGAGTATGTATTTGGACATGCGGACTCCTCCGGGCAACCTAGACTAATGGAGTTCGCAGCGGGAACGCAAATGCTTTGGAATTCCTGAACTGAAATCAGGAGATTGCTGACCGCCCCTCTACGCGCAGTCCGGGCATCGGAATCCGCTCGATCCGGCGGTTGATTTCTGTAATTTCAAATGTACGATTTGAAATTCGCAGTCTGCGGGCCGCGTCGACGCTAGTTCTGTGCTGCCGGTCGCAGTGAATGGATAAGCGTTCGGACGGGCGAAACCAGTCCCGAGGCCAGGTGGGCAGGAATCAGGCGCGGGCGGCGTAGAGCATCAATCTCACGCAGGATTTCAGGGGAGGCGGCGTCGCCGGTCACCACCAGCACGCGCCCGAGGCGGCTGGACCGGAGGTTTTTGACCGTTGGAGAATCGCCCACCCAGGGGCTTTTGGGCCGGCGCAATTCCAGGATCATTCGGTCAAATCCGGCCTTGGCGAACTCTTCGGGGCCGGGAAGAGTTCGAGGGATGGTTTCGCCTTCTGATTCGGCCCTTGCGTGGAGGAATGCCAGCACGTCGCGCATTACGGACGCCTTGCCGGTAGTGAGGATGTACCTCTCGCTATCCTTCAACATCAGTCCTCCATCGGCGTCCCCCCGATTAGAGCATTGTCAGCCTGCATGGTAACCAGAATGGTATTAATCATGCAATAGTACGAAAGTACCACATACCTTAGGACCGCCCATTAGCCCAACGCCACGCGGCCTTTCTCGCGTCCTGGATCCGGCAGTCGCATTGTCATCTGTCAGAACCCTAACCACACAAACCTCGGTACCGTCACGAGGCGCTGTTCGGTTAGAGTAGGCAAACATCATAAGTGGGGTGGACAAACATCAAAGAGTTAGGAGGAGTAGAGAAACCTTATTATCAGGAGGGAATCATGAAAAAGTCGGTGATGTTTCTAATCGCTTCGGTTGTATTGTTTGCAGGGGCAGGGATGGCCCGTGCCGAGAAGAAAGTAAGTGCACATCCACGAACCACCAGCGTTCAGGCAAACTGGAATTCATTCAAGCCTGAAACGCTTTCGGGGACGCTTTCCCTGGTGGGTTCGAAGAAGAAGGAAATATTCCTGACCTCATCGGACGGAACCTCCTATGACTTTCTGGTGAGTGGAAAGACGAAGATTGAGATCGGCGGGGCTCCCGGGTCATTCGAGAAGCTGGCTGGCAAGACGGGAAGCGAGGCAACAATTACTTTTGTCCCTCGTCCCGAGGGTAATTTTGCAAGTCGTATCAGCGTGAATGCTTGAGTAAGGGAGCCCTCTGGGCTGCCGTCGGATTTTTTTTAAACGATGGGGGCTCCGCCTGCAGTTTTCAAGAACTATCGGGAGGGCGGAGCCCTCCCCTACCTAGCCACGGGTTTGTTTTGGAAGTGGGGGAGCCCTCCGGGCTCCCGCTGGATCTACCATAAACAGTCTCCACGGTCTCGCTGCATCTTCAAAAACTATCGGGAGGGCGGAGCCCTCCCCTACTTTGTTGAAACAGCGGATTGGCACTGGCGTGGTCTTGAAAATCGCAGTATGATGTCGAATTTCTTAAGGCTGGTTGTGGGGCAATGAAGCGGGCGGCAGGCCGCGGAGGGGTGCGCAAAACAAATCGTAGAGGAACGCGGCAGTCTGCCTTTAGAAGCTCCCCTCGCGCAGTGTGACGCCTCGGGGGGTTGCGTTTGCCGGAAGCAAAATCTTTCCATGAGACATTGCGAATGAACCTGAGGGAAAACAACACTTCAGCAGCGATAATCCGAACGCACGCAGGTCTGGCATTTGCTCTGGCGGCGATCGCGCTGGGAGCTTTGCCGGGTCTGGCTCAGCGCAATCCGTCGCTGGCGCGTGTACACGCTCAGAGAGCTGCGGAGTTGAAACCTTCGCCCGCTGTAGAACAGGGTCAGAAGACCTTTGAAAGCAACTGCGCGTTCTGCCACGGCGAAGACGCTACGGGCGGTCGCGGACCTGATCTGGTGCGTTCGGCTCTCGTGGCGCACGACGTAAAAGGGAACCTGATCGGTCCGGTCATTCTCAACGGCCGGCCCGATAAAGGCATGCCGCCACAGCACCTGAGCGACGCGGAGATCGCCGATGTCGCCGCGTTCCTGCATTTCCGTCAGATGCAGGGCGTGGCGTCCGCGCACTTGCCAGAAAACTACGGCCTCAAATGGCTGCTGACAGGCAGCGCCACCGCGGGTAAAGACTTTTTCAACGGCGCCGGCGGATGCAGGAAATGCCATTCGCCCACGGGCGATCTTGCTCATGTCGCGACCAGGTATTCACCGCTTGAACTTGAGTCGCAGATGCTTTATCCGAGGGGAGAGGACCACCGAACTGTCACCGTTACTCTGCCCTCCGGCGAGACCATCGAAGGTCCCCTGGTACACATTGATGAGTTCAATGTCGCGCTTCGGGACCCCTCGGGATGGTACCGCTCATTCCCGCGCGATCAGGTGAAGGTCACAGTGCATGACCCGCTCGAAGCGCACCGCGAACTGCTGGGCAAGCTGACCCAGGCAGACATCCACAATCTCTTTGCCTACATGGAAACCCTGAAATGAAAATGTTGATAAGGCATCTCCGTCGCTTTGGCTCCGCATGGCTTGAAAGCGCGTTGCGGGAACGGATCACCGCTGTTGTTATGATCGTCGTCTGTTCACTGCTGCTCTGGGCAATCGCAGCTGACGCGCAGGGACTTCCCGGCAAGGCGCTGCTCGAGCCGCCGACGACCTCCTGGCCTACGTATAACGGCGATTATTCCGGCCGGCGTTACAGCACACTTGATCAGATCAACGCATCGAATGTGCGCTCGCTCACATTGGCGTGGCTGTTTGCAACCGGCACGCAGGCTATCAAATCAACTCCGCTCGAGGTGAACGGCATCCTCTATTTCACCGTGCCGGACAACGTGTGGGCTGTCGATGCACGGACAGGCCGCGAGATCTGGCACTACTACCGCAAGTCCGAAGGCGACCACATCGGCAACCGCGGTGTGGGCATGTGGCATGACCGGCTTTATTTTACTACGCCTGACGCAAGGCTCGTCTGCCTCAGCGCCAAAGACGGCAAGCCGATCTGGATCGTCAAACTCGCCGACGCGGAACTGAAGTATTTCTCAACGATGGCTCCGCTCGTCATCCGCAACCACGTCATCGTCGGTGTCTCGGGTGACGTTACAGATATTCCCGGCTTTCTCGATTCGATTGATCCGGTCACGGGCAAGTTGCAGTGGCGATGGTACGTCGAACCCAAAGAAGGTGAGCCTGGAGCCGATACCTGGCCCAATGCCGATGCCCGCGAGCACGGCGGCGGCATGACGTGGATGACGGGAACGTATGATCCCGAATTGAACCTGCTTTACTGGGGCACCGGAAATCCCAATCCTGTCCTTGTAGGCAGCGCGCGACCCGGTGCGAACCTTTACACCTGTTCGATCGTCGCGCTCAATCCGGACACGGGCAAACTTGTCTGGTATTACCAGACTTCGCCTCACGACGTACACGATTGGGACTCCGTTGAAACGCCGGTGATCTTCGATGGCGAATTCAAGGGCAAGCCCATGCACCTGCTCGCACAGGCGGCGCGAAACAGCTTCTTCTTTCTGCTTGACCGCACGAACGGCAGGCATCTGCTGACCGCACCGTTCATCGATGAAACGTGGTCTTCGTCATATGACAGCGACGGCCACCCGATCCCCAAGCCGCACATGGCTCCGGCTCCAGACGGGACGCTCGTCGAACCGGCATCAGGTGGGGGAACCAACTGGATGGCCCCGAGCTTTGATCCGCAGACGGGCCTCTTCTACGTGACTGCAACGCGCACGTTCAGCATCTACTACCTCACGGCGCGCGGCAAGGCAGAAGGCTGGGGCGGGCGAGATCGCGGCCTGTGGGAAGACTCAGCCACTCGCGCTATCGACTACCGCACAGGCAAAATCGCCTGGACCCATGAACTCGGCCGGGGCGGGTCCAATTCCGGCAATCTGACCACCGCGGGACATCTGCTGTTCACTGCCGACAATTCCGGCAACCTACTTGCGCTTGATCCGGCCACAGGCAAGACGCTTTGGCACATGAACGCGGGCGGGCGCATGGAAAGCTCACCGATGACCTTCATGCTTGACGGACGGCAGTATATCGTCGTTGCGGCTGCGGACCGTCTGATGGCCTTCGCGTTGCCGGAACAGGAGGAGCCAGCCACGCCAACGGCGCAGCACTAAAAATTGTCATATTGCGATGACGCGTGGGCCGCTGTTATCTCCCGGCGGTGGGGCTGTGCAATACGCCCGGCCGGCCCGCGTAGCGTAGGGGAGGGCTCGGCCCTCCCGGTTGATTTTAAAAATGCAACCCGACCGCGGAGATTGTTTATGGAACAGCCAACGGGAGCCCGGAGGGCCCCCCTACGTCCAAAACAACCCCCCGGCGGCGTAGGGGATGGCTCGGCCCTCCCGATAGTTTCTGAAAATGCAACAGGACCGCGGACATTGTTTATGGAACACCTAACGGGAGCCCGGAGGGCTCCCCTACGTCCAAAACAAACCCCCGGCGGCGTAGGAGAGGGCTCGGCCCTCCCGATAGTTTTTGAAAATGCAGCGGGACCGCGGAGATTGTTTATGGAACACCCAACGGGAGCCCGGAGGGCTCCCCTACCTGTGAGGAGGGCTTATGGCGCCGATATCGCGACGTGAAGCTGGAAAGTTGCTGGTGGCTGGAACGGCCGGAGTGATTGCAGCGGGCAAATCCGTTTTTGCCGCTGCGGAGATTAATTCCGTTGTGCGTGGAGTGCAGATCGGAGCGCAGAGTTATTCTTTTCGCGACCGTCCCCTTGACGCCGCAATCGAAGCTTACAAGACCGTGGGCCTCGGCGAATGCGAACTTTTCCAGGGGCACATTGAGCCGCAGCACGTTTCGCGCGAAGCGCTGCGCCAGTGGCGTCTGACGGTGCCGCTCAGCCGCTTCCGCGAAGTGCGGGAGAAATTCGACCGGGCGGGAGTTGAACTTTATGCCTACAATTACAGCTTCCGCAAAGACTTTACGCACGATGAAATGGAGCGCGGCTTCCATATGGCGCACGCGCTCGGGGTGAAATACATCACTGCATCATCGAATGTCAGCATTGCGCACCAGGTGGACCTGCTGGCGCAGAAATACAAAATCATGGTCGGCTTCCACAATCACGATGACACCGCCGACCCTGACGAGTTTTCCACCCCCTCAACTTTTTCGCGAGCGCTCAACGGAGCTTCGGAATATCTCGGCATTAACCTCGACATCGGCCACTTCACCGCCGCCAATCAGGACCCCATCAGCTTCCTGCGCCAGAACCACGCGAAGATCGTGGCCCTGCACATCAAGGACCGCAAGCGCAACCACGGCGACGCCGTTCCATTCGGCGAAGGCGATACTCCCATCACCGCCGTGCTGCGTATGCTGCGCGACAACCAGTGGAAAATTCCCGCCAACATCGAATACGAATACGGCAAGCCGGGAATGGACACCATCGCCGAAATGAAAAAGTGCTACGCCTACTGCCGCAAGGCGCTGGAAAGCTAAGGCCGTGCGGGCGACTGCGAATTTTCGCACCGCCGGTCCCGGCCTGATTGTGTTGTAGGTCGGAGCGGGCGGCGGTATCATAATGGTAGAGAGCGGATTAAGAGAGATAAACCAGGAGCGATCGGAGCATCATGGAGACGCTGACGACAGATGAACTCCGCTTTCTCGTCGAGATGCGCCGCCGGCCCTGCCTCTCGATCTTTCTGCCTACCCACCGCGCCGGCCGCGAAATTGAGGCGGACCGCATCCGGCTGAAGGACCTGGTTCGTGATGCGGAGACGCAACTCGCAACCATCAACATCGGAAAACGCCACATCCGGGAATTGCTGGCGCCGGTGAAGTCGCTCACCGAAGGGCGCGAATTCTGGCGCTACCAAAGGGACGGGCTGGCGGTGTTCGCCGCTCCGGGCTATTTCCGGTATCTGCGCGTTCCGTTGCCGCTTCAGAATTTCCTTTTCATCTCTGACCGCTTTGACATCACTCCTCTCCTTCCTTTGTGGACGCTCGAGGATGGCTTCTATCTTCTGGCGATCAGCCGCAAATCCGCACGCCTGTTTGAAGGGACGCGCTTTGCTGTACATGAAACGAATAACGCCGCCATCCCTAAAAGCTTCAATGACGCGCTCGAAACCCTGGTGGATGTGTCACGCCGGGAGCAGCACACTGCGAAGGCGGGACTGCCCTCCGATCTTCTCCTTTACCTCCGCGCGATCGACCGTGGTCTTCGCGGCCTGCTCAATCATCACAAGGTCCCGCTGGTGCTGGCCGGCGTGGAGGAAACGCAGCGATTTTACCGGGAAGTGAATACCTACGAGAAGCTGCTGCCTGAAGGCGTGGCCGGCAATCCGGACCATTGGAACGCCGCTGAACTGCACGCGAAGGCATGGGGCATCGTGCAGGAGTATTACAATCAGGCGCGCAAAAAGGCAGTCCGCCTGTATGAAGAAAACGAGGGCACGCCAAAAACTTCCACCAAGTTGGAAGAAATTGTGCCCGCGGCATTTCACGGCCGCGTCTTTAATCTTTATGTGGCGATGGGCGCAGCGCAGTGTGGAACCTTCGACCCTGAAAGTAACGCGGTGACCGTGCACGACGGGTCTCACCCTGGCGACGAAAACCTGGTGAACCTTGCCGTCATTCACACCATCCTGAACAGTGGTTCGGTTTACACGCTGCCGGCGTCCGAAATGCCGGAGGGGTCGCAGATCGCGGCGCTGTTCCGTTATTAGATCGGAATCTACAGTCCGGCGCACGGCGCGCGGGAGACCGGTTTCGTTCTTTGGCCTCAAGCTGCGTGAAAGCTCCGCCCATCGTGACGGAACAACCAGTAGAGGAAGGAATTCCGATTCATCGTTTATTTCCGGGATCCGATGGGCTTCATCCTGTGATTCAGATCACGACGGATTGTGACGCCTGCCATTACCCTCCCCGGGGGCAGGAAGTAGGATTTCTGTTGCAGGAAGTTAACTCGGACTGAAAGGCGGCGACGATGCATTCACCCGAATCCTTACCGCCCGACGTGCTCTACACCCGGTGCGATCCCAGCCAATTCGGCTTCAAATCAACCGACGAACTTGAGCCGCTCGAGGAAATCATCGGGCAGCAGCGTGCGACAGCCGCGGTTCAATTCGGCATCGGGATTGAGCATGAAGGCTACAACCTCTTCTGCCTGGGGCCGACAGGGATCGGCAAGCACACCTTCATCCGGCATTTCCTTGAACAGAAAGCGGCCGGGCTGCCAACGCCTTCGGACTGGTGTTACGTCAACAACTTCGACGAAACGCAGAAGCCGCGAAAACTTGAGCTCCCGGCGGGAACGGCAACAAAGCTCCAGGCCGACGTCGATCATCTGATTGAAGAACTGAGTTCAGCCATTCCTTCCGTCTTTGAGAGTGAAGATTACCGCGCCCGCAAACAGGTGATCGAAGATGAAGTGAAGGAGCGGCAGGGGAAGGCCTTTGAAGAACTCCGGCGGAAAGCGCAGGAGAAGGGAATCGCCGTCGTGCGGACACCCACCGGCCTGGTCTTCGCGCCGTTGAAAAATGGGGAGATTCTCGGGCCCGAAGAATTTGAGCAACTTCCGGAAGCGGAACGCCAGCGCATCGAATCCGAAATCGCCGGCCTTCGCCAGGAAGTTGGAAGCTTCATGTCGCGGTTGCCCGCAATCGAAAGGGAAGGGCGCGAGAAGCTGAGGAACCTGAACCGCGAAGTTACTATCTTCGCGGTGGGGAACCTGATCGAAGAAGTTCGCCGCAAGTATGAGTCGCTGCCTCAGGTTATTTCACACCTGGACGCCATCGAGCACGACATCATTGAGAACGTTGATGAATTTCTTGCGCCCCCTGAGTCACCGTTTGCGGCGGTTCTCGGGATGACGCAGCCGCAGGCGCCGAAGGGTTGGCACGCAACCCGGCGCTACCGGGTGAATGCTCTGGTGGCGCATGCTGAAAACCACGGCGCGCCCGTAATCTACGAGGACCACCCAAGCTATCAAAACCTGGTGGGGCAGGTGGAATACCTTCACCAGATGGGCGCGCTTGTAACGGACTTCAACCTGATCCGAGCCGGCGCTCTGCACCGGGCAAATGGCGGCTATCTGATCCTCGACGCATACAAGGTCCTGTCGCAGCCCTACGCGTGGGAAGGGCTCAAGCGCGCGCTGCAATCTTCGAGCATTACGATAGAATCCCTCGGGCAGATGCTGGGCCTGATCAGCACGGTCTCGCTCGAGCCGGAACCGATTCCGCTTCGCGTCAAAGTGGTCCTGATCGGCGAGCGCCTGCTGTTCTATCTGCTCAGCCATTTCGATCCTGAATTCCACGACCTGTTTAAAGTGGCTGTGGACTTTGAGGAGCAGATGGACCGGACGCCGGAAAACAACCTGCTTTATGCGCGCATGATCGCTACGATGGCGCGCAGAGACAACCTCCTCCCCTTTTCCTGCGCCGCTGTCGCGAGAGTGATTGAGCAGAGCGCCCGCTTCGCCGGCGACGCCGAAAAGCTCTCCACGCACAACCGCACGCTGGGCGATCTGCTGAAGGAAGCGGATTACTGGGCGCGGCATGAACAGCGCAGCGCGATCGAAGCGGCGGATGTTGAGAAGGCCGTGGAAGCCCAGACTTACCGCACAGGAAGATTGCGCGAGCGGCTCCAGGAAGAGATCCAGCGCGGGACCATTCTGATTGACACGCAGGGCGAAAAGATCGGCCAGGTCAACGGCCTTTCCGTCATTCAGGTGGGCCAGTTCACTTTCGGCCATCCGAGCAGAATCACTGCGCGGGCCCGCCTTGGCCGGGGAGAAGTGATTGACATCGAGAGGGAAGTTGAACTGGGCGGACCCATCCATTCGAAAGGCGTGCTGATCCTCTCCAACTTTCTGGCGGCGCGCTACGCCAGCGAGCGGCCGCTTTCACTCTCCGCAAGCATCGCTTTTGAGCAGTCCTACGGCGGGATCGAGGGAGACAGCGCCTCCTGCGCCGAACTCTACGCGCTGCTTTCCGCCCTGGGCGAAATCCCCATCAAACAGTCGCTGGCCGTCACCGGGTCGGTCAACCAGCATGGGCAGGTGCAGGCCATCGGAGGCGTGAACGAGAAAATCGAAGGTTTCTTTGACGTATGCCGGGCGCGGGGCTTGACGGGTGATCAGGGCGTCCTGATCCCGCAATCGAATGTGAAGCACCTGATGCTTCGCAAGGACGTTGTTGATGCGGTTGCGAATGGGAAATTCAAAATCTTTGCTGTGGAGACCATCGACCAGGGAATTGAAATCCTCACCGGCCTCCCCGCAGGTGAGCGCGACGAAAGCGGCAATTTCCCGGAGGGAACGGTCAACCAGCGCGTGGAAGCCCGGCTCATCAAGCTGGCTGAAAAGAGGAAGACCTATGGCGTTCCAGGGGCCGGCGACAAAGAATCATGACTGAACCCGCAACGGAATTCGTTGTCAGGCGCATTTTGGTTGCACTCGATGCCTCTGCGCAGAGCCTGGCGGCGCTTAACGCGGCCGTGACGCTGGCGGCAGGGCTCGGAGCGGACCTTGAAGGGCTGTTTGTCGAAGACATCAATCTGATGCGGATCGCCATGCTGCCCGTCGCCCGCCGCGTCCTTTATCCTTCAGCCACGGAAGAGACGCTGGATAGTTCGCGCATGGAGCGCGAGATGAGATTGCTTGCCCGCCAGGCGCAGGAATCATTGGCGGCAATGGCCGAGCGGTCCGGCATCCGGTGGTCCTTCCGCGTGGTCCGCGGCAAGGTAACTGTGGAGATCCTGTCTGCGGCTTCGGATTCCGATCTCCTGACCGTGGGAAAATCCGGCTGGTCGATTGCGCGCAAGATGCACCTGGGGTCAACTGCTCACAACGCGGCCGTCCATGCTCCCAAAGCGGTTCTGCTGGTGAAGCGCCCCCTTGCGGCCAACCGGCCCGTCATGGTGCTTTACGACGGATCGCCGCTGGCGGAACAGGCCCTGAAGGCCGCCGCAAAATTCGCGCGCTCGTTCAAGGGCCGGCTGATTGTTTTCCTTCTGGCCGACGATCACCACCATCTCGCCGCGCTGAAGCGCCAGGCAGCCCCGCTCATCAACGCAAGAGAAATCGCGGCCGCCTTCCATCCAATCATTGGTCCGGCCGCTCATCGTCTTGCGGACGAGATCGAATCGGAAGCCGGCGGACTTCTCGTCCTCAGCCGCCATTACAAGAACCTTTCAGAACAGGACGTACAGGACCTCTTGCGGGCTGTCGGCAATCCCGTGCTGCTGGTACGGTAATCCAAGAGTGAGTTTGGAATTTCGGAGTGTGCTCTTGAGAGTGTCAGCAGCTTTCTGTGACAAACTGGTAGCGCTACCGGGAATCGAACCCGGGTTTTCAGATTGAGAATCTGACGTCCTAACCCCTAGACGATAGCGCCGCAGGGCCCGTAAAGCTTTTCTAACATTCGGCTTCAAAGGCTGTCAAGGTAAGGCTGCATTATCGCGAAAGCACACGGATTTATCCGTGCCGAGCGCTCACGGCGCGTGCTCTTCGTGTGCGGCAGCTTCACGGCCGGCATAATCATGGCGGGAGCTGATGCTCCCGCACTCCAAGGCCGCCGGTGCGGCAGGAATGACAAGCCGCGGTGTTACTTGTGTGAAGGCAGCAGGTTCCAGATGGCGGGATCTTCCGTCCCAAGCACCCACGAGCAGAAGCCCTGAAGGCCGCGCTCTTTCACCAGGTTGTAACGCTCTTCAAACGTTCGCGCGTCGGTAAAGAAGACCCACTCGCGCATGTCGTCGCGATAGAAGAAGAACCATGAGGCGCGGTCCACCGGGTCCCACTGGATTTTCCCGTCGTAGCTTTGCGCCAGTTGCAAGGCGTCGGCCGCGCTGATCGAACTTGCGGCGATGTTCTGCTTGTTGTCTTTCGGCATTCCTGCGTACCAGTGGTAGCCGTAGAGAGGAATTCCGAGCGAGAGTTTTTCCTTCGGCACCTGCTTCAGCGCGAAGTCCAGGTTCTCAACCACCCACGGATAACCCGCTACCGGCCCGGGCGGCGTGTAGCTGGTGTGCTGGTCGTAAGTCATCAAGCAGATCAGGTCCACTGATTTCGCCAATGATGCGAGATCGTAGGCGCCGCGCCAGTCGCGGTAAATCCAGTAGCCGAACGGCGTCTGGCCGGGGTAGCCGGGCGCGCTTGGCACTGTTGCTATCGACAACTGGTAACCGTCGCGATGGAGCCGCGTTGCCGCGGCTTGCACAAGGGATGAGAGCATCGGGCCGTCAACCCAGCTTATGTCTTCAAAGTCAATCTGAAATCCCGAATAACCGTGGCGCTTGCATTCCTCGGGCAGCATAGCCACAAATGTCTGGCGGGCGGATTCGTTCTGAAGAAACTTGTGGAATCCTTCGGTGCCGAAGCTCATGGCGGAAACAATCGGCATGACGGTCACATGATGTTCCTTCGCCGCCTTCATCACCAGCGGATCGGGACCGCCCCAGACCATGCCGTCTTTGTCCACCGTGTACCAGGTGGGAACGAGATTATCGACTTTGTCCGCGTGTTCAAGAAACGAGCGGACGGAGTTGGGGCTCCGCGTCATATAAAAGAGCGATTTGGGCTGAGCCTGCGCGGCAATCGCGCCCAGCAGCATCAGGATGAGCACTCGCAGAAATCGGGGCATGAGGATTGGTTCTCCTTTCGCGGGAATGGAAGCAAGCTTTCCCGTTACGAAATCAGCCGGGAACATTAGGTGAGTAAGCGAAATAACCTTCGTCCTCGGGCTCCTTTTCAATGACGATTTGAAATGAGTAATACTTCATTTCTCAACACATCGCCTTCCGAATTCGATCGAACCTAATCCGGTCGAATGTATGTTTAGTACAGTATGATGCAGATTTCCACCATTTATTTTCCGACGTAACATAATCCGAAGCCGCGCTGGTATAAGCCGGTTCTATACTCAGCATAAAAATTTGGAATTTAACAATCGACTGGAGTGGAGGTTATTGTTGCCTCATAAGGAGAATTCCAATGACCTCGCGTTCGGTACTGGTGAAGGTGCCGGCCACCGTCGGGAATTTTGCCGGCGCAGTGGGTTGTGCGGCGCTCGCGCTTGACGCCACGTTTAACCTGAAGGTCACTCCCCGGCGTGACGGGCGCGCAGGCATTCGATATTTCGGAGAGAATGGCGAACGCGTGCCGCGCGACCGCTCGAACCTGGTCGTGCGCGCGATGGAGGCGGCGCTCCATCTGAAAGGCCTGGAATTTACCGGCGCCGATTTTGAGGTTTACAGCAGTGTCCCGGTCGGGATCGGCCTTGGATCGAGCACGGCTGCGGTGCTCGCCGGGCTGATTGCTGCGGACCGGCTGTACTCGCTGGGGCTGAACGAGAAAACCGTTCTTGACCTCGCGCGCATTTATGAAAGCCGTCTCGACAATCTGCTGGCGGCGTGGCGCGGTGGATTTATTGCCTGCGCGGGCGAAGATTATTCGCAGGTTGTTCGGCGGACGTTTTTGCCCGGAGACTTTACCCTCGGCATCGTGAATCCGGAATTTGCGGCCAAAGGTGCTGACGCCACGGCCCGCGGCCCCGCAGACCCGGCCGGCCCGGACGTTTCGTTGCATCGGGACCGCGCCCGGGCGCTTGCGGCGCTGTTTGCGCGGCCTGGCGGGCGAGGCGTTTCCGTGCTGGAAACGGCGGCGCCGGCAATGCCGCGAACGATTGCGCCGGGCCTTGAAGAGGTCCTCAAGGTCCGAACAGCAGGGGTCATGGATGTATTTGTTTGCGGGTCCGGTCCTGCAGTTGGAATTCTAAGCCGCAGGGACCCGGATGAAGCTATTCGGGCCGTACGGCAGCGCTTCCTCGAATTCGGGGTCCAATCCACGTTCGGGACATTCCGGCCGGCCAATCTGGGCGCGCTCGAATTGAACCCTGCCGCGCCGCACATCACGATTCCCGCCTGTCTCGCAACGGAAAGGCAATCCAACCTGCCGGCGTCTTAACCTCCAGGAAAACGGGTCCTCGCACAGTTCAAACGGCTGGAATGGCGCTGCGGTGTGAATGGGTTTGACCGGCCGGAAAGCTCTCTGCTATCGTATCGGTTTGCAATTCCATGGAGTAAACTTCCAAGTAATGGGGAACATTAAGGTTATCCTGCCTGACGGCAGCAGCAAGGAATTTCCGCAGGGAACCACCGCGCTCGAAGTGGCCCAATCGATCAGCCCGGGACTTGCCCGGGCCGCCCTTGCGGCCAAAATCGACGGCAAGCTGATAGACCTCAACGCACCGCTCGAAACCGACGGCACATTCCAGGTGATCACGCCGTCCTCGCCGGAAGGGCTGATGATTTACCGCCATTCTTCCGCGCATCTGCTGGCCGCGGCGGTGTTGGAGCTTTTCCCCGACGCGCATCCCGGCATCGGCCCGCCTACTGATACCGGCTTCTTCTACGACTTCTATCGCGAGAAGGCCTTTACCGAAGCTGACCTCGAGCGAATCGAAGCCAAGATGAAGGAACTGGTCGCTGCCGATTTGCCCTACGAGCGGGTCTATTTCCCCAAGGAAGAGGGCCTGAAGATTTTCAAGGACATGGGCGAGTTCCTGAAGTGCGAACTGATTGAGGAAAAGGCCGAGCCGGTCTTTTCGGCTTACCGGACGGGAAAATTCCTCGATTTCTGCCGCGGTCCCCACATCCCCTCGACGGGCCGCATCAAGGCCTTCAAACTGCTGAGCGTTGCCGGCGCGCATTGGAAAGGCGATGAACATTCCCATCCGATGCAGCGGATTTACGGCACGGCCTTTTTCACTAAAAAGGAACTGGATGAATTTCTGGCCCGGATCGAAGAAGCCAAAAGGCGCGATCATCGGCGGCTGGGCAAGGAACTGGACCTCTTCAGTATTCAGGACGACGCCGGCCCAGGCCTGATCTTCTGGCATCCCAGGGGCGGGATTATCCGCAAGGAGATCGAAGACTGGCTGCGCGGCGAGTTGGTCGCGCGAGGCTACGACATGGTCTATACGCCGCACGCCATGCGGCTCCATTTGTGGGAGATCAGCGGCCACGCGAACTTCTATCGTGAAAACATGTTCGGGCCGATGGAAGTGGAGAATGACCGCTACCAGTTGAAGCCCATGAACTGCCCGGGCCACATTCTGATCTACCGCGACCGCCGGCGCAGCTACCGTGAGTTGCCCATGCGCCTGGCTGAGCTCGGCACGGTTTACCGCTACGAGCGCTCAGGCGTAATGCACGGCCTGCTGCGCGTGCGGGGCTTTACGCAGGACGACGCACACATCTTCTGCATGCCCGAGCAGTTGGAAAGCGAAGTCCAGAATTGCATCGAATTTGCGTTCCAGGTGCTGAAGACCTTCGGCTTTGACCGCTACGAAGTGGAACTCTCCGCCCGCGATCCTCAGAACGCCGAACATTACGCGGGGACCGTTGAAGAATGGGAACTTGCCGAAGGCGCGCTGATGAATACGCTCAAGCGAATGGACATTCCCTTCAAGTACATGCCGGGCGAGGCGGTTTTCTACGGGCCAAAGATCGACGTCAAGCTGGTTGACGCCATCGGCAGGCCCTGGCAACTGACTACCGTTCAGTTTGATTTCAACCTGCCGCGCCGGTTCGGGCTGGAATACACGGGCGCCGACGGCAAACCGCACACGCCCGTCATGGTCCACCGGGCGCTGCTGGGCTCGATCGAGAGGTTTTTCGGCGTCCTGATTGAGCACTACGCGGGCGCGTTCCCGGTGTGGCTTTCGCCGGTGCAGGCGGTGGTGCTGCCGATCAGTGAGAAGCATATGGATTATGCGCGCAAGGTCGCCGAGGAATTGCGGGCGGCGCGCATCCGCGTGGAGCTGGACGATCGGAACGAAAAGCTCAATGCCCGCATCCGCGACGCGCAGCTTCAGCGGGTGCCGTTCATGCTGGTGGTGGGGGATCGCGAAGCCCAGAGCGGTGGAGTTTCAGTGCGGAGGCGCGACACCGGAGACGCCGGGTCCCGGCCCCTGGGGGAATTCAAAACCTACCTCCGCGAACTTATCGACACGCGGGCGAATAAATGGTAAGCTTCTCCTAGCGCATGAGAACACGTAGGCTTACCTTTAAGGCAAGAAACGTATAATCTAAATTAAGCAAGATGGTCTATTGGACCGGGAGGGCTATTTATCAGCGGAAATTACGTACGAGTCAATGAGAAAATTCGCGCCCGGGAAATTCGTCTGATTGACGAAGAAGGCAAACAGGTGGGCGTGATGCCGCCGTTTGAGGCCTTGAAAATCGCGCGGGCGCAAGGTCTTGACTTGGTGGAAGTGGCGCCTCAGGCAAACCCGCCCGTCTGTCGCATCATCAACTACGGAAAATATCTTTACCAGTTGAGCAAGCGGCAGCACGAGGCGCGGAAGCACCAGAAGGCGGCCGGACTGAAAGAAGTAAAGATCCGTCCGCGCATCTCAACGCACGATTATGAGACCAAGCGGAACCGCATCATCGAGTTTTTGAAGGACGGGTCAAAGGTGAAGGCCGCAATCACCTTCCGCGGGCGCGAAAACGCACACCGCGACATGGGCTGGGAAATGATGAAGCGGCTGACCGAGGACCTGGCCGAAATCGGGCAGTTGGAAATCGGTCCGCGGCAGGAAGGGCCGAACCTTTCGGCCATATTTTCCCCAAAGAAGCTGACGACCAAGTCCGGCAAGCAGGCGGCGCGCCCGGCCGAGTCGCGTGCGGAACAGCGGCCGCAGCCGCAACCGCAGCCCAAGCCTGCGCCGGTGCATGAAACTTCGGGAGGATAGTTTTGCCAAAGCTGAAACTCAAGACACATAAGGGCGCCGCCAAGCGGTTCAAGCTGACCGCGGGCGGGAAAATCATGAGCGGACACGCAGGCGCCCGACACATTCTGACCTCCAAGACGCGCAAACGCAAACGGAAGCTGGGATCAACTTCCGTGATTGCGGATGCTGACGTCCGGCGCGTCAAGGCCATGCTGCCTTACGGGCGGTAAGCGGAATTCCCGGGCCAATTTCCGGAGGAACATTCTTCGCCCGGCGACTCGCTAAGTCCGCCGGGGCAATGCCTCACGGCCAGCGGCGTACGCCTGCCGCTGCATCAAAGTGGGCTTCCGATTTATAATGGTTCGGTTGCCGTAAACGGTGTTTCTGTTTTTGCGGGTGCGGAAAGGCCAAGGGCAGGGTGCCTTTGCTGCCCCGAAATTCTCTGAAAGGAGTAAACCCATGCCAAGAGTCAAGCGCGGTACTGTGCGCCGCGCCCAGCGGAAGAAGCTCGCCAAGCTCACCAAAGGCTACTTCCTCAAGAAAAGCAAGCTTTACAAGTTTATGAAGGAGGCCGCGGACCGGGCGGGCCGCTTTGCCTACCGCGACCGCCGGCGCAAGAAGCGCGATTTTCGCCGGCTCTGGATTGTGCGCATTGGCGCGGCGGCGCGGCAAAATGAGCTGACTTACAGCCAGTTCATTCACGGAATGAAGAAGCTGGGCGTGGAGCTTGACCGCAAAGCGCTCGCCGAAATGGCGGCCCTGGACCAGCCGGCGTTTGCCGAGTTGGCGAACCGCGTGAAGACGGCCTTGAATGCAGGCTGAACTATGGCCGAATCCGACACCGATCGCCGGACTTCCCCCAGACAATCAGGCCTGCGGCAACCGTTGTCAGTTGACGAGAAAATCAGCAGGACGCTGAAAGATCTTGAGGTGACAACATCGGAGGCCGTTGCCGAATTGTTTGCCGAAGTGACGGCAGCGATGGAGGGCGAACGGCAAGCCCTGATTGAACGCGGCGCCGCCGATGATCGCGAGCGCGGCCGGAAGGCCAAAGAGCTTCGCGATCGCTGGCTGGCGCGCAAGGGCGGGCTGGTCTCTCTGATTGATGAAAATTGGTTGAAGCCGGCCTCGAGGGAGCTGAAGCCGGTTGTGGGCCGCGCCTTCAACGAACTGCGCCGGCGCGCGGCGGCATTGGAAACGGACCGCCTTACCCAGGATGTTCCGGTCCGGCGGGACGCGACGGCCCTGCCCCAGCAAGCGGCATTGAAGTTCGAGGCCGGTGCTCTTTCGGCGAAGGTTGCGGAGGCTGCAACGGACCTTACCCTGCCGGGCTACCGGCGGCCGCTCGGTTCGATTCATCCTGTTACGCAAGTGATGCGGGAAATTGAGGAGATCTTCCTCGGCCTCGGTTTCGCTATTGAATCCGGGCCGGAGATCGAATCGGTCTATTACAATTTCGACGCTCTGAATATTCCGGAAACCCACCCGGCGCGCGATGACTGGGACACGCTTTACGTCAATTCGGAGACCGTGCTGCGCACGCACACTTCTCCGGTGCAGATACGCGCCATGGAAAAGCATGGTGCGCCGCTTTACATCATCTGCCCCGGAAAAGCTTACCGGCACGATAATCCGGACTCGACTCACGCCACCATGTTCCACCAGGTGGAAGGTCTTGCCGTGGACGTGGACATCAGCTTTGCGGACCTGAAAGGCACGCTCGATTATTTCGCCAAGCGATTCTTTGGCGATAAGATCAAGACGAACTTTACTCCCAGTTTTTTCCCCTTCACGGAGCCGAGCGGGGAACTGTCGATCAGTTGCGTCTTCTGCGGCGGCAAAGGCTGCCGCGTGTGCAAGGAAAGCGGCTGGGTGGAAGTGATGGGCTGCGGCATGGTGCATCCGGAAGTGCTGCGCCACGGAGGGATCGATCCGGAGCGATATTCAGGCTGGGCGTTCGGTCTGGGCGTCGAGCGCTTTGCGATGATGAAGTACGACATTAATGACATTCAGCTTTTCCAGCAGGGCGACGTAAGGTTTCTGGAGCAGTTCTGACGGGACCCGTGACAGGCGACCGAGGCCGCATCGGATTGACCTCCGGCAGGTTTGCATAAACTCGCGCGAAGTTTGAAACAATGAAAGTTTCCCTCAACTGGCTGAAGGAATTTGTGGACGTTCCGGTGCAGCCGCAGCGGCTGAAGGCGGACCTCACCGCCATCGGGCTGAACGTCGAGTCCTTCCAGACGGTCGGCGACGACGTGGTGTTTGAAGTCGAGGTCACCACCAACCGACCCGATTGCCTGAACCACTACGGCATTGCTCGGGAAGTTGCGACGCTCTATCGCAGGCGTTTGAAGACATTGGAATTTGTCTGCAAGGAGGTCGCTGCGCCTGCTTCGGCGGAAGCTTCCATCGAGATTTTGAACCCTGAACTCTGCGCGCGATATTGCGGGCGGGTGATCCAGGGAGTGGAAGTAAAGCCATCGCCCGATTGGCTGGTGAGGCGGCTTGAAGCCGTGGGCCAGCGCGCCATCAATAACGTTGCGGACATCACCAACTATGTGCTGATGGAACTTGGGCATCCGCTCCACGCGTTTGATCTGGTGCGGCTTTCGGGCCGCAAGATCCTCGTGCGGCTGGCGCGCGCGGGCGAGCAGTTGCGCACGCTCGATGGCGTGAGCCGAACGCTCACGGCAAAGGACCTTGTCATCGCGGATGCGGTCCGCCCGGTTGCGCTGGCGGGAGTCATGGGCGGCGAGGATTCCGAAATTTCCGCTGATACGCACACCGTCCTGCTGGAAAGCGCGTGGTTTGACCCGGCCTCCATCCGGCGCACGTCGAAGTCCCAGGGTCTCCATACCGAAGCCTCGCACCGATTCGAACGGGGTGCAGACATCGAAATGGCTCCGGTAGCGCTTGACCGCGCTGCGTTGTTGATTTCCCAGCTTGCGGGCGGAGAAATTCTGCGGGGCGTGCTGGATGTTTATCCCTTCCCGAAGCACCGGAACTTTATCGAACTGCACCGAAACGAAATTCAGCGGCTTTTAGGCGCGGAAGTGCTGTGGGAAGAAGTTGAGCGCGTCCTCCGCACACTCGGGTTCAAGGTTGAACGGCGCGGGACCGAGGGTTGGCGAGTGACTCCGCCTTCGTTCCGCCTGGATGTCGAGCGGGAAGTGGACCTGATCGAGGAAGTGGCGAGGCATTACGGCTACAACCGCTTCCCTGCGCGCGTGCGGCCGGCGCCTCCGCGAATTTCGGAGGACCGGGTACGCAGCAAAGAGCTTGAAATCAGCAGCACACTTGTGGCGCTGGGCTACCGGGAAATTATCCCGTCTGCGATGGTCGATCCGGAGGAAAACTCCTGGTTCACCGACCGCCCGCCGGTGGTGCTGGCCAACCCGCTCAGCCGGGATGCCTCAGCCATGCGGTCTTCGGCGGTTCCGAGCATGGTCCATACGCTGAAGTGGAATCTTGACCGCGATCGCAATGACCTCCGGCTGTTTGAGATGGGGAGGATTTACAGCGCCCAGCCGAAAGGCCTGCCTGACGAGCGCCGCGTGCTGGTGTTGGGCGCAACCGGGAACCGCTGGTCCGCGACTGTGCACAGCAGCGAAAGGGCGATCGACTTTTTTGATCTGAAAGGCGACCTGGAGCAGCTTTTTTCCCGGTTTGATTTGCCGGCGTTGAAATTCGAGCCTTCAGACGCCTGCTACCTTGAAGAAGGGCTGACGGGACGCTTTGTCGCGGGCGGTTCAACCGTCGCCACACTGGGTCTTTTGAGAGAGGGCCTGGCAGACACCTATAAATTGCGCCGGCGGAAAATCTGGCTGGCTGAGGTTGACCTGGAATTTCTGCTGCGCGCGCCTTTGCGTCAGCGCAGCTTCAAACCGATATCGAAGTTCCCTGCCGTTGAGCGGGACTTTTCTCTGATTTTGCCGGTAAGCACTCCTTACGGGCGGCTGGAAGAGGCCATTCGCGGGCTCGGCATCGAAGAAATCCAGGCTCTGACGCCGGTCGAGTGGCGCCGCAGCGAGGATTTGCAAGGCATAATACCAGCGGGGCACGTCAGTCTGCTGCTTCGCATCACTTTTCAAAGTGCAACCCGTACGCTGGCGAGCGATGAGGTGGACGCATCATGCCGGCGAATCATGGAGTCGCTTGGACCTCTGGGCGTCAGAATTCGGGCGTCGGCGTGACGGGAACAATGGGGCCAGAAACAATGGATCTGAACGAGAGTTTCCAGCAGTTGGAAGAAAAACTTTCAAAGGCCAGCGAAGTTTTCAAGCGCGCGGTTGCGGATAAGCGCGACCTCGAGAAGGCCATTGAAAGGCTCAAACATGATACGGGCGACAGCCAGAAGCGCATCGAGGCATTGCAACATGAGGTGCAGATGCTGCGGCGCGAGCGGGAAGAGGTCCGGGAGCGAATTGAGAGGCTCCTGGCCCAGATTGAGCAGTTGACAGGCCACGACAGCGCAGGATAATTGCTGAAGGACCGTGGGAAGGCCCTTCGCTGTGCGTGGGGACCGGCAGAGGGGGAGAAGGAGGAATATGTCCAATCCGCTAGAGTCCATCCGTATCGAAATTTACGATCAGGAATACCACGTCAAAGGAAGCCTGAACCCAACCTATCTGGAAGAACTTGCCCGATATGTGGACGGTAAAATGCGCTCCATCGCGGCGCGCGGCCGCAATGTGGATTCGCTCCGTGTCGCTGTTCTTGCCGCTCTGAACATCGCGGACGAATATCACCAGTTGAAGTCCAAGTACGATGAAATCACCCGGCAAGTGCAACAGAAAGTCGGTGAGTACAATGAGGCCCTGGACCGCCTGCTGAAACCGGCTGTCTAAGGGCTGTGGCCGCAATTTGAGGTCGTGCAGCGCGACCTGATGTTTCCGGGCGCCCCCTGATGCGCGTGCGGGGCCGCCCGCAGTGAGTACATATTGCAAGATACTGTCAGGATACTCTACATCGGCGACATCTTCGGACGGCCCGGCCGGGGCGTTGTGAAGGAAAAGCTCCCGGAATTGATGACCGAATATGCTCCGGATCTTGTTCTCGCCAATGGGGAGAACGCCGCTGCGGGTTTTGGCATCACGCCGCAACTGGTGCAGGAACTGGTTGGGCTGGGCATTTCAGTTCTGACCACCGGAAACCACATCTGGGACAAGAAGGAGATTTACCCCTACCTGGTGGAGAATGCCGATGGCCCGCTGCTGCGCCCTGCCAATTATCCTCCGCAGGTTCCCGGGCGGGGACTTTACCTGGGCAAGACGCAGACGGGGCTGGAATACGCGGTCATTAATCTTCAGGGGCGTGTCTTTATGCCCTCGATCGATTGCCCTTTCAGGACTGCAGATTTGCTGCTCGAGGGAATTCCGGAATCTGTGCGAATCCGGATTGTCGACATGCATGCTGAAGCAACGTCAGAAAAACTGGCAATAGGCTGGTACCTCAACGGCCGCGTTACGGCGGTGGTTGGAACGCACACCCACGTTCCCACGGCGGATGAAACCGTTTTGCCTGGAGGAACGGCGTACATCACGGACCTTGGAATGACCGGGCCTTTTGAGTCGGTGATCGGCATCGAGAAGAACATTGCGATCCGAAAATTCCTCAGTCAGATGCCTGAGAGGTTCGAGGTTGCGAAAGGGGATGTACGGCTCTGCGCAGCTCTCGTGGAAGCCGACCCGAACACCGGCCGCGCTGTCTCGATCCAGAGGATTCTGCGGCGGTAGGATGGAGAGGCGGGTGTGGCGCCGCCGCGGTTGAACTGTTCAGGGCGCTGTGTTAGTTTGTTAACTCTTGAGTGAACAGCTTTAGCACATTGCGGACCCATCGTGAAACCCAGGACGTCAAACGCTGACCTGTACTCGCAAATTGACCTCCAGCGCCTGCCCCAGCATATCGCCGTGATTATGGATGGCAACGGCCGATGGGCCAGAAAGCGCCACCTGCCGCGGATCGCCGGACATCGCGCGGGTATTCGCGCGGTCCGGGCAGTGGTGGAGAGTTGCGCGCGGCTGGGCGTGCCTTGCCTTACGCTTTACGCCTTTTCGGTGGAAAACTGGAAGCGCCCTCACACGGAAGTCAAGCTCCTGATGGAACTGCTGCGCGAATACCTGAAAAAGGAACTGCGGGAGCTCAATGAAAACAACATTCGCTTCGACGCCATCGGGAGAATTGCAAACCTGCCGAAAAGCGTACAGCGCGACCTTCATGAGACGATTGAAAAGACCGGGTCGAACACAGGGCTGAAGTTGACACTGGCGTTGAATTACGGCGGCCGGGCCGAACTGATCGATGCCGTGCGGAGCCTGGTGTCCGAGGCGCGGCGAACCCCTGCGTTTGACGTCGAATCGATCAACGAAGAGACTATCAGACAGCATCTCTACACGCATGACCTTCCTGACCCCGATCTTCTGATTCGAACCAGCGGGGAGATGCGTTTAAGCAATTTTCTTCTTTGGCAGGTCGCTTATTGCGAAATCTGGGTGACCAACGTGCTGTGGCCTGACTTTACGGAGCGCGAATTGTTCCAGGCCATTATTGACTTCCAAAAGCGGGAGCGCCGCTACGGCGGGCTGGGCTGATTCTGCAGCTTGAAGCCCGGGACGATGCGGGCCTCGCTGATTTGCCTGATCCCCTCGGCTCAACTTCATGAAACGACGAATCTTAACCGGCTTGCCCCTGGCCCTGCTGGTCGTATACCTGATTGTGCAGGAGCGCGAGTGGCTGTTTGTCTTGGCGGTGCTGGCGACGGTCGAAATCAGCCTTCATGAGTATTTTCACATCAGCCGTGAGGCCGGCCTGGGCGGATGGCCATGGATGGGGTATGCGGCGGCGGGATTGCTTTGTCTGGGTCAGGCCGCTGAGCTCCACGGAACCGCGCATTTTGAGCCTGTCCTCCTGGTGCTGATCGTGCTCACTGTGCCCATTGCAGGGCTGGCAGCAGTTTCTGATCTCAAAGTCTATTCCGGGGCCTTGGCTTCCACGATATTCGGGGTTTTGTACGTTGGGTTTGCCTTTTCATGGATTATCCCTCTCAGGTTTACCCTCCCGGTGGGCCGGCAATTGACTGTACTGCTGTTCCTGGTCGTCTGGGCAGAGGACATTTTCGCCTATGCCGTGGGGCGAATGATTGGCCGAATCCCGCTTGCAAAGTCGATCTCCCCAAGAAAAACGGTCGAAGGGGCAATTGCCGGGCTTATCGGAGCTGTTCTGGTGGCATGGGGTTATTCCCATTGGTTTTGGCAGACAGACGGACAAAAAACAGTTATCCTTATAGGAGGTATCGTTGCCCTTGCCGGGCAGGCTGGCGACCTCGTTGAATCCGCCCTGAAACGATCGGCCAACCTGAAAGACTCGGGAACGATTCTTCCGGGGCACGGAGGGCTGCTCGACCGTATTGACAGCCTCCTGTTCGCTGCTCCGATGCTATGGTTGCTTTGGAACCTCAAGGACTTCTGGCACCAATGAAGGGATTGTGCATTCTGGGTTCGACCGGTTCGATCGGTCAGAATTGCCTCAAGGTTGTTCGGGGACATCCGGACCGGTTTCGCGTCATAGCGCTTTCGGCTGGAAGGAACCTCGACGTCCTGGCGGAGCAGATTGCGGAATTCCGCCCCGCGCTGGCGGTTGTGGCTGCCAAAGAATTGATTGCCCCGCTTCGCGACAAGCTGCAGGTCCTCGACTTTCGTGAAAACATCAAAATAGCTACAGGAACCGAAGGCCAGATCGAGGCGGTGACCCATCCGGACGTTAACTTCGTCGTTGCCGCGTCCCACGGCACCACAGGGCTGGTGGCGGTTTACCAGGCGATTTGTGCGGGCAAAGCAGTTGGGCTGGCCAACAAGGAAGTCATGGTCGTGGCCGGCGAATTGGTGACGCTCGCAGCGAAAGAGCGCGGTGTGAGCGTCCTGCCGATTGACAGCGAGCACTGCGCCATCCACCAATGCCTCAGGTCTGGAAGCCATAAAGAGGTCCGAAGGCTGATATTGACGGGCTCCGGCGGGCCGTTTCTCAAGACAGATCCCAGGGACCTGGAGAGTGTCACTCCCGAACTGGCGTTGAAGCACCCCGTGTGGAAAATGGGCGGAAGAATCACCATTGATTCCGCCACGCTGATGAATAAAGGTCTGGAAATTATTGAGGCGCATTGGCTTTTTGGCTTTCCTTCACGGCAGATTGACGTGATGATTCATCCGGAATCGATCATCCATTCAATGATTGAGTTTTGCGACGGCTCTGTGATGGCGCAGCTTTCGGTAGCAGACATGCGGCTCCCCATCCAATATGCCCTGACCTATCCGGAGCGTGTTGATTCGAATGGACATCTTCCGCTTCTTGATTTGATTGCAACGGGAGCGTTGCATTTCCAGGAGCCGGACGCGAGCAGGTTCCCCTGCCTGGAACTTGGGCGGGCCGCCCTCGAACAGGGCGGCGTGATGCCCTGTGCGCTGAATGCTGCTGATGAGGTGGCCGTTGAAGCATTTTTGCGGGGAGAGCTTCGCTTTCTCGATATTCCACGCGTGATCGAAAAAGTGATGCGCAAGACCCCCCAGAACCATCCAACTACTATGGAAGATGTCTTGCAGTGCGACAAGCAGGCTCGGGTTTATGCACGAGAGTTCGTGGCCTCGGCGACGCATCCGCACGCACTTGTGTAAGAGGTAGAGAGGTCTGATTCATGCTATCGAGTTTCCTCACTGACGCGGTGGTCGTCGTTATTGTGCTGGGGATCATGGTTTTTGTCCATGAGGCGGGCCATTTTCTGGCAGCCAAAGGATTTGGGGTCCGCGTTCTGACGTTCTCCCTGGGGTTCGGAAAGCGCCTGTTTGGATTTGAGCGGGGCGGGACGGACTACCGTGTGAGCATCCTTCCGCTCGGCGGATACGTCAAGATGGCGGGCGATGACCCCACGGCCGTCCTGACGGGCGATCCGTCGGAGTTCCTATCGCGGCCACGCTGGCAGCGGTTCGTGATCGTGCTGATGGGCCCGATGATGAATTTTGTTCTGGCGGTGGTGGTCCTTACCGGCCTTTACATGTTCCACTTCCAGAAACCGGCCTACGAAGACCAACCCGTGATTATTGGCGCTGTGGACGAGAACTCCGCTGCAGCGCAAGCGGGCCTTCAGCCAGGTGACAGGATCATACAGTTTGACGGGATTAAGAATCCCAAGTGGCAGGACATTAAATTCAAAGTCCTGACGGGGGCGGCCCATCCCATCCCGCTTACTGTTGAACGCGGTGACGAAATTCTGCACATGAGTTTGACTCCGCACACTGATGGCCAGGATGGCTCCGGGGTGGCGGGCTGGTATCCGTACGTTCCGCTGGTCATTGACAAGGTTGAGGCTGATCAACCCGCTGGCAAAGCGGGTTTGAAGCCGGGCGATACGATCATTGGCCTCGATGGCAAGCCGATTTATTACTGGGCGGTTATAGTTCAGGACCTGCGGGACGGCAAGGGCAAGCCGGTTGATCTGACCGTCGTGCGTGACGGGAAGGAATTCAAAGTCCATGTGACGCCCGAGTTCACTGACGTCATGGGCCTGAAAACGTGGCGAATCGGCGTGACGATCCGACAGACCGAATTCGTCATTCAAAAACTTCCAATAAATCTGGCCTTGGCGTATGCGGTCAGAACAAACTACAGGAATTTCCTCGAAACCTTTGAGGTGCTGGGCAAGATTGTAACGCGGAAGATGTCCACCAAGTCGCTTGCCGGTCCTATCGGGATTGCGCAGGTCTCCGGCGAGGCTTACCGGCGCGGATTTGCGGACCTCCTGCTGTTTGTCGCATTTATCAGTCTACAACTGGGCATTGTCAACCTGTTGCCCATTCCAGTGATGGACGGCGGGCACATCTTTATGCTGGCCATTGAGGGCGTGATGCGGCGCGATCTGAGCCTGGCAGTCAAGGAGCGGGTGATCCAGGTCGGCGTGGTGCTGATCGTACTCCTCTTTGTTTTTGTGATGTATAACGATATCATGAAATCCTTGCGTCCCTCCTGATTCCAGGCGGGTGACGCTGCACTAATTTCAAGCAGGGGCAGGTTACAGTGAATTTCAGCGACAAGGAACACTTTCCTCCAAGGCGCAAGACGCGCGCGGTTAAAGTAGGGCGGTACACCATTGGCGGAGACGCGCCAATCATTGTGCAGTCCATGACCAAGACAGACACGCGGGATGTGGGCAAGACCGTCGAGCAGATCCATCAGTTGGAAGAAGCTGGATGCGAAATTGTGCGCCTCGCCGTGCCTGATATCGAGGCGGCAAAAGCGCTGAAGGAAATCCGCAAAAGATGTCCCGATTCCGTGCTGGTTTCCGACATCCACTTCCAATACAAATTTGCGTTGATGGCGCTCGATGCCGGAATCGACAAGCTGCGGATCAATCCCGGCAACATCGGGGACGCTGAAAAGGTCCGCACGGTGGTTCGGCGCGCGCAGGAGCAGAAGGTGCCTATACGCATCGGCGTTAATGCCGGGTCGCTTGAACGGCGGCTCCTCGAAAAGTATGGGTTCCCTACGCCCGAGGCGATGGTGGAGAGCGCCGAATATCATATCGGTATTCTCGAGGATTTGGGCTTCGGCGACACCATTATTTCCCTGAAGTCTTCAAACGTCAAACTGACCGTGGCAGCCTATCGCCTGCTGGCTAAGCGCTGCGACTATCCATTCCACCTTGGCATCACTGAAGCCGGGACACAATTTTCCGGGACGGTCAAATCCTGCGTGGGAATGGGGATGCTGCTGGCGGAAGGCATTGGCGACACAATTCGTGTTTCACTCGCCACCGATCCTACTGAGGAAGTCCGCGTGGCCTATGAAATGTTGAAGGCGCTCGAGCTCCGCAGCCGCGGCCCGGTCGTGATTGCGTGCCCCACCTGCGGGCGCCTGGAAGTTGATCTGTTTAAAATTGCCGGCGAAATCGAACAGGCCACATCTCATATCAAGATGCCTTTAACCCTGGCCGTCATGGGTTGCGCCGTGAACGGGCCGGGCGAAGCGCGGGAAGCCGATCTCGGCGTTGCTGCCGGGCGCGGCAACGGAATGATCTACCGCCAGGGGAAAGCCATTCGCCGCGTGAAAGAGGAAGAAATTGTTCCGGCGCTGCTTGAAGAAATTGAGCGCTTCGTGGCGGACAAGGCAGCGGGCCGCGTTTCGGATTCAAGAGAGATCGTTGAGGAATCGCCTGCAAGCCCGCTCGTGACCCTGCAATAAAGCCATCTGTCCAGCATGTGTATGCCGGGCCGGAATGAGATAGCCGGCCACCCGGCCTGTCCGTGTCCGTCTTTGCTGCGAAATTTCTTCGGATTGTACGTTCCCCGTCATGGCGCGTCTTGATGAGTTACCCCTTACTCACCGGCTTTTTGTTGAAGCGTATCCATTCCGAACGTTTGACTGGTCGCCCGGCGCGCGCCTGGCGAAACCATTAAGCCAGTGCAGGCTTGCTCTTATCACTTCCGCCGGGCTGCATCTTCCCGACCTGGCGCCTTTCGATACGGGCCTTCGCGGGGGCGACTACTCCTTTCGCGAATTGCCCAATACACTGAATATCAGCGAGTTGAAGATTTCCCACCGAAGCTCTGATTTTGACCAGACTGGCGCACGAAAAGACGCCAACCTGGTGTTTCCGCTGGACCGCTTCAGGGAGCTTCAGGCACAGGGACGAATCGCTGAACTGAACCACCGCCACTTCAGTTTTATGGGCTCGATTTCCGCCCCGGGAAGATTGATTTCGCAATCGGCGCCCAGGGTTGCGCAAATGCTGCGGGAAGATGCGGTTGACGCGGTGTTTCTGGTTCCCGTCTGACCGATGTGCCATCAGTCGGTCGGACTGATTGCAAGCGTGATTGAAAAGGCCGGGATTCCCACGGTTTCGCTCTCCGTGCTGAAGATGGTCACCAGGAAGGTGCGACCGCCACGAAGTCTGTGTTTGCCATTTGGCTTCGGGTACCCCTTGGGCAAACCCAATGACGCGAAGCTCCAGCATCAGATCATTGGTCTCGCCTTGAACTTGCTGGAGGACCCCGGGGAATTGCCCATCCTGCGGGAATTTACCCCAGTCTGAACGAATATCTGTTTCCCTTGGAAAATCCGCGGCGTATTGCAATACTGGTCTGTTCGCGGGATTTCCGTTTGCCCTCGAGGAGCTGCAAGCCGATGTCATTCAACGAAGAGTTGATCAGAATGGATGCCACCCGGATGGCGGAGTTGGTGCGCCAAAAGCAGGTCAAGCCGCTCGAACTGGTTGACGCCGCGATTGAACGAATTGAGCGGTTGAATCCTACGCTGAATGCCGTGATCACGCGGACCTATGAGCGGGCAAGAGAAGCGGCGCAGGGCAATTTGCCCGATGGGCCGTTTCGCGGCGTGCCATTCCTGCTCAAAGACCTGCTGGCTTCCCTGGCCGGGGTCCGCCTGGCCTCAGGCTGCGCTTTCCTGCGCGACTTCGTTCCAGATCATGATAGCGAACTCGTCGCCCGGCTGAAACGGGCGGGATTCATCTTCCTTGGAAAGACCAACACGCCCGAGTTAGGGATTGTTCCTACGACGGAGCCCCTCCTGTTTGGCGCAACGCGAAATCCCTGGAACCTTGAGCGCACGACGGGCGGCTCAAGCGGCGGCTCAGCAGCGGCCGTGGCAGCAGGGATGGTTCCCGCAGCGCATGCGAATGACGGTGGCGGTTCCATTCGGATTCCCGCTTCATGCTGCGGGATCTTTGGCTTTAAGCCTACAAGGGCGCGCAACCCTCTGGGACCGGACCTGGGGGACATCATGGGAGGGCTGGTCGTAGAACATGTGGTTTCGCGCTCCGTGAGGGACAGCGCCGCGATCCTGGATGTTACCGCCGGTCCTGACGTCGGTGATCCGTACTGGGCGCCGTCTCCCGCGAGACCGTATGCACAGGAAGTCGGTACGGAGCCCGGGCGGCTGCGGATCGCTTTTTCCACCAAGGCGCCTACAGGTGCAAAGATCCATCCGGACTGCATCGAGGCCGTTCACGATGCAGCAAAGCTGTGCGCCGACCTGGGGCATGAGGTCAGCGAGGCCGCCCCGGAAATCAATGGGCCGTTGTTGACCCAGGCTTTCACAAATGTGTGGGTGGCGGGAACTGCCGCAACAATAAAAGGCTTCGCATTTCTCTCCGGTAAGGTCCCCAAACAGGAACTGTTCGAGCCTCTGACGTGGGCGCTTTTTGAAATGGGAGAGCGGACGACAGGCGCCGATTATCTGATTTCGCAGGCAATCTTGCAGCAGACGGCGCGGCAGGTGGGACGGTTTATGGAAAAATACGATATCTGGCTGACACCCACTCTTGCCGAGCCGCCGGTGCCGCTCGGAACTTTTGATGCCGCTCCAGACAACCCGATGCGCGGCTTTTATCGGGCGGTTGATTATGTTCCGTTTACGCCGATTGCGAATGCGACGGGACAACCTGCGATGTCAGTCCCGCTTTATTGGAACAGCGAAGGATTGCCGGTTGGTGTGCACTTCTTTGGACGCTTCGGTGATGAGGGCACACTGTTCCGGCTTGCGGCGCAGCTTGAAGCCGCGCGGCCATGGGCGAACCGCCTTCCACCCCTTCACGCATAGGCATCTCATCCATGCTTTATCTGCGCACGTGGAATGACTACGCCAGCGCCGTAGCGGAGCGGCCAGGCGAAGGAAATCGCCCTCTCAACATCTTCATCAGGCGGAAGAATTTCTGCGACCGCCGGACATCCCGCTGGATCTGTTGCTTTAACTCCTCGGCGCCCGGAAATTTGATTTCATCGCGCAAGCGGTGAAGGAATTCTACTTCCATTTCTTCTGCGTGGACCTCGCCCTGAAAATCGAGGAGAAAGGACTCAACGGTCAGTCGATGATGGCCGAAAGTGGGTTTGTGGCCAACATTGGTCACTGAATCGTGAAGCGCATCACCGACGCGCGTGCGCGTGATGTAAACGCCCTTTTGGGGGAGCAGTTGCTCGACAGGGCCGAGATTGAGGGTCGGCACGGTCTGTTTGCGCCCCACGCCTTCGCCTGCGGTTATGGGGCCGCTGATTGAATACGGCCTGCCAAGCAACCTGCCGGCAATCTCAACGCGCCCTTCGGAAAGAAAACGCCGGACCTGGCTGCTCGAGACCGGATGGCCCCGGACCTCAATCATCGGCAGAACTTCAACGCGGAAGCCTTCCCGGCTCCCGATCTCCCCCAGAACCCGCACATCTCCCGCGCGCTGATTTCCAAAACGGAAGTTTGATCCCACATGGACCACGCAAGCCCTCAGCTTTTCCACAAGGATGCTGCGGACGAATTCGGCCGGCGACAGCATCGAGAGTTCGCGGGTGAATCGCAAGATGACCAGAAGGTCAACGCCTTCCTGCTCGATCAGCCTGATTTTCAGAGGCAGGGGCGTGAGTATTTGGGGGGCGCGCTCCGGGGCGAGGACCTGCATGGGATGCGGATCAAAAGTTACGGCCACGGAAGTACCGCCGATTTCGCGCGCGGAACTGACAACGCTTGAGAGCAGTTGACGGTGCGCCAGGTGGATGCCGTCGAAGTTGCCTATTGTTACGGCGCTTGCGCGGAGCGGTTCATGCAATTCCGAAAGGGCTCGAACAACTCGCATGGGTCAATCCAACTCGACTTCCAGCCCGTCGTAGGCGAGCCTTACATTGGGAGGCAGCTTGGCATTTGTTTCGTCATGGCCCAGTTCGTGGGCGATGTGGGTGAAGAAGGCCCGTGCGGGCTTAAGGCGCTCGACCAGAGCCAGGGAATTTTCAATCGTGGAATGGGTCGGATGGGGCTTGTGGCGCAGGGCGTCAAGAATCAGGACGTCCAGGCCTCCAAGCAGGCGCATCGTTTCTTCCGGGATTGCGCTGAAGTCCGTTACGTAGGCCCCGTTCCCGAAACGGAACCCGAGGACCGGCAGGTTCCCATGCAATACCGGCAACGGCACCAATTCCTGGTCCCAGAGGTTGAAAGGACCGTCGATCAGATGAGGATCGACTTTCAGAATTCCGCCGTAGGGATAGGTCTGGTCGAAGATATACGTGAAGATGCGGCGCAAACTGTCCATGCAAAGACTATCAGCGTAAAGAGGAATAGGGTCCTTCTGGCGGAAATAGTAAGGGCGAACGTCATCCAGGCCGAGTACGTGGTCGGCGTGTGCGTGGGTAAACACGAGCGCGTCCACCCGCTGGATTTTCTGGCGCAGCGCCTGCCAGCGGAAATCTGGAGTGGTGTCAATCACCACGGTTCGGTTGGAGTATTCAAGCAGCAGGGACGGGCGTGTGCGCTTGTCGCGCTCGCAAGGCGAGTTGCAGACGGCGCAGCCACAGCCTACTGTAGGAATTCCTGTGGAGGTCCCCGTGCCCAGGAAAATCAGTTTCATTTCCGCTTGCTAGCCTGCTTTTGAACTTCAAGATAGGTCATGCGTAATTCGTAAAGAACATCATCGAGGAGGTTTGATTCCTGGCGCGTAAGATTGCCCCGCGTTTTTTCCTGCAACACCTCGAGGAGATCAATGGTGCGGCTGCCGTTGGCGAGATCGGCGGGAATGTATTCACCGCCCGGCCCGGGCAGCAATCCGAGCTGAAACATCGCCGTAGTGCTCAGGTAGGATACGAGCATGGCAAATCTTTCTGAACTCTCTGAATCTGCCGGCGGTGCGGTCTGCGGCGTCTCAGCGGCCTTGGCGCGAACCTGCTGTTGCTCGTCCCGGCTTTCTTCTTTCTGTTGAGGCTGGCCGGGAACGCGCGTCCCGTCGCTTGCGAATGAGCGCCTGTCAACAACCTTAAACCCTGAAGGCCCGTCTTTTTCCTCTGCCATGGAATTCCCCTTGAAAAGACATTTTTTCTATGCAGTCAAGCGGGTTCAGCGATTGCCCTGAATAGGTAGTTTAGCAACAAGCCTGCTTTTGGAACAAGTGCAGCTTGCCTAACGCGGGTTTGCGTGCATACAATCCCTGCCCAATGAGAGACCCAAAGCAGAAACCCTTAACGCATCGAGAAACAGGTGGATCGAGAAACGCATCGAGGAACTTGCCACTGATTTCAAGGGCTTGATACATTAAGAGGTTCAGCGTCTCCAGAGAGCCAAGCCAAACGGAGCGAGCAAGTTGGCCGGAGAAAAACTTGCCAAACTGGTGGAGTTGATGGCCCACTTGCGGGGCCCGGATGGGTGTCCGTGGGACCGTGCGCAGGATTACGACACGGTTAAGGGCCTGCTGCTCGAAGAGGCTTACGAAGTTGTGGACGCAGTCAATCTTAGGGACTTCAAAGGGCTTGAGGAAGAACTCGGCGACCTGCTTTTCCAAGTGGTCTTCTACTCGCGCCTGGCGGAAGAGGATGGGAAGTTTGACATCGACCATGTCATCCAGAATGTGTACGACAAACTGATCCGCCGGCATCCGCACGTTTTCGGTGAAACACGTGCCGCCAATGCCGAGGAGGCCCTGAAGAGTTGGACGGCGGCAAAGGAAAGAGAGAAAAACCACGACGCGGACTCAAATGACCGATCTTTACTGGACGGCATTGCTGCGGCGCTTCCTTCTACACTCGAAGCGCATGAACTGGGATGGCGCGCGGCGGAAGCGGGATTTGACTGGGTGAAGGTCGAAGACCTGCTCGACAAGCTTGAGGAGGAACTGGTCGAAATCAGGAAGGAAGTGTCTTCGGGCGAGGAACCGAACCGGCAAAAATTGGAAGAAGAAGTCGGGGATCTGTTGTTTGCAGCGGCCAATCTGAGCCGCCAGGTCCACTCGGATCCGGAAAGCTGCCTTCGACGTGCGAACCAGAAGTTCAGGCGGCGCTTCCAGGCGCTGGAGGCGGAGGTCAGGCGGCGCGGGAAAACCGTCCGAAGCTGCACGCCGCAGGAGTTAGACGAAATCTGGGAAGGCGTCAAAATGCAGGAGAAGCCATGACGTACACGATCCGGCCGTGCGAGACGGTTGAGGAGTTTGCTGATTGCGTCGTGCTTCAAAGGGAAATCTGGGGCTATCCGGACCGTGAGATTTATCCTGCGCGTATGTTTCTGAACATCTCGAGGAACGGCGGCCATGTCCTGGGCGCTTTTACCAGTAAAGGTTCCATGGCCGGAGTTGTGGTTTCAGTGCCGGCATGGCGCAAAGAGCACAGATATTTCTATTCCCTCCTGCTGGGCGTTTTGCCGGAACATGAGAACCAGGGCCTGGGCCGAATGCTCAAGATCGCCCAGCGCAAGGAGGCGCTGCGGGCTGGAATCGAATATATCGAATGGACATTTGATCCGCTGCGTGCGAAGAATGCATATTTCAACATCGTCCGCCTGGGGGCTATCGTTCGGCGCTACTGCCCAAATTACTACGGGCCTGTCCAGAGTCGGCTGCAGCGAAAGTTACCCTCCGATCGGCTGATCGCTGAATGGCCGTTGAAGTCCGCAAGAGTAACGCGGGCCCTGGCAGGGAAGCATCCCCGGCCGGCGCGCAAGACGCCCGCTGCGGAGGTAGCAATCCCCGCGAATCTTGATGACCTGCTTTCGAGGCACTCGTCGCGGGCACGGGAATGGCAGTCTTACGTCCGGGCGAGCCTTCAGGATTGTTTTTCGCGGGGACTTGCCATCACCAGCTTTGAAAAGAAAGGCACGGAAGCCTGGTACATTCTGGACCGCGTATGAAAATCGAACGGATTGATCTGCTCGAAATTCGGATGCCGCTGGTCAATTTCTTTGAGACCAGCTTCGGCCGGACCACCGATCGAAGAATCGTGCTGGTGCATGTCCTCGCCGACGGGCTGGAGGGCTGGGGTGAAGTTACGTGCGGCGAGAGCCCGTTCTACAGCTATGAAACACCAGGGACGGCGTGGCACATCTTGCGCGATTTTCTGGTTCCGTGGGCGCTCGAAAAATCCTGGGATTCTCCGGCAGGTCTGGCGGAGCGCTTCAGACCTGTGCGTGGCCACAATATGGCCAAGGCGGCGCTTGAGAATGCGCTTTGGGACATCGAAGCGCAGCGCAAGGGTGTACCGCTCGCTGAGCTTTTGGGCGGCGTGCGCGAGGAGATCGCCTGCGGTGTTTCCATCGGGATCCAGAATTCGCCTGAGGAGTTGCTTGAGAAAATCCATCGCGAGCTGGCTGCGGGGTATCAGCGAATCAAGATTAAGATCAAGCCGGGATGGGACATCAGGATCCTGGAGATTGTTCGCAAACAGTTTCCGGACATCAAACTGATGGTTGACGCCAATTCGGCCTATACGCTGGCCGACATTCCGCACCTCAAGCTGCTGGACCGGTTTGATCTGATGATGGTGGAGCAACCCCTCGGATGGGACGACATCGTGGACCATTCACGCTTGCAGCGCGAGTTGAAGACTCCCATCTGCCTGGATGAGTCGATCCACAACGCGGATGATGCCCGAAAGGCCATCGAAATCGGGTCGTGCAAAATCATCAACATCAAATTGGGGCGCGTGGGCGGACATTCAGCCGCCCGCAAACTGCACGACCTGTGCCTGGCCCACCATGTTCCGGTCTGGTGCGGAGGGATGCTCGAATCAGGCATAGGCCGGGCGCACAACATCGCCATGTCCGCCCTGGAGGGCTTTGTTCTGCCTGGGGACGTCTCGGCCAGCCGCCGCTACTGGAGCCAGGACATCATCGAGCCGGAGGTAACGGTCACGCCGGGAGGAACGATTGTAGTCCCAAGAAAGCCCGGCCTCGGTTACACGCCGAACCTCGCCCGAATCGAGAGGTTGACCGTACGGAAGGAGTCTTTTGAAAAGCGCTGTTGACTCAGGTGTTCTGACGGGAAAAGTCTCCCGGCCGATCAGCACTCACCACCTGATGCACCTCGCCATGCTGACGGCCGCGGCCTGCTGGGCAGCGAACATGGTCGCTGTCAAGGAAGCTCTGTTTGGGTTTACTCCCCTTTCGCTGACCCTCGTGCGCGGCGCGGCTTCGGCGTTTGTCTTTGGGGCTCTCTTCCTTTCCCTGCGGGACTTATCTCTGCTGCGCCTGGCGCGCGAGCGGTGGTTCCGTTTTGCGGTTATCGCTTTCTTCGGAATCACGGCCAATCAGATCCTGTTCATTGAGGGCGTGGCACGCACCAATGTCCTGCATGCGGCGCTCATCGTTGCAGCGGAGCCCATCATGGTCCTTGTGTTGGCGGTGTCGATGAGGCTTGAAGTGATGACGGCGCTGAAGGTCACCGGAATGGTAATTTCATTTGCGGGTGTTTTGCTGCTGAGCTACGGAAAGCCCCTGCCCGGGGAACAGGGCTACTGGGTAGGCGATATGATTCTGGTTGCTGAGGATCTGGTTTTCGCATATTACACAATCCTGATGAAGGAAGTCGCCGAGCAGTACGACGCCATCACGCTAAACACCCTGATTTACGGGCTTGGCGCGCTGTTGATGATTCCTTTTTGCGCCGGGGAGTTGTGGAGCCAGCGCTGGACACACATTCCGGTCCGCGCGTGGCTCGGTCTGGGGTTTATGACCTTCTTTTCCTCGGTGATTGGATATCTGCTTTTTGCATATGCGCTGAAGGGATTGACGGCCTCTCGAGTGGCCGCGTTCAGTTATTTCGAGCCGGTCGTCGCGATGGCTCTTGGGATCTGGCTGCTCCACGACAGATTGACCCTCAGGGGGATTTTCGGCGGCGTGCTGATCCTGCTGGGAGTCTATTTCACCGAACGCGAGCGGGGCGAAGAACCAGCTGGTTGAGGCTCTCGGCAAAATTGTTTTGGCGTTCATCGGAGGTGCGATTCTCGAGTCCCGGCGCTCGTCCCCATCTGAGAAGTCCTCATTCATTCCTTTCTCACGGCCGGAATTTGATGGCCCGACTTGACTTTGGCAGAACAACGGCAATCGCCATGCCGAGTAGGAATCCTCCTACATGCGCCCACCACGCCACGCCTCCTCTTGTGGCGGACTCGATCGCCAGCATCTGGTAGCCCATCACAAATTGGATCGCAAACCAATAGACAAGCATCAGCACAGCCGGAATTCGGACTGTCCAAAAGATAATGAACAGGGGTATCAGCGTTGTGATGCGGGCGGTGGGAAAGCTGACCAGATAGGCGCCAAGAACGCCTGCGATGGCCCCGCTCGCTCCGATTGTGGGCACTCGCGATCCCATGCTGAAATAAATGCCGGTGATGGCTGCTCCGAATCCACTCAGAAAATACAGAAGGAGAAACTGACCGTGGCCGAAACGGTCCTCGACGCTTCGCCCAAAGACGAAGAGGAAAAGCATGTTTCCAATCAGGTGAAGCCAGCCGCCGTGAATGAACATCGAAGTGAACACAGGGACCAGAAAGTTGGCTGGGTTTGTCATAATGATGGCGCCGTGCGGTGTGGTATAACGCGCCGGAATCAGGCCAAAAGTCAGGATAAACCGGTTGATCGATGGGCCGAGCGACAGTTCAAATGCGAAGACTGTGGCGTTCAGCGCAATAAGGGCGAAGGTCGAGAACCAGAACGTCTGGCGCCGAATGTTGTCATTCAATGGAATGGGAACCATGCGGGATGCAAACTAACTTTACACGACGTTTCGTCCTAAGCACAATCAGAAAGGCTCAGCTTATATAATCTGACGCAATTGCGAGTTGGAATTCTAACAGGGTACGTGAAAAAGACAAATTGCCATGCTGAGCGAAGCATCTCTGTATTTCTCTGAAAATCAATCCGCGGATCGCTCTCTGCGGTCACGATGGCAAGTGCGAAATCAGACTCTCAGCAACCCGTTCAGCATTTTGGGCGATTTTCGCGACCGTTGACCTCGATTCACGGCGTTCGATATACTCCAGGCAGCGGGTATCGAGAATGACCTCCGGTCGCGGTTGACGTCTTTCCCCAGGTCATATTCCAGCCTGCTTTCACAGGCCCGCTCGAGTACTCATGAAACCGAACGCGTTCATAAAAGAGTTAATAGCGATCCTGGGGCAGGAAGGCGTCCTCTGGCGTCCGGAAGACCTGATGCTCTACGAATACGATGGTCTCTCCGCACTGAAGACGCCGGATGCCGTTGTTTTCCCGGTCACGACGGAGCAGGTGGTTCAACTGGTGAGGTTTGCCGCCGCAAAAAAAGTCCCGATCGTGCCGCGTGGCGCGGGAACCGGATTGAGCGGGGGAGCGGTTATCGCTGAAGGCGGAATTGTCATCAGCTTCGCCCGGATGAAGAAGATCATCGAAATCGACCTTGAGAACCAGCGTGCGAGAGTGCAGCCCGGCGTGGTGAACACGGACCTTACCCTGGCCGTGGCCGATGCCGGCTATTACTACGCCCCGGACCCTTCCAGCCAGAAGGCGTGTACCATTGGCGGAAATGTGGCGGAAAACTCCGGCGGACCGCATACGCTGGCTTACGGGGTCACCACAAACCATGTGCTGGGGCTCGAAGTTGTTCTGCCTGGCGGCGAAGTGATCCGTACAGGAGGCAAGTGCTGGGACCTGCCGGGCTACGACTTGACCGGCCTGATCGTGGGCTCCGAAGGGACCCTGGGCATCGTCACAGAAATCACCGTCCGGCTGATGCGCACGCCTGAAGCAGTGGAAACCATGCTGGCGGTTTATGACCGCGTGATAGACGCGACGAGGACTGTCGCCGCCATCACCGCTGAGGGCATCACACCGGCGGCACTCGAGATGATGGACGGGTTCACGCTCCGCGCGGTAGAGCAGGCGACCCATGCCGGCTATCCGATGGATTCGGCCGCCGTTCTGCTGATTGAAGTTGAAGGGCTGAGGGAAGCTGTGGAAGAGCAGGCGGAACAGATTGAGACGGTCTGCAAAAACAATCACGTTCGAAGTGTTCGCCGCGCAAAATCCGCGGAGGAACGGGCGTTGCTGTGGAAAGGCCGCAAGAATGCGTTCGGAGCGCTCGGCCGGATCAGTCCGAATTATTATGTTCAGGATGGTGTAATACCCCGGACCCGCCTGCCTGAAATGCTCGAATATATTGCGGAAGTTGGCCGAAAGTACGATCTCCAGATCGGAAATATCTTTCACGCAGGAGACGGAAACCTCCATCCACTGCTGATGTTTGACGCCCGCGACCATGACCAGTCGCGAAGAGTTGTAAAAGCCGCGCACGAAATCATGGCGCGCTGTGCTGAACTCGGCGGTTCGATCACCGGCGAACACGGCGTCGGCATCGAAAAGAACGAACTGATGCCGCTGATATTTTCTGAAGATGATCTGGAAATCCAGCGGGAGATCAAAGCCCTGATGAATCCAACCGGATCATTCAATCCCGGCAAGGTCCTGCCCACCAGCAAAATGTGCGGGGAAATTCGTGTTCAGGTGAGCGCCGGAGGCTGATGTGCCAACAGCAGCCGAAGCAGCCCGGGCTGAATTTGCCGGCATCGTCGGCGAAACTCAGTTGACTCAGGAACCATCTGCGTGCGCGCAGTTCGCCGTTGATGGCAAGGTGCCGGATTGCGTCGTTTTCCCAAATACTCCGGAGCAGACTGCCCAGGTGCTTAAGTGTGCTGCGGACAGGGATCTGGCGGTCATCGTCGCCGGCGGCACAACTCGCCTTGGCCTTGGCAATCCCCCTAGACGCTATGACGTTGCACTTTGCACACGAAAACTCACGAAAATCAGCTATTACGAGCCGGCCGACCTCACGGCTGGTGTTGGCGCCGGGACACCGCTGGAGGACCTTCAGAATCTTTTGCGGCGAGATCGCTTGTGGCTGCCGCTCGACCCGCCGGGAAGCGGGCGCACCACACTCGGAGGCGTTGTGGCCACAAACGCTGCAGGGCCGCTCCGGCATTCTTACGGAACTCCACGAGATATGGTTGTGGGGATGCAGATCGCAACAACTTCGGGCAAGCTAATTCGCACGGGCGGGCGCGTGGTGAAGAATGTCGCAGGTTACGATCTCGGCAAACTCCTGATCGGATCTTACGGCACCCTGGGCGTGATCACCGAAGTCAATCTCAAACTCTATCCGCTGCCGGTCGAGCGCGAGACTTCTGTTTTTTCGGTTGGAACATTGAGCATTGCTCGAAACCTGCGCCTGAGAATATTGAACTCGCCCGTCTCTCTTCTGAGGATGGCGCTTATGGATGCGGAAACCGCTGAGGGTTTTTCTTTCGGCGGCCAATCGGGCAGGGGAGGTCCCCAGTTGGAATTGTGGGTGGAAGCCGGCGGATCCAAATCGGTGATCAGTCGAACCTGGAGGGGCCTGAATGAGTTGGGACGCGCTGTAAGCGCAGGCTTCCGGGTGCAAGAAGGAGAAAGCGCGCAGGAAGCCTGGCAAGCGATTTCCGACTTCGACAATCGGCTGAGAAGCACCTATCCTGAAGCGGTTGTTTTGAAGTGTATATTGCCGATTGCCGAAGCTGAAGAATTTCTGGGCCTCGTCCAGCAGGAAGCGCAGAATGAGAGAGTGAGGACTCCATTCGTCGTTTATCCCGGCGTCGGCATTATTCATATCGGACTGCTCGATTTGCAGAACGCGGTCCGTGCTGCCGGACTGATCCATCGGATTCGAGCGGCAGCAGAAAAAGCTGGCGGCGCCGTGGTTGTGGTTTATGCTACTCCGGAAATCAAGATGCAGGTGGATGTATGGGGAACGCCACCTTCCGGGTTCGATCTGATGCGCAGGATGAAGACGACGTGGGACCCGAAGGGTACCCTTGCGCCAGGCCGGTTTGCAGGTTCAATCTGAAACTTGAAGGGAACGTTCTGAAAGGCGAGCAGAGCGAACTTCGCGAGTGATCGAAATTCAGGAAAAGGCGGTTGAGGTCACGCCACGCAGCGGTTATGGGCCGGGTGAGGCGCCGGTGTGGGAATACTATTCCAAATGCATCCACTGCGGCCTGTGTTTGAATGCCTGCCCGACTTATCGCGAGCTTGGACTTGAGATGGACTCGCCGCGCGGCCGCATTTACCAGATGATCCAGGTGGAGCGCGGCCGGCTGCCGCTTGGCGACAGCTTTGTAAAGCACATGGATTTGTGCCTCGACTGCCGGGCCTGTGAGACGGCGTGCCCATCGGGCGTGGAGTACGGGCGGCTCGTAGAGTCTGCGAAGGCGCAAATCGAGCTGTATTACCAGCGGCCGGGAATAGGACGGCACATCCGTCACTTTGTATTTCACAGTTTGATACCGGAGCGGCGGAACCTGATTCGGCTTGGAAATTTGCTCTGGCTCTACCAGAGATCCGGACTTGAAGCGACGGTCCTGAAGTCCGGCATCCTGAAACTCCTGCCGAAGCGGTTAAGCAACGCGGCGGCGCTTTCACCCCGAATGGAAAAGCCGTTTTTCACCGAGCGCCTGGGCCAGGTGGTCAAGCCCGATGGCGATGTTCGCTACCGCGTAGCGTTTTTCGCGGGTTGCATCGCGAACCTGGCGTTTGCGCGCCTGAATGACGCTACAGTCCGAGTACTCGCGAGAAATGGGTGCGAAGTTGTTATTCCTGAGCCGCAGGGATGCTGCGGCGCGTTGCACGTCCATGCCGGAATTCGCGACAAAGCACGCGAACTCGCGAAGAAAAACATTCGAACGTTCCTCGACGGCGGCTACGATTATTTTATTACCAACGCGGCCGGCTGCGGCTCGGTGTTAAAGGAATACCCGCTGCTTTTCGAACATGTTGACCGGGAATATTACGATCAGGCCTGCGCGTTCAGCGCAAAGGTGAGGGACGTAACGGAATTTCTTGCCGGGATCGAGTTCAATCGGGACTTCGGCCCGGTTCGTGCCCGCGCCACCTACCAGGACCCCTGCCACCTGGGCCATGCGCAGCGCATTCGAAGCGCCCCACGCCGGTTGATTGCAGCGATACCCGGGCTTGAATTTGTTGAGCTGAAGGAATCCGAGGTTTGCTGTGGCAGCGCGGGCATTTATAATGTGGTGCAGAATGAAATGGCGGAGCGCCTCCTGAAGGCCAAGATGCAGCGAGTGGATGAGACTGGAGCCGAGTTGATCCTGACCGCGAATCCTGGTTGTCTGCTGCAACTGCGCGCCGGAGTGGCAAGGTCACCCGGCAGGCGGCGCGTCCTGCACGTGATTGAATTGCTTGACGAAGCTTACGCGAGCGGCGAGCGGATGAGGTAAGAAGTCAGCGGGCAAGGCTCGCCCTCCTTGCAGATTGAGTGGCGGGGCTTTGGGTTCGACCTGACGGGGCAAAATCGTTATCGGTTTCCAGTTCCGTTTGCTTTGGCAGCAGGTGAACACATTTTTGTCCGCCAATGTCTCGTGGGAATATGATGGGTTTTAATTTTACGGGCTGGGAGAATTGACTATGAGCGACAGGACGGAAACTGCGCAGGAACGGCTGGTGGCTTTACTGAAAGAAGGACGGACTTTTCCTCCTTCCGAAGAGTTTCGCCGGCAGGCCAATGTGTCCGACCCTAAGATCTACGAAGTGGCGCGCCGGGACCCCGAAGGTTTCTGGGCGGAAGAGGCCCGGCGGCTGGACTGGTTTGAACCATGGAAGAAAGTGCTCGAGTGGAATGCTCCGTGGGCCAAATGGTTTGTCGGGGGCAAACTGAATGCCGCTTACAACTGTGTGGATCGCCACGCCAAAGGCTCGCGCCGGGACAAGACGGCAATTATCTGGGTGGGTGAGCCGGGTGATTCCCGCGCAATCACGTTCGGAGAACTCGCGAAGGACGTCAACCGCTTTGCCAACGCGCTCAAGTCGCTGGGCGTCAAGAAGGGCGACCGCGTGGCCATCTATCTGGGCATGGTCCCGGAACTGGCCATCGCCATGCTTGCGTGCGCCAGGATCGGCGCCCCGCACAGCATTGTGTTCGGCGGCTTCTCTGCGGACTCACTTCGCGAACGCATCAATGACGCTCAGGCGAAAGTTGTGATCACGGGGGACGGGGCATGGCGGCGCGGGCACGTGGTCCCCCTGAAGGCGAACGTTGATGAAGCGCTGACGGGCACTCCCAGCATCGAAAAAGTCGTTGTGGTCGAGCGCGTGGGCAAGGCAACGCAAATCACCATGCAGGCGGGGCGAGACCTGTGGTGGCATGACCTTGTGGCAAATGCTTCGGACCAGTGTGATCCCGAGCCGATGGATGCGGAGGACATTCTTTACATCCTTTACACCAGCGGCACCACAGGCAAGCCCAAAGGAGTGGTCCACACAACCGGTGGTTACCTCGTGGGCACCGCGACGACCCACCGAATGATCTTCGATATCAAAGAAAAGGACATTTACTGGTGCACGGCGGACATCGGCTGGGTGACGGGGCACTCCTACATCATCTACGGCCCGTTGGGGAATGGCACAACGGTTCTGATGTACGAAGGAAGCCCTGACTTCCCTGACCGTGGGCGTTTCTGGTCTATCATCGAGCGGTATCGAGTCAACATTCTGTACACGGCCCCAACAGCCATCCGCGCCTTTATGCGCTGGGGGACAGAGTGGCCTGCCAAGTACGATCTCTCTTCGCTGCGGGTCATCGGAACGGTCGGCGAGCCGATAAACCCTGAAGCATGGATCTGGTATCACGAGAATATCGGCAGAGAACGATGCCCGATTGTAGATACGTGGTGGCAGACCGAAACCGGCATGATTATGATTTCGCCGTTGCCTGGAATCACGGCGACTAAGCCTGGGTCTGCGACGCACCCGTTTCCTGGGGTTGAGGCGGAAGTGCTCGATGAGAAAGGCCAGCCCGTCGGTCCTGGTGCGGGCGGATATCTGGTGCTGACAAAACCCTGGCCTGCAATGTTCCGAACGATTTACGGCGATCCCGATCGCTACGTTCGTCAGTACTGGTCGCGCTACCCGGGCAAGTACTTCACCGGCGATGGCGCCAAGATAGACGAGGACGGGTACTTCTGGCTGCTGGGCCGCGTTGATGATGTGATGAACGTGGCCGGCCATCGCATTTCAACCTACGAGGTTGAGAGCGCCCTCGTGGATCACCCCGCCGTGGCGGAAGCTGCCGTGATCGGAAGGACGCATGAGCTCAAGGGGCAAGGCATCGCCGGCTTTGTTACTCTGAAGGAGGGAATTGTACCAAGCGAGTCCCTCAAAGACGAGCTTAAGCAGCATGTCGTCAAGAAGATCGGACCCATTGCACGGCCCGATGACATCTTTTTCACCGCTGAATTGCCCAAGACGCGCAGTGCCAAAATCATGCGCCGCCTGCTGCGCGACGTTGCTGAGGGAAGAGTGCTGGGTGATACCACTACGCTGGCCGATCCGACTGTGATCGCGCATCTGAAGCGGCAGTACGAACAGGAAGGCTAATCCGGGGAGTCTTGATCGGTCATGGATGTGCCCAACCAGGATTCTCAGGAATGGAACGCCGAACGCTATGCCGAACACGCTCCGTTTGTCCCCTTGCTCGGCCAGTCACTTCTCGAACTCCTGGATCCGCAGCCGGGCGAGCGTATTCTGGATGTTGGATGCGGAGACGGGGCGCTATCCGACAAGATTCGTGAAGCTGGAGCGACGGTCGTCGGCGTGGACAGTTCTCCAGAGATGGTGGAAGCCGCGAAAAGGCGTGGGATTGATGCGCGGCTCGGTGACGCCGGCGATCTGAAATTTGCGGCCGAATTTGACGCGGCATTCTCAAACGCCGCCCTGCACTGGATGAAACGCGATCCGGACGCGGTCTTGCGGTCTGTCAGGAAATCCCTCAAGCCCGGTGGCCGGTTCGCTGGTGAGTTCGGCGGACATGCCAATGTCGCCGCCATTACTGTTGCTTTGCTGGCCGTTTTGCGGCGGCGCGGGGTTAAGAACCCCGAGAACCTCAGCCCGTGGTATTTTCCTTCCGGAGACGAGTACCGTTCTAAGCTCGAATGCGCCGGTTTCCGCGTGGACTCAATCGAATTGTTCCCGCGCCCAGTCGTTCTGCCGACCGACATGCGCGGCTGGCTTGAGACTTTCGGCCTGCCGTTCTTTCGAACCCTTCCTGAAAGCCAACGCCACGGAGCAATCGATGAGGCAGTCGAATTGCTTCGGCCTGCACTCTGCGATTCCGCCGGGCGTTGGACGGTCGATTACGTTCGGCTGCGCTTTTTGGCACGCACTCTATGAGATTGTAAAGCCTGTCCTTGAGTCTTCCCTGACGAATGAGGAGCAGATCCCTAAATTGCCCCAGAAGACCACGAGAAGTTTTGGAGGATCCTCCTTCCACACCCCATTGCCAGGTGGTCATGCCATCCTGACCCACCGTACAGCTGGTGAGCGAAAGCTATTTTCGCCCCAACAGATAGTGCGTCCCGCTGGCCATTGCTAAATCCTTCTAACCAATAGAAATAGTTCTTGACAAGAACCTTTGTCCGACGTATAGTCGGTGGTCGCAGGTGGTTAAAAGTGGTAAAAAGATGCGATAAAGTGGAATTTAAGGCTGAGTCCTAATAGGTTTTCGAAGCTTCCATGCTGCGAGGAAATTACTCAGCGACGGTGGATGCCAAAGGGCGGGTGAAAATTCCAACCGCCTTCAAGTCCTACCTGGAAACCACCTTTGGCCATGACTTCTATGTCACCAGCTTGGATGGCCAGTCCGTCCGCATATATCCATTTTCGGTGTGGAGGGGCATCGAGGAAAAACTTGCGGGTCTGCCGTCAATGCACAAGTCAAAGCGGAAGCTTCTCGATCGTGTGAACTACTGGGGCCAGGCTGTTCAGATGGATGCTCAGGGAAGGGTCCTCATTCCCTCGCTGCTGCGAGAGTCGGCGGATATGCGCGGCGAAGTGGCAGTGATGGGATACCTGAATTATCTCGAAGTTTGGAACATGGAGCGCTTCCGCGCCCATCTGGAGAGCAATCCGCTGACGGATGAAGACATGCAGGCTTTGAGCGATCTTGGCATTTAGATGACTGAAACCGGGCTTCATCGCCCCGTCATGTTGCGGGAAGCGATGGAGTTTTTGAATGTTCGCGCTGATGGAAATTACATTGATGCAACCGTGGGGACAGGGGGGCACTCGCAACAGATCCTGCGAGTGCTCGAAGGCGGGCGAGGAAAGCTGCTCGCCATTGACCGTGATCCGCATGCGCTCCGGATTGTGCGGGAGCGTCTTGCGGGTTACGGCGGAAAGCTGATGCTGATGGAAGGAAACTTCGCTGACATCGAAGCTCTGCATGCTGCAAGCGGTCTGCCGCCGGTTGACGGCATCCTGGCCGATCTCGGCTTGAGCTCAATGCAGATTGAGGACGCCAGCCGTGGCTTCAGCTTTAACCTGCCGGGTCCGCTGGACATGAGAATGGGCGGTGGGGAGTTGACTGCGGAGGAAATTGTCAACCGCACGCCTGAACGCGAACTGGCTGATCTGATTTTCAAGTATGGGGAAGAGCGCCACTCGCGCAGCATTGCGCGGGCAATTGTGAAGGCCCGTCCGATTCGATCGACCACCGAACTGGCGCAGGTGGTAATGCGAGCTATCCCCTCCCGGGCGGGCCTCCACCACCTTCACCCGGCAACGCGCACTTTTATGGCCCTGAGACTGATCGTCAACCGCGAACTCGAAAACCTGGAGATGTTCCTTGCTGGATTTCCGGCTGTCCTTGCGCCGGCAGGCAGATGTGTTGTGATCAGTTTTCATTCGCTGGAGGACCGGCGGGTGAAGCATGCTTTTCTTGGGCTCCAACGCGAAGGCCGGGTCCGCATTTTAACCAAGCACGTAATTCGGCCGGCGGCTGAAGAGGTTCGAGAGAACCCGCGGTCGCGCAGTGCGAAGCTGCGGGCCGTCGAGAAGATGCCAAACGCATAACAGAATTCGCCCGCGGTTCCGGGTTACCGCCTGCACGCAAAGCGGCGCCCCGGCGGACACCGCGCTGTTTGGGAGAAGAGGATTATGGCTACCGTTGCAGTGGGTCTTCCCAGAGCGAAGCGCCGTCCGGTGAATCAGCCGATTGTGGGCCGCGCGACATACCCAGAGATCTATTTTGTAAAGCATATTGACAATTCCCGCCTGCAACGTGAAGTGGACAGGGAGAAACGCCGTGAATGTTTTGGGCTTCTGGCGTTGGGCACCCTGGCATTTCTATTCATCATGGTCTTTGCCTGGCAGCATTTCGAGTGTGTCCGCTACGGATACCTGATCCAACAGCTTAAGCAGGAGAAAGCTGAGCAGGTGGAGCGGAACCATTCTCTGAAAGTCCAGCTTGCTTCGTTGACGGACCCTCAGCGGATCGACACCCTGGCCCGGTCAGAATTGGGCCTTGCTCCTCCGAAGCCGGACCAGATCATCCAGGTCGGGAAGCCGACGCAGTTCCATGCTCAGCCTTCGGCAACAGAGTTCGCGAGAAACATGGAAGGACAGACGACAATTCCCAGTGTGAGGTAAATGGTACGGAGCGAAAGACGAAAACAAACCTCATTTCATGCGGGGCCGGTTGGGGCCAGGCGGAGCCTTCTTCTGGCGGGATTGTTCGTCGTCTGGGCGCTGGCCATTATCCTTCGTTTATACGATCTGCAAATCATTCAGTATGTCGAACTGCTGGCCCGGGCCGACCGCCAGCAGCAGCGCACGGTGGAAATCGCCCCCAAACGAGGGACCATTTACGACCGGAACATGCACCCGTTAGCCATGAGCCTGGCTGTGGATTCGGTGTATGCCGTTCCGTCGAATATTCCTGATCCTGCCATGGAGGCCAAACTGCTCGCTCCGATTCTTGATCTTGACGAGAAGGATCTGGAAGCCCGGCTGCGGACCACGCGGTCTTTCTGCTGGGTCAAGCGAAAGATCACCCCGCAGCAATCCGCCAGGATCGCCGCCCTGAATCTGCAAGGAATCTATTTCCAGAAAGAGATGAAACGTTTCTACCCGGCCAATGAACTGGCCGCCACGGTCCTTGGCTATGTTGGGATGGATGACAATGGGCTGGGTGGGGTTGAATATCAATACAACAAGGAAATCCGGGGCTTGCCGGGGAAGGTGCTGCTGAGTACCGATGCCAAGCGCCACTCGTTCCGTTCAACCGAATGGCAGGGTGAGCCGGGAAAGAACCTCGTTCTTACAATCGACGAAGATATCCAGTACATTGCGGAAAAAGTACTGGCGCAAACCGTCCAGAAGTTTCATGCCGCGGGCGGCACAGTCATTGTAGAAAATCCTCATACCGGCGAAATCCTGGCCATGGCCAATCAGCCGACGTTTGATCCGAACGAGTACCAGAAATATCCGCCTGTTGATCGCATCAATCGCGCGGTCAGTTGGATTTACGAACCAGGTTCAACTTTCAAGCCCGTGGCGATTTCGTCGGTGATTGACGAAAACCTGGCTCGGCCAACCGATCTCATCGACTGCCAGATGGGGGCGATACGGCTTGGCGGGCGCATCATCCACGACGATCCAGAAGTGATACCGCACGAGCGCGCAGGCCCGCTCACGCTAAGTCAGGTCCTGATGTACTCGAGCGACGTGGGTGCAGTGAAGATGGCGCTGCGCCTGGGCGAGGACCGTTTTTACCACCGGATCCTCGATTACGGTTTTGACGCCGAGACAGATGTCGGTTTGCCTGGAGAAGAAGACGGCCTGCTGGAGCCCCCGAAACGATGGTCGGGAGTCTCGATCGGCGAGATCGCCATAGGGCAGGGGATCGGGGTGACACCGCTCCAAATGGCGCGCCTTTATTCTGCAATCGCCAATGACGGCGTCATGGTCCAGCCCAGGATTGTGCGTGCGATTGGTGAAGGCGCTGATGACAGTTCGCCCGCTCCCACCGTCGGTCGCCGCGTCATGAGCGAGCAGACGGCGAGAATGATGAGGCAGATGCTTGCAGGCGTAGTTGAAAGCGGGACCGGGACCGCCGCCCAGTTGGCCGGGTACACTTCAGCGGGAAAAACGGGAACGGCACAGAAAGTTGATGCAACCGGCCATTATTCCCACAAGATGTTTGTAGCTTCCTTTATTGGATTCGCTCCTGTGGATAAGCCGGCCGTAACCATTCTGGTGGTTATTGACACACCGGTAGGAGCAATCTACGGGGCAGAAGTGGCAGCTCCGGCGTGGAAGTCTATCGCAGAACAGACACTGCGTTACCTGAATGTTCCGCAAGACAATCCTTCCAACTCTATTCAGATCGCTTCCCGCCGCTCCGCCCAATCTCCATACCAGAAATGGAGAGGAAAAGCGGACAACCCTCCAACAAACTCTGAGTATGTCGGAGCTGCCACGCGCCCTGTGGAGCCGGTTTCCTACGCCCCTTTGTCCGAATCGGCGTCAAAAGGGACTGTGTTATTGGATGAAGGCCCGGCCGTTGTAGTGCCGGACTTCACGGGAATGTCCGCCCGGCGTGTGACGGAGAAATGCCAGTCGCTTGGGCTTGAAATGGAAATGGCGGGTTCAGGTCTTGCTGTTCAGCAGGACCCGCCCGCAGGTGCCACAGTTCACGCCGGGAGCAGGGTCTGGGTAAGGTTTGCCCAGCAGGATTGTTGCAGTATTCCGGAGAAATAGCAGTGATGAGGAGGTAAGAAAAATGCCCGGCATTAACTTCCATTTCGTAGCGAATTTTTTGCTTGGCGGGTTTGGCGTCACCTTCGTGACGCTGTGGCTGTCCATCTACCTTACAGGTGTCCGAGACCTTCATGACAACTCACCCAGGCAGTTGCACGGCCAGGGCGGAAGCGGATCTTTGGAAGTACGCACTGGCCCTGGGCTCTGCCGTTAACAGCGGGGCTGAGGATGCCCAGAGGCTGGACGCGCGGAAAGAGGGAATAGACGAGGACCGGCGTCGAATGTGCCGGTGATATAATGCGAGTGAAGCATGAAATTGGGCGAGCTCCTCGAGAGAGTCCAGCCTGTCGAAACGGGGGTGGATCAGAATACTGAAATTGCCTCGCTTGCTTATGATTCCCGCCGTGTGGAAAAGGGTTCTCTTTTCTTTGCCATCGAAGGCGAGCGGACTGACGGCCATCTTTTTATCACCGACGCGGTGAATTGCGGCGCTGTCGCGATCGCAAGTGAGAGGGAAGCTCCGGCAAGCCTGGCAGATAAATGGGTTCGAGTGGGCAAGATTCGGAGGGCTTTGGCGGAAGCGGCCCGCCGTTTTTACGATGATCCCGACCAGAAGCTCCAGTTGATTGGCATTACAGGAACTAACGGAAAGACCACCACAGCGTATCTTCTCCACAGCATATTTGAAGCCGCCGGCGTCCCAGCGGGCATGTTTGGCACGATTGAATACCGGCTGAGGGCGCGTGTCATTCCCGCTTCCAATACGACGCCGGAATCGCTCGACCTTGTATCCTATTTCCATGAACTGGTCGCGGGTGGGGCGCGGGCTGGAGTCCTGGAAGTTTCCTCGCATGCCTTGGCGCAGGAGCGGGTGTGGGGAATACAGTTTTCAGCGGCGGTTTTCACCAACCTCACGCGTGATCATCTGGACTATCACCACGACTTTGAAAACTACTTTGCCGCCAAGCAGAGGCTTTTTGAAGGTTTGGGGACGCCGCCGCCTGAACTTGCGGTGATCAACGTTGATGATCCCTGGGGCCGCCGATTGCTCTCATTGCGAAGCCCGCGGAAGATCACTTACGGGCGCGAGTCAAAAGCAGACGTCGGGGTCAAACGTTATTCGCAAAGCCATTCGGGAATGTCGGTGGTGTTAACGACGCCGGCGGGCGAAATCGCTTTTGAAACCCCCCTCGTTGGACGCGCCAATTTGATGAACTTGCTGGCTGCGGCTGCCGCAGCCACGGGCATTGGGATCCCGGCAGAGGGAATCCGGTCGGGCCTGGCACGCCTGACCGCAGTCCCGGGACGTTTCGAAAAAGTGGATGTGGGCCAGCCGTTTCTGGTGATTGTTGATTATGCCCACACAGACGACGCCCTGCGTAACGTTCTTGAAGCGGCCCGGGAACTTACGCAGGGCCGTCTTATCGTTGTCTTTGGCTGCGGCGGTGAACGCGACCGGACCAAGCGGCCGCTTATGGGAGAAGTCGCCGGCCACCTGAGTGACCTGGCGGTTTTGACCTCGGACAATCCGCGAAGCGAAGACCCCATCCTGATCATGAATGACGTTCTGGTGGGATTGCAAAGGACGGGCAGGCCCTATCTTGTGGAAGTTGATCGTGAAGCCGCCATCCGTAAAGCGCTGTTAGAAGCGCGCGAGGGCGATGTGGTGGTGCTTGCCGGTAAAGGGCATGAGACTTATCAGATACTAAAGGACGGAACAGTTCCGTTCGATGATCGCCTCGTGGCACGCAAAGTCCTGCGGGAGATGGGCTTCGGCGTCGAGATGCAGGACCAGAGCAGGTCCGGCCCCGAGCCTCGATAAGGCAGCACAGAGCTATTTCCCGAAGCGCGTAAAAGGTTGGGAGGATGACCCTGCAACTCAAAGAAGTAGCTGAAGTTCTCGAGTCAATTGAGCCGGTTTCTAATCGTGCCGTGACGGGCTGCTCGATTGATTCGCGAAGGCTTGAGCCAGGCCAGCTTTTTTTCGCCATCCGCGGCCCTCGCCATGACGGCCACGAATTTGTCTTTGAGGTTCTCAAACGAGGGGCGGCAGGTGCGGTGGTGGAACAGGAATTTTGGGACAGGGCCCCGGCGTCGATTCGCCCGGACCTCATCCCCGTGGCAGAGACTACAAAAGCATTGCAAACCCTCGCGCGCCATGTTCGGCGCGCCTGGGGCGGACGGCTGATCGGTATTACAGGCAGCATGGGTAAGACAACTACCAAGGAAATGATTGCCGCGCTTTTGTCCACGCGTTTCAGGGTCCTCAAGTCGCAGGGGAACCTCAACAACCATTACGGCGTGCCGTTGACTCTGCTGGCTTTGGAACCGTCACACGAAATTGCGGTCGTGGAGCTTGCGATGTCGGCCCAGGGCGAGATTGCGCAACTGGCACAAATTGCCGAGCCGGACATTGGAGTGGTGACGAACGTCGGACCTGTCCACCTGGAGTTTTTTGATTCGGTCGATTCGATAGCAAAGGCTAAGCGCGAACTGATTGAAAACCTGAGCGACCGCAGAGGGAGGCCGACAGCCGTTCTGAATTTCGATGATGCGCGCGTACGGAAATTCGCTGAAGGATTTGATGGAAACGTCGTGACCTTCGGGTTGGGCGAAGGTGCACTTTTCCGGGGAACGAACATCCAGCCGCATAAGCTGGGGACCACATTTCATCTATCAGGGCCGAACGTGGAAGCGGATTTCGAAGTGCCCTTGCCGGGTCCCCATAATGTAGAGAACGCACTGGCAGCGCTGGCGGCGGTGAGCGCCTGTGGAGTTGACGTTAGCTCAGTGCGGCCAGCCCTTGCGACGTTTAGAAATTTGGCCCAGCGAAGTGAAATTTTTACATTACCCGGAAACATCACGATCCTGAACGACTGCTACAACTCAAACCCTCGAGCGATGGAGCGCATGATCGAAACGCTGGCAGCGTGGAACGGCGCAGAACGCAGGATTGTGGTGGCCGGCGAAATGCTGGAACTTGGACCGACCTCGCCGGAGTTGCACCGAAGGATTGGCAGAAGGCTTGTAGAAAGCGGTGTTGATCATATCGTTGCCGTCCAGGGAAACGCCCGTTACATCCGCGAAGGAGCGCTCGAGGCTGGAATCGATCCGGGCAAGGCCGTGTTCTTCTCGGATGCGGCTTCGGCGGCCGAGTACTGCGAAAGACTTGTTGGGCCGGGGGATCTCGTGCTCGTCAAGGGTTCGCGCGGGGTCAATCTCGAAAGGGTCACAGAATTGCTGACAAATTCTCTGAGCAATCCTTCCGGCGTGCGCCGCGGGGTTCCGGAAAAGGCAGTCTGACAGGAATTCATGTTCTATTATCTTTACCTGAAATTTCACGCTGAGTTTCACCTTTTCAATCTTTTCCGGTACGTCACTTTTCGCACTGCCTATGCAAGCCTGACCGCCCTGTTCCTTTCCATGTTTTTGGGGCCGTATGTTATCCGCAAGCTCAAGCAATTCCAGATCGGGCAATACATTCGTGAGGACGGGCCGAAAGCGCACCAGGCCAAGGCCGGAACGCCCACGATGGGCGGCGTCCTGATCAATCTTTGCATTATTATTCCCACGTTGCTCTGGGCTGATCTGAGCAATCCATTCATCTGGCTCGCGCTGGGGGTGACGGTGGCCTTCGCTGCGATCGGCTTCTGGGACGACTATCAGAAGCTCCGAAAGAAAAACAATCTTGGGCTGACAGCGCGGTCGAAATTCATGCTGCAAATCCTGGTCAGCTTCATTTTTGGCATGATCCTTGTGGCGATGACGGCCTCAGGGCTTTATTCGACCGCCATCGTGTTTCCTTTTTTCAAGCGTATCCATCCCAGTTTTACCATTCAGTCCCTGCTGCACACTTCCTGGGCCTATCCGCTCGCGTTTCTGCCGTTCCTCGCGTTTGTTGTTCTTATCCTGGTTGGCTCGTCGAACGCGGTTAACCTGACGGACGGCCTGGACGGACTCGCCATCGGCTGCATTGTTGTGGCCGCCTCAGCCCTGACTGTCCTCACTTATGTCTCCGGGCATGCGGTGTGGTCAGCGTATCTGGACATCGAGCACCTTCCTCAGGCGGCTGAACTTACAATTTTCTGTGGAGCGATGGTCGGGGCCAGCCTGGGATTTCTCTGGTACAACGCTTATCCCGCAGAGATTTTCATGGGCGACGTGGGCTCGCTTTCACTCGGTGGCGCCGTGGCTGCAGTGGCAGTGATAATCAAACAGGAACTTCTGCTGCCGTTTATCGGCGGCATTTTCGTGATCGAGGCGCTTTCAGTGATCCTCCAGGTGGGATCGTATAAGCTGCGGAGGAAGCGGATTTTCCGGATGGCGCCGCTTCACCATCACTTTGAGCTACAGGGATGGAAGGAGTCGAAAATCATCGCGCGCTTCTGGATTGCGGCGTTGATCTGCGCCCTGTTTGCTCTGACGACGCTGAAGCTCAGGTAGGCGGCAAAGATTGATTGACGCGCGGAGTTTATGCGCATAAAATGCGCGTAAATAAACGATGGGGAGACCAAAATCCTTTCGCAATCCGACTCGAGTCAGCCTGACGCTTGACCGCAAGGCATTGCAGGCGGCGCGGCGGCTGGCGCGGCAAACGAAGAGGTCCGTTTCAGTTGTGATATCCGAAATCCTCGAGACCCACTTTCGCCTCGACGGTCACGGACGGAAAGGGAGGCTTTCCTGATGGAGGTCCGTGGAAAGAACGTGCTGGTCGTGGGGCTGGGCCGGAGCGGCGTGGCGGCGGCCCACTGGCTTAACGAACATGGAGCGGTAGTCACCGTCACCGATATGCGGTTGCCGAGCGCGTTCTCAAAGGAGATTCCGGAACTTCTTCGCCGCAAGATCGGCCTGGAATTGGGGCTGCATCAGGAATCAACTTTCTTCAGGCAGGACTTGATCGTCATAAGTCCAGGTGTTCCTGCAGACCTGCCGGTGTTAAATGCAGCGCGGCAGAGGGGCGTGCCAGTGGTGCCGGAGATCGAACTTGCCGGCTGGTTTCTCAAGGGGCGATTAGCCGGTATTACCGGAACCAACGGAAAGTCTACAACGACAACGTTGCTGGGTAGAATTCTGGAATCTTCGGGTTTCGACACCTTTGTAGGAGGAAATATCGGTGTGCCGTTGCTTTCAGCGGTCGATCTCGATCCTCCGGCCGACGTGATCGTTTCAGAACTCAGCAGTTTTCAGCTCGAAACCACCACCTCTTTCCGGCCTCACGTCGCAGTGCTGTTGAACCTAAGCCCGAACCACCTGGATCGGCATCCGAGTTTTGACGCGTACATCGCCGCCAAGGCGCGGATTTTTTACAACCAGACAGAAGATGATTACGCAATTTTGAACGCGGACGATGAGAACGTGATGAAGCTCGTTCCGTCGATCCGCAGCCAGAAGGTCTTCTTCAGCCGGCAGAAGGAACTTGCCAGCGGGGTTTTTGTTTCTGGTGAGACTGTTCTCTACAGGATCCATAACCTGGAAGTGCCTTTGATGCAAACAGGTGATGTCCGCTTGTTGGGTGAGTTCAATCTGGAAAACGTGCTTGCTGCGTCTGCTGCGGCCTGCGTGCTGGGGGCGGATTTCGCGGCCATCCGGCGGGCGGTCCGCGAGTTTGGCGGGGTTGAACACCGTCTGGAGTTTGTACGGGAGATCCGCGGAGTGGACTTTTACAACGATTCCAAGGCAACCAGCGTTGACGCCACGGCAAAAGCCCTCACCGCTTTTGAGAGCGGCGTTCACCTGATCCTTGGGGGCAAGGACAAGGGCGCGCCGTATACTCCACTGCGGAGCTTGTTAAAGGACCGCGTCCGCGAGGTGCTTGTGATCGGAGCCGCCCGGGAGCGGATCATCAGCGAGCTCTCGGGCGCTGCGGAGATCGTTGATGCCGGCGACCTGGAGACCGCCGTCAGGACGGCGGCTGAGCGCGCTAAACCGGGCGATGTTGTTTTGCTTGCTCCTGCGTGTTCCAGCTTCGATCAATTCCAGAATTTCGAACACCGCGGCAAGGTGTTCAAGGAACTGGTGCAGCGCCTGGCGGAAGTGGATGCCAGAAGGGACAAGGACTCCAGAATATACCTTTCACAGCCGATCGGCGCTTCTATCGCTCGTGCTGGTGAGGGTCCGCCTTCGCCCGACGGAAGTCATATGAAGCTCGAAGCCGAAGAACCGGTGAGTTGGGAAGACAAGGTTACGGACGAGTCCGCATCGGCATCTGTGCAGGCTGAGCCGCTGGTGCTCACGACGCCGCGTGAACTCGAATATGTGTACGAGGTGAGCGCGGAAGAGGCATACACGCAAGGCGCGCAGGACGCAGGGGATGAATCATACGGATTTATGCTTGAGGAAGACGACTTGAATCGGACCGAAGAGCCCGGTGGCGAGGCGTTTGCATTTGAAGTCCGTAATGCACGGGCTGCGAACAGTTTGGTCAAGGACAAGGGGAGAGACGCTTTCACGGAGGTTGATCTCAGCGGCCTGAGACGGCCCCTCGAGGAGAAATAGCAGCGGATGGCGCGGCAACTCCAGACTGACAAAGTGCTGTTCGGAACGGTGGTTGTACTGCTTGTTTTCGGGTTGATCATGGTCTTCAGCGCTTCGGCCATGATCGCCCAGGAACAGTTCCATTCAAGTTACCACTTTCTGATTCGGCAAGCCGTCTGGGCTGTTATCGGGCTTGGGCTGATGGTGCTCATGATGAATTTTGATTACCGTCGACTGGCCAGACCCAACATTATATTTCCTGCTGTTGCTGTTCAACTCCTTTTGCTGATTCTGGTGCTGTTCCTTGGTCCGATGCACAACACTCATCGCTGGCTGCGAATCGGGCCCGCGGCCTTTCAGCCGTCCGAACTGGCAAAAGTTATAATAGTGATTTTCCTTGCGTACTTCCTTGACTCGCGCAAGGGAGAAATCGATGACTGGAAACGCACGCTGCTGCCCATTGGGTTGGTGGTTGGCATCGATGCGGTCCTCGTGCTGAAGGAGCCTGACTTTGGAACCACGCTGGCGCTTTGCATGATCGTGGCAGCCTTGCTCTTTGTTGCCGGCCTTCCACTTGTTTACTTTGGTTATGGAATAGTAGCGGTCTTTCCGCTGATATTTCTGCTGATTTTCCATGTAAGTTACCGTTTAAAGCGAGTGATGGCATTCCTGCATCCGTATTCTGATCCGCTCGGCGTGGGATTTCAGATCATTCAATCATACATCGCGGTGGGTACGGGCGGAATTGCGGGGCTTGGCCTGATGGAAGGCAAGGAGAAGCTCTTTTTCCTGCCGGAGCCTCAGACGGACTTCATCTTTGCCGTGATTTGCGAAGAGCTGGGCTTTATTGGAGCGATCGCGGTGATTACCTTGTTCGCTGTGATATTGTGGCGAGGTCTGCGGGCGGCGGCGCGCTGTTCGGACAACTTCGGGCGGCTTCTGGCCATTGGAATCACGGTATTGATTGTTGGTCAGGCGCTGGTGAACATCAGCGTTGTGATCGGATTGCTTCCGACCAAGGGAATTCCCTTGCCGCTCATCAGTTACGGGGGATCGTCGCTGGTGATGACATTATTCGCGATGGGAATTCTCCTGAACATCTCACAGAATGCCAGCTAGGCGGGTTGAGGGAGCATTCTGGAGAAGAGAACTGATGGGCGTCCAAAGCGAATTGATCCTGGAAAAGGAGCGGCCGCTGGAAACCTCAGCGAGGTCAACAGAGCGTCGGGTGGTCCGGGTCCTTATGGCGGCGGGAGGGACCGGTGGCCACATTTTCCCTGCCCTGGCTGTGGCTGATGAGTTGCGCCGTCGATCCGCTGCTTCCAGGTCGGACGTGACACAATACGAGACTGTGTTTCTGGGGACCGGAAGGGGTCTTGAGTCACGAATTGTTCCTCGGTCAGGCTACCGGCTTGAGACGGTCCCGGGCGCCGGGCTTAAGGGCATCTCAGGCTGGAAACGCATATTGAACTTCGGCAAGCTTCCGCGAAGCGCCGTTGAAGCAGCACGGGTCCTGTTTCGGCTGCGCCCGGCTGTGGTGCTTGGTATTGGAGGTTATATTTCGGGGCCTGTAATGCTGGAAGCGGCTCTGGCTGGAATACCTACATTACTCTATGAGGCGAATGTTGTTCCTGGTTTTACAAACCGGGTGCTGGCCCCATTTGTCCGGCTGGCTGCCGTCGGTTTTGAGCAGTCGCTGGCCGTCTATGGGCGGAAAGGAAGGTTGACAGGACATCCAGTCCGTCAGGAGTTCTTCGAAGTAAGACCTAGACCTCACGAACCTCCGTTTACGGTTCTGATTGTCGGCGGAAGCCAGGGGGCCAGAGCGTTAAACCAGTGCCTGGCTGCGTCTCTGCCGCTTTTCAAATCGCGAGGCGGGGGAATACTCAGATTTATCCATCAGACGGGCGAGGCGGATTATAATTCTGTGAAGGCCGCATACGGCAATCACTGGGCGGGATCTGAAATAAGCGCATTTATCGATAACATTGCGGGGGCCTTTTCGCGCGCAGACCTGGTGATTTGCCGTGCGGGTGCTGCCACGGTGGCCGAACTGGCAGCGGCGGGGAGGGCTTCGATTCTGGTTCCATATCCTTCCGCGACTGACCAGCATCAGTTGCAGAACGCCAGAGCCCTTGAGGCTGCTGGGGCTGCCCGTGTCATCGAGCAGAAGGACCTGAAGCCGAACACCCTGGTGGACTGCGTAATGGAACTGCTCAACAATCCTGGAAAACTGTCGGCAATGGAACAACGCGCAAAAAGCCTTGCGAGTCCAGGGGCGGCGGGTCGCATTGCGGACCTGATTGAGGAATTGTGCTGCGACTCCGGGCACGCCGGAAGACCAGGAAAGCCTGCGGAGGCGGAATGAGAGATTTGGCCATGCTTGGAAAGGTTCGACGAATTCATTTTGTGGGCATTGGCGGCATTGGGATGAGCGGGCTCGCCGAGGTATTGCTCAATCTGGGATTCAGCGTGTCCGGCTCAGATCTTAAACGGACGCCCGTGACGGATCGTCTCGGCCGGCTCGGAGCGCGCATTGCTGAAGGCCACGCGGCGGCCAACATCGGTGAAGCCGAGGTGGTTGTTGTGTCATCGGCAGTGCCGATGATGAATCCTGAGATCGTTGAGGCGGCGCATCGGAAAATTCCGGTGATCCCTCGCGCTGAAATGCTGGCGGAACTGATGCGCCTTAAGTTCTGCGTGGCGGTCGCCGGGTCGCACGGCAAAACGACCGTGACCTCGATGGTGGCGGTGATGCTCTCAGAGAGCGGGCTGGATCCGACGGCTGTCATCGGCGGACGCCTGGATGTTTTCGGTTCGAGCGCAAGGCTTGGGAAAAGCGAGTTGATGGTTGTCGAAGCCGATGAGAGTGATCGTTCGTTTCTCTATCTGCTCCCGACCGTGGCCGTCGTCACAAACATCGACCGCGAGCACCTTGACCATTACGACGATATCGGCGAAATCCAGGAGTCTTTCGTCTCCTTTATGAACAAGGTCCCCTTTTATGGAGCTGTGATTGCCTGCGTGGACCCGCCGTGGCACACTTCGATGCAGGCCGTGCTGCCGCAACTGCGAAGGCGGGTTATAACATACGGAATGCAGCCGGGTGCGGACGTGACCGCGCGGAATCTTGAACTTCGAGCGGTCGGGTCCAGCTTTGATGTCACGATCAGCGGACAACCGCTGGGGACCTTCCGCGTTAATGTTCCGGGACGTCACAACGTCCAGAACGCGCTTGCGGCGATCGCGGTCGGTCGGGAACTGGACCTGGATCGCGAGCAAATTCAGAAAGGATTGGAATCTTTCCGTGGTGTGGATCGGCGTTTCGAGGTAAAAGCGGAGACCGACGGGATCACGATTATTGACGATTACGGCCATCATCCAACGGAGATCAGGGCGACGATCGAGGCGGCACGGTTGCGCGGGGCGCGCCGCATTCGCGCGATCTTTCAGCCTCATCGCTATACGCGCACGAAGTTCCTGATGGATGACTTCGCCCAGTGCTTCTCAGATTGTGATCGTGTTTACGTGCTGGACATTTATCCCGCCAGCGAACCTCCGATCCCGGGCATTACTTCACAGCGGCTGGTTGAGAGAATGGGGGAACTCGGCTATCGGCACGCGCGGTATGCGCCTTCTGAAGCGGCCGTCGTTGAAGAAATCCTTGGCGATCTTCGACCCGGCGACCTGGTGATGACCATCGGCGCCGGCAGCGTATGGAAGATTGCCGATACGCTGGCAAAGGCTGTCAATGACAGGGTCGCACCCCGTGACCCGGTGAAATCGTAACGGGGCGTGCCCGTCCACGGTAACGCTACCGGCTGGGAAGCCGCCATGAGCACGATGAATGATGACGGAGCACCGGACGCAATGGAAACGGCCTCTGAAACTCCGTACATGCGGCGGCCGCGCGCCGTGGCAGTCCGTCAAAGCCGGATTCCCCGGAGTATCCGGCGCATTGCCTGGTGGAGTGGAATGGTCGTATTTGTGCTCATTCCCCTGGGGGCCGGCAGTTATCTTTTGGGCACATATCTGGCGAATTCACCCCGTTTTCTGGTGAGCTCACCGGAAGACGTCAGTGTTGAGGGTAACCACTACGTTTCAAAAGATGAGGTCCTCGCGGCGTTGGGACTGAAGCATGCCCTTTATGGAAATGCGGGGAATATCTTCAAAACTTCGCTAGATGAAAGAGAAAGGCGGATTGAATCAATTCCGTGGGTAAAGTCGGCGACGATTGTACGGTCGTACCCGCACAACCTTACGGTCTATATTGCGGAACGGACTCCGATCGCCTTTGTGAATGTGGGTGGAAAGGTCAAGCTCGTGGACCAGCAAGGCGTTCTGCTGGACCCTCCGGAGAAGGGCCACTTCGATTTTCCGATTGTTAATGGCCTGGACTTTGAAGCTAATGCTTCAGACCGGGCTGCGAGACTGAACCTCTACCAGGAGTTCATGCAGGAAACGTCGGGGAAGATGGCCGGCTCCGGATGGAACGTTTCTGAAGTCGATCTGAGTGACGTGGACAACCTGAAGGCGCTCCTGGTGCAGGATGGCCAGACACTCCTTGTTTATTTCGGCGACAGCAGCTTTGCGGAGCGCTTTGATAACCTGATGACGGTGCTTCCGCAGTTGCGCAGGACGAACGCCAGGATTGATTCTGTTGATTTACGATTTCGAAATCAGGTGGTGGTGAACCCGGCGGACCAGGACTCCGCCGGAGCGTCCTCGGGACGCATCGCCGCCGGCAAGACGAAGAGGAATTAAGGGCCCCTTGGCGCATAAAGAACTGGCATTGGTTGGACTCGATCTCGGCAGCAGCAAGACCTGCGCGCTGGTTTGCTATCCCAAAGAGACGGGAAAACTGGAGGTGACTGGTCTGGGCATAGCCGAATCCAAGGGATGGCGCAAAGGCCTTATTGTCAATCTGGACGCCGCCGTGCTCTCGATCAAGAAGGCTGTTGAGGCTGCAGAGTCGGCTGCTGGGATTCCGATTGACATGGCCTATGTCGGCGTGGGCGGGTCGCACATTCGCGGCATCAATGCGCGTGGCGGCGTGACAATCGCCAACCGCGGCCACGGCGTCGGACGTGAAGACATCCGCCAGGTGATCCGCGCGGCTCAGCGTGTGGCGCTCCCGGCTGACCGCGAATTGCTGCATGTTCTACCACAGGAGTTCCTGCTGGATTCTCAGGACGGCATTCGCGATCCGGTAGGAATGGTGGGAACGCGGCTCGAAGCGAACGTCCATCTGGTGACGGCCTCGACGCTGGCTTGGCAGAATGTCATTACTGCCGTTAACCGTGCGGGGATTGAGGTCCCCGACAGCGGAACGGTTTTTGAGCCCCTGGCTTGCGCGGAGACCTGCCTCACTGCAGATGATCGCGAGTTGGGAGTTGCCCTGGTGGACCTTGGAGCCGGCTCGACGGACATGATTATCTATCATCACGGCGGCGTGCGGCACACGGCTTCGATTCCCGTTGGGGGCGAGCACTTCACCAACGATATCGCTGTGGGGCTGCGGACGCCGATTCCTGAAGCCGAAAAGATCAAGCGCCTTTGGGGCAGGCAGGATACCGGCATGGCGGAATCATCGGCGCTTGAAGTTCCCGGGGTTGGCGAGCGGCCGGCGCGGATTGTGAATTACGCGAAACTTCGTGAAATTATCGAGCCGCGCGCGATCGAACTGCTGGAGTTGATCAAAGCCGAAATCGACCACGTGGACCGGGAGGACCAACTGGGCGCTGGCGTAGTTCTCACGGGCGGAGGTGCAAAGCTGGGCGGGTTTGCGTCCCTCGCGGAAGAGGTGCTGGGATTGCCCGTTCGAGTAGGTTATCCGATGAACATGGAAAGTACGGATGAAGTTCTGCCCGATCCTTCTTACTCTACCGTCGTAGGGCTTGTGGCGTACGGAAAGAGGATGCGTTTGTTGCAGGACCATCAGAACAAGGGTCTGATGGGTAAACTTTGGGGAGTTCTGCGAGGCCCGGGAAACTGATAACTTCTCCTGAATCCTGATTGGCCGGCGGGAAGGAGCAAACATGGCGGACAATGGACATGCCGAAGAATTGCGGGTCGATTTTTCTGATAACATCCGACGCGGCGCCAGGATCAAAGTGATCGGTGTAGGCGGAGGCGGCGGAAATGCCGTCAACAGAATGATTGCCGCCAACGTTGAGGGCGTCGAGTTCATGGTGGCGAACACCGACCTCCAGGCTCTCGAGATGTCAAAGGCGCCGCTCAAGATCCAACTCGGCGCGAAGCTGACGAAAGGACTTGGAGCGGGGGCCAATCCTGACGTTGGCCGCGCTGCTGCACTCGAAGACACGGACAAGATTGTCGAGGCGCTTGAAGGAGCGGACATGGTTTTTGTGACCGCGGGCCTCGGCGGCGGCACCGGGACCGGCGGGGCTCCCATTGTTGCCAGCCTGGCGCGCGAACTCGGAGCACTGACTGTCGCCGTGGTCACCAAGCCCTTTGCATTTGAGGGTCGTCGCAGGATGACACAGGCCGAATATGGACTTGCAGAGTTGAGCCAGGCGGTGGACACCGTCATCTGTATTCCGAACGAGCGCCTCATGGAGTTTGTGGACAAAGGGACAAGCTTCTTTGAGGCTTTTCGCATTGCGGATGACATCCTCCGGCAGGGTGTCCAGGGCATTTCCGATATCATCACTATTACCGGGATCATCAACCGCGACTTTGCAGATATCAAGACAATTATGGAAGGCATGGGCTATGCGGTGATGGGCACGGCCATAGGACGCGGCTCCAGCCGCTCCCTCGACGCCACGAACCAGGCGATCGCGAGTCCGCTTCTGGAAGACGCCTCGATCAATGGCGCGCAGGGCATCCTGTTGAACATCACCGGCTCAAGCAATCTGACGCTGCATGAAGTTCACGAGGCCTCCACAATCGTTCAGAAAGCCGCGGCCGATAATGCGAATATCATTTTCGGCGCCGTGCTGGATGAATCGATGGGTGATGCGGTCAAAGTGACTGTGATCGCCACGGGAATCAAGTCGGACAAGATGGGTTCAAGGCCTACGACGGGGTTGTCACCGGCCCTGCGGACTGCGCAGCAGAGCCTGAAGAGCGCCGTGCTGCGTCGCGAAAAGCCCCAGGCCAGCGCGCCTGAACCTCCGGTGGAGACGGCGGTACCGCAAATTCTCGAAGACGATCTGGATGTTCCAGCGTTCATGCGGCGTCCTTTGCGGCCCGAGAAGAAATAAACAGCGATCGCCCGAACATGGCGCCCGGATGCTGCAACCGATGTCAGGGGGCCTTCACTATGGCAGGGACGCGCAGGACAAGTTTCCGCCGCTCCGGCACGGCTCGCCTGCGTCAGGACGGTCTTGCCGAAGATATTTTCCAGGGAATTCAGGTCAGTATGAAACCTTCCGCCATGGACCTCGATGCGGCCTACGCTGCCTGCCGCCGTCTGGCGCGCCGCCATTACGAGAATTTTCCGGTTGCCTCGCTTCTGGTTCCCAGGGAGAAAAGAGACGCGCTGGCCGCCATCTATGCGTTTGCGCGTGCAGCGGACGATTTTGCCGACGAACCCGGCGTGGAACACCGGCTGGAATTGCTGGGCGAATGGCGCCGCAAGCTCTACGGGTGCGCTGAGGGCAAAGCCGACGACCCTTCGTTTCTTGCGCTGGGCGATTCCATCCGCAAGCACAGGCTGAGCGTTGTTAATCTCGACAATCTCATCCGCGCGTTCGAAATGGACGTCAGGAACAACCGTCATCAGAATTTTGAATCGCTTCTCTATTACAGTTCCTATTCGGCGAACCCCGTGGGACGGCTGATGCTCGAGTTGTTCGGCCATCGCGATCCGGAACTGTTTGCGCTCTCCGATTACATCTGCACGGCACTGCAACTGACGAATTTCTGGCAGGACGTCCGCATCGACCTCGAACGCGACCGGATCTATCTTCCGCTTGACGACATGGCGCGGTTCAATATCACCGTGGAAGAACTCAAAGCCTGGGCACTTGAAAAGGATGCGCCCCTGAATTCGGAAATGGCCGACCGTTGGCGCGGGCTTCTCGCGCTTGAATCGGAGCGCACCTGGGAATTGTTCAGGAAAGGTCAGCCGCTGCCTGAACGCGTCGTCCCCGAACTCCGGGTTCAGCTTCGCCTGACGTGGCTGACGGGAACGACAATCCTCGAGAGGGTTGAGGCTGCTGATTATGACGTGTTCCATCGGCGGCCCAAACTCAGGGTGTTTGATTTCGCCAGGCTTTACTTCAAGGCGCGGCGTCCGTTCGTGTTTGACACTGCTGAACGCCGCGTGGGAGTCTCAGCAAATTAAAGACGGTTGCGCTCGCAGGCTGCGGGCGCCCTTCGGAGCAAATGGCACGGGGCGCTTTGTCGGGGAATCTGCGGCCCGCGCTCGCGCTGAGTATCGGGATCGAAAAGACGAAGCGGAGAGCAGTTCGTTTTCCCATGGCTGAAGATGTTCTCATCATTGGCGGCGGCCTAGCAGGGCTTGCGGCGGGAGTTGCGCTTGCTGAGGCAGGATGCCGCGTCCGTTTGCTGGAGCAGAAACCCTATCTTGGCGGCCGTGCGCGGTCATTTCGAGACACAACCACAGGGTCCACGGTCGATAACGGGCAGCATCTTCTGATGGGCTGCTACCATTCGACGTTGAAGTTCTTTGAAACAATCGGAACCTCTCATACGGTCGCCTTTGAGCCCCAGCTTCACGTCCGCTTTCTGGATCAGTCCAAGGGAACCACGGAACTTCGATGCCCCTCGCTGCCTTCGCCATGGCACCTTTTCGCCGGCGTGTTTTTCTCCAACAGTTTTTCATTCAGCGAGAAGCTGAACGTCCTGCGCATCGGGCAGACGCTGCGTTCCCCCGCTTCGTCGAACGGCGCGCGCGCCTCAGACCGCCTGACGGTTGAAGAGTGGCTTTCCAACCTAGGCCAGCGGGAAAGCCTTCGCCGCAACTTCTGGGACCTCATCTGCATCGCTGCGATGAACGAAGACCCGCGCATTGCGTCCGCCGCGCTGTTTGAGCGTGTGCTGCGGCTGGCACTTTTCAACTCGCCGCACGATTCGCGCCTGGGCATTCCGCGAAGGGGCCTGAGCGATTGTTACACCAGCGCCGCGGCGAAGGCCATCACTGACCGTGGAGGGAGCATCGAACTTCACCGCGACGTGAGATCCTTGCTCATCGCTGACGGCGCCTGCCGCGGCGTCAGGCTGGCCGATGGAACGGTGATTGAAGCGCAGGCCGTGGTCAGCGCCGTGCCGTGGCACGTTCTGCCCGTGTTGCTTCCGTCAGAGGTTGTCAATTCAGCTCCTTTCTTTGCGCGCATTCGTGAATTGCGCCCGGCGCCGATCATTTCGATCTACTTCTGGTTTGACCGGCCGATTACTGATTTTGAATTCGTGGGTTTGCGCGGCACCACCATTCAGTGGCTGTTCAACAAGGGTAAAATTCTCGGCGTGGATGAGCCTTACGTATCGCTCGTTCTGAGCGGTGCGCACGAGCATGTGAAGCGCTCAAAAGAGGACCTGCGAGACGCAGCGCTGGCTGAACTGCGGATGCTGCTGCCGCAGATGCACGGGGCGAAAGTTACGCACTCGCTGGTGATCAAGGAACGTTTTGCTACTTTCTCTCCCCTGGTTGGCGCGGAGGCGCTGCGTCCTCCGGCCAGGACTCCGGTTCAAGGGCTTTATCTTGCGGGTGACTGGACGGCGACCGGCTTGCCCGCGACGATCGAGGGTGCCGTCCAAAGCGGGTATGCGGCTGCGGAGGCCGTGCTGCGCTCAAACTGACGATCAGACCTGCCGGGCCACCGCTGCCCGTCGCCGCTCGTAAAGCGGAAACTCATTTGTGAGCGCGGTGACTTCCTTGCGGATGCGCGCCAGCAACGCTTCATTCTCAAGGTCGCTCAGCACCTCGGCGATCCAGCCGCCGATCTTGCGCATCTCTGCTTCTTTCATTCCGCGCGTAGTGACGGCGGGCGTTCCCACGCGGATGCCGCTTGCCACCATGGGTGGATTCGGATCAAACGGAATGGCGTTTTTGTTGACCGTGATGCCGGCACGCTCAAGGCTCTTTTCTGCCTGTTTGCCGGTAACGTTCTTCGAGAAGACGTCCACCAGCATCAGATGATTATCCGTGCCGCCGGAAACGATTCGGAAGCCTTTGGACGCAATCGTCTCGCACAGCGCTTTGGCGTTTGAAACAATCTGCTGCTGGTATTCTTTGAACGCCGGCTGGAGCGCTTCCTGAAAGCAGACGGCCTTGGCGGCGATCACGTGCATCAGAGGCCCTCCCTGGATGCCGGGGAAGACGACTTTGTCCAGCGCCTTGGCGAACTGCTCCTTGCAGAACGTTGCGCCACCGCGCGGCCCGCGGAGCGTCTTGTGCGTTGTGGTGGTGACGAAGTCGGCGTGTGGGAAGGGGCTTGGGTGCAGTCCGGCGGCAATGAGGCCGGCGATGTGCGCCATATCGACCATCAGCAGTGCGCCCGACTTGCGCGCGATTTCCCCGAATCGCGCAAAGTCGATGATGCGCGGGTAGGCGCTTGCACCCGCGACGATCAGCTTTGGCTTGTGCTCCAACGCCAGGCGTTCGAGTTCGTCGTAGTCGATGGTCTCGGTCTCTTTGTTCACTCCGTAGGAAACGATCTTGTACATCTTGCCGGAGAAGTTCAACGGATGTCCGTGCGTGAGGTGGCCGCCATGGGCCAGGCTCATGCCGAGCACTGTGTCGCCAGGATTCAGCACGGTCATGTAAACCGCCTGGTTGGCCTGCGCGCCGGAGTGCGGCTGCACATTGACGTGTTCCGCATTGAAGAGCTTCCTGGCACGTTCGATGGCCAGCGATTCGGCGATATCGACAAACTCGCACCCGCCGTAATAGCGCTTGCCGGGCAGACCTTCAGCGTACTTGTTGGTCAGCACGGAGCCCAGAGCTTCCAGGACGGCCTCGCTGACAAAATTCTCCGAAGCGATCAGTTCAAGCGTTCCGGCCTGTCGCTCGACTTCGCGGTCAATCGCCTCCGCGATTTCCGGGTCAACTTCGCGCAGGGTGCGGGTGTGAGCATTCTGGGTCATCGTGTTCCTCTCCGGGCATTGGGGATGTGTACAGCAGGGTGCCTTTCGGGTCCTTGTTTGAGTGTTAATCCTTGAACAAACATTCTATCGGACAGGCTTGTGCTTGACAATCAGCGCCCGAGATTCAGTCTATGCAGACTGTTTATTTTCTTCTTCCTCTGTTTTCCCCAGCGAGGCGCGCGAACGTAAAATCCTCGTAAAGTTGACACTCCAGGAAGTCGGGACGCACCTTGGCAGGCAGTGCGCGTTATATAATCAGGGAAAGTGCGTTGGAAGCTCTCCAAATCGAATTATCCGCTTCTGATCGTGGCTGTTTTCGCCGTGACGCTGGTACTGGCCGGAGGACTGCTTTACCGCTGGATCAACCGGGCCAGCATTGCGGACCGTGAGCAGCAGGAGGAATTCCTGAACGCCGCGATGCGGAGTTTTCGGGGCGAGTTTGAAGCGCCGCTACTTGAGATCCGGGCATCATTTCGTCCCGCGCCAAGGGCCACGACTCGAGAGGCACTTGATGAGTATCTCGCTTCTTTTTATTCGCAATGGCACAGCAACGACGCGAACGGAGCGCTGGTTTCGGGCCTGAGCGTGGCCACTATCGACGCCGACGGAAAGCTCCAGTTCCGCAGGCTCGACCCGACGAGCGGAAAATTCAAGCCCTCGCCATTGCCGAAGTCGCTTGAATTTTTCCGTCCGCGAATTGAGAGGATCGAAACTGCGAAGCCGGGGCAGGTTATTTTTTACCGCGCGAATGCGTTCCCTTTTGCGGTGGACGGGAGCCATCCCATGATTGTAGTGCCCATCGCGGAGCCCGAAGGCCGCCGCCGTGCATTTGAGCGCTGGGCGGAGGAGCGCTCGGCGGAAGGGATAACCCCGCCGCTGGCCGTGTTTACTGAAAACGAACAACGCGTCCGTGGACCCTTGCCATCTGGCGCCAAACCTCTACCAAGGCCGCCGATGCGTCCTCCTGTTCCCGCTTTACCGGGCTTGTTGCGCGGGTGGTGTTTCCTCGAGCTTGACCTCACTTATCTCAAGGAGCGTGTGCTGCCGCAACTGGTCGAGCGAAGCTTTGGGGCCGCGGGTCTCGCGAACTATCAGGTTGCAGTGCTTGCGGGTGAGCCGCCGGAAATCATTTACAGTTCCGAGCCGGGTCTGACGGCGTCTTCATTCGCTTCTCCGGACGGCGACGCCGTACTCTTTGCGTCCATCGGCGAAATCGGTGCGATGTTCCGTTCTCGTGCGCGACGGTTCCAGCCGCTTGCCAGGGCGATTGAGCGAATGCGTATCTTCGCCGGGAGAGTTTCACCGCCGGGGCGAGAGGCCGCATTGGGCGACAGGATATTTCGTCCGCCGGGGGCTTGGTTACTGGTGGTGAAGAACAAGGCGGGTTCCATTGACGCTCTTGTGGCGAAGACTCGGCGACGGAACCTGGCGCTCGGATTCGGCGTGCTGTTTCTGCTGGCATTGAGCATGGTGTCGCTCGTGATCAGCACGCACCGGGCGCGGGAGCTGGCGCGGCGTGAGATGGAATTTGTCGCTGGGGTTTCGCATGAGTTCCGGACGCCGCTCGCCTCCATTCAATCGGCCGGATTCAACCTTGCCAGCGGCGTGGTCCGCAAACCGAGCCGCGTACAGGAATACGGCGCACTGGTGCAGAATGAAGCTCGCCGCCTTACGGACATGATCGAGCAGGTGATGAGCTATGCGGGGATTCAGTCCGGGGGCAAGCACTACGAACGGGTCCCGGCGCAGGTGCCGGCCATGATGGAGCGCGCCCTCGCCGAGTACGCACCAACATTTCGCGACGCGGGGTGGACGGTCGAAAAGAATATTGCGGAAGACCTGCCGCTCGTCCTGGCGGAACCGTCTTCGATTGAAAGCGCGTTGAAGAACCTGTTTGCGAATTCGATCAAGTATGCCGCCTCCGGGCGATGGCTGCGCGTCAGCGCCGCGCGCATTGCAAACGGGAGCCATGACGAAGTCGAGATCACGGTTGAGGACCGCGGCCCAGGCATTGATCCGGCGGACCTGCCGCACATTTTTGAACCTTTCTACCGCGGGCAGGGCATTTTGGCTTCCACTGTGCCGGGGGCCGGGCTGGGATTGAGCATCGTCAAGCGCCACGTGGAAGCGCACGGCGGTCGGGTGAGCGTCGAGAGCGACAAGGGAAGGGGTGCACGCTTCACGCTGCGTTTGCCGGCGATTGCAGAGCCCCAGAGAAAGGCTGTTTGAGTTTTCGGGTAGCGTTTCAATTGGCCACGCGCCGTCCCGAGGGGTGATAAAAACAACAGTCCTCGGAATGGCGCCCTGCCGAAACATTTTTCAACATCGTGGATACACCTTCAACCCTGTGCGGGCGCAAATGGAGAGACGCGGCACATGAAACGAATGACTTTCGTCCAACCCAGGCTACTTCTGGTGGAAGATGATGCTTCGCTCGTCATGACCCTCACCGACCTGCTGAAGAGCAAAGGCTTCCGGATTGAGAGCGTGCAGGACGGTCAGGACGCCCTTGAGCGGGCTTCGGAAGGTGGCTTCGACCTCATTGTGCTCGACGTGATGCTGCCGCGTAAGGACGGTTTTGAAATCTGCCGCACGCTACGGCGGCGCGGGATCAATACTCCGATCATCATGCTGACGGCGCGGGGGCAGGTCGCGGACCGTGTTTCCGGGTTGAAGCTTGGCGCCGATGATTACCTCCCCAAGCCTTTCGAGCCATCGGAATTGCTGGCCCGTATAGAGGCCCTGCTGCGGCGGGTCTCCACGCTCCAGCCGGACCATCGCGACTCGACCGTAAGATTTGGGGAGGTTACGGTGGACCTGCGCAGCACGATGGTGCACCGCAACGGCAAGCCGGTCGAACTCTCAGCACGGGAGTTCGAGTTGTTGGCTTACTTCATTCAGCGGCAGGGTTCGACCATCTCGCGGGAACAACTGCTCAGGGACGTGTGGGGGTACGACGAGACGACGCTCACGCGCACCGTGGACGCGCACGTATGGATGCTTCGCCAGAAGCTCGAAGAGGACCCGCAAAATCCCCGCCACATTCTCACCGTGAGGGGCCTCGGTTACAAGTTCGTCGCTCAGCCGTCCTGAGGCGCACGCCCTTTGGCAGGACGATCTGATTGCGCTGGTGATGTTAGCCGATTGCGCACCAGCGCTTTCAGCGTACAAATGCAGAATTTACCCAGGCTTTAACTTCCGTGCGGAGCGCCTGACTGATAATAAATGCAGGAGGTCAGCAGTGAAAAGTGCAGCCAATCGAGATACTGGAGCGACCTCCGGTTGCTCAATGGACATGCGCAACAAAAGGGAGGCAAGAGATGGTCAAAAGAGTTTTAAGCATCACGGCGATTGCAATGCTCTTCAGCGCCATGGCGATGGCGCAGGCGGGGCCAGCAGGCAGGTCCGCTGAAGAGTCGGGAACGGTGGCCGCACCGGCGGATTCTGGCGGAGGTTTTGCGGGAGGATCGGGTGCGTTGATGGCACAGGAAGGCTCGGTGGGAGCGGGCCCGGGGCTGATGCGCTCGCGGACGTTCGAAATGCGGGTGACACGCCCGATGGAGGCCGGCCGCCGAGTCATGTTTTATCGTCGCTGGTTGGGTGAATGGTGGAACGATCCTGAAATCGCCCAGAGAGTCGGGTTGAGCGACCAGCAGAAACAGCAACTCGAAAAAATCAGCCAGGATGCGCGGCTGAAAATGATCGACCTGCGCGCGAACCTTGAAAAGCAACAGGTGATTCTTGCGCCGATGCTCCGCGCCTATAATGCGGATGAAGCCCAGGTGCTTGCTCAGATTGACAAAGTGACACAGGCTCGCGCAGCGCTTGAAAGGGCCCGTGTCCAGGCGATGCTGGCAAGCCGCAAGGTCCTGACAGAGGACCAGTGGAAGAAGTTGCAGGATGTCCGGGCGGGATTCTATCGCAGATTTGGCCCGCGTATGTCCCGGCCTTTCGGCCCACCGCGCATGCCTGCCGCTCCGCCGACGCCCGCCGCGCCACAAGCGCCCTCTGCGCCCCCAAGTGAGTAGGACGGCACACCCCCCTCATATGTAAGCCGGGGTTTTGGAGGGCAAAGCTCCGGCCTTTTTCTTTGGATTAGAATTGACGCAGCAAGGTACCCAGGGCACCGGGTTCGGACTGTGGGCTTCTTAACGGAGAAAATTCAAGGCACGAAAATGATGCTCTGTGGGTACCTGCTGCGTTAGACCCAAGACCCAAAACTGCAAATGATCAAGCTGATGGTTCCGGCACGATGTTAATAAGCCCAGTATGGCCCCACGACACCGTTCGGCCCGGTCATGTTCTCGATCCCGATAAAGACATTCCGCCCATAGAAGAACGGCACGCCGAAATCGAAATACTCAGACGATGAACTCGTGCTGGTCGCGCTGGGGCCGCCGAGGTCATTAAACGCAGCGTTGAGCCCGCTGTTGGCTTTGAACAGCGAGTCGGCGTTCGCAATGTTGAACGTCAGCGGATTGGAAGTCCCGTTCAAACCTTTGTTGGTTACCATGAACGCAGTCGGTGAAGATGGGCAGTACCATCCGGGATTATCGGGGCATTCCGGAATGCCGGCTATCTTGGAATCGAGAAAGTAGATGGCATTCGACCCGCTGTCGATATAGCTCTGGTCATAGTCAATATTGTTGTAGATGGTATGGAAATCGCCTGTCGAAGGATCCACGGTATATACCTGCGCGCTGCCCAGAGTGTTATCGGATTGCGTTCCAATGCCGAAGATCAGCGAGCCGGATGCTGTGGGCGCGCCATCGGCGGGAACGGAGGGCAGGGAAATCAGCAGCCCGTTGTTGTCCTGGGCAAACATCGCAACCGGGTTCTGCACCTGATCCTGCAGCAGGGCCGTTGCTCCACTGCACACGGAATTGGGGCAGAGGTAATACATGTTGGGGCTGGTCGAACTTGTACATGTGAGGCCGCAATCCTGCTGAAAAACTCCGATGCCGAGAATTCCGTTGGCACCGAGAGTTGCGACCGTATTGTCGGCAGTCCCACCGCTCTTGGTACACTCGCTGGGTACAGGCGGGGCTGTGGGATCGTTGGGGCCATAAACGAGTTGGATGGGGACGGATTTGGCTTTCTCGCCAGCCAACTGAATGTCTGCGGAGGCGACAGGGCCCCAAATGTAGGAGCCGTCGGCGAACTGGATGCACTCCTGCAACTGGCTGCCGTTTTCGGAGACCGCCGGCAGGGAGAGGGTCACCTGGGAGGACAGCAGGCGCAGCCCGTACGAGCCCGTATCAACGAGCACGTCCGGGATGGTCTGGCAGTTCGACGTGCCTGGAGCGCAGACGGTTACGCTGGTAAAGAGGCCGTTGGGATAGTCGTTGGCAGGCCCAAGATTAACTTCGATGGGCTGCGTGTTATTGACCGGGGGAGGCGTATTCGACGAGCTTGAACTGGAACTGCCTCCGCCACAACCCGCCATGAGCAGCAGGGCGCAGATGATGAACGAATTGAGAATGGATTTTCTCAACCCATGACGCATCCCGCTCATCGAACCACCTCCGCCGGCACGCCTGCGGGCAGGAGGCTCGGCACGTAAGCGACTCCATGGAAAGCCCGCATGTGTCCGCCGCTGACCAGAACGAAATCCTTTGTCTTCACGATCAGCGGACCTCCTCGGCGCCGCCGGGACTGTGCGGCCTGCTGCACCTGGCTGAAGTATGACCCGAGCAACTGGCGCAGATCAGGCATGGTGGGGCCTTGCCACGCCACGCCGAACACCATGCCCTTGGGTGAAACATATTCCCGGATCTTTTTTCCATCCGCCGTGCTCAATTCCTTGACCGAATAACCCTGACCTGACGTTTCACGCAACTGAGCGCGCATGTGCTGCTGATCCAGTGCAATTGAGTTTTCGTATTCTCCCAGGACCGCCCAGCCCGGGGCGCTCAGCAGGAGGAGAGAGAGGAGTGTAGCTCCCAGGATTTTCATAGACCTCCGATTGCATCCAAGGTTTAAAGGAGTGTGCCCTGCTGCTTGTCAGTTTATTCCGCCCGGCCCTCCGGGCCCGCGCCTGCCTCGCCGCATCCGCATCTGCTGCATCTGGTCCCACTCTTTTTGCTGGTCGGAATTCAGTATGGAACGGATTTTGTCAGACGATTCCTTCCGGATCTGCTGGAACTTTGCAAACCGTTCTTCGCGAGTCAGCGAGGTGTCCTGGCGAAGGGCCATCATCTGTTTATGCTGCTCCTCGAGGATGGGCTTAATCTTTGCTTTTTGATCATCGGTCAGATGCAGCCGTTGACTGAGCCGCTCCAGTTGCTGGTCGGGACCAAATTGCCGGCCCATGCGCGGCCCCGGACCCTGTTGAGGAAGGGGCGCGGCGGCCATCATCCTGATTCCTGCCAGGATCAGGAGTCCGACGCCGACCACCAGAAGCAGAGTTTTTGCTTTCTGGGAGCGGCCTCCGGTCCGCCACCTCAAAAGCTCGGTGTCATCAAGCCGAAATGCTTTTCGGGTTTCTTCGCTGATCATATTGCTTCTCCTTTTGCGTTCCCGCCATGCCATTGGCGGGCCTGTCGGTGATACATTTCAATAGACGCCGACAATCAGGCGGCAGTTTCTTCCACCAGGTTAATTTTATGTAAAACCACCTGGCCGAGTGCCGTGAATCCTTTATAGTACACACAGAAGACCCTTGTTTTCGAATCAATACTGCTTGACGGCATAACCCTCCGCGCCGCTAGAATCGAGGGATGAAGGCAGGGAAGAGCGTTCTGATCACCGCGTTTGTGCTGCTGACCGCTGCCGCGAACGCCAGGCCGGCGACCCTGCCGCCCTTGCCGCAACTTGACCTCTCAAATACCTTCCCTGGAGTTCGCAACCAGATCCGCAAGGCCGAAGCCGCCGCGCACGCCCGTCCAAACGATTCGGAAGCGAATGGAAAACTGGGAATGGTCCTTGACGCATACGAGCAGTATTCAGCGGCCGAGGTGTGCTATCGCCGCGCGCATCTGCTGGCGCCCGCAGCCTTCCCATGGGCTTACAACCTTGCCTACGTTCAAATGAAGCTTGGAAAGTACCGCGATGCAGCGGCCGCATTCGAGGCCGCGTTAAAGATAAGACCGGATTACTTTCCCGCCAGGCTGAACCTCGCCGAATGCCTGCTTTCAATCGGACAATTGAGGGAAAGCCGGGCGCTGTTCGAGGAGATTGTTCGCAAATATCCAGATAACCCCGAAGCCTATTACGGGCTGGGGCGGGTTGAGTCGCAGCAAGGCGATGCCGAGGCCGCCGCCAGAACCCTCGAAAAGGCGATCGAACTGTTTCCACAATACGGCGGCGCACACTACGCCCTGGCAATGGTTTATCGCAAGCTCGGCAAGGGGAGCGAGGCCCAGGCGCAGTTCGCCGCCTATCGAGCCAACGTTGCAAACAATCCGTCCGAAGTGGACCCGTTGCGCGCCGCTGTGCAGCATTTGAACCAGACGCCGCTCCGTTATCTGCGGCAGGGGATCGAACTCGAACAGGCCGGCGATCTTCAGGGGGCAATCCAGGCTCACCTCAAGGCCATCGAACTTGATCCTGATTTCGTTCAGGCGCACATCAACCTGATTCAGCTTTATGCCCGCGCGGGCGAATACTCCAAAGCGGAGGAGGAATATCGGATCGCCGTCCGCCTGAATCCGCATCGGGCCGACTGCTACTATAATTACGGCGTCCTGATGTTCGGGCTGGGGAAATATGCTGAGGCGGAGCAGGCGTTTCGTCAGGCTATCGCCGGAAATCCTTATTACGCGCAGGCGCACAATAATCTGGGCTTCCTGCTCCAGCAGCAGGGGCATCTGCAAGAGGCGCTCAGGGAATTTGAGGAAGCAGTGAAGTACCAGCCGGATTACCGTTTGGCGCGGTTTCACATCGGCCAGATTCTTGCAAACCAGGGTGACTACAAAGCGGCCATTGAGCAATTCCAGAAAATCCTTGAGCCGGATGACGCAGAAACGCCAACCTATCTCTACGCGCTGGCCACCGCCTATGCGCGTGCGGGCGATGTTGCGAATGCACTGAACTATATGCGGAAAGCTCGAGCTGATGCAGTTGCCAAGAGCCAGACCCAGCTGCTGGCCGGCATCGATCACGATTTGAAGGCCCTGGAAAATTACTCAAGCCGGCACTGATGGGCTGAAAAGGGGTTCCCATGAAGTTCCGGAGTAGATCCCAAGGACAGATCTTTTGACACGGCGCGACATTCTTCTGGCATCACTGGCTTTGGCGGGCCTGCCGGTACGTTCCTTCGCCGCAGAGCCGCAGCCAGGCCATCCGCTTTTTCGTGAGGCCGCTGCAGAGACTGGCCTTGACTTCTTCCTCTACGTAGGGCCAACGCCTGAGCACTACATGCCCGAGATCATCGGCGCAGGAGTAGCTCTGTTCGATTATGACAATGACGGCGACCTGGACATTTACGTGCTTCAGGACGGATTGGTAAACCCAAACGCCAAACCGCTGATTCCTCCGCCTCCGGGTTGGAAGCCGGGCAATCGGCTTTTCCGCAACATGCTCTCTGAAACCGGCAAGCTGCGCTTTGTGGACGTCACAGAAAAGGCGGGCGTCGGACACATCGGGTATGGAATGGGCGTGGCTGTGGGCGATTACGACAACGACGGGTATCAGGACCTTTACATCACAAACTTCGGCCGCAATGTTCTCTACCACAACAACGGCGATGGTACTTTTACGGACGTCACGCGACAGGCAGGCGTTGACGACCCGCGATGGAGCAGCAGTGCCGCATGGGTCGATTATGACGGCGACGGCCGGCTCGATCTCTTTGTTTGCAACTACGTTGATTTCACCATCGAGAACAACAAGCGGTGTTATGCGCCAGCGGGCGAACTGGATTATTGCTCGCCGCGGACCTACAACCCGCTCCCCTCGCGGCTGTTTCGCAATCTTGGCAACGGAAAGTTTGAGGATGTGACGGCGACTTCAGGCATCGGCTCGCGGAACGGTTACAGCCTGGGAGTGATCTGCGCGGATTTCGACGGCGACGGCCGCGTGGACATTTACGTGGCGAACGATTCCGCGGCCAACTTCCTCTGGCTCAACCAGGGCGACGGAACATTCAAAGAAGGAGCGCTCGAAGCGGGGCTGGCCTTCAGCGCCGACGGCCTGGCGAAAGCCGGCATGGGCATCTCCGCGGATGACATCGACAATGACGGCCATCTGGAAGTGATTGTGACCAATCTGACGGGCGAAGGCGTCACGCTGTTCCGCAGCGACCGGCCGGGGCTCTATGATGAGGCCACGGCCCGGTATCGCCTTTCCGAGCCGACGTTCGGATACACGGGATACGGCGTGGGCTTTTTCGATTATGACAACGACGGCCTGATGGATCTCTTCATAGCGAACGGCGCCATGACTATCATCGAGTCACTGCGCGCGCATCAGAAGGGCTTTTATCCATATGCCCAGAAGAACCAGCTTTTCCACAACGCAGGCCCGGGCAAGGGCTTCGTAGAAGTCACGCGCGAAGCAGGAGCGGCCATGCAGCTTGCTGAAGTCGGTCGTGGAGCAGCCTTTGGAGACATCAACAACGACGGACGCATCGATGTCGTGGTCACTAACGCCAATGGGCCTCTGCGGCTTTTCCTGAATGAAGCGGATGCGGGCCACTGGCTGCTCGTGCGCCTCGATGCGGCGGATGGCAATCGGTTCGGAATGGGGGCGGAAGTCGGGCTGTTTCGCGAGGGACAGCCGACGCTCTGGCGCCGGGCGCATACCGACGGCAGCATGCTGAGCGCGAGCGATATTCGCGTCCACTTCGGACTTGGCGCGAGTCCCAGGATTGATTCACTCGTGGTCCGCTGGCCCGACGGCGTGCGAGAGAGGTGGGACAAAGTCAGCTCGGATCGGATTATCACTTTGCGCCGGGGAACAGGCCGCCGCTTATAAGTTTTGGGGGCGTGGAGATACGCGTCGGCATGGATCAAACGGCGGCGACCGTCGCGCGTACGATCAAATCCACTGGCAGGACCTTTTCAACGAAGGGGCGTTCCGGCTCGCGAAGCCGCTCGAGCAGCGTTCTTATGCACTCGCGCCCGATTTCCTCTTTCTTAACATGGACCGTCGTCAAAGGCGGATCCATGAGCATGGCTTCCTCTCGGTCATCGAAGCCGATCAGGCTGATATCGTCAGGAACGCGCAGTCCCCGGCGGCGGAACGACCGCCAGAGGCCGAAAGCCACTTCATCGTTAACGGCAATCACCGCCGTGGGCCGAGGATTGCGGGCCAGGATGCGGCCGCAGGCCCACTCGCCATACTCCACAAATCCTAAGGATTTCGGGACCGTTATGGCTGTAGGTTTGAGGTTTGCTTCGCTGCATGCCGCGAGAAAGGCGCGATAGCGGACCTGCACCCAGGGATAGGTGAGGTCTCCCACGAAGATCAAATCTCGATGCCCTTGCTGGATGACGTATCTCACGGCGTCGAGTTCTCCCTGGAACCCGTCATAACCCACCTGATCGAAGAATTTCTCGCCTTTGAAATCGACAACATTATTCCCAAAAACCACAAAAGGAATCTGCATTTTCTGGATTCGCGTCAGAAAGTTCGGGTGGTTCGTGCCGGAAAGAATCAGGCCGTCAAACAAACCGCGCTCTTCGAGGATGGAGGGAAGCTCAATCTGTTGAGGGGGCGTACCAGCTTCGTAACGTACGGCGGCAAAAAGCACATGCTGCCTCAACTCGCGCGCGCAGTCTTCGACGCCCTGGAGGATGCGCGCATGAAAGGAATTGGGAAAGTCGCGGTTGCTGAGAAGGAAACAGACGATTTCAGAATGACGACGGTGGATGCGTCGCGCTTGAGCATTGGGACGGAAGCCCAAACGTCGGATCGCCATTGTGACGCGCTCACGCGTCGCGTGGCTGACCTCCGCTCCCCCGTTCAGGACACGGGAAACAGTTCCTATGCCGACACCCGCAGCGCGGGCGACATCGCGGATGGTGGCAGCTCGAAGTGGCGGCGTCATGCTTTTACCTTATGACCTGATGTGACCAGATTTATATCAAATCGAACGTGTCGCCGAAAGATTTTGTCCATATCTCAAATCCAGAGAACGGCAAAAGTCGCCTTGGCGCTTCTTCCCCGCGCCGGAATCCGGGTCACGCCCTGCGGCGATGAATCTTACCCCCGACAGGAGAGAATCAAGAGGTTGGCAGGTTGCTGAAAAACCTCGGTCGGTCTCATTCCGTTTCAGCAAACTGCCGGAAAATACAGGTAAGCGCACCGCCGATTCGGCGATCCCGCCCATATGTGGTCCCCGCTTTTCCACCATATTGCATCCCGCAGGAACCCTATCCAGCCCCCACCGTCAAGCGTCTTAGGACGCAGGTGTTAGAGGTTTGGTTGCCCGACAAAAAATACCTTGACAACCGGCCACCACCACTGATATACGTCGGAAACGTTTCCGGTGCTTATGCGTCGGGTCCTGGAACTTGGCAGCAAAAACCTTTAACTTTGGGCTGGGCAGTGTCCCGGAGGCAGCCGTTTTGTGCTGAAGCACCTTCGCCGTTCCGCCAGGGACAACAAATTTAACTGGACCCGGAAATTCAGAAAATTCGGCTCGCAAGGAGGGAAGTACTTATGATTGGAGACGCTTCCAATCGCCACGCGGGGGGTTCCGCAATAGTCAGCAGTATTTTTCTGGCCATTATTGCCTTGGCAGCGGTTCTGGCGATTCCCGGAACCGGCAAGGCGCAGGTTCTCTACGGCACGGTCGTTGGGAACGTAAAGGATCCGACCGGGGCCGTAATTCCAGATGCAACAATATCCTTGACTCAAACCCAAACGGGATTGACTCGACAGGTACAAACCGATTCACATGGTGGATATACCGCTTCCACCCTTCCAGCCGGCACCTATTCGGTCCGGATTTCGGCTAAGGGCTTCAAGACATTTGTCAAATCTGATGTAGTAGTGGCGATCAACGCTGTGACGCGAGTAGATGCAACTCTTCAGATTGGTGCCGTAAGCCAGACCGTTGAGGTCAGTGCTTCTGCGGCTGTGCTCCAAACGGACCGGGCCGACGTCCACCACGACCTTAGCGCCGTGCAGATTGAGAATATACCTATGGCTCCGGGCAATAATTTCGAGCATCTCTTCCAGGCGCTCCCTGGCGTGACACCACCAGCAAACTCGCATTCGGTCCCGACCAATCCCACACGATCTCTGGCCTTTAACACGAATGGCGGCAGCGACTTTGGCAACACGATCATGATTGACGGCGTGACCCAATGGAATATCTGGGTCCCGGAAGACGCTTCTTACATCCCTTCCTCCGACGCCATTGAGACGGTGAACGTCAGTACGAACAACTACAACATTGATCAGGGCTTTGCCGGCGGCGCAGCCGCAAACGTGCAGATTAAGAGTGGAACGAACCAACTTCACGGTGATGTCTACGAATATAACTACACAAGCGCCCTTGAAGCCCTCCCGTTCTTTGCTCCGCAATCTGGCATTTCAAGCGTTCCCAAGGATGTTTTTAACCAGTTTGGGGCAAGCGTTGGCGGGCCGATCAAGAAGAATAAGCTCTTCTACTTCTCGAATGTGGAATTTACTCGAGATTACCAATATGCGACTACCGTCCAGACTATCCCGGACGCCGCGATGCGCTTGGGGGATCTGCGGGGCCTTCCCAACCCCGCCGAAGGAATAACAACGGCCAATCCTGACGTTGTTTATGACCCTGCAACAGGCAGCCCAAACGGCAACAACAGAACTCCTATTTTCGCCACCAACGACCCGAGTGATCCCAGTACCTACAACGCGGTGTGCCATGCCGGCGACCCCGGCAGCATCGTTCTCTCGAGCGGCGTCACCGAGTGCCCGAACGTTATTCCCACCAGCCGCATCAGCCCCACTGCGTTGGCACTACTTAAAATGATGCCGCTGCCCAATATTCCCAGTTCAAGCACAAATCAGACTTCGAATAACTACCTTGGCGCCGCTGACGTTCATTTTAACCGCGTTACCACCGACGATAAAATCAACTGGAACGCTACGGACAAGTTCACCATGTACGGCCATATCGGCTACCTCAATTTCGGGACGCTTAACCCAACGATTTTCGGCACCCCTCTCGGGGGGCCGCAGGCGAGCGGATTCATCGGAAACGAGGGCGAGGCGAATGGGCACACGATCACCTTCGCCGTTACCGGGAACTATGTGGCCACGCCGAATTTTGTGATTGACACGAATTTCGGCATGACGCGTCAGGTCATCAATTCGCAGCAACTCGATATTGCCAAGGACGAAGGCCAGGCCCTTGGCATCCCAGGCACGAATGGCTCGCGCCCCTTCGAAGGCAGCATGCCCCAGTTTAGCATCAGTGGATTTGCCGTTTTGGGGACGCAGCACAACTTCATGCCCTACTACCGCGATGACCCACAATTTTCCTGGAGCACGAACGCCAGTTGGATCCATGGCAGCCATTCGCTCCGTTTTGGCGGTGCCATAGAGATCCAGCACCTGAACCAGCAGCAACCCGAATGGAACGCGGGCGGGACCTCCTGGCCGGCAGCAGGAGGCTTCGGCTTTGGCGGTGGCACGACCCAATGTGGCAATTGCAGCAGCTCTGGGAAAACGAGTTCTGCTAACAACTATAACAATTTCGCAAGCTTCCTTCTTGGCGTGGACAATGCTTGGGGCAGGAACATCCAGATTCCTGACTTCTTCCATACTGTGACGCATATGTACGCGCTCTATGTTGGCGACACGTATCAGGTCACAAATAAGTTGACCGCCACGTACGGAGTCCGCTGGGAATACTACCCGTTCCCAACGCGCTCGGGCACGCCAGCCGGCGTCGAGAGATATGATTTCAGTACGGGTCTGATGCTCAACTGTGGCGAGGGTGGCAACCCCATCGACTGTGGAACTTCGGTTGGGCATAAATATTTCTCACCACGGCTCGGGCTGGCTTACAGAGCGACAAACAACTTCGTCATCCGCGCGGGCTATGGCATAAGTTTTGAACCCTTTAATCTGATTGACGACTTGCGCACGAATTACCCGATTCTGATTCCCTTGAATGAAGGCACACCCAACTCCCTAACAGCCGCCGGCGTACTGGATTCAAACAGCTTACAAAACACGCCGGCTGGCGAATGTACGGCTTATCCTTCTTACTGCTTCGGTTCCGGTGGAACCCTCCCGGTGGGAATTCTGGCGCCTGCGCTGCCCAGCTTAACGAGCGCTTCAAACCCGATTCCTGGCAACGTCAACTTGGTGACCGCGACGGACAAGGTGACGCGCGGTTACATCCAATCTTGGAACTTCATGCTTGAACGGCAGTTGCCCGGAGGATGGCTCGCATCAGCAGGATACGTCGGCACACGAATTGTGAACCAATTGGGAATAGAAAACATCAATGTTCAAAGCCCAATAGCCCCCGCAGGTTGCACACCTGGAGTGAATTGCGGTGGGACAGCCAGCGAACCATTCAACTTCAACGGCAGCAACAAGACCATCTGCACCAGCGCTGCAAGCACGAACCTCGGCTGCCGCACAGGCGGAACTTCAATCATCACGCCCATAGCCAGCGGACACTATGACTCCCTCCAGGCAACATTGCGGCACCACTGGGCCAATGGGTATGATGTGAGTTTGGCCTACACCTGGTCTAAGACGATTGGAGAAGCTGGCGGAGCTGGAGGAACTGTAGGCTTCGACGAGAAAAGCCAGCTCTATATTCCTGCCCCGGCCTTCTACAGCCTCAACCATGGCTTGGCCCCATCGGATCGCCCTCAGAATTTTGAGGCAACTTTCATTGCTGAGTCTCCTTTTGGTGCTGGCCATCGCTTCGCCAAAACAGGGTTCGCAAGCAAGGTTTTAGGCGGTTGGCAGGCAAGCGGCCTTCTGACGTCGGTTTCGGGAACCCCGTTCCAGATGACTGCGAGCGGGACCTCACTGAACGCCGCAGGCAACTCTCAGCGTCCTGACCGTTTGTGCAGCAATATCGGAACGCCGAAGAATGTCGGTGCTGGAGAGCAATGGTTTGACCCCACGTGCTTCAGCGGAGTGGATACGCAACGCTTTGGCACGTCGGCGTTCTATGTGTTGCACGGGCCGCACCTGTTTAATTTGGACGCCGCACTTACTCGAAAGTTCAAGCTTTCGGAGCGCTTCAACCTCCAGTTCCGCGCTCAGGCGCTGAACTTTACGAATACCCCTCACTTCAATAATCCCGTTGCAAGCTGCGGCAGCATTCCTACCGGTGCGACGCACGGGTGCACCACAGCAAACTTCGGCCAGATAACCAGCGGCCAGGGAACAGTCAATTTTGCTCGTGAGGGAATTGATGCCCGGCAGTTCGAGTTCAGCGCAAGGCTGAGCTTCTAGAACTAATCGGACCATCAGTGAACTAGCACAGTCAGCGCAGATTTTAAGCGCTGACCGCAACCTGAAGGGACCGCTTCATCGGCGGTCCCTTTTCTTTTTTGCTCTTGGATTTTCCGGATGGGAAACAGGGCTTGACCTGCTCAAAGCGAATTCCATTGGGAATTTGCAGAACAGAGCAGGTCAGAGGCTCCTTTCGGCGGCGAGGATTTCTTCCGGTGAGGCGGTGCCGGTGCCTTTTTTCATAATGGTGACGGAGGCGGCCAGATTGCCCAGGCGCGCGGCAACGACGGCGTCGCCGGTGACGGCCATGGCCAGCGCGAAGGCTGCTGCGAAGCTGTCTC
>Ga0207433_10000085_pt1 | contig 212396 bp, 190 predicted proteins | sample YelNatPaOPGAMG01_FD_187559 | JGI IMG/M metagenome (GOLD analysis project Ga0207433, IMG submission 187559) | Hot spring thermophilic microbial communities from Obsidian Pool, Yellowstone National Park, USA - OP-RAMG-01 (SPAdes) (version 3) | ecosystem: Environmental > Aquatic > Thermal...
AAAGAATGGGATGATTCCTACCTTCCTAAGAAAAGTAAGGAAAAGCAAGGGGAGCGGTTCTCTTTTGAACCTGATATTTGCTTTATTTATTAGAATGGTTCTCTTGAGCCTATAATAGGCGTTTTGTTAATGCATGGTAAAATTAGGCCATGCCACGATCAAAATGGTGTTGGGGACGTTTCATTTTTAATCTCGATTTTAGTGATAAGTATGAAATAAAATGTTTTTATTATGTGATACCATTCTACTCCCATTCTAACTCATTTTTAGTTTTTGAATAATTTAAAACATCATCAAGTTGAGCAGAAAATTTTCAAAGAATCTATGATTGATATATGATGAATTCATGGAATCGATAATTAAAGTTGAAAAATTGGTTAAAATCTATCATTTAGGTAGTAGCGATATTAAAGCAATAGATGGAGTGTCCGTTGAGGTGGCGACAGGAGAGTTTTTGATGATAACAGGCAGAAACGGATCTGGAAAATCAACTTTGATGCATCTTATGGCACTGCTCGATTTACCGAACAGCGGTGAGGTGGTTATTCAAGACCAAAAAACCTGCCATTTATCAGAGAAAAAACGCACTGATCTACGTCTTCGCCAGTTGGGCTATATTTTTCAAGAATACGCCTTAATTACAGAGCTTTCCGTTCTGGAAAATGTTATGCTACCCGCGATGATGATCGGTACCTCTAAAGAAGCAATGGAAAGGGCTATCTTTTTGTTGGATAAAGTCGATCTTATGAATAAAAAAAATTGTCTTCCATCCGAACTTTCTGGCGGCGAGCAGCAACGAGTTGCTATTGCCCGCGCTTTAGTAAACAAACCCAAGATTTTATTTGCTGATGAGCCAACTGCTAATTTGGACACCATTTCATCAAAAAGCGTATTGGAAATTTTCAAAAACCTTAATGAAAAAGATGGCATTACGATTGTAATGGTAACGCATGAAGAAGAAGAATTAATCTACGCTAGTCGTAAAATCCGACTCTCCGACGGGAGGCTAGTGTGAAAAGCCAAGCCAGATTATCTTTCTATCTGACACTGAAATATTTACAAAGAGGCCGTAAATGGACTTTGGTTTTGATTTTCATTCTAATGTCGGTCGCTTTTGTTAATCTTATCTTTATTTCTTCACTATTTACGGGTATCATCGATGGAGCCAACAAACAAATTGTCGATACCATGACCGGCAATATCTACATGACGCCGAGCGATGGTCAAGATTTCATAAACAATAAAGACAATGTTTTAAAGAAAATCGCCGATGTTAATGGTGTTAAATCTGTAAGCGCGAGGACTCAAGTGCCAGCTCGCCTGAGTTATAAAAATATTCGAGGAAACTGGCAAATTCTCGCTATCAATCCCGAAAATGAAAAACAGGTTTCGATTGTGGCTGACAAGATGATCGAAGGTTCTTTTTTAAATGTTGATGACGAAAATCAAATAGTAGTTGGCAGGCAGATTGCCGGTGGCGACAATGTTGAAGAAAATGCCTTTTCTTTTAAGGGCGCTAAAGTTGGCGAAAAAGTAACCTTACTTTTTGATGGCATGTCAGAAGAATTTACAATCAAGGGTATTTTCAACACCAAATTTGTCGAATCGGACAAACGGGCCTTTATCAGTGAAAAAGAACTGAACAAGTTGATTCCTTCAACCAAAGATAAAGCAAGCATGATAGCAATAAAAACAGATACCAAAGATGAAACAAAGGTCTTGGATCGAATCAAGGCGCTAAATCTTGATGCCAACATTTATTCTTGGCAAGAGGCCACTGGTTTGATGAAGTCGGTGGCAAGTAGTTTTTTGAATGTAAATGTCTTGATCACCCTCGTTGGGATTTTGATTACCGCGGTCACTGTTTTTATTGTGATTTATGTTGACATCGTAAATAAAAGAAAGCAGATTGGGATTTTAAGAGCAATCGGCATCAAACCATACATTATTATTTCAAGCTATGTCATATTGTCGGCTGTTTATTCGGTTATTGGCGTTTTGATTGGCAGTGTCGTTTTCTATTTTGTTTTAGTGCCGTATTTTAACGCACATCCGTTTTCTCTGCCGATTTGCGATGCGACGCTTATTTTAAGTAAAGCAGATTATATTTCTCGCGCAGAAATGATAATGTGGGTTTCCGTAATATCGGGATTAATTCCCTCCGCCATAATTACTAGAACAAAAATGCTAGATGCAATATCGGGAAGATAAGGGACTTGAAATAAGGGGACGAAATGGGAATAAGGGGACGGTTCTCTTTTGAACCTGATATTTGCTAAAATAATTACGGTTAGGATATAAAAATATACCAAGGCCGCCACGTCTACTCTTGTCACAAAGCTACTATCATATAATAGCCCGCGGTAATAATCAACATACTATCTTCGAGAAACGTGAAGACTCTCTTTATTATTTGGATCTGATTAGAAAATATAATTAGATATTTTTTATCTTTAAAGATACTTGTTGGGCAATTTATTTATTGAAGTCTTCGAATCTCATATGGGGTTTAAAGCCCAACCCCCTCTCTTTACGCCATTCTTGAAATAAGGTATCTACTGGTTTTGTTAAACCTTGCTGAATATTAAACCCCAATTCTTGAGCCAAGCGTTCTATCTCCTTTTTCTCACCCTCAATCTCAATAATATCTGCAAATGGATACTCATCTAGAGTAACCTGAACACCATTTATCTCCCATCCTGTTTGAAAACGCTCATAACTAGTGGTTGGGCGAAACTCCATTGCTTCCAAAATCTTTTCTATTTGCCCATCAGGATCATGAAACTTTATCTCGTATTCGATTTCCCTTTTCGCCCCATTTTGGGCCAGCAGTGGTTTTTTATAGGTCAAGCTCTTATTCCCTGAATCACCGAAGGTTCTCACTCGGATTCTACCATCAGTTTTTTGCATAATCCCCGCAGGGTTATCAAACATAACACTGCTCTGATATTGGCGAGGCTTTCTAGCACTTGCCTTGCCATTTAAGATCTTAATCAAACTTTTCTTATCTTTAACCCAAAACTTGTATTCTAGCTCTATATTGTGTTTATTGCTCATAGCGAATAATTAAAATTAGCTGCCAAGGCAAAATTTTATGTCGTTAATTGTATTTTTAATCTAGACTAATCTTTTAATGAATTTATTTAATTACCAGCAAAAATTATTGCAAGACACAAACTAAATTTCAAACTACGGTTAAAACTGTTGGTAGTCTTGAATATTCTCTTTGAGGATTTCTGGGTGGTAAAGATTTTTCAATTCTTTATTCGTAAATTCTGGATACTCTAGCCCAATTGACTAATTTATTCTCTGAAGAACATACCATTTTTTCAAACCAACTCGTAAACTCAAAACCAGCTCTACTCTATCAAAATCTTAGCAAACCGTTTCAATAATTAAGAAAGTGGGATTATGAAATAGCAAGCCAAAACCGGTTTTACTGATTAAAATAAATTTGATAAAAAAACACCAACAAAAAAGACGTTCAGGATCGGCCAAAAATCGCCATCGATTCTGGCTGCTAAGCATAAGGGCTTGCGTAAAATCTTAATTATGATAGACTTTGAGTAATTAAGGCCCATTTATTAACAAGAGAATCTTGTCTAATAACTGGGTTCTGGGTCGAGAACAATTTAAATTGGGAAGAAAAATCTGTGGAAACAAATAAACTCTATGTCGGCAATCTTTCCTATTCGGTTAATGACGAAGGGCTAGCAGAGCTGTTTAATGCTATTGAAGGTATTAAGGTAACAGAGGCACGGGTAATCACTGATCGCATCAGCGGCAGATCTAAGGGCTTTGGTTTCGTAACTTTAGAGACCAGCGAGATGGCAGAAAAAGCAATAGAGGCGATGGATGGCAAAGAGGTTAATGGCCGCAAAATTGTCGTTAACATTGCCAGACCTAGGCCATCGCGAGCCTAAAGACTGAATTTAGACAAGGAAAGACTAACCAAAGAAGAGCCTACAAGTGGCTCTTCTTTGGTTTCAGTACACCAAAAAGGGAGTATTTCCCTTGTTTTCTATGGTTGAAAATTGAGTTTTTATTTTTCATAATCAATCAACCAAGAGCGGTTGCGTTGTGGAGTAGCTAACAGTAGAACCCTTTTGGCTAAAGGTGCAATTCTTCTGGGTGCTGCCCCGAGGCCCGGTAAAACAGACGATCTTAAGGTTAGAAATAGATTGTTCAGGCAAAGTTAGAGAAACATTAGCACTGCGAATAGCTACTTGCCACTGATCACCGGTAGCATTCCAGTACAGCTCATCATGGTCACTAAATGTACGAATCGCATTATATACACGGTAGTTAATAATATAAGTTTGAACACCACTAACAAACAGGTTAGGGTCACCGATTGTAATCCGTAAAATATCATTTGCAATTGAGGTGGTGTATTTATAGGGCGCCCCCGCCTCGTTCTTAACTTCACCAACTTTTATGTTTAAAGTTGGACCCTCCTGGGAGGTGAGAGGTATATCTCTAAAAATACCATGTCTCTGATTAGAACCAAAGTTATAGACGATTTTTTCAACAACTTCTAAAGAGCTATCTTTATTGAGGGTAACATTAACATCAAAGCTATCTATCGCCTCTGTAGTCTCGACAGAGACAGTGGCCTAAAAACCAAAAAGCATCATCAGGAAGCTGAAAAGGCTTACGTCGATAATAAGTCTCTTGGTGTTCTTTAGGACGATGTTTCTCACCGCTCCCTCCCTTATTAAAAATTGATCTTAAAGGGAAACCTTGACCGGCTCCCTTTCAGCCTCCGCGGCGCCGAAAAACTCAGCCTGCTGAAAACCAAGAAGACCAGCAATAAGATTGGCAGGGAAGACCTGAACGGCAATATTAAACTCTCTAACTGCAGCATTGTAATAACGTCTTGCTGATTGAATGTCATTTTCTAAATTAGCCAGCTCTTGCTGAAGTTTTTGAAAGTTCTCTGAGGCTCTAAGCTGAGGATAATTTTCAGAAACAGCAAAGAGTGTTTTAAGGGCAGAAGAAAGCATGTTTTCCGCCTCGGCCCTACTGGCTACACTCTCTTTCTGGGCCTGCAGCACACTGGTTCTCGCCTGAGTAACCTTCTCAAGGACTGAAGCCTCGTAATCTTTGTAGCCTTTGACCGTCTCAACCAAATTAGGCACCAAATCATAGCGCTTCTTCAACTGCACATCAATATCCGACCAGGCATTTTTAACACGATTCCTCTTGGTTACCAGAGAATTAAAAACTACTACCGCCCAAATAAAAATGATAAATATTATTGCGAGAACAAGATATAATAGACCTATTGAAGCTCCTCTCTTTAATTTATCTTTTCTCTATTTTCTATATTACAGAATTTTCTATATTACAGAAATATTTTGTCAATTGAAACCACCAAACCTTAAGGTTGCTTTAGTGTATAAATATAAAAAATTTCTTACTGATAAGGGGGATTTAAAATTTGGTGGTTTTTTGTTTTTTTGCTAAAATTTAGCCTTTAAAATAATGAGTGATAATCCAGATCAAAATCTTGTCAGAGAATATCTTAAGGGGGATAAAGATTCTTTAGAAATTTTAATAAAGAAATATCTTTCGCCCATTTTTAATTTTGTTTTACGCCTAGTAGAGAATAAACAGGATGCTGAAGATATTACCCAAGAGGTATTTGTGAAGGTTTGGAAAAATATAAAAAAGTTTAATCAAAGGAAAAATTTTAAAACCTGGCTCTTTACAATTGCCAAGAACACCACCTTTGATTTCTTGCGAAAGAAAAGGGTCACTTATTTCTCTGACCTAGAGAACAAAGAAGGCAAGAATTGGGTTGTTGATTCTTTGGCAGATCCTTCGCCACTACCTCCAGAGATTCTTGAAAGAAAAGAGCTGGCTAGAGATCTTGAGAGGGCACTAAAAAAATTGCCCCCCAAAATGCGTGCTGTCTTACTGCTCTACTATAATGAGCATCTAACCCTCCGCGAAATCGCCGAGATTTTAGACGAGCCACTCAATACTGTCAAAAGCCGGCACAGAAGAGCTCTTATTATACTCAAGAAACTCCTCTTAAAATAATACCTTCCAAATTGTTTTCTTGCTTATCTTTAGGTAAAATGGAGTTAAGGCAAACAACAGTTTAAATTTCAAGTATGAAAAAAATTACAGAAAATTTGAAAAATCAACAAATTTATCCTTATTTTGAGAATGATAATTTTGTTTTGTACTTAGGAGACTCTTTGGAATTATTACCTATGTTTCCTGAAGGAATTTTTGATATGATTTTTGCCGATCCTCCTTATTTACTCTCAAATGGCGGTTTTACATGTCAGGCTGGCAGAAGAGTAAGTGTAAATAAGGGAAAGTGGGATAAAAGTAAGGGTTTAGAAGAAGATTTTAAATTTCAAAGAAAGTGGATCCGTTTCTGCAAGCTGCTTCTTAAACCCAATGGAACGATTTGGATTAGTGGAACATACCACTCGATCTATCAGTGCGGATTTGCATTAGAGCTTGAAGGATATCATATCCTAAATGACATCTGCTGGTACAAACCAAATGCTTCGCCAAATTTAAGTGGTAGATACTTTACTGCCAGTCACGAAACTTTGCTGTGGGCAAGGAAAGACGAAAGAGCCAAACACTTCTTTAATTATGAATTAATGAGAAAAGGAAATTGGACAGAAGATTTTCTTAAAAAGCCGGGCAGGCAGATGCGTTCAGTTTGGGCTATTAATACCCCAAAGGCAATTGAGAAGAAGTTTGGCAAACATCCTACGCAAAAACCAGAAGCGCTCCTAGAGAGAATAATCTTAGCTAGTACGAAAAAAGGAGATTTGATTTTGGATCCTTTCACCGGTAGTTCTACAACGGGTATCGTTGCCTACAAATTTGGGAGAAAATTTATTGGGATTGATAATGAAAAAAAATATCTTGATTTATCGATTAAAAGATTTAAATATTTAGAAAATAATATAAAGAATAAACAAACTTTGCCTAATTTAAAATAAGCATTTGCAGGAAGTTAGCGTGACATCCATTCCCCCTAACTTCTCAAAAGGAGTTTATTATGGAAATGTCACGACTAACTGAAGAATTATCTAATTTAAAGAAGGGGGAGCGACGAATAATTTATAATTCAGAGGATGGAACTAAAGTAACAGTAGAGCATACCGGGCGGTTGTCTCAGAAAGATTTCGCCGTAGGGCTTATTATTAAAAATAAGCCAGAATTCAACCCCACGCATGTTCGTTTATTGATAGATCTTTACATAAAAAGAGAAAGTAACTCAAGCGATTTCCAAAAGCTTTTTGGTGCTTTTGAAAAAATGTTTCAAGGTCAAGACCCTGTTAAATTAAAAAATAGTGTTAGGAATTTGAATTTCCCGATGCAATTAGATTCTTCTGAAACCAATCTATATTATGCCCAATTATTAATGATTGAACAAGATATAAATTATGGTCCAGACTCTAAAAAGCCAAGCAAGTGCAAACCACCCCGTGATTATTTGATGCGATTCATAAGATGGTTAGCGAGTGGCGATAGCACGATTGATAGGATAATTTCTGCAGCCGTTAGAAATTATCCCGCACCTTTAAGATATGCAAATAAAGACTTAAGCATTATCTAATCCATAGGATAATTAAAACAAGGAATGAAATGACTGGAACATCCAGGGAACAAATAGAAAGACTGGTGAGAAGTTTTAACAAATTACCCAAACAACCATTTTTAGATGAAATAGAGGATGAGGTTATGGATGACTTTTACCATTTTTTTTCAAGACTGTTATCATCTCAAGGATTGGATCAAAAACGATTGTGGGCTAAATCGGGAAATAAGAGGTCAGGTAGAAGACTTTATCACAAAAAGTAAATACATCAAAATAGTCGCAGATATTGCAAATGCTACCAAACATCTAAAATTAACAAAAACATATAGAATAGATGAGGAAATTGATATCGAAATTATAGATGTTTATTCTGGTGATAAAAAACAGGAAATGATTGCCGTAAAAATTAAAAATCAAATAGAGAAAAAAGAGTATTTTGGGAGTTTTTCGCTCCCCCTGGAGGCATTAAAAGAGTGGAGTAAATTTCTACACCGATTTAAATTAGGCACAATTAAAATCGTTAGTCAGTAAATTGACGCAATACAGAGCGGGCGTAGATGTTAATAGAATACATGACTACTTGTTATGGTTTTGTTAGCAATTAAGCCGCTTTTAAAAGTATTGGGTTAATAATTAGATTAACATTTGTTTGACTGGCAGGTGTTTTTAAAAGGGATGCACCAAAAAGCATCCTTTTTTCGTATTAATAAGTGGAAAGCAGAAAATTATGCGCAAAGATTTCGAGAAATTACTTACTCATCTAAAACCCATTGAGCCGCCGGACGGTCTTCTTGAACGAGTGATGTTTGCAATTCAAAGAGAACAACAGCGACAAAGACAAAGAAGGTGGCTATTCGGTTTGTCTTTTGCTTTGTTCGCCCTTTCCGCCTTACCGTTTTCTTATCTTCTTTTAGCCAATCAAATCAAAGAATCAGGCGTTTTTTACTTTTTCGTCAGCCTTTTTATGGATTGGGGTCTTCTCCTTGCTTTTGGGAAGGAATACCTTTTAGCTGTTTTGGAATCATTACCTATTACTGGGCTAATGCTCTTTTTAAGCAACCTTGTTTTTATTCTTTTGACTTGGCGAATTTTAATCACCAATAAAGCTTATGCTTTAAGTTTTAGGAGATAAAAATGAGCATAGAGGAAAAACCCAAAAACGAAGAAAGACCCCAGCATAAAGACCGTTTGAAGTGGTTTATTTTAGGTTTTTGTGGTTTGCTCATTATTCTTTTAATTCTTGGTTTGGGTATCTTTATTGGCGAAGGCAAGGCGCGCTTCTCCTATCGGTGGGCAGAGAATTACCATAAGAATTTTGGCGGACCAAGAGGCGGATTTATGGGTGGCGCCCCAGGATTTCCAGATAGGGATTTTATTGAAGGACACGGTGCTTTTGGCGAGATTATTAAAATCAATGACTCTGATTTGGTGATAAAAGGTAAAGACGATGTTGAAAGGATTATTACCATCAGCAATGAGACCACTATTAAAAAAGCCAGAGAAAATATCAAAAAAGAAGATTTGAAGGTAGGTGATTTTATTACTGTGATTGGCTCTCCTGATTCTCAAGGTCGGATTGCCGCCAAATTAATCCGGGTTTTCCCATTCTAGGAGGACAAATTGTTTTATTTGCAATATCTCAAAGCCGAATTAACCAAAAGACTGGGTAAAACCATCACTATCTCTTTGGGACTAGGCATCACCAGTGCCATCATTATCGCCATTGTTTCGGTCTCCCAAGGACTCTCCTCTACCCAAAAGAAGGTCTTAAACCCCCTCGAGAATGTTGGCACTGATCTTGTGGTCACAAGGTCAATTAGTCAGGAGGAGATGCGCACACTTGACGAAGCCACGAGAACAGAATTTGCTCAGGAAAATAGAATCACCACTGATCTCTCAAAGCTTGGGAAAGCAGGCGATAATTTCAAACTAGATACCTTTCTCTCTGGTAGTATGCTTTCTTTCTCCACTGATGAGCTTAAAAAAATAGATCCTAAGTTGGTTAAGGATTACGCAGGGGGTCTGATTCTAAATGTGATGCACCAGGAAGGCAAAATCCCGGAAATTGTGGCTGAGTTTAAGACACAGGAACAGGAGATGGAAATCGCACCCCTTTCTGCTGAGGAAGAAAAGGCGATCAATGATGCCCGCACAAAAGCAATGGAAGAATTAAAGGCTAAAGGGATTGATCCGCGTTCAGATGAAGGCAGACAATACATTCGCGCTGCCGTCAATGCTGTCACTCCTGAAAGGATGAAGAAATTCCGCGTACCCGCCCAAACCTTTCGCCAAGCCATCAATATGCCCCAAACTGATATTAAAACCGAAAATTTTACTGTAGCCGGGGTTGATTTAAGCAAAACAGAGATTGGCCTTATTCTAAAAGACCAAGTGGTCCAAGGAAATTACTTTGCAAAAGAAGATGACGCGGTGGTAAATGGTAGCTATGCCCAAAAGAAGGGGCTCAAAATAGGCGATAAAATCAATCTGGCCAATAAAGAGTTTAGCGTGGTCGGCTTTGTTGAACCGAAGCTGTATGCTTATCCTGCCGATATTTATCTGCCGTTAAACAGCCTACAAAAGTTAGCAGCTAAAGAGAACCGCATAAACATTGTCTTAATAAAATCCTCTAACGCTTCTTCAGTAGAGGAAACCAGTAAAAAACTCTCTGAACTTTTTCCTGGCGCTAAGGTTTCAGATTCAGCTGATCTGGCTAAACAGGTTACTGGAAGCTTGATTAATGCTGCCAATCTAACGAGCAAGTTTGTAGGACTGGTGAGTCTTATTGTCATTCTTGCCGGCTTTATTATTGTTAGCCTTCTTTCTCTTCTTTCGCTTAATAAAAGAGTTAACGAGCTCGGCACTCTAAAAGCAATTGGCTGGAGCGATATGTTGGTGGTCAGACAAGTCTTTTTAGAAAACCTAACTTTAGGTGTTTTAGGTGGGCTTTTGGGTGTGGGCCTGGGTATGCTTTTTATCTATATTACTAATCGCTTTGATATCTCGCTGACTGCTAACTTTCTGGGTGGTGAACCGATGCGAGAGGTAGCAAGAAGATTTTTAGGGGAAACCGGCGCCAAGGTGGCTACGGTAAAACTGAAAATAGACTATTCCTATCTGGTCATGCTGATTGGCGGCGGCGTTGCCCTTTTGGGTTCAATTTTAGCTGGCGGAGTTTCGGCTTTTAGAACTATTAAACTGAAACCGTCTGAAGCTTTACGCAGAGTGGAATAGGGGAGGAAAAATGGCAATCATTGAGGCAAAAAATCTTTATAAGGAATATAGACAGGGTAGTAAAACAATAAAAGCGGTTGATGGCATCAATTTAAAAATTGAAAAGGGCGAGTTTCTGGTAATTTTGGGACCATCGGGCTGCGGGAAAACTACTTTCTTGCAACTTTTAGGAGGGCTCGAGTCTCCTACTTCGGGCGAGATTCTTATTGACGGCGTAGATATTACTAAAATAAAAGAAAGGCGGTTGGCAAAAATTAGACGAGATAAAATTGGCTTTATCTTTCAGAGTTTTAACCTAATACCCACGCTGACTGCCAGTCAAAATGTAGAGGCAGCAATTGCCCATCAAAAAAAGAATCGAGTAGAAAGGGTCAAAAAGATGCTTGAGAAAGTAGGTATCGCTTCCCGCGCCAACCATCTACCTGGGCTACTTTCCGGAGGCGAGCAACAGCGAGTAGCCATTGCCCGGGCGTTGATTAATGAACCTTCCATTATTTTAGCTGACGAGCCGACCGGCAATTTGGATAGCAAAACCGGCGAAGAGATATTGTCTCTTTTACGAGAGCTGAATAAAAAATTTCAGCAAACAATCGTGCTTGTCACTCATTCTGAATATGCCAAAAAATTTGCTGACAGAGTGATTAAAATGAGGGATGGCAAAATTACCTCTTCTTAAGAATTCTCTTACTGAGATCGTGATATTCAATCAGTTCGTTGTCGCTTAAGCTCTCAAAAAGGGTGGCAACTTTTTTAATAAAAGCGGCTTTAAATTGTTTAATCTGGGCTCTTGCTTTTTCAGAAAGGTTAAGTTGTACAAAGCGATGGTCTTTAGGGTGATTTGTCCTTACAAGGTAGCCATTTTCTACCAAGTCCTCAACCATTTGCGCTACTGCGCTAGAGGAGATAGCTAATTTTTCGGCAAGCTCTTTAACACTAATATTCTGGTGGCAATTAATGATAAACAGAAGTTGTGCCTGGGTGGGTGTGAGCGGGCATTCTTCTAAACCGCGTTTACCCTCGGCCATTATTTTTCGCAAAAGCACTCTAAAGCTCTCAATAATCTCTTCAATAATTTTTTCTCTGTCTATCATAATTATTTAGTGATTATGCGTTTAAATACAGGCACAGAGATAAAAAGGGTGATGGCGCCAAAAATCAAAAGAACCAAAATCTCTATTTTCACCGCCGCAAAACCCGCCCCCAGAACCATCACTTTGCGTAAGGCATTGATGGCATAGGTAAGAGGAATGGCGTAAGCAATCTTTTGCATAATGGGCGGCATTAGCAAGATTGGGAAGAAGACGCCGGACAAAAAGAGCATTGGAAATTGAAACATAAAGAGAAGCTGGGTGGCTGTTTCTTGTTCAGCCGCAATTGCCGAGACCAAAATTCCCAACCCCACAAACGAGAAAATACCCAACAAAAGCAAGCTGATAACTAATAGATAGCTCCCGTGGACTCTCACTCCAAATAACACAAAAGCCAAGAGTAAAACAATCGCCCCTTGAATTAAGCCCCGAATCGCCTGCGAAAAAGCTTTACCCAAGATGATAGAGAGCCTGTTTACCGGCGAGATAAGAAGACCGTCCAGCGTACCTTGCTCTTTCTCGCGAGCAATGGAAGCAGCCAAGCCAGTCAAGACAGCTGTCATCACAATCATAGCAATGATACCTGGCGCTACAAACTCAAAATAGTTGGGGTTACCAGGCACAATACCCTCAATTTTTGCGCGAATAGGTGTTACAATGATCTCTGCCAAAGAAGGATCCTTGCTTAAGAGGCTCACCTTCTTAGTGCTGATTCCTTTGCCAAAACCCTCAACCACCTTGCTTAACACTTGACTGACCATCTGGCCAATCTGGGGATTGGCTTGATCCTCCACAACAATCACCTCTGCTTGTTTATTCTGGGCAATACTTTCGGAAAAGAGAGCGGGGATAAAAAGAGCGCCGGATACTTCCTGTTTTCTGATAGCTTCTTTCAGCTGCTCAAGGTCAGCATATTTCTTTATCTTAAAAGCCTGCTGATTCTCAGCCAGTTTAAGTTCAGAAAAGGTCTGCTCTAGTTTTTGAGAAAATTCGCCATTATCCTGGTTAGCGATACCAAGTGGTACATTTTTTAAGCTATTTTGATTGGGAAAGATAAAGCCAACCAGCAGCATCATAAAGATAGGCATGATAATAAATGTCAATAGACGGAGACGGTCGCGAGAAAACTCCAAAAGATCTTTTTTAGTGATTTGCCATAAATCAGAAATAATTCTTAACATAACTACCTCACTCTATTGTTTACGGGCCGACCAAAATGGCCTCTTCTGCCCTGATTATTTTTTTTAGCAGCATCGCGAATCTCCTTGCCGGTCAGCGCCAAGAAAACATCTTCCATATTAGGATTTGGTTTATTGGCGACCACTTTTTTTAGATTCTCCACTGTATCGCAAGCAGCAATTTTGCCATGATCAATAATAGCGACGCGATCACAAAGCTCTTCGACCTCCAGCATATCATGGGTGGTCAAAATAATGGTTTTTCCCTGCACTTTCAGCTCTTTAATAAAATTCCTAATAAGATGGGTGGTTTGGGGATCAAGTCCCAGCGTTGGCTCATCTAAAAATAACACCTCTGGTTCAGTAAGCAGAGCACGGGCAATGTTAATTCTTTGTTTCATACCGGTAGAGAAAGTGCCTACTTCATGATCAAGCCAATCTGTCATTTTTAACCTCTCGGTCCATTTAGCAATTTGTTCAGCAATTTTCTCTTTAGGAAGGTGAAAAAGGCGGCCAAAGAATTCTAGATTTTCACGAGCGGTCAGGTGGCTGTAAAGAATGATTTTCTCTGCCACGAGGCCAATCCGTTCGCGTACCTTGTCTGCCTCTTTTTGAACATCAAAACCGGCAATGCGTGCCCATCCGGCGGTGGGGCGTAGCAAGGTGGTAAGAATGCGAATGGTGGTTGATTTACCCGCGCCATTAGGCCCCAAGAGACCAAAAATCTCTCCCTTTTTTATGTTAAAACTAATGCTGTCCACCGCAGTAAAATCAGCAAATTTCTTAGTAAGACTTTGAACCTCAACTATATTCTCCATAAAATTCCTTTCTATTTAATTAAGTTACTTAATAGTTTAAACTCTTAATTATTTCTTGTCAAGAGGCTGTTATCAAAAATACAAAAAGTCTCCCTGAATTAACCGGGGAGACTTAAACTTTGGTTTGGTTCTTTATGGCCTATGTAAGAAGCCGTCGTAATATTTAGAAGGTGCCGCGGGTTATTAAAGAGAAAAACAAAGGTCCGTGCTCAATAGCTTGCGGGATTTCACAGGTTACTTTCCAATCTTTTCATTAAACCAAACCTTTAATTTTAGAAATGGGTTCTTTGAAATTTTAGATTTAATTAAATCTCTTATTTCGGAATTCGCCGCCATATCCAGGGCTGACTGATTAACAGAATTTTTGGCTAAAAGATATTCCTTATCAGAACTAACCAACAGGATTGTTTTTACTACTTCTTTCCAACCATTTTTTGCTGCAATCATAAGAGGGGTATTTCCTTCTTCATCTCGTGCAGAAATATCAGCTCCTTCTTTAATAAGATTAATAATTATTCCGAAATTTGGAGTCGGTGATTTTAGCTGCTTAAATAATTTTTCTTTTTTACTTTCTTTATAAACTTCTTCTATTTTCTTCTTTATTTTTTCTCTTGTCTCCTTCTGTAATGACTGCAATGATAGTTGGGAAGCTCTTTTTTTCACATCTTTTAATTCTTCAAGCATATATTCAGCACCTGACAATGATCCTTCTTTTGTTCCCTGTTTATAGTAAACAGTTTCCTTATGATGTTTCTCTGACCAAACTGCTCCTATTTCTTGATAAGCTTGGCTATCCAGCTCATTTATACCAGAAAGCTCGGTAATATCATCTTTTAATGTTTCAAAAAGAATAAAATGAATTCTACCCCTCATTTTATCTGATAAATATTCTTTAACGGCGAGCATTGCGAAATTTAATCCGCCATCTAATTCGCGGTGTCCTTTCGCTTGCTCTGGATTTGAACCATCAATAAAGATTAAATCTACTGGATAATTTCTTAAAAGTCGAACCAAAAGTTTTTTATTTTGATAAGAGACATATAAATCCTTGCTCGGAAAAAACTGACGTAGACTGCTAGATATCTTTATATCTCTCATCAAATATTTAAAATGATTTATTTTTCCATTCTTTAAATATTCTAAAGCTGTTTCTATTAATGCAGCTGGATACTCAAGGCCCTTATCTTGTTGTTTTAAGGCAACATCCAAAGCAAACAAATTTTTATCTAAAGGAGAATCAAAAGTTGTGGGGTCATGATCCCAATCATCTATCAAGTATTCCAATGTCCAAGCCGCCCTTCTGTTTGGCACAATAATAACTACCCTGCCTTCCTTAATTTTATCAACTTCTTTTAAAACTCTATTAATCTCGAAGCATTCGTAGGATACTATCTCATATAGAGTAGAAGAAACGCTACCGTATACTTTTTTTCCTCTCGCTTTTTTTCTTCTTGATATTGCTCATCTTCTATGAAAACAAATTTCTTAAACCTTTTTTTAAACTTCTCAGCCAATTTCATTACTTCTACCGCCCTTTGCAGTTTAGGATTGGTTTGGGCAAATTTTTTTAAATCTTCTATATTTTCAACTTTATAAAAATGTTTTAAGTATTTTGTATAACGGTAAATAACAAAAAGTTCATACAACGGGTGGTTTGCTTTTCTTAAAGCTTCTCTTTGGTTGAAATCTCCTTCAAGCTCCTCAAAGAAATCATTTAATGTTTTTCCTTGTTCTTCTTTCTTCTCAGCCTGGTATTTTACAAAATCAACAATTTGATACTCTAAATATCTACCTCTCTCGGGTTCAAACTTATTTAAATAATTTTTAATTATTTCTAACAACTCCGGGGAGCAATTTTTAAGACCAGTAAAAAAGCGGTCATTAGATAATCTGAGACATTCAAATTTTTCTAAAGCAGAAGGCCCTAATTTTTCTAAAAATAAATTAAACCTATTAACAATCTCTTGGGCGTCTAATTTATTGACACAGTCTTTAATTTCATTTAATATTTTTTCTATTGAATAAATAGTATCTATATCGGGAGATAACTTAAAGCTCTCAAAAGTATCAATCAAGGCTTCTCTAACTTTTTGGGTGTTTACTTCGCCGATTGTTTCAGCTAAAAAATTCCAGGCGGGTAAATCATTAATTAATTTATCAAAATTTACATCTAGACGTTCGCTTAAATCAGTAATTTTTTCTTTTGATAAATTGCTTTCCCAATAATCTTCAGGAATTTTTGGCGTTGTAAGAAATCCACTTTCCTTAAAATGGAGCGTCATTTCCCCTTTATCATTTTCAAAAAACAAAACCTTCTCCTTTATTTGCCCAACCCCAGCCAATGGCCGCTTTCTTAGATCTCTCGTTTTTATCTTATTTATTATTATCTCTATTTTATTTTTTATGCCTTCTTTAATATATTTTTCATACGTTGATTTTAGTAATGATCTTAAATTCTCATCAAAAAATTTTTTATTTATAAAATTATTATAAACTTCGTTTAAATGATTAATTTCTTTTACTAAATCAATAAAAGCCCCAAGGTATTCTATATTTTCTCCTTTTTCACGCCAATAAAGAGCTGAACTTATAATATTATAATCATAAGGTGTTACTGTATACTCATCCCCGTAATTGCGTGTTTCTAACTGGCTAAAAATAAATCCACTTTTCTTCTCCTCTTTTTCAAGCAATTTGATAAAATTATCAACAAATAATTTTTCATTTTGAGGACTGTCATTTTTCTCAATAAAAGATTTTAGGCAATCTATTTCTATAATCTCAGAATAAGGAATATGGTACTTCTCTAAAAAATAGAGAGCTTGTCTCAGGTGTCCTTTTTCTGCTAAGAGATTCACTAATTGTCTGTAATTAGAGATTTCGGGTTTATAGGGTTCTAAATATTCAAATTCGTTATGTATTAATTTAATCTTTTTAGAATATGCTAGTTTTATTTTGCACCGCTCCTCTTCTGCCTCTGAAATCTTTTTATAAATTGCAGCAAGAGAATCTTCAATTTCCTTCTTGGCTTCTAAGAAATTTGAAATTTTATACTTTGCTTCATCAAAGTATGACCCGACCTCTAATTCTTTTTCTTCAAATTTCTTTTCCAACTCTGGAAAAGTTTTCTCTCCCCCTTTTTCTACTCCAAAATCTTTTTGCTCTTCTACTATGCCTTGTGTAATTTGTTGATATGTTTCTGACATACTTTAATTTAATATGTATTACCCAACCAATTCGGTAACAAAAATGTTAGATAGAGGTAATAAAATTAATAATTTTTAACTTTTCAGCAACTATCGGCTAAATCAGCTGAGGTTTTTAACCTTTTGAATTCTATTTTAAATTAAAGGTCCTCTATTGTTAATTTTAGGTTAATTTTAGCGATTTCTGATTTCTTATCAAGCGATTTATTCACGGTGCCTTCTTTCGATGTTATAGAACATGTTTCCTTCACTTTATGCCTAAGACACTCTTTCAAGTCTTTAACCTTCAAAAATTACTTAATTGTTTTATTTTTAATTCACCATGTTTAAAAACTATAGTCAACCCTCCTTAGGTAAAAAATTTTTATCATAAGTAGTCACGATGAGGGGGTTAGTAGATAGTCAGTAAAGGGGTTTGATTTTTCGGGTCGATTCTGACAAACTGTTACCAAATTGTTAGCAATTACAAAAAGTATTTTAATCTCCAAAAATTAAAACTTAGAAAAGCTAGCGTCTGGGCAAAATAAAGTTTGAGCCGACGTTCTTCCAGTTCTTTGGTGGTTTGCCTTTCCGCACGCCTCATCTTGCCTACCCGACTGAAACTTGTAAGTAGAGGGGAACCGGAGGGAAAAGGAGAATTTCAAGTCTTTCTAATCCCTCCTCGCGGGATTGCGAGTCTGTGGCTTACTTGGTAGCAAATGTTTTTATGGTTTAGCAGGTTTTCTCTTTCTTTCCAAAACAACAAACAAAAAAGCAGAAATTGCTGCCATAATACTGCCAAAAATAAAGGGAGCGCTAACGCCGATATAAGTCCAAAGCAATCCGGCGCCAAGAGAAGCAAAAAAAAATACAAAGGCCAATTGTGGTTTGATAAATCCCAAAGGCCGTCGCTGTCTTTTCCTGGGGAACTAGATTAGAGATATAAGCTTTTCCCACTCCTTCAGTGAGGGCCATGTATATTCCATAAATCGGGAAAAGCAGCCAGAGAAAAAGACTGGAATGCGCCAAACCGAAGAAAAAATAGACAGCGGAAAAAAGCAAAAAGCCGGTCAAAAGTACTTTTTTCGGTCCAATTCTGTCAGAGATAATTCCGGCTGGTGTTGAAAATATAGCATAGGTAAAATTAAAAAGAACATAGACCAGAACAACCAAGCCTGCCGACAAGCCTAAATTCTGCGCCCGCAAAATTAAAAAGGCGTCTGAACTATTGCCTAAGGCAAAAATGAAACTGATGAATAAAAAAATCTTAAAAGAGGGATGGATCTGGGCCCAATTAAAATGAAAAGTAGGGAAGAAATTTTTTTCTTTCTGCTCTTCTTGGACAAAAAAGAGGAGCAGGAGAATCCCAATAAAAGCCGGAATAAAGGCAAGCAAGAATATCAAGCGAAATCTGTTATCTAAAAAATGGATTGCTAAAAGAGCAAGAAGCGGCCCCACTACTGCTCCCAAAGTATCAAGCGCTCGGTGAAAGCCGAAGGCTTTTCCACGCACTGAGTTTTCTGAACTCTCAGCAAGCAAAGCGTCTCTGGCTGAAGTGCGCGTTCCTTTGCCAAACCGGTCAATAAATCAGGCAATCAGAACAATTGGCCAAACTGATGCCAAACTTAAAAGTATTTTAGAAATTGCTGAAAACGAGTAACCAGCCACCACAAAAGGTTTTCTTTTTTGCCATCTGTCAGAAAGCCAGCCAGAAATAACTTTTAAGACGCTAGCGGTTGATTCGGCGATACCCTCTATCAAGCCAACAATCGCCACTGGTGCGCCTAAAACACTGGTCAAAAAAATCGGCACCAGAGGATAAATCATCTCCGAGGACACATTATTAAAGAAACTAACAAGCCCTAAAACAAAAACATTTTTAGAAATCCCGAGTTTATTTTTCATAAAATTTGTTCCACTAAGTTATTCGTAGATAAAAACCAAAAATTTAAATTTTTTACTAAAATTGGCTAACGAGTCCTTACACCCGACTGTCAGTCGGGCAGGGAGGGCAAGTCAAACCTTTCTTCTTCTAACTGGCGGAGGAGGTGGGATTCGAACCCACGATCCGCTTGCGCGGACAACGGTTTTCGAGACCGCCCCGTTATGACCGCTCCGGCACTCCTCCGTATATTTATAATTATACCAACTTTTTAGCAATCTGTGTATTTTGCGCGTTTATGATCAAAAACTTAAAAAATCAGTCTTTGAAAATTCTTTGGGATTAGGAAAGATTGATTGTAAAAAATAAAAAAATTAGTAAAAATCTAACTTTTGCGCCTAACCTTCAGGGTTACATCTCCCTTTTTTTCAATAACAACCTTTGACCCTTCTTTGTTTTCTATAGCTTCCTCCACCGGCTCTTTAGAAGAGGGGGTTAAATCAATATGCCCTCTATGAATAAACCAATATTGTTGAGCCACCGAAAAAACAGAGTTAACAAGCCAGTAAATAGGCAGAGCAGGTGGTAGGGTAAGACAGATATATAGTGTAAAAAGAGGAGCGATATAGAGCATATTCTTATTTAACGCGTCCTGAACATCGTTTGTAGGCTTTTGTTTAGGCATAATCATTTTAGTCTGATAGAACTGAAGAAAAGCAGCCAGGGCCGCTATTAAAATATAAACAACAGCTGAAAGACTTAGTGGAAAATCTAACTTTGGCCTCTCCAAAAGATTATAACCATAAAAAGAGATAGAAACGTCTGCTGGTCGAGGAATAAAACTATAAAGATCTTCTTCTGGTAATTTTGGCCACGGTCCCCTTAAAACAGAATAAAGGGCAATTAAAACTGCCAACTGAATAATTAAAGGCAAACAACTGCCATAGGGATTTACTTTATTCTCCTTGTAAAGTTTTAAAAGCTCTTCGGTTTGCTTTTGGCGATCGTTTTGATAAAGCTTTTGGATTCTTTTAATCTCTGGTTGAATTTTTTGTAGTTTCTGGCTATTTTTAACAGTAGAAAGAGAACTGGAATAGAGTAAAATTCTAATAAGCAGCGTCATAATAATAATTCCCCAACCCAAACTGTGGCCAGGAAGAAGTGCCACAATTAAAACCATTAAATTAAGAATCGGCTGATAAAATATGTAATGAAAAAACTTACTCATTCAACTCTTTTGAGAAAGGATTACAGGATAATAATCTTCTTAGTCCTAAATAAAGCGCCTTAAGAAAACTTTCTTGTTGTAGCTTCATTTTAAAATATTGGCTACAACTGATCTGATAACGACATAAACCAAAAGGAAAAAGTAATTCTCCTAATATACTGTGATCTGGTGAGATAGTTTTTTGATAGATCTCAATAAAAAAAATAAAAATTTTTTTAATCATCTTTGTAAATATTTGCCTCAAGAAAAATATTTTCTAAATCAGTAGTAATTTGCTGGTGGGTTTCTGGAATTTTGTTTATTAGAATTACTATATCATATTTTGGGTTGATCTTAAAAATTAGATTTTGAAGATCTGCTCTTATGTAACGTTTTAATCGATTTCTTATAACTGCTTTTTTGCAAGTTTTTTGAGAAATAACTATCGCTATTCTTACAAACTCATTACGCAAGTTTTCTTTAAAAAATAGTGTTAAAAATTCCCCTTTTATTTTTCGTCCTTCTTTAAGAACTCTTTTAATCTGAAATGCCGCAGTTAAGCGGTTTTTTTTAAAAAGCATTTTAAACTAATTTATGCCGTTTTTTAAGTAGTCGTCTTTTAAGGCAAGGGGAATTATTTCTTTTTCTATATAAAAAGCCTTGTTTTTTCTCAAATTTGTGAGATTTAGATTTAAGCATTTTTAATATTATTTCTTAAATTTTTTAATAAATATAATATCTAAAAATCGTAATTAGTCAATTCATTTATCCAACTTTTTAAAATTCTTGTGAAGGTGGTCAATTTGAATCCTTTTTGTTAATTTTACAAGATTGAAACCTGTGGATAACTTTTATAAATTAGAAGTATGGAAGCAAGAGAACTGTGGAAAAGTGTTCTTAATGAAATGCAGCTTGTTTTAAAAAACAACCCCAGTTTTAATGCGTGGATAAAAACAATCCAGGTAGGAGAAATCAATGGAAACACACTTGATCTTTATTTTCCTACAAGATTTCATCTTAGTAAATTTCAGGATCAGTTTGCTAAAGAAGTAGAAAAACTTGTTAATAAGCTTTCTTCAGGACAAATCAAAAAAATTGAATGTAAAATCCAAACCTTGAAAGATCAGTTTCCTAAAGAAGGGTTGTTTGCAGAAACAGAGGCAACAGCTTTTCAACAGACCGTTAGTAATAATTTTAAAACTAATCTAAAATCAAAATATACCTTTCAAACTTTTGTAGTAGGTAATCATAATCGTTTAGCTCATGCCGCAGCAGTTGCCTGTGCTGAACATCCGGGTGAGGTCTATAATCCTTTGTTTATTTACGGTGGCCCTGGTTTAGGTAAAACACATCTGATTCAAGCTATTGGAAATAAGGTACTGGAATCTAAAAAAGATGCTGTAGTTCTTTATGTAACTTCAGAAAAATTTATGAATGATTTTATTCAATCTTTAGCAAGCGGCAAGATTAAAGAATTTAAAGATAACTATAGAAAAGTTGATGTCTTATTAATTGATGATGTGCAATTTCTAATTAAAAAAGAGTCTACATTAGACGAGTTCTTTCATACTTTTAACACTTTGTATCAAGAGGGAAAACAGATTGTAATCACTTCTGATAGACCTCCTAAGTCATTAAATGAAATGCCGGAAAGATTAATTTCTAGATTTGAAGGAGGAATGGTGGTAGATATTGGAATCCCTGATTTAGAAACAAGAATAGCTATTCTAATTAGTAAATGTGAAGAAAAAGGCGTAAAGATTGAGAATAAAATTCTTACTTTTCTTGCTCAAAATATAGAAGATAATGTTAGAACCCTTGAAGGTATTTTAAATAAGATAATCACATTACAAACAATTCTTCAAAGAACACCAACGATTGACGAGGTAAAAAGCCAAATAAAAGAATTTGATCAAAGGCTTAGAAAAAAAGAAATATCCTCGTTAAAGATTTTAAACACAGTTTCTAATTACTATAAAATTTCCACTGAAGATATTTTAGGAAATAAAAGATTAAAAGAGTTTGTAAAACCAAGACAAGTTGCAATGTATTTAATGAAATATGAAGCTTCCCTTTCTTATCCTTTAATTGGAAGAGAAATGCGAGGTAAAGACCACACAACTATTATTCACGGAGTTAAAAAAGTAGAAAAAGAATTAAGTAGAGATTTAGTTTTAAGAAGAGAAATTGAAGAAATTAAACAGCTTTTATATCAGTAATCCACAATTACACTTTTAAGAAAAAGATATTTAAAAAATTAATAATAAGTTTAGTTGAAAACCCTAAAAATAAAAACAAACACGCGTGAATAAATTGTGGATAAATGTTTTATGAAAATTGTATAAAAAATATTTTTTCTAAATTAATCCCAAGTTATCCACAAGTTATCCACAAGTTATGTTTGATTATAATAAGAAAGGAGAAATAATGGAAATTGAGTGTTTAAGAGAGAACCTTATTAAAAGTTTAAATATAGTAGGTAGAATTATTCCTTCACGACCAAGTTTACCAGTTCTAGCAAGTGTTTATATTTCTGCAAAAGAGAATAGATTAAATTTTTTTGGTACAGACTTAGAAATTGGAGCGCAATCATCTATGCCCGCAAAAATAATCAACGAAGGAATTGTTCTTGCTCCAGCTAAACTACTTTTAGATTATATCTCTAGTAATCAAGACCCTATTATTACCTTTAAAAAAGAAGGAAATGTTCTTATTACTCAGAGTGAACACCATAAAGCAACTTTTTCTATTTTTAACGAAAAAGATTATCCAACACCTCCTGAAATTACTACAGGAATAGAGATTATTTTACCTTTCAATAAACTAATAGAAGCTTTTAAATTGGTAATAATTGCCTGTTCTAATGACGAGTCTAGACCTATTTTAAATGGTGTTTATCTTCTGCCCTCAGAGGATTTAAAAATTGTAGGTACAGACAGTTATCGTTTAGCAGAATATAGAATCAATCTAGAAAAAGATAAAGAAACTTTAAAAATTAATCCTTTAATTATTCCTAAGAGGACCATCTCAGAACTTATTAGAATTTCTTCTTTGATTTCTCCCGAGGATAATCGTCTAAAAATTGTAGTTTCAGATAAAGAAGTAAGATTTATTATTGCCGAAAATCAGCTATATTCCCGATTAATTGAAGGAAGTTTTCCTGATTATGAGAAAGTTATTCCTAAAAACTTTAATACTTTAGTCACAATTTCTAGAAATGATTTACTCTCTTTAGTAAAAGCAATTTCTGTTTTTAATAGAGAATTAAATAGTAGTACAAAAATAGCCATTCTAAAAGAGGCAATTAAACTAAAAACCTCTTCCTCAGAATTTGGTCAGTTAGAATCAGTAAGTCTTGCAAAAGTAGAAGGAGAAGAGCTAGAGATTACTTTTAATACCAGATTTATACTGGATGTACTTACCACCCTTTCTACTAAAGAGATTGTTTTTGGCCTAAACAGCAAAAATGAGCCAGCAAGAATTACTAGTCCAGAAAACCCTCACTATCAATACATTATGATGCCCTTAAGAGTTGAGTAATTTAAATCTTACAAATTTTCGTTCTTTTAAGAAAAAAGAGCTATTTCTAGCTCCTCAGACGATCATTTTTGGTCCCAACGGTTCAGGTAAAACGAATATTTTAGAGGCTTTTTACCTACTTTCTACTACTACAAGTTTTAGGGCCAAAGATGAAGAGGATCTTATCACTATTGGTGAAGACTTTAGTCGTGTGGAGTATAAAGAATATGCAATCACCTTAAAAAAAGAATCAGAGAAGATTAAAAAAAACTATACAATTGCGGATAAAAAAATCCCCCTTTATAAGGCTATTGGAAAAATAAAAGTTGTTCTTTTTTCTCCCGAGATGCTAAGTATCGTGGCTGGTTCTCCAAATGAAAGGAGGCGCTTTTTAAATATTGCTATTGCCCAAATGGAGAATATTTATGCATTAAGGTTAGGAGAATATAAAAATATTCTAAGACAAAGAAACGCGTTGCTCTCTCTTATCAAAAACAAACAAGCAGATATAAAAGAATTAGAGTTTTGGGATGAACAATTGGCAGAGATTGGTATGGAAATAATTAAACAAAGAAGAACCTTTATAGAAAAGATTAATAAATATACTCAAAAACTGGCCCTCCTTTTTTCCCAAAAGTTATTAAGGCTTCAGTATCAGAGTAATATCCTTTCCAAAGAGGATTTTATACAAAATTTAGTTAGTCGTCGCGAAAAAGAGATTGAATATACTTATACAACCATTGGCCCGCACCGTGATGATTTAAAGTTTATTTTGAATGACAAAGAAATGGCCCTTTTTGGTTCACGAGGAGAATGGCGGCTAGCTATCCTTATCTATCTTTTTGGTTTTTTTGAAGTTTTAAAGAATAGCGATAAAGAAAACCCGCCGATTTGTCTTTTTGATGATTTTTATTCAGAGCTAGATAAAAATAATATTAGGTTAGTAGAAGAGTTTCTTTTAGATAAAAGATTTTTAATTACCACCACAGACCTATCAGAAAGCACAAAAAAGCTCTTCAAAAATGTTAATTACCTAGAACTAACATGTTAGAACATATAAGCGGTCCGCTCGATGCCTACCTAAAAAAGAAGAAATTTTTTTCAATTCTTAAATTAAATTTGCTTGTAAAAAAAATCCTCGGTAGTCAGTGTGAAGTTGTTGATCTAAAAAGAGGAGTCTTAAAAATCAAAGCTCCCCAGGAAAAAATAGCCAATCTTGTTTTAAGACAAGACCTTTTTATTAATGAGATAAGAGACCAATTTCAAGAAAAAAGAATTGACAAAATAGTCTTTATTGAAAAAATTTAAAAACCAAAATGAACTTTTGTATAGAGCGAAGAAAGCATAGACCCATAGTTAGGAGTTAAAGTAGAGGTTTCTCCTAATTTTATGGAGGCTAAAATTTGATGAGGCCGATCGGGTTCTGGCAGACTGAGGCCTAGGCTAACCAGATCTCTTACGGTTTTGATAGCTTTTGGTTTGTAAATTTGTTCGGGGGCGATTTGAGTAAGATGATCGTCCCAGCGTCTTACCCAGGGTTTTTTTCGGGCAATTTTTGCTCTAATTGCTCTTACCCTACTTTCATAATTACGATGTAATAGTTCCAGATCTATACCTTCCAAATCTTCAGGAAATTCCATTTTCAGCAGATTTTCTAATTCTTTTTTAAAGACTTCTTTTGCTGTTTTTTGATTTAAATTGATTTTTTCTCTGAGTTGAATGTTTAATTCAACGCTTGTTAAGTTAATGAGAGATTCTTTTAGATAAGGATTAGGAGTTTTTAAACTTATTCCTTCTTCTTCTAATAATCCGGGTAATGTTTGATCAACAATCTCTTGGGTTTTAGCTTTTATTAAAGACTCAACTTCTTCCTCAGAGTATCCAAAATCCCATGCATAGCCCCCTTCCTTTACTAGCTCTGAATAGACTTTTATTTTTAGTTTATAAATTAATCTTTCCAGGTCGAAATCCTTGTGTAGAGCCCCACTTTCCTTTTCTATTTGGTTTGTTATCTCTTTCCGAAGAATTTCTGGAGTACTGCCGGTTTTTTTAACAAATTCTTCTTTGATGGTTGCAAGAATTGCACTATCAAAAGCATCTCTAAAAGCCGCAAGGTCGAAATCTTGAGGTAGCTCTATCCCTTGGTTTACAAAGGTCAACCTGATCTCATTTTTTAATCTCTCAATTTCTTTGTCTAAAGAAACCTCCTCTTCTTTTGGAATTAATTTTTCCAGTTCAGAAAGAGGAGCAAGGTTATCTAGCGAAAGACCAGATAGGTCGATAGTTTTTTCAATGTTTGCAGCAAAAACAGGATCGCTATAGATTTTCAGTTCAGAAAGATATTTCAAAAAAGGAGCGACAAAAGCCAATTTTGTTAATGCGGTTTCTTCTTTATTAAAATCAGCCAGAGTCTCTAAAAATTGCAAGCTACCCAATCCGCAAGGAAGATCTTCGCTGATATAACAGCCATCTCCAAGAAAATTATATTGCTGATCAATGATGCTTAAATTAGAAAGATAACTTAAATATCCAAGATAAGCCAAAGCAGAGCGTAAGGCGGAGTTTAAGGATTGAGCTTTTTCCTTGTCTAGAAAGCTCGGTAAAGAAAAATTGGCTAAACCAGCAAGATATTCAAGAGAAGAAAGCGCATCAAGGTTTTTTAATGGTTGAAATTCGCCAGCGTTATAACCGATTTCAAAGGGATAATTATTAAGTAACTCTAGATTACTAAGATTAGCCAGAGAGCTTAAAACTTCTTCTAGTTGTTCTATTTCTTTTTGAAGATTTTCCACATAACTTTCTTTAGTTTCCGCACTTAAACCCAGATTTGCCTGAGAAGCTCGTAAAGCCTCAAGATTTTGATTGATTTGAGGAATTAGCTCCTTAAGGTTTTTAAGTTCGTTTAATTCTTCTAGAGAACTAAGGAGATTATAAAGGTTACCGTGAAATTCTTGGGACAGCGATTCAAGAGACTTTATATTTTTTTGATTTTCTTCAAGTATAGAAATTCCTGAAGCGTTCAGCTTATAAAGGGTTTCTATATCATCAAGATTTTTTTCTTCGTTTAATCTTTCTAATCCCAAAAAGAATTCTCTTAATAGAGAAGCTGTGTTAAGAAAATTTTGGGTAATTTTTTCAAGTGCTGCTGGGTGATATCTGTAATCAGAAGCAGATGAATAGTAGAAATTGGCAATTTGCGCCAAATTATCAAAAATAAGAGTCAAGGCTTCTTCTTCACCTGTGAGAGACTTAGAGGTGGGATCATAAGATTCGTCTGGTGGCGGACAACTATAATTAGAGATATCCGCAAGGGTAGCCTTTGAATTGTGGGGCAAGAGGTTGTTTAGGTTTTCTATTTCTGCCGGTAATTTTTTCTGACACTCAGGATCCAAGGGCCTAGGAACAGTGTTTGCAATCTTATTAAGATTGGCGGTTGCCTCAGCTAATGCTGAAAATAAAGCAGTCTCTTCTTCAAGGCTGGGAGACTTTTTTAAACCCTGATTCTCTTTAAATTTGGAAAACTCTTTATCAAGTTTAGAAAGCGAACTTAAAAACTCACTTGTGTCCTTACCCAGTTTTTTGGAAGCTTTTTGTAAACTTTCTAGCGCCGTATTGACTTGTTTTTTCTCCTCGGGATTTAATTCCTGCCCTTGGGTTTTTGTGTTATATGCGGGTAAAAACTTATTCTGGATTTGCTTAAGTTTGTCCAAAGACCCATTAAGAAGTTCAGTAATTTTTTCATCTTTGGTGCGCTGTTCGGCAATTTTTACGGTGCGCGTTTGTTTCCAACCATTTTCTTGTATAAGTCCACATTCGTAGACATCAATAGCCTGGCCTGTGTAGTGAGCAGATATGTTTTTTAGATAACCGGGCTCGCTCTCATTGCTTAACTTTTTATCCTCGGTCTCATATCCCTTTCTAAGACTAACTTTTAGATGTTCACATTCTTCGGCGAGTAGCGCTAAAAGATTTACCACCCGAGCATCAATTTCACCGTTTTTGATTGCTTGCCAATCTTCTCGGGGAATAACCAGTCTTGCTAAATTATTTGGTTTGTCAAAATCAAAGTTAGGATGCATTGACTCAAGCCTTCTTATGTTCTCCTGAGCACGAGGGTCGCCATGAATAGAGAGAAACTGAGAACCTGAAGAATGAATATTAGCCCTTGTAATAAGGCTTGAAACTAAAAAGATTATTATAAAAAGCAAAGGGATAGAGACTATAGCAATTAAAACCACCATCCAGCCGCCACCAAGCAGTGCTATCAAACCCGCTATTACCTGATATATAATTGTTGCGGTGTTCCTTAATGTGGAAATAATCTTTTTGGTATTTTCGATAGTTTTTTTAACTTTTTTAGCTGTATCAGCAGCCTTGCGATAGGTTTCTGTTGCTTTTTCTCTCAGGGATTTTTTTTCTTTTTGGGCCTCTTCTATTGGCTCACCAAATTCCACCCCTTCATCAGATTCAAGCGGCTCATCAGATTCTAAAGGTTCACCAAAAGCGGGTTCCTCAAACCCTTCTTCCTCTTCGGCTGGCGTTTCAGGAGAGGGAGGTGGAGGAGTTTTTCCAAGAATGGCTTTAATTTTCTCTTCTTTTTTTAAATTATTATCGGTACTTTCCATCTTCTATTAATAGTTTATAGATAAAACCATTTTCGTCGGAAAATATAATAGCGTTTAAAGATGATGAATAACCGAGAGTCTTAATGGTTAAGGTTTGTGGTAAAGAGAAATAAAGAGGAATCGAAGTTTGCGATTTTGGTTGCCATTTTTCTAATGATAAACCACCTTCTTTTCTGGAAAAGAGAATTAAAGACTCTTCCTGATCAAGAAAAGTAGATTTTAAAAGTGTAGTCTCTTTCTCACCCTTAAGAAAATTTTTTTCCTTACTGTCCCAGATTTTTACAATCACCTTTCCTGATCTTATAGTTTCGACTGCCACTAAATTGTTATAAGGATTGCTTTTTAGAGCTAAAGCCCTCTCGTCTTTATCGAGGGGGATTGAATTGAACTCGCGCGTAAAAAGATCGGCTATATAGAAATCACCGCTGTTATCCACAACCAGAAGGCCACTATCATCTTTCAACCAGGCTATTTTTAAGGGAAAATTGAGTTTGCGAGCATCAAGCGCTATAAGTGGATTTAATTTAAAATCATAAATTATAAGCTCTTTTTTTCCCGAAGGAAGAGCCAATACGGCAGCAATTTTCTCTTCAAAATGAGCAAATTGCGCTAAAATTACCCCCTCGGGTAGTTCTTTTAATCTACCGCCACCAATCTGATAGGCGTTTGCATCATAGAGAATATACTTGTTCTGGTTTTTAATTAAAAGATAATTATTTTTAATCTCAAAATCTTCGCTTAAGGGAAATGCTTCTATATTTAGATTCTTACTAAACCTACCATTTTCATGGAAAAGATTTATTTTAGCAATAAAACCAGATTTGTTTAAAAAATAAAGTTGGTTGCTTTCTGACTCAAAATCTAAAACCGGTTCCTCTAGAAGCTTTAAAGGAACAGGAATTTTTTTTAAAACCACCGAGAGTTCTTCATTTTTAAATGAGGAGATTTTAATAGTTTTTTTAAAAGGTACAAAACCTTCTTTATAGATTTCAATGGAATGAATACCTCTTTTGAGAGGCAAATGATTTTCATCACCCAGGGTCACTTCTTTTCCATCAATCTTAACAGAGCTCTCTGGCGGAGAGATATTTAATATTAAAAACGGGGTTTTAAGAAAGAACCAATAGAAAGCTATTATAATTAAACCCGCCGCAAAAGTTAGGAAAAATTTAAATAACGTTACTCTCATCTAAATTGCTTTTGGTAGGGGTGGGTGAAGGTTTAGGTGTAGGTGCGAACTCAGGAGGAAGCGGAGAAGGGGTTTTGTCAATTTTCTCTTCTCGAGCGAGTGGTGGCACTAGTAGCAATAACGAATTTTTAGTAACAACAATGATTCCGTTCTTGGTAGCTTCCAGCTCCAGAACGGTCTCTGGAAAATTGTTAAAAATTACCTCGTTGTCTTCCGAGACAAGCTCTTTCTGCGGATTTAAATAATAAAGCATAGAGTTAAAGTAGGTAAGTAAGTTAATATCAGTAGACGAGATAGTTGAGGATTTTAATTCCGGCAAGGAGCCAATTAAAACAGTATTGTCTATTTCGGAAATGGCTATCAGGATATTCTCATTATCTAGATAACGAGTAGAAGCGCAATTTTCTAAAACCAGCGAAGTTTCGCCATCTTGCCATTTATATAAATCAGTAGAGACGCCATCTTTGGTAACGCTGGTCAGGAAATAGAAGGTTTTTTTAGAAAAATCAAAAAATACTACCTCCGAGATTTTCTTGGTTGTATTCCCCGAATAAATCCGCTTACGCTCCTGAGAGTCTCCAAAGTAGATTTTAGCTCCTGTTTCTTCGTTAAAACCATAGAGAAAATATCTACCTCCAATGCTAGGAGTAGCAAAAGAAACTTTTTGGGGCAGGGGGTCAATCTTTTTGTTTTTGAGGTCAACAATAGAGATTCCTTCACTGGTATAGATGCTGGCTAAACTACCATCTTTACTCCAATAAACAAGAGAAATGTTCTCTGGTATTTCTTCTAGGATTTTTTTAGCATCACCTGATTCAATATCAACATCAACTATTTTTTTATTAGTGATATCCACTGCTCTGAAAGTCTGGCTGTTGATAATTTTTATAAACCTAAGAGCGCCATCATAACTTATTTTTTTTACTTGCCAACTCTCTATTTGCGAAGTTTCTTCAGTAGTTTGAGGGGAGAGCGAAGGATTATAAGTGGTCTTCTTTTTTGTTAAAAAGTTAAGAGCGAAAACAATGGTTATTAAAATTACAAGAACAATTATGAGTATAATTTTTTTATCCATCTTTCTTAGTTTTATTTTATAGAATTATTTACAAAATTGAAAATGCATTGGGTCTACACCCCTGCCCCTAAAATCTCCGCCCCACTTAAACCCCGCCTGTTGAAAGATTTGTACTACCTTAGGATGAGGGTGTTGGCCGTCCCACGGGTTTCTATCAGGGGCAAGGGCACCATCGATGTCTACAGCAATACCGTAGGCGTGGTTAGAAAGATTGATATTTGGTTCCACTTTATTGCTTCTTACGCTTCGCCAGCTAAAGCCCCTGATACTTGTAATACAGCGTGGACACTCACGATTAATACGATTAGCCACGCTCTGAAAAACATGGGCTGCTTTTTTGTTAACCAAAACAGCGGCTCTCCCGCCATTTTTTAGAGGGAAGTAGACAGTGGTCATTTTGCTTCTCATAATGCTTTCAGCGTTTGGTTGCATTTTATTTTTTATTTCGTTATCTGAATAAAAAGCAAGAAGAGCTTTTTCCGAACCGCAGGCAATATTGCTGCCCGAGGAATAAGATTGACTACTGGTTTCCCTTATATAGTTTCTTTTACTACATCTTCGGAAATAATAGTAAGCTTCTGTTACCCTCTTAACATAGGCGGCTTTATACCAAACATTTCTGCTACCACAGCAATAACCCACCGCGGCCTTAACAATCATTGACGGAGCGGGATCAAAACCTTTTGCGCCATAGGAGTAAAGACCATAGCCGGCAGCGATAGCTGAGTGAAGAAAATTATCCCTACCGTTTTCAGGCAAATTAATGCCTTTTTTAGTAAGAGCTGATCGCCAGGAGTTCCAAGTGCCATCTAGTATTTGAAAAGGTCCTCTTGCGGTAGACCCTGAAGTATTCTGCCAAGGTGGAGATGGCCAAGGAGCATTAGGATTATAGTTCATTGTTTGTTTATGATGCTCTCCGGCGTGAAAAATAGCCAGAATCAATTCGGGTGCTATAGTAATTCCTTTTGAAAGAAGAATTTTAGAGGCTTGTTCTGTTTGTTCTCGATAGCTTGGAGGTATTTTAGAGCAACCATCTAGGCTTACAAAAGCCTCTCTGCCCTGCCAGGCGTTTTGCCAAACATCTGTTTCGTATCCTGGCGTGTTTTCTCTTTGTAGTAAACCAAAGTAGCCAAATCCAAAAAAAAGTATAAGGAAAAGGAAAACAAGAAAAAGAATAATAACCAGCCATAAGAAGGATGAATCCTGATTGTTTTCAGACATTTATTTGATTTTTAAATTAGAAATTTGACAAAAAGCTTAGATCGCCGTTAATAATCCGATCCTCAGTAAACGAAGAGATGACCCTGATGGCTACATGATTGGAGCCGGCAAAAAGTAAACCTTCTCCTACATCACTTTCTAGAAGTAGATATTTTTCGCCCTCGGTTAAATTAAAGGTTTCGGCCACTACTTCAATAGAGGCAGTGGATTGTTTAAGAAGAAGCTGCAGCGACGAATTAGAGACAACAGCTTTTCCAAAGCGCGAAGTTAAGAAATCTTCTACATCTTGGGAGATTACTGTTAGTCCTAAATGATATTTTCTGGCCCTTTTTGCTAAACCATAAAGAAAACGGGCTGTGTCTTCATATTGCATCATCCACCAAGCCTCATCAATCACAAGGATTCTTTTTTTAGGGTTAAAACGAATGGCATTCCAGATATAAGTAAGAACAAGATACATAGCTATAGGTCTTAATTCTTCTTCAAGATCTCTTATAGAAAAGACTGTAAAACCAGGCCTGAGAACAATGTTGGTAGGCTTATTAAGAAAACCTGCAAAAGTACCTTCAGTATATTTTTGGAGCCTAGAGAGAATGCTTGCTGCTCCAGGCATATTAGCAAGTACATTGGCAAGATCTGAAAGTGTGGGGGGTGGGTTTTTATGGGTAGCGGGATCTGCAGTAATATCTTTTAAGGCGTAGGTTTCAAAAAGAGCTCTATCTAGAAGTGCGTCCTCTTCAGGTGTTAATTCTCCGAGCATTAATTTTAGTAATCCGTGAAGAGTTACTACTGCAGAACGCAAAATTTCTTCACCTGTTTCTGACTGATCATAAACAACAGGTAAATCAAAAGGATTGATTCTTTCCGGCGAGTTTAAGGAAAGAGAAAGATAAAAACCACCCATGGCATTTACCAAAGGTTTGTATTCGTTTTCCGGGTCGATGACAATAACGTCAGTACCAAACATTAACGTTCTTAAAATTTCCAGTTTAACAGCATAGCTTTTACCAGCCCCAGACTTTGCAAAGACGCACATATTGGCATTTTCTAATTCAAAGCGATCGAAAAGAATTAAAGTGTTATTATGTCGATTAAGACCATATAAAACCCCTGCGTTAGAAGTAAGGGTTGAAGAGACAAAAGGTATAGCTGTAGAGAGTGAACCTGTATCTAAATTCCGTAAAACCGTAAGTTCATCAGAAAAAATGGGCAGTGTAGAATTAAAGCCTTGTTCACTTCTAAAAAGAGCGTTTTTGGTATAAACTAATTGGCCTGCAAGCAGAGATTCAAATTCTTTTACTAAGACTTTTAACTCCTCCAAAGAAGAGGAATAAATAGTAATATAGAGCGCAAACTGAAAGAGTTTTAACTCGCCTTTCTGGAGGACGTCTCTTAATTCTTCAACATCTTGAATGGCGGTCTCTAACTCCGGATCCCTGGCAAGACCTTTTTCTTCTTCAATATGGCGGGTAGACTCTAGGCGTCCAACTTGTTTTTTTAACATCTCCATTACTTTAGGAGTGGATTGTGGATAAATAAAAAGAGAAATATCGCAGTTTACGTCCGAATTAATAATTGGAAAGAGCCAATTAGTTTGCAGGTAGCGAGGATAGGCATAGACATAGAGGGTTTGGCAAAAAATTTCACCTAGCTGTAAATAATACGGGGTTACAGCGATTGCCGAGGGTGCTAAAATATCCAAAAGAGAATTTAGCCCCTTTTTAAAATTCTCTATAGCCTCTTCGCCCTCTTTTGATGAAAGAAATCCTTTGATCATTTTTCTCTGCTGATATAAGTTGAGGTTAGACTTTGAGGATCAATAAGTTTCTGAGAAAGCGATAGTTCCGGATTGTAGGTTTGATAAAAAAGTTCAATAAGTTCTTTTGTGTTTAATTGCACGGCCTGAATTCCCATACTTGCAAGAGCGCTTGCTACTACTTTAGCTTTTTCTGTAAGATCTCTTTTGGCTTCTTGAAATTTTGTTTCGTCAAGAGGAATTTTTTGGTTAGAGGCGGCTCTAAATTTTGCGAGAAAACCCTTAGTTTCGGTCACGGGGTTTTGCCAAGAGATGATTATAAAAAATTTTTTATCAACAATATTGGCAATTTGCACTAATTTTCTTATAAATTCCATATAATCTAAAATTTGTCTTTCAAGCAAAGGATTTTGAGCAGCCAGTCTTCTTTCTTCTAACTGTTGCAGGTAACTAGTAAGATCAACGGTTTTGCTTTGGATAAGGATTTGAATAGGGAACTCTAAAGCATTAAGAAAGTTTTGATATTCGGCAATAATAGCATTCTGCTCTGTTTCACTTTTTAGAGCAAAATTTAAAGGGGTACACATAAGAATTAAACGAACCCCACCATCTTTTAGAATAACAAAACCATCCTCAATGGTGGCTATTTTGAGGAAGTTTTGAGTTGTAGCATTGTTAGCCTTTTGATTTTTGTTTATCAACCCTCCTTAAGTTATATTTTACCTTCCTTATTGTTTTTTAGCTAGTCTCTAAAATAAAGGCTCAAAGGAAATATTTTGGGTGTTTTACCGTTTACCGAGGTTGCCGCGGGTATCAAGAAGTAGGGCCAGTTTTTCAAGATCGCTGCGGTCCACCTTTTTTCTAGGAATCTCCATTTTTCTGGTCTTTTGCCGTTTAATTTCCAAATGAGGATCAAGAGTTCTTTGCCAAAGATAGAGTTTAGGCTTAAAACTATACATAAGAAAACTTAAAAGAAAAGCACCAAAAGTTCTGTCTTGGATTTTTAAGAAAGCAAACGCTAGACCCAAAAGAGCCGGCGGCGAAGCAAAAATTAAAGAGGTGGTCATAGAAAAATATTTAGCAAGTGAGCCAAAGAGAAGATAAGCAGTAGTTCCTCCAACAAAAACATAAACAAACTGCTTCATTGTCATTGGTCCAAAAATCCTGTCTTCAAGATCAATTTTTTGAGGCACTTTATAGCGCATTTTAGTCTTTTTTAAGGATTATTTTCGTTGTTCTCGTCTGGAATTTGGGAAAGTATCTCTCTTAACTTAAGAAGCTGGTTTCTGTCTTGCATTTCTGCCTGATAGAGCTCTTCTAAGGCTTTTAGCATCAGTTTTTGACCCTCTGTGTCCGCCTCTTCAAAGAAATTAATGAAGGTCAAAATATCCGCCTCGGAGGCAAAAGGTGCTAAATATTTTTTAATTTTTTCTCTAACCTCTTCCATATTTTCTATATATCGATAATGTCACCCAGAAGCCCTGAGATTCCGGAAAGACCCGGTTCAGTTCTTGGGGGAGGAAATGTCTTAGAAAGCTCTCTAAATCGATTTAGTTTTCTATTTTTTTCTTCCTCGTGTTTTATGATAGCACTATAAATCGAGATAATCGACCTTTCTTCTTCGGTGTTGTTTCCGTAACCCACCACTCTGTAAAGGTAATATTCTAGGTTGTCCGCCATTGAGCCATATGTATTATTATAAAATTCTTGGACTTTTTGTAATAGAGGAGAAGCTTCTCTTCTAAGTTGATTAGCCTCTCCGCTACCCCCTTTTCCTTCTTCTTGTAATCTCTGGAGCTCTTGGAGTTTTTGATTAAGCCTGGTTTCGTTTTCTAGGATTTTTGCTTCTTCCATTAACTTTAGGTACATACTGTAAGCATCAGGATTAGATTTTACCTTTCTGCCATAGAGCTTTTCTAGAGTAGTAGTAATTACTTTTTTTGCCTCTTCTTTATTAACTGTGTTTTTGGTCTCTTTTCCCCTTAAAACAAAATCGCTTAAATAAATAGTTCCTTGTTCATCCTGTTGGAAGATAGGTAGATAGCCCGCCCTTACCATTCCCCCAAAACCATCTACCAACTGGCGCAGAAAATCTCCCTGTTTTAGTTTGAGAATTGAAAAGGCCTTCTCGCGCTTAAGTGACTCCTTTTGGTAGTTTTCATAGTAAGAATGGAGGCTCTTACCGCCTAGGGCGAGCGCTACATAAGGGCACAGAATAGGTGATATTAAGTAAGCGCCCGATAAAGCACCTCCCCAGAGAAGAGATTTTTTAAGGAAGGCTTTAAACTTTTCTTTGTTGGTAAATACCTCTCTGAAGTTCTTTCCCAGTTCTCTGATATCAGCGATACTCTCTCTACCCCATTGTTTTATGCCGCTAATAAGGCTTTGGACTATGTTGCCACGTTCTTGCTGGCGCTTGGCGATCTCCAAAAATTCTTGGCTTACCTTTAGTACAGTTCTTAAAGACTCGATGTCTTTATTTTTTAACTTACCATTAATCTCTTCTATAAACTGGTTTATAAATCCCTCGGGTTGTTCTTTGGATTCATCATCTGTCCGGCCTTTGGTGATCTCTAAGATAGCCGAAACATTCTGCTTGATTTGCTCAATGACGTTTTGGCGCTCTGCTGAGGCTTGAGCAACTTCAGGAGATGGAGGAATGGTTTCTAGGCCGGCGCTAGGATTGGGATTTTGCTTGTCAGGATTATTGCGAGGAGGTTTTTCGATTTCAGAAGGATTAGGGGGCGGGCTGGGAATTGCGTTACTGTTTGCTTCGCTGCCCCTGACTACGGAGGCTTCAGGCGAATTTTTTTTTCCGGGATTTCTTGTTTCTTCTTTAGCGCCTTGGTCTTTTATCATATCCGCAACAAATTCGGCAATACCCGAAGAGAGGGCAGTAAAAGCCTGCATTTCTTTCGGCCCCCAGATGGGAAGACTGCTTGTCTCTTGAGTCTGTATCTCTCCAAAATAGGGTAAGGGATCATAAAAAGTGTTTGGCGATCCTAACTCGTCTGCGGGTAGCGATGTTGACCCTGTTGAAGGAACAAAAGATTCTCTTTCTTTGGCTTTGGTCAAAACATCTTCAAAGAATTTAAACAATTTTTTATTGCGTTCATACTCAGTCTTTATTTTACTGCCAAGCTCTGGATTGTTTTTAAGGGCGGATTTAAACTTTTCGAGATTCATCTTGGAAAAATCAAAATTAGGAAGGTCAAGCGCTGAAAAAGCCTCTTCTCCAAGTAGGTTTTTTAGTCTGTCAATGCCACCCGGCTCACTACCAATGGAGAGCAGCCGACAAGCAAGCATATGAGCGGCACCTCTTCCTGCCCTCTCTTCTAAATACTCTTCGTAGCCTCTCCTTAACTCTTCCTCATTTTGAGTTTGGGTTTGTTGACCCCGCCACTCCTCATAGCTCAGTTTAGGAAGAAGGTCTTTTGGTATCATTACAAAATCAGCAAACCTTTCGGCAATTATCTCTTCTAGTAAATCTTCACCTGCAAGCTTGTTGGCACTCAGAATTTCGCGAATGTAATAGGTCTCTAGATCGCCAAATAATAAAGGTTGGCCATTTTCATCTTTAAATGATTGAAGCACCTCTTCTCTTTCAGAAGGGACAGTATCACTCAAAATATGCATGGTCTCGTGGCCTAAGAGTCTTAACCTATCAAAGTGGCTGATGCCGGAAAAGAAGTTTTCAAAAAGAAGCAGCCGGTTGCCTCCAGCCTCTCTTTGGGTAGCGGCCACATAGTTTGCTTCGCCATACTTTTGAACAAGAAGGTTTTTGGCTTTTTCCTGGTCGAGTATCTCTATACGCTGGAACACCTTTTCAAGGAGGTGAGCGTCAAGATTGCCTCGTGTAGTTAAATCTAAAATATACTCCAGCATCTCTTCTCGGCGTTTTTTAGGGATCTCTTTAGGAAATCTCTGAATCAATTTATCCACCGCCGCAAGTTGTTGGCAGGTTTGCTCACCATAGAGCTTTTGACGAGTTTCCGGCGGAAGCTTTAAAGCAGTTTTTAAGACAGCTAACTCTTTTTCTTTTTTTAAGGAGCGCTCTAGCGATTTCAATAGACGCGCCCTTTGCTCCTCTTGGTTCTGTTGCTCCGGTTCTTTTCTTCTTCGGCGAGCTTTTTCAGCAATCTCTTCTTTTCTAGCTGCTTCGGCTTCGTTAGGTGGTTGTCCAGGAATCCTGTTTTCTACAGTCATTTTTGTCTCCTTAGAGTGTTCCTTGGATATTATTCATATTGGGATTTGTTTCCCCTTCAAAATTTTGAAGATTGGTTACGGCGCCATCTATTAATTTTTCGGCTGAATCTCCGGGGTTGATGGTGGTTTTTAGCAAGCTTTCAACATCAGCCTTTCGTTCAGAAAGGGCCGAGAGAAATTCTTGCTTTTCAGCCTCAGTTAAACCTGTAGGTTTTTCAAGAATTTCAGTATTAATTCCTATATTTAAATTTTTAGTTATTTCTATAGCATTTGCAAGATTGTTATTTCTCACTTCATTAATAGCTCTATCGATTTCCGCAGGGAGATGAGCAAGGCTTTGTTTCAGCTCGCTGCCACCTATAAGAGAGACCAGTTGCTGAGGATTTAATGGCAGATTCTTTTGTTGGGCTATTTGTACAAGCCGTGGTTCTATGATTGGTCTTATGTGAATATCGCTAAGAAGGCTTTTTACGCTTGCCTCTAAGGCGGTTCTAGGCGCTCCACTATTTAGAAGCCCTTCTAGCTCTTTAAATCTGTTTTCAAAACGCTCCTCTGAGGATAAATTCTTGGGAGCTAAGCTAGAAAAACCAAATTTATACCATCTAGAGGTGCCTCTTCTTATTGCTCTTGCGGAAATGTAGTTACCTCCCAGAATAGTATTGATTGTTGCTGCTAGTCTATGAATATTTTCCCTTTGGGAGAGATCTGGCGGCTGTTCTAGTTTGATAGTGGTTAATGGTTCTTGTCTTCTCTCTATCAAACTCTCTTTATTTTCCGCAGTGGTGGCGGTTTGGCCAGTAGATGGCCGAGCAGCGCTAGGAACCTCCGGTGCTTCTGGGAGGTTGGGCGCAGGTTTAGTAGGAGGAGGTTCTTCTATTCCGGCAGGGGTAGGTTCTGGCCCAATTGTCAGGGAGTTAGGAGAAATTCCATTAGCCTCAATAATGTTTCTCAATATTCCTAGCTGGCCAAAGAACTCTTTAAGTCCTTTTTTATCACCAACATTTTTATTTTTAAGCTCCTTTTTAAGAAATTTTAATGGAGAAACAGCTAGGGCTATCGCATCTTGGGCGCTTAGATTACCCAAATTAATATCTCTGCCATTTATGTTAATCGTTTCAGTCCTTAATTCTTCGGGTACGTAATCGCGAATAAGATCGGCATAATTTTCAATTCTTTCTCTTGCTTCATTAGGTATTTCGATATTTTGAAAGATATCTTTGCTCTTGTCTTGTTTTGTAGAAGTATTTGGGTTTTGTTCAATTGGTGTTGCGCCTCCAGCAAAGATTCCACTCTGGGCTGTATGGGCGGCAAGAGCATTGATAACATCATTAAAATTAGCGCTCCTTCTCATAGTGATGGCGGCCTGATGAAGTGCTAACCAGAATTGAGCAGCACTTTCTGGGTCTAATCTATGTCTTCTTGCCCACTCAATTTGACCCGTGGTGCCTTGGGACATAAATTCAGCCACATCATCCCTGGAAAAATTTCTATTTCGTAGAGCGGGGAGTCTATTGACATAGTCGGCTACGCTTTGAAGAGTGGAGAGTGATCTTATTGTTTCGGCGTTTTCTGATTTATGATGGCGGTAAGAAGCGTTGTAACCCATTATTGCGTTTGCTAACCTGCTTCCTATAGCTGTATAGAAATAAGCCCTCTTTTGAGTTTCCACCCTTTGTTTCCAGGCTTCAGGTAAAGCATAAAGATTAGTCCAGCCTAAAACCCATCTGCTAAAGCGGTTGCCAACCGACATGCCTATACCCCTTTGAACATAAGCAAGGCCTCTACGCCACCCAAAGCGCCCTGGGTTAACTTGTCGCGGATCAATTTGTGACCAGCTCCTACCGATGCGGTTGAGGTTGTGGTAAAGGCCGCCATAGGCACTTTTACCAAGGCTATTCCAGGCTGTTTGTAACGCTCCTCCAAGAGAGATTGGTAGTTTAATAGCATTCCAAATAATAAGCATGGAGGCGATTATTCCTATAAAATTAAAAGAACCAGCGCTTTGGTTGCCTGGCGCTAGAGTAATTAAACCGGGTAGAGCTGCGAGATTTAAAAGAAGCATTACCGCCGGATACATAAAAATCCATGGCCAAAAGTAAGACCACCATTTCTTTGCGTAGTTTTGGAGCATAGGAAAACTATTAAGCACAAAAGCAAGCGGCGCAAGTATTGCAAGAAGATAGATAACTGTAGATCTAAGCAGAAACTCAAAGAGGAGAATGAGAAGAAAAACTAGAGCAACCAATCCAACAATTCCAGAGAGTATAATAATAAAAACCGTTGATAAAGCGCCTCCTATTATCGGAATTCGACCGACTGGTGTTACGGTGCCCAAGAAGGTGGCAGTTAGCCCTCTGCCTATTGAACCTTCATTTACACCCGCCGCGTTTACAAAGAGTGCATTTATTCCTGAACCCAAAACATTAGTGATATCAACAAAGAATCTTATAAAGATGAGAGAAAAATTCGCCAAAAAAAGATTAAAAATAAGTGAAGGAATAATTCTTCTTATACCGTAATGCTCAAGATCAATTCTCAAAATGTTGGCAAAGACCACAATAAGTAGTAGAATGCCTACTATGCTGTAGCCCAAAGTTAAAGAAATCCGCCAACCGATTATTACCCACGTTATACCATTTGTTTGCGCCCCGGCCTCGGTTAGATTCTCTCTAATATTCAAATAAGGAATTCGCGGGTCTCTAACGCCGACAACAGCCTCTATTTGACGAATTACCCAATCTAGACCATCGCCTATCCCCCGAAACAACGCGCAGGTAAGTGGGTTGGTAACATGTCTGTTGAACATGCCACGGTTAATCTCGTTAAGATAGTTAATACAACGCTCATCAGGATCATTATTCCCGGATAGGTCAGCGTTTCTATTTGCTTCATATTCAACTCCGCTGGTGTCATTTTGAACGGTTATAGTGCTTCCGCCGCCGGCTGCTTGATTTGCGCTTCCGGTAGCGTTGTTTGCTCCTCCCGCGCTATTCCTAGGAACAAGACCAACAGTTATAGAGCCTTTACCTTCTTCCACTTTTATTTTTTGGTGAGCATCTAAATAACCTTCTGCGCTGACTGTTATCTCATAATTCTGTCCTACCATCAAATAGAGCCTTGCGTGTTGTTCTCCCCGATACGTTCCATAAAAAGGATCTAACTTCCCTGGCGTACTTTCATCGGCGGGAAGCAATATAGATAAGGAACGTGGCCAATGTTCTATATTCAGATCTACGTTAGAATTTGCACTTGTAGTTCCTAAAGGTATAAAAAAAGCAAAATTCTTATTATAGGGATTATTAGGCGACGGTTTGCCGTCTATTCTGACAGAGACATCTTTCTCTACCCTTGGACAGTCTCCGCTGCTTGTCTTTTTACAAATTTTTAAATCAAAGGAGTTTATTATATCTTGCCACTTATATCGCGGGTTATTGAGAATGCCACTTCCTTGGACTACTAGAATTTGACTTGTTCCTGACTTTTTACCCTTATAGGAAACATAAGGCATAAGGTCAAATGTTTTTTTGTTTGAGCAATTGTTACAACTTAAAACTACCCTTTCGACAGGAACCTGGGAAGCCGAAACTGCAACATCGGCAGACAATATATATTCATCATTTTGACCAGGAAAAACTAAAATAAAAGGAGCAGAGAAGCTTTCCAAATGATCAAACGCTTCGACGCCAGCGTTGAGTTTGGCTGCTTGAAAAGTAACTTTGTATATTCCTCCTGAAAAAAGAGTTGTAGAGACTTTATTAATTCCTAAGAAGGCTGCCCTGCCTCCAAGAGTTTGGTTTATTTGATGAACCCCGCCGTCATAGGTTTCTATTTTTACAGAAAAGCCTTCTATCCTGGTATTAGTTTTTATATCAAAAATTACATTTACATCTGGAGAAATAGAGGAGGGAGAGTTTTTAGCAAAAACTTTTCCGGCAAGGCTCAAAGAAAGAAGTGGAATAAACACTCCCGGCAACAAAAACCAACAAAACCCCCGCCTTGTTTTTAGCCAGCGCATTTTAAGATGTTATTCATTTATAACCGCTTTATATCAATTGTATCAAAAATAAGTATATTTCAATAATTTCTCAAGACGCAAAGTTGGAGTTCGGAGGTCTTCTTAATTTGCAAAGATAATCTGGTAGATAGGGTCTTCTCTCAATTTTTCTTTAAGCTGTTTCTCTTTTTCTGGATTAGTAAAATGATAAAGCTGGACAAGCAGATGAAGAATATCGCGACGTTCAGGAGCAATTTTTGAGGCTTTTTCTAGAGGTATAGTGGCTAAACCCGGCATATCTGAACTTAAAAGCAGCTCGGCGTTTTTAATTAATTCTTCAACATTTCCTTCTTCTTTGGCTTTTTCTAATAGGAATACAATTTTTGATGCTCCGGTTCTTTTAAAAAACTCCATACCTAAATAGGGGTCATTTTGGATATTTAGAGCCAGATCGATTCTTTCTTTTACTTCCTTGTTCCAAGGTTTTAATAAAGAGGCTTGCTGGTAAAGATAGAGGGCTCTTTGAAATTGCAATAAAGTGAGTTCTCGATCGCCCCTTTCTAATAAAAGCACGAAAATTCTTTCCTGAAAAAACACTAAAGTAAAGATAAATGCACAAAGAGAGAAAATGGCTATAAGAATAAAAAAAGTTTTTTTGTTTCCAGAAACTTCTCTTAGGACATTAACTGACATTTTAGATTTACCAAGAAGCGGTAATAAGCATTTTTTCAAGCTTCTTGTCTAATGTTCTTAGTTTCTGCCAAACCGCCTCGGTAATAAAAGGCATAAAAGGATGAAGCATTATTAGACTCTCTGTTAGGACATAAAGCAAGGTTTTGGCAGCAGAATTTTGCAAGGAAGGCTCTTTAAGCTCTAATTTGGCTTCTTCTATGTATTTATCGCAAAGGCTATGCCAGAAGAACTTATAAAGTGTTTCTAGGGCTAGATGGGGTTGATATTTATTGAAATATTTTTCCACCTTCTTTTTGGTGTTTTTTACTTCAGTTAAAATCTTTTTTTGCCCTTCTGATTGGGGTTTTAATGGTTGGCTTCTGATGCCAGTCAAACTCTCCTTAAAATTAGACTGGCTTAAATTGAGAATTACAAATCTTGAAGCGTTCCAAATTTTATTAGCAAAATTTCTGCCAGCTTTTACCTTATCTTCAGAAAGAACCATATCTGCGCCTGGCGGGTTAGAGAATATATAAGCAAAGCGTAAGGCATCGGCGCCATACTTATCTATTAATTCTTCTGGGTTGATGACGTTGCCCTTGGATTTGGACATTTTTTTCCCAAAAGCATCTTTAACCATCCCGTGAATATAGACGGTTTTGAAGGGCACTTTACCGGTCACATAAAGTCCCATCATAATCATTCGACAGACCCAAAAAGGCAGAATATCATACATTGTCTCCATTACTGAGGTGGGATAAAAGCGCTCAAAATCACTTTTTTTGTTGGCAAGTAAGGTGACGAATGGCCACTGGGAAGAGGAAAACCAGGTATCAAAGGTGTCGGGATCTTGAACAAGAGAAGAAGAACAGCGGGGACAGGTTTCTTTTGGAGGTTTGCCATCTTCGCTGACCAGCCAATAATCCAAATGTTTTGGGCAGAAGAATGCGGGAATAGCTATACCCCACCAAATTTGTCGCGAGATATTCCAGTCATGAAAATTTTTAAGCCAAAAGAGGGCAATTTTTTTAAATCTTTTAGGAATAAAGAGGATCTTATCTTTTTCTATCGCTTCAATGGCTGGCTTTTTTAAAGGTGTAATCTTGATAAACCACTGAGAGAGAGGTAAAGGTTCAATGGGGGTGCGACATTTATAACAAACACCCACAACATGCTTATGCGGTAGGGCTTTTACGAGTAATCCCAGGTTTTTAAGATCTTCTAAGACTTTCTCTCTTGCTTGAAGAACTTTTAGTCCCTGATAAGCTCTTGGTGCCTCTTTGGTGATTCTACCATCAAAACCAATCACTTGAATGCGAGGCAGGTTATGTCTTTTGCCTATTTCAAAATCCTTTTCATCATGGGCGGGAGTCACCTTTACTGCGCCTGTACCAAACTTTGGATCTACGCTTTCGTCAGCGACAATGGGAATCTTTCTGTTTGTAAGCGGCAGGATAACGCTTCTGCCGATTAATTTTTGATATCTTTTATCCTGGGGATGAACTGCCACGGCGGTATCGCCTAGCATTGTCTCTGGTCGGGTAGTTGCCACTTCTATAGCGCCACCATCCTTTAGAGGATACTTTAAATACCACAAACTACCCTCTCTTTCTTCGTGTTCTACCTCTAAATCAGAAAAAGCAGTTTGGTGTTTTACGCAATAATTTACTAATCTTTCCTCACGGTAGATCAAGCCATCATCAAAGAGTTTTTTGAAGGTTTTATAGACAATTTTGATCACCCGTGGATCTAACGTGAAAAGATTGCGTGACCAGTCACAAGAACCGCCCAGACGCCTACCCTGTTCTTCCATTCTGCTCTTATTTTTTATAGTAAAATCATAGACTGCCTGATAGAAGCTTTGTCTATCAAAATCAAAACGAGATTTTCCTTCTTTGGCTAGTTTCTTTTCAAAGACAATTTGGGTTTCAAAGCCAGCATGATCTGCGCCTGGCAACCAGACTACTGCTTCGCCTTGAAGTCGATGAAAGCGAATAAGTAAGTCTTGAATAGCATACATTAAACCGTGGCCAATATGTAGATCGCCGTTGGCATTAGGAGGCGGCATAACTATTGAGAACCTCTTTTTACTTGAGTTGGGTTGAAAAGCACCAGCCTCTTCCCACATCTTGTAGAGGTTTTTTTCATAAAGCTCTGGTTGCCAGGTTGGTGGTAGGTTATTTAAGTCTTTCATTCTATTTTGGCGCCTGGTTGAGCAAATTTAATTTTTTGAGAAAGACCCTCTTTTTTCACAATAATGCTTGCTGCAATACCTATCATAGCAGCGTTGTCTGTCCGAAGGCCAGGGGGTGCAATATAGAAGTTGACTTTTAACTTTTGGGCCACTTTGATAATTTTGCTTTGGACGATTTTATTAGAAGCAACGCCTCCCACCAAGGCCACTCCTTTGGCGCGGGTTTTTTGTATAGCCTTAAAGGTTTTTGAAGCTAAAGTGTCGGCAATTGCCTCTTGAAAAGAGGCTGCCAGATGGGCTCTGATTTGTTGATTTTTTAAGGGCAGTTTTTCGGTTAAATAAAGAAGAGCGGTTTTGAGTCCAGAGAACGAAAAATCAAGAGAATTATCTTTTTCCATTGGTCTTGGAAGAAAAAATTTTTGGGGATGACCATTTTTTGCGAGTTCTTCAATCAGTGGTCCTCCGGGATAACCTAAATTCAAAATAGCTGCAGCTTTATCAAAGGCTTCTCCTGCGGCATCGTCGCGAGTTTTTCCTAGTCTCTCCACAGTGTAAAGGTCTTTAAGAAGATAAAGTGAGGTATGGCCGCCCGAAACGGTTAGAACAACTACTGGAAATTGGGGAGTGGGGCTAGCAGCCAAAAATGAATAAATATGACCAAGATAATGATTGACCGCAATTAAGGGCTTTTTAAAAACTAAAGCCAAAACATTAGCGGTTTCTGTTCCTACCAGTAAAGACCCAAGTAGGCCGGGTCGATCTGTTACTGCAATTGCATCAATTTGGGAAAGGAAGTTTCTGCCTTTTCCAAATTGCCATCTGCCTTTTTTTTGAAACGCTAAAAAAAGCGCCCTGTCTAGAACCGGTAAGATATATTTTAAATGAAGTCTTGAGGCTACTTCAGGCACCACTCCGAAGGTTTTTTTGTGCACCTCTTGGGAAAAAATCACGGAACTAAATATTTTGTAATCAGAAACAACCGCCGCCGCGGTTTCATCGCAGCTTGTTTCAACACTTAAAATGGTCATTTTTTAATTTTATAGCAAATTTTTCTTCTTTATGCATCTTCTTAAAAGTGTTAAAATTAAAATAATGCGCTCTTTGTTACAGACAAAAGAGTGGGCCCTCTTTAAGAAAAAATTTGGTTGGGGGTTTAAAGAGGTAAAAGGCGTTTTTGTTCTGAAGCGTAGATTACCCTTTCAAAAAGAGATTCTTTATTCGCCCGAGGTTTGGTTAGAACCCCAAACTGCTTCTGAGGTAGTTAAGGCCCTTGTTGATTATGCGAGAAGCGAAAAGAATGCTATTTTTTATACTCTAGAAATTTTAAATCCTCACGACGAATGTCCACTGAATCCCAGAGAATATGGTTTTGAACCCTCATTTGAAGATTATCAGCCGCGCTGGCGGCAGATTATACCACTAACACCTTCTAAAGAAGAGATTTTCGCTCAAATGAAGCCTTTGGGTAGGCGAAATATTCGTATTGCGGAAAAAAAAGGCGTCATTACTAGAATTCATGACGATCTTATGTTTCTCGAAGAAGACACCAAAATTTTTTATGAACTTATGCAGGAGACAGCTAAACGACATCATTTTGCGCCAAGAAAGATGGATTATTTTAGAGAGCTGCTCCGGCTGCTTTATGAAAACAAATATGGTTTTTTGGTGACAGCTAGCTTTAATGATAAACCTCTTGCGAGTCTGATTATTTCTGTGTATGATAGAGTTGCCTCTTTTCTCTACGGGGCAAGTACGGAAATAGAAAAAGAAAGAATGGCTAATTACGCCGCTCAGTATGCGGCAATACTTGAGGCTAAAAAAAGAGGGGCTAAGGTTTATGATCTTTTAGCCATTTCGCCCCCAGGTTGGCCGAAAGCTCCATTGGCAATTAAATATGCAGGAATTACTCGTTTCAAAGAAAATTTTGGAGGCTATAAAGAAGCAATTAGCGGTGCTTTTGATTTAATCCTTAAGCCAAATCTTTATAAAATTTATCGCTATTTAGAAATTTTAAGGAGGGGGCAGGTTAGTTAAAATGCGCATAAAACCCCTTCTTAAAAGAATTTTGGGAAAAAAAATTATTAGAATCTATCACTATTTGCAGGCGTGGTTTTGGTGCATGGTTTATAGGTGGCCTGCCAAAGATTTTTATGTGATTGGCGTCACTGGGACGAAGGGAAAAACAACTACTTGTCATCTTATCAATGCGGTTCTAAAGGCTGACGGTAAAAAAACTGGGCTTTTATCTACTATTGGTTTTGAAATCGCTGGTAACTATACAGCCAATTCATTAAGACTTACTACACCTACGCCTCGTTTTTTAAATAAATTTTTTAGCGACTGCAAAAAGGCTGGTTGCAGTCACATAGTTTTAGAAATCTCTTCACACGCAATCGATCAAAGAAGAATTCTTGGGATACCGGTCAAAGCAGCGGTTTTTACCAATCTTTCCCACGATCACCTTGATTATCATCAGACTCTTACCCTTTACAAAGAGACCAAAAAAAGACTCTGGTTGGAGAACGAAGTGGAGCTTTCGGTTATTTGCAAAGACGATAATCTTTGGTCGGAGTTTTTAAGATTACCAGCTGATCGCAAGATTCTTTACGGAATAGAAAATATTACTTCCGAGGAGGGAGTAGTAGCAAAGAAAGTCCAACTTTTTGAGCAAGGTTCTCGATTTACTATTATCTGCCAAGAGGGTCAAGTACCAATTGAACTGAAATTACCTGGTAAGTTTAACATTTTAAACGCTTTGGCTGCTTTTGCAGTAGGCTGGGGGCTTGGGATTGATTTTCAGACCATAAAAAAGGGATTAGAAAGTGTCGATCTTGTGCCTGGCAGAATGGAGAGGGTGCCTCTGAAGAACGGCCTAAATGTTATTATAGATTATGCCCACAATCCTGATTCTTTAAAGAAGGTTTATGAAGCTATAAAACCCTCGGTGCGAGGCAGACTCATTGCGGTTTTAGGTGCGTGTGGCAATCGAGATCGTAGTAAACGGCCAATTATGGGGGCTTTAGCAGGTAGTTTTGCTGACATCGTAATTATTACCAATGAAGATCCTTATGATGAAGATCCTCAGAAAATTATAGATGAGGTAGCAAGCGGGGTTAGACGTGGAGATAAGAATAAAAAGCTAGGAGAAAACTTCTTTAAGATTATTTCCCGAAGGGAGGCTATTTTAAAAGCTTTAAGTTTAGCTACACCCTCTGATTTAGTGTTAATTACTGGTAAGGGAGCAGAGGATTCAATAGTTTGGGCGGGCGGTCGAAAGACTCCTTGGTCGGATAAAAAAGTTGTTGAAGAGCTAGCAGAAAAATTAATAAATAAGTAAAATAGGGCTGATGCCCAAAAAAAGATTAAAAAGATTACGTTGGTGGCAATCGATAAGAGATGATGGTCGGGTTGTAACTGACTTTGGTGTCTCTCCTGAGGTTTTAAGAGAGATTATAGCTTATGCTCTCTTTGCTTTTGGTGTCTTACTTCTTTTAGCAGTTTTAGGATTAGCTGGTTCACTGGGGCGATTTTTGGTTAAAGAGATGAGATTAATTTTAGGTTATGGGAGCTTTTTACTTCCTATAGCTTTAATTCTACTTGGTAGCTGGTTTTGGAAAGAAGAAGAGAAGCGAACAAAACCAAGCAATATCTTGGGGCTTTTTGGTACGCTTGTTTTCCTTTCGGCCTTTTTACATCTTTTTGTCAGTCCAGAATTAGCCTCAGAGGTTGCTCAAAAGGGGCAGGCGGGTGGATTGCTTGGCAATTTCTTTGCCTCGGGAATGCGGCAAGCACTAGGGTTTGCTGGTGCTCTTGTGTGTATTTTGGCATTTATGGTTATTTGTTTTGCTTTGGCGTTTAATACACCCCTAAAGGCTTTGTTTTTAAAATTGATTGGTGGTTTTTCACAAGTTGAGGGTGCGCGTATTAACAAAGAGAGTATCAGCTTTTTTGCCTCCCTAAAAGAGAAAATAGGAGCCTTGTTTGCGAAGAGCGAAACACCTAGAGCCGTTGTTTTAGAAACAGAACCCGAACAGCCACCTAAAGAGACTAAGGAAAAGCTTTGGGAGTATCCTCCTTTAGATTTGCTTTCTGATGCTCAAGAAATAGCTTCCTCGGGAAATATTAGTAAAAACATAGAGATTATCCAGAAAACCCTGGCCAATTTCGGAATTGAGGTAACTATGTCAGATGTTAATATTGGGCCAACAGTAACGCAATATACTTTTAAACCTGCAGAAGGTATTAAACTTTCCCAAATTACTGCCCGGCAAAATGACTTAGCGCTAGCCTTGGCAGCTAAGTCTTTAAGAATGGAAGCACCGGTGCCTGGCAAGTCAGTTGTGGGTATAGAGATTCCTAATAAAGTACCGGCTAAAGTGACATTGAAACAAGTTATTGATACCAAAGAATTTAAATCAGCCAAGGGTAATTTAGTGATGGCAGTGGGTTTAGATGTAGCAGGAACGCCTGTGGTTTTAGATCTTGAAAAAATGCCTCACCTGCTGATTGCTGGTCAGACAGGCAGTGGTAAAAGCGTGGCTATAAATAGCATTATTGTTACTTTTCTATTTAGAAACAGCCCAGATGAGCTCAGATTTATTCTTGTTGATCCTAAGAGAGTAGAGCTTACAAATTATAACGGTATTCCTCACCTCTTAACTCCTGTAATTACTGAAACTTCAAAAACGGTTGCTGCCCTTAAATGGTTGGTGGCGGAAATGGATAGGCGCTACCGTCTCTTCTCTGAGCACGGTAAACGTAATATTCAAGTCTACAATAGCTCTCCGCCGGATGGCAAAAAGTTAAACTATATAGTCTGTATTATTGATGAGTTAGCAGATTTAATGGCAGCTTCTAGCAAGGAGGTTGAGGGATCTATTGTTCGTTTAGCTCAACTGGCAAGAGCGACAGGTATTCATTTGGTTTTAGCAACTCAAAGGCCTTCAGTTGATGTAATTACCGGTTTGATCAAAGCCAATATTCCTATGAGGATGGCTTTTGCTGTAGCTTCACAGGTAGACTCGCGGACTATTATAGACCAGGCAGGCGCAGAGAAATTACTTGGCAACGGGGATATGCTGATTGTGGGTAATGAAATTACCAAACCGCGGCGGGTTCAGGGCACTTTTGTATCTGATAAAGAGATAGAAGCAGTGATTAATTTCTGGAAAGAAAAAAGCGTAGCCCAATATGATGAGACTATTACTGAATTTAAACCACAAGGAGGGTTGGCTGGTTCTGTGGGTAGCGATCACGCCGAGGAAGATGAGCTTTATGATCAAGCAGTAGAGGTGGTAATGCAGGCAGGTAAGGCCTCCGCTTCTCTACTTCAGAGACGACTCAAAATTGGCTACGCCCGTGCGGCTAGACTTTTAGATCTTTTAGAGGAAGACGGTATTATTGGGCCCGCTGATGGCGCAAAGCCTAGGGATGTGCTTGTTTCTAAGGATCAAATTGAGCTATAATTCTTCCGTAAGGAGGAGTTATCGCGCCAGCAGGTTTTAGATTTAAATCTATAAAGTCAGGTTTAACCCTCGGAGACCGGCTCAGACAAGCTCGTGAAAAGCAAAAATTAACACTTGCAGATGTAGAGAACCAGATTGGCATTCGAGCTAAATACTTAAGCGCACTGGAAGAGGGGCGTTATTCGGCATTGCCAAAGGGAAGTTATCTAAGAGGTTTTTTGCTTTCTTATGCAGAGTTTCTTGGTTTACCTAAAGAGAAAATTTTGGAGATTTGGCAAAAAGAAGAAAAAAATATTTCTATAGAACCTCCAAAATTTAAAACCGAGAGATTGCCAAAAACTAGCGGTTTTTTTATTACTCCCCGTCTAGTTTCTATTTTTCTTTCAATTGTTCTGGTTATTTCTATTGGAGGTTATGTATTTTACCAAGTACGAGATCTGATAGCTGCGCCAATTCTTGAGATTTTTTCTCCGAAAGACGAAAGTGTTACTTCTCAAGAAATTATAGAGGTGAGAGGTAAGACTGAGCCAGGTAGTATTGTAAAGATTAATGGTCAACCGATAGATGTCAACCCTACAGGGGAGTTTCAAGAAGAGGTTTTTTTAAGATCCGGCTTGAATGTTTTAGAGGTTACTGCTGAAAGCAGGACTAAGAAGGTTTCTCGCAAAACCATCATTTTAGACTATAGAGAGACCCAAAAACCTTTTTAAAACCTAATTTTCTTTAAGGAGGTTACATGACAGCTGAAAAAGACGCAAAAAAAGAGGCTTTGAAAATGGCTATTGCTCAAATTGAGAAACAGTACGGCAAAGGGGCAATTATGCAACTTAAGGAAGCCAGCAGTTTAAGTGTAGAAACGATTTCCTCTGGATCACTAGCGTTGGATATTGCTTTAGGTGTGGGTGGTCTACCGCGAGGACGGATTATAGAGATTTATGGTCCCGAGTCATCTGGTAAGACGCTCTTAGCTCTTTCGGCAATTGCCGCTGTACAGAAAGATGGCGGCTTAGCAGCATTTATTGACGCTGAGCATGCATTTGATCCTGACTTTGCTGAGAAAATAGGTGTCAATGTCCCTGAACTTCTAGTTTCTCAGCCAGACACAGGTGAACAAGCCTTAGAGATTACCGAAATGTTGGTACGTTCCAATGCAGTGGATATTGTAGTGATTGACTCGGTGGCTGCACTTGTACCACGGGCCGAGATAGAGGGCGAAATGGGCGATGCTTTGGTGGGTGTTCAAGCCAGGTTAATGTCTCAGGCTTTAAGAAAACTGACCGGGGCAATCTCTAAGTCTAAAGCAGTAGTGATTTTTATCAATCAGATTCGTATGAAGATAGGTATTCTGTTTGGTAATCCTGAAACTACTACAGGGGGTACGGCGCTTAAATTTTATGCCTCTGTAAGATTAGAGATTCGCAGAAAGGAAGCTTTAAAGATGGGCGATGAAGTAGTAGGTACTCGTGTGGGCATAAAGGTGGTAAAGAACAAAGTTGCACCGCCATTTAAAACCGCTGAATTTGATATTCTCTGGAACGAAGGTATTTCCCGCGAAGGCGAACTTTTAGATTTGGGAGTGCATTACGGTTTGATCAATAAAACAGGCAGTTGGTATGAATACGAAGGCAATAAACTTGGACAAGGACGCGAAAGCGCAAGAATTTTTCTTAAAAATCACAAAGACTTGGCAGCCAAAATTGAAGCCGAAATCCGTAAAAAAATCTGAAAAAGAAAACTATCAGAAGCTTTTGGATTATCTAATTGCTCTTGTTAGCCGTTTCAATTATTCTGCCAAAGAGATAACAGAAAAGATTGCTAGAAAAACCAAAGACACGACTCTTCAGAAAAGACTGCTTAAAGACCTAAAAAGACTCGGCCTTTTAGATGACCGCAGAACCGCCTTGGCTCTTTTAGAAAAATATAGCAAAATAAGAAAACGGGGTAAGTTTTTTATTTTAAGAAAACTCCACAAAAAGGGTGTGCCACGGTCTATTATAGAAGAAGCTTTATCAAAGAGATCGGAGAAAGAAGAATTGGAGCTAGCAGAAAGTGAGGCTTCCAGAATTCTAAAAACCTCCCCTTGGCTTAAACCGTCCATCCTTGCCAATCGCTTGCTTTCTCGCGGTTTTTCAAGGAAAATTATTTATAAGGTAATAACTAAACTACAAGAAGGAGGAGGCAATGAGGTTAGTAATTCTTATTTCTGAAGCTACCAAGGAAGATATTCCCTTGGTTGGCGGCAAGGGTGCTAATTTGGGTGAGATGTACCAGGCGGGGTTCCCTGTGCCCAGGGGCTTTATTGTTACCGCCCATGCTTATGATCTCTTTATGAAGAGAAATCAGCTCTATAAAAAGGTTTATAAATTGCTAAAAGGCTTAAATCCGGAAGATAGCCGAAGGCTCCAGAAGACCTCAGTAGAGATTGAAAGACTGATTGAGAACGCGCCCTATCCAGAAGAGCTAAGGCGGGAGATTGAGAAATATTATGAAGATATGGGTGAAGGTTTGGTAGCAGTGCGCTCTTCAGCTACCGCCGAAGACTTACCTGATGCTTCCTTTGCTGGTCAGCAGAAGACATTTTTAAATGTCTCCAGTAAAGCTTTTTTGCTAAAAGCGGTCAAAAAGTGTTTTGCCTCCTTGTTTGAGGCGAGGGCTATCTATTATCGTATCCAGAAGGGTTTTTCTCATGAAGCTGTAAAACTGGCAGTACCTGTCCAAAAAATGGTGGCCTCGGAGGTTTCGGGTATAATGTTTACTGCCGATCCTGTCTCTTTAGATAGGGAAACCATTATTATTGAGGCAGGCTTTGGTTTGGGCGAGGCCATTGTCTCTGGCGCGGTGACACCTGATATTTATGAGGTTGACAAATCTAGTTTAGAGATTAAGAGGGTTGAGGTGCATAAACAAGGCTGGGCGATTGTTTATGATTCCCAAAAAAACGCCAACGTCCACAAAACTCTGCCGAAATCTCAACAAGAGAAACAAAAGCTTTCCGAGGCTCTCATAAAACAGGTAGCAGCGTTGGGCCGTCAGGTTGAGGCCCATTATCAGAAACCGCAAGATATTGAGTGGGCAGTAGAAAAAGACAAGGTGTATCTTATCCAGACTCGGCCGATTACTACTCTGAAAAAAGAAGCCCGAGTAAAAGAAGCAGCTTCCCATTTAGAGGCAGAGGCTAAAACTGGTGGCGAGATTTTATTGAGGGGTACGCCTGCTTCCTTAGGTGTGGCTAGCGGCCCGGTGCGCATTTTACATTCGCCAAGCGAAATAGAGAGAGTGGCGCCAGGTGATGTTTTGGTGACCGAGATGACAACGCCGGATTATGTACCGGCAATGAAAAAGGCTGTGGCAATTGTGACTGATACCGGCGGTAAGACCTCGCACGCCGCCATTGTTTCCCGCGAGCTGGGTGTGCCCTGTGTAGTAGGCACAGGTATGGCTACTCATGTTTTAAAGGAGGGTATATTTGTGACTGTTGATGGCACGCGGGGATTAGTTTACAAAGGCAAGGTGGAGCCGCAGAAGGAAATAGCCCCGTCGGCGCCCACCGCTAACATCGCTTTAAGGACTGATGAGTTGATTACTGCTACCAAGGTTTATGTTAATCTGGCAGAGCCCGAACTTGCCCAAAAAGTAGCAGCGATGCCTGTAGATGGCGTGGGGCTTTTGCGGGCGGAGTTTATGCTTTCGGGTATCGGCGAACATCCTAAAGCAATGCTTGAGTCTGGAAGAGGTAAGGAATTTACAAAGAAACTTGCTGAGGGTATTGCAGAGATTTGTTCAGCTTTTTATCCCCGGCCAGTTGTCTATAGAACTACTGATTTTAAGACCAATGAATATCGCAACCTTAAAGGTGGTGAAAAATACGAACCCAAGGAGGAAAATCCGATGATTGGTTTTAGGGGCGCTGCTCGGTATATAAAAGAACCCGAGGTATTTAATCTTGAGTTAGATGCCATATTAGAAGTAAGGGAGAAAAGAGAGTTAAAAAATCTTTATCTTATGATTCCTTTTGTAAGAACTTGTGAGGAGATGAGAAGGGTTCAAGAACTTTTGGCCCAGAGGGGTCTTCAGAGGTCGCGGGATTTTAAATTGTGGATGATGGTGGAGGTTCCAAGCAATGTTATCCTTTTAAAGGACTTTTTAGCCTTAGGAATAGATGGTGTTTCTCTAGGAACAAACGATTTAACCCAGCTTATTCTAGGAATTGATCGCGATAATGCGATAGTGGCTTCCGAATTTGACGAACGAGATCCAGCAGTAGTAAAAGCTATTTCCTATACTGTAAGAACCTGTCGTCAGCACAATGTAACAGTATCTATTTGCGGCCAAGCCCCTTCGGTCTTTCCTGAGATTACAGAGCTTCTGGTAAGAGAGGGTGCTACCTCGGTTTCTGTTGCACCAGATATGATTATTCCCACCAGAAAACTGATCGCTTCAGTAGAAAAGCGTATTCTTCTTGACAAGGAACTGGGGATATAGTTATTATACAAACATCCTACTGGTAAGGAGGTAGCAAGGGTGAAAAGAAAGATTTTGCACATTGGCGAAAAAGAAGATATCAAGGGTATTGAGGAGGCAAAGGAATATGCTCGTAAGAACAAACAGAGAGTCTCTATTATATGGGTCCATACCCAGGCTGATCCGCCTTTTGATAGAGACTTTGTAGTGATAGATGAGGAGGGCAATATAGAGGTCAGTTGCGCGGAAATTTCAATGCCAGCCCTTTCGGTATTAGACGAAAAGGGAACTTTAGGAATCAAGGGGGGTGATTTGTGTAGTATGTAAAAATTTTTCCGCCATCGCTTACGATGGCGGATTTTTTATAAAAATGGCGTCCTTGGCAGGATTTGAACCTGCGACCTCTGCCTCCGGAGGGCAGCGCTCTATCCCCTGAGCTACAAGGACATCTTCAAAAAGGAGATTGACTCCTTGTTTATTTTAGGGCAAATTTATATTAGAGACAAGTCTTTGCGGAGAGGTGCAGGAGTGGTTTAACTGGCGCGCCTGGAGAGCGCGTGTCCCTTCACCGGGACCGTGGGTTCGAATCCCACCCTCTCCGCCAATTTTTAAGCTAACATCTTTTTTGTTAGACCTATTTTGGAGTTATTATTAGACCTTTTGTTTGAGCTTTCTTGTCTTCTTAAAGTTTTTTAAAAATTTTAATTTTTTCTAAAAATTTATTGAAACGTAGGACTTTTTTATTACCGAAAAAAATTTTTAGGGCAAGAGATTTCAATTCGCATCAATAACCTGTTAAGTTTTTACTTTAAAACCATTAAGCAAAAATTAGCCAAAGCTCTGGCTCCTGCCTAGTTTGAGCGTTTTATCAATCTTTTTGTTTTGTAAAAATCGGTTAGGTTGGCCGGTATTTTAAAACAAAATTTTAACTTTTATGAGGCAGCTATCAGGAAAGGTCCAGCCTTCTTTTGAAGTGTTTATTGCAGAAAATATTAATTTATAAACCTAAAAAACCTCTTTCTAACTGCTAAGTTTCTAAAGAATAAGTTCTCTGATTAATTAAATCTTAAAAAAGATTTAATAAGGCTAATCCTAATTTAGGGCAATGTTAAATTCTTGAGATACTTAAAATGGCGGAGAGGGAGGGATTCGAACCCTCGCGGCTCTATATTTTAGAGCCCTACAGGTTTAGCAAACCCGCCCCTTCAGCCACTTGGGTACCTCTCCACCCTTTTTAAATTTAGCAAATATTTGCTTGAAATTCAAAATAAAAAACATTATCATAATAGCTGTGGCAGAGCCTTTATCTTTAAGTTTTAAGGCTGATTTAGATGTAATTGGTAAGCCCAGTCGAAAAGCAAAGGTTAGTTTATCGATAGCAACTATAATCATTGCGGCGATTTTGTTACTTTGTAAACTTTATTATTTTGCGGGCATAGTGATATTAGGAGTAGTAGCTTTTCTATTAGAACCACCTCCTAAAAGAAGGATGGTTAGGTTTACTCAGAAAGAGGTACATCTGGGCGAGAAAAGATTTACTTATGAAAATTTTAAGTCTTTTTGGATAAGCGAGGGCAGAAAGAATATTCTCTTTTTGGAGCCAACAGGTTTTTATCTTCTGCCTATTACATTGGTAATTTCTGGTTATGAAGCCAGCGAGATAAAAGAGTTTTTATCTAAACATTTGCCAGAGAAAGTTTATGAATCGGAGAGAATGATTGTTTTTTTAGAAAGACTTTTTGGTATAAGATAGGTGAGTAGATAGGGTGAGGTGCCGGAGTGGTTTAACGGGGCGGTCTTGAAAACCGTTGTCCGCGCAAGCGGACCGTGGGTTCGAATCCCACCCTCACCGCCAGCTTTTTAAAAGCCAGTTTTTAAAAGTAGTAGTTAATTTTTTGGTTTTATAAGGATTAAAAAGTCAAAAAACCGCCTTCTAAAAAACAAGCAATATGTTTAGAGACTCTGGGTGGTCGAAGGTGTTTAAGAAGAGGATGTTCTGGGCGGTTTGCTTTTAGAGGCCAAGTCAACCGTTGCCAGATCTCACTTTGTTGGTAGACTATTGACAAAATTGCTTTTTATTGCTATTACACAGGTACAAACCAAAAGTGAGGCACCTTGACAGGTTACTAAGAATAAACCAGTAAAAAGCCAAATTGTTTTTGCCTTTTTATGGGCAGCAGGCTGGATGTTTTGCTACAAAATATTTAGCCTGCTGCCCATAATAAAGGGTGGTAATATCAAAAGGAGGGATAAGAGTGAAGGTTCTGGTTGTGGAAGACGAAGCCGCCAATATCCAGGCGGCAAAAGAAGCTTTTGCTTCTCTTGGGGTTGAGGCGATCTTTGCCTCTTCTCTAGAGGAGGCCGAGGATCTCCTGGCTGCCCAAGATTTTTTGGCAGCCATTGTTGACCTAAATTTCCTCAGGAGCGCTGGTAAAGCGCCCGAGAAGTTAGGCGGGGTGGTGTCAGAGACATTGAACAAGAAGGGCGTTCCCCATGTGTACGTCTCCTCTTATTTGCACGGCGGCAGAAGTTGGACCAAATTGGGACTGTTCGAGTTTACGCAGGAGATCGAGAGACTTTTCGAGTCCAAAGACAATCCTATCCTGTGGCAGAAGGTCTGGAATTGGCTACTTGACGTGTATAATCTCCGAGAAGTAGAAGCCGCCAAGGATAGGTATGAAAGAAATGTAGGCAAACCCTTTGAGCCTCCTGACTAACCCTGGCCCTCATGTGGGCTTTTGCCCCTTTCTGCCACGCTGAATGCTAGCGGGGTATTTTTTTATTAAACCTCTTCTTTCTTGAAAGAGATTTTATACTTAAAGATTTGCCGGCAAAACACGATGAAATGTTGCCGCAAAGCTGTAACTTCCCAAGTTTTCTTTTAGAACTAGAAGATCTTTAAAAAGCTTTTCTTTTATTATTGTTCTTGCTATGCTTCTCTTAAATGAGAATTTTAGTTACAGGTGGCGCAGGATTTATTGGCAGTCATGTGGCTGAAGGGTATTTAAATGACGGCCATAAGGTAGCTGTTTTAGATAATCTTTCTACCGGAAAAAAAGAGAATGTACCAAAAGAAGCCAAGTTTTTTGAAGGAGATATTCGAGATAAAAATAGGATTTTTGAGGTTTTTAGAGAGTTTAGGCCCGAGATCTTAAACCACCATGCCGCTCAGATTGATGTTAGAAAATCAGTAGAAAATCCCCTTTTTGATGCAGAAACCAATATTTTAGGTTTACTTAATCTTTTAGAAGCGTGTGTTAGTTTTGAAGTACGAAAAATTATCTATATTTCTTCTGGAGGGGCAATTTATGGTAATCCCAAATATTTACCCATAGATGAAGAGCATCCCAAGCAACCTCTTTCTCCTTATGGTATTGGCAAATATACAGGCGAACTTTATCTTTATTTTTATTCTCAAGTGAGGGATTTAAAATACGTGGTGCTTCGCTATAGCAATGTTTATGGTCCAAGGCAAGATCCCGCAGGCGAAGCGGGAGTAGTAGCTATTTTTAGTAATTTGATGTTAAAGGGAGAGAGGCCGAAGATTTTTGGCGATGGTCGTCAAACCCGGGATTATATTTTTGTAGAAGATGTAGTTTTAGCTAATAAACTTGCCCTTAAACATTTTGAAAATCAGGCCTTTAATATTGCTACCGGTAAGGCTACTTCTGTTAATGAACTTTTCTTGATTCTCAAGAAAATCTGCTCTTTTTCTAGGCAGCCAGAGTATTTACCAGAAAGGCCCGGAGAACTGAGAGAGAGTGTTTTGGATATTCAGAAAGCAAAAAAACTACTTCTTTGGCAACCTAGGTTTAGTCTCGAGGAAGGGTTAAGGAAAACGGTTCTATGGCTAAAAAGCCGTAAAAGTTAACTATAATAATAGGAAAGAGTATAATTCAATTTTCTAGTAATCTATCCAAAAAGGAAATGGCAAAAATAAGAATTGGACTAGAAATAGGTGTTACCCAAGGAAAGGCAAGCGGAGTGGGTGTTTATGTTTCTGAACTTATGCGTCATTTCTCTGACGAAATTGAAGTGGTGCCTCTTAAAGCCTCTAATGCGGACCTCAGTACGCCTAAGAGATTTCTTGCTGATCAGCTTCTTCTACCAAGATTAGCCAGCAAGGCAAGAATTGATCTTTTACATCAGCCAGCTTTTTCTTGTCCTCTTCTTTACAAGAAAACCCCCAAGATTTTGACAGTCCATGACCTTATTCCGTTAATTTTGCCCGAAAATTTTAAACCGGTTTCAGCGTTTTTTTGGCGTTCGCTTTTACCTTATAGCATTAAAAAGGCCGATTTTATCATTACTGTTTCTTTCGCTAGCAAAAAGGATCTTATGACTTATCTTCAAATTCCGGAGGAAAAGATTGCGGTGACTTATTTGGGTGTAGATGAACGTTTCAAGCCAGGCAAAATTGTCAAAAATCCTCCATATATTCTTTTTGTTTCTACTTTAGAACCTCGTAAGCAGCCCTTGCTTTTGCTTAAAGTCTTAAAAGGTCTTATAGAGGCAGGTTTACCGCATCGTTTGAAAATTGTGGGTAAAAGGGGCTGGGCCATGGAAAAATTTGATGCCTACCTCAAAGATCACCCAGAGGTTTTAGCAAGGACAGATCTTCTTGATTATGTTGACGAGAAAGAAAAGATTAGCCTTTACCAAGGCGCTGAACTATTTCTTTTTCCCTCACTTTATGAAGGTTTTGGTTTGCCTCCCTTAGAAGCTATGGCTTGCGGTGTACCTGTGGTGGCTTCGGCCGTAGCTTCGCTTCCAGAAGTAATAGGAGATGCAGGTCTTCTTTTACCACCCAAAGACGAAAGACTCTGGGTAAAGAGGGTAATAAAGCTACTAAAATCAGAAGGAGAGAAACGTTTTTTAAGAGAAAGAGGATTAAAAAGAGTCAAACTTTTTTCCTGGCAGAAATGCGCCCAGGCTACAGAGGCTGTTTACAAAAAGGTTTTGGGTATGAGATAGTTGTAAAAAACGATCTGGATTTTTATTTTACCAGGGAGTATTCCGTTGCCCATTTATACAGACTAGGCTTGTTTGGAATTTGGTAAAATTTAGATAAAAATGGTATAATTATTTATGGTATGAAGCGATGAACAAACAAACACTAGGTTTTGTGCTTGCAGGAATGGTTGTTTTAGGGTTAACTCTTTGTGCCGCAGGCCTTTATTCTTCCAAAAGCACCCAATGGTCTTTTTTAAGTTCGCCTTTGCCTACTCTTTCATTCTCTTCTTCTAGTGTCAACGAGAAAGAAATTATTTCCAACAGCCCTAGGTCAAGTCCCTCTAATTTATTGCCAAGCCTCTCCCCCTCTTTTCATCCCCAACCTTCACCTTCTGTTTCGTTCGAATTAAGTCAAAAAACCGCTGATTACTATCTTAAAAAGTCGCAAGAGGAGTATAAAAGCGGTAATAAAGAAGAAGCCATTAAAATTCTTGAAGAGGGTCTTAAGGCTTACCCAGATAACGAGTTAATAAAATCTAGATTAGATATCCTTAAAAAAAATGGCTTTTTTGGGTTTTAAAAACCGGTTAACAAAGAGATTAAAAAAAGTTATATTAAGCTTTATTTTTACAAGCCTTTTCTTACCATTTGTGGCCTATGCTCAATATGATCCTGCATTCCTGTTGAGCGATGAGGTGTTAAGGGATTACAATTCGATGTCAGAAGCGGATATTAATAACTTCTTAAGAAGCAAGGGTAGTTGGCTTGCTGATTATGTTATTCCCGAGAATATTTCAGTAGCCTATCCCTATTTGCAACCTGACGGTAGCGTTACCCTAGGTTATGTTGACGCTTTTCAGGGTTATAACGGTAAAAATTTTTTTGGAAAAACTGTAGCTAGACTTATTTTTGAAGAAGCACAAGAACACAAGATTAATCCGCGGGTTATTCTGGTGCTTCTTCAAAGAGAGAGTAGTGCTATTACTAAGAACAGTCCTTCTAGTAAGCTGACTGAGACCTGGCCGCTTTTCTATTACTTTAATGAAGCTATGGCAAGTTGTTTAGCGGGAGATACTAGTAAGTGTAACAATGATCTTTACCGTCAGCGAGCGATTGATTTTGGCGGCGTAGGTCAACAGATTGCTTATGCTACCTATTGGCTGGAAGTGCGTTTTCAAAACTATTCTACCAATAAAACCTACCTTAATCCTCTTTTAGTTGACGGACAATTACTTGCTATTAGAAATGCCGCTACCTATCTCCTTTACATCTATACCCCTCATCTTTCGGCAAATAGAAATTTTTATGACATTTTTGTAAGCTGGTTCTGTGATCCTACAGGTATTCAATGTTTAAGCACCGCAACTCCCCCACCCGCCACTCCTCCTGTTGATGCACCTAATGATATTCAAAAATTTAGCAGTAAAACCTATAAAGATTCTTTAGTGTTAAGGGGTAGTAAATCAATTAATGTGCGTGTATTTCTTGGTGAGACCTTAATTGCCGATTTAGGTTCGAATACATGGGAGATTACCTTAAGACCTCAGATTGGTCTTTTAAGCGAGACTCTTCTTTACAAAGATGCTAATGGTAATTTGGTAGGCAGCAAACCCATTGAAATCAAGCGGCACAAGGTTGCCGACATTAATGGTGATAACCTAGTAGATCTTTTAGATCTCTCGGTGTTGGCCAACTTTTTTGGAACCTCTAATCCTCCTGACCCTCTTGTCAATTTAAATCCAGAGGTGGATAATGAGGTAAATATTTTAGATTTATCAATTCTAGCTGCTAATTGGAGTGGTTAATGAAGAAAATTATTTTAATTTTAGCTTTCTTTATTACTGTTTTTTGGCCAAAAGGAGCATTCTTAGCAGGTATTTCGGTTTCAGGAGGCGGAGAAAAAACCGTTGGTCAGACTTTTACGGTCTCAATTGTGGCTTCAGGTGCTAATTTTGACAGCTTTCAAGGCACCTTAAGCGTCAGCGGTCCACTGGAGGTTCTTGCTGTGACTCCTGGTTCTGCTACTTGGCTTCCTGGCAGAGAGCCAAAAGTAGGAGGACAGTTTGTGGGGATTACTAAAGAGACCTCTTCTTTAACTATTGCTACTTTAAAACTGAAAGCAAAAAGCGAAGGTACAGCTAAAGTAGAAGTAACAGGCGTAAAACTTGCTCGAGCAGGCAGCCTTGTAGGTGAAAGCGGGGGTGCTGCTACTTTTACAATTAAAAAACCACCAGAATTGCCTTCAGCGGTTGTGGTGACTTCTCCTACTCATCCTGATCCCAACCAGAGCTATGAAGCTACCACCGTAGTTTTAAATTGGACCCGCGGGAAAGGAGTAATAGGTTTTGCCTACTTATTAGATCAAAATGCCAACACCACCCCAGCAGCCAAAACCACTTCTAACGAAACCTCGGTTACTTACAGTAATCTTCAGCCAGGTACGTATTATTTCCATATAAGGGCCCAGAATCAGGATGGTTTTGGTCCTACTACTCATTTTAAGATTTCCATTAAACCTCCTGAACCTAAAGAAGATCCAAATCTGGTTGCCCCATCTCAAATTAAGATCAGTAAAGCCGAAGATTTCGAAAATGATGTTAAAGAAGGTTTGGTGAAAGGAATCATAATTAGTGGTAAGGGCGAAAAAGGTTTTGAAATAATTGCTCTTTTAAGTCCTTTACCTCCCGCTTACGCAGGTAAAACCCTCTCGGCTTTTGCCGCTGATGATGGGACCTTTCAGATAAAGATTAATGAAAAAATTCCTTCGGGGTTCTATAAGTTAATTCTTTACGGTAAGAAAGATCTGACACTTACCAAAAAGAGCGAAGAGATAAAATTTGAAATTAGCCAAAAGGAAGGTGGCAGTATCAATCTTCTTACAGATGCCGATGCCGCTGTATCTTCGCCAACACCTACTCCTCTGCCTTCTATTACACCTTCTCAAGTTTCTTTTGAAAAACTTACCGAAAATATCTCCTTTGTTTCTTTGGCTATTGCTCTTCTTTCCCAAGTAGGAGTATTTATAGTCTTAAGATTTTTTAAACCTTAATCTTGAATGAAAAAAATTGTTCTGGACTGTCGGTTTCTAAATCCCTCTAACGCAGGACTTGCCAGATACACTTCTGAACTACTTTCTCATTTTAATACTTTAGCACCAAAAGATTGGCAGTTTTTTCTTTTAGTTTTTCAGAAAGATAGAGATTATTTAAAGAATCTCGACTCTCAAAGATTTATAGGGGTTGTTGTTAAAGAAAAATGGTATTCTTTTGGCGAACAAATAAGTCTGCCCAAAACCATCTATAAGGTTGAGCCAGATTTGGTTCATTTTTTTAACGATAATCATCCAATTTGCCTACAGCTACCTTTTATTCTGACTCTTCATGACCTTACCCGGCTTTTTTATCCCTCGGGGCTTAAGGGTTTCTTGAAAAGACCTTTTCTAAAAATAGTTTTAAAAAATGGTTTTAGAAAAGCTAAAAAAATTATTGCCATTTCAGAAACAACAAAATCTGAGATTGTAAAACGGTTTGCTATTTTGCCCCAAAAAATCGAAGTAATCTATAACGGACTCACCCTTTTAGATAAACCAATTTCAGAAGAAGCCATTAAAGAGGCAGAGAAGTTTTCTAAAGGAACGCCCTATATTCTTTATGTTGGGCAATTTCGTCCTCACAAAAATCTACTTCGTCTAGTTGAAGGTTTTGCTCTTTTCAAAAGAAAATTAGCCACACAAACTTCCTTAAAACTCCTACTTGTTGGTAAAAAGAACTTTTTTTTGCGAAAAATTTTAAAACTAGCAGAAAGACTAGGGGTAGAGAACGAGCTGGTTGTTACTGGTTTCTTGGAAGACGAAATACTTTGCGCTCTTTACAAAGGCGCCAAAGCATTTATTCTACCTTCACTCAGTGAAGGCTTTGGATTGCCTCCTTTAGAGGCCCTAGCTTTAGGGGTGCCGGTAGCAGTTTCTGATCTGCCAGTCTTTAGAGAAATTTTAGGCAAAGCTGCGTATTATTTTAATCCTTTCTTTGCAGAGGCTATTGCTTTAGCTATTCAAGAAATTACTACTAAGGAGGCTCTTAGAGAAGAAATTCTCCACCATAGTTATGATCAACTTCAAAGGTATGATTGGCAAAGCACGGCTTTAGAAACTCTTAATGTTTACAGAAAGCTTCTTGGATAACCTCTTTTCTACATCTGGAAAAGAGACAGCTTTTTAGTAATTTGCAAATAAATGTTTAAAAGGTTTAAAAGGTTTCTTAGAGGAGGGCCGCGGTTTTCTTTAAGAAGAGCTATTTTTGGATTTTTTTTGACGCTAATTTTTTTAGGTTTAGTGCTAGATTTTTATCTAATTCTTTTTGCTGATCGTTTTATTTTAAATCTTAAAATTGCCGGAGTATCTTTAGGAGGTCTTTCTTTTGCGCAAGCAAAAGAAAAGCTTGCTTCGGTGATAGAAAAAAAAGAGAAAGAGCCAGTTATGCTGAAATTTAATTTTGCTGGCACAGAGAAAAACTTTGAGATCGCTCCTTATGAGATTGATTATCAGGTAGATCTTGAAAAGAGTCTAAAGGAAGCTTTTGCTTATGGCCATAGAGAGACTACTTTTGCTTCTTTAATTGAGGCTGCCTCCATTCTTTTTTCTGGTAAGAACTTTTCAGTGGTCTTTAGTGTGAATTCAGAGAAGCTAAATGCAAAAATCACTGAGATTGCCAATAAGATTGATTTACCAGAAAAAAACGCCAGTCTTCTATTCTTAGAAAAAGAGGTCAAGGTGGTGCCATCAGAGAAAGGCTATCGTCTTAACCAGCCAAAAATAAAGGAAACTATCCTTTCACAGCTTGCTTTTCTAAAAAGAGAGCCAATTCTTTTAAAAAGAGAGCCGGTTTTACCTAAGCTTACTTCTATAGATGAGAAAACTCTGACCGCTGCTAAAAATCTTGTGAGCAAGGATCTTTGGATTAAAATTGATGAGAGGAGGTTTAAATTTAGCAAAAAAGAGATTAGCAAGCTGATAAATATAGAAGCTGATTCTAACATTAAGATAAAACTAAAAGAGGAGGAGTTGTATGCTTTTGTTGAGAAACTGGCCAAAGAGGTGGAGGTTGCACCAGAGAATGCGCGGTTGCAAATAAAAGAGGGGGTGGTTACGGTTATTAAGGAGGGTTCTTTGGGAAAGGTGCTTGATAGAAAAGCAGCTGTCTCTTTAATTAAGGCGGCGCTTATGCAAAGGTTAAATAATTTTAACGAGGCTCAGGACGAGATCGTGTTGTCTTTACAGACGATAAACCCTGAGGTTTCTTCGCAAACTGTTAAAAATTTAAATATAAAAGATCTCTTAGGGAAGGCTACTACCTCATTTGCAGGTAGCCCTGAGAACCGCGTCTACAATATAAAACTGGGAGTCTCTTTTTTAAACGGTCTCCTAGTGCCACCGGGGCAAGAATTTTCTACGCTTAAAGCGTTGGGGCGGATTGATGCCGCTTCAGGTTTTTTACCGGAACTGGTGATAAAAGAGAATAAGACCATACCAGAGTTTGGTGGCGGGCTCTGTCAAGTTTCTACGACCCTTTTTCGAGCGGCCCTAAACGCAGGATTACCTATTACCGAAAGAGCAAACCACCGCTATCGGGTCTCCTATTATGAGGTTAATGTTGGGCCTGGACTTGATGCTACTATTTATGAACCAAAACCCGATTTAAAATTTAAAAACGATACACCGGGGTATATACTTATTCAAGGGTATGTAGAAGGCAAGAATGTGACCTTTGAGATTTACGGCATAAATGATGGTAGAGTTGCCAGAATTGATGGTCCGACGATTCTTTCTACTACTCCTGCTCCTCCACCAGAGTATATTGATACAGATAGCCTACCAGAAGGCCAAATTAAACAAATAGAAAGAGCGCATGACGGCGCGGTAACAGTTGCTACCTACACAGTTTTCCGTGATGGTAAGGAGATAAACAAACAGGTTTTTAAATCTACCTATGTGCCGTGGCGAGCACGATATTTAAGAGGCGCCGCCGAACCCCAAACCCCGCCAACGCCTAGTAATGCTGCCGGAACGCCATCGCCTTAGATAGAGTCTTCTAATCCATTTTGTATTTACTTTTTATGCAAGTTATGATTAAAATGAGAGTAAATTTAGGTTAGTTAAATGGAGGTTTAAGATGGAATCGCTTACCAATCAAAGCCTACTTTTTGCGCTCATTTGCAGTCTTCTATCTCTTATTTATGGAGGAATTCTTATTTTTTGGATTTTGAAAAAGCCGGCAGGCAGCAAGAAGATGCAAGAGATTGCTTCGGCAATCCAAGAAGGTGCCTCGGCTTATCTTTTGAAACAATACTCCTATGTAGGGATAGTAGCGTTTCTGCTTTTTATTATCCTACTCTTTGGTCTGGGTACAAAGACAGCTTTTGGGTTTTTGGTTGGCGCCTTGTTTTCTGCTCTTGCAGGTTTTATCGGGATGACAGTGGCAGTGCGGGCTAATGTCCGCGTTGCCGAAGCGGCAAAAAGCGGTCTTAGGGCGGCGCTCAATCTTGCCTTTCGGGGTGGAGCTGTTACCGGTTTTTTGGTAGTTGGGTTGGCACTTTTAGGCGTGGCGGGTTATTTTGCCTTAACCAAAGATCTTAGCGCCCTGGTGGGTCTAGGTTTTGGTGGATCGCTTATCTCTATTTTTGCGCGGCTTGGCGGTGGTATCTATACGAAAGCGGCTGATGTAGGTGCGGATCTGGTGGGTAAGGTAGAGGCAGGTATTCCTGAAGATGATCCGCGCAATCCGGCGGTGATTGCAGATAATGTTGGTGATAATGTGGGAGATGATGCCGGTATGGCAGCGGATCTTTTTGAGACCTACGCGGTGACTGCAGTAGCAGCGATGCTTTTGGGCTCTTTAATTACTAAAGATTCGCAAAACTCTGAAAGATTAGTAGCCTTTCCTTTGGTGCTGGGCGGTATCTCTATTTTGGCTTCGATTTTGGGTAGCTTTTTTGTTAGGCTTTCGGGAAAGAGAATAATGAACGCTTTATACAAAGGACTTTTTGCCTCGGCGGTTTTGGCGCTGATTGGGTTTTATTTTGCTAGCCGGCTCTTCTTTAGCAACTCTTCGGAGTTTTTAGCAAGCAAAATCTTTCTTTCGGCCGCAATCGGTGTGATTGTGACTGCCTTGATGGTGGTGGTTACCGAGTATTATACTTCCTCACGGTTTAAGCCGGTGCTGGCTTTGGCGCGGGCAGCTACCTATGGCCATGGCACAAACATCATTTCTGGTCTGGCTCTCTCGATGCGCTCAACCTTCTGGCCGACAATAGTCATCTCTTTGGCGATTCTTTCGGCTTACTTTACTGCTGGGCTCTATGGAATAGCTATTGCTGCTTTTGCAATGCTTTCTATGACCGGCATTATTATTGCGATTGATGCTTATGGCCCCATCACAGATAATGCTGGCGGCATTGCTGAGATGGCGGGCTTGGATCAAAAAGTCAGGGAGGTGACCGATCCTTTAGATGCTGTGGGTAATACTACCAAAGCAGTGACCAAAGGCTATGCAATAGCCTCGGCGGGTTTGGCGGCGGTGATTCTTTTTACCTCTTACAGTAAAGAGATAAGCAATGTAGGCAAAGAGCTTATTTTCGACCTAGCAGATCCTTATGTACTAGTGGGTCTTTTTGTGGGTGGTTTGCTGCCCTACCTCTTTGCCTCATTGGCAATGGAGGCAGTAGGTAAAAGCGCAGGCGCCATAGTAGCCGAAGTGCGTAGACAGTTTAAGGAGATAAAAGGTCTAATGGCTGGTAAGGCAAAGCCCGATTATAAGAGAGCGGTAAGAATCGTGACCGATTCGGCAATAAAAGAGATGATTTTGCCAGCACTGATTCCGGTTTTGGCGCCACTGGTTGTAGGTTTTGCGTTGGGACCAAAGGCTTTAGGAGGCTTGCTTTTGGGTTCAATCATTACCGGTTTGTTTGTGGCTATTTCCATGACCTCGGGAGGTGCAGCGTGGGATAATGCTAAGAAGTATATCGAGGAAGGTAATTTTGGCGGTAAGGGTTCTGAGGCACACAAGGCAGCGATAACCGGTGATACGGTGGGAGATGCCTATAAAGATACGGCAGGTCCTGCAATTAACCCAATGATTAAGGTTCTAAACATTGTGGCGCTATTGATAGTGAAATTTATTGTTCGCTAAAATTTGCCTTTGTTGGAAAAATAAAAATGCGGTTGGAAAGGGGGATATCCAACCGCATTTTTATTATTAACAGATCTTATTCATCTGGGCAAGTGCAAGTGGCAGAGAGGAAGTTTTTAGTAAAGCTAATTTGTTAAAATCTGGCCGTTCAAAATGTTCTTGCTCCGTTAAGGTCCTTAAAAGAGCTGTACCGTTATATTATCTTTAAAGTTTTTAAAAATAACCAAAAGTAAGGACTTTTTTGGTTTTACTACTGTTTTTACTACCAAGATATAAAATCGCCCCTGAGGGTTTTAACTCCCCGGGCGAAGATTAACTGCTTCTTACTAAACCTCTATCTCCAAATAATCAAAGGGTTCGCCAAAGTTGTACCAATTATCTATTGTTCTTAGGTGCTTGGCGCCATAACGTTTCTGTAAAGCACTTGAAAGGCCGCTAGCAACTCTAGCATGCATAGTTATTTTTTTAAAGCCTCGGTTTTTGACTTCCTGAAGGAGGGTTCTGCCTAGTTGCAGAAAAGTTCTAAGGCTTCTAGACTCTGGTAGAATAGCAATGGATTCTATGTAAAGGGCATTCTCTTCTTCTTGCATTTTGGGGTCATATTGGCGTAATTCCTCAAGAGCTTCATTGTGGGGTTTGGAGGCAAGATAGCCAACAATTGTGCCATCAGCTGCTCGGAGAATAATCTGGATACCATTGGGATTTTCTAGGGTTTCTCGTAAGTCCTCTTTGGTGGACTGCATAGCTGCTGGAAAACTTGCCTGTTCTACTGAAAGAATTTGCTCAAGAGTAGCCTCGTCAAGCTGAGTTAAAAGTTCAAACTGACTGACCTCTCTTCTAGTCTCGCTAGGTTTTAGGAGATCTAAAACTACATAAAAGGTTTTAGTGGTTGGTCGAGAGGGATCAACCCAGGAGGAGCCAAAGGAGTCAAGATATTGCCTGCCAGCTACACCGCCACCACCTATTTTAAAAAGAGTGATGTCTCTGTAAGGTAAACCTGAAGTATCAACATCGTTGTAGGCAGTACCCAAAAGGATAGTGTTAATCTTTTTCTCTGGCTTTATGGCCAATCTCTCAGCATATTCTTTTATGTACTCAAAGAGATGCTGGCGAATGGTTTGGTGTAGGCCTCGATAGTTATTATTAATCTCAACGTTATCTAGAACCAGGATATTTTGACCTTCTGGGTTTTGGGCCATAAAGATGAAGCTTTGGGCAATGGTTTGGTCTGTATTTTTGTCTTTAATCTCTATTACATTGATGCCGGTGTCAGTCAGATAATCTAGAATAGCTGCCTGATTGAAGTTCTCTACGGCAATACAACAATGGGTATAGTTGCCTTGAAAGATATCATAGCCTGGTTGACGCTCCCAGGGTTTGATTTGCAGAAGATAGCCTTTTTGTTTTAAGGTCTCGTGAAGTTTAGGAAGGGCATCGGAAATATTTCTTAAGTGGTCAAGAGCAGTAGAAAGATCAGCTCTTTGTCTTTCATCAACAATACTCTCAAGCTCTGATTGGAGAAAATCAATTGTTTCTTGAAGGGCAGGTTTGATATCTAAAGGATTTATTTCGCCTTTGCCTTTGAAAAAGGTCAGTTGTCCATTTTCGTTAAAGCCTAGACCATATTTTTTGAAGACCTTGTTAAATAGAGCTTTGCCACGATCAGCTGGTAAGATACCAGGTATGTTTTCTCGTCTTCTACCCAAGATATTGAAGAAGATTTCTGAGAGCTCTTTAAGAAAATTCTCAATAGCTTGCTGCTTTTCTACTTCTGAGACACCTACAGAAAACTCTCTAATAGGCTTTCCTCTAAGCCAAAAATGGTAATCTAGACCTACTCTTTGAAATTCGGTCTCTACTTGTTGGTTGTGGTGTTGAATTTCCTGTATCATTTCTAATTCTTTTCGCGAATAACGAGAAGAATCAAAAGGTTCTCTAAGAATAATTTTCTCAAAGTCTCCCTGTAAGGCGCTCTTGATTATTAATCTTAAGGCTTCTTTAGACTCTTCTTGAAAATTTCTTTCCGCAAAGAAGAGTTTAGAAAGATATTCTAAATTCCATTGAGAGAGAGTCTTGTCAGAGATTTCCGCCTGAATGCCTAGTTTACGGCTAAATTGCAGAAATAGCTCTTTACTTAAGGCAGCAACTGCCTCTTGTGGAGTTAGAGGGGACTTTGAAAGCAAGTTTTCTATTTGTTGGCTAAGGGCGGTCTTAAGATTCATTCTTAAGTAAGCATCATAAAGCTCCAAGAGTTTTTCAAAAGTAGCTATTTCAGTAGTTTTGGTTTTCTCAATCAGTAAATTAAGATTAGCTTCAAAGTCTAGAGAAAAACTATCAGCTAATTCTAGAATCCTTTGCAGTCTAGGAAAGCCAAATTGGCTTAGTTTGCTATTAATCAGATTCTTGGTAAGCTCGGAACTAATGTTAAAAAGTCTGGCCAGTCTCTCCTGATTATTCTGCCAAAAAACCTCAACATTGGGTGTTTGCTTGTCTGCAGTCAATAGCGAATTTATCTTTAATGAATATTCTTTGATAGCCCGGAAGGAGGGGATATCTTTTACAATCAAGGTGCCTAGATCACGACCCTCTCTAAGAAGGCCCGCTATTCGGATATATGAAAAAGCCAATTCTTCAGATTGCACTTGATGGGTTAGAAGGACCTCTTGAAAATATAATAGTGGATATAATACTTGCTCTGGAATTTGCTTTGCAACGGCAAGAGCAATTTTAGCAGCTTCAGAGTTATAACCTCTCTCAAGCAATTTCTGCATAGCTTCTCTAGCCGTAGCATATTCACCTAAAGCAAGAGCAATTTTAGCAGCGTCAGACTCATAACCTCTCTCAAGCAATTTCTGCATAGCTTCTCTAGCAGCATTTGGATCTTTTTCTGCAAGGACAAGAGCAATTTTAGTAGCTCCAGACTCATAACCTTCCTCAAGCAATCTCTGCACAGCTTCTCTAGCAGCATTTGGATCTTTTTCTGCAAGAGCAAGAGCAATTTTAGTAGCGTTATAGGTAGCGTTATAGTTATAACCTCTCTCAAGCAATTTCTGCAGAGCTTCTCTAGCCGTAGCATATTCACCTAAAGCAAGAGCAATTTCAGCAGCTTTAGACTCATAACCTCTCTCAGGCAATTTCTGGATAGCTTCTTTGACTAAAATATAATTCTCAACAGAGTCAATAACTTTAAACAGTTTCTCTTTTCGTGAGTACTCTAAATTTTGCAGTTCTTTTTCTTCTTCTTGAGAAATGTCTTCACCTGATCTTCTTCTTGTCTCCAGGAGTAATCTCTTAAAGAAATATTGATCTTCCGGATCTTTAGAATAACGCAGTTTTAATAGCTCTTCAACGGGTACTCCCAGTTTTTCTTCTCTATCTACAGGATATTTTAATTGTAGCCCTGCTGGTAAAATTTTCCTCAGTAAGGCTTGCGTTTTTCTTCCTTCTTCATAAAAAAACTCGTTTAGTCCGTATTGGCAAACTTCTGGCATTTTTATTTGCGTTAAAGCATCTTTAATTAATTTTAGTAAATTTTGAATTAATTTTAAAGTTAATAAACCTCAAAATTTTGGAGATTATGACGCTTTTTATTATTGTAACTCAGATTTACACTCAATTTAATAAATTTCTAAAATTCTACCTTGGTTTTTTTAAAAGTTTTAAGTTTTAATAAAATTCCCCCTGGGATATATCCCAGGGGGAATTTATTATTTAATCTTTATTGTCTTTTTTCCCTCCTTTGTGTTTATTACAAAATGCTCGGCTGTTACCTCAATTATTTTGAGAAAGGCGCCCCCCTCTCTTTCATAACCGTGGTCCTCAGCCTTGGCTTCAGCTTGTTTGTTATCCTCGGTAACGACGAAGAGGGTATAGCGCATCTGGGGGTCGGTTCCTCTATGATCAATTTGCTCAGCTGTCACGAAAGCTGCTACTCCTATTTCTGGATGGACTTCCTTCTGCTTGATAAAGGGCTGCCGGTAGGGAATTTCGGAGTCTTGCCTCGTCGTCGAGTATGGGTTCAACATCTTGGGCTTGCACTCCCAGAGGCGATTCAACTCGTTCATTATCTTCAAAATCTCTTCCTCTACCTTAACGAGAAAGAGCTTTTGTTTTTCCTCAGAGAGTTTGCGAGAGGTGTCGCTGGTATCTGGCTTTGGCGGATCGAAGGTGAATGTAACAGTTCGGTTCCCATATTTTTTATTTACTAATTCTACCTCAACTGTTACCTTCTCACCTTCGGAGATCTTGATATTGCCAATTTCGTCGATCGCCAGCCACGGTTTATCGTTACTTGCGCTGTAGCGATCGCGCCACTGCCACTCCCGCATCTCGCTCTGGGAGCCACAAAAGACTCTCACCTGGTCGTAGTATCCAATACCGCCGCTTGACCCCCATTCGCTTCGGAAGGTCTGGACTACTGCTATATTTGGGCTGACAATTACCAGCGATTTGTTGTCGGCATATGGTATAATTTGCTGCCGCAGCTCCTCGCTAATTGTCCTGCCACCAAGTTTCTCGGCAAGTTTTCTTTCTTTCTCCGCGCGTATCCTACGTTGTTTTTCCAGTTCCTCTTCTGCCGCTTTCCTGAGCTTATCCTTTTTCCGTTCATTAATTAAACGTACGGTAGCCTCATATCCATTCTCCGCGAAATACTTAAGCATTTCGAAGGAGAATGAATAAAAACGGTCACCTTCATATGTGACAAAGGGAAGGGCATTAAACCTACTTCGATCTCCAAAGATCTTGTCAAGCAGGTTTTGTGCCATTACACAGCGACCACAGGTCGAAGGAGTTTTATACCCAAAACGCCAATTGTATTCGGGTAGGTCTCCTTCTCTCTCGGGCGTGTATTGATAGCAAAACATATGAATTTTTTCTCGCCAGAAGCGAATCACTTCCACGAGGAGTTGTGCAGCTTCTTGTTCGTCTTTAAGCTGGGGCCTAAACTCAGGGTTGAGTTCATAAAATGGCCCTTTCTTCTTAATTGGACCATCGGGACCGAAACCAACACTCCTTTCGGTTTCGCCCGTCTCTCGGAAGAACCGAGAGGCTTCATCTCTAAAATCTCTTCTTTGCATTTGCATTTTTCCTCCTTGTCAAAGATCAAGCTCTTTCAATTGAAAATGGGAAAACCATTTCCAATTGATGGTTGAATATTAGCACATAAATCTCTTTTTGTCAATATTTTACGTCTAAGAAATAAAAAGGATGTGCCTTAGATAACTTTTTTGATAAAACTTTAAAAATATAATGGACTATTAATTTTTTTAATATTTAATATTTTAAAAAACCAAAATAGCCTTTTTCAAAGGAGCGTCTTTTTAAAAAATTGGTGCGGACGGGAGGACTCGAACCTCCAAGGCTTTTTAAAGCCAATAGGTCCTAAGCCTATCGCGGTTACCAGTTTCGCCACGTCCGCTTTTTAAGATTATTTTAACATAAAAAAGATTTCTTGACTAGAAAATTAAAACTTGTCAGGAGTTTTTTTAGGGTGTAATATTTTTATAAAAGAGTATTTTAAAAAATCGCTAAGTTTTTAGTAAAAAGGAGGTAAAATGACCTCGCGCTACCAAGACGATATTCCTGCCTACAAGCCACCGGTCTCAACAGTTACGCCATCGGAGAACGCTGAAGAGGAAGATATTCGGCAAGAAACTGTTGCCCCTCCTCAAGCGGAAAATCCTGGGCTGACCGGCGCGTCTCCTTCAGAGGATACGAAGGATGAAGAGATTCAAAATCTAATCAATGAGATTCTAAAGGAAGAGGGGCAGCCTGCTTCAATCTCAGACAGATCAGCGAGAAACGGAAATGTTAATCCTCAAAAAGTAGATCCTGGTAATGCCACAGAAACTTCTTCCTCTCCAACGGATGCAGAGCTTCGGCAGGTAATAGAGAAGATTTTAAATGAGGGGGAGGTTTCCTCAGAACAGTCCACGGTCAACAGAGGAGAAGCCCCTGAGGCTCATCAGAGAGAAGTTTCTGAACCCTCAAAAGAGACCGCTCCTTCTCCTAATGATGAGGAGATTAAAAAAATGATAGATGAAATTCTTGAGGAAGAAGGAGCAAGTGAAAAAAATATTGACGGATCCGCCGACGAATCCGTGGGCGAAAGAGTAATTGAAGAGTCACAACCCATTGGAGAGTTAACAGAGAGAGAGGAAGAGGAATCTCTCAAGAAGTGGCTTTGGCTTAACGAAAATATTGAAAAGCGCTCCAAAGAATATCGCGAACTTAAAGGAGCTTTAGAAAACCCCCGGCCGGATAAAGATGGACACTATTCTATCTATTCAAAAGAAAATATAAATAGATTCAATTATTTAATGAGAACTCTAGGCAGGCTTTCCAGAGAGAAAGAGGAAATAGAAGAATCTCTTCGAAAGCAAGGCTGGATATTAAGTCAAAACAGGAAAGGTGGTTTTCGGGTTGCCCTCTCTACCTCATCAAGAGGAACCAAGATGATTGAAGTGATAGATGTTTTTGGTAATCCCGGAGTTCACAAAGATGATGTATGGACGGCAAACATTAAACACATCACTAATATCCCGCAATCAATAAGGGGGGAAATTCTGGCCGCTTTTACTTGGGGAGCCGATGGTTGGGCAAAAGAGTTGTATGGAGATGTACCGGAAACCAGCGACGAAGATTTAAAAAATATAGGTTTAGATATTGACAATCAGAGGGAGTAGTGCCCCTTTGTAAATAAGGGTTTTTCAAAAAATCCAGGCCCCTCTTTTGAAAAGAGGGGCCTGGATTGTTAGGAGAGGGGTTTTGGCTTTTTGATTAATAATCCATTCCGCCCGGCATAGGTGTTTCCTGACCCTTTTTTTCTGGTATATCAGTAACCACTGCTTCTGTGGTAATTACCATCATTGCTACCGAAACAGCATTCTGGAGAGCCGAACGGGTGACTTTGGCTGGATCAATAATGCCTTTTTCCATCATATTACCAAACTCGTCTCTTAGAGCATCATAACCTTCGCCTGGTTTAAGGGTTTTTACCTTCTCGACGATGACTGCACCATCTTTACCAGCATTTTCAGCGATTTGCCGCATAGGTTCTTCTAAGGCTCTACGCAAAATATCCACGCCTAATTTTTCCTCACCTTCTACTTGCAGTTCGTCAAGCGCCGGAATGGCATTAATTAAAGCTACACCTCCGCCAGGAACAATGCCTTCTTCAACAGCTGCTTTAGTTGCGGAAACCGCATCTTCAATGCGATGTTTTTTCTCTTTAAGCTCTACTTCGGTAGCGGCACCTACTTTGATGACCCCTACTCCACCGGCTAGCTTTGCCAAACGTTCTTCTAGTTTTTCTTTATCATACTCAGAAGTAGTCTTCTCAATTAACGTCTTAATCTCTTTTATGCGAGCTTTAATAGCCTCTTCGCTGCCTTTACCCTCGATAATAGTAGTTTTTTCTTTATCAGCTACTACTTTGCGGGCACGACCCAAATGGCCAATTTCGACGTTCTCTAGTTTCAATCCTACCTCCTCTGAAATAACAGTGCCACCGGTGAGAATAGCGATGTCTTTAAGCATCTCTTTACGTCTATCGCCAAAACCAGGCGCTTTGACCGCCAGAGCGGTAAAGACGCCTCTAAGTTTGTTTACCACGAGAGTAGCTAATGCTTCTCCTTCTACGTCTTCGGCAATAATTACCAACTCTTTTTTACCTTGACCAGCCAAGGTTTCAAGTAAGGGCAAGATTTCGTTCACAGTAGAAATTTTCTTATCAGTGATTAAAATATAAGGATCTTCGATCACTGCTTCCATGCGGGCAGTATCAGTGATCATATAAGGCGACACATAACCCTGATCAAACTGCATACCCTCCACTACCTCTTTATCTAAACCCAAAGTTTGAGATTCTTCCACAGTAATTACTCCATCGTTACCTACCAGCTCCATTGTTTCCGCAATAAGATTGCCGATTTCGGGATCATTGGCAGAAATAGAAGCAACCTGAGCGATTTCAGTCTTACCAGAAATCTTTTTAGCATCTTTTCTTAGTCTTTCCACTACTGCTCTCACACCCTTTTCTAGACCTCTTCTTAAAATCATAGGGTTAGCACCAGCAGTAACATTTTTCAAACCTTCGTTAATTAAAATCTGGGCAAGAAGGGTAGCAGTAGTGGTGCCATCACCCGCTACGTCATTAGTTTTGGTAGCCACTTCTTTAACAAGTTGAGCGCCCAGATTTTCAAATTTATCTTCCAGTTCAATCTCTTTGGCGATTGTAACGCCATCATTAGTAATAGTAGGGGCACCAAAGCCTTTATCTAGAACCACATTTCTTCCTTTAGGACCAAGGGTAATTTTGACAGCGTCAGCCAGAATATTGACGCCCCGCCTTAAACCTGCTCTTGCTTCTTCAGAAAATTTAATCTGTTTAGCCATTTTTACCTCCTTACGCACTTATACAAAATAAAAATTACTTTTCATAGACGGCAAGAACATCTGATTCTGAAAGAATATAGAGTTCCTCGCCGTCTACTTTAATTTCGGTGGGTGAATATTTGCTAAAAATTATTCGATCACCAACTTTAACATCAAGAGGTACCAGTTTATCTTCAATATATTTGCCCTTGCCAACAGCCAACACCTCCCCTTCTTGAGGTTTTTCTTTTGCAGTATCGGGAAGGACTATACCACTTTTAGTTCTTTCTTCTTTCTCTAACGGTTTCACCAAAATTTTATCACCAAGCGGCTTAATCTTAATTTTGCTCATTTTACCTCCTCTTTACATTAAAAATAGAACTTCTTTTAGAACCTTACAGAGAAAATTGTAAACTATTCTTTACATTGTGTCAAGAGGGAACTAGAGAATTTCAACTCTTAGTAAAGGGGTGTCAGTTTTGCAAAAAAGTCCTAAAATAATGTTAGAGAGAGTATGTCAGAAAGATACTTCCCAGTTCCAGAACCCTCCAAAAAACCAGAAATTATTGCTGGCTTACAACTCCTTATTCAAAGAGAACCCCTGCGTGAAGAAGATATTGAAAGTTTTTTTATTGCCTGGGAGCGTTTTAAACAAAACGAAGAAGAAAAAGAGTCTCTATTAGAAGAACTTGAGAACCGAATCAATAGGGCTATTAATGAGAGTCTCTTTTTTAGCGAGATAAAAGTTTTAGAAGAAGAGCTAGAAAAAACAAAAAGCTTTGCTTCGGGAAAAATGTTTTCTTTACTAGAAAGAGTAAATAAAAGGTTAAACCTTATTCTGGCCACTCTAAACAAACCAATGCCCTTGATTCGACCACGAAGAGAAGACGGGAGACCACCGGGTGCTGATCGGATTACTGACAGAAGGCTTTTTGAATATTTAGAAATTCTGGATCTAGATTTAGAGAAACTACTTCGGGAAAAAATTTTGGATTTGGGCTGCGGAGAGGCCTTATTTGTTTCAGAGCTTTCTAAAAAAGCAGAAGAAAGAAATATTAAGAGCGGTAGGGGGAGTTATGGAATAGATTTGGGACTTCTCAATTTTTTAAAAGAAAGCAATGACAAAACCAAGGAAGATAATGTTGAGCCCCTAGAGGTATTTAAGAGAAAGCGTTTACAAGCAAGATTAGAGAGTCTTACCAATGTTGTTATAGTGGGTGATTGGCATCATTTGCCTTTTGCTAGTCAAAGCTTTGATAGAGTGGTTTCGGTTTTTGGTTTTCCTTTCTGGGTGGAAAGTTGGCATTCTTTAAGAACCGGCTTTGCCGAAATTCTTCGAGTTTTAAAGAAGGGCGGAGTAGCTAATCTTTACCCCGGCGCTCCTGTAATTACTCCTATAGATCTTGACGAAGCCACAAGAAAAATCTATGATAGCGAACCTATTCTTTATCAACTTTGGCATAGGCCAGAGTATGAGGAGATTATAAAAGAGTTAGCAAAGAAAGTCCAAGTACAAATTTCTTTAAAAACTTTTTGGCCAAATAATGTTTCTCCCGCAGTTTATCTTACGATTACTGTACCTTAATGCTTTCTTTTATTTTTTCAAAAGTCTTTTCTCCAATCCCGGCGACATTCATAATTTCTTCTTTGCTCTTGAAACCTCCGTGTTTATTGCGGAATTCAATTATAGCCTGTGCTTTCAAAGGCCCAATTCCAGGCAGTTGCATAAGTTCTTCTTTGCTAGCAAGATTAAGATCTATTTTGGTCTCTAAAGAAGGTGAAGTGTCAGGTAAAGAAGAATCTTTTGAGTGGGGTTGAGAGCTTTCTTTTGAATCTATAGCTGCCCTTAGTTGTTCTAAAGAGCTATCTAGCGGATAACTTCTAGTTCCCCAGACATAGCCCGCAAAAATTATAAATATACTCCCCAAAATACCAATAGCTATCCGTCTTTTTTTAATAAACTCTAAACATTTCTCCATTACTCTAAATGTTCTAGTCTATCAATTTGGTTAATTTTTTCTAGAAGCTTGGGCTGGTTTTTAAGCTCTGGATCTTTGGCTAACACCTCTTTAGCAGCCTTTTGCGCACGTTCAATTAGTTCTGGTTTAAAAAGCGAAGCCATTTTAAGATCTCCAAAACCATGCTGAGCTGTACCATAAAGCTGACCTGGGCCGCGTAACTTAAGATCCTCCTCGGCTAATTTAAAACCATCATCAACTGTTTCCATAATTTTGAGACGTCTATAACCCTCGCTACTAAAACGGTTAAGGAAGAGAAAACAATAAGATTGTTTTTCGCCCCTACCAACGCGTCCTCTAAATTGGTGAAGTTGTGCAAGACCAAAGCTATCAGCGTCTTCAATAAGCATCATGGTAGCATTTTTGATATCAATCCCGACCTCAACCACGGCTGTGGAGAGGAGAATGTTATATTTACCGCTTGCGAACTCGCTCATAATTTGGTTTTTGACTTTAGGTCGCATTCTGCCATGAAGCTTAGCGATTTTAAATTCAGAGAAAACCTTGCTAAGTCTTAAAAATTCTTTTTCTAAAGACTTTTTTTCATCTAATTCTGGAAAAAGACTTAGAGGCCTTTTTTCGTCAACCACTTCGTATTCTTCTTCCCCAATTAACGGTACTACCACTAGTGCTTGTTCTCCTTCTTTTAACCTTTCTTTGATAAAAGCCTCTACCTCGGGTCTTTTTTCAGGAAGCACGGTTTTGGTAATGATTTTCTTTCTTCCTGCGGGTTTTTCTTTTAGAAACGAGACATCTAGTTCACCGGCAATTACCAGAGCTAAAGTTCGGGGAATGGGGGTGGCGCTTAAGGAAAGTAAATGGGGCGTCAAGCCTCTACCTTTTTCTTTTAATGCTTGTCTCTGTTTGACGCCAAAGCGGTGTTGTTCATCAACAATAACTAAACCTAATTTAGGAAAGGAAACATTAGGGGAAAGAAGAGCATGAGTTCCAATAACAATATTGACTTCTTCTGTTTTGGGTTTTCGGTATCCAGTTATAAGCTCGATTTTGAAATTAAAGGGACGAAAAAACTCGCTTAGTCTTAGATAGTGCTGTTCAGCTAAAATTTGTGTAGGCGCCATAAAGGCAACTTGAAAACCATTTTTGACTGCCACTAAAGCAGCAATAGCCGCCACAATGGTTTTACCAGAACCAACATCTCCATTTAAAAGCCTATGCATAGGTTGAGATTTTTGTAGGTCCTTAATAATCTCCCAAGCAGAAAGTCTTTGAGAATCGGTCAATTTAAAAGGTAGAGTGTTTAAGAATTCTTTTACCCAGGTAGGATCAAATTTAAAAGCTATTGCTCCTTCTTTTTGCCAAGCTCTTTTGACTATTTGAGAACGGAGGGCGAGCAGAAAGAGCTCGTCAAAGGCCAGTCTATTTTTAGCTTGTCTGATATCTTCAAGACTTCTAGGTCGGTGAATTTTATAAATGGCTTGTGGTAAAGGAAGGAGTTTTTCTTTTCTTAAAATCTCTAAGGGTAAGAATTCTAAATCAGGGGTCAAAAGGGGTAAGGATTTATCTACTAAGCTTTCGATGATCCGTGTGCTTAAACCCTTAGTTTCACTGTAGATAGCTAGAATTGGCCGCCTAAGAACGGTTTCTTTAGGTAGCGTAAGAATGGGTTGGATAACTTTTTTATGATTATAGATACCCACATAACCATAAAGGTAGACTTCATCTAACTGTTTTAAGGTTTTTAACAGAAAGGGCTGATTAAACCATATGCAGGGCAGTCTTCCGCTTTCGTCAAAGATTTCGGCAGAGATTATTGTTATTCTTTTTCTGCTTGTTCGGGTGAGTATAGGTGTGCTTAATCTACCAGCAAGGATCACTTTGCTACCTAGTTGAGTTTTACTGATGCTAGTGACTTCAGAAAAGTTAAGATATTTTCTGGGAAAATAAAAAAGAAGATCGTAAATAGAATTTATCCCCAGTTTAGCGAGTGCTTTTTGGCGACTTGTTCCTACAGAAGGGAGAGTGCTAATAGGGTCATAGATTTTCATAATCTTAAAAGCAAGATTTTCTTTTCAAATTCTACAATACCTAATATTTAGCAAAATTTCTAAAGGCTTAAAATCTCATTTAATTTTTTATAAATTGTGGTATTATAAATTATATGTCTGAGAGTAATATCTATTTAGATTATGCCGCTACTACGCCTCTTAAAAAAGAGGTCCTGGAGGCAATGCTTCCTTATTACCAGGAATATTTCGCTAATCCTTCCTCTATTCATAAAGATGGCCAAGCAGCGGCTGCAGCTATTGATAGAGCCAGAGAGAAGATTGCTCGTTATTTTGAAGTTATGTTTGAAGAGATTATTTTTTGTTCCGGGGCTAGCGAGGCGCTCAATTTAGCAATTAAAGGTCTGGTTTTTAATCATCTTTTTAGGAGAAATAAGAATTTCTTAGAGAAACCAACGCTAATTATTTCCTCTCTTGAGCACCCAGCAGTAGAACAAACTTGTCAGTTACTCAAAGAAAATGGCCTGATTGAGTTAAAAATTATCCAAAGTAACAGTTTTGGTCAGTGCAAACCAGAAGACTTTCTTGAGGCTCTGGATAAAAAGACGCTTCTGATAGCTTTAATCTATGTGCAAAACGAGATTGGCACAGTTCAACCCATCAAAGAACTAGCAAAGATTCTAAAGACTCAAGACCCATCACCCTATCTTTTGGTAGATGCAGTCCAAGCGGTAGAATACTTTGATTGCCGACCCGAAACTCTTGGCGCAGATTTATTGGTAGTATCGCCTCATAAATTTGGAGGCCCAAAGGGAGTAGGTATTCTTTTTCGACGCCTGGGTATCAATCTCTGGCCTCTTGTGAGCGGTGGAGAGCAGGAATTTGGTTTGCGAGCAGGGACCGAGAATGTTGCAGGAATTGTTGGTGCAGCAAAAGCTATAGAATTACTAGGCGATGGCCAGAAACGAGCTCTTCGACGAAGCTTAGTAGAGAAAAGACGGCAAGTTTTTGAAGAGGGGCTTCAAAAATATTTTCCCAGTCTAAAGATTTTAGGCAGAAAAGCCAAAAGAGCACCACATATAAGTGGTTTTGCAGTTAAAGATTTAGATGCCCAGCAGGCTCTTATTCGTCTAGATATGGCGGGATTAAGTTTATCAATGGGGTCGGCTTGTTCTGTCAGGAAACTGCATTTCTCTAAAATCCCTAAGCTGCTTCACCTCCCTTCTTCATATGAAAAAGGCTTTTTAAGAGCCTCTTTTTGCGAGACAACCTCCGAAGATGAGATTAAAAACGCTCTAAAAATTCTTTCGCAAAACCTTTATGAAGAAAGAGATTAAAATAGCAGTAGCCTTATCTGGCGGCGTAGACTCCGCTACAACTGCAGCCCTACTTAAAGAAGAGGGTTATTTTGTGGCTGGTTTTTTTATGCAAAATTGGAGCACTCCTATAGATCAAAGAGGCTTTTGTCCAGCGGTGGCAGACGTGGCTACTGCTCGCATGGTGGCCAATCAACTAAAAATCCCCTTTTATGTTTTAGATTTCGAAGAAGATTATTACAAGAAAGTCGTCAAACCTTTTTTAGAGGACTACAAAAAAGGCTTGACCCCTAATCCCGATGTGCTTTGTAATAAATTTATTAAATTTGGGCGTTTCCTAGAAACAACTCAAAAGTTAGGTTTTAAAAAGATTGCTACTGGTCATTATGCTCTCATTAAAGAAAAAGATGATATTTTTCATCTTTACAGGGGTATAGATAAAAGTAAGGATCAGAGTTATTTTTTATGGACTCTGACCCAAAAAGAATTAAAATTTACACTCTTTCCAATCGGTGGCTTTTACAAAAAAGAGGTAAGGGCTATGGCTAAAAAAAGGGGGTTAGTTAATGCCGATCGCAAGGATTCTCAAGGAATTTGCTTTATTGGCCCCATTGAGGTTTCCCAGTTTTTGCAAAGATTTTTACCAAAAGAAAATGGTCCCGTAAGAGACGAAAACGGTAAAATTCTAGGTTATCACCAGGGTATTTGGTTTTATACCATAGGTCAGAGAGAAGGTTTAGGAATTTCGGGTACTTCTGAACCTCTTTACGTAGCATATAAAGACATTAGCACAAATAGCTTGTATGTAGTTCCCAGAAATCATCCGTGGCTTTTTGCAAAAGAATTTAAGGTAAGGGATGTCTCTTTTGTTCAGACAGTTCCAAAAGAAGCATTAAGAGTAGAGGTTGTGATTCGCTATCATAGTCAGCCGCATCCAGCTTTACTCTCTTTAAAAAATGGAGAGTTCTTTTTAACTTTAGATGAGCCAGCCTGGGCAGTTACTGAGGGCCAGTCAGCGGTTTTTTACAATAAAGACGAATTGATAGGAGGCGGTGTGATTGACAGAGTCTTGCGGACAAGAAAATAATAAGATATATTAAAAAAAATTCATTAATCTAACTTTCTATAAGGAGGTTTTATGGCTATAAAAACCATTGTGAGAGTTTTGATAGTTATTGTGGGGCTAGCTATTATAGTAATTGCCCTCAATGCTACCGGAGTTTTGGGAAAAATTGTGGGTAAGGCTAAATCAAAATCAAATTGGCAGGCAGTTTTCTTAACTAATGGACAAGTCTATTTCGGAAAGATTGTTTCAGAGAATAAAGACTATATTGTGTTACGCAACATTTACTACTTACAAATTGAACAGCCAATTCAACCAGAGAAGCCTAACCAATCACCTCCTCCGCCAAAACTCTCATTAGTGAAACTCGGTAATGAGCTGCATGGGCCGAAAGATGAGATGCGTATTAGTCGCAGTCAAGTGGTCTTTATAGAAGACTTAAAGGATGACGGTAAAGTAGTCTCAGCTATTACCGAGTTTGAAAAGAGTGGCGGCCAGAATCTTCAAACCCAAACTCAAGCCACTCCTCAACCAACACCCACTCCCTAAAAACAAAAAAATCAAAAGACCTCTTCCCAAAACAGAAGAGGTCTTTTGATACTGGAGAAAATAGAGTATTTTGGGCTTTTTTGCTAATTTTAAGAAAATGACACTTTTTTCAATTTTACAAAACTGGCTTAAAAAACACGGATTTTCTAAAGAGGATTTTGTTATACCTCCTGAGCCCCATTTTGGCGACCTGGGTCTGACGGTTGCTTTTCGTTTAGCTAAAGAAAACGGTGAATCTCCCATAAAACTAGCCCATGCTCTTAAAGAAAAACTGATTTCGGATAAGCCCAGGTTGATTTCTGAGTTAAAAGTTAGTCAGCCGGGTTATCTTAATCTGGTATTTGACCAACGTGAGCTGGCCCGGCTATTAAAGAGACAAGATTTTTCTTTAAAAAAGCTTTTTTCAGAAAAGATTGTTTTAGAACACACTTCTGTTAATCCTAATAAAGCATTGCATATTGGCCACCTTAGGAATGCTATCCTTGGTGATAGCATAGCTCGTCTTTTACGCAAAAGTGATGTTAATCTGGAGGTTCAAAATTACATTGACGATACTGGTGTTCAGGTAGCTGATGTTATTTTAGCGCTAGAAGTTTATAAACCTTCTTTAAAGAAAAAGAGGCTTGATTATTTAACATGGGATCTTTATTCGCTTATTCAAAAGGATCTGCAGAGAAGCGAGGCTTTAAAAAAAAGAAGAGATGAAATTCTAAAAGAATTAGAAACACGTAAAGGCCAGGCAGCTAGAAAAGCCCTGCAGATTACTAAAAAAATTGTTGAGCTACAACTTAAGACTCTTGCCAAATTTGACATAGCTTATGATGTGCTTATTTGGGAGTCCTCTTTATTGGAAGAAGGTATTTGGCAAAAAACCTTTGAAGTTCTTAAAAAACGAGGGGTAATCAAACTAGAAAAGACAGGACCTAATAAGGGCGCTTGGATATTACCTTTTGGGGGCGTGAAAGAGATTACTGAAGAAAAAATTATCTCTGCTGACAAAATTTTAGTAAAGTCTAATGGTTTAGCTACTTATCTAGCTAAAGATATTGCTTATCATTTAAGTTCGGCTAAATTTGCTAAGATTGCTGATCCTATTCATTTTCGACTCGTGCCTCATCCAGGATTTAAAGGTCGAGAGCTCTGGAGTAGTCGAGATGGAAAAGAGTTGGCTCCTGTAGGTAGAGCTAAGAGGGTCTACACCGTCATTGATTTGCGACAACACTATCTTCAAACCCTTCTTAAGGAAGCACTTGAAAGACTTGGTTACCCAGAACTAGCAAGGAATACGGTTCATCTTGCTTATGAGATAGTTTCTCTTTCGCCTAAAACCGCCCAAGCGCTTGGTTTTAAGGGGGATCTAGAGAAGAAGACCCTTAAAATGTCAGGCCGAGAAGGAATTGGTGTGAAGGCTGAAGACCTGTTTGAGGCGGTAAAAAGAAAAATTCTCAAAGAAGGCGCTAGTCCTAAAGAAGCAACAGCTTTGGCCAATGCGGCTATTCGCTATCAGATGTTAAAAGTTTCCCCGAAAAGCCCCATAGTTTTTGACTTAGAGGAGGCTTTAAAAACTACTGGCGACTCCGGGGTTTATCTTTGTTATTCTTGTGTAAGAGCAGAGGCGATTTTAAGACGTTTTGCAAGAATTAGAAAGAAAAAATTGCTTTTTCCTCAAAAAATAAGCGAGCTCGAAAAGAAGCTTATACTTAAGATTTTATTTTGGCCGAAAATTTTAGAAGAAGCTACCGCTGAACTGAATCCCACTAAAATTAGTCGTTTTGCCTATGAGCTGGCGGTGGCATTTAATCAATTCTACGAAGCGCCTAACCTATTGATTCGTAGTGAAAAGAACAAGATCAATAAACGTTTTCGAATTTTTTTGGTGGAGAGTTTTCTTAAGACTCAAAAAGAAGCCTTAGAACTTCTGGGTATTTTTCCGCCAAAGAAAATCTAATAGCCAAAGACCTTTTTGCGAACTTCTTTTAAGGTTTGGCTACCAACTTCACAGGCCTTTTTATTACCTTCAGCAAGGATTTTTTCAACCAGGCCTTTTTCTTTCGCAAAGCGGGTCCTTCTTTCACGAATAGGTCTTAAATATTCAATAAGAATCTCTGCTAATTCCTTTTTGTTTTGTAGACAACCTCTTTTTCCTAACCTATCCTCTTCAATAGCTCTTCGTGCTGATTCTGGGTTAGGATCAAAGATTTGCCGATAGATACAGACAGGACAAGTTTCCGGATGGCCGGGGTCGCTAATATGGATTTTCTTAGGATCGGTGTAGGCGTTAAGCACTTTTTGGTAAATGACTTCGGGCGGATCAGAGAGAAGAATGGCATTTCCTTTAGATTTAGACATCTTTTGGCTACCGTCTAATCCTATAAGTCGGGGGGTTTGGGAAATAATTGCTTTTGGCAGGGGAAAGGTTTTGCCAAAAAGGCGATTAAAAGTTCTGGCAATCTCCCTTGTCTGTTCTATATGGGGTAGTTGATCTTCTCCTACAGGTACTACTTCAGCTTTAACAAAGAGAATATCAGCAGCCTGAGAGACGGGGAAACCAAGAAAACCATAGGTGATCCGGTCTTTTTGAGAGTCAACACCTAAACTTTTCGCTTCCTCTTTAATGGTGGGGTTGCGTCGAAGCCTAGCTATAGTTACTAGGTAGGAAAAATATTGGGTGAGTTCCCCAATATAAGGAACCGCCGATTGCTGAAAAAAGACGGATTTACTAGGATCAAGCCCCACTGCGAGCCAATCAAGGACAATTTCATAAGTATTTTTGAGAACTGTTTTTGTTTCATAAAGATGATCGTAGAGAACCTGATAGTCTGCAATGATAAAAAAAGACTGATACTGATCTTGAAGCTTTACTCGATTCTCTAGAGAACCAACAAGATGACCTAAGTGTAGAGGGCCAGTAGGTCTATCGCCTGTCAGAAGCACTTTTTTCTTCATAGCTTAAAAATAACTAAAAGTTCCAGAGAAGACAATATATATTTTCTAGACTCTTGTAATCGGAGAATTTTCCTTATAATTTAGAAGCTGAAAAAACTGATTTAAGAATACCTAAGTTAAATGAAAATTTCTTTAGGAATTGTTGGCCTTCCTAATGTAGGTAAATCAACCTTTTTTAATGCCTTAGCAGAAACTGGTGAGGCGCTTGTTGCCAATTATCCTTTTTGCACTATAGAACCGAATCATGGCCTTTTCAGTAAGGAAGATGAACTTTTAATCAATCTAGCAAAAGTGGCTTCTTCTAAAAAGATTTTGCCAGCAGTTGCCGAGATTGTAGATATTGCGGGAATTGTCAGAAACGCTTATAAGGGGCAAGGGCTTGGTAACCAGTTTCTAGCCCATATTCGCGAAGTGGATCTTGTAATGCTGATTTTGCGCGACTTTGATGATCCTTTGGTAAGTCATAGTGAGGCTTTAGTGAATCCACTCAATGATTTAGAGGTTCTTCTCCTTGAACTTATATTTGCCGATCTTGAAACTCTTAAAAAAGCTTTAGAAAAAGCAAGAGAGCAAGCAAAAAGTCAGGAAAAAGAAGCCCTCTTTAGAAAACAACTTCTTGAGCGCCTCAAAGCCGGTTTAGAGGCAGAAAAATTAATTTTAGCGCAAAACTTGCAAGAAGAGGAGTGGGCTATTTTGAGAAGTTATAATTTTTTGACAGCTAAACCTTTTATTTTCCTTGTCAATACTAACGAAAAAGATCTTTCCCAAAAACAAAAACTGGCTTTTGGCGATTTTCTTCGGGTTTATTCCGCCAGCAATCAACAGAGAGAATTTTTACTGAAAAATATTTCTTCAAAAGAGCCCTTTATTTATTTTTCAGGTAAAATACTTGCCGAAATTAAAAAACTGCCCAAAGAGGAGCAAGAGCAATTTAAGAGAGAATTTAACATTACTGAGATTAAACCACTTATCTGGCAAGAGCTTTTTGAAAAGCTTGAGTTGATTAACTTTTTTACGATTAACGAAAATGAAGCGCGTGCTCACCTGGCACCTAAAGGCATCAATGCTTGGCAGGCAGCTGGTTATGTGCACAGCGATTTTCAAAAAAAATTTTTATTTGCCGAAGTAGTTTCTGCTAAAAATTTTTTAGCTTCAGGTGGTTGGCAAGGGGCTCGTGCTAAAGGTAAAACCCGTAGGGAGGGTAAAGATTATATTCTCCAGGATGAGGAGATTATCTTTTTTCACAATCATCCTTAAGCAAAAACTTCTTCTTGACTGATCTCACCTTTTAGAGCAAGTAATGTAAGTGCTTCTTCTAAAGAAAGATTAGAGAAGGAACTTTCCCACACTAAAAGATCTTTATCATAGCCTCCAAAATCACACCTTGGACAGCCTTGTTTTTTAAAAAGTGCAGGTTTAGAGATGTATTTTCTAAAGGCCTCATTGGGTAATTTTTTGATGATTGTCAAAAGTTTGACAGAAGGAAGGGGGTCGGGCTGTTTACAATAGGGACAAAGCTTTTTGACCTTTTTAACTTTAAAGACGACATCTATACTAGACTTTTTTTTAAGCTCTCTACCCTCAAGAAAGGTAATAATTTTAAGGTGACGAAGAGCTAACAAAAGTTCTAAATCTGCTTGCCAAAAACCACTTTTTAAGAAATAAACAGTTTTTTGTGAAAATTCCGAATTGATAAGTTCAACAATGTCGAATCCTGACCAAAAAGGTACCATGCCAAATTTTGGCAATCTTTCAGAAATTTGCTGTAAGAAAAGATAACGCGCAAGGTCATCTTTACTTATGACAAAATTAAGAGGTTTAGGAGAGGAAAGGTAGTTTTCCAAAGAAGAAAGCTCCCACGGAAGAATTTCTGCGTTGGAGTTTTCCGGGAGGATGGTAATTTTCAAAGAAAATGGCCCATAAGAATAAAAGGCAGATTTATGGAGAAGATAAGATTGGTTTTTACTAATAAACCTTTCAGGCAGTATAAAGCTTGCTTTAAAAAGGCCCTCAAAGTCAGGGTTATCAATCTGAAAAACAAGAGCGGAATTCTTAAAAGCACGGATTTTTTGCGAATCAAAAAAAAGTTCGTTTGCTGCGTATTCGCAAGCAAGCCCTAAAAGTTCTTGTAATTTTTGTAAGCAGACTTGCCCCTCTTTCTCCATTATTACAAAACTATTATATTGATATTTTTCAAAGTCTTAAAGAGAAGCCCCTTATTTGCTATCTTAAAAAGGTATGGCGCTTTATAATAAATATCGGCCGCAAGCGTTTTCTGAGGTTATTTCTCACGAAGCAGTTAAAAGGACTCTTTTAAAAGCTTTAGAAGAAGGCAGTCTTGCCCAGGCTATTATTCTTATGGGTCCGCGAGGTGTTGGCAAAACCACCATTGCTCGCCTTATTGCTAAATCTTTAAATTGTCAATCTCCTAAAGCAGGTGAACCGTGTCTTAATTGTTACTCTTGCCAAGCCATTGCCCAGGGTTCTCATCTCGATGTTGTTGAAATAGACGCTGCTTCTAATCGGGGAATTGATGAAATTAGAGAGCTTAAAGAAAAAATAAAAAATTTGCCAGTTTTAGGAAAGAAAAAGGTTTATATCATTGACGAGGTTCATATGCTGACCAAGGAAGCTTTTAATGCTCTCTTAAAAACCCTTGAAGAGCCGCCTTCTCATATTGTTTTTATTATGGCCACTACCGAAGCCCACAAGGTGCCCTCAACAATTCTCTCACGTGCCCAAAGATTCCAATTAAAGCCAGCAAGAGCCGCTGATTTAAAAACTGCTATTTATAAGATTGCTTCTTTGGAGAAAATTGCTATCACAGATGAGGCTTTAGATTATTTAGCTGACATGGCCGAAGGCAGTTTTCGGGACGCTCTTTCTCTTCTTGAGCAATTACAAAGCTATGCCCAAGGAAGAGAAATTGATAAAGAGCTCTTGCTCAAAGCCTTAGCTATACCTGATTATGCAATTATTATTCAGCTCTTTGAAGATATTCTGCAGCAAGAGAGATCTCGGTTTATAGCACGACTTAACCAGCTTTTCTCTGGTGAATATAACTTTGAGGTTACAGCTAAACTTTGGCTTAAGATTTTCAAAGAGCTTTTGATCCTTTCTTTTCTAAGGTCCAAAGAGGAGTTAAGTGGTTTAAGATTTGCCGAAAAGCTGTTTCCATTTGTAGGCAAATTTCCTTATAGCAAATTGGTGTCTTTGGCTGAAGAGTTACTAAATACCATCCAAATTGCTAAAAATCAAAGCGAAGCCTCCTTGCCTTTTATTCTGTTTGGGCTAAAGGTTTATCAGGAACTTACAGCTGACTTTTCTTCGCGAAGCTCGCAAATAGAGAACTCTCTTTCTAAAGAAGAATTAAACTCTAAAAATATTGTAAAAAATTCTGGACAAAAAGAAGCAAACCAGGGCCTTCTCAAGCAAGAGCAGAAAAAAGACTTAGATCCACCTGCTTCCAACGATAATCTTTCTTGGTCAGATTTTTTAAGATCTTTGGCCAAAACACATACTACCCTTTTTACGCTTCTAAAAGATGCCGAGATAGAAATTACTTCCCAAAAGGTACGCATTTTTCATCAATTTAGCTTTCATAGGAAAAGACTTAAAGATTTAAAAACTCGAAGGCTTTTAGAGGAGATTCTCAGTAGTTATTACCAAAAAGAACTGATTGTAGAAATTATTGAAGAGAGCCCTACAAAGCTTAGCCACCCTTCCGAGGAAGATAGGGAAGTTGTTGATGATGAAACTTTCGAAAATACGGTAATTGAGGTCTTTGAATTGGGGGTATAATATATAAAATTTAAGAAAGGGATTAGTTTAATAAATCAAAGACTAAGTTTAAGCTTAAAATGCCTGAAAAAAAAGCCACTTTCAAAAATGCTAGTAATCGGGAGTTGTCCGAAAATATTATGCTGCCTCCTCAAAATATTGAGGCGGAGGTTGCGGTTTTGGGCGGTATCATGATTGATCCTCAAGCTATCGTAAAAATTGCTGATATCCTTCTTCCTGAGGATTTTTATAGAGAAGAGCATCGGTTAATTTTTTTGGCTGCTTTGAAGCTTTTCGAAAATCGAAAACCTATTGATGTGCTTACAATAGTTGAGGAACTTGAAAAAACCAAAAAGCTTAAAGAGGTAGGCGGAGCTGCGTATGTTTCTAGTTTAGCAAGCAGTGTGGCAAGTGCTACCAATATTCGTCATTACGCCGAGATCGTGCGCGAAAAAGCAGTCTTAAGGCGAATTATTTCTGCGGGCACTGAAATTGCTGATTTGGGTTATAAAGAGACTTATGGTCTTGCGGAAATTATTGATAAGGCAGAAAGAAAATTATTTGAGGTCTCTTCTCGTTTTCTTAAAAACAACTTTTTACATGTTTCCGAGATTTTAAGCACCAGTTTTGATCGTATTGAAAAAATGCACAACGAGGGAGTAACAATTCGTGGCACTCCTACAGGTTTTACCGATCTTGATAATCTGCTTTCCGGATTGCAACCCTCCAATTTAATTATTTTGGCGGCGCGACCTTCGGTAGGAAAGACTGCTTTAGCTCTTAATATTGCCGAGAATGCTGCTGTGGATAGTCGGGTGCCAGTAGCGATTTTTTCTTTAGAGATGAGCCGGGATGAGCTTGTAGATAGGATGCTTTGCTCACAAGCGGGGATTGATCTTTGGAGGTTACGGACAGGCAGACTAAGCGATGAAGACTTTTCTAAACTGTCGCTTGCCTTTGGAGTGCTTTCTGAAGCACCTCTTTATATTGATGATACTCCCATGGCTACCGTAGCCGAGATTCGCGCCAAAGCCCGCAGACTTTCTATGGAGCTTAATCGACCGCTGGGGTTGATTGTGGTTGATTATTTGCAATTGATGCATTCTGGTCGCAACCATGGCGAGGAAAGCAGAGTACAAGAAGTTTCGGAAATTTCCCGCGGTCTTAAAGCCATGGCTAGAGACCTAGAGGCTCCGGTTTTAGCAATCTCACAGCTTTCTCGGGCGGTAGAGAATCGACCAGATAAAAGGCCGCAGCTTGCAGATTTAAGAGAATCCGGCTCTATTGAGCAGGATTCCGATGTGGTAATTTTTATCTATCGCGAAGAGTTGTATGATAAAAATACTGAAAATAAAAATATTGCCGAGATTCTTGTTCGTAAACATAGAAACGGTCCAATTGGAGAGGTAAAGCTTTATTTTAAGCCGGAATATACGCGCTTTTTCAATTTAGAGCTTCATCATAAAGAAGAACCTAAATAAAAGAGGATGATCTTAGATTTTGATAAAGATTTAGCCAATCTTTTTCTTCTAAATCTTCGGCACGCGTATTAGGATCAAGACCGCTTTTTTTTAGAAGGTTTTTTACTCTTTCTTTCTCTTTTTGATAACCGGCGCTTAGGACATTGGTTAAGGTTTTTCTTTTTGCTGAAAATGCTATCTTTAGCAAACGGATGAACTCTTTTTCAAAGAGAAGCCAAGAGACTGGTTTTTTTGGAAGAAAGCGGACTACTGCGCCATCTACCTTTGGTTGGGGTCTAAAAGCAGTTTTGGGTACGAAAGAGATGAGACTTATTTCTGCCCAAAGGTTGGCAAGTACAGTAATAAAGGTACGATCACTAGAATTCGCTTTAGCCAAGAGCTTGTTGGCTACTTCTTTTTGAATAAGTAGAACTAAAAGCTCCCAAGAGAGAGGTGAGAAGATTAAATTAAAAAGGAGAGGGGTGGTGATTTGGTAAGGAATATTGCTGACTATTTTTAGACTTTTTTCTTTTTTTAATCGGGCCAAAAAGTCAGGATTACAAAGGATTTTGAGGGCATCGTCGTTGATAATTTCTAGATTAGCAAAAGGTCCTACGGCTGGTCTTAGAGTTTTACTAAAATAAGGATCAAGCTCGATGGCAATCACTTTTCCTGCTCTTTCGCAAAGTGGTCGCGTTAAAATACCTTTACCTGGGCCAATCTCTATTATTGTATCTTTTTTAGTAATTTGAGCGCTTTTGATAATTTTTTCTAAAATTTCCTCGTCAAAAAGAAAATGTTGTCCTAATCTTTTTGCCATTTTTTAAGGAATCCACTTTTCTATTTTTACCCGAATTCTGCCACTTTCAAGGGGCGCTATTTTTTCAAAAGCGTCTTTAGAAAGATCAATCTCTGCTCCCACTGGTCCCCAATCAGCAATTTTGACCTGAACACTCTTGTTGTTGCTTAAGTTGGTCACCTGAACTATTGTGCCTTTGGGTAAACTTTTATGAGCAGCAGTCATAGGAGGCGCCGAGTACCAGGTGGCAGTGCCAATTGCAATTAAGGGTAGTTTTGTTCCCTTTAGAATGATCCTCTTTTGCGTCTGGACAATAGTTTCTTGCCGAATTAATTTTCTGCTTACTTCTATTCCGTCTTCTCTTCTTACTAAAAAAACCTGACGAATTTTTCCATCCCTTCCTTCCTCAAGAACTTTTTCTGTGCCCTTCTCGAGGCTACTGTCTTCCTTAAGAACCGTTTCTTTGGGGATAGTTTTTTCTATAATAATCTCCGTTTCTTTTACCCTTGTAATTTTTATTTGGAGATTATTGCTGATAGGGGTCTCACTGCTAGGTTGGATTCTGTCTTTTTCACCGAGTTCTATTTCTTTTTCGACCAAAAATTGACCAACTGTGGGAGCAAGAGTTCTATAGCGGGTTGTCTTTGCGCCATCTTTTACTTCCACCAAAAAAGCTCTGATGATTGTTAGTTTTGTCCCCAGATTAAGCCTAGGATCCGGAAAGAAACTCACATAGTCTTCTGGATAGATTTTCTGGGGAAGAGAACGAAGAATCTCCTCTTTACTCATAATGGAAGGAAAATAGTATTCCTCCTTGCTAGCCCCAACCGGCAGCCGATAAGAAGAGGCAGCAGAACTTTTACAGACAAATAAAAAAGGGATTATGCCTAGAAACAAAATTAGAAAAAAGTTTTTCTTCATCTATTGAGAGATTATAGCAGATATATTCCTTTGTGAATTTTGGGATTTTTTATTAAATTTTTTCAATAAGCCCCTCAGGGATTTCTGTTAAGAACCTCGAGGATTGGTTATTTAAAAGACTACCATAAAGTTCGCGTTGAAGAGCATAAATAAGATAAAGACGATTTTTTGCGCGCGTCATTCCTACATAACAGAGACGGCGCTCTTCTTCAAGAGCGCTGTTTTCTAAAAGAGATTTGGAGTGAGGAAAGATACCTTCTTCCATCCCCACCATAAATACCGTATTAAATTCTAGGCCTTTTGCTTGATGAAGGGTCATTAACGGAAGGGCCTCTATTTTTTCGTCAAGAAGGTCAAGATCAGTAAGTAGGGCAATTTCATCTAGGAAATCTTCCAAAGTAGTAAAGCGACTAGCTACTGTTTTCAATTCCAAAACATTTTCCAGTCTTGCCTCGCCTTCCTTGGTATCGGGTTTTAAGTAATGGATATAACCGGTTTTTTCTAGAATTTTGTCAATGAGCTCTTTTGGAGGCAATTTAGAGTCCCTAAGTTCGCTTATAAGATTAAAAAATGCTCTCAATTTAGGATTTAAAATTCTTGCTTGCGGGTCGTTAAGTTCTTTTAAGGTTTTTTCACCAATACCTCGAGGCGGGACATTGATAATTCTTAACAAAGAAGCCTGATCTGTGGGTAGAGCAATCAGCCGCAGATAGGCAAGGATATCTTTGATCTCTTTCCGTTCGTAAAAACGTAGTCCACCAATAATTCTATAAGGCAGATTCTCCTGAAGGCAGGCTTCTTCAAGAGCCCGGGATTGGGCATTGGTTCTGTAAAGAACTACCGCTTCGTTTAGACTAGGTAAAATGCCAAGTTTTTTAAGGGCTTTTATCTCATTAATTACAAAATAGGCTTCATCCTCTTCGTCGTAGGCTTCATAGACAAATACTGGTGCACCGCCCTTTTTACTAGCCACCAATTTTTTATCTATCCGAGCTTGATTATTAAGAATAACATTATAGGCTGCATCTAGAATTTTTTGGGTAGAGCGATAGTTGGTGGTGAGTTTATAAACTTGCGCAGCGGGCCAATCCTTTTGGAAATTGAGGATATTGCGAAAGTTGGCTCCTCGAAAACTATAGATTGCCTGACAGTCGTCACCCACCGCAAAAATATTTTTTCGCTTCTCTGCTAGAATTTTAAGAAAGCGATATTGGGCAGTGTTGGTATCTTGATACTCGTCTACAAGTATATATTGCCAGAGGTTCTGATAAAATTCCTTGACTTCTGGAAAATTTTCTAAAACGTAGACTGTGTTAAATAGAAGGTCGTCAAAATCCATGGCATTGGCTGATTTTAACTCCTTTTGGTACTCTTTATAAATTTCTGAGACGATTTTTAAAAAACTGTTATTTGCATAATTTTGATACTCTGAGGGCGAGACCAATTCATTTTTGGCACCTGAAATCAGCGAAGCAATAATTTGCGGCTGATACTTTTGAGGATCAAGATTAAATTTTTTTAAGATTGCTGTAATCAGTCTTTTGCTATCTAGTTCGTCATAGATAACAAAATTACTAAAGAAACCCAGGCGTTTAGCTTCTCTTCGGAGTATTCTTAAAGCGATAGCATGAAAAGTACCAATAGCCCACTCTTTTTGGTTTAATAAAAGCCTTTTATTCTTATTTGCTACAGTTAGTTCTTTTTGAGCATGTTTTTCAGAAAGCATCAGGATACGTTCTCGCATTTCTTCGGCGGCTTTATTGGTAAAGGTTACAATTAAAAGATTGCCCGGTTGTAAATTTTTCTTAAGAAGAAGATAAACCGCTCGATAGGCAATTACACGCGTTTTTCCCGAACCGGCACCTGCCAAGACCAGTACCGGCCCATCTGGTGCCATTACCGCTGCTTGTTGTTCAGGGTTGAGGTCTTTTAAGAAATTCATAGACTCTATTTTAGCAGACAAGAGGCTTTATCTTGAAGAGAGTTATTAGTAGATCTTGTAAGAAAAAGATTTTGGCAGAATAATTTATAAATAAATAAAAAAACGCTATTTAAATGGGGCAACCCCTCGGATAATTTTTTCCCCTTTAAATAGCGTTTTATTTTACAACCATCAGGCCGCCAAAGGCCCATTTGGCCCTTAGCAGTCTGAAATTATTCTTGATTTGAAAGGACCAAATTAGATTTATATATCATAAGTATAATTTTTCTGTCAAGAGGCGCGTCTGTTTATTGCTGCCATTTGTTTTTTTAAGTCTAGAAAAATAAAAAATAAAAGAGATTTTATTTATATCCACAAGGTTACAAATAAATTACTCTTTTTGGAGAGTTTTTAAAACACTGGCTATTTGTCTATAATAAAATCTATAATAAAAATAGATGCTAAGATCTGGTAGACCAAAGATCAGGAAACAAATCAGCCACCGTTTTTATTGGGTAAAAGACGGCGTAATTACAGGCGCTTCAGATGATGATCCTTCCGGGATTATTACTTATACCCAAGCAGGTGCAACGACAGGTTATTCAATGCTTTGGTTGCTTATTCTGTTAACGCCCATTTTGATTGCCATAGAATCTATGGCTTCGCGTTTGGGGGTAATAAGAAAAGAGGGGCTAGCTGTTAGTATTAAACGCTTCTATGGTTTTAAGTGGGCACTTTTGGCGGTTAGTATTCTACTTCTTTCCAACCTTCTCTCTGCTGCTGCTGATCTGGCGGCCATGGGAGAGATTTTAAATCTCTGGACAGGTGAATCTACCTCTCTTTGGGTGATTTTCTTTGGTTTAAATATATTACTCCTGCTTTTGAGAGGTAGTTTTAAGACGGTAAGTCTCTTACTTTTTTGGCTAACCCCCTTTCTCTTACTTTATCTCTTTTCGGCGTTTTTAGCGCACCCCGAGCTTAAAGGAGTAATAAGCGGTTTTTTGCCCTCCTTTCGTGAGAAAAGTCAATTCTTAGAGATCGCGCTAGCGGTAATAGGAACTACTATTTCTCCTTATTTGGTTTTTTGGCAGTCTACTGAAGAGGCAGAAGAAAGAAAAACTTTAAAAGAGCTCAAGAGAGAAGATAAAGGGGTGGCCCTGGGAATGATTTATTCGAATTTGATTGCCATTTTTATCATTATTGCCGCCGGAGCAACACTTTATTCCCGGGAGATTAGTATCGAAAGCGCCAAAGAAGCAGCCTTGGCTTTACAGCCGCTACTTGGGAATCTAGCTTTTCTTTTTTACTCTTTAGGGATTCTTTTTGCTGGTCTTGTAGGAATTCCTGTGTTGCTTGCTTCTGCCTGTTATGCTTTTGCTGATTTGTTTAATTTACCTGCCTCTCTTGATAAGAAAGAATGGGAGGCGATAGTTTTTTATTTTATTCTTTTTCTAATGACTATAGGGGCCATTATTATTGGTTCTTTCAACTTTAAGCCATTAGCATTAGTTATTTTTTCCCAGGCAGTTCAAGGTATTCTTATGCCGATTCTTATTTATATTCTTTGGAGATTGACCAATGATCAGCGGGCAGTAGGTCATTTTCTAAACAGCCAATTTAATAATTTCTTTGCCTGGGCAGGGATTATTCTTTCTGGATTTATGGCTTTAATCTTTCTTTTGGAACAATTATGGCCAATCGCGTGAAATTTTTACGCGCAGGACTCATTCTTACAAGCTATCTTTTGCTTCTATTTTTATTATTTAACCATCGTTGGGAATTGAGCTTAGCATTTAAAACCACCAAAAGCCTTTTGCCTATTTATCTATTTTTTATTTTTGGATTAGAGATCCTTTATTGGCTTCTTCGTGGTGTAATTTTTTCTGAGATTACTAAAGTTTTTGGAGGACGTTTAAACATTGATGAGAGTCTGCGTTGGCAGCTTATTCTTCTGACACCGCATAAATTTAATTTCTTTTTAGAAAAACCTAATGAATTTTTAAAATCTCTCTTTCCTCGTTCTGAAGTCTCTGAGAAGAGTTTAAGATTAAGCAATTATCTATTGCGCTCTCTTAGTTTGTTGGTAAACCTTTTTTATTTACTCTCTTCGCTTTTTTTACTTATTATATTGCCCAATAATTTCGATCAACCATTTCTTGCTTTTGCGGCCATTTTGTTTATTGTTTTAGGTTTTTTACTTTTAATCTCGGTTAATCTTAATGCTATATCAGTATGGTTGGACGAAATAGTGATTAGGATAATTTATTATTTCCCTCAATTAAAGTTTTTGGTAACGACAAAGAGATTATTGGAAGAGTTTATAATGATTGTGAAAAAACAGGATACCAGAGACTTGGGTAATTTTGTTTTAACCACTAGTTTCTTGACTCCCTTGAGAGTAGTGCTTTTAGCAGTTATCTTACTTGCTCTTGGCAAGGAAATCTCAATTTTTGCAATCCTTTTTGTTTATTTGGCAGCGCGTTTTTTGGCAAATATTCTTTTTATTATTCCTTCCGGGGCGGGTACGGTAGAACTTTTTCTTAGCCTGGGTTTGATTTTGTTTAGTATGCCCGCCAGTAATGCTGTAATTGCAGCCCTAACTTTTCGCTTTATAAGCTTTTATCTGCCTTTAACTGTGGGTAGTTTTCTTTATTTTTGGACAAAACTAGGTTTTGCCCTTGACAAGAAAAGACAAAAATGATTCCCTCCTTAATAAGGGGGTAGCTCCTTACCAAAGGAGATAGGAGGTAAAAAATGTTTTTCGAGAGCATAGAAGACCTGCTTTGCTTATTAAGAAAGAAAATAGAAGAAGCAAAAGCAAGGAGGACTTTAAGTATCAAAGATTTTTTCCGATGGTTTTGGATCTCTATGACTCTCTCAGAGATTGAACAATGTGAGAGAGCCCTTCTCTCTTTACAGAGCGGTGACCCTGTAATGAAGGGGACCGCTATTCAAGTGATTGGAGAGTTTTTGAAGTATCGAAGGAAAGAATCACGGAATGATGAGGAGCTTCAAAGGAGAATAGAGGAGGTGGAAGAGAGATTTGAAGAGTATCTTAAAACTTACACTTAAAACTTTATAATAGGGCTGGTGCGGATAGCCAGCCCTATTTTTTGCTAAACTCTTCTAAATATGTGTAAAATAGCAACCCTTTATATTGTAGCCACCCCTATTGGCAATTTACAGGATATCACTCTTAGGGCGCTTGAGACTTTGAGAAGCGTAGACTTAATTTTGGCAGAAGATACTCGCAGAGCTCGGATTCTTCTTTCCCACTATCAAATAAAAACACCCTGTGTTTCTTTCCATCAGTATACTTCTTCTAAAAAGCTTAACGCTTTGATCTCTAAGCTCAAAAAGGGCCTTAGTTTAGCATTAATAACTGAGGCAGGAACACCAAACATTAGTGATCCAGGTCTACTTCTTATTAAGAAGGCTTACAAATTAGGTTTTAAAGTTGTTCCTGTGCCTGGGCCCTCGGCAATTACTACCCTCCTCTCGGTGGTTAATTTTGAGGTTTCGCAATTTGTATTTTTGGGATTTTTGCCTAAGAAAAAAGGTCGAAAAAAAGCTTTAGAGAAAGTAGCTGAGTTTCTAAAAAAATATTCTTTGCCGGTTGTAATTTTCGAATCTCCAAATCGTCTTCTAAAACTACTCTCTGAAATAGAAAAGATGGTGGGTTTAGAAACAAAAATCGTTTTAGGTAGAGAGCTGACCAAAGTTTTTGAAGAAATATTGTTTGATTCGCCGGCCGGTCTTAAAGAAAGATTTAAGGAAAAACAAATTAAAGGCGAGTTCACCTTAGTTATTTTACCGCCGTCTGGGCTATAAAAAATTTTTATATTATGCTATCCTTTCTTTTAAAAGCATGGAAAAAGATTTTTATATTACCACCGCTATTGCTTATGTAAATAACCGACCCCACATTGGTCATGCTTATGAATTTATTCTGGCAGATATTTTTGCTCGCTATAAAAGATTGTTAGGAACGCCAGTCTTTTTCAACACCGGAGTAGACGAACACGGTCAAAAAGTTTGGCAAAAGGCTCTTTCTGAGGGTCAAGATGTTCGCAAGTATGCGGATTTAAATACCGGTTTCTTTAAAGAGCTCACAAAAGAATTAGCAATCTCTTATGATCGTTTTATTCGTACTACCGACAAGGATCACATAAAAACTGCCCAATGGTTTTGGCAAAGAGTGAAAGCAAAGGGCGATCTTTATCTTAAAGATTATGAAGGCTACTACTGCGTTGGTTGCGAAGAATTTAAGGAAGAGGAGGACCTGACGGATGGCAAGTGTCCCATTCACAATCTACAACCAGAGAAAGTCGCGGAAAAGAATTGGTTCTTCCGACTTTCTAGATATAAAAAACAACTTCGTTTGCTAATAAAAGAAAACATAATTGAGATTGTTCCCGCTCATCGAAAACAGGAGTTGCTTAATTTGTTAGAAAAAGCTCAAGACGTCTCTGTTTCGCGTTCTAAAAAACGGGTACCCTGGGGAATACCTGTTCCAGGAGACGAAGATCAAGTAATGTATGTTTGGTTTGACGCATTACTTAATTATTTAACTGCAGCCAGAAAAAACCCCAGGAGTTTATCTATAAAAAAGAGCGACTTTGAGCGCTGGCCTGCAGATTTGCAGATTATAGGTAAAGATATTTTTCGCTTTCATGCCATACTTTGGCAGGCAATGCTGCTTTCAGCAGGCTTTTCGCCTTCCAGAAAGATTTTTGTTCACGGGTTTATTACTTTAAGAGGCGAGAAAATGTCAAAGACCTTAGGAAATGTTATTGATCCATTTAATTTAATAAAAACTCGGGGCGTAACCACTCTTCGATATTATTTTGCCCGTTATATTCCTACTACTGAAGATGGCGATTTTTTGCCAGAGCTTTTTGATAAGGCTTATGAATCAGACCTTGCCAACGATTTAGGTAATCTTTTACAAAGGTTTTTGGTATTAGTGACAAAAAATGATGTTAATCTTAGTGGTTTCATTGGCAGAGAAGAAAGGTTGCCTGATTGGTATATTGAAAAGATGGAGAACTTCCAATTTGCTGAAGTGCTTTCAGAGATTTGGAAGATTATAGGTGAAGCCAACAGGTTATTTAACAAGGAGAGGCCTTGGGAAAAATTAAAAACAGATCCTCCAAAAGCGCGTCAAACCCTAGGGATTATTTATCGTTTTCTCTTAGATATAAGCTTTTTCCTTTCGCCCTTTTTGCCCAGTTTAAGCCAGGAAATTGATCAACAACTTAAAACGTTTCAGCCCAAAATTCTATTTCCTAAAACTTAAACAAAATGTCATCTTATAATTTTTTTCCTCTTATCTCGGCGGTTTCCGGCGCTGTCTTAATAGTGATTACAAAATTTATTCTTACCAAAAAGCATACCTTGGTAAGGGATTATATTCCCTTTCTGTTCCTGGCGATATTTATTCTTCTAGCGCCGGTGGTCAATCTGCGTCCATTAAACAAAATTCAGCCACCCAACGTTGTTGCCATTCTTCTTTTTCTTCTTGTGATTATTCTTGCCTGTTTGTGGAATGTGCTTTATTACAGAGCAATTAAATTAACAAGCGTGCAGGAATTTGAACTTATAGATCTTTTCTCGCCCTTTTTTACCATTCTTCTTGCCGCGCTTATCTATCAAAACGAGAGAAAGCTTTTTTCGCTTCTCTTTGCTTTACTTGCTTTCGGGGTTCTGCTTATTAGTCATCTTTTTGAAAAAGGGTTAAAACTTCCTAAACAAACACCTTACTTATTTCTGGTAATTTTCTTAATGGCAATGGAAGCGATTTTTTGGGAGCCTCTCCTTAATTTCTTTTCACCTTTTATGCTTTATTTTCTAAGATGTGGTATTATTGCTGCAATTTTTATTCTTCTTTGGCGGCCCAGTTATCACAACCTTAAAAAACAAGGCGTTTTGGGTTTAATTGTGCTTTCTGGTCTCTTTGCCATTTTTCATATGGTTTCGCGGATGTACGGATTTAAAGAGGTAGGTATTGTGGTGACCATGGCGACATATGTGCTTACCCCTATGTTGGTTTTTATCCTTGATGCGCTGATTTTAAGAGAGCGTCTTAAAATTCGTAACCTTTTGGCGGCTGCTTTTATCATCTTTTTTGCTATTCTTGCGCAAATAAAATGATTGATGCTCATTGTCACCTTCACGATAAAGCTTATAACAAGGATAGAAGGCAAGTTATAGAGAGAGCGCTAGTTGCGGGAGTAGAATTTTTTCTTTCTTCTGGTACTAATCTTGCCGATTCAGAAGAAGCCTTAAAGCTAGCTGAAGAAGAGCCTTCTGTATATTTCAGTGTTGGTCTTCATCCATTTGAAGATGTTTGGGTTTTTCGGGATATAAAAGAAAGCAAAAAGAAGTCTGAGGAATATTTTAATAGACTTAAGGAGCTTGCTCTTCATCCAAAAGCGTTGGCCTTTGGAGAATTTGGTTTTGATTTTTCTAGAGATTCTTCTTTAGAAGAAGAGGTAAGACAAGAAAGAATCTTTCTGAGATTTATGGAGATGGCAGAAGAGCTAAACAAACCCGTGATTCTTCATCTGCGTTCTGGTCGGAATAAAGACGCTTATACAAAAGCCCTAAAAATTTTAGAGAGATTTTCTGTTGTCTGTGTTTCGCACTGCTTTTTAGGCACGCCAACATTAGCAAGAATTTTTTTAGAGAAAACTGTCAATCTTTCATTTTCTGGAATTTTGACTTATCTTAAAAGAGAAGACCAGCTTTTAAAGGTGGCAAAGGAGGCATCTTTAAAAGCTGGTTTTCTTTTAGAGACCGATGCGCCTTATTTAGCTCCCGTGCCCTATAGGGGACAGAGAAATGAGCCGGCATACATTAAGCAGCTCTATATTCTCTTAGCTGATGTTTTGGGAATAGATTTTGGGGAACTTGAAAGAAGAGTAAAAGAAAAATTCCTTAACATTTTTAATATAAAAGCAACTAAAAAGCCTCTTTAAGGCTCTTAAAGAGCCTTAAAGAGGCTTAAAGAGAGTTAAAAATTATTTTAAAATCAACCCTTCCTTGATAAGAAGAGGAATAATTTCTGCTAATCTCTTCTTGCAAAGGGGGCAACTACCAAAATGTTGAAGTGCAAATTCTACTTGTGGAAAATTGCGAGAGAGGAGACCTCTTGCTACCAAAAATACACACCATCGATGGACAAAGGGCTCTGAACTACCAAGATTTTCTTCTGCCCAGAAAAGAAGCTCTTGCAGATTCATCCCCTTCCTCCTTTAAATAGCATAAGAAATTTGCTATTTTTAAATTTGTGCCGCTATCGTCTAGTGGTCAGGACATCGGGTTCTCAGCCCGAAAACAGGGGTTCGAATCCCCTTAGCGGTACCAAACAGCCAAACTTAAATTAAAAATAGTAAGAAAATTTTTAAAAAACAAGCCCTTTTAATAATTTAAAAAAGAGATTTTTTTCTCTTGTTATTTTTTTATTTTACAGTTTTTTCTAAAATCAATTCTTGATTTTTTGGCTTTGATGCGCTATAATTTGATGATTCTCTATGAGAAGAAAGAAAAAAGTTTTTCGGCTTAATAAAATTAAATACATCCCTTCAGAATCAGAGGCTCAATTCAAAAAGGCTTATCCTAAAGATTTGCCAGCTAGCCTAAAAATTAAAGCCATTAAAAAGTATCTTCAGTCAGAGGGCAGAAGCATTGATCCATTACCTGAGCTTGCGCCTGTCTTTTTAGAAGAAAATTCTCAGTCAGAAGAGATTCCTGTTTTTGAAGCGTTTTCTATATCTTAAATTTAGTGTTAGTTATTTGAAATTTTTGATTGATCGTCATTAACTAAAGAGGTTTGAGTGTTTTGAGCTCTTTTTCGATGAAACTCTTTGTGAACTTCTCTTAGGTGTTTGTTGGTAATATGAGTATAAACCTGAGTGGTAGTAACCGAAGAATGACCAAGAAGGGCTTGCACGCTTCTTAAGTCGGCACCATTTATAAGAAGGTCTGTAGCCATACTGTGACGCAACTCATGAGGAAAGACGCGTTTTCCAAGCCCTGCTCTTCTACCTGCTTCTTCTACAATTCGTTCTATTGCTCTCACCGAGAGCCTTAAAGACTCTTTTGGTTTAGGACCGGTTTTGGTGTGCCGTATAAAAAGCGCTGGGTCTTTATCACGTCTTCTTTGGAGATACTTCGCCAACCAAGCACGCGCACTCTCTGAAAGAAAGACAATTCGTTCTTTCTTGCCTTTGCCAATTACCGGAAATTCACCGCGCTCTAAATTTATTTTATCCCGATTTAAAGAGACAAGTTCTGAAACCCTTAGGCCTGTAGAGAAAAGAACTTCCAAAACGGCCCGATTGCGTACAGAGATAATATCCTCATCTGAATAGCTGACAAGAAGCCTCTCTACTTCTTCGGGTTCAAGATAAGCAATCTCTCTTGGTTCGCCTTTACCGAGTTCAATTTTTTCCGCCGAAAGCACCTTTCTATCTTTTTTTGCTAAATATTTTAAAAATGCCCTTAGCGCAATAATATGATAATTTTGAGTTACCTTTTTTAAAGGACGATTCTCCCTATCTAAAAGCCGGTTAAGCATCTGCCGATATTTATTAACCAAAGGTAGAGTAATTTCTTCGCTTCGCGTTACAGCTCTTTCTTTGGCAAAATTTATGAAACGCTGTAAGTAATAACCATAGTTACGGATAGTCAGAAGAGATCTTTGTTTTTCTACTTCCAAATAGGTGAGGAAGTCTTGCAAATCTTTTTCTAGGTTGCTCATTTCTATAAAAATTATACGACATCTGGTTTTTTAAATCAAAGTTTTGCTAAAATAAAACTAGTGTTGGAAAATTTGCGTATAGCCGATTATATAATAGCTACCAAGCTAAACGCTTGGGCAATATCTTCAGATTGGACGCGCTTTATTGTGATTTTCTGTGCGCGTTATCTTATTTTAGCGCCAATCTTGGTTTATCTTTATCTTTTCTTAAGAAAAAGAATAAACGCTATTATTGTGGGCTTTGTGGGTGTAGCGCTAGCTTTTTTTATTGATTACTTGTTTATGCTTGGAAAATTTAGATTACGCCCTTTTGCTAGCCACAGTAGCATTATTCCTCTTGACAAGGACGTAACCGTTGCCTCTTCTTTTCCTAGTACTCATATGGCAGTTGCGTTTGCTATTGCTACAGCCATCTATCTCTACGGACATAGGCGATTAGGACCCGCGCTTTTCTTGTTAGCTTTTGTTATTGGCTTTGGTAGAGTAGCTGCAGGTGTTCATTATCCTATTGATATTTTGGCGGGTGCTATAGTAGGAGGATTATCGGGTATAGTGGCTAAGTTTTTCATAGAATATGCTTTAGCGGTTCATCGCAGGAACCATCAAGAAGAGTAAGAAATGTTTTTTTGGCTCGCAATTCTTCAGGGGCTCTGTGAATTTTTACCAATCTCTTCTTCTGCACATCTCTGGTTTTTACCTTGGTTTTTTAAGATCCCTTATCAAGGCCTCTTAATAGACGTGGTTTTTCATCTGGCTACACTTTTTGCATTACTTTTTTACTTTCGAAAAGAATTTGGGCGCATTTTATTGAATTTTTGGCAAAAGCCACTGCCACTTTTTAATAATGAACTGATTTTACTTCTTTTGGCTACTTTTCCTGCTGGAGTGTTGGGTTGGTTTTTTCGGGAAGGAATAGAAAAATACCTGCGCTCACCTTTTTTAATTGCTTTTAATAGCGCTTTTTTTGGCCTGCTGCTTATTTATGCTCATTATTATTCCTCAATTAGAAGTTCCTTAGACTTTAAAAAAGCCCTATTTGTTGGTTGTGCTCAAGCATTGAGTCTTGCTCCGGGGGTTTCTCGTTCAGGAATTACTTATACAGCTGGTCGGTTAATGGGGCTTTCGCCGTTACAATCTTTCCGGTTTAGTATGCTTCTTTCGGTACCTACCATTTTGGGCGCTTCTTTCTTAGAAATGCCCGACTTTTTAAAAGCAGAGAAAGTAGTGTTTTTTTTACCTTATTTTTTTCTTAGTTTTATAGTTGGTTTGTTTGCGATTTTTCTTTTTCAGAAACTTATAAAAAGCCGAAGCGGAATTCTTTTTGTGGGCACTTATCGAATTTTTCTTTCAATGATAATCATTTTACTTGCATTAAAAATTTCAAAATGATCGCAGAAATAATTACTTTTTTGACCTCAGTTATTACCAAGACAATTGCTGTTACAGGTTATTTTGGCATATTAATTTTAATGATTTTAGAATCAGCAGGAGTTCCTATTCCTTCAGAAATTATTATGCCCTATGGTGGCTATCTGGTTTTTCAAGGCAGGTTTCATTTTCTTGGAGTAGTTTTTGTTGGTAGCTTGGCAAATCTTATTGGCAGTCTGCTTGCTTACTACCTCGCCAAAAATGGTGGGAGAGATTTGCTTTTAAAAATTGGCAAATATTTTCTCTTCTCTAGAAAAGATTTAGAGGCAAGCGAACGTTTCTTTGGTAAATATGGAGCGATCACTGTTTTTATAAGCAGAATGTTGCCGGTTTTTCGGACTTATATTTCCTTTCCTGCAGGCTTTGCCCAAATGGAGATAAAAAAATTTATTTTTTACACGTTTTTGGGTTCAATACCTTGGTGTTTTATGCTGACTTATTTAGGCATAAAGGCGGGAGAAAATTGGTTAACTCTTCGTGAAAGACTAAAGGGTCTAGAGTTTTTAGTGATCTTTTTAATTATTGCTCTTATTGGGGTTTTTCTTTGGAGACATTTGGGTATAAAGGAGCAAAAAATTAAAAAGGGTAGAAATTCTACCCTTTAAGAGTTACCGGGCCCTCTCTGCTTAGTTGGGGAATCGAACCCCAAAAAGAGATCGCTCCTCTCTCTTTTTGACAGCCAGTCCTAAGCAGCCCGTCCCCTAAATAAAAGTATTAGCAAGAAGAAAAATAATTGACAACTCTTTTAGAGGCCGCTTGACAAAAATCTTTTTGTTTTATAAATCTTGAAGAAGGAGGTGATGTTCTCTTAAAAAAGCGATCACTCCCCACTTATTACCCCAACTCCCCTCTGGCCACCAGGAGGGCGGAGATAGCCCCGTTTCTATCCGCCCTCCTTTTATTGACAAAGAAAGATCTAGGGTCTAAAATGAGGTTAGGATGTTACAAGTTTGGTTTTACTTTAATAAGCTTCCGGCGGGGGCTTCTTTGAAGTAGCCTAAGCTTGTAATATCCTTCAAAAAAGCCTCCGCCGGGAGGCTTTTTTGATTTGAACCTTTAAACAAAGGAGTAGAGGAGATGGCAATAAGAAAATTGGAAGAGTTGGGTGCGACAGATGTGACTTTAGCTACGCTTGAGGAGCTAGAAGAGGCGTTACTGACAGGTGTTTTGAAGATGCCATGCGGCGAACGTTGCCGGCCTCTTTCTTATCAAATTTGGAGGCAGGACGGCTGGTTAAAGGTAAGGTGTCCCGATCATGCAGTTTTTCTTATTCGGCCAGGAAGAACTGCACATGAAATAGAAATAAAGACACCTTACGAAGTTCAGCTCGGTAGGCCTACTCGTTAGCTTTTCTGAGAGTCTCTCTTTTTAAGAGAGGCTCTTTTTTTATTTCTAGGTCTAAGAAATTGTCATTTTGCTTTTATCGTGCTATTTTTTAGATAAATGACAATAGAGCTAAGAAATTTAGAGAATTCTGCCCAGTTTTTACTTTTACCACGCAAGGATAGAGAGACCGCGGTTTTGTTTGCGGTTTTTAATATAGGTTCCCGGCAAGAGATCAAAGAGAAAAAGGGTATCGCCCATTTTTGTGAACACCTTTTTTTTAAAGGCTCAAAAAAATGGCCTACTGCCCTAGAGCTTTCGGCATTTATTGAAAGCCGCGGTGGACAATTTAACGCGTTTACAGACAAGGAGATGTTAGGCTTTTATGTTAGGGTGCCAAGCAAACACCTTGAGGCGGGATTTCAGTTCCTTTCGGAACTGAGTCAGCACCCTCTTTTTTTAGAAAAAGATATTGAGGTGGAGAGGAAGGTAATTATTGAAGAGCTTAATATGTACGAAGATAACCCTAGCCAAAAAATAGATGATCTTATTGATCAGCTTTTTTACGGAGAAACCTCCTTGGGTTGGCCGATTATTGGTACCAAAGAGACTATTTTAAGCTTAAAAAAGCCTGATTTTGAGAGTTTTTTTAATAATTTTTTCGTAGCGAAAAATCTTTATTTAGCAATAGCGGGCAACTTTCAGCTCCAGCAAGTTCTTGAATGGCTAGAAAAGTATTTTGGCAATTTTAAAAAAGGAGAGTCACGTTCTGTAGAAAATATTGCTTTTCAAAGAGCGCCAGCCTTTTTGCACAGAAAAAAAGAGACCGAACAGACTCATTTAGCCTTAGGCTTTCGCGGTTTTGCCTTTAATGATCCGCGTCGGCTTATAAGTAAGTTACTAGCTACTTTATTGGCTGGCGGGATGAGTTCGCGTTTGTTTATCGAAATCAGAGAAAAACTTGGTTTATGTTATTATATTTATGCTCGCAGTGTTAATTTTTTAGATACAGGACAATTTTTAATTTTTGCTGGCGTAGATAACAGACGTCTAGATTTAGCCATCAATGCTTTACTTGAGGAGCTAAGAAAGATTAAAAGAGGCGACTTAAAAGAAGAAGAATGCCAACGTACTAAAGAGATGTTTATTGGTAGACTGCTTATAAGATTGGAAGACTTAGAAGAGTTGGCTAGTTTCTATTTAAAAGAGCTTATTTATAAGCAGGAAGTTAAAGAACTTAAAGAAACCGTAAAGGAAATAGCAGCGATTTCTAGAGAAGATTTAATTAATCTTGCACAAGAGATTTTTGACGAACAAAAAATGTATTTAGCGGCAATAGGACCAAGGCGGTTTAACTTTAAGTAAATAAAATTACAGGAGGTAAAAATGGCCCATTTACCCAATTTTTATGAGCGAACACTGGTTTTAATAAAACCTGATGCAGTAGTCAGAGGTTTAATAGGAGAAATTATTAGTCGTTTTGAAAGGCGGGGTCTTAAAATCTCCGCATTGAAAATGGTTCTTCCCACCAGAGAACAGATAGAGGCACATTATTCAGAAGATGAAGAATGGTTAAAAACCCTTGCAGAGAAAACTCGAGAAACCTTCTCTGAACTGGATATTGATGTAAAAGAGCATATGGGCACAGATGATGAATTAACGATCGGTAGGCTTATTAGGAGTTGGTTGATTGAGTACTTGCTTGAAGGTCCGGTGGTAGTGATGGTTATAGAAGGAATACATGCAGTAAGCATAGTCCGCAAAATCGTTGGACATACATTACCGGCAAAAGCAGAACCAGGAACTATTAGGGGTGATTTTTCTATAGATTCTAATTCAATAGCTAATCTCAGCAAAAGATCCGTAAGAAACTTAGTGCACGCAAGCGGTAGTGTCAAAGAAGCAGAAAGAGAGATTCGTCACTGGTTTTCTGAGAATGAAATTTATGATTACGAACGAAGCGAATCCCAGACAATGTTTAAAACCACTCTAAAATGAGTCTCAGGCTGGTTTTGGGCTTTATAGTTGCTTTTTTAAGCTCTTTGGTATTTACCTTTCTTGTCAAAAACTTCTGTCAGAAACATAATTTTGCTCTCCAGAGGCCCCGGCCACGGGATTTACATAAAGAACCGGTGCCACGCTTGGGAGGAGTGGCTCTGTTTTTAGCTTTTGCTTTTTCTGCTCTGATTTTCTTTAGGCCACAAGAACTGCCCCTAAAAAGCTTATTAGCTCTTCTTCTTGGCGCTTTCCTGATTGTTATTATCATGGCTGTGGACGACATTTTTGGTCTTTCAGCGTGGGTAAAGCTTGTTAGTCAATTTTTGGTGGCGATGCTTCCGGTGCTTTTGGGAGTCCACCTGGATTTTATTCGGATCCCGTTTTATAAATATCTCAATTTATTAGAAAAGAGAGTCTCTTTTCACCTTGCTGGTTTTTCTTTGGAAGTTATTGTCTGGTCTGCTGTGGTTATTGTTCTCTGGTTGGTACTTCTTATGAATGCGGTGAATTTTTTAGATGGACTTGATGGGCTGGCTACTAGTATTTGTGCACTTGCTGCTTTTAACATTTGTTTACTCTCTTTTTCTAAAATAGTAGGGCAAAAAGATGTAGGATTTCTTTCTTTTTTATTAACCGGTGCAGCGCTGGGTTTCTTACCTCTTAATTGGTATAAAGCCAAAATTTTTCTGGGTGATTCAGGGTCAATGTTTTTGGGCTACATGTTGGGGCTACTTTCGGTAATTGCGGGTAGTAAAATGGCTACGCTAGGATTGGTTTTGGGGCTGGCAATTTTGGATGCTTTACTTGTAGTAACTACCAGAATATTGACTGGTAAAAATCCCTTTACTCAGCCTGGTCAAGACCATCTTCATCATCGATTAATTAAAGCGGGTTTTAGTGTTCCTGAAGCTGTTTCTATCTATCTTGTTCTCTCGGGACTTATAGGTATTGCGGCTATTTTTGCAAAGACTAATCAAAAAGGAATAATGTTTGTTTTTCTGGCAGTGACTTTGGCAGCACTTATTTATTTTTTAAAAAACAGAAAAACCAGAAATCATTCTAAAGCCTTGGAAGAAAACTAACGTAGAAGAACTCCTTTAGAGGAAGGAAGATTTTTGCCTTTATGGTTTTGGAGAACATCAAAAATAACCCTTTTAGCTAGAGAGGGCTTTTCTAGATTTCTTACTTTGAAGGTTGCTTGTGTCTGTACCACTAGCTCGCCAAAATTAAATAAAGTGGCCAAAACCCCCTTTTTTTCTACTTCCACTTGGCAGGTATTTTCTAGATAGACCTCGTCAATCTCCTTGTGAAAGAAGCCTTTTTGATTAAAAAGAATGGCCCTTAGATTGGTGATTAAGAGAAAACTGTTTAAATACAAAAAGAACCCACGGATAATAAAAAAAGCTGACCCCAAAAGAGAAGCAACAAGGAGAGTATAAAAAATAGTTCCAAAGCCAGTCTTATAAAGAACAATGAAAGGTAGCAGAATAATAATTCCCCCAAGAATAAAATCTTTAGAAAAAACCAGCGGATGCAGGCGAAAAAGACCCACCACTTCCTCACCTTCTTTTTTTCCAGGAAAATAAATTTCCAGCATTATTTATAGGTTAACCTATTTCTACATTTTCTTCACCTAGGGTTCTTTTTAGCTGTCTGAGCAGAATAGGCGATGGATCCACCATGCTTTTGGCTCTTAATTCCTTCCCATTATTAATTTTTAGCAATACAGGAGTATTACCTTGATAAAGTTGCAACATCTCTTTAATCTGTCTAAGAGTTTTTTTGGGGAGTGTTTTGGGAAGATAAAGTTTTAAAGACTTAAAAGCAGGTGATGGTTGCTTGTTATTCGCTTTAGAAGTTTTATGGTTAGTCTCTGTTTTTTCTTCTTCATTTATCTTGGGAAGCTCTAAATCAGCAGAATATTCAAAGATTTTATCTGCAAGGATTTTTATTTCTCCGTCTTTATCAGAAACTTTTCCTTCAACCAGAATAATATTTGAAGGTCTCCAAAGCGCCAAAGTTTTGTTGTAAAGACTGGGAAACACCACCGCTTCAATAATCTCTGTTTCTTCCTCTAGTTTCACAAAAAGCATTGTTTCTTTGTTTTTAGTAAGCACCTTCTTAATCTCAGAGATTGCTCCTATTATTCTTACTCTTTTATTCTGATAATTTCTTAACTCTTTAAATCGGACTGTGGCATCTAAGATTCTTTTTTCAATCTGGGTAAGAGGTTTTTGAGAGACATATATACCCAGCAAAGTTTTTTCCCAGATAAGCTTTTGCTTGATATCTATAGGTGCAGTCTTTTTGAGAGGAATTGGTTTAAGAACGCCTTCTTCTTCTCCAAAAAGACTCTGAAGGCTTTGACGGTTTTCTTTACTAGCCTCAGAAGCATACTTGATTATTTCGTCTAGAGAAGCAAGGAGGGTGCCCCTTTCTGCAAATTCATCAAGAGCACCTGCTTGAATCAAGGCTTCTAAAATTTTGCGATTTAGGTATTTGTGACCGACTCTGGTGATAAAGTCTTCCAACGAAGAGTAGGGGCCACCCTTTTTTCTTTCAGCTACAATGGCACGGGCAGCTTGTTCACCAACGTTTTTAATCGCGGCTAGTCCAAAGATGATTTTTTTTCTCCCAGCGCTATCTTTGAGAATATCAAAGTTTTCTGTTGAAGAATTAACGCTTGGCGGCAAAACCGGGATTCCCATTCTTTCGCATTCGGCAAGCGCAAAAGCGGTTTTCTCAATTACCCCCTGTTCGGCTCTTAGCCAAGCTGCCATAAATTCTTCTGGATAATGGGCTTTAAGATAGCTTGTTTGATAAGCAACTAAAGCATAGGCAGCTGAATGAGCACGATTAAAACCATAGCGGGCAAAGGGCTCAATAAACTCAAAGAGCTTGCGGGCCAGTTTTTCGTCATAACCTTTCTTCTTGGCACCCTCAATAAATTTTTGTCTCTGTTCTTCCAGAAGATCTTTTTTCTTCTTGGCTATGGCTTTAACTAGCAAATAACCTTCTCCTAAACTGAAACCAGCAAAGCGTTGAGCCAGCTCTTGAACTTGCTCTTGATAAACCAAGATTCCATAGGTTTCTTCAAGGATATCTTTCAGATCAGGATGAAGATAGTCAACTTTTTTCTTTCCGCTTTTATGAGCAATATATTCTGGAATTCTTTCTATTGGACCCGGTCGATAAAGAGCAATAATGGCGGTAATGTCATTAAATTCAGATGGTTTCATTTCCGCAAGATAGCGTTTCATTCCTGCGCTTTCTAGCTGAAAGACACCGCTTGTTTCTGCCCGAGAGAGTAATTCGTAAGTCTTTTTATCATCGAGGGGAATTTTTTCAATATCAATATTTTTGTTTTCTACCTCTTTGACAATTGCTATCGTGTCTTTGATAATAGAAAGATTGGCAAGTCCCAGAAAGTCCATCTTAAGAAGTCCTAATTCTTCTACTGCTTCCATATCCACTTGGGTCATAATTTCTGTTTCATTTCTGGTAGCGCGCATCACGGGCAAATATTCAGTTAGAGGTTGGCGAGAAATTACTACTCCTGCGGCATGTGTAGAGGCGTGACGAACATTGCCTTCTAATTTTTGGGCAAGCTCAAAAAGCTTGTTCAAAGTGGGATTGTTATGAATTAATTGATTTAATTCTGGTACTGTCTCTAACGCTTCTTTCAGAGAAGCATGCATGGGAATCATTTTGGCAATGGTATCTACCTCAGAATAAGAAAGACCCATTACTCTACCTACGTCTCTTACTACATTGCGGGCAGCCAGTGTTCCAAAGGTAGCAATTTGAGCCACATGATCTTGACCATACTTATGAACTACATAATTGATAACTTCACCGCGTCGGCGATCTTCAAAATCAATATCAATATCGGGCATGGAGACTCTTTCAGGGTTTAAAAATCTTTCGAATAAAAGCCGATGTTTTAATGGGTCAAGATTAGTGATTTGGAGGGCATAAGCTACAATTGAACCTGCGGCTGAACCGCGTCCAGGACCTACACCGATACCGTGCTGCTTGGCCCAGAGGACAAAATCTTGGACAATTAGAAAATAGGAAGCGTAACCCATTTTTTTAATTACCGAAACCTCATACTCAAACCGCTTTTTTGCTTCTGGGGGCCAGTGGCTGGTATATCTAATATCCATACCTTTACGTGCTTGCTTTTCGAAATAACTTTCTTCTGTTTCGCCTTCAGGGACGGGAAAGTAAGGAAGCTTAGTTTTACCTAATTCTATTTGCACATTACATCGCTCGGCAATTTCCAAGGTATTTTTGAGCGCCTCAGGAGTATCTTTAAAAAGATTTAACATTTTCTCTGGGGTTACCATAGAAACATCAAAGCCTATATAAGAGATGCGATTTTTGTCAGAAAGAAGTTTGCCAGTAGATATACAAACCAATGCATCTTGCGCAAGGGCGTCTTCAGGATAAACATAATGAACATCAGCAGTAGCCACCATCGGTGCATTTATTTCAGAAGCAAGTTGAATAAGTTGCGGCAAAACTTTGGCGCTATCAGGGTGGTTAGGATGATTTTGAAGCTCTATAAAGAAGTTTTTCTTGCCAAAAATCTCCTGATAGAGGAGAGCTGCCTTTTTTGCTTCCTCATAGCGACCAGAAAGAAGCAGAGTGGGAATTTCGCCTTGAAAGCAACCAGAAAGAGCAATTAAACCTTGACTGTGGTTTTTAAGATAGTCTTTGTCTACCCTGGGTCGGTAATAATAACCATACAGGTGGGCATCCGAGGTTAGCTTGATAAGGTTTTTAAGCCCAAGATTGTTTTCTGCCAGAAGGGTAAGGTGATAAGAGGACTGATCTAACTTTGCTACTTTATCTTTCATGCTTCTTTTAGCAACATAGATTTCGCAGCCAATAATGGGTTTAATGCCGGTTTTTATCCCTGTTTTGTAGTGTTCCAAAAAACCATGCATTACACCGTGATCAGTGAGAGCAAGAGCAGGCATATTTAGTTCTTCCGCTCTTTTATACAAAACCGGAATTTTACCCATACCATCAAGGAGGGAATAGTGAGAGTGAACATGCAGGTGAACAAATTCAGCTTTTTTCTTACTCATCGCAATTATTATAACCAAGCAAGGGTTTCTCTAAAAGCTTGGTAAAATTGTTTTTAGTCTTTATTTTTGTTTTTTTAAAGAAGATGTTATGCTTAGTTTGTGATTTACGGTTTTTTACTTGGTAATAATCCTGAACTTGCCAAAGATGAGGTTATTAGCGTTCTTAGGCGTTGGCGAATTTTTTGGCAAGAGGTAGATTTTTCTGATCAGGTTTTTTGTATTTCTATAGACGGAGAGCTGCCCAAAGCTTTATTTTTTGAGTTGGGCGGTTCTTCTCGGTTATTAAGAATAGAGAGGGCTTTTCCTTCCGGAAATTTTGCTTCTCTTTCTTCAGAACTGCTTTCAATTATAACCAATAGACTTGTCCAAATGATTGAAGAGAAAAACCTGGATTCCCAAAAGCCACCCAAAGTGAGTTTTGCAATTTCGGCAACAGCCTATACTCTTCCAAAAAGAGAGATTATTGATTTACTCAAAGAGATAAAAAAGATCCTTAAAAGAAGGAATTTAAAAAGTCGTTTTCTTATTCCCAAAACAGGTACAGTGCTTAATGCTAAAACCTTAGAACGCTACCGGATTCCTCAGGAAGGAGAGGAATTTTTTCTTTTTCATGGCAGAGGCCAGTTGATTCTTGCCCAAACCTTAGCAGCGCAGAATATCGAAGCATGGGTAATTCGAGACATTGGTAAGCCCAGCAGGGATTTAAAAAAGGGATTACTACCGCCCAAATTAGCAAGAATGATGGTGAATCTAGCCATAGATTTACCTATTTCTCAGCCGGTACGCATTCTTGATCCATTTTGCGGTTCTGGTTCGGTACTTATAGAGGCTCTTCTGCTGGGTTTCGAGGCAGTAGGGTTAGATGTGGATTCCTCACAAGTAGAGGCCTCTTTAAAAAACTTAGCGTATGTGGAACAATGTTTTGGCAAATTGCCTTTTTATTCTGTCTATAAAGCCGATGCCCTAAAACTTTCTCAGTTTTTGAGTCACTCTTTAGGGTTTTTTGACGCCATAGTTTCTGAGGTTTATTTAGGCCCTCCTTTGAGGAAAGAACCTGCGCTTCATAAACAAAAGGAGTGGTCAGAGATTTTAAGCAAGAACTATCTTTGTTTTCTCAAAGAGGCAAAGTCAGTCTTAAAAAAAGAAGCCAAACTAGTTTGGGCGCTACCAAAATGGTCAGTTTTTGGGGTGAGTAAAAAAATACTTGACGAGATTTCTGCATTAGGTTATACCTTTATTAAAGGTTACATTTATCATCGGGAAGGACAATTTGTTTCTCGGGAAATTTTAGTTTTAAAAAATAGTAATACATAATCTAAAATGGCCCATAAAAAAGCAGCCGGATCAACAAGATTAGGTAGAGACTCGCAAGCCAAAAGACTGGGTGTTAAAAGGTTTGCGGGTGAATTTGTTTTGGCGGGCAGTATAATTCTTCGGCAAAGAGGGACTAAATATTTGCCGGGGGAAAATGTTGGAATTGGTAAAGATTATACTCTTTACGCCTTAAAAGATGGTCGAGTGACTTTTACTAAGAAGGTAAAGAAAACTTTTTCTGGTAAGGAGGTTTTAAAAACCGTTGTAGAAATAGAGCCTGTATAGTGTATTGCACCTTTACATAAGGAGGTGATAAAGAAGACGTACCTTCAATGAAGAAATTTTTTCAGTAAGGAGGGGGAAAATTGAAGCTAAGCTTTGAAAAATCGCTGGCAGGTACTCCCGATCATGTTATTGCCGCTAAGGTAAAAAGGTTGGCAACGAGTCGAGGTTTTTCTTTGTCTGACCGACTAATCAGGAAGATTAGTCGAGTCGTTGGCAGGGAAGAGCCACCTTTTGTCGTTAGGATCACCAAAAAAGGTAAGATCGTGATTGAGCCTGGAAAGGAGGTCGATTTTTAAAAAATAATACATTAAAAAGAGGGCTTCTAATTTCCTAATAAAGAGGCCCTCTTTTCTTTCTTCTTGAAAAGTGGTAAAGTCATTATATAAATTATGGATAATTTATATATTAACGAAGTAACCCAAAAATACCAAAAAAAGAATATTGCCAATTTCAAACCAGGCGATACTGTTAGAGTTTACCAACAGATTATTGAAGAGGGCAAAAAGAGAATTCAGGTCTTTGAGGGAGTAGTGATTGCTAAACACAAAGATAAAAGCCTAGATGCTACCTTTACGGTAAGAAAAATCGCCTCTGGTGTTGGGGTTGAAAGAATTTTCCCATTGCATTCTCCTCGTATTTTAAAGATAGAGAAAGTAAAAAGTGCTAAAGTAAGAAGAGCTAAACTTTATTATCTGCGAGGGTTATCAGCACGCGCCAGGAGATTAAAGAAAGAAGAACAAACTTATGAGGTTTGGGAAGAAAAAGGAGCAGAGGAGGAGATTCAAAAGGTAGAGGCGGCTCAAGCAAAGGAGGCTGGAAAGAAGATGGAAGCAAAAGAGACCAAAGAAGAGAAGCAGACAGAAGAGAAAAAAGCCTAATTTTTAAAAATTAAAAATCTTATTGATGATCAAAGATAGCAAGACCACTCTTGGTAGATTAGGTGAACAGGTGGCTGTGACTTATCTTGAACAACAAGGTTTTAAGATTATTGCCAGAAACTTTAAAACTGATTTTGGAGAGATAGATATTTTGGCAAAGAAAAAAGATGTTTTGGTAATTGTAGAAGTAAAAGCGGTTGCAGGTAAGGGAATAAAGGCAGTAGAGAATATCACTGCTAAAAAACTTGCCAAGTTAAAAAAATTAGCTGACTACTGTTTTTTACATTTTGCGCCCAAAGAGATTCGCATAGATTTTATTGGACTTGATTTTTCTCTAAGTCCTCCTTCTTTAGAACACTTGGTGAACGTAACAAGTTTTTAAGACTTTTGAAAAAATTTTTAAAAACCTCTTTATCAGACTGGGGTTGTTTATCAGGCAATTTTGGGTTATTTTCTAATCAAGGAGAGAGATGACCATAAGAACACGTCTAGCACCTTCGCCCACTGGTTTTTTTCATATAGGTACCGCCCGTACCGCTCTTTATAATTATCTTTTTGCCAAAAAACATAAAGGCGCTTTCATTGTACGGATGGAGGATACAGATCTTAGCCGGAGCAAAAAGGAATACGAAGAGGATATTTTGCGGGGACTACGCGCTTTGGGATTGAACTATGATGAGGGTCCAGACATAGGTGGGCCCTATGGACCCTACCGCCAGAGCGAGAGGTTGGCTCTATATAAAAAATATGCCAAAAGACTAGTAGAGAAAGGTTTCGCCTATTACTGTCGGTGTTCTCCTGAGGTTTTGGAAAAAGAAAAAGAAGCTGCCAGAAAAGAAGGACGCGCTTATCGTTATTCTGGTCGTTGTCGAAATGCTAAATATCTCTCCGGCGCTCTTCGGTTTAAGGTGAAGGGCGGCAAAGTCAGATTTAAAGATCTGATTAGAGGAGAAATAGAGGAAGATAGTAGTTTGTGGGGCGATTTTCTAATTGTTCGGGCAGATGGTCGACCACTTTTTTATTTCAGTAATCTTATAGACGATGCCGAAATGAAAATTTCTCATGTAATTAGAGGAGATGATCATATTAGTAATACCTTTCGGCAGATTGTTATTCAGCAAGCCTTAAATTTTCCTCAACCGATTTATGCTCACTTGCCCATGTTGGTTAATGCTGATAGAAGTAAAATCTCCAAAAGACGTAACCCCGTCTCGGTGACTTATGATTTTTTAGCGAAAGGTTTCTTGCCGGAGGCACTTGTTAACTACTTAGCTTTGTTGGGTTGGGCACCTTCTAATAACCGAGAAATTTTTAGTTTAGAAGAGTTGATTTCTGAGTTTGATATAAGTAGGGTTCAAAAATCTTCTGCTGCCTGGGATCAGCGTAAATTAGAATTTTTAAATGGCTATTATATTGCTCATCTTGAAGATGAAGATTTAACAGAGCGCCTAGCTCCTTTTTTGGGGAGCCTTTCTAAAAAAAAGCTGCGAAAACTTGCGCCTTTGCTCAAAGGGCGTATAAAAACCCTTCTTGAAGCAAAAGAGCTTTCGAGTTTTGCCGTAAACCCTACAAAACCCAAAAAAGAACTAATACCGGCCAAGGGTTCAGATAGAAAGACTGCCAAAAAAGCTCTGGAGGCGGCGATCAGTCTTCTTAGAGATTACCAGAATCAATCTTTTAATATTAAAAATTTTGAAGATCGTCTTAATAATTTTATTAGTCAAAATTCTTTAAAAAGAGGCGATGTACTTTGGCCGCTTCGTTATTCGTTAACAGGCAGTCTTTATTCTCCGGGCGCTTTTGAGGTTCTTGACTATCTTGGACCGAAAGAAGCTTTAAAAAGGCTAGAAGAAGCCTTAAAAATTCTTGATTAATGAAGAGAAGAGACAATTTGAAAAACAGAGTTCTCTTTGTTTATCTAGGAATATTTCGTTTTGGGATTTTTCTCTATCTTAAAAATCTTTCAGAAATCTTAAGTCAAGACAAAATAGAAGTTTATTTAGCCACCTCGTCTAAAGAATTAGTCTCTCTTTTAAAAAAAGAGAAAAAGCTTACGGTTATCAAGTTGCCCTCAATTTCTTTTTCGAGATTTTTATTTTTAATTAAAGATATTTTTCTTTTGATCCGTTTTTTAATCAGAGACTCATTCCTAATTTTGCAAACGCTTGATCGTTTCAGTCTTTTTCTCTCTGTCATCTTTAGGCTGAATCGCAAAATTTTTCCTCTTTATTTAGAGACTCTGCCTTTAAGGCAAACCGCTTTTTTCAGACTCTTTAAGAAATACCTCTTCAAGGTTTTTTTCTGGAGAGTAAAGGTTGTTACACCTTTAAAATTTTTAGCCAGCGATTTAGAAAAAGCGGGAATCAAAAAGCCATTGAAAGTAGGCTTTAGTTTTGTAAAACTGCCACCACTCTCTTCTCCTTCTTTAAATCGACCACCAGTGTTTGGTTTTTTGGGTGATTTTACAAGAGAGGCTCGTGTAGATATTTTTTTGCGGGCTTGTCGACTACTGGCCTTAGAGGGGCTGGACTTTAAAGTTGCCCTTTGTGGAATTGGTAAAGAAGAGATTTACCTGCAAAGGCTAAGCAGGGATTTAGAGATTGAAGCCAGAGTGAGTTTTTATAAAAATGTTGAAGAATTTGAAAAAATCATGCTGAATTTCTGGCTTATGGTTTTTCCTAATTATTACCAATCAGCTTTAGCCAGTCTACTTTTTGGCCAAGCGATGGCTATTCCGGCAGTAGTCTGCCGCTCGGAACCATTTTTAGAGATTATTAGCAATGGCGAGAATGGTTATATAGTAGAACCAGAGAACCCTTTAGCCTTTAGGAAAGCAATGCTTGATTTGCTTCCGAAAAATAAAAGAGATAAGTTTGGTTTGAATGCTAGGAAATTTTTCATTGAAAACTATCAATCTCGATTTTTAGCCAGAAGTATTCTTGCGTTCTACGAAGAGTTTTTTGATAGTTCTGGGACTGATTAACATTTCTTAAATATAGGCCTTTATTCTAAAATTTTTTAGATTATGCTATTATCTTTGTTTAAGAAAGCAATTTGAATAAAAAATGCGGGGTCGTCTAATGGTAGGACAGCGGACTCTGGATCCGTTAGTCTAGGTTCGAATCCTAGCCCCGCAGCCAGGTGTAAACTTTTGGGTTACCGCTTTGGGGTAATTTTCAAAATCAACCCCAGCTTTTTGGGAGTTTTTTGGCTATTTGCAAGTCAGAGGGTTAATTAAACTTTAAAATTCAGAAGCTTCTTTATTAAAATCCTTTGTAAGTTTTTTATATTTTGGGAAGGAAGCACAAAGAACTTTCAAATTAAATTCAAAAATCAAAAATAAAATCTGAGAGCAAAAATTATCTTCCCTGAGCTTTGCTCTAATTTTTTAACTCAAAGTTAGCCTCTTGTTATATTCCCCGTCAAGAATTGAGTACGCTGGCTTTTAAGATTGAAACAACCTTGAACCTTAGAGATTCTTTACCTCTTCTTCGCCAGCTTTAAGTTCTCTTACCTGTTCAGCATCTAGCTTTAAAAGAAGGGCCTGGAACTCGCCTACGTGGGTTTTTTCTTCTTTGGCAATATCTAAAAGTACCTTTTTAATAAGGTAATTGTCTGTTTGATTAGCAAGCTGCTCGTAAAGAGAGACTGCATCTAGTTCCGCAATTATTCCCAGTCGAAGAATCTCTTTATCTTTATCCTCGGATTGAACCTTATTGAGATCAATAGGTGTAGAAGAAAGCATTTTTCCTCCTTTCAAGGTTATTTTATTATTTATTACTACTTTTACTAAGGTTATATAGTAAAGTGGTATGTTTTGCAAGCTTTTGCTATTTTATAAAGAAAGGGGGAAAGAAAAATGACGCGCAGAGAAATGCTCGCAGGAGCGTTAGCTTTGTTCTTTAATATTCAACTCTCCGCTAGCTCGGCGGAAGAATGGTTAAAGGAATTGGTCTTTTTAAGAAGTGGTGAGGGAAGGGTTAAACTAGAAGTCAATCCCAAGAGCCTTGACGAACTGATTGTGGCAGTCTTTTTGGGTGCCCCTCTTTCTGAAGAACTCTTCTATCATCTAGAGAGAGGCAACCCTCAACCGCGACAGATGGTTTTTGGGGCATACGCCTTAAGACCGAGATTTTTACCAGAGACAACAAGGCGCCTAAGCAATTTTCTTTATACGAAAGGGGCGATTCCTGTGTTTGTTAAAGGTGGCTATAGTCTGTCAGTAGATCTTACTGCTCTTACGGCTAGATTATTGCTACCAGCACGGGCCCATTTTTTGGCAAAGAGAACGCTTCTTTCCGTGGTTCAAAAAACAGGTTGGCCCGATGTCCCCGGTGGTCTTCCCAACCTTACTTCTACATTCTTAGCCGGCAGAAGCTTGGGTTATACTTTTGACCAGCTTGAGAGGCTAGTCTCTTTTTTGCCAGAAGAACAAAGAACTGGGCCAATTCACGAAGCTTTTGCTGCCTTCCTAAGAGCAAGAATGGATTTCTAACACTTTGAAAAGCCGATCTCTTTAAAAAGGACGTGAGATCGGCTTTTTTATAAATAGGATGATTTCTTTAAAGAAAAAATTTAAACTTTCTTACCAAATTTTTCTTATTGCTATTTTTTACTGGCTTTTCTATCTAGGCTATTTTAATTGTTTTAGCGAAAACAACTCTTTGGCTTACTCTTCTGATTTTAAAAAGCTTCATCAGGAACAGGTTGGCTCTTTTCAGCCAGAAGTCAGTTCCCCACTATTGTTGCCAACTGCTAGATCTTTTTATTTAAGAACTCCTTCTGACGGTTCCTCATTTACAAACCTAAAGACCGAAATTTTTTCAGAATATTTACCTACCTCCTCTTTTTCGCCAGACCCTCTTCAGACTAAAAAAGAATATCTTTTTATAGAGGAAAGCCAAACTCAAAAGTCTCCTTCTGCTGCATCAGATTCTTCTTTAGTGGCACCCAAAGAAGAAAAAGAGAGTCAATATCCTAAATTAGCTAAATTGCGAATCGTTATTGATGGTGTATTTCAAGAGTATGAATTAGAAATAATACCTCAGAAGACCACGGTTTTAGACCTTCTTCTTCAGGCCCGGCAAAAGTATGGTTTGGAATTTAGCTATCGTGGCGAGGGACCTTCTGCTTTTATTGAATCGATTGCCGGAATTTCCAACTCTGAAAGGTATTGGCTTTACTATATCAACGGTGAGTTTGCCCAAAGGGGAGCTGGCAGCCAAAAAGTCAAAGAAGGTGATCTGATAGAATGGCGATATGAATAAAAGTTTTGAAGAACTCAAGAGAACTAGGTTATAATAAATCTGTGCAAAACCAAAATAAAAAAGAGGACAAACTTCTTGATGGTGTAATTTGGCACAGCCTTTCAGCTTTAGAGGCTATTAATCACCTAAAAAGCAGTCCAACCGGTTTAAGCGAGGAAGAAGCCCGGAAGCGCCTTTTAGTTTTTGGACCCAATAAGACTGATATTAAAGAAAGACAATCAGCTTTGGAGGTAACTTTAAGAGAGCTTAAAAGCCCTCTCATTCTGATTCTTCTTTTTGCTGCTCTTATTTCTTTAATTTTGGGCAAGTTGATAGATACGCTGGTAATCTTAGGGGTTTTGCTTGTTGATTTTTCTATTAATTTTTTGGAGGCTTATAAATCAGATAAGGCAATTTCAGAAATAAAAAAACTAGGTGCGGACTTTTGTACCGTTCTTCGAGGCGGCCGGAAAAAAATTATTCCTGCCGAGAGACTGGTTCCTGGAGATATTATTCTTTTGAGAGCAGGCGATCGGGTACCTGCTGATGTTCGACTGATAAAATCCGAGTTTTTGGAAGTAGATCAGTCTTTGCTCACAGGAGAATCTTATCCTGTTGAAAAGAAAACCGCTCCACTTAGTGAAGAGACTGCTTTTGCCGACAGAGAGAATATGGTTTATTCTGGGAGCTTAATTACTGCTGGCAACGGTGAAGGTCTTGTTGTGGCTACTGGTAAAGAAGCATTTTTTGGTCAACTTTCTTATAAATTGAGAAATGTGGTCGAAGAACTTACGCCTCTTGAGCGACGCATTAGAAACTTCAGTAAGATTTTAGTTTTGGTTGTTTTGGGAGCAATGCTTTTTCTTACGATGGTTGCGCTCTATAGAGGTATTAAAATAAGCGAGGCCCTGCTTTTTGCGGTAGCCCTGTCGGTTTCAGCAATCCCCGAAGGGTTACCAGCTATTACTTCAATTGCGCTGGCGGTAGGAGCCCGTAAGATGGCAAAAGAAAAAGCTATTATTCGCCGACTCGCGTCTGTAGAAACTCTTGGTCAGGTTCAGAGGCTTGCTTTTGATAAGACAGGAACGCTGACACAAAACCAACTCTTTCTTTCTGGGGTTTATGATGCTAATGGTAACAGTCTCTCTTCTCTAAAGGCAAGAGAGCTTCTTTCAATAGCTTCTAATGCCTCTGAAGAGAGAGATAAGGAAGCACAAGAGCCTATAGAGCGGGCTATATCTCATAGGTTTATTTCTAAAGAAAAAAGATTAGATCTACTGGCTTTTCGTTCAGATATTCTAATGTCGGCTGGTTTGATTGCTGGCAAGGACGGTCTTTTTATAGCTGTCAAAGGTTCTCCAGAACAGGTGCTTGCTAATTCAAATTTTTATCTTGACGGAAACAAGAAACGTTTTTTGAGTCTTAAAAAAAGAAGAGAGTGTTTAGCGTTTTTGGAAGAGCTTTCTAGCAAAGGCCAAAGGGTAATAGGGGTAGCAAAAAAGGAATTAAGGACAGAGAAGAGAAGCATTGATGTTACTGATTTAAACAACCTTTTATTTTTAGGATTTTTAACTTTTTATGATCCCCCCAAAAAAGGGGTTAGCGCAGTTTTAAGAAAAATAGAAGAAGCCGGCATAACTGTAACAATGATCACTGGCGATCATCGCTTAACCGCTCACGCAATTGCTGACGAAGTGGGACTGAAACATGAGATTGTTTATTTAGGTAAGGATTTGTTTAGAGAGAATCTTAAAAAGATAGTGGAAGATTCAGCAATTTTTGCGCGAGTAACACCTGACGACAAACTAACACTCACCAAAGCCTGGCAGGAAGCTGGCGAGGTTGTAGCTGTCTGTGGCGACGGTATTAATGACGCCCCTGCCCTTAAGCAGGCTGATATTGGTATTGCTATGGGATTAAACAGCGCCAGCGTAGCTCGGCAAGCTGCAGATCTTATTCTTTTGGATAACGATTTAAGCACCTTTGTCGCTGCCATTCGAGAAGGTCGAACGATTTATAAAAATATTCAAAAGGCGGTCTTTTTCCTTGTTACCTCTAATGCCGGCGAGGTTTTAACAATGATCATTGCCCTTCTTCTTGGTTTGCCGCTACCATTGACCGCTTTGCAGGTTCTCTGGATTAATTTAGTAACTGATGGTACTGCTGATGTTACACTTGCCCTTGATTCCTCTAGTGGTGATGTACTTAAAGATAGACCTTTACCTCGGGGAGAGCCCTTGATTCCTTCTTATTATCTTAAACGACTTTTACCCATAACCCTTTTTATGGCCTTATTTGCACTCTTCTTTCAGGCTCTTTATTATTTTTCCGGCAAAGATCTTTCCGAAGCAAGGAGTGCAGTTTTTCTGGCAATGGCTTCTATGCATATTTGGAATATCTTTAATTGCCGTTCTTTGGACCGCTCGCTGTTTGAAACCAATCTTTTTAAGGGCTCTTTCACCTTTTACTCTTTTGTAAGCTCCTTGGCGCTTGCGGTAATTACAATCTATCACCCTCTATTTAACCGCATATTTGAAACCTCCCCACTTCCCTTGAGTGAAGCCATAATCATTCTTATCAGTGCTTCCTTGATTATCCCTATCAGCGAAGCCCTTAAGCTTGCTTTTAGAAAAGAGGTTCTCTAGGGAATCACTGCAAGGATTCCTAGATAGTCTCCCAAGCCTAAACTGTCTTTTTTCAGTTCTGCATAAGTGCCATAACCATACATTGTTAGATCTCTATCTTCTTCTGCATAGAGATCATCCAGACCGGCCCAATGGCCAAATTCGTGGGTAGCGATGTTTTGCAGATCAAAGGTGTAGGGTACACCACCGCAATCTCCTTGACTAGAGTCGCTAATTGTCCAGCGATAAAGTTTATTAAAGACTGTATCTGCTTCTACTAGTAGTCCACTTGAGGGATAATACCAAATATAGGTGATAGCAATAGCCTGCGAATTGATGGTTGCCCAAAGAATAGCATTGATACCATCAAGTTTGGCTTTCTTAACCGATGTGCTGCCCGAGAGGTTGAAAATATGTTTATTGTCAGCATTGCTCCAAGTAGCAAAGGCTTGAGCTAAAGCTACCTTAATCATCTCGTTGCTTAAATTACGGGGTTTACTTGCATAATTGATCTTATAATTTAGACCTGTTTCGGGCATATGCCACCCTGCAAGGGCATAGTTGGGAACCTGGTCATTTTCGGTAATAGTACAAGAGGGAAGACTCTGTTTTTTAGGCTTTGGTTCTGGATAATGGATAAAAACACGACTCCTCAATTCCCCCTGGGCTTCGGCGGTATTTCTAGGAGATCCTAAAAGAGCAAGGCCAACAATGAGTAGAAAGAGAAGAAGATAACGAATTTTTAACATAAAACCTCCTTTCTTTTAAGCTTATAAAAATTATTAATCCATCCAAAGGCCGCCATTTACATCTAAACATTCGCCTGTAATGTAAGAAGCAGCTGGTGAGGCAAGGAAATAGATTGCTTGCGCAATTTCTTCTGGTTCTGCTAGCCGCGCAAGTGGCGTTCTTTTTCTAAAGCTTTCTCGGCGAGACTCAGGTCTTTTCTTATCGATACCTGTATGAGCTACACCTCCAGGAGCCACGCTGTTTACGCGAACTTTGGGAGCTAAAATTCGTGCATAATAGCGAGTTAAACCTAAGAGAGCAGCTTTGCTAGCAGCATACATTGGACTGGTATCACCGATCTTTGCGGCACTAGAAGAGAGATTCACAATAGCAGGAGCCGTGGCTTTTTTAATAAGCGGTAAAAGAACCTCGGTAGCCAAAAAGGCAGAGCGAATGTTTATGCGCATAATAGTATCAAAAGCAAGAACGTCGTTTTCGTAATAATGATGAAGAGTGGAGACGCCGACATTATTAATGAGTACATCTAGTCTGCCAAAATGTTTATCTAAGCTTTTGGCTATTTCTAAAAAGGTGCTTTCTTCCCCTGCATCCCCCTGAAAGGCCAGAGTTGCTCCTATTTTTTCTGCTTGAGTCTCTGTTTCAGGAGAGTTGTCAAGTATACAGAGTAAGGCTTCTTCTTTTTCTATAAACAGTTTAGCAGTAGCCAATCCTATTCCTGAAGCAGCACCGGTAATGAGAACCACACGTTTTTTCATTAATTTTATTTTAAGTTCTTCTTGTCAAAAAAGCAAGTTTATGTTAGCCTTTATTTAGATTGGTAAATTTGCTGATTTTCTTTAAGTTTTAATTTCGCCTTGAAAGAAGAAAAGTCACAATATGAATTAACCATAGTATTAAGCGGTGGTCTGAACGCCGACAAAGAGAAAGAATTTTTAGAAGAGTTTAAAAAGACCATCAGCGAACTTGGTGGTGAAGTCAAAAAAGAAGAAGCTATGGGCCTTCAAGAACTAGCTTACCCTATTAAAAAGAATCTAACAGGCATCTATCACTTTTTTATACTTGAACTTCCTCGTGAAAATGTGGCCAAACTAGATAGAGAGATTCGGCTTTCTTCTGAGGTTATTCGCCATCTTTTGGTGAATCGTTTAAGACTTTCTAATAGACAGTTAAAGCTGGCTGCTTCTAGAAAGAGACAAGAAAAAGAGGAAAAAATAGTCTCAGAAACAGAGACAGTGGCAGAGAAAAAGGAGCCAGAAAAGAAAGAAGAGATAGCAGCTCAGAAAACATTAACTTCTGCTCCTCCCTCAAGCGAACTAGATGAAGAGCAGAAGAAAAAACTTGAGGGTAAGTTAAAAGAAATTCTTAAAGAATAGGAGCAAAAATGCTTAGTTTAAATAAAGTTATGCTTATAGGTAATCTTACTCGTGATCCTGAATCGCGGATTACACCTAGCGGTATGCAGGTGGCTTCTTTTGGATTGGCAACTAATAGACGCTGGCAGACTCCTGAGGGTGTAGAGCAGAATGCTACAGAGTTTCATGAAATTGTAGCTTGGGGAAAATTGGCAGAGATTGCTACCCAGATTTTAAAAAAGGGTCAGCCTGCCTTCATAGAGGGTCGAATTCAAACCAGAAGTTGGAATGCGCCGGACGGCAGTAAGAGATACAGAACTGAGATTATTGCTGAAAATATTATTGCTCTTTCTAAGAAAGGCGAAATGATTGCAGCGGAGGATTTTTTGGAAAAGCCTAGCGAGGAATTAGCTGCAGCGCCAGAGCCTGAAGAAACACCAGAGACAAAAAAGCCAAAAGAAGCAAAAGAGTCTAAAGAAGAAACTAAAGAGGACAATTCTCAAGAAGAGATTAAACTAGAAGATTTAGATGAAGTACCTTTTTAAGTAGAGGAGAGGAGAGAAAAATGGCCAAAAGTAAAACTTGTGAATTTTGCAGTTTAGGGGCTATCGATATAGATTACCGACAGATAGAGCTTTTGAAGCGGTATATTGGAGTTTGGGGCAAAATTCTTCCTAGAAGCAAGACGGGTGTCTGTGCCAAACATCAGCGAAAGTTAGCTACCGCTATAAAAAGAGCCCGTCATCTAGCGCTTTTACCGTTTACTACTCATTAAACCAAGAGACAAACAAGATGGCAGAGCTTTCACCTACAGAACTTCGTGCTGGTACGGTCATCTTTCTTAATAATGCGCCTTGTTTAGTGTTGAAGTATGAACACAATAAAATGGGTCGTGGAGGCGCTACTGTTAGGGTAAAGTTAAAAAACCTAAAAAATCAGGCAATTTTTGAATTTACTTTTAGGGGAAACGAAAAGGCTGAGGAAGCAGAAGTAGAGAGAAAGAAGGCTATCTATCTCTACAAAGAAGAAGATGGGTTTATCTTTATGGATAACGAAAGTTTTGAGCAGTTTAGTATTCCTTCAGAAGTTATTGGCGAACAGGCAAAATGGCTTAAGGAGGGAGTCGAGGTTACAGTTATTAACTTTCAGAACCAACCTATAGCTATTTCTTTACCTATTAAAATGGATTTTAAAGTAATAGAGACTGAGCCAGGAATTAAAGGTAATACGGTGGCTAATATCTACAAAAACGCAAAGATTGAAACAGGAGCAGTGATTTCTGTACCGCTTTTTGTAAAAGCTGGTGATATAATAAGAGTTAATACAGAAGAAGGTATTTATGTAGAGAGAGTGAAGGCCTAATGCTTTTTTTAGCAAGTACGCTTGCCAATTTGCCAGTTATTACTCCAGATAGAGAAAATTTAGGATTAGTAAAAGAAGCGGTCTTTGATCCAAAAATTCTTAAATTGGTAGGAATTCTTGTTCAGAGAGGAATCTTTCAGCCTCTAGGAGTAGTTTCACCGCTTGATGTAATAAAGATTTCACCCCGTTTTTTATTAGTAAAAGAAAGAGAGGCAGTTTTACCCATTAACGAGATTGTGCGTGTGGAAAAACTTCTTAAAGAAAGATCGCGGATAATAAGAATGCGAGCAGAAACTATTTCTGGAAAATTTCTTGGGAGGGTGGATGATATTCTTTTTGACGAAACTGATGGGAGGATTGTTAAGTTTTATTTACATGCTTTGATGACTGAAAGGATTCTGCCAGTCGAAAGTCTTTTAAAGGTGGAAAAGAAAAGGTTGATTTTTAATATTGAAGAAAGTGAAAAACAAAAAATAAGTGCGCCTTTGCCGGCCATAGAATAAGGAGTAAAAAATGAAAGAAGAGGAGTTAGACTACTTAACAGAACAACTAACCGACGATTTCAAAGAAAGCAAAAAGCCTAACAAGTGGCCCAAAAGCGGGGTCTCGGTAAAAAAGCTTTATGAGTTCTTAAAAAGATTGCCTAAATGGCGACGACCTTTTTAGGTTCTAATAAAAAACCAGCAGTCATTGTTGCGCCTACTTCTTCTGGAAAAACAAGAATTGCTGTAGAGGTTTGTAAAGTCTGCGGATGTTCTATTTTGGCAGCTGATTCACGACAGGTTTATAGGGAGCTGGTTATTGCTTCGGGTAAAGAAGGAGATTTAAGAAAAATAAAAATTGCCGGTCTTGGGGAAAGATTTGTAAGAGAAATCGAAGGGATAAGCCAATTTGGTTTAGATTTGGTCTCCCTAAAAGAGCGCTTTACGGTTTTTGACTATAAAAAAGAGGCAGAAAAAATCTTTAGTCTAGTTAAACCTGCTCCTTTAATGGTGGGGGGAACCCCTCTTTATGTAGACGCAATAGCTTATGATTTTTGTTTACCAAAAGAAGATTTAAACTTAAGGAAGAAGCTGAGCAATCTTTCTGATGAAGAATTAGTTGCTCTTCTAAAAGAAAAAGATCCTACTGCTCCAGCTGAGGCTTTTAAAACCAGACGTCGACTGATAAGAGCGTTAGAGACGGTTTTGGTTTACAAGAAACCTTTAAACCAGATTCGTCGGCGTAGGAAAGAGAGCAGGCTAGAATTTTTTGGACTACTGCTACCAAGAGAGGAATTATATCAACGTATTGACGAGCGAGTAGAAAAAGCTCTTGCGGCTGGTTTGATTGAGGAAGTAGCTGCTTTGAAAGCTAAGGGTTACGAGGAGGCAAGACTTAAGGAATGTGGTCTATGGGTAAGACTTGTTCTTCAGTATTTGAAAGGAGAATTAGATTTTTCTAGTCTTAAAGAGAGGCTTAAGTTTAAGACCCATGAATATGCCCGTAGACAGCTTTCTTGGTGGCGTCACAACCCCGAGATTACTTGGTTTGAAAAACCAGAATTGCTTATAGAGGGGCTTATTAAATATCTCCAAGAATGAAGAAAGAGGATAAATATTTTCTTTGGGTAGCTAGTGCTGCTTTTTTAATTCTGCTTTTTATGTTGTCCAATTCAGCATATTTTCTGTCAGAAATTTTATTTCAAATTTTCAAGAGCCAAAGGGAGGATCTTTATAGGCTATTTTTAAATAGCATTGTGGTTTTTTGTGCAAGTTTTGCAGTTTTTTTCTATTTTTCTTTTTTGAAAAAGGAAATCGTTTTAAAAGATTTGGGTCTTGAGAATTTTTGGCAGAAGTTTAAAAAAGCCTTTTATTATTTTTTAATTTTTTTGTTAGCCTCAGGCATCTTCTTTAAAATTTATTCTTTTTTTGTAGATCTCAAAGCTTTATATGCAGTAGAGATTATTAGAGTTTATAAAAACGAAAACCTTTGGCTGCTCTTATTTTTTGTAGCCCTTCTTCCGGCTTTTTCCGAGGAATTATTTTTTAGAGGAGTCTTGGTATTGGGTGCTTTAAAAAGTAAGAAAGCCCTTTTGGGTCTTTTTCTCTCGACGGTTATTTTTGCCCTGGTTCACTTTAATTGGGTTCTTCTACCTTATTATTTTTTGATAGGATTATACTTAGGGGTCATTGCTTTAAAAACCAAAAGTCTACTTGTTCCTTTTGTTGTTCATTTTTTAATTAACTTTTTAGTAGTTTTAAGTATTTGTTTTTCATAAAGATGTTTAGACTTGAGCATACTTATACCGATCTTGTTAGTCTTGGTGGTCTGCACATAAAATTTTACGGTGCTGCGTTTATGATTCTTTACTTTGTTTTTTACGTTTGGCTTTATGCTCGTTCTCGACTATTTTTAAAAAGTCGTGAGAAGCTGCCGGATCTATTCCTTGTAGCTAGCTTAGGATTGATTATAGGAGCGCGACTTGGTTTTATTTTGGCGACTATCCTTGATGGCAATTTTAAAGAGTATTTTCCTGATAATGTTTCTTTTGCAAGTCTTTGGCGCGGTGGCCTCTCTTTTCATGGGGGAGTTTTAGGGGCAATATTGGCTTTGTTAATCTATAGGCGGTTTGTCAATTTTAATATTTTAAAACTTCTAGATCTTTCTTGTTTGCTTCTACCTCTTGCCATTTTTATAGTAAGAATTGTCAATTTTTTTGCTGGTGAACTTCTGGGTAGGCCATATAGCGGTTGGTGGGCAGTTTACTATCCTTTTGAAGAGATTGGGCGTTATCCTAGTCAACTTTTTGAAGCCTTAGGTGCGCTTTTGATTCTTATAGTTCTGGTTTTTCTTTATGGGTTTATTAAAAATAAAGCTGGACTGACTACTTTGCTTTTTTTGATTCTGGTTTCGCTTTCGCGGTTTATTACAGACTTTTTTAGAGAAGCCAATTTTTTCTTTCTTTCTTTAACCGCCGCTCAGTGGTTTTCGCTTTTTCTAATTGTTGCTCTTTTACCGGTATTTATTTTTAATTTTTATAACCAGAGCCTTATAGACAAGGTTAAATATTTGTTTAGCAAATGGCCCAAGCTAAAATTCTAAGCGGTTCAATTTTAGGCATTAATGCTCTAAGAGTAGAGGTGGAGGTAGACATTACTAGGGGGCTGCCCGCCTTTATTATTGTTGGTTTACCGGACAAAGCTGTAGAAGAAGCTAAGGAGAGGGTAAAATCAGCGCTTAAAACAATCTCTCAGGAAATTTTCAATAAAAGAATTGTGGTTAATTTAGCACCTGTACAATTTAAGAAAGTAGGTTCGCATTTTGATTTAGCAATCGCCTTAAGCTTACTTTCGGCTAGCGGTTATCTAAGAAAAGAGGCTTTAGAGAAGGTTAAAAATTTTCTTTTTGTGGGTGAGCTGTCCTTGGATGCAAAATTAAGACCCATAAAAGGGGCTTTAGCATTTGCAGAACTTGCCTGCAAGCAGCAAGTGCAAGGTCTCTTCTTACCAAAAGAAAATGCTCAAGAGGCAAAGCTTATCTCTTCTCTTGAGGTTTACGGTATAAATAATTTAAAAGAGTTGTTGGACCATTTAAACGGGTTGATTTCCTTAAAACCTTGCGACTCGCACCCCGCACTTAATTACCAACCATCGCTTGAGACATTTTTAGAAATTAAGGGACAAGCTTTAGCAAAGAGAGCAGCAATAATTGCTGTAGCTGGTGGGCACCATCTTTTTCTTTTAGGACCACCTGGAGTTGGTAAAACATTACTTGCTAAGGCAATCAGAGAAATGCTGCCCCCACTTTCTCTTAAAGAAGCTATTGAAGTAACAAAAATTCATAGTTTAAGCGCCGAAATTTCTTCACCAACATTAATCTTACAACCGCCTTTTAGGGCGCCGCATCATACTACTTCCAAAATTGCCCTTATTGGTGGTGGCTCTCACCCCAAGCCCGGCGAAATTACACTAGCTCATAGAGGAGTGCTTTTTTTGGACGAAGCTCCAGAATTTGATAAATCGGTTTTAGAGGTTTTAAGACAACCGCTAGAGGAAGGTCAGATTTTGGTTTCGCGGGCCGAAGGCAAAGAGCTTTTTCCGGCCGATTTCCTGCTCATTCTCTCCGCCAATCCTTGTCCTTGTGGTTTTTACGGCGATCCTCAAAAAGAGTGTCGTTGCACTTTTAAAGAGAGGCTTAAATATACTAAAAAGCTTTCTGGTCCTCTTTTAGATCGCATAGATCTTTTTGTGTATATGCAAAGATTAAAAAGCGGTGAGATTTTTGAAGAAAAGAGAGAAGATTTTAAAGAAGAGATAATTAAAAAAATTACTCAGGCCAGAGAAAAACAATTGCAAAGACAAGGAAAACTTAATGCTAAACTTTCTGTTTCTGAGATTAAAAAATTAAAAATTGAGAGTCGGGCAGTGGATCGATTAAAAGAGATTATTGAAAAGTTAGCACTTTCTCCGCGAGCGGTACATAGATTACTAAAAGTTAGTCAGACAATTGCCGATCTTGAAGAGGATTCAGCTATTCGCGTTAACCATATCTTGGAGGCAAGTCAGCTTCGCAAAATTGAAGGTTTTTAGCCAATATTAAGTAGTCTAAAAAGCCTACTCCCAAGATCTTCTATGGAGAATACTTTCAGGGAAAGAAGTTTAAAAATGCTAATAATTAAAACTATTCCTAAAAAAGTGTAAAGTGACAGTAAAAGGTCTTTACGAACAAGCGCTAAATCTACTATTTCCTCTTTTGAAGAAGAGGCTATTCTTACTGGCTGGCTTTGAGAAGGGCTGATGTTTGGTTTAGGAGCAAGACCGCTTTCTTTTAAAAGCAGGGAATAGTCTTTTTTAAGTTTTAATTTCTTTTTAGATTTTTTAGACATTTTCAACTTTACTGGAGGCGTCGGTGGGATTTGCACCCACGTATAGCGGTTTTGCAGACCGCCGCCTTAACTTCTTGGCTACGACGCCATTTTCTGGAGCGGGTGAGCGGAGTCGAACCGCCATCTCGTCCTTGGCAAGGACGTATAATAACCGTTATACTACACCCGCAAATCATTTTTTAAATCTTGGTTTTTCTCTATAATTATATTTAACAGAAGCTAATTAATTTGAAAAGCAGATTTGAAGATACTGATAAAAAAACTTACCAAAGAAGCCAAAATTCCCAGTCGGGCCTATCCTGATGATGCGGGGATTGATTTATATGCGCTTAAGGAGGTGGTTTTAGAGCCTGGTAAACTCGCGACCATCCCTACAGGCATTGCGGTAGCTTTACCAAAGGGAAGTGTAGGGCTTATTTGGGATAAATCGGGGCTAGCATCTTCTTTTGGCTTAAAGACTTTGGGTGGTGTAATTGATGAAGGTTATCGTGGCGAGATAAAGGTTTTGGTGATTAATTTAGGAAAAGAAAAAGTGGTAATAAAGAAAGGTAGTAAAATTGCCCAGCTGCTGGTTCAACCGATTTTAAGGCCAGATATAGAAGTGGTAGAAGAACTACCCTCATCTCTTAGAGGTGAACGTGGTTTTGGTTCCTCGGGAGCTTCTTAATCTGTATAAAAGCGTGATCTTTCAGAACTTTTTATCCAGTTTAAAATTTCTAATTTGACTTTTGCTTTATCTCTGGTAAACTCTTCTTATAAAGACGAATTTCTTTCGTCTTTTAATAGAGAAATTAAACAATGAGAATTTTATATTTGCTTGAAGCAATTGTTAGTATTTTGCTTATTACTACTATTCTTTTACAGCAGCGCGGCACATCTATTGGCGGCACTTTCAGCGCTGAGGCAGCAGTGTATCGCAGTTTGAGGGGGCCAGAGAAATTTCTCTTTTTTAGTTCGGCTGTGCTTGCAACAGCCTTTTTGGTAATTGCGGTGCTCATTCTTATAAAGAGCCCATGATTATAGCCAATTTTCGCGCGAAAAGATTAGCAGTTATTATCAAAAATCTTCTCACTCTAATAGATCTTCCCTCGTTTGACTGGTGGAGAAGACATTTTCGGCAGATCCCCAAAAGACTCTTTCGGCTTTATAAAGTTTTTACATTTTGGGATTGGTTCGTTTTGGGGTTAATGCTGATTTTACTTATTGTTGCCAGTCGAGTTTTGTATTTAGAAAGAAGAAATTTTCAGACAATCTTTGTTTCAGAGAGCGGCGGTGAATTAAACATCGGTTTGACACCTCTTCCTTCAAACTTTTATAAGCCTGCTCCCAATAATTTAAGCGATCAGGTGATTAACAAGCTAATTTTTAGCCCGCTTTTTAGGGTGAATGAAGATGGTGCGTTAACTCCTGTGGTTGCTGAAAGTTATGTTTGGGATAGCGATCATAAGATTTTGAGTGTAAAGCTAAAAAAGGCTTTTTTTAGCAACAAAGAGCCCATCACCAGCAATGATGTAAAATATTCTTTTCAAAAAGTGATAGAGAATAAAGGAGTGGGTGCCAGTATTTTTTCGGAAACTAGCTTTGAAATTATTGACGATCAGAATTTTCGCCTCATCCTTAAAGAACCATATGCTTTTTTTGAGCAATATTTAAATTTTCCCATCTATCCAGCTACTTTAGAAGCTTATCCTGCTAAAGAAAAGCCTAATGGCTCTGGACCTTACCGTTTAATAAAGACGGTGGTTGATAAAACCTCAGGAGAACCAAAAGCTATGGAATTGGTGGCCAGGGAGGATTACGTGTTAGGCGAGCCAGGGATTAAAAAGCTTAAGCTCTTTTTCTATAATTCTCAAGAAGAGGTTGAAAAAGCCTACAAAGCCAACAAAATTACTTTTCTTTTTTCTAAGGAGAGTAATCTTTTTGGCCAAAAATTTTCTCTTTTTTTACTCAAAAAACCAACACTTTTTCTTAATACGGCTGTAACACCATTTAATGTGGAAACCGCTAGGAAGGATTTTTTGGCAAAAAAGCCACTCTCTTTATCTACGCCCTTAAAGATCTTAGTTCTTGAGGGAACTGCAAATATAGAGAGTTTAAAAAATTTTTGCCTCTCGGCAAATAATCAGCTGAATATTGTTGAACTCTCGTCTTCAGAATTTCTTAAAGAGCTTAGCAAAGCTGACTATCAAGCGGTGTTTTTGGAAATAGAAGCGGGTCCGCGAGTTGATTTTTATTCCTATTTTCATAGTTCTCAGATTCCCCCAAAGGGGGCAAATTTTAGCAATTTAAAAAATAAAGATGCCGATCTGCTAATTGAAGAGATTAGACACTTATTTGACCAGAAAATTCGTCAAGAAAAACAAGAAAGACTGGAGAAATTACTTGAGGAAATGGCACTTATGAAAGATTTTTCGGATAGTGACTACTATTTATTTACCCCTAAAGACTTTGGGGGAATAAAGAACTTTAAAATTTATTCTCTTTCTGATATATTTCAAAATGTAGAAGAATGGCATATTTTAGTAAAAAAACAGAAGATTAAGAAAATTTATTAACTGAGATAATTGCCGAGGTAGCTCAGTTGGTAGAGCGAAGGACTGAAAATCCTTGCGTCGGCGGTTCGATTCCGCCCCTCGGCACCAGTTAAAAAGCTTTATTTGCAAGGTTAAAAAACAAAAAGGGTTTTGCCCAAAACTTTAGTTTTTTAAATAATTAGCAAATGGCAGACGGCAATTCCCCCAAAAAACTTAAAATTTTTCTACCTTTTGCAGTATTGCTTTTTGTCGGTGTAATTATTTTGCAACGTTTCTCTTTGAAAAACCAAATTGAAGACCTAAAAAGCAGACTTAATGTAGAGAGATTGAACGCTTCTAGTTTGCAAATTCAAATTATTCTTGCTCAAGCAGCTGCAGCTGAGGAGAAGATACAAAGAGTAGAGGAGCTCTCCATTTTTATAATGCGTACCTACTCTAACTCTGAATTTAATTTTAGTCTCGATTTTCCCGAGGTTTGGAATTTTCGAGAGGAAAAACCCGAAAGCGGTCCGTTAAAATTTAGTTTAGTGATTAATTCGCCTGCTGGTTATAATTATTTTGTGGAGATTTATGAACTGCAAAATAAGACTCCTCGTGAGTTCATAGTAAGTTATTATCCAGCTCAGGGTTATAAGGTTCTTGATTTAAAAGAAGAGAATCTTTCAGGAAAGAAGGTAATAAGATTTTATACCGAGCACTCTTCTAAAGACGTACGAGGACTACCTTATTCTTATGGTAATATCGCCCTTCAAAGAGGAGATTATCTTTTTAATCTAAGTAGTTCTCGCGGAAGGACTCCTCAGGAAAAGATGAATAATCCATTTCTAGAGAATATGGTTCTAACGCTGCGGTTAGAATAAAGGTTTTTAAAAAATGGTGGGCGAGAGAGGACTTGAACCTCCACGGCCTAAACGGCCACAGCCTCCTCAAGGCTGCGCGTCTACCACTTCCGCCACTCGCCCTTCTTGGGGATATATTGGAGGGACAGTTTCAATTTTAACAAATTTGTTATCTAGCAACAATTATTTTTGGCAAGTGCCTTTTTGGGTTTTAAAAAACCCTACTGGTGGACGCAGTAGGACTCGAACCTACGAACCTCCTCGGTGTAAACGAGGCGCTCTAACCAGCTGAGCTATGCGTCCTTTTTATATAAATATAGCAGAAAGCAAAATCGTAAAAAAGTCTTCAGTTTCTTTTGGTAGATTTTTATCCTTTATTTTTTAAAAAGAATCAGTTATTTTTATTGATGATGGGTGTTTTAAGACCTTATTTTGATGTTATCCAAAATTATTTTATTTTACTTAAACAATTTTTATTTAAAACCCACCCTACAGCTCCCGAACAGTTTCCTATTAAGTTTTGGATTTTTTTAGCTGGACTGCTTTTTCTTATATTATTGGTCCTTCGTTTTTCTCCTGCTTCTCTAAAAAAGTCTTTTCTTAATTTTCTTCTGACCCTTACTTTTGGTTTCGGATTCTATGTGTTTTTGTGGTGGGAGATGATTCCCTATCTAACAATGCCTCTTTTATGGCTGCCATTGATTTTTTACCTACTGGTAAAATTCTTCTTGATTCTTGTAGCAATTTTTGCTTTCTTTAAAGAGAGGGAAGAAAAAGATGAAAGCAAGATTCAGAAACTTGCTGAATATTTTTGAGGTGATGTTAATTGGTTAAAGATTCAAAAACAACCAAAGAAAAAGAAAAAAAAGAATCAATGGCTCTCCTTTGGGAAGAAATAAAGGATAGTTTTAAAGTTTTTTCCGAGGGAGAGCTGATAGAAGTAACGGTGCTTACTGTTACCCGCAGCCGAATTTGGGTAGACGTTGCAGGGGTAACTTTAGGTTTTATTCCGGAAAGAGAATATTCCTCTAATGTTAAAGAGCTAAAACCTGGTGACAAAATTATGGCCACGGTTATCGCCTTAGAAGACGACCAAGGCTATTTAGTGCTTTCTTTAAAGAGAGCTGAGAGAGAGCGTTCACTCTTTTCTTTGAAAGAAAAATATGACTCTGGACAAACCTTTCCTGTAAAAGTAGTTGATGCCAACAGAGGTGGATTAATGGTAGAAACCTGCGGTGTGGTTGGATTTTTACCAGTCTCTCAACTTGCTCCTATTCATTACCCTAAGGTTGGCAATGATAAAGAAGAGATCTTGAGGCGACTCCAACAATTTATCGGTCAAACCCTTAATGTTAAGGTTATTAACTTTGATAAATCGTTAAACAAGCTTATCTTTAGCGAAAAGGCAGCTATCTCTGAAATTCAAGAAGAAAAAGCCTCGCAACTTAAAATTGGCGAAAAATTAACTGCTACCGTTACAGGTGTGGTTGATTTTGGACTCTTTGTAAGCTTAAAGGATGGTTTAGAGGGGCTAGTTCATATTTCTGAGGTGGCTTGGGAGAGGGTTACTGATCTAAAATCACGTTATAAAATAGGTGACAAAGTAGAAGTTATGGTATTGGCAATAGATCGGGGTAAGATTTCTCTTTCCCTAAAGAGACTGCTGCCTGATCCCTGGATTGAGATTTCTAAGAAGTATAAAGTAGGAGATAAAATAAAAGGTGTAGTGACAAGGGTAACTCCTTTTGGAGCTTTTGTGCGCATTAATAACGAGATTGATGGTCTTGCCCATATATCAGAGCTTTCGGATGAAAAAATTATTGATCCCACAGCTGTGGTTAAAACCGGCCAAGAGTATGAGTTTACAATTATCTCTATAGAGCCAGAAACTCACCGTATAGGTCTTTCTCTTAAAAAGAACCCGATAATTCCTCAAAAGACAGGTTCCTAAAAAATGCAGTTTATTTTTCATACGGACGGTATAAAAATTACCCACAAAAAAGATTCGCTTCTTTTAGGAGAGAATATTTTTATTTCTGATTATCAGATTTTTTATCCAGGAGAGTACGAAATTGGCGGTGTTTTTCTTCAATCAAAAAAGATAGGCAAGAATAATCTTTACAGATTTGAACTTGATGGTTTTTCCATTGTTTACTTTAGAGATGGCAGTGTAATAAACGAAGAGAATAAAGTTCTAAAAGAAAGTGGGACTGGCGATATTTTAATATTAGAGAATATGTCTAAAAAAGAAATGGAGAATTTTATAAATATTTTTGACCCCAAGGTGGTATTTGTGAGAGGTTCTCTTGAGGAATGGCAGGGTTCGGCTATTGAGGTAAAAGAGAATAGCAAGATTAATCTAGACCAAAAAGATCTTCTAGAGAGCGAAAGAAGGGTTTTTGTTTTTTCTTAAGAAAGTTTTGTTTTTCAAAGCAGACAATTTTTGCTATAAAAAAGTCAGAGGGGCTAGTGGCGGAACTGGTAGACGCGCAGCACTTAAAATGCTGTACCGGCGACGGTGTGTGGGTTCGAGTCCCACCTAGCCCACCAGTTGAGTTTATAAAAAATATAAAAACTAAGAGAGTCTTTGGACTATTGTAAATGCGCTATACTACAGGAATAGTTTGGCAAAAGTTTCAAGATTTTTTTAAAAAGAGGGGACATTTGCTTAGACCAGCGGGACCGCTCATTCCTGAGAATGAGGCTTCAGTGTTATTTACTACCGCAGGTATGCAGCAATTTAAACAGTATTACTTAGAGCCTCAAAAAGCCCCCGCGGCGCGCATCATTAGTTGTCAGCCTTGCATTCGGACCACTGATATAGACGAAGTAGGAGATGAAACCCACCTGACCATTTTTGAGATGCTAGGTAATTTTAGTTTTGGTTATCCTCGGCTTCAAGGTTCTTATTTTAAAAAGGAAGCTATAGAATTTGCTTGGGAATTTTTAACTGAAATTCTTAAAATTCCTCCAAAAAGACTACTGGTGACTTACTTTGGTGGTGATAAAGAGATTCCTAAAGACACAGAAAGTCGAGATTGGTTACTAAAAATTACTCGTTTAGAGGAAACAAGGATTCTGCCCCGAGACAGAGAAGAGAATTTTTGGGGTCCCACTGGCGAAAGCGGTCCCTGTGGTCGAACAGTAGAGATTCATATGGACGGAGTGGAGATTTGGAATCTGGTATTTAATGAGTTTCTTTACAAAGACGGTAAATTTTTACCCCTTGAATATTTAGGAGTGGATACCGGCGCAGGTTTAGAAAGGCTGACAGCGCTTCTTAATAATTATTCTTCTGTTTATGACGTAGATACTTTAAAGCCGATTAAAGAGAAGATTGGAATTTCTTCATCTAAGAGCAAGATCATTGTTGATCACTTACGGACAATTGCTCATTTAATTGTGGCTGGGGTTTTTCCTTCTAACAAAGAGCAAGGCTATATTTTACGAAGGCTAATAAGAAGAACTCTCAAAGCTGGTTTAGATCTTAATCTTAAAGAGGAGATTTATAAAGAGCTGTTTATGACTACTGTCTCTATCTGGCAAGAGCGCTATCCTCTTTTAAAAGAAAAACTAGCCGAAATTCTGAGCGTTTTTGAAAAAGAAAAACAAAAATATTTGAGAGTGCTAAAAGCCGGCATCGAAGAGCTTCAGAGACTCTATCAAAAAGACCCGAATCGTGATTGGGGGGAGACAGCTTTTTATCTTTATACCTCCTTTGGGCTACCACCCGAAATGACTTTTGAAGATATCATAAAACTTAGAGGTGAATTGGATTTAGAAGCTGCTTGGCAAGGATTTAAAAAAGCTGAACGTCAACATAAAGAAATCTCTCGTGCAGATTTGCGGCGATTTAAAGGCGGACTTGCGGGCTATTCCCAACAAGAGATTCGCTTACACACCGCTACTCACCTTCTGCAGGCAGCTCTGAGAAAGATTTTGGGAACCCATGTAGTTCAGAAAGGTGCTAATATTAATCCTGAAAGACTAAGATTTGATTTTGCCCATCCGCGTAAACTGACGGAGACAGAGATTGCCAAGATAGAAAGCTTAGTTAATTCTTGGATAGAGAAGGGATTAACCGTTGAGAAAGAGGAGATGAGTAAAGAAGAAGCCTTAAAGAGCGGCGCTTTAGGTGTTTTTTTGGATAGATATTCTGAAAGGGTCTATGTTTATACAATAAAAGACCAAGAAGAGATCGTCTCTAAAGAAATTTGCGGCGGTCCTCATGTGCAAAACACTCGCATGATTGGCAGATTTAAGATTCTTAAAGAAGAATCATCTTCTGCGGGAATAAGAAGGATTAAGGCTACTGTTGAAGCTGGTAAAGTTTTGCTAAAATCTATCTAAGGAGGGCCTATGTCGTTTTTTCATCACAAAGTTAAGGGGCCGCTTAGGTTATTGATCGGTTTCATAATAGTTTTGGTTTTGGTTTTTTTGTCTTTCTATTTAGGTTGGCAAGCGCGGGAAGCTTTTGGCGAAATTCCCCTATTTGGTAGTCTTGTTAGTTTCTAAATTTAAAGAAAGGAGTAGCCTATTTTCTTTAGACTTAAGCGCCAAAAAGCAAATCATGCCATAGCCCTGGATATTGGCACGGAGTTTGTTAAAGCTTTGGTTTTTAGAGTAGAGGAAGATATGGGGACGGTAGTAGGTTATGGCCAATGCCGTCAGAAACTTTCAGATATGCAGGGTGGCGCAGTAACTGATATTGCGGGCGTGATTCATAATTCGGAAGAAGCCCTTTCCCAAGCTTTTGAGGAAGCCAAAGTGAACGCCGAACAGACAATTATCGGGATTGCCGGTGAGCTTGTAAAGGGAATCACTACTACTGTTAATTATGTTAGGCCCCGTTCTAATGCCAAAATTACACCTGCGGAACTTAAAGAGATAATAGAGAAGGTTCAGAAAAAAACCTTCGAGAAGGCACGCTCTATGCTCGCGTGGGAAACAGGCTATTCTGAGGTGGATGTGCAATTAGTTAATTCTGCAATCGTAGATGTGCGGATTGATGGTTACAAGATTACTAACCCGTTGGGCTTTCCTGGTAAAAATATCCAAGTAAGTATTTTTAACGCTTTTGCACCGCTTGTTCATTTGGGGCCAATCCAGACTATTGCTGATGAATTAGGTTTAGATCTATTAGCAGTAGCAGCAGAACCCTACGCTGTGGCTCGTTGCATGGGGCTGGAAGAATCTAGCGAATTTTCGGCCATCTTTATTGATATTGGTGGTGGTACCACCGATATTGCCGTGGTTAGAGCGGGCGGCGTTGAAGGTACAAAGATGTTTGCTTTAGGCGGTAGGAGTTTTACTAGGCGGATTGCTCAGGCTTATGGCCTCTCTTTTGAAGAGGCAGAAGAGAAAAAACTTCGTTACTCAAAAGGCGTGCTGACAGATAAAGAAACAAAACAGATTCAGAAAATTTTAGCGGGCGATATTGAGGTTTGGCTTTCGGGTGTAGAACTTACTCTTCAGGAATTTTCGCGTTCTAGCAGATTAGATACCGATATTTTGCCTTCAAAAATTCTGATCTGTGGCGGAGCCAGCTTATTGCCGGATATTTATCAGGCATTAAACGGTGAAAATTGGTATAAAGAATTACCTTTTGCCAAAAAGCCGGTTGTCCAATTTATAAAACCAAAAGATGTTGCTATGATAAAGGACGAGACAGGTAAGCTGGTCAGTTCCCAACATATTACACCAATGGCGCTTGCTAATTTGGCAATTGATTTATGCGGCGAAGAGAGTGTTCTTACTGCCACATTTAGAAAAGTAGTAGAATCGCTTAAATATTAAAAAGATGCAGACCATTTATTTAGAACCAGACGAAGAAATTACCCAGGTAATAGAAAAACTCTCTTTAAGTAAAGAGAGTCAGGTTAAATTTGTAGTGCCAAAAGGAGCCACTTTGCTCCAGAGTCTTGTTAATCTGAAATTGCTAAAAAAGAGGGCTGATGCTTTAAATAAAGAAATTTTTTTGGTGACCTCGGATAAAATAGGTAGAAACCTAGCTTCGCAGGTAGGTATTTCAGTTTTTTCGGAATCAGGTAAAGAGGTTACTAGTAAACCTAGGGTACGCGAATTGGAAGAAATTCCCACTGTGCCAGGAGTGCGGATTCATCGATATTATCTTCCTAGAGAAGAGAGCGCTGAAAATTCTAAATCCTCAGAAAAGCCAGCAAAAGAAGAAGTAGAAAGAGAAGAGCTAAAAGAGGTGGAGGTTAGCAAGGTAAAGATTCCGAGAGAAAAAGGAGCCGAAGTAGGAGGAGAAATATTAGCAAAAAAAAGGAAGATTGTTTTTTTGATACTTGCTTTGATATTTTTCTTCTCTCTTTTAGGTTTTGCTTACGTTTTTGGCCCTCGTGCCGAGGCCTTAATCTATGTAAAAAGTGAGCCTTATACTCTGGACTTAACCATTGAAGCGCGGCGCGATCAAAAAGACTACGATCTAGAGAATGCTAAAATTCCTCTTCAGGTTTTAGAGGTGGAAAAGACTGTAAGTCAAGAATTTGCAGCCACCGGTAAAAAAGAAGTGGGCGAAAAAGCGAAGGGCAATATTATTGTTTATAACAGCTGGGATCAAAATCCTCAGACGCTAGTTGCCGGTACACGTTTTGTCGCTGAGGGTAGCGGTAAGGTTTTTAGAACCTTAAGTGATGTAACCGTACCCGGTGCCAGTCTTTCTCTTCGAGAGGGCCAGATTAACATTAATCCTTCTTCCGCTACCGTAGCTGTTGAAGCAGATGCCCCAGGTGATTCTTACAATATTGGGCCTACAAGATTTATTATCCCTGGGCTTCCAGAGGAGAAACAAAAGAAGATTTACGGAGAATCGAAGGCCCCCATGACTGGCGGAGTTTCAAAAGAGGTGACAGTGGTTTCGGATAAAGATATTAATGAAGCCCGAAAAACCTTAAAAGAGAAGGCCATACTTCAGGCTAAGGAGGCTTTAGGAGGTGACCCTGAGAAACTGATTTTGGAAAATGCTGAAGAAAATGAAATTGTCAATGAAAAATTTTCCGCAAAAGCTGGCGCAGAGACAGAAAAGTTTAAAGCTGAGATTACTCTGAAAGAATCATTACTTGCGATTTCTAACAAGGATTTTAAAAATTTTCTTGAAGACCTTGCCCAGAAAAATGCTCCTGAAGATAAGAACCTGGTTTTAAAAATAGAGGGAGAAGTAAAACCCAAGACCAGCGAAGCTTCTGTGAAAGAGGGTTGGGCAAAGCTAAATGTGGTTTTGTCTGCGTTGGTTTATGCTAAGATTGATAAAGAAAAGATTCAAAGCGATCTTGTTGGCAAAAACAGAGAGCAGGCAAGAACGGTTTTGGCTTCTCAACCGGCAGATCGAATTGAAATTAGAGTGACTCCCAGTTTTCTTAAACGGTTACCATTGAGAAAAGAACAGATAAAAGTAATTGTAAAGACTCTTTAGATGGCAGTTTTAGGGATTGATTTAGGAGAAAAAAGAGTAGGAATAGCTATCTCTCGCTCTAGGCTTTTAGCCGAGAGATATGCTCTTTTGGAGTTTTCCAAAAACATCCTTAAGGACCCTGCTGGTTTTGAAGATTTGGTGACTAGGCTGAGAGCTATTCTTAGGCGAGAAGAGGTTGATCTTTTGGTTGTTGGTTTACCCCTTCTTGCTGATGGTTCGCTTTCAGAATTTGCCAAAAAGATAAAAAATCTTGCCCAAAAGCTAGGATTTCTTTTAGGGGTAAAGGTGGAGTTTGAAAACGAAGCTTATTCTAGTGAACCGGGAACAAGCGATGACGAAGCGGCTAGATTGATTCTTGAGCAGTATCTAAATAGTAAACGAAGAAAGTGAGAATCCTTTTTCGTTTACTATTTTTAATCTCTTTTTGCGGATTAGTAATTCTTTTCTTAGGTTTTTTTGGAGAAAAATCTTTAAATAGGTTGATTTCTTATATTACTCAAAAAAGCCGATATACCTCTGTTACTATTATTGAAGGTTGGAATCGTCAGGAGATTGCTAGGGCTCTCAAAGAGAAGGGTGTTTTTCTAGACGAAAAAGATTTTTTAAACAAAACCGCCGATCTTGAAGGTTATCTTTTTCCAGATACTTATTTATTTCTTAGGGGTAGTACCCCCCAAGAAGTAATTGAGACGCTAACCAAGAATTTTCAGAAAAAAACCAAAGATTTAAATCCCTCCAAAGAGGAAATTATTTTAGCCTCTATCTTAGAGAGAGAAGCAAAGAACTTTGAAGAGAAAAGAATTATTGCTGGTATCTACCTAAAACGAAAGGCAATGGGCATACCCCTACAAGCCGATCCTACAGTTCAATATGCTAAATATGTAGATTTAGGTCTAGCACCAATTATTGATGGCAAGGCCAACTATTGGGCACCTATTACTCAGAGTGATTACTATTCTGTAAAATCAGAGTATAACACTTATTTGCATAAAGGCTGGCCTAAGGGCCCTATTTGTAATCCCGGCCTGGAGAGTATCAAAGCTGCTATTTCTCCTAAAGAGACAGATTATCTTTACTTCTTTCATAGAGATGGGCAGATTTATTTTTCAAAAACGCTAGAAGAACATCAAGAAAAACAGAAACTTTACTCTAAGTAGAAGAAAGTTTTCTAAAGACTTCAATTTAAACAATTTCTTTGCTAAGTTCAAATTGATGGCTTCTTTAAGAGATTATTTTTCCTTAGATATTGGCATTGATTTAGGTACGGCCAATACACTTGTCTATGTTCGTGGTAGAGGGATTGTTATTAATGAATCTTCGGTGGTAGCGATTGATAATCGAACAAAGGCAATTTTAGCTATTGGTGACGAAGCTAAAAAAATGGTAGGTAAAACACCGGCTCATATTACAGCCATTCGGCCGTTGAGGGACGGAGTGGTTTCCCATTTTGAAGTCACTGAAGAGATGCTTCGCTATTTTATCGAGAAGGCTTCTACTAGCAGACTACGAAAGCTTTTGCGTCCGCGTGTGATAGTAGGGATTCCTTACGGTGTGACCGAGGTAGAACGCCGAGCAGCTGAAGAGGCGGCTTTAGCAGCTGGCGCCGGACAGGTTTATTTAATAGAAGAACCTATAGCGGCTGCCATAGGTGCCAACCTACCTATTCAAGAAGCTACAGGTTCAATGATTGTAGATATTGGTGGCGGTACAACCGAAGTAGCGGTTATCAGCTTGGGAGGTGTGGTGGCTTCAAGATCGTTAAGAATTGCTGGTGACGAGATGAATGAAGATATTATTAACTTTGCTCGCGATCACTTCAATATTCTTCTTGGTGAAAGAACTGCAGAGGAGATTAAAATTAAAATCGGCAGCGCCTTTCCTTTATCTTCACCCTTAAGAACAATAATGCGCGGTAGAGATTTGCTGACGGGATTGCCCAAAGAGATTGAGATTACAGACGAAGCCATTAGAGAAGCTTTAGAAAAATCGGTTTCAGTGATTGTAGAAACGATCAAAGCGACTGTGGAAGAGGCACCAGCAGAGCTTGTGGCTGATATAATGGAGCAAGGAATTGTGCTTACTGGCGGGGGGTCGCTGCTTAGGGGTCTTGATAAACGGATTGCTGAAGCTACTAATATTAAAGTTTATGTTAGTAAAGAACCTTTAACCGCTGTGGTAAGAGGAACAGGCTTAGTTCTGGAAGATTTAAACAATCTCAAAGACGTGCTTCTTCCTTCTACTTTAGAGAGTAGCTACAAGTAAATGAATTATCATTAACTATGAGAATAAAAGAGAGGAAAGAGGAAGAAAGAATCTCTTTTTGGCGCTACTTTGTGGTGTTGCTAATTCTTTTGCCTGTCTTGTTTTTAATCAGTCTTTTTTCGCCTTTGAAAAGTTGGACTAGAAATATATTTTTACCTTTCGGAAGAGTCTTTCAGGATTCTTTGTGGGGCGTCAAAAAAGTCTTTTTAAGAGTAAAAATTCTTAAAGAAACCGAAAAGGAGAATACTTTACTAAAAAAAAGATTACTGGTTCTTATGCAAGAAAATGCAGCTTTAAAAATGAGGAATGAAGAGCTTATTGCCTTACTTAAAGATAGTTATGTGAGTCTGGAAGAGACTCCAAAGAAGAAGATTTTTGCCCGGGTAATAGGTAGAGAGCCCGCTACCTTTTTAAGAGAGATTGTTTTAGATAAAGGCAGCAAAGACGGAGTAGAAGTGGGACAAGCTGTAACTATTGATGGTGTTCTTATTGCCAAGGTAGAAGAGGTTCAGCGAGACGCGGCTAAGGCTTTGTTTATTAATTCCTATTTGGCAATCACTCAAGTGAGACATAATCAGAACCGAATTACAGCTACTGCTCGTGGAGGGATAGGCGGATTAAGAATCTTTAACTTTCCCAAAGAGGCTTCACTTGCTGAAGGAGATCTTTTTGTTACTTCAGGGCTGGATCCTAAAATTCCTGCCGGGCTCATTGTGGGCACAGTCAAAAAAGTTTTCGATAGCAAAGCTTCTTTCTTTAAAGGAGCAATTTTAGAGCAACCCTATGATTCTTTACCAGAGAATGTAATTATTTACGGAAAATGAAAATTTGGCAGTTTTTTCTTTTAATTTTTTTGATCCTCTTTATATTGACATTTTGGCCTGTCAATTTTTGGTTTTTACCTGACTTGAGTATATTTCTCATCCTTCTTTTAGCTATTTTTTGGCTGAAGATGGATTCTCCCATATTTTTACTTTTGGGTTTCTTTCTTCTCGTAATTTTTAGTTACTCCTCTTTGTTCTTTTTGGCTGCGGATATTCTTTTACCTTTATTGGTTTTTATATTTTTTCGGGCTTTCTTGGGAACAAGCTTTTCTTTGTTAACAATTGCTGCCTTTTTCAGTTTTTTAATAAGATTTTTCATAGGGACCCTCTTTCTTTATAAAAACTTGGGTAGAGAGGGCAGTTTATATCTGGCTTGCCTTAACTTTTTAAGTTTTAGTCTTCTGCTTTTGTCGGTAGTTCTTTTTTCTAAACTAAGAAAAACTAAAACACCAAGACTAAAGACTCTATGAATATCTTTGGAGATTTTTATGACAACCTTAATGGCGAGAAGGGCAAGCGGTATATTAAAGAGCTTGATAATTTAGAGATAGAATATACACCTCCCCAAAAAAGAGGTAGTAGAATAAAAGAAGAGGGCGGTCGTACTCGTTTGCCTTGGCTTTACATTCTTCTAGGAATAATAGGCTTACGACTCATTCTTGGGCTTATAACCCTTCAGGTGGTTTATGGTTTGGAATTTAAACAAAAAGCGCAGCAGACTCGTCTTAAAAAAGTTTATCTTGCGCCTGTAAGAGGTATTATTTTGGACAGCAAGGGCCAACCTTTGGTAGAGAATTTTCCTTCTTTTAATCTGGGGATTATTCCGGCTGATTTACCAAAGTTAAAGACTGAGAGAGAACGGCTTCTAAAAAAACTGGCAGATGATCTTGGGCTTTCATTTACAGAGATAGAGAAGGCTCTTGAGAATAAAGAAGGAGCGCTTGAGCCCATTATTTTAAAAGAAGATATTCCTCGGGAGGAAGCTTTGGTCTTGGAAGAGAAACTACTGGGGGAAAAAGGGGTTAGTCTTTTTATCAGCACCTATCGACAATACCAAAAAATCGCTGGACTGTCGCATATTCTGGGTTATACGGGTAGGATGACAGAGGAAGATATAAAAAAACACCCTGATTATTTACCTACAGAAATTATCGGTAAAAGCGGCATTGAAGCAAGCTATGATCAAGAGTTAAGAGGTATGCCAGGAGAGGAAAAATTAGAAATTACCCCCTTGGGAGAGGTGCGTAGTGTTTTAGAGAGAAGAGAAGCAAAAAACGGGAGTAATATTCAACTTTATTTAGATACCGAACTTCAACAAAAAGTAGCCGAAGCTCTGAGGGCAGGAATGGAAAAATCTCAGGCTCACGCAGGTGCTGCAGTGGTAATGGATGTAAATACTGGCGGTATTCTTGCTTCGGTTTCTTTTCCCGATTTTGATAATAACCTGTTTTTTAAAGATAAAGAAGGTAAAGAGATTAAAAAACTTCTTGAAGACAAAAATGCTCCTCTGCTTAATCGGGTAATTGCTGGACAATATCCTTCTGGTTCCACAGTTAAACCATTTATTGCTGCAGCGGCCCTTGAGGAACGTATAGTTTCAGACAAATTGCGGCTTATTACCCCAGCCTATATTGAGATTGGTCAGTGGAAATTTTTAGACTGGAAACCTCACGGTTCTGCAGATATTAGACAGGCTATAGCTGAATCTAACAATATTTTCTTTTACGCACTAGGCGGCGGTTATGATAAAATTCCGGGCCTGGGAGTTGATCGGATTAAAGCTTATTTAGAACGCTTTGGTTTTGGTTCCCCAACAGGTGTAGATATTCCTGGTGAGGCAAAAGGGCTTATTCCCGATCCCCAATGGAAGAAAAAGACAAAAAATGAAGGGTGGTATATCGGGGATACTTATAATCTTTCCATTGGTCAAGGCGACTTTTTAGTAACGCCGTTACAATTAGTAAGAGGTATTGCTGCTATAGCCAATGGTGGTAAGCTTCTTCAGCCTTATTATGTTTCAGCCATTTTAGATGAGGAGAATCGGGTTTTAAAGACCTTTGCCCCTAAAGTTTTAAGTGAAAATTTTATTGCTAGCGAAAATTTAAAAATTGTTAGAGAAGGAATGAGGCAAGCGGTAGAGTCAGGAACCGCCCGTCCTTTGCAGTCCGTGGCGGTTCCAGTAGCAGCAAAAACAGGGACAGCCCAATTTAGTAATTTGGAAAAGGAGAAAACCCATGCTTGGACAGTAGCTTTTGCTCCTTTCGATAATCCCCAAATTGCTGTCGCGGTGCTAGTGGAGGGAGGCGGTGAATCCTTCGAGGTGGCAATCCCAATAGTAAAAGAGATTTTAGAATTTCGCTTTGGTAAGAAAGAATAAGAGCTCAAAATTTTTATTAACTGGAAAGAGGGCCTTGACAGTTAGATTTTAATTATTTAATATCTTTCATAATATAAGTTAACCAACAAGTTATTTTTGGAATTGTAAAAATGGAACAAAAACCCTTTTACATTACAGAGGAAGGTCTCAAAAAGTTAAAGGAACAGCTTTATTTTTTGGAAAAAGTTCAACGTCCAAAAGTGGCTGAGCGGATCAAAGAAGCTCGCAGTCACGGAGACCTCTCTGAAAATGCAGAATACGACGCCGCGAGAGATGAACAATCTTTTATTGAAGGTCAGATTGCGGAATTGAAAGATAAGATAAAAAGAGCCAAGATTATAGAAAAGAGACACTCGGAGGTGATTGGTGTAGGTTCTACAGTGGAAGTGGAGAGCGAAGGCGAGAGGGAAACTTTCTTTTTGGTAGGTCCTGAAGAGGCAGATCCTGCTAGCGGCAAAATCTCTATTGATTCGCCAATTGGTAAAGCTTTATTAAACCACAAAGCAGGCGACAGAATTACGGTCTTGACACCAGCTGGTGAGTTTGTTTATAAAATTATTAAGGTTAGCTAAGCTTTTTGATAAAAAGCTTGATTTTCAATATTAATATTTGCTACCCTCTAAAATAAGCCCAGAGGGAAAATTTTGGAGAAGATTTTAAAAATCAATAAACCATACACATATTACCAACATAAAAGAATAGCTTTTTTAAAAGCATTAATTTGAAGTTGATTAATTAATAGACAAACTTGAAGCCGCATCTTTTTTCGAAGAAAGTAATTTATTTAAGTCTTAATTTAAATTTAACGTGGAGTCGAGATGCAAAATAAACGAGGCTATTTTAATAGTTCTGGAGATTTTTTTTCTGCCCTACCTAATCTTACAGAGGTTCAAATAAAATCCTACCAGTCTTTTTTAAAAGAAGGTTTAAAGGAGCTTCTAGAAGAGGTCTCGCCTATTGAAGATTTCACAGGTAAGAATTTAGCCCTTTCATTTTTGGACTATAAATTTGAAGATCCACCTTATGACGAAAATACAGCTAGGATAAAAAATTTAACTTATAAGGCACCTCTTAAGGTAAGGGCCTCGCTGCTTATTAAGCCTACGGGAGAGATAAAAGAGTCAGAGGTTTTTTTGGGTGATTTCCCTATGATGACCCAACGAGGTACTTTTATTATTAATGGCGTTGAGAGAGTAGTGGTTTCTCAAATTGTGCGCTCATACGGTATTCTATTTGTTTGCGAAAACGGTCCTAATAACCGAAAGCTTTTTGGGGCCAAGGTAATTCCTCTAAGAGGCGCCTGGTTAGAATTTGAGACCTCGGCGAAGGATGTAATTTCGGTAAAAATAGATCGTAAACGCAGATTGCCTGTAACCACTTTCTTAAAAGCCCTGAAAGGTTTTTCGGACCAAGAGATTTTAGAGCTTTTTGCAGATGTAGACAACAACGAAGAGCACAGATATATTGCAGCCACATTAGCTAAAGATACTGCAAAAAATCAGGAAGAAGCCTTAGTAGAGGTTTATCGGCGTATTCGACCAGGTGATATTGCTACACCGGAGTCTGCCCGTATTTTTCTAGAAGCATTATTTTTTCATCCCAAGCGTTTTGATCTGGGAAAGGTGGGTCGTTACAAGATCAATCAGCGTCTTAATCTCGACACCCCCAATACTGCTGAGAATCGAGTATTTAAGATAGAAGATTTAATTGAGATTATAAAAGAACTCATCCGCCTTAATAACGATCCTTTGGCTGAACCTGACGATATTGATTCGCTTAAAAATCGCCGCATCAGAGCGGTGGGTGAGCTTGTTCAGAATAAGGTTAGGGTAGGCTTTTTAAGACTTGAACGAATTGTTCGTGATAGAATGGCGGTAGCAGACCTAAGTAGTGTGACACCTAATCAACTAGTCAATGCTAGACCAATTGCAGCGGTTTTGCAAGAATTTTTTGCTTCTTCTCAGCTTTCTCAATTTATGAATCAACCTAATCCAGTAGCCGAGATTGAACATAAAAGAACTTTGTGTGCTACTGGTCCAGGTGGTTTAAGTAGAGAAAGAGCGGGCTTTGATGTTCGCGATGTCCACACTTCTCACTACGGAAGAATCTGTCCAGTAGAGACCCCAGAAGGTCCCAATATTGGTTTGGTTGGTTTTTTGGCCACTTATGCTCGTATCAACGAATATGGTTTTATTGAAACCCCTTATCGTAAGGTAATTCATGAGAATGGCAAAGCCAAGGTAAGCAAGGAAATTGTTTGGTTAGACGCTGCTCAAGAAGAAAGGGCTATTATTGCTCCTGCTTCTACTAAAGTCAGTGAGGATGGCTATATTGTTGAGAAAAAATTAATAGTTCGTAAATACGGCGAGCCAAAGATAGAGAGTGTGGAAAAAATAGAGTATATAGATGTTTCCCCTATGCAGACCATTGCGGTGTCTACTTCGCTTATTCCCTTCATTGAGCACGATGATGCTGTAAGAAGCTCAATGGGCGCTAATATGATGAAACAGGCTGTACCCGTATTAAAGCCAGAAGCACCCATTGTGGGCACAGGGATGGAAGCAATTGTGGCTCAAAGTTCGGGACATCTCATTGTGGCACCAGAAGATGGGGAGATTATCGAAGCCACAGCTGATAGCATTACTTTGCTTACTAAAAATAATGAGAAGAAAACTTTTCGTCTGCAAAAGTTTGTACGTTCTAACCAAGCTACCTGTATTGATCAGCGACTTCGCTGTAAGACTGGTGACAAGGTAAAAAAGGGTGATATCCTGGCAGACTCCAACTCCACAGATGATGGAGAGCTGGCCTTGGGTCAGAATCTTTTGGTCGGTTTTCTCTCTTGGTATGGTGCTAATTATGAAGATGCCATTATTCTTTCCGAAAGATTGGTCAGAGACGACATTTTTAGCTCTATTCATATTGAAAAATACTCTATTGAGGTAAGAGAAACAAAACTGGGACCGGAATTAATCACTCGCGATATTCCCAATGTAAGTGAAGAAGCACTTGCCAATCTTGATGAGATGGGCATTGTTCAGATAGGTGCGGAAGTGGAAGCAGAGGATATTTTGGTAGGCAAAATTTCTCCAAAGGGCGAGACAGAGCCAACCGCCGAAGAAAGGCTTCTTAGAGCAATTTTTGGCGAAAAAGCCAAAGATGTTCGAGATTCTAGTCTAAGATTACCCTATGGCGAAAAAGGTAAAGTGGTAGACGTGAGGATTTTTGATAAAGAAAAAGGCGATGAATTACCTGCTGGAGTAAATCAAGTTGTTGAGGTTTGGGTGGCACAACTGAGGAAAATCTCGGTGGGAGATAAATTGGCAGGGCGCCACGGTAACAAAGGAGTTATTTCAGTGATTGTCCCGGTGGAAGATATGCCTTTCTTAGAGGATGGTACACCGCTAGATATCATTCTTAATCCTCTAGGAGTCATCTCTCGAATGAATCTAGGTCAGATTATGGAGACTATTTTGGGTTGGGCAGCTGATAAACTTAATTATAAAGTAGCTTCTCCAGTCTTTCAGGGAGTAAGCCTTTCGGAGATCGCTCAAGAGTTAGAGAAAGCCGGCCTTCCCAAAGATGCGCGCGTGACTCTTTATGATGGTTTTAGCGGTCTTCCTTTTGCAGAAAAGGTTACGGTAGGAAAAATTTACATGCTGAAGCTGAACCACTTGGTAGATGACAAGGTGCACGCACGCTCTATTGGGCCTTACTCAATGGTGACTCAACAACCTTTAGGTGGTAAAGCCCAATTTGGTGGCCAACGCTTTGGCGAAATGGAGGTTTGGGCGCTTGAAGCTTATGGAGCGGCTCATACCCTTCAAGAAATGCTTACTATCAAGTCTGATGATGTAGTAGGTAGATCCAAAGCCTATGAAGCCATTATTAAAGGAGAGCCCATTCAAAAACCCTCTATTCCTGCTTCCTTTAATGTTCTTGTAAAAGAACTGCAGTCGTTGGCCCTTTCGGTAAGACTTTACAAGGCCGAAGATGGCAAACTTTTACCATTAAAAGACGAAACATTAGAGCATGCAAAGCGTATTCGGAATGTTGTGGCTGCCAGTCAGGCGCGTGAACCTTCACGAGAAGAGGCAGATCTCTTGGATGAGTTAGAAGAGATGGAGCCCGCGGTTGAGATTGAGAGTCTTTCTGACAAAGAGGCAGAGGAGAATAAAGAATCTGAAGAAAAACCCTCGCAAGAAGTTGAAAGCTTTATTTAGTAATTAAAACTTAAGGAGTCTTTATGGCAGAAGATACAAAATTACTTTCTACCAATATCCCCAAAGAAAAAGAGAGACCAATAGCTACCAACTCCCAGGTAGAAAAAAGTTTGCTCGAAGAAGACCGCCAGGAAAAACAAGAAAAAAGAAGCGAAGAGACTTCTTCTGTTCTGAAGGATCAGGAAAAATTTGACGCTTTGGGTATTGCAATAGCCTCACCAGAAGAGATTTTATCCTGGTCCTACGGAGAAGTTTTGAAACCAGAGACAATGAATTATCGAACCCTCAAACCCGAGAGGGATGGTCTCTTCTGTGAACGGATTTTTGGACCAGTCAGAGACTTTGAGTGTTATTGTGGAAAATATAAAAAAGTAAGATATCGGGGGATTATTTGCGATAAATGTGGCGTAGAGGTGACTCGTTCTCTAGTTCGTCGGGAACGGATGGGACATATTAATCTTGCTGTTCCTGTAGCTCACACCTGGTATGTAAGAGGCGTGCCATCAGTTTTGGCTACAGTTCTAGATATTCCTGTCAATGATTTAGAGAGGGTGATTTATTTCGCCGCTTTTATTATTCTTTCGGTCAACGAAGAATTGCGTAAACAATTGTTATCCGATCTAGAAAAAGAGTATAAAGAGCTCAAAAGCAAGAAACTGGACAATTTGAATGTGAAACCAGAAGAGATTGAAGCTACTTATAGAGAAACAAAACAGGAATTATTATCTTTAGCGCCCTTAAAGACTCTTTCAGAGAATCAATATTATAATATCTCTCTGAAATACGGCAATTTAGTTAAAGTAGGTATTGGCGCTGAGGCTATCCTTGAACTTCTTAAGCGTATTAATGTTGATAAAACTATAAAAGAATTAGAGGAAGAACTTAAAAAAACCAGCGGTCAAAATAAAAAGCGGCTCTTTAAGAGGCTAAAGATTTTACGCTCTTTTAAGGAGAATAATATTTTGCCTGAATACCTTATTCTGACAAAGTTACCAGTATTGCCCCCAGATCTTAGACCAATGGTTCAGTTGGATGGTGGTCGTTTTGCCGCTTCTGATTTAAACGATCTTTATAGACGGGTCATTAACCGTAATAATCGCTTAAAGAGGCTTTTAAATCAAGGGGCGCCCGAAGTGATTGTTCGCAATGAAAAACGAATGCTTCAGGAGGCGGTGGATGCTTTAATTGATAATGAAGCACGCCACGGACGACAGCCAGCAGCAACAGTTTCCGGTAAACGGAAGTTGCGCTCGCTCTCGGATATGTTAAGAGGTAAGCAAGGGCGCTTTCGCCAGAATCTTTTGGGTAAAAGAGTAGATTATTCAGGTCGATCTGTTATTGTGGTTGGACCTAAATTGAAGATTGATGAATGCGGTTTACCCAAAATTATGGCATTGGAACTTTTTAAACCATTTATTATTGGCCGTTTAATTAGCGAAGGCTATGTTCACAATGTAAAAAACGCCGGGCGCATGATAGAGAGGCAAGAACCAGTAGTCTGGGATATTTTGGAAAGCATTGTTAGTAACCATTATGTGCTTCTTAATCGTGCGCCTACATTACATCGTTTAGGTATTCAAGCTTTTAAACCTGTGCTGATTGAGGGTAAAGCTATTCAAATTCATCCACTGGTTTGTGAAGCGTTTAATGCTGATTTTGATGGTGACCAGATGGCTGTTCATGTACCTCTTTCCGAACAGGCTAAATATGAAGCTGAGCATATTATGGCTTCAGTAAATAATTTTCTTAAACCAGCCTCGGGAGAGCCTACTGTGTCACCCAGACAGGATATGGTACTTGGGCTTTATTATTTGACGGAAATTGTTGAAGGTAAAAAAGGTGAAGGTAAGGTTTTTGCCTCTCCTTACGAAGCCCTAATGGCTTACGAAAATTCCCTTATTGATATTGCCGCCAAAATAAAGGTCAAGATGGGTGATGAACTTATTGAGACTTCGGTGGGAAGAATTATTTTTAACAGTTATTTGCCCAGTGATTATCCTTTTGTCAACGAGTTGGTGGAAAAGAAAAAGATTAGAAAAATTATTTCCGACATCTTCCAGCGCTACGGCAAAGAAATAGTAGCAGGAGTTTTGGATGCTCTTAAAGATTTAGGTTTTCGCTATGCCACTTTGTCAGGCGCTACTTTCTCTATGGAAGATTTGATGACTCCTCCCGATAAAGAAGAGATTCTTAAAGAGGCTGAAGCTGAGCTGGCGGTGATTGATCGTCAGTACAATCGTGGTCTTATTGCTGAAGAAGAGAGATATCAAAGAATAATAGAGTTGTGGATGCAGACCACAGCCAAGATCCAAAAATCAATGCTTGCTCACTATAATAAACAATCCCCCATTTATAAAATGATTCTTTCAGGAGCTAGGGGCTCAGTAGGGCAACTTGCTCAGATGGCAGGCATGAAGGGATTAATGGTAGATCCGGCAGGTAACATTATAGAGCTACCCATTCGTTCTAATTTTAAAGAAGGTCTAAATGTTTTTGAGTACTTTATTTCTACCCATGGTTCTCGGAAAGGTCGCACAGATACTGCGCTGAGAACTTCTGAATCAGGATATCTTACCCGCCGTTTGATTGATGTAGCCCAGGATATTATTGTGACTATTGAAGATTGCGGATCTCAAGAAGGCTTAACTATTGACGCCAGTGAAAGCGAAATAGTCTCTGAGAAATTTGCCCAAAGGCTTTCCGGTAGAATTCTAAATGAGGATGTGCTCTCTTACAAGAAGGGTACTTATATTACCGATGAAATTGCCGAAGAGATTGAAAAGGCAGGTATAGAAAAAGTTAACGTGCGCTCAGTGATTTACTGCAAAGCGCCTTTTGGGGTCTGCCAGAAATGTTATGGAAAAGATCTGGCTACCGGTAAAATGGTGGAATTGGGAACAGTGGTAGGTATTATGGCTGCTCAAGCCATTGGTGAGCCGGGCACTCAGTTGACAATGAAAACTTTCCACATGGGAGGAGTGGCTGGCGTAGACATTACCACTGGTTTACCACGAGTGGAAGAGCTTTTTGAATGTCGAACACCGAAGAATCCGGCTGTTCTGGCAGAGATTAGCGGTTTGGTTACGATTGATCATAAAGAGGGTGTAAATATTCTTACCATTACTGCACCTGATTATGAAAAAGAAGAACACAAAATCACCAAAGAGAGTAAACTGGCAGTGAAAGCTGGAGAAAAGGTCAGACCTAAGGATATTCTTTTTAGCGAAGGAGAAAGAGTTGTAAGGGCCAGCCTCGAAGGAATAGTGGAGATTCAAAACGATATGTTGATTGTAAAGAGTCTACATAAGAAGATGCGCCGATATGAGGTTCCAGAGAACGTAGAATTAAAGGTGAGTTCAGGAGAAATGGTAGAGGTTGGCGACCAACTTACTGAAGGACATTGGGATTTAGCTTCTGCGTTAAAGATTGTGGGTAAATCGCGTTTGGCAAGCTACATCATTCGTGAGATAAAGAGTATTTACGCTTCTCAGGCTCAGAACATCAGCGATAAGCATTTAGAGATCATTTTGCGACAAATCTTTTCTAAAGGTAGGGTACTCAATCCTGGAGATTCAGAATATTTAGTAGGCGATATTGTTTCGCTTAAAGAGGTAGAAAGAGTCAATAAAGAATTGGCTAAAAATAATAAGAAAAAGGTAACAGTTGAACCTATGGTTATGGGAATCACCAAGGTGGCTTTAAAGACTGATTCTTTCCTCTCGGCTGCTTCTTTCCAAGAGACTATCAATGTTCTTATTGAGACGGCTGTAGAGGCAAAGATTGATAGACTGCGTGGACTTAAAGAGAATGTGATTATTGGGCGCTTAATCCCGGCTGGTACTGGCTTTAGGCCAGAGAGATATACCAAAGAAGAAAGTTGCTAGAAATAAGTATTTCTGCTAGGATAAATTTTAAATGCCTACTATTAATCAACTCGTAAAAATCGGTCGAAAGCCCAAAAAGAAAAGAACAAAGACGCTGGCCTTAAAGCGTATTTTTAACTATTTAAAAAATAAGGCCTATTTTTTGAAAAAAGGCGCGCCTCAAAAAAGAGGTGTGTGTATTAAGGTTGGTACTACTACCCCCAAGAAGCCAAACTCAGCTTTAAGAAAATTTGCTCGCGTAAAGCTTTCTTCCGGGATGGAAGTGAATGCCTACATTCGTGGTGAAGGACATAATTTACAGGAGCACTCAGTAGTGTTAATTCACGGGGGTCGTGTTAAAGATCTACCGGGGATGCGTTATCGTATTATTCGAGGTAAACTAGATGCAGCTGGGGTAGAAAAACGCCGACAAGGACGCAGCCTCTATGGTGCTAAAAAGCCTAAGAGTTAAAGATGAGAGGAAAGTCGCGCTACAAAAAAAGAGTTTTACCGCCAGACAAACGTTATCACTCACCTATTGTGAGTAAGTTTATTAATATGGTAATGAAAAACGGAAAAAAAAGACTGGCCGAAAAAATAGTCTATAGAGCTTTAGAAAAAGCCTCTTCTGAGCTCAAAAAAGAGCCGTTGGAAATTTTAGATGTTGTTCTTAAAAACGTGGGACCTCTTTTAGAGGTAAGGCCTCGACGCATCGGTGGTGCTACTTATCAAGTACCTGTAGAAGTTCCACCAGAAAGAAGAATTACTTTAGCATTACGCTGGATTATTCATATTTGTCGCGATCGTCAAGGTAAAAGCATGGAGGAATTTTTAGCTGAAGAGTTGATAAATGCCTATAAAAACCAGGGCGCAGCTGTTAAAAAGAAGGAGGATACCCACAAGATGGCTGAGGCTAACAGAGCTTTTGCTCACCTAGCGCGTTTTTAATAGTTTTCTTTTTAATTTTTTATGATTTAGAAACTTTTTTTAACATTAAGCAAGATGGAGAGAGAATATATATTAGAGAAAGTTCGCAATATTGGAACCATTGCTCATATTGATGCCGGCAAGACCACTGTTACGGAGGCAATTTTATATTTGACTGGCAGAGTACATAAGATAGGCGAAGTACATGAGGGCGAGGCTACTATGGACTGGATGGAGCAGGAAAAAGAGCGAGGTATTACTATCACTTCGGCAGCTACCACTTGTTTTTGGAAGGGGCACAGGATTAATATTATCGACACACCAGGCCATGTGGACTTCACCGTGGAAGTAGAAAGATCATTGCGGGTTTTGGATGGAGCAGTAGTGATCTTTGATGGCAAGATGGGAGTAGAGCCTCAATCGGAAACCGTCTGGCGTCAAGCTGATAAGTATTCTGTGCCGCGCATTTGTTTTGTAAATAAAATTAATCAGACCGGTGGCGATTTTTATAAGTCATTAGAATCAATTCGCAAACGACTCTCCCCTAATTCTTATCCTATTCAACTGCCTATTGGTTTTGAGCAGAACGTGAGGGGGGTGGTAGATTTGGTAACAAGAAAGGCTTATGTCTATGAGCACTATACTGATAAGAAATTGCAAGAAATAGAAATGCCGGCAGAGATGAAAGAGTCGGTAGAGAAATATCGCAAAGAGCTTTTAGAAAAGGTAATAGAAGCAGATGATAACTTGATGCTTAAATATCTTGAGGGTGGCGAGATTAGCGAGGAGGAGTTTAAATTAGCCATTAGAAAGTCGGTACTTAAAGGCAACTTTTATCCTGTATTGGGCGGTGATGGCCGAGGAGTAATTGTAGAAACCTTACTTGATGCTATTGTAGATTACTTACCTTCTCCCTTGGACTTGCCACCAGCCAAAGGTGTTAATCCCAAGAGTGGTGAAGAAGTAGAAGTAGAATCTTCTGATAGCGGTCCTTTTACAGCCTTGGCTTTCAAGGTGGCCGCCGATCCTTTTGTAGGTAAGTTGATTTTCTTTAGAGTCTATCGCGGTCATTTACCCGCTGGCTCGTATGTGCTTAATACCCGTACAGGCAACAAAGAGCGTTTAGGAAGAATTGTGAGAATGCATGCTAATCATCGCGAAGACGTGGAAGAGGTTTTTGCCGGTGAAATTGCGGCGGCAGTGGGTTTGAAAGACACAAAGACCGGTGACACTCTTTGTGACCCTAACCATCCCGTAGTCTTAGAATCTATGACCTTTCCGGCACCTGTGATCTCGGTGGCTATTGAACCTAAAACCAAAGCTGATCAAGATAAAATGAGTCTGGCTCTTTCGCGCCTAGCCGAAGAAGACCCTACTTTTAACATGCGCTTTGATCATGAAACCGGGCAAACCATAATTGCAGGTATGGGAGAGCTCCATTTGGAGATCATTGTTGATCGTCTAAAAAGAGAATTTAAAGTAGAAGCCAATGTAGGTAAACCGGAAGTAGCTTTCAGAGAAACCTTTACAAAGAGAGTGACTCAAGAGGGTAAATACATTCGTCAGACAGGCGGCCGAGGGCAATACGGTCATGTTTTTCTGGAGCTGATTCCCACCGAAAGGGGCTCAGGATTTGTCTTTGAAAACAAGATCGTCGGGGGTGCTATTCCCAAGGAGTTTATCCCTGCTGTTGAAGCTGGGGTACGAGAAGCAATGGAAAAGGGGGTATATGCTGGTTATCCAGTAGTGGATTGTACAGTGGTTTTGTATGATGGTTCATATCACGAAGTCGATTCCTCAGAACTTGCCTTCAAAATTGCCGCTTCGCTAGCCTTCCAAGAAGGGATGCGTAAAGCTAATCCTATCCTTCTTGAACCTATAATGAAGGTAGAGGTAGTTACTCCTGAAGAGTTTATGGGCGATATTATGGGGGATATCAACTCTAAACGCGGACAGATTTTGGAACTTGGAGAAAGAGGAAATGCTAGAACTATTCGGGCTTTGGTACCTCTTCAGTCAATGTTTGGTTACGCAACCACTCTGAGATCAATGACTCAGGGTCGCGCTAGCTATACTATGGAATTTTCTCATTATGAACAAGTACCAACCCAGATTGCCGAAGAAATAAAAATGGGAAGAACCGCTTTAAAGCGATAAAACAATAATTTTCAAAATATTTTCATTTTTAATAAATTTTGTGTAAATTAAGGCTGTGGCAGATGCCTATTCAGAGATTATAAAAGCCCGGGAAGAAAAACTCGCAAGACTAAAAAAGCGAGGTATTGATCCCTATCCGGCTTCATGCTTACGTACTCACACTATTTTAGAAGCTCGTAATCTTTATGCAAAAAAAACAGACCTGCCTCAAAAGTTGATTCTTGCGGGCAGACTGAGGGCAATTCGTAGACAGGGTGGATTAATTTTTGCTGATCTTAGAGATGCTACTGAAAAAATTCAGCTTCTTTTTAAGAGGGATGTTTTGGGTAGTTCTAATTTTGAAGATTTGGATCTTTTGGATATTGGTGATTTTTTGGAAGCAGAAGGCGGTTTAATTACTACCAAAAAAGGGGAACTCACTTTGCTTGTAAAGAATTGGCGGATACTTTGTAAAAGTCTTCTGCCGTTGCCAGAAAAATGGCACGGCCTTAAAGATATAGAACAGCGATATCGCGAACGCGAATTAGATCTTCTGATGAACAAAGAAGTCTTTAATCTTTTTGTTAAAAGAGCGGAGATTATTCAGAATTTAAGAAAATTTCTGATTGATCATGGTTTTTTGGAAGTCGAGACACCTATTCTTCAGAATATTCCTGGAGGTACTAATGCTCGGCCCTTCATTACTCATTACAATGCCTATAATACTGATGTTTACTTAAGAATCGCTCCTGAACTTTACCTTAAGAGATTACTAGTAGGAGGATTTGAGAAGGTTTTTGAGTTTGCAGTCTGTTTTCGCAATGAAGGGGTTGATGCAGTTCATAATCCGGAGTTTATAGATCTTGAGTTCTATGCTGCCTATTGGGATGAAGAGAAACTTATGGATTTTACAGAAGACTTGCTTATCAACGTAACAGAGAAATCCCTCGGAAAAGCGGCTATTTTTAGAGACAATAAAGAGATTTCTCTAAAAAAGCCTTTTTTACGAAAGGAATTTGTAGAGATTACTAAAGGAAAAGAATCAGACGAGGCGTTAAAAGAAGCGGTAAAGAAAATAGAAGAGCCTACTTTTATTTTGCATCATCCTACTAAAATGATTCCCCTTGCTAAAAGATCAGAAAAACCGGAGTACGTCCGGAGTTTTCAATTGGTGATTGGCGGTGTAGAATTGGTAAAAGCCTTTTCGGAGTTAAACGATCCCAAAGATCAAAGAGAGCGTTTTTTAGAACAAGAAAGATTACGGGCAGCAGGTGATGAAGAAGCCCAAAGGCTAGATGAAGCTTTCTTGCGCGCCTTAAGTTACGGAATGCCGCCAGCCGCTGGGTTTGGTATGGGGGTAGAAAGATTATTAATTCTTTTACTAAACAAGAATTCTATAAGAGAAGTTTTACTCTTTCCTTATATGAGGCCGAAAGAAGATGTTGGATATTAAGTTTATTCGTAACAACAAAGAGGATGTCAAAAGAGGGATTGCCAATAAGGGCTATAATCCAGAGATCATTAACGAAGTATTGGCTTTGGATCGAGATGTGCGTCGTCTGCAGCATGATTTGGAGCAACGCCAAGCCCGGCTTAAGAAGCTTTCAACAGAGATAGCCAGACAGTTTGGTCAGAAGAAATTAGAATTAATCAAAGAAGCTACAGAGCTGTCTAAAACCATCTCTAAAAAAAAGCCTGAGCTTAATGAGGCCAAAACCAAGCTTTATCAATTAATGCTAAGATTGCCCAATTTACCAGCTGCAGATGTGAAAATAGGTAAAAGCAGCGAGGAAAATGAGGTGATCCGGACGTTTTTGCAGCCCAAAAAATTTGATTTTGCCATCAAGGATCATTTAGAGCTTGGCGAAAAACTTTCGCTTATAGACCTCAAAAGAGGTGCCAAGGTTGCAGGCAGTCGTTTCGCTTTTTTACGCAGCGAAGCGGTGATTTTACATTTTGCGCTTATTAATTTTGCTTTTGCCAAACTTATAAAAGAGGGTTTTATTCCTGTCTTGCCACCAGAATTGGTTAACGAGAGAACAGTTATGGGTACCGGCTATCTTCCACTAGGCGAGGAAGAAGTCTATAAGACTTCTGATAATCTCTTTCTTATTGGCACAGCCGAACTACCTCTTATTGGAATGCACCAGGACGAGACTCTAGAGGCCAGTGTTTTACCTTTGAGATATGTGGGTTTTTCTTCGGCTTTTAGACGGGAAGCAGGTTCTTATGGTAAAGACATTCGGGGAATTTTTCGAATGCATCAATTTGAAAAAGTAGAAATGGTCTCTTTTACCTTACCAGAGCATTCGGAAAAAGAGTTAGAGTATTTCTTAAGCTTAGAAGAGAGTATTATGCAAGACTTAAAGATTCCTTATCGCGTGGTGAAAATGTGTACCGGCGATTTAGGTGTTCAGGCGGCCAAAAAATATGATATTGAGGCCTGGATACCTTCCCAAAACTGCTACAGAGAGACCCATTCGACTTCTTCTACCACTGATTTTCAGAGTCGGCGTTTAAACATCCGCTATCGCAATAAAGATGGAAAGATTGATTTTGTTCATACTTTGAATGGTACAGTAGTAGCAATTGGCCGAATGCTTATCGCTATTTTTGAGAATTATCAACAAAAAGATGGCAGTATAGAGGTTCCTGAAGTCTTAAGACCTTACTGCGGTTTTGCTAAAATAGAGCCTCTTTCTTAAGAAAAGCCATTTATTTTTTTCTTAAATTGTGTCATTGTTAGATTAGTATGCATTTTCCTTTTTTTAATTCCCAAAAAAGAGCTGAAAATAGACCACTGACGCGCAAGGAAAAGGCTTTTGTTGCTAAAGTGGCTACTTTTGAAGAGAAATTTGCTAGTTGGCCAGATGAAAAATTAAAAAACAAAACTATAGAATTTAGAGAAAGATTAGCAGAAATAAGGGCCCGTCTGGGCAGAGAGGCTAGTAAAGAAGAGATTATCAAGGCAGAAGATAATTTCTTAGAGGAGATTTTAGAAGAAGCTTTTGGGCTTGTGCGAGTAGCTGCTAAAAGAACTCTCGGAGAAAGACATTATGATGTACAACTTTTAGGAGGTAAAGTCCTGCACGAAGGCAAAATTGCTGAAATGAAAACCGGTGAAGGTAAGACACTGGTCGCTTCTTTAGCTTTGTATCTTAATGCCCTGCCCGGCAGAGGTGTTCATCTAGTTACTGTTAATGATTATCTTTCTCGACGAGATGCTGGTTGGATGGGTCCAATTTATCACCTACTAGGTCTTTCTGTAGCGGCAATTGGTCATGAGACTTCTCTACTTTATGATCCAACAGCCAAGGATGGTGATCATGCCGATGAACGCCTGCTGCATTTCCGAAGAATCTCCCGTAAAGAGGCTTATATGGCAGATATTACTTATGGAACAAATAACGAGTTCGGTTTTGATTACTTGCGAGATAACATGGCTATTTCTTTAGATCAATGCGTGCAAAGAGATTTAAACTTCGCCATTGTTGACGAGGTAGACTCAATTCTTATTGATGAGGCTCGTACACCTTTGATTATTTCTCGTCCTGCTGAAGAGTCTACCTCTTTGTATGAAAAATTTGCCCAATTTGTTCCCAAGCTGAAACCTTCAGAGGATTATATTGTAGATGAGAAAGAGAAACATGTAGCCATTACTCCTTCAGGAATTGCCAAAATGGAGCAGTTTTTGGGGGTCAAGAATCTTTATGAAGCACAGAGCGCAATACTTGCTCACCATTTAGAAGAAGCCCTCAGGGCCCACGCGCTTTTTAAGCGAGATCGAGACTACGTAGTAAAAGATGGGGAAATTGTGATAGTAGATGAATTTACCGGTAGATTAATGCCTGGTAGGCGTTATTCTGAAGGACTTCACCAGGCCCTGGAAGCCAAAGAAGGCCTTCGTGTTCAACAAGAATCTGATACTTTGGCTACTATCTCTTTTCAAAACTTTTTCAGGCTTTATCGAAAATTAGCAGGAATGACGGGTACAGCCAAGACCGAAGAAGAGGAATTTTGGAAGATTTATGGTTTAGAGGTGGTAGTAATTCCTACTAATAGACCAATGATACGGGTAGATTTACCAGATAAGGTTTACAAAACCGAAGAAGCAAAATGGCAAGCTATTGTTGACGATATTGAAGAAAGACACAAGAAAGGTCAGCCACTGCTTGTTGGTACAGTTTCTATAGAGAAAAATGAAATGCTCTCTTTGAGGTTGCGTCGGAGAGGAATAAAACATGAGGTTTTAAATGCCAAAAATCATGAAAGAGAAGCGGCAATTATTGCTAAAGCTGGAAAAGTAGGTGCGGTAACAGTAGCTACAAATATGGCGGGCCGAGGTACAGATATAAAGGTAGAGAGAGAAGCGTTAAAACTAGGTGGTTTACATGTGATAGGCACTGAAAGGCACGAAGCGCGACGGATCGATAATCAACTTAGAGGTCGTACTGGGCGCCAGGGCGATCCGGGATCTACCCAATTCTATGTATCTTTAGAGGATGATTTAATGCGTCTTTTTGGTGGCGAACAAGTGAAAAGATTAATGACTTTGTTGCGTGTGCCAGAAAATGTACCCATTGAATCAAAAATGGTATCGCGAGCAATTGAGGCTGCTCAGAAAAAGGTTGAAGGATATAATTTTGATATTCGCAAACATGTTGTGGAATATGATGACGTAATGAATAAACATCGTACCAAGATCTATGGGGAGCGCAGACAGATTTTAGAAGGGAAGGATTTAAAAGAAAGAATTTTAAAGATTCTTGATGAAGAGTTAGAAAAACTGTGGCAGATCTATAGCCAGCAACCAGATGGTGTAAAGAGGTTTACTGCAGAGATAAATGCTATCTCCGGCAAAGAATTTTCAAGCCTTAATTCTTTGGAAGAGGCTAAAGAGGCACTTTTGAGAGCTTACAAAGAGAAAGAAACAAAATTAGGCGAACCAATGATGCGAGAGTTTGAAAGGCTGGTCATGTTGCAAGCAATAGATATGCTCTGGGTTGAGCATTTAAATTCAATGGAAGCTTTAAGACACAGCGTGGGGCTAGTAGGTTATTCTCAAAAAGATCCCTTGGTAGAATACAAATATAAGGCCTTTCAGCTTTTTAAAGAATTGACAGAGGGCATAAAAAGATTAACCCTTGAGCTGCTTTTTAAAGCCGAGCTAGGAGCTTACTATATGCCTATGACTGGCGCAGTGGAACAAGGTCCTTCAGAAGAATTGACCGCTGGAGCTATTACGACTCATCAAGGTCTAAACGGTAAGGGCGATTTGAATTCTCTCTCTGGTGGTGCTCCTTATAATTTTCAAGACACCACTGCCGAGGGGGTGAAAATCTCTATTTACTCTAAAAACCAAACTCGTCCTTCTAACTTTAGTTCTTCTGTAAATCAAAAATCTTCTAAAAAACATCCGGGTCGAAACGATCCCTGTCCCTGTGGAAGCGGTAAAAAATACAAACGTTGTTGTGCTCCTAAATTCGGCTAGAAAAAGGTTTTTAAAAAATATTTTCTTTTTCGGTTTCAATATTTTTTTAGGATTGCTATAATTTTTAAAAGCAATGATAAAGATATTTCCAGTCAACAACAAAAACAACCTCTCGCTGGGCCTCAAGAATAATTTCTCTTTAGATTTTCTGACAAAAGAAAGAGTGTTAGCTAACAGATCATCGGCTCCTTTGATAGTTTCTTTGAGGGCTTTTATTCGCGATCGAGAACGTTTACTGATTGTAAAAAGTCAAAAAAAAGATTTGTCAGAAGTGTGGGAAGTACCGGGAGGTGAAATAAGGGTAGGGGAAGAGCCACAAGCAGCCCTCAAACAAAGACTAGAAGAAAAATTGGGTATTCCTCCTTCCTCTATAGCTATTCATTTTCCCTTGCTTATCAGTAGTTTTTTTGATACAAAGGAGCGATTTGTTCTTCTTATTGGCTGGCACTGCACCTTTTTGCCGAACGCAAAGATTGTGCCTACTTCCCAAATTGAAGATTGGCGCTGGGTTAGTCAGGAAGTGCTTAAAGACTTGCCGCTTGGCAGATTGAAAGAGCTCATTTCTTCTTATTATTGGCAGCAGGCTGAAGCTTTGGGGATTGATCCCAGAACAGGTCTTACTGAAAGCCTAATAAATCTTAAAGAAGATTGGCCGAAAAGGTAACCTTTAGTTTTAGAGCATAAAGACAGAAAATTTTTAAATGATTGAGTTTAAAAACATTAGTAAAGTCTATGGTAAAAACATTTGGGCTTTAAAAAATATTAATTTTCGTATTGAAAGAGGAGAGTTTGTAACCATCGTTGGACCTTCTGGAGCGGGTAAGTCAACACTGATAAGACTGCTTATTTGTGAAGAAAGGCCAACCAGTGGCGAGATCTATGTAGCTGGTCGGGAGATTACCCATCTTTCTCGGCGAGAATTGCCTTTTTATAGACGGAAAATTGGTGTGATTTTTCAGGATTTTAAACTCTTACCACAAAAGACAGTAGCTGAAAACGTAGCTTTTGCCTTGGAAGTTTCCGATGCTTCGCCGGGTGAGATTGCCAGAAAGGTACCTTTAATTTTGGATTTGGTGGGGCTTTCTAATCGGATGAGCAATAAACCAGATGAACTTTCTGGCGGTGAGAAACAACGAGTTTCTATTGCGCGGGCGCTTGTACATACACCTAAGATTTTGATTGCTGATGAACCAACGGGTAACCTTGATCCCTTAAGTACCTGGGAGATTATTGAGCTGCTTTTTAAAATTAATAAACGTGGCACCACTGTAATTCTTGCTACCCATGATAAGGAGATAGTTGATACCCTAAACAAAAGGGTTATTACTATAAAAAATGGTCAACTTGTCTCTGATCAACAAAAAGGCAAATATATTCTTTAAGAGATGTCTTTGTTAACTCTTTATCGAATTATCAAGATGGGTTTTCAGGGGTTTTGGCGAAACCGCCTTCTCTCTTTGGCAGCGGTTTTAATCATGACTCTTACCTTACTGGTTATTTCTATTTTTGTGGCACTTAATTCCATAGTAGATGCGGCGGTAAAAAACCTTCACGAGAAAATTGATTTGGTAATTTTCTTTAAGGATGAAGCTAGCGAAGAAGAGATTTTACAATTAAAAAGAGTACTTGCCAACCAACCCGAAACAAAGAGCATCAACTATGTCAATAAACAAGAGGCAGAAGCCCGCTATCGCAGTCGCTATAAGAATGATCCTACACGGCTTAGTTCGCTAGAAATTACCGGTAATGTTTTGCCACGCAGCTTGGAAATCAAAGCAGAACCGCCTGAGGCTTTGGAGAAGCTTGCCAAAATTGCCAGCAGTGAACAGTTTAAAGATCTGATCTTGCCAGACAAGGGTATTTCTTATTATGAAAACAAAGCTCTTATTGACAAGCTCCTGACGCTTACAAGGTTTTTAGAAATTTCTGGTATTTCTATCAGTATATTCTTTATTTTGGTAACAATGCTAACAGTCTTTAATACCATAAAGTTAACAGTTTTTAGTCGCCGTGATGAGATTGAGATTATGCGCCTGGTGGGCGCTACCGAGAGTTTTGTAAAACTACCTTTTGCCGTTGAGGGGATACTTTACGGCGTGGTAGGGACTTTTTTTGCTGTGGTTGCCTTTTTACTTTTATTAAAGCTGACACTAAATTTCTACAATTATTTAGGTCCTTTGGTGTTATCGCTAGTTACACCAATGATGAGTTATTTTAAGGAGAATTTCTTTAAAATTGTCAGTATGGAGTTAATGATTGCGGTTTTTATAGGCACCCTTTCTGCGCTCTTGGCAATTGGTAGAAGAAAAAGTTAAAATAAAAAATGCTAAAGATGCCTCAAAAGAGAAACCAAAAATTGAAAATCTTGCTAGTTTTACTCTCTTTATTTTTCAGCCTGGGCTTATTCTCTGCTTTTAGCGCTTACGCCGCTACTTCGCCTTCCCTGCAAGATTTGCAAAGGCAAAAACAGGAGGCGGCCAAGAAAAAAGAGCAGCTTCAGAAAGAGGAACAGGCAAAAAAAGAACAAGCCGCTCTTTTGCAGGCTGAGTTAAATCGCCTGGAGAAAAACATCCAAGAGACCACTGCCTTAATTGAAAAAACCAGGGGGCAGATTCAGGAAGTCAGCAGCAACATCAGTCAGACCCAAGCCGAGATTAAACAAAAAGAAGAAGAGCTGGCTTTGCTGAAGGCTAATCTCAGTAATCTTATCGTCAATGAATATACCAGTGATCCCAATAGCTTTCTTAAGGTCTTTATCTCCTCTGCGGATATCTCAGAGGCTTTTTCCGAATTTAAAAGCATTCAAGCTTTTCAGAGAGAATTTCAAAACCTGGTAGAGAAGGGCCAGGAGCTGAAAAGCCAGCTTGAGACTAAGAAAAAGGATTTAGAGGCTAAGTTGCTTTCGTTAACAGAGTTAAAGAAGCAGCATGAAGTTCAAAAACAAGGCCTGACAAGTCAACAGGAACTAAAGTCGCGAATATTGACTAATACTAAGCAAGAGTTAGAAGAGATAAAGGCTCAGGAAGCGGAAATGGCCAGGATTGAATCAGAGCTTCAGAGGAAAATTGCGGAAATCATTGCTGAACAGATTCGTAAAGCCCGGGAAGCAGCTCTTAAAGGTCTTGCTCCTGGGCCAGGCAGTGGGCAGCCGGTCAAAAAAGGCCAAATTATTGGTTATGTAGGTTCAACAGGATTTTCTACAGGACCACATCTGCACTTTGAAGTTAGAAATGCTGAAGGTCAGGCTATCAATCCTGCTTTTCTGATAGGCGGTGGTCTACCCATTGAGGAAGGAATGTATGTGATTAGTCAGGGTTTTGGTAAGACGGATTTCTCTTATCATTACGCAAGTGGCATTCATACGGGCATTGATCTCGCAGCACCTATTGGCACTCCCATTAAAGCGGTCTTAGATGGCACTGTTATTTTTAGACAATACTACGGGGGTTATGGCAATGCAGTGTTAGTCTATCACCCTGAAAGGAATCTTTACACTCTCTATGGTCATATGGTCTCTTTATAACTATGTCAGAGAAAGAGAATTTTTATTTTACTGAAAACTTTGAGAAGCTTGCAGCTGCGGCTGAAAAAGAGAGGGATAGGCTATATAAAGAAACAAATGTGGAAGATAGCAACAGAGAGACAACAAGGTCAGAAGAGACAAGTATCGAGACGCTTCTTAAAAAAGCCTATCTTTATTTAAAAGAATTAGAATTTGATGGTAGCTATGAAGCCTCAAAAGCGCGACAAGCTATTGGTTATGCAGTCAGCTTTTTAAACGAAGGCCAGATTTACCGAGCAGAGAAGTTTCTCCAGAAAGGTTTAGCATATGCCTGCGAGGCTCTTAATCTTTCTGCAAAGAGATTTGAAGTTAGCTTTGAACTTGGCGAGGGAGAGAAGTTGTATGTTTCTCTCCAAAAAGATAGAATATTAACAGGCATTTTTGGTGAAGGTGGCAATAGTACTTGTGAAGAGAGGCCAGCGTTTTTGTTAGAGTTACTTTCTTCGGCGCGGCTTGTGAATGTGGAAGTCTTTAAGGAAGATCGTGAGCCTTCTATTTCTTGGCTTTATCAGGAGTTCTTTAAGGAAACCTATCAGGGAGAAAATTATACTGTAACCCTTTTTGCCCGCTATCACGGACATGGTGATGAGGAGTATGCAGAGATTAAATTCTCTTCTCCAGAAGAAGCAAGAAATTTCTTTGAGTATATAAAAAGGAGCTTAAAGAAAAAGATTACTCCTTCTTAAAAAGAGTTGTGAAAAAGATGCTTAAAAAAATTTTTTTAGTCTTTAAGGAAAAAAAGTTGCTTATAAAAAAACTAGCTTTTACGGCCGTTCTCTTTGGACTTCTTGTTGGAAGTTTCCTAGGAGGAGTCTTTTATGGTGCCTGGCAGGCAGGTGAATCAGTTAATCCAAAGAAAGTTTTTAGCAGTGTTATTAATAGAACCAATAATCAGCCCAAAGAGATTGATTTTTCGCTGTTTTGGGATGTTTGGACGCGTATTAACCAAAGTTACGCCGGTGACATAGATGATCAGAAAAGGGTCTATGGAGCGATAGAGGGAATGGTTGCAGCTTTAGGAGATCCTTATTCTGTCTTTATGCCCCCTTCTCTATCTAAAGACTTTAAAGATGATCTCTCGGGAGATTTTTCGGGTATTGGCGCAGAAATGGAGATGCGCGATAACAACTTAACGGTAGTAGCGCCACTGTCAGGTTCGCCAGCAGAGAAAGCGGGCATCAAACCAAAAGACATTGTTCTAGAGATCGATGGGGTAGATGTTAATAAATACAGTTTTGGTGAAGCAATTCGAAAAATTAGAGGACCCGAGGGGACACAAGTAACTCTTACTATTTTTAGACCACCCAGCGAGAAGCCCTTTAAAATTACCATCACTCGGCAAAAGATTCATGTAAGTAGTGTAGCTTGGGAAGAAAAAGATGGTGTCTATATAGCCAGAGTGCGTCAGTTTAGCTTTGATACTGTGCCTTTGCTTAAGAATCTTGCTTTAGAAATGACACGGAAAAACGTTAATCGTTTGGTTTTAGATTTAAGAAATAACCCTGGTGGCTTCTTGGACACTGCAAGAGAAACCTGGCGGCTTTTTTCAGATAAAGATCCTTTGCTCTATCAAAAAGAGAAAGATGGCAACTTGAAACCCCTAGGAGGAATTGGTACAGATTCACCATTTTTAAACACCAAGCTGGTGATCCTGGTCAACAATGGTAGCGCCTCGGCTTCCGAGATTTTAGCAGGAGCTGTGAAAGACTATAATCGAGGTAAAGTTGTCGGTGAAAAGACTTACGGTAAGGGCAGCGTCCAAGAACTTCAAGATCTAAGAGATGGTTCTAGTCTGAAAATTACCACTGCTTTGTGGCTGACACCTAATAAATTAGAGATTAACAAGATTGGTATTGAACCTGATTATTTGGTAGAATTAAAGGATGAAGATATAAAAAACAATAAAGATCCTCAGTTGGAGAAAGCTATAGAAGTAGTAAAATCGCTTTAAGTAAAGAAATATGGAAGTTCTTTTTCTAAAACCATTTAAAGGGATTTTGGCAGGAGAGACTCGCAAGGTGAAAGATGGTTATGCCAAAAATTTCCTTATTAAAGAAGGGATCGCTTTGCCTTTAAATCACCCGCTAGCTCAGCAAAAACTAAGAGAATTTGCTAAGAAAAAAGTAGAACAACAGATAGAGCAAGAGGCACTTTTAAACTCGTTAAAAAGTCATAATGGAAAGGTTTTGATAATAACTGCTAAAATGACTAAAAAGGGTAAATTATACGGAAGTATTTCTCGAGGAGAGGTAGCAAAACTATTAGGGATCCCAGAAGAGTATTTAGAGCTGCCGGCAATCACCGAAAGGGGAGAATACGAAGTCTACCTGAGGTTTAAGGGCGAAAAGGTGGCTAAAATAAAACTTGTTGTTGAAGAAGAAAAAAATAGTAAGTAAAATAAAAACAAAAGGAGGCTTGTGGCAGATAATTTTTCACAAATCGCCGCTGACAATAATCCAAATCCCAATATTCAGCCTAGTACCAGCGGAGGAAACAATAATCAGCAGTCTGCTTTTGACGCTTCTTTAAACAATACTTCCCCGGTTGCATCGAGGAGTGATGTTTCTTCTGCTTTTCTACCTGTGGGTCAAAAAGCTTCTTATACTCCGCCCGCTAATCTGCAAGGTTTAACAACAGAGCATCCTGCGCCTGTTTCTTCTCAGAGCTTAGCAGCTTCCTCTGATAACCTGCAATCAGTAAACCCGCCAACAACAGGCAATTCTCCTGAGACTTTTGTTCAAGACGACAAAACAGTTGCCGCTTCCACCGATAATTCATCTAGTTCTTTAAATGCTTATTTTGATAATTCTTCTAGCCAATCAGAGCAGCCTTCGGTTGGCAGTCCATCTGAAAATACTACAGGCATTTCTAGCTCTTCTTCCTTTAATCAAGATACAGCTGCCCAAAGTCCTCAAGCTGCTAATTTGCCGGCTTCTGAAGATATTAATGTAAGTAGTACATCCACTATGGAGGACACTTCTCCAACGTTACCGCAAACGGGCACTGTTACACCCACGGCTTCTGACAATAATTTATCTTCTTACCCAACCTTTTCTTCTACTATGAACCTAGAGGGCAGTCCTCTTTCTGAGCCTATTCCAAAGACTTCTAAAGGGCAAAAATCCGTGAGTTTCAGTAAGCAGCCTGCTGGCAATATTTCTACTCAAGAAAATTTAAGTTCTTTTTCGCAAGAACTACCTTCAGAAACTTCCTCAGCCTTTTTGGGCTCTACTGGAGCGCCAGAAACCTCTTTCCAAACTCCTACAATTATTCAGACAACTGCTGGGTCTCCACAAACACCTCAACAAGATGGTGCTGGTTCCTCTTCTACTTTAGAACAGCAGGTGACTTCTACCCCAGAAAAGCCGTTCGTCTCCTTATCTACAGATAATTCTTATACTTCTGCTGTTTCAACTCAGAATAATTTATCCAATTTATCTAGCGGTGGGCAGGCGAGTGAAATTTCCGAAGAAATGCCGCCCGTTATCTTTCCTCCCAGCTCTAGTGTTAGACCGGTTGCAACAGAAGAAGCTCAATCTGTTCCCTCCTCCCAACAGGCAACTTCTACTTCAGGGATTCAGGGAGAGTCAACGCCGGTTTTAAGTTCTGTTCAAACTACTACCGTTACTAATACTCCTACAAACAGGGAAGCAAACACAGTGCCTAATTCTTCGTTAATAATTAATAAGAAATCTCCCGCTGTAGGCGACGCTATTCTTCCCGCATCACAGCCCCTGGGTGGCCAAGGCGCAACTTTTTCTTCCCCTCCTCAGACAGTTGCCACTAAAACTTCTTCTGGAGGTGGATGGCTAGTTGCGCTGCTTTTGATCTTGCTTTTACTTGGGGGTGGCGGTTATTATGCTTATACAGCCGGTTATCTAGATAGTCTTCTTGCAGCCTTGCCTTTCTCTCAAGAAGAACCCGTTGAAGAAGAAATGGCTCCTTCTTCAACAGCCTTAACTACCCCTACTACTGAGAGCGAGGTCAAAAAATCAGAAAATTTGCAAACAAACATTAGAGTGACTACTTCGCCTACTTCGCCTAGTATTACGGCAACCAAACCCGCTGCAGCTCTTTCTACCCCTGCTGGCAGAGACGAGAGACGCAAGCAAGATATTGATGAGATTGCTGAAGCTCTAGACAAATATGCTAAAGAACATCAAGGTAAGGTTCCCAAGACTAGTGGCCCTGTGAACTTAAGCACTAATCCTGAAGTGTTAGCTTCTGTGTTGGTTCCCAAATATCTACTTTCTTTACCTAAAGATCCGGGCTCTAATTATTACAGTTATGAAAGCAACGGTAGCACCTTTACTTTAACCGCTATCCTTGAAGTGGCTACAGATCCTGAAGGTGAGAAAGTAGGAGATAAGACTATTTATAAAGCTGAGGGTCCTATTTTAGAGAACATTAGTTCTTCAGCAGAACAGTGATAAATTTTAAAAAGTCTTTATGAATAACTTTTCTTTCTCCGCATTCTTCTTTAGTCTCCCGGGAATATTGGTTCTGTTTCTTTTGCTTTTACTTGTGATGATTATTTATATTTACAATAAACTAATAGTTCTCAGCAAAAGAACAGAAGAGGCTTTCAGTGACATAGATGTTCAGTTAAAAAGACGTCATGATTTAATTCCTAACCTGGTAGAGACAGTAAAGGCTTATGCTAAACATGAAAAAGAATTGTTTGAGAATGTGGCGCATCTGCGCTCCCAAGCTATTTCCGCTCACTCCTTATCCGAAAAAAGTGAAGCCGAAAATCTCCTTTCTCAAGCTCTAAAAAGTATTTTTGCGTTGGTTGAGAATTACCCCGATCTTAAAGCCTCTCAAAATTTTCAAGAGCTTCAAAGAGAATTGGCAGATACCGAGGATAAAATTCAAGCAGCAAGACGTTTTTATAATTCCTGTGTTTTAGACCTTAATACCAATATTGAAGTTTTTCCTCAAAATATTATAGCCCGACTATTCAATATCTCTAAGAGAGAATTTTTTGAGATAAAGGAAGAGAAAGAGCGAGAGCCTGTAAAGGTCGATTTTGATTAATCTTTAAAAATGAGATCTTTTCTTCTTTTGTTGGCAATACTTCTGATTGTGATGGGAGTTATATTGTTAGCCTATTTAAAGTTTCATAATGGTAAGGTAGCTTTTGCTCCTGCGGGTTACAAAAAAGCCGAGCAGGAACTAAATAGAGTCCTTTCTCAGGAAATTTCTTTATCTCGTGATACCTTTCAAGATCAAGAAAAAGATCTTGATGCTTCTGAAGAATTTTCTTCTGATTTTTCCTATAAAGAAGAAGTATCAGTTTCTCCTATGGAAGAGAAAAAGCTCAAAATGACAGAACTCCTCAACTCTTTTTATGAAGCTTATAGCAGAGAAGATCGATTAAAAATTTTAGAAGAATTGATGACCCCACCTCAAGATTCCAAAGAACAAGAAATTTTTTTACTATTAAAGAATGGTTCAGGGAGCTCCCAGAATCTTTTGTTGGGGCCCCTTTTTAGTAGCGAGGCTACTTCTTTTATTCCTGAGGTTTGGCAAATCAAAGATATAAGCCAAGATTTTCAGAAGATTAAACTTATTGTGAACGAGAAGAGCAGTAAAGCTTCTTTTCCTAATGAGAGAGAAAGAAGAATAATACTAGTAGAAACAGCTGATAATAACTATAAAATAGAGGCTTATCTATCCCCAACGCTTAGAGATTATCCTAAATATAGCGGTTTTTTTACTGAGGAATTTTTTCATTAATTTCTTTTAAAAATTTTTGGTTTACCAAAAGTAGCAAAAATGGTAATAATATTTCTAGAGCAAAATGTATAAAGAGATTACAGCAAATAAAAGAAAATCTCTATTTTTGGTTTTGTTTATAGTCTTTTTTATTATTTTTTTAGGTTGGTTGTTGGCTAGTTATTATCAAAATCCGGCCATAATTTATATCGCTGCGGTTATTGCCCTATTCCATAGTCTTACCTCCTATTATTATTCAGATAAGATTGCTTTATTTATGGCAGGGGCTAGACCTGTTTCCGTCAAGGAGGAACCGGTTTTTGTTCGGTTGGTAGAGAATCTGGCTATTACCGCGGGCCTACCTAAACCTAAAACCTATGTAATTGAAGAGAATGCTATTAATGCTTTTGCTTGTGGTCGTAATCCCCGAAATGCGGCAATAGCAGTTACCCGCGGGGCCCTAAACAAGCTTGAAAAGGTAGAACTAGAGGGAGTTTTGGCCCATGAAATCTCTCATATCAAAAATTATGATATTTTATTAGCTACACTGGTAGTAGTGCTTGTGGGAATCATCTCTATTATTTCCGATTATTTTTGGCGGATAAGTATTTTTGGTAGAAGTAGAGAAGAAGAGAGAAGTAATGGTCTGTTGGCAATTTTGGGTTTCATATTGATACTTTTTGCTCCCTTAATCGCTACCCTTATTCAATTGGCAATTTCCCGAAGTAGAGAATATCTGGCAGATTCTGCTGGCGCGCTTCTCACTCGTTTTCCCGAAGGTTTAGCGCGCGCTTTAGAAAAAATAAAAAGAGAAGCGTTGCCTCTTTCTTCTGCTAATGCAGCTACTGCCCATCTCTACTTTGCCAGTCCTTTTGGTAAAACCGGTAGGTATTTAGCCAATCTTTTCTCCACCCATCCACCTATTGATGAGCGGATTAAGAGACTTAGAAAAATGAATGTTTAATCTTGGTTCAGGTGAGTTATGTTAGAAAAGAAAATATCAAAACAGGAAGCAAAAGAACGAATTGAAAAATTGCGCGAACTAATTGATAAATACAGGTATGAGTATCATGTTCATGATCGCTCTTTAGTCTCGGATGCAGTGAACGATTCACTGAAACGTGAATTGGCCGAATTAGAAGCAGCTTTTCCTGAATTTGTTACTCCTGACTCACCTACTCAGCGTGTAGGCGGAGAGCCTCTCTCAGAGTTTCAAAAAGTTAGACATTTAAGACCAATGCTCTCTCTTAATGACTGCTTTACTTTTGAAGAGCTAATAGATTGGGAAGAAAGACTGAAAAAACTTTTGCCAAACACTGAATGGGACTATTATGCCGAACTGAAAATTGATGGCTTAGCCATTTCGCTTATTTACGATAATGGTCTGCTCGTAAGAGCCGCTACCCGTGGAGATGGGGCTATAGGAGAAGATATCACCCAAAACATAAAAACGATCGAGGCTATTCCTTTAAGATTAAGAGGTAAGGCTTATCAAAAAGGCACAATAGAGGTAAGAGGAGAGGTGTACCTTCCCAACGAGGAGTTTGAGAAACTCAACCAAGAACGCAAAAAAGCCGGACTTGCACCATTTGCCAATCCCCGCAACATCGCGGCTGGTAGTGTGCGTCAGCTTGATCCAAAAGTAACTGCTAAGCGTCGTCTTTCTTTTATGGCCTGGGATCTCTTTTTAGAAAAAGAAGTGGCTACCCATGCTGAAAAACACAAGATTCTTGAAGAGATAGGTTTTAAAGTGAATAAAAATAATCAACGTTGCCAAAACTTAGCCGAAGTGAAAAAATTTTTAGACTACTGGCAGGTTCACCGAGAAAAATTGCCCTATCAGATCGATGGTGCGGTAATAAACGTGAATCTAGAAAGAGCCCGAGAAGCTTTAGGAATTGTTGGAAAAGCGCCTAGAGGTTCAATTGCTTATAAGTTTGCCGCCAAGGAAGCTACCTCGGTGATAAGAGAAATCAAGCTTCAGGTAGGTCGAACAGGGATTCTTACACCTGTGGCTGAATTAGATCCCGTCATTTTAGCAGGCACCACTGTCTCCCGGGCAACATTACACAATGCTGAAGAGATAAAAAAGAAAGATATCAGAGAAAAAGATACGGTTATTATTCGCAAAGCAGGCGATATTATCCCCGAGGTAGTAAAGGTTATTTTAGAGCTCAGGCCAAAAGATGCAAAACCGTTTGAAATGCCCAAAAATTGTCCAGTTTGTGGGTCTAAAATCATTCGTGATCCTGACGGTGTATACTATAGATGCCCTAATAAAAACTGTTTTGCCAAAAGGCTAAGAATGCTGGCCCATTTTGCGGGTAAAAATGGACTAGATATTGAAGGGTTAGGCCCTAAAATCATCGAACAGCTCTTTAATGCAGGTTTGATCCGGGATGCTTCGGATATTTTCGAGCTTAAAGAAGGTGATATTGAGCCTCTTGAGCGTTTCGCCGAAAAGTCTGCACAGAACTTGGTAAACGCCATCGCGGCTCGTAAACAGGTGCCGCTCTGGCGCTTCCTTGCTGCTTTAGGAGTTCCTCATGTGGGTGGCGAGACAGCCAGAGCTTTGGCATTCTTTATTGAGCGCAAAGCCAAATTAACCAAATCCTACACTCCTTATCAGTTATGGCAAGCGCTGAAAGATTGGCAAGAAACAGATTTTCAAGAAATCCCCGAAGTAGGTCCAATTGTAGCTCAAGGAATTAAGAATTTCTTTGTTGATAAAGAGATTCAAGAATTATTAAAGAAACTTAGTGAAGTAGGGTTAAAAATTATAAAAGAAGAAAGGAAGCTGGAGATTAATCCTTCGGTGTATAATAAAACCTTTGTTTTTACCGGCGAATTAAAGCAGTTTAGTCGAGAAGAAGCAAAAGAACTTGTGCGTTCTCTTGGCGGTAGGCCCTCGGATTCAGTCAGTTCCAAGACAGATTATTTGGTAGTAGGCGAAGGCGCAGGTTCTAAGTTAGAAAAAGCCAAAGCCTTAAATGTTCGTCTTCTTTCTGAAGAAGAGTTTCTAAAGCTCGTTGGCAGAACTTAGGTTTTTAAAATTGGCAATTTCTGCTAATGTAGAGATAAATGAAAGATTTTAATTTTGAACTAAAAGAGGTAAAACATCTTGCGCGTCTGGCAAGACTAAAACTCTCTCCTTCTGAGGAAGAGCAATTTTTAAAAGACTTAAATGAAATCTTAAAGTATATTTCTAAAATTCAGGAAGTAGATACCGAAAAAATAGAACCCTTAACTTATTTCGAAAGTCAGAAAAATGTTTTTAGAGAAGATGAAGAGCGTAAAATAGATTATGATCGAAAACTTCTTCTGGCCAATGCTCCTTTTTATGATCACCATATGGGACACTTTAAAGTTCATCGTGTTTTTAGAAAATGAAATCTGCTTGTGGTTTAACAATTCAAGAAGCAAGGGAGGGTTTAGATAAAGGTCGGTTTTCGGCAATAGAGCTTTGTAAACATTATCTTGCAAAGATTAAAGCCAAAAATAAAGAACTAAATGCGTTTATCAGTTTAAGTGAGGAAGAGGCATTAAAAAGTGCCAGGCTAGCAGATCAGAGAATTAGAAATGGCACTATCAAAAGCATTTTAGATGGTATTCCTATTGCTATTAAAGATAATATTTGCCAGAAAGGGCAAAGAACTACCGCAGGTTCACAGATCCTTAAAAACTATATCGCTCCTTATGATGCCACGGTAGTAAGACTTCTTAAAGAGGCAGGTGCTGTTATTCTTGGTAAAACCAATCTTGACGAGTTCGCCATGGGTTCTTCCACCGAGAATTCTTATTTTGGCCCCACTCGCAACCCTTGGGATTTAAGCCGAGTTCCCGGTGGCTCCTCTGGTGGTTCGGCGGTAGCGGTAGCAGCTGATTTGTGTGTAGCTGCTTTGGGTTCAGATACCGGTGGTTCTATTCGCCAGCCGGCTAGTTTTTGTGGCGTAGTGGGCTTCAAACCCACTTATGGGGCTGTTTCCCGTTTTGGTTTAATTGCTATGGTCTCTTCTTTTGACCAAATAGGACCTTTGACCAAAAACGTTTTAGATAGTGCTATACTTCTTTCTTTTATTGCTGAGAAAGATCACTTAGATGCTACTTCGGTAGGTCTCAATTGGCCAAAAGGAGAGTTTTTGCAAATTCCCAAAAACCCCAAGAGACTGCGGGTGGGTATCATAAAAGAGAATTTTGCTACCGGGTTGGATGAAAAAGTAAAATCTCTGCTTTTGAACACTATTGAGCTTATAAAAAAAGCCGGTTTAAAGGTGGTTGAGGTTTCTTTGCCACACTTAAATTATGCGCTTGCTACTTATTACGTGATTATGCCAGCCGAGGTTTCTTCCAATCTTGCTCGTTACGATGGTATTCGTTATGGATTCTCTAGTTTGCAAAAAACTCCCCAAAAAGAGCTTTCCTTAGAGGAGGTTTATAACTTAAACCGGGCTTTTGGTTTTGGACCGGAGGTTAAAAGGCGAATTATGCTTGGAACCTATCTTCTGTCTGCGGGTTATTACGAGGCTTTTTACAAAAAAGCCCAAAAAATAAGAAGACTCTTTACTGAAGATTTTCTTAAAGCTTTCAATTCTGTAGATTTTCTGCTTTCACCGGTTGCACCCACTGTAGCTTTTAAATTGGGAGAAAAGACTGCTGATCCGCTTTTAATGTATCTCTCCGATATCTATACCGTGCCCGTCAATCCGGCCGGACTGCCAGCCATTTCCCTGCCTTGTGGCTTTGTAGATAATTTACCAGTGGGTTTACAGATCATTGGCCAGCATTTTGAAGATTATTCTCTTTTGCAATTTAGCCTGTTTATAGAGAAACTTTTGAAAGAAAATGATCAAAAATAAGAAAAATCAGATTTTACCGGAACATAAGCTTTTTTTAGGTCTTTTTTTAGCGTTCGAAAAACTTCTGAAAAAAATGTTAGTACCGCTTTTTCAGAGAAAAAAACTGACTCCTTCTTTTTTTAGAGAATTCAAAAAGCAAGAGGAGGCTTTTTCTTTGAGCGATTTAGCAGAGAAAAAACTTGTGCTTTTACAATTAGACAGACTTTTAGAAAAGGCTTTGGAAAGTTTAGGAATAGAGGGTAGCGGCTTAGGAGAAAAGCTAAAAGCTGCCAGGGGTTTTATTGATAATCAGGAAGTCTATTCTGCGGCTTGGCGAGCCCATAAACTGCGCAATCGTCTTGCCCATGGCGAAGAGACAAAAGAGGAAGAGTTACAAGCGGCTTTTAGAGATTTTCAGAGAGTCTTTTATAATCTTTTTAGTAGATAAAAAATGAAAAAGCTAATACCTATTATTGGCTTAGAGATCCATACAGAACTTTTAACCAAAACCAAGATGTTTTGTAGTTGTCCTAATGCGCCTTTCATCTCTACCCCTAATAGTAATATTTGCCCCATTTGTACTGGTCAGCCAGGTACTCTCCCCGTTCCCAACAAAGAAGCCATTGTAAAGGCTTATCTGGTAGGTAAGGCCCTGTCTGCTTCTTTGCGAACCTATTCCAAATTTGATCGCAAGCATTATTTTTATCCGGACCTTCCCAAAGGTTATCAAATTTCCCAATATGACCTACCTTTTTCTGAGAATGGCTTCCTAGAAGTTGAAGGAGAAAGAATTAGCATTATAAGGATTCACTTAGAAGAAGATACAGGTAAACTTTTACATTCCCCAAATTTTGGTTACTCGCTCCTTGATCTGAATCGAGCAGGCGTTCCCTTATTAGAGTTAGTAACCGCGCCAATGATTAACTCAGCTTTTTTGGCAAGGAGATTTTGTGAAGAGTATCAACAACTATTGCGTGACTTAAAAGTAGCTAATGCCGATATGGAGAAAGGCGAAATGCGTTGCGAGGCCAATGTTTCCTTACAGGAAGAGGGAAGTTTTTATTTTGAGGGCTTTCAGCTTAAGGCTAAACCTGGCTACTCTTTAAACCCCAAAGTAGAAATTAAGAATCTTAATTCCTTTCGAGCAGTGGAAAAGGCTATTGAGTATGAGATAGAAAGACAAAAAGAATTACTTTATGAGGGTAAAAAGATTATTCAGGAGACCCGAGGTTTTGATGAAAGGTTAAAATGCACCGTTTCTCAACGAGAAAAAGAGTCTGCCAAGGATTATCGTTATTTTCCCGAACCTGATATTCCGCCTATCGTTGATTTTGATCTTTCTTCACTGAAACTTCCTCTGCTGACCAAAACTCTTAGAGTAAGACTTTTAGATTTGGGCTTGGATTCCTCTCAAGCTGAACTTATTGCCAAAAACCGGGAAATTGCAGAATTGGTTATTGAGGGTGCCAAGCAAGCAGATCCGAAGGTTCTAGCCAACATTTATATTAATCGCCTGAAACTTAAACCCAGTTTACCAGCAAAAGAGGTGATAGAGCTTGCTAAACTTATTTCTGCTGGAAAACTGCCAGCAGCACTGACAGGTAAACTGATAGAATTGGCTTTAAAAGAAAAACTTAGTATCAAAGAAGCTTTTTCTAAAAAAATGGAAAAGAGCCAAGCTTCTGAAAAACTAATTGTAGATTTAATTAAAAAGGTTATTGCTTCTGAAAAAGAAGCGGTTGCTTCTTATAAAAAAGGCAAAAAGGAGGCAATAGGCGTATTAATTGGTAAAGTCTTAAGAGAAGGCCAGGGTCTATTGAATCCCAAAGAAGTCAAAGACTTGCTTGAGAAAGAACTTTCCTAAAAGATTAATTTCTTGTTTAATATTTTTAAATGGTATTTTTTGAGGTCTTAAAGCCAATATTAGAAAAACTACCGCGCTTTTTTTGGACGCTATTTTTTGGCTACATTATTCTTTATACTACTCGAAGGGTTTTTGGCAGAGGTTTAAAACTAATAAAAATTCCAGCCGAAATCCGAGGTATTTTTCTAAGTGTAGTCGATATTTTATTATGGCTGATCCTAACCGTCGCTTTGGCCAATTCTTTAGGTTTAAGCAAATTGGCATTAGGGATCACGGGCTCTGCTGCTTTTCTAGCGGCGGCGTTAGCGAATGGTACTCGGGAGTTTATTGGTGACCTTATTTCCGGCATTTATTTAGCAAGAGATAAAAACTTTAAACTAGGTTCTTGGGTGAAAATTGGTGATATGGAGGGAGAAATCATAAGTATTGACTCCCGAAAGGTGAGGCTTAAAGATAAAAATGGTATAATATATGTAATTGCTAATTCAGAAGTTGATAAGAAAGGATGGGCAGTTTTAAATGCTAAATGAATCATTACTTTCTTTATTAATTTTAGTAGCTATTGTTTCCATCATTTTGATTACTCTCTATTTGCTATTTACCTTAAGAAGGATAAACGAATTTTTAGATGAGACAAAAATAGTGGTGGAGGATTTGAAAAAAAGTGTAGCAATGGTAGAATCAGTTACAGAAAAAGCTGCCCCGTTTATTATTAGCGGACTGACGATTTTTGAGGGATTGAAAAAGGGTCTAGAGAATTTCTTAGAATCCAAGAAAAAAGTTAATGTTAAAAAGAACAAAAACAAATAATCTTATCATTTTTGCCCCACTTCTTGGTATAATTCTTTTTGTAGCTTCTCTTTTGTTTACGCCTTTAAGCATTAAAAAACTTAGAAAGAATCTTTTTAAGAAACCCAAAAGACATAGAAAAAAACAGACCTTGGCGGCAAAAGTTAAGCACAATTTAAAAAAACTTTCCTGGTAAAAAGGAGGTGTGATGCTTTCTAATAATTCCAAACCCCACTCAAAATTAGCTGTTTATATTCTGATTCTTTTGCTCTCTTTTATTTTTGGAGGTGCAGGTGGTGTTTTTGGTCTTATTTTTCTAAATAATAGTCCTATTTCTCCGTATGCCTCATATATAGGTAAAAATAATAATTTTTCTTCTGGTTTCAGCCCCTCAAAAACAGAAAAGATTGTAATCGAAGAAAGCTCGGCAATTATTGAAGCGGTCAAAAAAGTTTCTCCTGCAGTGGTCTCAATTAAAAGCGAACAGAACTTTCGTAATTTCTTTGGCTTTATTCAGACTCTTGAAGGAGGCGGTACGGGCTTTATTCTTACAGAAGATGGTTTAATTGCTACTAATAAGCATGTAGTCAGCGATCCTAATGCAAAATACACAGTAGTAACTTCGGATGGCCAAAACTATCCTGCTCAAGTAAAAGCAATAGATCCCTCTAATGATTTTGCTATCCTCAAGATTGAAGCTAGAGGTTTGCCAACAGTAGATTTAGGAGATTCTGACAAGTTAGAAGTGGGTCAATGGGTGGTGGCCATTGGTTATGCACTAGCAGAATTTCAAAATACTGTTACAGTAGGAGTAGTTTCGGCAAAAGATCGGCGAGTAACCGCCTCTAGTTCCTATGGTGGACTCTCGGAGAATCTTGAGGGCTTAATTCAAACAGATGCGGCTATTAATCCAGGGAATTCAGGTGGTCCCTTGGTGAATCTTAAAGGACAGGTAGTAGGAATAAGTACAGCTGTTGCCGGTGACGCTCAAAATATTGGCTTTGCTATTCCAATTAATGCCGTCAAAGGCGCAATTGAATCAGTCAGAAAGAGTGGAAAAATCATTAGACCTCTTCTAGGTGTTCGCTATGTGATGATAAACAAAGAAGTAGCAAAAGCCAACTCTTTACCTGTTAACTATGGTGCGTTGATCATTCGCGGCGAGAGCCCATCAGAGGTGGCAGTCATTCCTGGAAGTCCAGCAGATAAAGCTGGTCTTAGAGAGAACGATATTATTTTAGAAATTAATGGCGAAAAAGTAGACGAGGATCACTCTCTTTCTTCTCGACTCAGACAGTATAAGCCGGGTGATGAAATTGAAATTAAGTACTTTAGAGCCGGAGAGACAAAAACTACCAAAGCGCGCTTAGAAGAGGCTCGTTAATTTAGGAGACTACTGTAAGATTAAATCCCTCAAAAAGACTTTTTAACTCTTCTTGCTGAAGCGGACTACATTCAAAAATCAGTTGACTTTGAGAGTGAAGGTAGGAAGGGATTTCTTTTCTTAATCGCCGGTAGAGCTTTAAGCCATCTTTGCCGGCAAACAAAGCACTTTGGGGCTCAAAACTAACTTCAGGCATCAGGGCTTCTTTTAATCTCAAAGGTAAGTAAGGAAGATTAGCCATAATAATATCAAATTTTTCTAAGGGAAGAGATTTTAGAAGATTGGAACGTAAGAATTTTAACTTCACTTTCTTTTCAGGAAGAAAAAGATTCTCTCTATCCTGGAAAAATCCTAAAGATAGAGCGTTTTTGAAAGCTAAGTTTAATGCTCTTTTGGAAATATCTACGCCTAACACTTCGCAAGCAAAACCTCGATTTGCAGCTTCCTTAGAATAAGCAATAGCTAAAACACCAACACCGGTGCCAATGTCTAAAACTTTAATTTTGGTTCTTTCTTGCAAGAGAATCTTAGTTTTTTCCAAAGCGATTTCCACTATCTTTTCTGATTCAGGACGAGGCGTAAGAGTGGTTGGCGAAATAAAGAATTTGTAGCCAAAAAATTGCCAATGCCCAAGAATATAGGCAAGTGGTATTCGCGCTTTACGTTTGCTAAGCATTTTTTGGAAAAGAGTTAAGGCTTTTTTCCTCAAGGGGGTTTCTAAGTTGGCAAGTAAAGAGGCCTGTGTCCATTCTCTTTTGGTGAGCCGCGTCAGCACTTCACAGAGAATTAAGGTAGCCTCCAATTCAGGATTCCTTATTCCTACTTCTTCGAGTTCTTTAATAGCTTTAAAAAAGAGATCAGCAATTTTCATTCTCTTTTTTTTGAAGTAGGGCCAAGCGTTCTTCCAGATCAGCTTTTTTAAGAGCTTCAATAAGCGGCATTAACTCGCCGTTTAAAAATTGAGGAAGATTATGAAATGAAAAATCTAGGCGATGATCAGTTAACCTGTCTTGAGGAAAATTATAGGTGCGAATTTTTTCAGCCCTTTTGGCGCTTTTCACTTGCAGACGACGTTGTTCATCCCGTTCTTCAAGGGTTTTTTGGTATTCTAAATTAAGTAAACGGGCTTTTAAGACCTTGAGAGCTTTTTCTCGATTTTTAAGTTGTGATCTTTCTTCTTGACAGCTTACCACCAACCCGGTAGGTAGATGGGTAATCCGTACTGCTGAATCTGTAGTATTTACAGATTGCCCGCCGTGACCACTCGAGCGAAAGGTTTCGATTCTTAAATCTTCAGGTTTAATCTCTACTTGCGGTTCTTCCGGGAGAGGCAAAATAGCTACCGTGGCTGTAGAGGTATGAATGCGACCCTGTTTTTCTGTTTCTGGGATTCTTTGAACCCGGTGGACACCTGATTCATATTTAAAAAGACCGTAAGCTCCTCTTCCATGAATTTCTGCTACTAACTCTTTTATGCCACCCAGGGGAGTGAGATTAGCATCGTCGATCTCTACCCGAAAACCTTGTTTGGTAGCAAATTTAAAATACATCTTAAAAAGATCTGCAGCAAAAAGTTCGGCTTCGTCCCCGCCGGTGCCAGCACGAATTTCCAAGACAATATCGTCCAAATCATAGGGATCTTTTCCTAAAATAAGCGTTTTTAATTGGTTCTCAAGAGCTTCTTTTTCTGCTTCTAAGTGATCAAGTTCTTTTCTAGCAGCTTTTTTTAGTTCTTCGTCTTCTTCCGTCTCTAACAATTTTTGAGTCTCTAAGATAAGCTTTTGATTACGATCCAGCTTTTTAAACACTTCTAAAATTTCGGCAATCTCTTTTTGTTCCTCATTAAGTTTTAAGAGAAGCTGAGTATTTGCCAGGACGTCTTTCTGGGTAAGTTTTTGAGTCAACTCAAAATAACGCCTTTCTAATTCTTTTCGCTTTTGGGCAAACATTTAGGAAGGATTATCAATTTTTATAGCCGGAGGTTTTGAGCGGCGCAGTTTATTTTTAATTTTCTTTCGCTTGCGATCAAAATTACTTTCTTGAGCGATCTTTAGTTTCTCTTGGAAACGATCAATTCGTCCCGCGGTATCGATAAATTTATGTTTTCCTGTAAAGAAAGGATGACAGAGGTTACAGGCTTCTACTTGGATAGAAGGTTGAGTTGAACCTACAGTAAAAGTATTGCCACATGCACAGTGGACCTTGGCCTCCGGATAGTATTTGGGGTGAATATCTTTTTTCATAACTTGAAGTATACCACACATTGAAAAATAATTCAAAGTTTGCTTATTTTTTTAGATTATGCTAATCTAAATGCAAGAAAATTCAATAGTTGAAGATAAGCATTATTTTTAATTTTTTTATAAAAATATGGTGGAAATTCCTACTCTTAGAGAATTACTTAATGCGGGGGCCCATTTTGGTCACACCCGTGGTCGTCGGCATCCTAAAGCCAAGCCTTTTATTTTTACAACTAAGAACAATATCAGTATTATTAATCTTGAGCTCACTCAAAGCTTTCTTAAAAAAGCCTTAGAGTATGTTAAAAAATTAGGCAGTGAGGGTAAAACTATTCTTTTTGTGGGTACTAAAAGACAGACAAAAAGTCTTCTGACAGAACGCTGTCAAAAAGCGGGTGTGCCTTATGTGGCCGAAAGGTGGATCGGTGGACTTCTTACTAATTTTGAAGTTATCAGAAAAAGTGTCGAGATGTATCTAGAGCTTGAAAAGCAAAGAGAAGCGCCGGAATTTCAGAATATGAACAAAGTAATGCAGGCCAAAATGGAACGTAAGCTCTTACGACTTCGTTCTAACTTTGGCGGCATAAAAGAGCTGAAAAACTTGCCGGATGCGCTTTTTATTTTAGATCTAGCTTCTGAAAAAACCGCAGTAGAAGAAGCTAGAAAAGTAGGTATTCCTATCATTGCCCTTGTAGATACAAATGCTGATCCCACATTGGCTGATTACCCCATTCCTTCAAACGATGATGCTGCTAAGGCGTTGGAATTAATGCTTAATTTAGTCCTGAAAGCCTATGAAGAGGGTAAATTGCTTGCCCAAAAGGCAGTAGAAGTAAAAGATACTAATAATAAAGAATCTCTAGCTAAAAAGGAGTCTAAGAATGGACAAAATTAGTCTAATCAGCGAAATTCGCAAAGAGACGGGTTTTTCAGTGATGGATATAAAAAAAGCCTTGGAGGAGAGTAATTACCAAAAAGAAAAAGCTATTGCGCTTCTTCTTAAAAGAGGTGGTGAAAAGTATGCATCAAGAGAGAAAAGAGCCACCAATACAGGCATCATTGAAGCCTACTCCCATAGAGGTAAAATAGGGGTTTTGGTTGAAGTTCTGTGCGAAACTGACTTTGTGGCTCAAAACCAAGATTTTCAAAATTTTGCCCATGAACTAGCTTTACAAGTTGCCTCTTGTGCTCCAGAAAATCTGGATGAATTGCTAGAGAGCGAATATATAAGAGACCCTTCGCGCAAAATTAAAGATTTGCTTTTAGAATTAAGAACTAAGATAGGAGAGAACATTAAAGTAGGAAGATTTATTCGGCTACAATTGGGGGAATAGGAAATAAAACAGGCTTCCTTTCTAGAAGGAAGCCTGTAGTGAAAATCTTTAGCCTTTCTTCTTCTTTTTCCCCCCGTTCTTTTTTTTAAAACCATTTTTGAGACTCTTTCTACAGCGGCACCGCTCTGCCCACTCCCTCCCAGTATAAAGGGCTTCAATTTCTCTCTCATCCCCGCCGACTACGGAGATGGGAAAATGAAAGTGGCTCATAGACTTCCCCTCCTTTTTGGAAAAACAAAATAAATTTTATTCTTTTATAAAAAGATTTGTCAATAGTTTTTTTTAATAAAGACTTTTGCTAATTTAAATTAGAAAGATGTTTATGTTTACCGAAGAGCTAAAAAATACCCAGAAAAAAATGACTCAGGCTATCGCCAGATTTAAGGATGAGCTTGCTCTTTTAAGAATTGGCAGGGCTCAATCGGCGTTTATAGAGGAATTAAAGGTAGAATATTACGGAAATAAAATGCTTCTGAAAGAGATAGCCAGTATTACTATTCCTGATCCTAAATTGATTGTCATTGAACCGTGGGACAAGAGTTTGATTAAAAACATTGAAAAAGCTATCCTTGCTGCTAATCTAGGACTTACTCCCGGTAATGATGGCGAGCGTATAAGGATTGTCTTACCACCAATGACTGCTGAAAGAAGACAGGAGTTGGCAAAAAAGATTGGATTGCTTGCCGAAGATACACGCATTGTTTTGCGTAATTTACGAAAGGAATTTTTAGAAAGGGTTCATAAAGCAGAAAAAGAGGGAACAATCTCTAAAGATAATAGCTTTAGAATTCAGAAAGAGATTGATTCTCTTATGGAAAAATTTAATGCTGAAATAGAAGAATTGGCCAAAAACAAAGAGAAGGAATTGCTAACTTTATGACGGCTCTTTATATTGTAATTTTTATTTTTGTTTTAGGAATTTTGGTTTTGGTTCATGAATTTGGCCATTTCTTGGCAGCTAAACTTTTAGGCGTAAAAGTGGAAGAATTTGCCTTTGGTTTTAAACCTAGTCTTTTTTCTTTTAAGAAGGGAGAAACGCGCTATATTTTAGGAATGATTCCTTTTGGAGGATTTGTAAAATTACATGGAGAAGAGGGCGAGGAAAATCTGATCTCTATAGAGAATAAAGCATCCCAAAAGATTGATAAAAAGAGAGCATTTTTTAGCCAACCTCCTTGGAAAAAGGCGATTATTGTTAGCGCAGGTGTAATTTTTAATTTCCTATTTGCTTGGTTGATTTTTACTATCTGGTTTATTAGTACAGCTTATTTACCTGAAAAAAATTTTGTTTTTGTTGCTCAAGTTTTAATGAATTCTCCCGCCTACCACGCGGGTATTCGTGCAGGTGACTTGATTTTAAGTGTGGATAATCAAAAGATAGATACACCCACCAGGCTAAAAGAGATCACTACTGCCAAACAGGGGCAAGAGGTATTGTTGACTTTTCGACATATGGGTTTTAACAAGACTAAAAAAGTAAAGCTTTCTGTAGGGGAAGCGCCTCTAGGGGTGGCTGTTGAGGTAATCTCTATAGCCGAAAAAATACCTTTCTATCTAGCGCCTTATTATGCCTTATTAGTAATTCTGAAGATCGTTTACATAACTTTTGCCTTCTTTTTTGGTCTGATAAAATCTCTTTTTGTAGGCGTAATTCCTAAGGAAGCTGCCGAACAGGTGACTGGGCCAATAGGTATTTATAGTTTTTTGTCGCAGATGGTTTCGCTTGGTTTTTTCTATACACTAAGATTTATAGGTATCATTTCTCTCTCTTTAGGTATTTTTAATATCTTACCCCTTCCTGCTCTTGATGGGGGCAGATTGGTATTTATTGCTGCCGAAGCCTTAATAGGTAAAAGGCTTGGATTAAAAAAGATCGAAACAGCCATTCACACGATTGGTTTTGCATTATTAATTTTGCTGATCCTTCTTGTTAGTTTTAAGGATATAAGAAGACTTATAGGAGGTTAAATGGCCAAAGGTTTACCAAAAAAGAGAGAGAATTTTAGTGAGTGGTATAACGAAGTTATTGCCCAGGCAGAATTGGCAGAACATTCGCCGGTTAAAGGTTCAATGACGATTCTGCCTTACGGTTTTAAGATTTGGGAGCTAATTCAAAAGGAATTAGATAGGCGCTTAAAAGAACTAGGGGTAGAAAATGCCTATTTTCCGCTTTTTATACCTCAGTCTTTTATTAAAAAGGAGAAAGAACATCTAGAAGGTTTTTCGCCAGAGCTAGCAGTAGTAACCTATGCCGGAGGTAAAGAGTTAAGCGAACCCTATATTGTTCGACCGACCTCTGAGACAATCATTTATGAGGCTTATTCCCGTTGGATTGCTTCTTATAGGGATCTACCTCTAATGATAAATCAATGGGCAAATGTAGTGAGGTGGGAGCTAAGACCGCGCTTATTTTTACGCACTACCGAGTTTTTGTGGCAGGAGGGTCATACTGCTCATGCTACTTTGAAAGAAGCAGACGAATTTGCTCTTAAAATTCTCAAAGATGTCTATCAGAGATTTTTAGAAGAAGTTTTGGATTTTTCTATAATTGCAGGTGTAAAGTCCGATTCTCAAAAATTTGCCGGAGCCCAAAAGACTTACACCGCAGAAGTTATTACCGCCGAAGGCAAAGCTCTTCAGATGGGCACATCTCACAATCTAGCGGATAATTTTGCTCGAGTCTTTAATATTACTTATCTTGATGGTCAAGGTAGGAGGAACTATGTCTTTCAAACAAGTTGGGGAGTTAGTACCAGGTTGATTGGCGGTTTGATAATGATTCATGGTGATGATTTTGGTTTGAGGCTGCCACCAAAAATCGCCCCCTTTGAGGTAGTGATTCTACCCATTTCTGAAAAAGAGGTGGGTTTTGCTCAAAAAATGAAAGAAGAGCTGAAAAGTTATCGCGTTTTTCTAGATGCTGATTTTGTCAAAACTTTGGGAGAAAGAATCTATAGTTGGGAGAAAAAAGGCGTGCCAATAAGGCTAGAAATTGGCCCCAAGGAAATAAAAGCCAATAAAGTACTCTTATCACAAAGAGACAAGAAGGAAAAGACTCTTCTTAATTGTTCTAACCTTAATAAGTTAATAATGGAAAGACTAGAGGAGTTTGATTTTTCTCTTAGAAAAAGCGCCAAAGAAGAACTAAGAAGCTTAATTGTAGCGGTTAATCATTGGCAGGATTTTCAAAAAGTAATAAATGAAGGAAAAGCTGCAATAGCCAATTGGTGCGGGAATCCTTTGTGCGAAGAGAACATTCAGAAACTAACCACCGCCACTAGCCGTTGTTTACCATTTTCTCTGGAAAAAGAAATTTTAAAAGCTCTTGATTCTAAAAAATGTGTTTATTGTAATAAGAGTCTTGAAGAAACAAAACCCTGGGTTTTTGCGCAAGCCTACTAAAGACTTTATAAAATTTAAGATAAGAGATGCCTTTTCTTAATGATTCGCTTAAACAACAGCTAAAGAATCTACCAGAAGGACCAGGGGTTTATCAGTTTTTAGATAAAAAAGGCGAAGTACTCTATGTAGGTAAAGCGAGTAATTTAAAAGAGAGAGTGATGAGTTATTTTAGGGAAGGTAGTGAAGTACGACCTCAGGTTCTTGCAATTTTACCTCAGATTTCAGAGATCAAAACTCTTCCTACAAATTCGGAGATTGAAGCAATTTTCCTGGAGGCTTCCCTAATTAAAAAACTGAAACCAAAAGCCAATATCGCCCAAAGAGATGATAAAAGTTTCTTAATGCTAGCGATCAGTAAAGACAATTTTCCTCGCGTTTTCTTCTTAAGAGAAAGAGAACTAGCTAAAAAAATTTCTGAAATCCAAGAAGTTTTTGGTCCTTTTCCTTCTGGAGGCGTTGTTAGAAAAGCTTTAAGAATGGTTCGCAAGGTTGTCAGTTTTCGAGATTGCAGTCAGAATAAATTTCAATTTTATCAAAAAAAAGGCCGGCCTTGTCTTTATGGTTTTTTAAAGGTTTGTCCAGCTCCGTGTGTGGGGAGAATTTCCGAGAAAGATTATCAGCAAAAAATTCACCTTCTTAAAAAAATTTTAACAGGTCAAAATCTAGAAGTTCTTCTTGAGCTTGAAGAGAGGATGAAGGAGAGCGCCCAAAAACAAGATTTTGAAACTGCTGCCACGCTCAGAAATAGCTTGCAGGCTCTTTCTGAGCTTTTAAAGACCACCTTTTTATTCGAAGAACAGGGTTCCCTAAAAAGGATTGAAGGATTTGATATTTCTAATATTTCTGGTTCGCAAGCTGTTGGCTCAATGGTGGTATTTTGTGGCAGTAATCCCCAGTCTGATTTTTATCGTCGTTTTAAGATTCAGAGCGTCTCGAAGGCTGATGATTTAAAAATGTTAAAAGAAGTCTTAGAGAGACGTCTTTCCGAAACAGTAGAGAAGAGTAGTAAAGAATCTGCCTGGCCGGTGCCCGACCTTTGGATTATTGATGGCGGTAAAAATCAACTAAAAGTGGCTACTTCGGTAAGAGATAGTTTTGGTTTCGATTTTCCAATTGTTGCTATTGCCAAGGGACCTAAACGCAAAAAAGCTGATCTTTACTATAGCCAAGAGGATATTGAAAAGATTAAAAAAACATTTACCACCGATCTGGCTTTTTTAGAACAATTAGCGCGCCGCGTGAGAGATGAGGCTCATCGGTTTGCTTTAAGTTATCATCTGAAATTAAGAAGTAAGCAATTACTGACCTCTTGGCTGGCTGATATAAAAGGTATAGGCCCAAAGACCTATCAAAAGTTAATGCTTCACTTTGGCAGTCTTGAAGGTCTCAAAAAAGCCAATATAGAGAGCCTTAGTAATTTGGTAGGTAGAAAAAAAGCAAAGATTATAAAAGAAAGTTTAAAAAGTCTGCAATAAAGATTCTTGGGAATATTTTTCTTTTTGTTTCCAAAGGGTTTCGTTGTCTTTGTTTTTTTAATAATGTAAAATATTTTTCAAAGGGTGGGCCAAATTTATATTGTTTTAAACTGGAAAATTTACGCATCAATCGCCGACTGTTTTATTCTGCCTCCCTATATTCGTCAATTAGCGGGAGAAGTTTTGAGTTATAATTTGAAATTTATACTTTGCCCACCTGCGCCTTTTTTATCTACTGTGTTTGAAGTCTTAAAACCTTTGCCTAAAAATCTGGCCCTTGGCGCCCAAGACATCTCTCATATAGAAGATGGCGCTGCTACTGGTGAGATTGCCGCTAAAACAGTTTCGCCCTGGGCTAGTTATACCATTGTTGGTCACTCAGAACACCGTCATAACCATCATGAGACTAACTATCGCATATCCGAAAAGGCTTCTTTAGCCTTAAAATATAATTTAGTCCCCATAATCTGTGTAGGTGAAGAAAAACGTTCAGGGATTGCAACTACTTTTGTGGAAGAACAACTGGCCCAGAGTCTGGTTCTTTTAGATAAAGAAGCACTAAAAAAAGTAATTATTGCTTACGAACCTGTCTGGGCTATTGGTGCCCAAGACCCTGCTCCTCAAGACTATGCCGAAAATATGTTGAAACATTTAAGAAAATTGCTTCCAGCAGAGACAAAGATAATGTATGGCGGTTCGGTTTTTGAAGATAATGCTAAGGATTTTATAGAAGTGGGTTTTGATGGTTTATTTATTGGTAGAGCTTCCTTGAAGAGAAAAAGTCTTGAAGGAATTATTAATAAAATTAAAGATGTTATCAATTCGAGAAGCACAACTCAAAAATAAGCGTGTTCTTTTACGCCTAGATTTAAACCTTCCTATGAAAGATGGCAAGTTAACTTCTACTTTTAGATTAAGGGCGGCGCTAGCAAGTATTCGTTATCTTCTTGCCCGGCAAGCAAAGATTATTCTTATTTCTCACTTGGGCAGGCCCCAGGGTTTTGACAAGCGCTTTTCTCTTGAGCCCATTATTTTGGAGCTTAAAAGGCATCTTAAGGTGCCTATTTTTTGGACCGAAGAAGTTTTATCAATGGCGGTTAGAAAAAAAGCGGAGCGCTTGGATAATTCGGAAATTCTGGTTTTGGGAAATTTACGCTATTTGCCAGAAGAAGAAGCCAACGACCTCAAATTTGCTAAAGAGCTTGCCTCGCTTGCAGATATTTATGTCAATGATGCTTTTTCTTGTTCGCACCGCGCGCACGCTTCTATTGTAGGGGTCACTAAATTTTTACCCTCCTACGCGGGATTAAGAATGGAAGAAGAAATAGAGAGTCTTGATCGTCTGCTTACTCGTCATCCTAAACCATTTTTGATGCTTGTGGGTGGTGCCAAATTAAAGGATAAAACCGATACCCTAAGAAATATTCTTCCTATTGCAGAGAGAGTAGCCTTAGGAGGCGGTACAGCCAATACTTTCTTGAAGGCTCAAGGTGAAGAGATTAGCGAATCTCTCTATGAAGAAAGTCTTTTGGATGTTGCGCGGGAAATGATAAATCACTATCCAGAAAAGCTTATTTTGCCAGTTGATTGGTTGGTAGAGTATCTGCCTTCAGGCGGTTTTAGAATTTCTGATGTGGGTCCGTTGACATTGGCTATCCTTGAGAGAGAAATTGCTCACGCAAAGACTATTTTTCTTGCCGGCAATTTTGGAATCTCTGAAGATGAAAGATTTAGGGGTGGTACAGAAAAAATCTTAAGAATAATGGCAAAGACCTTAAAACGGACAATCATTTCGGGTGGTGACACTGTGGGTTTAGCTGAGCAGTTAAATCTACTGTCACGTTTTGCTTTTGTGTCTACAGGCGGTGGCGCTACTTTAGAATTCTTAGCAGGTAAACCTCTACCTGGCTTGGAAGCCTTGAAAGAGCGTTGCCCTTATTGTCGCGGCGCCTTTGGTGGCAAGCATCCAAGCTTTCAAGAATAGCTTTAAACATTTTACTTTGCTTCTTGTGCTACTTTCCAAGGATACCGATCCTTTTCAAAAAGATTTTTTTCTGGTAATCTGAGAACATCTAATGGAAATAAAAATTCTTGAGCATAAAATTGCTGGTAGCCATTTTACTGGCAACCTAGAGATTGCCTGGAAAGAGATAGCGCCTTTTTGGCAAGAGGCAATTGATGAGATTGTTAAAAATGCAGAACTGCCAGGTTTTCGTAAAGGCAAAGCTCCTAAATCTCTAGTTTTAGAAAAACTTGAGGAGAAAGAGCTTCAAAAAAAGGTTCTAGCTCTAGCGCTGCCGGCCATTTTAGAGTCCATAGTTCTTAAACAGTCTTTTACTCCTATTTCTGCTCCTTGGCTTAAAATTATTACTTTAGAAGAAGGTAAAGACGTAAAGCTGGAGATTGGTTTTGATATTTGGCCGCAAGTAGAGATTAAAAATTATCGAAATCTCAAAATAAAGGCCAGACCTACAAAAGTATCAGAGGAAGAACTGGAAAGAGCATTATTGCAATTGCAGCGTTCGCGTGCCCAATATATAAGCGTAGACAGGCCAGCTAAATTGGGTGATTTTGTAGAAGTAGAGTTTGAAGGTAATGTCAACGGTATTAAAAGAGAAGAGCTTTCTTCCCAGCGTTTTCCACTTTTTCTGGGTGATGGCCGCCTTCTACCTCAGCTAGAACTGGCCTTGATTGGTCTTAGAAGAGGAGAAAAAAAGACTGTTTCAGTGGCTAGCAAACTTTTAGGTGGACGTTATGGCGGCAAAAAAGTAGATTTTAACCTCCACCTACTTGAGGTTTACGAAGTAAAATTGCCACCACTTAGTGATGATTTTGCAATGGCATTTTCAAAGAAGAATCTTGCTATTTTAAAATCAGCGCTTGCTAAAGAACTTGAGGAGAGAAAAAAGGAAGAAGCAGAATTAGAGGCGGATCAGCGGTTTGCAGAGGAGATTTTAAATTTTGGCCAATTTCAACCTCCAGAGACTTTAATAGAGGCGGTATTGAAAGAGAAGATAGAGCGCCTTAAAGAAGATGCTAAAAGGGCGCAGTTGAGTTTTTCTGATTATTTGGCTATGTTAAAAATAACAGAGGATAAGCTTAAAGAAGCCCTAAGGGGATTGGCTGAAAAAGAAGCAAAGATTGCGGTAATACTTTCAGAGATTGTTAAAAAAGAGAATCTCAGTTTTGGTGATAATGTAAATTTGATAAGAGAGGTTAGAAAACACTTAATTAGTTTATAACCAGAAGGAGAGTAAAAATGAATCTTGTACCAATTGTTATTGAAAGATCTCCTTACGGAGAAAGAGCTTATGATATTTATTCCCGTCTTCTTAAAGATCGCATTATCTTTTTGGGCGGCCCCATTGATGATGTTACTGCTAATTTGGTAGTGGCCCAATTATTATATTTAGAATCTGAAGATCCCAAAAAGGATATTCAGCTTTATATTAATAGCCCCGGAGGTTCAGTTTCGGCGGGAATGGCTATTTATGATACTATTCGTTATGTTAAACCGGATGTTTCTACTATCTGTGTGGGTTTGGCTGCCTCTTTTGGTGCCTTTTTGCTTGCTGGAGGTACTCCTGGCAAACGCTATGCACTTCCCAATGCCAAAGTGCTTCTTCATCAGGTGATGGGAGAAGCCGGCGGTCAGGCAACAGATATTGATATTCAGGCCCGGGAAATTTTGCGGGTAAAAGCCCGTATCAATCAGATTCTTTCTGAAAATACCGGTCAACCCATTGAGCGTATTGAGAAAGATACGGATCGGGATTTCTATATGACTGCTGAAGAAGCCAAAGCTTATGGTATCATTGATAAAATTATTACCTCAGAGAAAAGTCATCGATGATTACCCTGGGAGAGTTCTTTAGAGAAGCAATTAACGCTGGAATTAAGGCTGATCCTCGTGGAGAAAAAGGAGTTAAAAAAGCCCTAAAAAGAGAGAAAGAGGCTTTCTTAGAGCTTTCCAAAGAAGAGAAAAAAGACTTTGATAAAGAAAGATTAATAAACCCTTATGCTGACAGCCGCATTCTTTTCGGTAAGGAAGATTTGCCTTTAAAAAGAGTGCTTGCTGGTATAGATATTACACCCGCGGAAGTACTTCTTGCCAAAGAGCTCGAGAGAATGGGAAAGAAGATAGATTTAATACTTTCCCATCATCCGCTGGGTAAAGCTTTGGCTTCGCTTGACCATGTAATGCATCTGCAGATAGATGTTTTGGAGAGTTTAGGGGTACCAGTCAATATCGCTGAGAGTCTAATGCGCTCACGCATTTCTGAGGTTTTTCGTGCGCTTGCGCCACTAAATCACGAACAGGCAGTAGATGCAGCAAGGCTTCTAGGTATCGCAATTGCCTGTGTGCATACGCCCGCAGATAATCTTGCCTTTAGTTTGGTAGATAACTTGGTAAAGAAGAAAAAGCCAGAGACTGTAGGCTTGGTGATAAAAATTTTAGAGACTATTCCGGAATATAAACTGGCAAAAGAAAAAGGGGTCTATATTCAGGTAGTAGCCGGTGAAAAGAGAAATCGTGCAGGTCGGGTAGTGGTCTCGGAGTTTACAGGTGGCACTAATGCCGGCAAGGAAATTTACGAACGACTCTCGCTGGCTGGTGTAGGTACCATTCTTTCTATGCATATGCGCGAGGAGCACTTAAAGGAGGCCAAGAGACATCACTTAAACGCCATTGTGGCGCCTCATATTGCCTCTGATTCTTTGGGCTTTAACCAGATTTTGGATCTGCTAGAAAAAAGGGGCGTAGAGGTGATTGCTTGCTCAGGGCTTTTGCGGGTGCGCCGGCTCTAGATTTTTAGAAAGTTTCAAAAGCTTTGACTTAAGGGGGCCAAAACCAGCTTTCTCCTTTTTTGTGGTTTTTAAAAAGGGAAACTAACCCAATATATTGACTTTTTATTATTTTATGATATTTTTAATATACCAAAAAAATTAAGGAGGGAAAAAATGAGGACACTCGCCCTTTTAGTGTTTTTTGGCTTGTGTACTTGCCCTCTTGTGAGGGCTGAGGTGACAAGCTTAGAACCAGAGCCGCTGGAGACAGCGGAAACAAAAGAGACAACCGTGGTGGCCTCTCCTTCCAGCTCGGAGACTGTTCAAAAAGAGACAGTTACTGAGGAGAGGAGAGGAGAAGGTGTTACCGCTACAGCCACTGCCACCAATGTGGTGGTGGTCAAAGTAACAGCGCCCACCCCGGCGCCGGCGCTAAAAAGCCAAGTGGCTGGGGCTGGCCGAATTGTCAGTCGGCCAAAGAAGGTCAGCCGCAAGGTAAGCCGAAAACCGGCTGTCTCCAAGCCGCTTTCTTCAACACCACCAGCGGTGCCCTTCCGGAAGGGTCCGGATTGGGCATCTATTGCTTTGTGGCTGGTGGCTGCCGCGGCTATTATTGTTGCCGCGGCAGCGTTTGCTTCTCGGCCACGTCAGCCGGCGCCACCCTCGTATCCTTAATTTTTTTGCCCCCTTCTTTTTTCTACTAAGAAGGGGGCTTTTTCTTTTCGAAGAAGATTTTTAAAAACTAAAAACTTTCACCCTTTTACCACCAAAAGGCTTTTTTATTTTTTAGTCTTTTTAGCTTTTTATTTTGACTTTTACTACTCTTGCTGTGGGGGCGTCTCTGGTTTTGGACTGCTTTCTGAAGTTTTTAGCCAACCTAGGGTACCAGATTGGAGGTAAGCCTCAAGATGTCTTTTCAGTTTTGTCCAGTCTTTAAATTGAACAGAATAGACCCCTGGCGTTCTTCCGGGAATAATATTATAATCTACGCCCCAAAGTCTCATTATCTCTTTAAACAGATTCTCGGTTTCTTCCTGTGCCTTTGGCTCAATTTCTGGGGCAAGCCTGCCAATTAAATCATCAAGCTTAGCGTTTTTTCCTTGCTTGGCTTTTCGTTCTTTTACCTCTTTTTGCTCGTTAAAAAGCTTGTCAAAGATTTTTCCTTTTATGTAGGCAAGGAGATTGCTGGCTTCTTCTTCCAGCGCCTTTTTGAATTCAGGGGCATTAATGTCTTTTAGCGCTTCCAAACGCTTTTTCTCCGGCTCGGTTTCTCTTATGGCTCTGTTTTCATCAAAGTCCCTGTAAGCGTTAATAACCGGCAATCCTTTTTCAATAGCTGCTACATAGCGTCGCGGATCTACAATTACACCTATACCATGATACTCTATGGCTTTTTGCGGCTCTCTGCCCTCTTCTTGAGCTTTTCTGGCGATTCTTTCGGCAAGCTCTAAATCTTCGGCTACCCTGCGGGTTTTGTCATAACCGCCGATTTTTGCGTAAATTTCGGCCGTAAAGGAGGAATTATTGCCCATGGTTTTGGGCAGGAAGACCTTTTTGTTTCTTAAAACAGTATCTGCTGCTTGTAAAAGTCTGACTGCGGCAAGGAGATAGGGATAGTTCTTATACTCCTTTTCAGGAAAATCCACCTTACCCGCCACAATGGCAAGTTCAGGATTATCTTTATAGGCTTTTAGGTGCCGCGCGATATAATCGTCGGTTGTTTGGAGGAGGTCAGCATCATTGGAGATGATTACCAACGGCTCATTCTGTTCTTTTCTCTTTGAGGATCTTGCCAAGACCACATCAGTCAGCAGTTTTCTTATCTGGCCAATAGGTACGCGTTCTTTATAAGACTTCAGGATGACATTGATCCTTAAATCCTTAAATTCTTCCTTGTTTTTTAACTCCTCTATTTTTTGGACTGCCTTTTCAATATCTTCTTTCTTGGATTCTAGGTCGTTAACAAGAATATTGATCTCGAAAGAATCAGCTGGCAGGGGATTACCCTGAAGATCTTTTTGCTTAAGAAAGTTTCTAAGAAGGGTTTCAAAGTCTTCATAGGGGACTGCCGGGATACAAATGGCCGCCCTGCAGTTTTCTGACATAGGTTTATTTTCTGCTTCCTTCATTATCTCTTCATAATAAGCAGGGTCGCTTTCTTGGAGGTTTTTAAGATAAGCAGCCACCACCTCTCTTTCTCGTCGAATTCTTTCTTCCTTAGTAATCTCTTTTTCTTCTCCATAGCCTGCAGCCTCATACTCAGGTGCTGAAGGAGGTGTATACTCGACCTCTTCGGTTTTTTCCTTGCCATAAGGATATTCTTTCATATAGGCTTCCAAGATCGACCACCTTGCTCTCTTTGGGAAGTACTGCTCAAGCCACCTGCCAATGGTATAAATGCCACCGCTAACCAGCCCAGCGATTTGGGCAGGTGCCAAGCCATGTCCTAAAGAATGAGCGGCGCGTCCAAAGATATCCCAGAAGGGATGCCAATTAAGATATTGGTTGAAAACATTTACTACCCTTAGCATTTCCTTGGGGCTGTTGTAGAGGTAGTGCAGCCCATCTTTTAGATTCCAAAAAACCCGATGAGAGGGATCAAGAAAGACACCTGTATGTCTTCCTGCCGCAGTAATCACTTCAGTGGGATGGCCAGTGGCATTCACGCTATACTGGGCAGTTCCAAAGGGTATACCCAGAAACGCACCAGTGCCAATGGTAAGAGCTGTAGAGGTAATACCGCGGATGGTGGCCCAGCGATCCTCACTCCGCATATTAAGATGTTGTTGCTCTATCAGTTGCTGTTCTGCTTTCAAGACATCTACAAGAGCTTCATAGAACTGCTGGGGATTGATTTCTCGTTGCTGTTGTTGAGTCACTCTTTTTAACTCTTCTATCTTTTGGCTAAGAACTTGTTGAGCTTCCAGCTCATGGCGAGAGCGATGCCTGCCCCAACCAATCTCCTCTACTGCTTGCAGGATGCCATCCCAGCCCTCTCTGACGCCGGCTGTCCAAAGAAAGGGGGTGAGGAAAAGACCGGCACCGCCGGTAAAGGTCATTGCCGCCGCTACACCAAAACCGCCTAAAATTTTTGCCCCGATTTTGAGCCATTTCTTCCACTTGGGGTTTCTTTGCCATTCGCCTGCGCGCTCTAATGTCTCTGCCTCTAGGCGTCTACCCTCGCGGTTAAAGAATCTTCTTATGGCTCCAAAGAGCGGACCCCGATAGCGCTCCTTTGCCCTTTGTTCATCTCTTTGGCAGATAAGGTTTATGATCTTGAGGGCAAATCTCTCATAGTCTTCTGGTGTTCTTGGTTGACTTAGAAATTCGCGAATTGGCTGCAGAAGCTCTGGCGGAATATTGCCGCTTTGTCTCTCTTCAGGGGTGATATAGGGATATTCTCTTACCAGAAACTCTGCCACCCGTCCACGTGGCCCGTTTGATCTGGGAAAGTCTGGAGGTGGAACAGGTGGATTATAATCTTTCTTACCGCCGCTTTCAGCGTAGGAAGCGGGTGGAACACTGTAATCCTCACTGTCACCATGAGGAGAAAGATTGTAGTCTTCTGTAGAGGTAGGAACATTAGGTTCACCAGGCGGTCTATTTAAGTTTTGCGAATTGAGGCGCTTCGGGCCTTCTGGAGGATTGGGAGGATTTGCCGGCAGCGCTTGAACTTGAACTTCACCCTCAGGTTCTTCGGTTGCGGTTGATTGACTTCCTTGTTCTTCCTGTTGCTGTTTTCTTTTTCTTCGTTCTTCTTCGCCTATTGGCTCGCCTTCATTGGTTGGGCCATTGACTGGCTGCATTCCGCCAGCGGTTAGCCCGCCTAAGATTTTGTTAGGCATTTTCCCCTCCTTGTTTGACGGCATTGATCATTTGTAAGAGCTCATTTTTCTGCAGCAACGATTCTTCCACCACCAGTTTGGCTACATCAATATTTCTTTCGGCCAAGAATTTACTGATAGCCTCAGAGTCTTCTTTTTGGAGGACTTCATGAAAGGCCTCTCTATCTTTATCTTCTAGTAAATCATCAATTCTTAAAGCTACTCGGTTTTGGATAGAATCAATAATCCTGGCCATCAGCTCTTCTTTTTGCTGTTCACTGAGATTCTGGAGGCCTGCCAGCTCGAAAAAATCGCCCTCAATAAGATCTTTGGGGTCAATAAATGAAGAATTAGAAGCCATTTTACCCTCCTTTTAGGATTTAGTATTTTAGAAAATTGTATCAACAAAAAAGTTTTTTAGGGAAGTCTTGACAGAGTTAAATTAATTTGTTCTCTTCTTGCGAGACAGAATTCCTCTGTTACTCTCTGACCAGCTTCTGGGCGATACCTTCTCTTTTTTGGTTTTGGTGCTCTTTAAGCGGTAAATTTGCGAAGACCCATTTTAGAGGTTAGCTTGCTTTTTGAAAAAAGAGTCTATATAAAGAAATCGAGTTTTGCTTTCTTGAGAACAAAATCTAAAAAAGGAGGAGGAAGATGGAGGGTCTGCTTGAGGCGATTAGGTTTTCTGCGCGGCGGAATGCTAGGAAGCCAGCGCTACTACTTACCGATGGCACGACGCTGACCTATGGAGAGCTTTTAAGAGCGATTGAAGCTGGGGCCGTAAGGCTTAAAAGACTCGGGCTTTCCGAGGGTGAGCCAACCCTGCTTCTAATACAGCACTCGCCTCAGTTTATCGTTCAGATGCTGGCAACGATGCTTGCCGGCGGCATAGCAGTGCCGGTGAATCCCAGCTTTGGTCCCGCTGAGCTTGCACGAATTAGCAAGGCTGCGGGTGTTCAAAGCTGGCTTATAAGCAACTCGCTTTTTCTAAAGGTGGCAGAGCAAATTCCTTCTGCGTTCATTCTCCACAGCCAGTCGGATACTTTTGTAAGGGAGGAGCAGGAGGAAGAAGCTTTTTTGCAGGTTAAGGTAGCAGCTGGCGAGACTCTCGCCTTGTTGTTTACTACAGGTAGCACAGGTCAGCCTAAGGCCTCTCCTTTGACCAATGCCGGTTTCCTCTATGTGCTCAAAAGATGTGAACATCTAATTCCCCATCCTGAGAGTCAAATCTTCTCCTGTTTTTTGCCGCTCTTTCATGTCTTTGGTTTGACCTTTAATCTGCTAGCCCCGCTCTATTTTGGTGCTACCATCTCTTTGAGTGAGCTTTTTAGCCCGCCGCGGGTGACTGAGATTCTTGCTCAGCTTATTCGCGATAGGGTGAGTTTAATTACCGCTGTGCCGCTTATCTATCAAGCAATGGCCGTGGCTCTGGAGCGTAGCGGTCTAAAGCTGCCGGCTAGCACCATCTGCATTAACGGTGGCGACTATCTTTCGTCAAGCATCTTTGAACTCTTTAGAAGAAGGACAGGTATTGCCATTCGTCCTGGTTATGGGTTGACCGAAACTCACTCGCTGGTCTCTGTTCGTGCCTTAGATCAGCCTTATGACGAAAGTCTGCCTACTGCTTGTGTAGGTAAACCGATTCTGCCTACCCGGATTATAAAGCTTAGAGATTACGAAGGGAGCGCTTCGCAAGAATGGCAGGAGTGCCCCGTAGGTCAGGAGGGCGAGATCTGTTTTAGCACCAGCGCCGCCAATGTCATTCGTAGCTACATAGGAGATGAGAGAGCCAACGCTTTCTGTTTTCAGGGGGGCTGGTTTGCCTCCGGAGATGTTGGTCGGCTGGATACGCAGGGTAATCTTTATGTGGTAGATAGGGTAAAAGATATCATCATTGTGGGTGGCTGTAATATCTACCCTCGGGAGATTGAAGATGTTCTAGAGAGTCATCCCAAAATCAATCAGGCTGCCTGCATCGGCGTCCCTGATCCTGACAGAGGCGAGAGGATTCGGGCCTATGTGGTTCTCAAGTCAGGCGAAACCGCTTCTCCTTTTGAGATCAGAAGTTTTGTGAGAGACCGCTTGTCTCCTCTGAAGGTTCCTTATGAGGTAGAGTTTCGCGCAAGCTTGCCAATGCTGGGTGTGAAGGTGAACAAGGTGCTTCTAAAGAAAGAGATTCGCAAAGAAGGTCTTTGGCGGGCAAGATAGAGAGTCTTTAAGTTGAGACTCTTTGGCTCTCTTTTTCTTTGGGAGGCGGTTTCCAGAGATATCTCTTGACAAAAAATAATTTTAGTGATAGTACTAAAGACATCAAAAAGGAGGTAAGGAGGTAGGCAGGATGAAGTGGTCGCAGTTTGCAGTCCTGGTTGATCTTCTGGAAGGGAAGGAACCAGGGAACTATGCAGGTGGGGCCTGGGAGTGGCCCGTGGATGACAAGGAGGCTAGCGATATTATTGCTGGCCTGCGAAGTAGGCGGGCGGATGGCCCGCAGGGTCATTGGGTCGCGCGGCTCCTCGGTGTGGTCGGTGTGGAGAAGAGTTTTTCTCCCCCTGGAGAAAATAGGGTTTTGATAGTTCCTGAAGAGAGGCTGAATAATCTTCAGGAACTAGGCGAGAGGCTTTTGGCTCATTTGGAGAGCCTCTCTTGGGAGAAAACCCCAGAAGAGAAGCCTGAGCCGGAGCCCGCAAAGTCGGAAGCACCTGTAGAAAAGAAGACCCGTAAGGGTCGAAAGAAGTCAGAGGCGATAGAGCAGCCAAAGGAGCAGGAGCAAGAGCAGGGGCAAGGGCAGCAGGAGAAACAGGAGGAACAGGAGAAACAGCAGGAACAGGAGGAATGTGAGAAACAGGAGAAACAGGAGGAACAGGAGGAACAGGAAGAACAGAAGGAACAGAAGGAACAGGAGAAGCAACAGGAGCAAGTTCAGGAATCTCAAGAAGAGGCTTCAGAAAACAAAGGGAGCCCTGAGGAACAGCAAGGGTCAGAGCTGACATACCGGAAGGTTTGGCAGCCTAACCCGAACCTTGAGAGGCTTAAAAGCCTCGCAAGGCAGGCAGGGTTTTGGATCCCCCCCTTCCTAAAGAAGGTGGGAGAAAAACAATGGATCCCTGTTCAAAAGGGAGAAAAGGGAGCGATCAATTTTCTCAGATACTTAATTGAGAAAATGGAAGATCGCTCTCCTGAGGAGGTTTTTGAGGAGCTAAAGAAAAGAGGGCTCCTTCAACGTCTTCGAAGTAGAATAGTCGGACCTCTGGATGAGGAGTTGAAGGGTTCAAACTCTGAAGGCCCACTTGACGATCCCCTTTCCTCAGGGGTTACTATAGGTGAAATATTGGAGGCAAAGGGGATGAAGAAAAAGAAAGGGTAGATTTTTTCTCGCCCGGCACTCTCTTAAAGAGAATGCCGGGCTTTTTCTTTTTAGTATTATTCTTTTTTCTGAAAAACCACTATTATTTCTATGATAAGCAAAAGCAGTAAAATTGTTGAAAACTCCTTCCAGTGTTTAGCAAAAAAGTAGATTGAGTAATTTTTATAGATTGCTCCAAAGATTAAAATAAAAAGGAAGATTAATAAAAACAGAAAGAAAAAATCCCGCAGAAGATTTCTGCTTTTTTCTGTTCTTTTGGGTGTTTTATTTTTAAAAACTTCCATTTTATACCTTTCTTTATGACTCTTCTAGTTTTTTAAAGGCAAGGGATAAAATGAGCCAAAAAAGAACTGAAAGATCGTTTTTCCAATAAGTAGTATCTAAAAGACCATGTAAAATTATAGAAAGCATTGCTCCGGCGAGAATGAAAGAAAGGGGAGCGCGAAAATCTAATTCTTTAAAAAAGCAATAGAGTAACCAAAGAAAACTTAAAAAACCAAGAAACCCTAAATTGAGCCAAAAAGCTAGGAAAAGATTATGAGGATGCATTCTTGCCCAAGGGGCCCAAGAAGGCAGTAGAGGATAATGTTGCCAGAGATATTTATCGAAAACCTTAGGAAAGCCACCAAGACCAACTCCCAATAGAGGTTTTGATTTTATGAAAGAAAAAGCTGCTTGCCAAATTTCTTTACGGATGCTAAAAGAGGTTTGAGTTTTGGCAAAGTTTAAGGTGACTAAAAAGAATCCTACTGCCAAGAGGATAAGGAAAATGATAATTTTCGCAAAAAAAGCTTTTTTTTCTAGGTAGTGATAGAGTAAGAAAAATAAACCAGCAAGGAAAGCCAAAAGAGCACCAGAGGATTTGCTTAGGAGAAGCGCAACTAGAGAGAAGATAAAGGAAGAGAGCAGAAAGTAACGGTAAATTTTTAAGTACTCTTGACTCTTTTCTGCTTTTTCTTTTAAACAAAAAAGCCCTAAGCCAAGGAGAAAAATGCTAGCGGGAGCAAGATACATTCCTAGATAATTAGGAGACTCAAAAGGCCCGAACGCTCTTTTTTCTAAGATATAACCATAAAAATCTTCTACTTCTTGATGAGGTAAAAGATACCAAAAACCCAAACTTTGAGTTACTGCCCATACTGAAATTAGTATTACCCCTAAAGAAAGACCCAGGCCTATTTTTAAAAGATCTTTTTGGTTTTTGATGTTTTTTTGGACCATCAAAAAGACTAGAAAAGGATCTAAGAACCAGCCCTTAAAGATACCCAGAGCCATTCTCTTATCTGCTGCCACCAGAATAGAAAGAAATACTGCTACAAAAAGCAAGATAATGGGAGTTAATCTGCTTTGTTTTAAGAGATGTTTAAGATTTCTGATAGAGAGAGATTTGGGTATCTCTTTGCGAAGAATAATGATTTGGATAAAAAAGCTTAAATAAATAATTATCTCCAAAACGTTTGTAGGTACACCAAAAATTTTAAAACGCACCAGATAGCTTGGTAATGCCAGAGAGATTAGAAAAAGAAGATAAATCATCTTTTTTATGAAAGCAAAAGCGTTTTATTCTCGTCAAATGTTTTATAGATTTGGAGAATTTACCAAAAGCATTTTTAACCCAGTTTGGAGGATTTTTATTTTGCTTTGTGCCTGCTATAATTTTAAAGAAAAATTTGAAAGAAAGTTTTTAAAGATGTCTTTTAAGCGTCAAATAGTTTACAACACCACTGCCCAGATTTTGGGCAAAGCCATTGTTCTTATTCTTTCGGTTTTTATTACTATTTTACTAACACGCGCCTTGGGTCCGGTGGGTTATGGCCATTATAACACTGTTATTGCTTTTGTAGGTTTTTTTATTGTGCTTGCTGATCTTGGTATTTATCCAATACTAGTCAGGGAAATGGCGCAAAATCCTAAAGAGCGTATGAAAATTTACGGTAATGCTTTTAGCTATAGATTATTTTCAGCCTTGTTTATTTTTTCATTAGCAGCTTTGTTAGGGATTTTAATGCCTTACAATCCAAGTGTTAAACTAGCCATTGCTATCTTTGCGCTTGGTGCTTTCTTACTCACCCTTATCAATTTCTCAATAGCTATTTTTCAGATTCATTACCGAATGGATTTGCCTACTGCCGCCGATCTTTTGGGACGTTTTGTTTATCTTGTACTTTTGATTTTTGGTTTAAAATACGGGATTTCTCTCTCAGCCATTTTTTGGCTTTTTGCTTTTTCAGCAGCTTTAAATCTTTTTGTGAATTTTTATTTGGGAACACGCTATCTTCCCTTAAAATTCTTTTTTGATACAGAGCAGCTGAAAAGTTTTTTGAGGGAGAGTCTGCCAATGGGCGTAGTAGCGGTTTTGGCGGCTATGCATTTTAAAATTGATACTATCTTCCTCTCACTTTTTAAACCTGCTTATGATGTAGGTATTTATAGCGCAGCTTATAGGGTTTTTGAGAGCTTAATGATTATTCCGGGAGTGTTTTCTGGATTAATCTTTCCTCGCCTAGCTGAACTCTATACTCAAGACAGAAGGGCTTTTTCGCAGCTTTTACAAAAAAGCTTTGATAGTTTAGCGTTAATGGTCTTTCCGGTGGTTATTATTTTTTATTTTTTAGCTCCTCAAGTTATTCAGATTGTGGCTGGTGAACAATTTTCTATTTCAGTAATACCACTTAGAATACTACTTGTTTCTCTTTTTGGTATCTACTTCATAGGAATTTTAAACTATGCCCTTATTGCAGCCAGAAAACAGGTTGTTCTTATTTATCTCTGGCTGTTTATTAGCGTCCTAAATATTCTTCTTAATCTTATTCTTATTTATCGCTATTCTTATCGAGGTGCAGCCATGGCCACTCTAATTACAGAAATTCTGGCCGCCCTTGTGCTTTTGCTGACACTTAAAAGACTTTTAAAGATAAGGCTTAATTTTATTTATCTTTTAAAGACAGTGGTTCCGGCTGTTTTTTTATTTTTTGTTTTCTATCTGTTTGCAAAAAGCCCGTTTCTATCTTTGGCTTATTTTTTAAAACTTAGCCTTTTGCTTCAGGTAGTTGCTAGCGTCGTGATAATTGCTGGCGCGTTGTTTATTTTTTTGCTTCTTTTGCTTATTTTTAGATTGATTAGTAAGAGAGAGATTTTAGATATAATAAAAGCTAAAAATTAGAACTCTTTTTGGGTAGGGAGCAGAAGAAAACCGGTGACTAAAAACCAATCTCTTATTTTTGATATTTGATATTTATTGAAATTTATGTTATTATTTTTCAGCAAAAACAAAATAAGGAGGGATGTAAATTGTACATAAGATTTGATGGTGAATGTAGAGTGAAGTGGATAGAGGGGAAAGAGTATGGTTTTATTGCTCTCCCTGACGGCAAGAGAGCCTTTGTCTTAAAGAAAGTTGCCTGGTTGGGCCTGAATGATGAATGGGGAAGGCCTCACATACCAGGAGAGAGAATTTTTTACCCCGAGTTGATAAAAACGCCCAAAGGGCTCTGGACTGTCCAATATGTAGGTGAATGGCGGCTTAAAGAATATGAGAAGCGCCTTGAGCTTGCCAAAGAGGGGTGGCAGAAGGTTTTTGAGATTGCTATTGATCTTTGCCGTCCCTGGTGGCGCCAGGAAGATGAAGATCTTAGGCAAATCTGGCTTGCCTCTGGTCGGCAGCTCGAATTTGAGATTCTTCTCTTAAAACACCGAGAGCAGGAAAGCCAGCTTAGAGAAGAATTCTACAACCGAATAGAAGCGCTTATTAATCTCCACGATTACTACTCTGGACTTGTGAGTGGCAGATATGGGATTGCTCGAGGCGGATATGGAGCTGATCCTGAGAAAATCAAGGGCGCTATCATTATAGATAGAACCTACGATGTGGGCCATTACCACCTCTATTGGGCTTTCGCGCAAGACGTGCCAGAGTGGCTGAGAGGGGTGAGTATGGGAGAGTGGATAAAAGCCGCTTGCGAGCAAGCGGCAAAAGAGCAGATCTAAAAGGGTTTTCTTAGGCTCAAGCAGTTTTCTGCTTGAGCCTATTTAAATAACTACTTATCTTTGCTACTCCTAAGAGGGTTTTTAGAAAATAAAAATAGAAAATAAAAAGCGGCAAATATTCTCTTTGCCGCTTTTGTTTTTCTCCGGAGGCTGCCTTGCCACTTATATCTCTTTATAGCTTTTTGGGGTTTTTAACTAATGTATACCAGTGTATATAGCTTGACCATTCTAAACAATTTTTTGGCATCTTTTAGACGTACATGGACACAAGCATGTGAGGGTATTTGTAAACTACCCGCATGAATAGCTGAGCCTTTGAAAAAAAAGAGAGAATAGGGCATTTTTGCTCCGCCATAAGGTTTAGGCCACTGGGAAGATATGTGATCTTTATCTTTTTGGTAAATCCAGAACCAACCGCGAGGTACCGGAAATTCTTTTCTGCCGCCAGAAATTGGGAAAAAGAAATTGCCGAAACTGCCTCTACCTCGGAGACTACTAAAATGCAGTCTAATGTAGGGTTCGGGTTTAAAGAAGCCAAAAAGACCTTTGCCCACCAAATAAACTCTGCCATTCTGATAATAGCAGTAATAACCGAAGCTTTCGCAGAGGGTACGAACCTTAAGAAGGATAATATCTGAAAATGTGGAGGTATTGACCCTTACAAGATCAGAATTTTTTAGTTGAAGACTTGTCTGGCTATCAGAAATAGTTCTTTTTTTGCTATCAAACCTCAGACCTAACCAGCTGGCTATGGAAGCGTTAGCAAAGCTTCGGCCCTTAACAATGACTGCTGGAGAGCAGAAATCTAATCTTTCTTGAGCAATTACCGGCGGAGTGCAAACAAAAATAACCAGAAAGAACCCAAGTAGTCTTTTCATTATTTTCTCTCTCCCTCCTTGAGGATTTTTGAGGTACAAGATAAATTATTTTTAACAGAAAAAATCTATTGATGCAAGTTTTCTTAAATTTTTTAGATTTGTATGAAAAATTTGCTTTTTAACTAAATATTTGGTTAAATTGCTTATATTAAAAGATTTGTACATAAAAAATGGAGGTAGAAAGATGATAAGCGGCAATGGCGTAGAGAAACTAGAAGAGCTGACGCTTTCGGAAAGCTACTTGTTAGGGCTGAGGTTTTTTGAGTCCAAGAATTTTGAAGGAGCGATAGAGCTTTTTACAAAAATTATAGAAACAGACGAATGCCATGTTTTGTTTGATGCTTACGCTTATCGAGGAATGTCTTACATTGTTCTTGGATTTTTAGAAGATGCCAGGAAAGATTATGAAGAGTATTTAAAATATGCACCCAATGACGCTGATGCCTTAAATACTCTTGGTAGCATCTATGCCCTTTTAGGGCAATGGGAGCTAGCCAAAAGTCTCTTTGAGAGATCGCTTTTGGTTAATGCTCGTCAGGAGTCACCTCACAGAAATCTTGCCGCTTACTATCGAAAGAGCGGTTTCCGTTATTTTTTCAAATTTCTAGCCCACCTGTGGCGAGCAAGGTGTCTACGAGGTAATAGAGAAAAAATGATGACATTAAAAATGCCTTCAGGAACTCTTGATATTTTAGTCCCAAAAGAGAGGGAGTTTTAAAAAGTTCTGAGAAAGGCCTTTTGTATTCATAGTCAATAGCAGCAATCAACAAAGGCTTTCTAAAAAGTCGCCTATATCAAGGCGACTTTTTAAATTAATTTATAGATCATTCGCCAATATATAGATAGTAACGATTGATAAAGAGTTTTTAAAAACGGGAGAGGAAAATTAGGAAAATCAATCTCCGTAGAGAAAAATTGTTTAATTTCGCTATCTTTCTTTTTTCTAATTATATTTACTAGTTTTCTTTTTCTGCTAATTTCTGGTATTAGCTTTATGATCGAAAAGATAACTTTTAATTTGATAAAAGGATAACCCAAAAAAGGGAAAAGTAATATTGACAAGATTTCGTTTATACATAACATTGGCGCGATAAGAAGAATTGTTTTTGGTTGAAGGTTTATAAAAAGCACAAGAAAACGATTTCTTTCTATAAAAAATATGTTCCTGTTGGTTGCTGAAAAAGAATAATGGTGCCAAATTTTCGCAGTAGGTAGCAATTTTATTTTATATCCGGCAAGGCGTGCTCTTAGGCTGAAATCGGTCTCTTCGTGATAAAGAAAAAAGGTTTCATTTAGATAACCGATTCTTTTGATAATTTTTGCAGGTAAAAAAATGGCTGCTCCTGATGCTACAGGGATTTCTTTTTTTTTCTGAAATAAGCTAGCCGGTTTTTTAAAATCGCCTCGATAAGCAAAGCCTAAATAGTGAAGAACGTTGCCCGCACTATTTATTAGGTTTGTTTTTTTCTTGTTAAAAAGCAAAATGAGTGGTTGAAAAATGGTATTTGGATCCGCAGCTTTTATTAATTCTGATAAACAATTTTTATGAAGTATAGTATCAGGATTGAGGAGAAAAATATATTCAGCTTTTAATTTTAAAGCCTTTTCTATTCCCTGGTTTGCGGCTTTTGGGAACCCATAGTTCTTTTTATTTTTTATCAAAATGACCCAGGGATAATTTTTTGTTAGAAATTCTGCAGAGTCGTCAGTAGAATTGTTATCAATAAAAATTAACTTGTAGTTTTTGTAAGTAGAATTTTGGATACTTAAAAGAAGGTCTTTTAAGAATCTTTTACTATTATATAAAACGATTATTATTGCCACCATTTATTCTGAAAAAGATATAACAAGATATTTTTAACATTATATTTAACATTAATGTTTTTGTTTATCAAAAAGACTTATAGACAGAAATATTTTAAGAGGCGCTTTTTCCTTTAATAGTCTTACTAACTATGAAAAAAGCTTGCCAAATGAATTGGCATCAAATCTTTCTTTACAGGATTTATTAAAAATTTATTAAAAGTCGCCTATATCAAGGCGACTTTTTAAGTTGTTCTTAGAAAGATGGAGTTTTTAGAAGGGCTGAATGTCATCAAAAATAACAGGCAGTTGTTTTTGAAACTCTTTTAAAAGAGCGCAGGCAAGCTCCCGCATTTGGGGGTGTGCCTGTTTACTACAGCGCAGCTTAAAGAAATGCCGCCACTCGCGCAGGTTATAGGTAATCACAATCTCGGTTTTGAGTGAATGGGGCAACACCACCCTGGCTTCCTCAGGCGTGGCACCTGCCTCAATTAGGGCATTATAAGCCTCTTCGCAGGTCTGCATAGCCGAGAGCCAGATTCTCAACTTCTCCTGATCTTTGGCAAAGAAAGGCGGTTTGATAAACTCAAGCCCTCTTTTTTTGTAATTGCAGTAGCGGGTAGATTCTTGAGAATAGGAGCCAAGACGGTGGCGGACAATTTCATGGGAGATGCCTCGATCACAGATGACGCGCACGCTAATTTTTTCGTGCTCTAGAACCGATTCGTGGCCAAGCTGGATCAGCTTGGCTATAAATTGGCAAGCGGAATCGGTGGTAATTTTTGCCTCAGACTTATAGCAGGTGCGTCCATAGCGTTCCAGGTTTTTAAGGAGCTGCTTGCCATCAAGTTCATCCTCGATGACAAAAGAGGCCTCGCTGATGCGCATTCCTTATCACCTCCTTAAAGAGGATAAGAAAAACCTCCGCCCTTTTCAAGCCTCTTGAATTTTTAAGCCAGCGGGTTGAATGTTTTTGCTCCGAGCCTTTAAAGAGGAAGCGAGGGTAGATTATTGACTAATTTTAAAATATATGTTATTATTTAACAGTATTAGTTTTAGAAAATAAGAGGTTTGCAAGCTGAATAATTTAAAGCTTCATAACTCCTTGCCGCCTGCCAAGACGGACCTAGGGCAGAGTTTAGAAAGCAAACCTTCTAGACTGCGCCCTAGGCCCGTAAGTCCTGAACCTTTAGGCAGGCGGGGCGGAGAAGGGAGAGAAGAGAGATGCCCATGTGGTTGAAAATCTGGAGCTGGGTGGCGTTTATCAGCGCCATGTACCTAGCCTTCCAGTTTAGTGAATGGATGAAGCGCTCGTTGCCATTATTCTGGCAATGGGCCATCGTCATAGGTCTGCTTCCAGTGTGCGTCTTATGGACGTATGTGCTTTGGCGCCTGGAGGCAAAATCGAAAAGGTGGCCGAGGCGCCGCTGGTAACTTTTCCCCCCAAGCACCTTTAAAGGTGCTTGGGGGGATTTTTTATATAAAGCCCATCTAAAAAAGGATCTAAAATCTTAAAAAAGCCGCATCGCTCGCCCCGACAGTAGAAAAACTTGACAGCAGTTTTTGTTAACTGCTATTTTTAATATAGAATTTCTAATAAAAGTTCTGTGCCTGAACAACTTAGTTTAAGTTGATTTCTTTAAGTTATTTAAAAGAGCCAGGAATCTTAGATTCGCTAATTTAAGCGCTAGATATGAACGCGGGACAAGTTTTGTCCTCAAATATTTTTTGCTGAGAGTTTGATCCTGGCTCAGGGTTAACGCTGGCAGTGTGCCTAAGACATGCAAGTCGTGCGATCAGCGCGCAAGCGCTGATAGCGGCGAACGGCTGAGTAATACAAAGGAACGTACCCAAAAGCGCGGGATACCCGGCCGAAAGGTCGGCTAATACCGCATGTGAAGAGAGGGCAACCTCTCTTTAAAGGAGCAATCCGCTTTTGGAGCGGCCTTTGGTCTATCAGCTAGTTGGTAGGGTAATGGCCTACCAAGGCTATGACGGATAGCTGGTCTGAGAGGACGGCCAGCCAGACAGGGACTGAGACACGGCCCTGACTCCTACGGGAGGCAGCAGTCGGGAATTTTGCACAATGGGCGAAAGCCTGATGCAGCGACACTGCGTGGAGGAAGAAGGCCTTCGGGTTGTAAACTCCTT